>JGI24891J29808_1000013_pt1 | contig 251867 bp, 287 predicted proteins | sample FreactcultuFSWF8_FD_29808 | JGI IMG/M metagenome (IMG submission 29808) | reverse complement strand
AGGATTCGAACCAACGTCTGTAGGGTAGTGCTTGGTAGCGACTGAGTAACACAATTCGGAACACAGCAGCCGTTCCCTCACACCACCCCACCACCGGGTGAGAAAGCGGTGGTTTTGTGCAAAAGTATACTATCATTCCAGCCATGAGCTACCTTTGAGCTGAGGTCCCTTTCCTTCCCATCCATTGTGTAATGATCTCCTCGACATGCATGCTTTGGCACAATTGCGCTTTACCGGGACATCCCCAGCAGCCTCGATCCTTGGCTGTTGTGCCTTCCACTCCATGAGTGAAGCGCCTTGTCTTAGCAGGGAAGAGCGACCCTGCACAGTCGTTTTCACGTGTGAATTCAACAACGCGCGATCTTCTCCTCCACAACCACTGTTTCTACCTGCAGTCCTCTACAATTCACATCAACCACCGGATTCGACGTTTCTCGTTACTATCGTCGAGGACTGCAGTGCACGTCACTCATCAGCTCGACAAACTACTCGACACTTCGGCCACTGCTCGTTTCGCCTTCGTTGCTGCCTGTATATCTTTCGTCGCGTCCATCGGTTTTTGCTGCTTGCTTGTCTTTCGGTAGACATCCATCGCCTTGATTTTCTCTGGAGAGTCTGTTGTCTTCTTCTATGGAGCTCGGTTGAGATCTGGCTACAGACACCTACGACTTCGCGCAAGACTGGTTCCAAGGACTCAGTCGTCTCCCCCTTTGTGAGTATATCTGAGACTCTACTCAAGCCGGACCCACTGACACGAGTTTGTAGAGCTCTCTCAATGAGTTATATCGCTAAGTACGTGTTCGACTATGGACAACTCAAGTCAAGATTTGTGTGCGCTTTGGAACATTGGAAGCCACAGACCATATCTTTCCTGAAGTTGCCTCCCGAGATACGCAACATGATCTACAACTTGCTGGTGAATGAAACAAAAGATCGTAAACCACGTCTCATCAATTTCAAACCCGGAAGTTTCTCTGCCGCACCATCTCTGAACATGCTGCACGCATGTACGCAGGTGCAACAGGAACTCTTGCCGTTGTACTTCTCCATCGTCACCCCACATTTCAGTATACCGTCTCGGGACGGTTTCCGTACACGCACGTTCACTCATTCGTTCCAGACTGAGGTTGTTGCCTGGCTTGACAAACAGGGACCGGATGCTGTGGATTACTTTCATGCTATATTCCTGAGGTCTTCTGGTCGTCCTTTTGTCGACTGCTCGATCAAGATCCACAAGCCGATGGTTGTGGAAGCAAGAGTCCGGTCATGCAAGATGTACGAAGGCTGCGAAGGGCTCGAGGCGTCTACAAATCAAACACTGGCAGAGAAGATCAATGAGTCTCTCAAGCTCTCCAACACAGGACTGCTGGGACTGCGGCATTTCGAGCTTGCCGAAGAGGTCATTGACCAGCTTCAACGCAAGATCGAGTCGTTGAGCGTAAACAAACTTTGAGGGCCCTGTGAGCAGAGGCTGGACTCCAAGAAAGATAGAGATGCTTCATGGTGGAGGTGATGGATGGAATGACATGAAAAAGTTGCTGAGAATAGGGAAATTGCTGCCTCCAAGGACGGCAGCCATCCCCTTTTGCTGCGTTATACCTGGCTCTCAATGATACTCTTACGATTGAGGCAATGCTTCCGCTCAACAACCGTTATTGAATCCAATCATTTCCCAGCAACTGTGAGCATCATCCCATCTTTTCTTGAGCAACCTCTCTCGTCAACAGCGAAGAGGGCTCACAGACTCAAATTTCGCCTATTCGCGAGGAGATGGCATGGAATTTCAGAAGATAGAAGACGTGAATATCTATCGAGGAGCTTTGAGACAGGGTTACCCTGGCTGGATCAGATAAGATAGCGAAGATCCGGCGAAAGCTTTGTAGGTACCACATCGCAACGGCATGCTTAGCTAGAAAGTCATCATGTATGTGCAAGTAGTTGGTTCATCAAACGTCTGTCAATTCGCAATGTTTGAATTGCTTGGTACTGTAGCAAGTTTCGACACACGCTAACCTCGGCAGCCTGAATTGAAGCCGTTACCCCACTCGGGTAGACATACTCTTATTCATCCACCTATCCTAGTTTGTGCCGTTGCAATTGCAGCTACTCTTCATCCCATGATCATTCGGGTTTCTATGCCTGCCTATTTGAGACCGGAGCCCTGACTTTGTTCCGTCGGCAAAATATTACAATGCACGCCCAGGCAAAGACGACCTCCGTACCAATTCAGGACTGGCAGACCTTCTGATTTATGCAATGTTTACAGGTTGATCAATCTGAGACAAGATATATAGTCCACCCCATTGCCGCCATGAGATCTATAGACCAGCAATATCTAGATCCTTTCAGCAGTTGAGATCATGTTTGTCAACATCCCTAGTGTGCTTTCGCTCAGTCTTCTCTGCGGCAGTGCAGTCGCCGCACCCAAGAAATGTCCCAAGGGTTTCGTGACCACGACGGGCACGAAATTCCAACTTGATGGCAAGGACTTTTACTTTGCAGGCACGAATGCTTACTACTTCCCATTCGACAACGTACGTCTCTTCTATGCTGATCCTTCCATTGGATATATAGATGGCTGATACCCTGCACAGAACCAGACAGATGTCGAGCTTGGTCTCACGGCTGGCAGAAAAGCAGGTCTTCCTGTCTTCCGCACTTGGGGCTTCAACGACAAGAATGCAACATATGTTACTGGCGGATTGCCTCAATATGGAGCCGAAGGTGCCGGGACCACTGAAGTCGTCTTCCAGAGATGGGCAAATGGTAAATCCACGATCGATGTCACACCCTTCGATAAAGTCGTCAATGCAGCAACGAAGGTCGGCAGCAAGTTGATTGTACCTTTGACCAACAATTGGGCCGACTATGGTGGTATGGATGTGTACACTGTTAACCTTGGTGGCAAGTATCACGACGATGTGAGTAACGATGTCCCACCTTTGACGACATCTTTCGTGTTGACATATCCATAGTTCTACCGCGATCCCATGATCAAGGCAGCATTCAAACGCTACGTGAAAGCCATGGTCACACGGTACAAGAACTCTCCAGCGATCATGGCCTGGGAACTCGCCAACGAACCCCGCTGCGCCGGCGACGCCGTCCGCAATCTACCCAGTTCTGGAAACTGCACAGCCGCCCTTTTCACCCAATGGACCGACGAAATGAGCACATACATCAGAAGCCTAGATCCCTACCACCTAATCACCTGGGGCGGCGAAGGCGGCTTCAACGACCCCAGCAATGAAGATTGGGCATACAATGGTTCTGATGGTGGTGACTTTGACGCCACTATCGCTTTGCAGAATATTGATTTTGGAGTGTTTCATACTTATCCTGATTGGTGGAGTAAGACGGTTGAGTGGGCGAATCAGTGGATCAGGGATCATGCTGCTTCGGGAAGGAAAGCTGGAAAGCCTGTTGTTCATGAGGAATATGGTAATCTTTTCCTCTTCTTATGATCCCCCTTCTGGTGAACCAAAAACTGACAAGGACACTTCTAGGTTGGTTGACACCCGCCGCACGACTGCAATACCTCAACAAAACCGCAGCTGCCAATGAAACCAGAGTTGCCGTCATTGGAGGTTGGCAGAAAATCTCGCTGGAGGAAAAGATGAGTGATATGTACTGGCAATTCGGCTACTCAAACTACTCTTACGGTCGCAACAACAATGATGGCTTTACGATTTATCTTGACGAGTAAGTTCACTGCGAAAATCGAAAATGCCTGATGCGAATACTGATTTTCATGTTTTGCAGTGCTGAAGCCAAACCTCTTGTTTACGAACATGCGAAAGCTGTTGCAGCTCTGAATCGTCGGTGAACTCCGTAAGTTACGCAGGCTTATTGGATCTTCAGACGGGGAGGATGATAAAGATGGAAGCGAATGATGAGTCGGAAAATGGTTCGGAAGATGAGTCGCAAGACGAGGTGGATGACAATTCTTCAATGACCTTCGCTGATCAGGAAGAGGAGAAATTGGAAGGAAGCATCGATGTCGACCGGGCAAACGTCGGGAAGTTCTCCAAAGTCCATTTTCCGACCACATGTCGCACTCTACACATGTTTCTTTGTCGATTGGAGGCGCATCCGCATCTTTGTGGCTGCGTTTCTTCTCCTTTTCTTTGTTACCATAGCTAGGCAGTTAAAACCCCGTTGTCATCGCTCAACCGACCAAGCAGTTCGTACAAAACACACTCTCTCTTCCCCGCGGTGCCTGATATATCCCTATCAGAAGGCAAAAAAGAGTTTGACTGACTTTACCGAACTCACGTGTATTAGGAAGACCGTTTTCTTCTCCTTGACCTCCGTTGGGCCGCTCTAGGTGATATCACTCAAAACTGTCCACTGCTCGCACGCAGGATTCAAAAAGATGAGTTCAGAGGTGAACTGATACAGTCACGACGCCCGGGTTATCGATGTGCAACCCGATTGGTGCCGAGAGTAGATGCTAGATGTAGGAGAGCAGCCGTGATCCGGGGCTCGCAGCGTCAATGACAACGATTACATCAGAATGCAAGATGGTTTCCGAAATTGAGCAAAGCTTCAAGGAGATTGTTTGCAAAGAGGCAAGATGAGATTCAATTCGAGCAGCATGTCCAGGAGGTGGTGCTGCTCTTAGTGGATGTGCTGCTGACGTTCAAAAACATTGTGTTTTTTGATAAATTTCCAGAAGGCCACCTCGTCTAGCCGAGAGCTCGAACGTGTACGCTCTGGTAGTATTCTCGCTGGCGAACCAATCATAGAGTAAATTGTCTGGTCGATGCTGTCTCGGAAAATTTGTCGTTATCCGTTGTTGCTATCCGCATCTTGGTTCGCTTTCGTTGTTGCTACCCGCATCTTGGTTCGCTTTCACAGTGTCGAGCTTGACTTTTTCTTCAATTACATTTTCACACGCGAGTGTAAATCTTCTTCTCCTTTCCTCTCCTCCATCCCTCGATTTCCTTCGCGACTGAGCTCCTTTACTCTTCCATCCAACCGAGTTTAGACCGCACCTTACACGCGCGCCAACTCTACCTTCTCCTTTCTTTCTCAAGATGTCTCTCGACTTGGTTGCAGCCGATATGGTGAGCACCTATCGACCCTGTCAGCAGACTCAGCACATCAAGTTCGGCGATCTTTCGGGGGATGTCCGCTTCATCATCTACGAATACGTGTCCCGCAACCGCACGAAGTCAGCGACCGATGTAACTACTCTCAGCCCAGCTTGAAAGAGTCCTCAGTCGCCTACAGCACTCATGAATACTTGCTCCGCTGGGGCTTTCGAGATGATGCCCCTCTACTATGGTGGTGCCCAGTTTACTCTCGATCTTTCCCGCAATCATGCTCTCAGAAACAAGGCTCTTGACTGGTTCGAAAAGGTCGGTGACATCCGCTCGGCTCACTTCAACGATGTCCGCGTGGTTTGCAACTACGCCTTAGAGCTCCAAGTCCAGGTCTCCAAGGAAAAGAAAGTTACTGTCAAGGAGACTAAAGGGCCATATGCGCAGTATCGTCTCCGTCTTGTACCCGCGCTATCTTCTGCCCATCCGACTCCCTCAATCCTGTACAATGAACTGATTGAAAATCTCCAGTCGAAGCTCGACAAGAGCGTGAAGAACAATAACACTGGCTACCTTGGCGGTGTTGAGTCTGTTTTGGTCGCACACTCTACCAATACCGGTGGCTCCGGAGACAGCCTTGAATCATCCTCCTTACGATCACATCAGCGAGCAGGTAACAATTGGCGTCTCCACAGACAACTTTCCTCTATACTGAGCTCGACGGCTCTGCCTTCAACATCACTCACGATGTCTTAGCGAACCCGGTATGCTGCAGGTTTCATACACTCGCACTTTTAGTTTCTCGTTTTTCTTTCTACAAGTCTTCATACAATCGTCTCTACAGAAGTTGGAAACTCAGCATCGAGCGTTTGCTATTCGGTGGCGCAGGCTTGTCTTTTGTTATCAATTGTTTTTCAGGGGCGTTGAATATCGTGGTTGAAGGTTGGAGAGTCAGAAGGAAAGTTATATAGCCAAATCAGAACCGCCTCATGATAGGTACCAAGCTCATTCAAGTGCAGCGTACCTATCACAGTATGATTGTGTTATCGATGATTCTCAGTGTCCCGAGGCATTTGTAAAGGTGGTTTGTTAGTCGTTTTCATGTTCATGTGCGATCAGCTTGCGGTAAACGTACACCAAATTGAGCGCAAGCATGTGGCAAGTATGCTGGATGCCCACAGCAAGCTTTGTTCATAATTCATAAACATCGAGAGCGAGTATGTTGTCACCGCAACTCGATTACAGAGCTCCACCGTCTCGTCCGTACACTCGACTCAGGATTCCGTCGATCGCTTATTGAGCTTGATTTTTTTTTTTCCAACCACAAAAGCCATACACGAGCGCACACGACAATTTTTTCATCTCTTCTTTCCAACTTCGAGACCCGCACGACCTATTATCACCATCAGGTAACTCCTACTCTCTCTCTCCTGACAGACAGCACGTTGAGCTTACACAAGGTAGAGATGGAGGGTCAGGATCGTGCCCGTCAACAGAGCGCTTTCGACATCGACTTTACGGTAGATGGCGCCGACATGGAGACGATGCGCAAGAAGGTCCTTGAAAGCATCGGATTCACCATTGTCCAAAACGATGGAGATGAATCGATGGGACTACCGAGGTTCCAGCGATTGACGAGTCGCGACATTCAGACGATCCATGATTCTACTCACTATGCTGCTGTTCAGAGTCAATCTATCGCTTCGCGTTCTGTCGAGCCGGCTCTCGGGGCTAAGCATCGCATAAGTACCTTTTCTCATATACCCTCTTCTCTTTCTCGCCAGGGCCAGGCATACTCCTACGATCAGCCATCTGTAGTCTTCGACGAAGAAGACTCGACCCCTGCCGAAATTGCTGCCCAAGGACGCGATGGGTTACTTAACAGTAACATCGCAGCTCAGGGTCAGGCGACACAGTCTTCCTTCCAGGCCGATACGGAGCTGATGCAGCAGTCTCATCGCCCTCTACCCACTTCGCCCTATCATGTCCTATCCGTTGAGCACCATCGCGATGCAGGAATCCAGCGTCCGGCTTCCCCCCGTCGTCGTCCTCTGCTGGATCGACTTGATGATCTGCGAGCTCCTGTTGACGCTGTCCTCGATTGCGCTCTGCCCGTCAGTCAACCTTTCTCTCAGTCTACTCGTTCTGCTCGCCGAAGCGAGCGCAGCATCATGAACACCTACAACTCCCCTGTCCGCTCTATGGGTCCTGGGATCCCTACCATGGCTTCGTCAAAGTTGAGCATACCTTTGTATCTTCGGGGTATCGAGCAGCCGCGTAAAGGTGGTAACAGAGACTTGAGAAATTTGAGCTTTCTCCCATCACCCCTTCGCAATGAGATCAACTTCTCAACCTCCGACAGGGACCTTCCCTCGTCCTCCAGCGAGGAGATTACTTCGGTCGCCCTTGCTCATGCTTCCGAGACCGCCATTCCTTCTCACGGGCCCGAGCAGACTAGTACTCTTCACGAGTCGGAGAAAACTATCGGCGAGGAGCCTCCTCGTCAGCCGGAGGAGGCTATCTCTTCTCCCCAGGCCGAGCAGACCGCCTCTTCTCACGAGCTGGAACACACATCCCTCGCACACGAGCCCAACTCGGCGCATACCACTCCATCTCACGAGCTTCAACAGCCCACTTGTTCTGACCAGTCCGAGGGCGCCAGCTCGTCTCAACAATCCGAGCACAATACTCCTTCCCACCCACCTTCTCTCGAGCGCATAGTTCCTTGTCCGTCATCGCCTCGGCCTCGTTTCTCAAGCCAGCGTAGCTACACCTCGTCACTTCATCGCTGAATTAGCTAGGCTTCCGGTGTATCCGTGTCTACGAGCATCTGGTTCCTCTGGGCTCTCTGAATACATTGGCAGCCTTCGTCACCTGCTTCCATGTTTCTCAACTACGGCGAGCTTGCTCTCGACAAAGATTTACGCTGAGACGCGATAGATACCACGATCATGAATAGCCAAGTTACCCAATATCTGGTAGAACAATACAGTCGAGGAAGCATTGAGCATACTTCCTTGAACCTTCTTTGTTCGAGATTCTGGAACTCGACATGAACTTTCACCGATTCTTTGTCCAACCGAATGCGCTGTTTCTGTTGCTTTGTCGCTTTCTTTCTTCGCGCATCCGGAGGACTACATCGTCAACTATGCTTCTGTGGTTTCTTCAGACGCTTTTTGTGACTGAGCGTCCTTACTCGAGACTTATTGCGTTCACGGCAGATACTAAAGGAGGAGTCGCTAAGCATGGTTTTTGTTTGCTATGAATGTGTCGAGGAGAGCTCATCCGCACACTTTTCAATTTCTTGATTTCTGTATTGAAGCGTTCGGCATGTGAACTTTAAGGTTCCTTGGGGAGTTGGGAGTTGGGCGCTCACTTTCGCTTTGCGTCTGTGCTAATTGCTTTTCGGGTTTGTTTTTGTAGCTTTTGATCTTGGAGAGCTCAAGGAGTTTGGGCGATCAAAGATGGAATTTCGTGCTAGCATACTAGCGTAGATAGACAACCCCTTCTCTTCCTGTACCATCACTTGCACTTTTTACTATGTGCTATTGCTGCTTTCCCTTCGACGGAGAGAGAAGATAGAGCAATCGCACAAGCAGCAGCGCAGGCAATCAAGGGCCCGGTTGATCGGAACGCGATACGCACGCCATCTGGTCGTAGAATGAAGAAAGACATTCTGATCGAGGAGGGTGTCATGCTCTATACAGAGAGGGACGGAAGTCTTAGAACAAATCGTATTGCACTTCTTGCATCGGAAAAGAATCTCGACCATGAGAGAGATGTGCTAGATTTTGATCTGCTTTTTCTCTTCTAGTTGCAGAATTGGGAGTGATTTGTATTCCTTTGCTCCGGATAATGCTAAAATGGTCGCAAGAGGTGTTCGTTCTACTAATGCCATCTGCAAAGGTCGTTTTGATTGGAAGAGGCGGGATGGCCGATATCTCTTGCTTGATCTTTGTTTCTAGCTAGCTTTCATTTTCCCTTAGTCTCTTATGAGATGGAATTGGCTTTCCATAAAGCATCTTCATAGTTTGATTGTAGAGACGCCTTTGTGCACATTTACTAGAATAACGTAGCAAAGGGTAGCACCATGGCCTTGATGAAGCAGCATTTGGTTACATCAAAGCGCATATACAAGCACATCTCTCACATACAGAAAGCAAGTTTCCGGTCTTCGACTTCTATTGAATACCTATTCTAGCAAGGATTGTGGTATAACATCATATCAGAGCGCAAGATGTCTCTAAAACTTGTTGTCTCGTCTGCTAGAAGCATTATCTCCATAGTAATATGTGTATACAATACTTGTCGCATTATGTCATGCTCATCTAGAAGAGGTTGTCGTCAGACCATCGCCAAAAAGCACTTTTCGACTATATGATCTTGGGAACCCTAGATGTTTCGTTTCCTTATTGGAGCCTGTCATCGAAAGTTCGACCAAATGTCGATTTCGTTGCTGCTCGACAAACCTGCATAAAGTCTCTACTGGCTTCCATGCTGGCTCGCTCTTTGAGCCTGTGCCTCGTACTATAAGATTTTTACGGAAGAGATACTTTGTGTTCCAAAAGTCGATTTTAGTGATTGTATCCATTCCGATTCTCCTTGCTTGCTTGCTGTTTTTTACTCAATCCTTATTCCTTGCTTATCAGTGATTATGTCAAGGAGTTTCGCCTTTGTCTACTATCCGCTAGAATTTTCTAGCAAATTGTAGTAGCAATCATGGCCTTTGTTAGGGTAGCATTCGTTGGGGTTGGGTAGATATATAAGGCTGTCTCTCCTCTCATAAACAGAGATCATGTCTCACACTCTTAGCTTTTACTAGCTCATGATCCCGGAAAGCAAACGGCCTTCTGGAATAACTTTGCAGCCTACTGTCGAGACAGCATCCTTTTGCAAATGTCGACACTAATGCATCTTACGTTTTGGCATTCTGTCTTTGACAGGTCGTGTGTAAACTTTAAATTCCCTCTCTCCTTCCTCTCTCGGTCTCTCTTTCTCCTCGCGATAATTACAACTCGCTAAATCATCCATCACAACCGTAGTAGTGTCGGACCATGACTTGCCTCCTATAGACGTTGCTAGTCTTAATGCATCAGTCCCTGAGCACACTGCTGCATCATCTTAGCCTCATACTGGGAATGTCGCCCTTGCTCACGATTCTGAGGCCGCCATTCCTTCTCTCAAATATGTTCAACGATCACAGCAGCTCCGCTTAGGTAAGCACACAACGCGCAGAAGCTTAGGGCTCTCATGATTCTGATAAGTTTGCCCATCAGACAGAGCTTTCCGTCATGGAGTCCACCATCGCCTTCAAGGCCAAGACCGTTCGCGGGCCCGCTTAATGCCTTCTATTTATTTCTAATGAGACCTTTGTAAGTGATCGTCGTCTCTTGACCTTTTCCTTGTGCTAACGCTCCTGAGGGCTTCCGTGCTTCTATCAGCGAAGTTTTTCCGACCAAGACCCACCCTGTTTCCCGTTCTTCCTTCTTGTATTCTCACCACCCACAACCAAAGTGCTCTTGTCCGACATGTCCTTTATCTTTACTTATAGACTCTTAATTCTCTGACAAGCTGGAGACACTGGAAGGGAGCAGGACACCATTGAGTACCTACCACGGATTGGGGTTTCTTTGACGATTCGTCGAAGGCTGCACAGCTAGACTTGTGCTTCCAGCCTCATGGGTTTGCAAGTTGGCCCGGGAAAGACTCCAGACTGCGATCGTACTCGACAATATGCTGGCATGCTGATCGAGAAGGTATAGACTTAGCAACAAAGCAGCCTCACACAACCCTCTTATATGCACTGAGCCAGTCACCCATTCTGAACATCACCTATATATACCGAGATCTCAGCAGCATGCTGATCGAGAAGATCGAGAAATCTGAGAGCTTAGTCCAGCTCCAACCCCGTGACGCTTTCAGGACCTAATCCTTGGTTGCTCGAACAATGGGGACATCGGATACTTATCAGAGGCAAGCGCGTCAACCCCATGAGCAGTCACCACTTCGTACGGTAGATTCGAGGCGAGGACGGCCAATCTGCTTGTTGACATCGTCACGAATTCATACGGTCTCGTGCAAGATGGCTTCTTCATCATCACCGCTGGACGTCTCAAGCTTGAAGCCTACCTCGGGGTAGTGTACCACAAGTAGAGTCCGACTGTACCAGACTTTATCAGCGACCCAGAACCAGAAGCAGCGTTCGACCTATCACCTTCGGGTTGCTGATCATTGATGAAGTTGAGAAAGATAACTACTTTACCGACTTCCGTGGGCAGTTCTGGGCGGAAGCTCGCACTCGCGTGATGCGACTACCAGAAACTTCCACGACTCTCTTCGGGATTTCACAAGAGGCTTTTCTCGGACAACCATGAGTTGGAGCAGGAACTCCGCTTGAAGTTCGGTGCGCTGGCAAGCCGCGAAGGAGCTCCTCCGACGCAAGGGTTGCCTTGACTGCTAAGGAAGTGGAGACCACCGAGTCGCTCGGCCAGGTCAACGAAACTGCTGTTATAAATACTCGCTCTACCATCAACGGAAGAAATAACGAGTACAACAAGACCGGCAGCACTATGTCGACCTCATCCTTGTACGTCATCCCTAGCAGTAGTAGCTTTACAGGTCTCATTATAGACTCTACCCTGGATGTCTGATCCAAAGACGCTGTCTAATACATCTTGCTCACCGGATTTCTATGTAAGCATTATATCCAAGCTCTAGAACGATGTGCTGTTGTCAAGTACGACCCAACCATTTGGAGAGATGAAATCAATGGCCTGTTGGTGTAGAGAGCCCGCTTGTCCTTGTCTCAACTGGGCACCAAGATGGAGATATTTATATAGCAGAGTACCAGGCTAAACACCCTCAACGAGGTGACCGCCGCTCCTGCCAGTCTGGAGTCTGTTCGTAGTGCAAAGAGGTGACGTTCTCTTCTTGCGCCGCACGACACAATCCACTATACAGCTCTGTGCGGTAGACGACGCAACCAGTACAGTTCTCCTCACTGTGTAACTCCCCAAGGATGCTGCAGAGGTCCATGGTCTCAGAAAGTCTAGAGGAGACAAGCCCACCGAAGTCAGAGTGGCCCCCAAACGGCCACAACATGCGCATTGTCTCGATTGACACGTAAGTTGCAGATGACTGTTCGCCAGGGACAGAATGATACTGACGTATTCACAGAGAGAGTCGCGTTGTGCCTAACGATATGACCCCCCTACGAGGCTACAAGTACGCTTAATATATGTCCGAGCTAAGTGGCGCCTTCATTGGTATAGACACCATCTGCGCTCACCACCACGACCGGGCTCTAGATAAGAAGTTAGGAAGATCGTTTTCTGCTTCTATCATTATTGTTGATTACGTTCTTTGGAGTTGCTATCCAATGAGCGCCGGAACCTGTGATACATGTTCCGCCCCTGACCGTGAGTACTGCTCCCTCATTGCTTATTGACAAATGCTGAAAGTGATAGAGCACCTTGACAAAAAAGCCCTGGTCGTAAAGATGAGCAAGGTGCAAGTGTTGTTATTCCTGACTTTACACGCACCCACGCACCTTCTTCTCTGTCAATGTACGTACAATCGTCATCAACGCTGCGTTCTTTCAGCTAATCGACCCCTTAGTATCAACATGTCAGAAAGCGCGGTCAACCGAACCATCTTCCCGTGACCCGTCTGCGAGGAGACCTTTGCATCCCCGGGGGCCAGAAGAGCTGATTCTGCACGGCGAGACGCACGACCCTGAGCCGACCTACCAGTACTACTTCCGCAAAGCCGGGTACGTGATGGAGTTCATAGAGGACCCTACCACCCGAACCTTCGTTGCGCTTCGGTCTTGGCCACCTGTGAAGTTCCAGGTCATGTCGCTAGGTCAACGCTAACGACAACCATATCTGTGGCCCTGATTATCCTCTTCACGGTGCCCTCGGCCACAGCAGTGTTGAGCCCTGGACCTAAGCCCTCATTCCACACCCTTTCTCTCCTTTCTCGCCCATTCATTGACGACTGGCACGATACGACACAACTCTGCAGGGCATTTCATCGAGCGCCCTAAGGCTCTTAGGCACTTCTTAGGGGATATCGTTTGCCTCGGTCAGTTTCTCCAGACAGGGATCCTTGAATTTGAAAATGACTGTCTCTCTTTTTGCTTCTCGTTTAGTTTCTACACAATCAGAGCTTTGTTGAATTATCTTTCCCTTCGAAATTATCTTGGGAAGTTGTAAATCATGTATGCGGTGTATCATTCAGAGTCATTCTAAGCCATCAGTCTAACTCAAAAGGCTCGATATTTACTATCGATCGCTGCTTCCGTCCCTTGCTTAGCCTTTATCCCTTGCTTGTACTCTATACTATATATGAGATATGAGATCGAGGAACCTTTGTCGACTAGCTACTAGGACCGTCTGGCCAACAGGACTAGCAATTACAGCCTTACAGTCTAGCGGAACATATTAAGCCAACACTTCTTGTCGTTTAAAAAGGCAGGACTTTCACTCTTAGCTTTTTTATTCTCTATCAAGTCGTAAGATCATAAGGACTACATCTCCTGGCGAATACATGTACTAATCTCAGAAATATCGTGCGGGCCTTTGGGTATATAAGAAGCTAGTATCTCTGGACCACAAAGATCTGCTAAAATGATTTTCAAAATGTAACATGCTTTTTAACATTGCTATATGGTCGAGAGAAAGCAATATAGGATCACCTCCTCTCTCGACATCTAGATAACTTGTCCATGCTACTAACTAGGTTACAGCCTTCGAGAGAGAGCACTTCCCGAAAAGACATCGTCGTCGTCGACCCGGCGCTTACTAAGCATTCGACTCGACGACAAGATTCGTTCCCACTCGAGGCCCGTCGAACTCGAATCCTTGTCATATAAACTCTGCTTTTGTGTTAATCTATCTTCTTCCTACCACAAAAACCACACGCGAGTAAGTACTTTTGCGACCTCGTCTTCTTCAATCAACAACACCTCTTTCCACCAACATTGCCTCTTTTTCTTGTCAATCTCTCATTACTGAGCTCCTTTTGCATTACTAGTACCGCCTGCTATCACGACCCTTTTCTTCCATCACCACCACCTCTTCAAGTTATAGTAAGTTCACGATCCCAGCATACCCCTTGATTCCCGCTTCCCATCCACAAATCGAACGACTAATACGTGTATCTCTTTAGCATCTCCAGTCATGTCCTCAATCACCGTTTGGAAGGCCATCTCCGATCCCTCGACCACCTTCGACCCTATGTCTTACATCCACGACGAGCTCATGGCCCTAGCTCCGACTGTCACGCCCAAGACCGACACCGAGTTGAGAGCATTCATCATCGATGGTCTAATGGCCAAATTCGGCAACAAGTACACTCATCCTTATGATGTAGAGTACTTGCTCGCTTACATTGTGGGTAACATGGATGTTACTGCTACCGCCAGAGTCGCTACTAGCGCTGCCTACGATCACGACAACTGCTCTACCGTCTCTTTAGATGGAGGGGTTGCTCTGACTGCTGGAGAAGAGGAGCTTCCCTACCGCCTTAGCTTGACTGGGGGCCACCTCCGTGACTACGTCCAGGTTGATCCCGCCATCTACGCCAACGACTCCACATGGAGATGGTAAAGGACGATCACGAGCACAACGAGCCTGATCCCGGCAGCTCCGCCCACGACGTCTTCTGCGAGCAGGTCAAGGCTCTCATGGAGATGAAGAAGATTCGAAACGTCCTCTTACTCAACAGCAACAATGAAGTACATGCCGGTGGCTCCGGAGACAGCCGACCTCCCTGATTTTTTTTCCATTCATGCATGTCTCTTTCTTCAACGAGACAGACGAACGAGATGAGATACGACATACAACACGCAAAGTGATGGAAGCTGAACAAAAAGGAGTGGCTTTTTTGTTCATTACATACATAGGAGTGTGCTTTTGATGAGCGACAGAGGTGGAATACATACAACAAAGGAAAATCGAAAAGTTCAGAAAACCCATAAAAGATATAAAACCCAAACTAAACATACGACTTTAATCTTACCAAAATCGCTCCTTTTACGACCCAGCATGTACTAAGTATTCGACCCTTCGACTCGTAGACTCTTCGACTCTTCAACTCTTCGACGAACTTCTCCCCCGATTCGAGGCCCGTCAAACTCTTGGTATATAAACCTTCTGCTTTTTGTTTTGGTTTTCCTTGCTGCCTTTTCCACCACGACAACCACTTTACGCGAGTACGGTCTTTTGTTCCATCAACCCCATCTCCTTTCATCAATCCCATCTCTTGATTTGTCAACTTTGTCTACCTTTTGTCATGCAAGTCCTTCATCATCTTTATCTTTCTTGAATATCGTGAGGACACCTTCCTACTTCCGCACCCCTTGTCATACCACAGGCTAGGGACTAACACGCGTAATCTTCCAGCATTTCTGGTGATGGCTGGTTCCTTCCGCGACATGATTTCAGTCAAGAATTACACCCTCTCTCCCAAGGCTGTTAGCGAGGAGCTCGCCCACAAGGTCGACTCCTTCGACCCCATGGCCGAGAACCGTGCAATGGGCGCCACCAACACCATGGCCCTCTATACAACGGCCCTCCTCGGCTACGTCTCCTTCTTATCCAGCAGCCCAGTCATCACCCTTGCCACTCCATCTCTCGCCTCCCAGGACAATGACTCGGATCTCAACGACGACGACAGCGACGATATCATCCCTAATGGCTCGTGGACATCTCGAGCGCCAGCTCAAAAGATACTCTCCGTCCATCAGTCGGTAGCTTCTTCGCCGATGACAACAGCCAGCCCGCCTACACGAACTTCAACGACGACTTTCTTCATGACATCCATCAAGAAATCGCTCCCCACTACCCACTCGCACACCCTTCCCAGCAGTCCCGCTGTCAGTTCTTTCCCCAACTCCCCTAACAACCTATTCACCCTCTCTGACCTCAAACATCGCGATCCTGGTTACATACAAGCCGACTCCACCATCTACGCCAACGACAGCACTTGGAGATGGTGGAATTATTTGGTCAAGCATCAAGGGGCCATCCCTAAAGCACGACGAGTAGCAATGAAAGACTCGTGTCAGGAGGTCAAGGGGTCTTTCTTGATGAAGAAGATGGGAAGAAGATATGATCTGGTTCCAACAACGAAACCTGCAGAGAGATCGGTGGCGCCGGAGCCAGCCAACTCTTGTTCTTTTTCTTTTCTTTCTCTTTTCATTTCTCTTCTTCTCAAGGGGGGGCGCGAACGACGCGACGATGCGATGACCAATGATACAACGAAGGAACGAGGAGTTCAAAACCAAAGAGAGTGTATTTTTATCTTTCAGTATTACGACTAATTACATACACGACAGGGGCTTCTTCTAAAGAGTGACGAAGGGTGGGCGGGAAGATGCAGGAAACGAAAGAAAAGGACAAAATAACCACACAACATAGAACCCAAAACAAAACACAAGACTTTGTTCCTACCAAAAATACATTACCGTTCCTTGTCCAGATTATGTCATTCCTTGTTTTCCCTTCTGACTTGTGCTATGATTATTGGGTAAGTTGTCTGGCAGAGCGCTCCGCTCGAAAGCATTGATGATGAAATGGTCTTGCAAAGAGAGCGGGTGAAAAGGGGCTCTCAAGGGACGTTGACGTGATCCCGACAAGATTCTTGCGTTTTGACGGCTAGCTGGGGAAGTACTCCGGAGGTTGAAAGCCTAAGAGAGGGGAGTAGAAGAGTATGAGAAAGGAGGATGTGGTGAGGTAGATATCACATCCACATCTCGGTCAAGCCGTCGAAGGCGAACCATGGCTTCTCGATCTTCTCTGGTTGAGCGTTCTTCGCTGGCTCCTCGCTCCTTTTCTCCTTCATCCTATCTTTTCGGAAGACGGTCATGAAACTGACTGGACTGGATGAGGGACTGACGGTTCTGACGCCGGACGTGACAGTAGTGGCGCCAACGGTGACAGTAGCGATGCCCGAAGTCACAGTCGTAGGTCCACCAGTTGTGACCGTGCCAACCGTGACTGTAGCAACACCAGTAGCCACAGTCCTGTCAATGCTCGTGGTGACGGTAGACCCAGAAGCCGTGACAGTAGCATATCCACTGGGGACTATGATATCCGAAGTGACAGTCACAGCGCCAACGGTTACAGTCGAGGCGACAACACTTGATACGGAGCTGGAACTGGAACTGCTGATTGATGCGACCAGCTGAGTAGAAGTGTAGACAGCTACAACACTAGTTGCGGTACCCACCACTGTCACGGTACTGCCGCCGGAAGCGATTGAGTACGTAGTGGTAACTCCACCCATGGTTTGCTCGACGACAACGGTTTCGGCCGATGGAGCTGCCGAGTTGACAGATCTGGTTCTGGCCGCCACCACACGTACTTGTGTAGCGATTGCCATACGCGTCGTGAGCGCGGCACTCGTAGTCGTTGATGATGGAGAGGGTGAGCTAGTGGTCGAAGGCGGAGTCGAGCTTGGAGTTGTCGAAGGTGGAGGAGGTGGTGGCGTACTTGACGTCGTTGAAGATGGAGGAACATTCGACGATGGAGGAGGCGGGGGTATCGTGCTCGAGCTGCTCGGGCTAGAAGTGGCAATAGTAGATGAGGACGTTGTCGATGGGGGCGGTGGCGGAGGGGTGCTCGAGCTGCTCGAGCTGCTAACGTCTAAAAAAGACGGTGTTGTTGGGGTGGCCGACGACGAACTCGGTGTAGTCGATGCAGCGGATGGAGTTATCACAGACGCTCCTGTAGGATCCTGACAGATTGTTGTCCTGGATATGGAATATCCTTCAGGTACCAAATCTGAGGTTGATGATGACGACGTGCTTGAACTGCTAGTCGTACTTGGGGCTGCCGAGCTAGAGCTGGAAGAGGTCTGACTCTGTATCTTGTATGCATAGTCTCGACCAGCAATGGGCTGAGTCACGTTGCTCGAGCTCATTAAATGACAAGTACCGTTGCTTCGATCATAACTGTAGGAATTACATTGTGCGTTGCTGTCACAATAAGGAGCACAGCCTTCAAAGCTGCCTGACTGTACAGTGGCTACATCGCCTGGATCTGCCCTTGGAGAAAGGTTGGCCAGAATGGCGAAAAGATCTCTCGCCGCCTTTTTGGCACAGATGACAGCGTAGGTGACGTTGTTGCCATCGGTGAAGGTGTTGCCACTTGCTGCGATCTGATCACAAGATCTCGCACCGACAGGATTGGTCGGTGTAGCCGAAGTCGATGATGTTGTGTTCGAAGCTCTGGTGCTGCTGGACATTGTTGAGGTAGTCGAATTGGACATTGTCATCGAGCGACTCGATGTAGTGTTTACACTCATGGTGGTAGACAAGCTGGCCAAGCTGGAAGTGCTATTCGCAGGTTTTGTCATAGATTGACTCGAGGTCGAGCTGTTCGAGAATTTGCCAGACGAAGTCATGGTCATGGTCGAAGATGGAGCCGTAACAATACCACTAGTCATAGTCATGGTTGAGGATGCAGCAGTGGTGGTACTGTTATTGGTTGAGTTACTTGCACGGTTTTGTACAAGAGCAAAGGTGGTGCCGTTCTTTGTCATCTGACTGTTCTGGTCGACCGAGCTGTAATACGAACACATCATCGTGCTGTTGTCGTATGATGTGCCAGCACAGCTAGTGCTGTTCGCACACTTGTTCAAGCACATATCGATACCAGCCTGGGCAGCAGCTCGCTTTCTCATGAGGTTGATCAAGCTGCCACTGTAGATGGTGTTGTTCTGGATTTGGAAGGTCACACCTGCAACTGTGGAAGCTGTTGCTGAAGCGGTTGACGACGTCGATGTGGACGAAGCTGTTGAGGACGTCGAGTTTGCTCGAGAGGTAGAGCTTACGGAGCTCATAGAGCTTGACGTTGAGTTTCCGGAAGACATGGATGTGGAGCTGACAGCACTTGAACTCGAGTTCGTGTAGATACCACTAGAACTGCTGCTTGAGGTCATGGAACCAGAAGCGACAGTACCCGAAGACGAGCTTGACGAAGTTGAAGTGGTTTGGTCGCCTGTTTGGCGTTTTCTCAACGAAGCTTGCCCGTATGCATGCAATGGCTGACCAGCTATGCCATTGTCAATCGGAGGAGACCCCGCAACCTGTCATTGTGTGAGCTTTCGGTCAAGAGATTCGTGCAAGAGCAGCCAGAGAATGCAGAGCTCGTAAAGACTAGAGGACGTACCAGTTGATCCGGCTGCGGCCAAGCGTATCCAGGCGCGAACAGCTGCACGAGGCAGACTGCCGCAAATGATACGTCTGTGAAACGCATCTTGCGTGTGTTGAAGGCTGATTATTGCTGTTCCAGTATGGGGCTGAGGTGTGTGAGCAACAGAACGAACGGGAAGTGCGAGAAGAGAAAAGTCGAGGAAGAAAACCTCGAACGTCAGCGTGAGCTCGGTGCTTTGAAGCATGCCATAGCTCAAGGAAACTTCAGTGGAGACGAATGCTTTTTCCAGAGCATTGCATAGCCGCTATACCGCTGACCAGTAGAATTGTTGTGATCTGACCTTGTTGTTGCTACAGGTATGGAGCCAAATCTTTATTTTGTGATTCAATTGTGGACCGATGTGTTGTTCTTCCGTGCAAGAGGCCCATGCTAGTGCGGATAGACGGGTTGAGTAGATGCTGGGATCAGAAGCTTTAGCACTTGGGTGGGTGTAGTATGAGGAAAATGCAGTAGAGGTTGTGAGGTGGACACGAGAAGAAGACGAGGAAAAGTCAATTGCGTTGGAAGATGCTGCGATGATCGAGCTGTGACAGAGTTATAATCTGTTAGCAAGTCACAGGGTGACAGATGGGGAAGTAGCTACCAACCTGTGGAGCTCCCAAGAAACCTTCCCCGACTTGTGCTGCTCGAACCACCTCAGCGTTTCTCAGGCACCACACCTTGATTTGTTGAAACAATATTATAATTATTTCTTCCTTCTATCTTTGGCAAGAGGGAGCTGATGCCCAAACGTAAATCCAGCAACGCTTTTTGACCTGCCCAAAAAAGTGGCCCTGGTGAGGATGTGTCATCAAAGAAAATGGTAATTGTGAACGCCCGTCCTCCCTGGAAGAGATAATAGCTACGTGTGTTGTACAAAAGAAGATACCTATGAGTCTGGGGCGTTCTCGTTGCCAGCTGCGGAGACTGTCTCGTCGACCATAGAGACATCACCGCCAGTGGCAGCCGGTGTATCGTCCTCGTCCTCGTCCTCGTCGTCGATCACACGAGCAGGCTTCTTTCTCCGCCTTTCAACAACGGTGTCCTCTTCGTCACCTCCCTCTGCCATGGACTCATCCCCGCCGTCTCCTCGAGCTTCCTTTTGAGCGTCATCCTCATCGTTGATCTTCTCGGCGAGTGCTGAGTTTTCGTTCTGAGTAGCAACGGCATCATCGTCGCTGTCGCTGTCTCCGACCATCTCAGAGCTCTTGAACTTGCCCTTGGGCTCGGCAGCTTTGCCCTTTCTCTCAAGCTTTCTGCGCTTCTTCTTCTTGGGCTTCTCGCCGTCTTCGTCGTCAGAAGCAGCCGAGGTACTGCGGCGTTTTGACTTTTGACGCTTCTCTTTTCCGCCAAATTCGGCATTGCCATCAGCGTCAGATCCCTCATCCTCGTCGTTGATGATGTCTGAATCACTGTCGTTGCCCTTCTTCTTCTTTTTGCTGCCCTTGGGCCTCTTTTCTCTCTTCTTGCGACCACCAGTTTCCTCATCCGTAGTGTAGTCCGCTTCTTCACGGGCCTTGCGCTCAGCTTCTTCTTCAATCTTCTGTTGAGTGATTTCGCGATCTTGCTCTTGCATGCGTTGTCTCTCTTCAACGATCTTCCTCCTGCGCGCTTCCTCTGCCTCTTCCAGTGCTCGTTTCTCGTCTTGGCGCTTCTTAATTTCAGCCTCACGGGTTTGACGGGCTTGTTCAAGTCTGGATGCGTTCTTCTGTTCGAAGTCGCGTTGGCTTTGTAAGGCACGATCCAACTGCTTACGCATTGTGTTTCTTCCCATACTGGCACGCTGTTCGATGTCATTTTTGGGGAAAGGTGGGTTAGGTGAGCGAGCAATAGCCATAAGGCTTTCAATAGCTTCGTCAAGGCCATTGGCAGCAGCTTCAAGATCAACGAGTGTTCTTGTGGCTTCCGGCAGGGTGTAGATGAGTTGAGCGATCTGGATTTGCACAAATGCAACATTGAACTTGAAGTGAAGTTGTTCGGGTGATGACTCCAGTGCACGATTTGAGAACTCAAGTGCTGTCTTGATAGCCTGCAGACTCTTCTCCTGCTTACCCTTCATTAACCAGACACGACCCAGACAAGCGAGGATACTGGGATCATGTGTGCGGTCCTTGGCAAGTGCAGCCTCGTAATTCTCGATCGCACGGGCGAATTGCTTGACTTCGACAAAGGCATGGCCCATGTTGATGAAGACGCTGGTATCTTTCAGGGTTTCACGAACTTTGCTGAAGACTTGGATCGCTGTTCCATAGTCTTTCTTGTCTTCGATCAGAGCAATGGCAATACCCTGGGCAGCATAGGCGTTGCGAGGGTCAAGCTGCAAAGCCTTGTCAAAGAACTCGATGGCTCTGACATAAGTCTTTGTGCGCTTCTCTTTGTCTTGATCGGTATCTCTGCGCATCTCTCGTGCAACTTGCAGGAAGAGGTTGCCCATACCGGTCAGTGAGTATCTGTCGTGCTTGTCATGATGCTGAAGAGTGTGCTTGTAATGTCTCTGCTCTTGATCCTCGGCAGGGTTCATTGTTCGCTTCTTTGCCTTGTGGATGTAATGACCGTAGAGTGCGCGAATGTCGAGGTTTCCTGGTTCTGACTCGAGCAACTTCTTAACTGCTTGAGCACCTTCTGAGGGGTTCTCGCGGAGCGCAATGTACGCAAGTCTGATCCTTGCATCTGTGTAATCGGGGTGACGCTCAAGCAGGCCTTGATAGACTTGATTAGCCTCGTCAAGCATGTTCTCAGCCTCGTAAGTTCTGGCCAAGTTGTAACTGATCGAGGTCACAAGAGAGTCGGTGTCGAGTTCACTGTCCTTTGCACCAGCCTTGACACAAGCATTGAGAGCAGTCTGGAACAAATCTCTGGCTTGACTGAAACGTTCGGCTTGAAAGTGGAAAGCAGCCATGTTGTTCAAGAGCTGTGGCGGGACCATCTCACGGAGAGCAACCTTCAATTCGGCTTCGTCCTTGATGTCAGGACGATCATCCTCATCTATGTCATCCATCTCCATCTGCTCGACCTGCTGAAGGCATTGCAGACTTCTCTCGGGGTTCTCAATCTCGTAGAGTCTGGCAAGGTTGAGAAGGACGTATGAGTCGGGAGTTGTCTTTTTCTTTGGGTCCTTCCAGCTGTTGCGAACACCCTCAAGAAGAGCAATGGCTTTCTTCATCTCCGCTGATTTGTCCTCCTTGGCACCAGCGTTTTGGTTGGAATAGACCTCCTCAGCATAGAGCAGACCAAGCAAAGTCATAGCTTCGGCACTCTTGCTAGACTGAACAATGTTCTCGAGACGGAACTTTGCGCCGGCCCAGTCCTTTGACAGAATCTTGAGTTGAGCAGCACCGAACTTGGCAGGCAAGTAGCCCTTCTCATCTCCACCTCTGGCTTGATCGGCTCTGTTGTAGTAATCCGTGGCCTTTGCGACGTTTCCTTCGGTGTGTTCCTTGCGAGCCATAAGATACCATCCATCACTGGCAATGGCGTTGACGTCTGTAGCTTCAATAGCTTGACGAGCAAGACGCTCGACAGTGGGCCAGGCCTTTCTGAGTATAAAGTAGTTGCCGAAGGTGGCGCATGTCAAGGGGAACTTGTTGTCAAGCTTCCATGCGGTCTGAGTGTACTCTGTCATAGCCTTCTTGTAGTGTTGTTGGAACTCGGGCTCGGTGGTCTGGAACTTTGCGCTCTGGTCGAGGTGGTACAGGCCGAGAAGGATGTTGGCAATCTTTGACTCAGGGTTAACATCTAGTGCACGTTGCCATGCGTTGTGGGCTTCATCCTTGTGGCCAAGCTGCCAGAAACAACAGCCAATTCCTATTCTCGGATCCGGATCTTGAAGATGCGGGGCACGCTCAAGAGCGGCCTGGTAGTTGTGAAGAGCATCGGGGTATTTGCCAAGGGAGTAAAGAGCTCTGGCCTTGCCCATGATAGCCATCATGTTGCGGCCCTGCGAGACGCGCAGAGAGTCCTCGAAGCATTTTGCAGCTTGGCGGAGGGTATCAAGGCGTTCTGATTCTTGAGCGGATGATGAAGATTTGGAAGGTTGTAGAGAGGCACGCAGGAGGTAGAGGACACCGCGGGCGAGGAAGAGAGGAGGGTATGTGGGACTGATGCGCGAAGCCTCGTTGAGAGTGGCGGTAGCCTGTTGAATGTAGAAGTCCTTGTTGCGCGCTTCCGAGGCGAGTTGGGAGTCTGCAGATAGATTAGCTACATGCGACACAGCAGAGGAGTTTGAATGTCGTACCGGGCTTCAGGCGAGGAGCCTCTCTACACTGCTGCAAGCGCAACCAACACAAACATGACAACAGCGACAGCTTGTCCTCGGGCTTTGCGTTGCGCGACAGAGAACTGAGGCCCCTTGAGACAATGTCGATGGCGTGGTCGATCTTTTGCTGCTTGGCGTAGGCCAGAGCGATTGTCATCCAGTAACCTCGTGCGACATTCTCGTTCTCAAGCAGAGTACACAGCTCGGTAGGATCGTCCATCAAGTCCTCGAGATTGACTTCGACTGCCTCTTCGGCATCTCCACTTGAAAGAGGCACATCGAGCGCGGCGGGGATGTGCGAGAATCTGGCAAGAGCGGTGGAAGCATCGTCGTCGTGGCCATCAAGGCCATTTGCGTAGCCGTTCTGCGTGACAGCCATGGCTTGAGGTGGTTGCGAGGATGAAATAGTGAATGCGCCGAGATCAGTGGTCCATGGATCGGCGCGACTGTCGAGATAGAGATTCGTCCAAGTCGGGGAAAGGGCGCTTGATTCCAGCGGGCGACAACGGATTGAGATGAGGAAGAGGCGATAGAAAGATAGACAAAAATAGGCAGGCGCACGTCGGCGTGGATGTCGGTGATGAGTGAGTTGAAGGCCAGCGCGAGCTTCACAAGTTCCATGTCCGACTAGAGAAGGTTAGCCGAGACGCGTCACTCCAGATGTGGCAGCTAAGCCGATCACCCTCGTCGCATACCACAGTCCTGTGATACATGATCATGTTGCCAATGCTGCTTTACTGAATGTTTTGTTTGTGAAGCGCCCATCCCACACACATTCGCTTTGATTCAAATCCCATGGGCTGGTTATAAAACTCACCATGTCGTACATGCGCCGCCCTTCGGCTACTGGAGATCGAGGATACACCAACGGAGATGGCTACCAGTTCCCACGACGCTACGACCTTGATGCCACCAGTAGAGACAACAGCGCAGATGAAAGAAGCCGATCAAGAGGTCCCGCCGCTGGAGCTGGCTATGGTGGACTAGGAAGAGCACAGGATGATTACATTCCCCGAGTCGGCAGTCCGGCGCGACTGGACCGCAGCAAGAGAGCCAGTGGAGAGGGGAGAGCCTTCAGCAGGAGTAGGAGCAGGGCTGCTTCTCAGATGCGCAATGCTGAGGCTAGCCGCCAGGTCGAGGACATCCTGCGCTCCATCGACCGCCATTGGGGACAGATGGCTTCAGACAACTGCGTTCCTGTCAAGGTCGCCCTGCAACTCATGGACCAGAGCTCTCTCGGTCTTGCCAATCAGTACGACCAATTCCAGGATACCCACCAACAACTTCAAAATGCTCTCAAAGCCATCGTCAACCAGCACCATCAGGGCTTCAACAGTTCTATCGGTACTTTCCATCAGATTCAGTCCAGCATTCTTTCATCTCAACAAAGAGTTCGCACCTTGAAGCAATCCCTCGTCCAAGCCAAGGGAAATCTCCGTACTACTCGTCCTGAACTCAAAGCCTTTGCCCAGTCAAGTCAGAGCTATGATCAGATGCTCCAAACTCTGGCTCACATTGAGCAATTACAACTTATGCCAGAGAAGCTCGAAGCTCAAATCTCAGAAAAGCGCTTCCTTGGTGCTGTCGAAACTTTGCAAGATGCCCTGAAACTCATGCACAAGCCTGACATGGAAGACATTGGTGCTTTGAGTGATCTGCGTGTCTACTTCAGCAACCAAGAACATTCAATCACCGACATACTCATCCAGGAGTTACACAGTCACCTGTATCTCAAAAGTCCTTATTGTGAAGAGCGATGGAAACAATACACCAATCGCTCCACTACCACCGGCGCTGCCTCATTTGAGATCGAAGGACGCCAGCTATACCGATTCCTCGAATCTTTCGATCCTTCTCAAATCTTGACTGAAGACACATCGCGCAATCCGGAAGCTGACACGTTTGCTTACATACAACTTCTGGTCGAATCACTCGATCGCATGTCGCGACTCGATCTCGCCATTGATCAGATTGAGCAAAGACTACCTGTCGAGCTCTTCCGTGTTGTCGAGAGATCATACACCGAAGTCGAACAAAAGTACCCTGGCCTGATACGTGGTGCCGCAAAACAGCAACACTTCCAGCTTGATAACATCAATGCTGACATCAACCAAGACAAGAAGATGATTCTGCAAGACATGCTGTCAACCTTGTATGCTAAATTTGAAGCCATCGCTGAAGGCCATCGTGTTCTCCATGAAGTCATTGGCGGTATATTATCCCGCCAAGGCAGTGATGAACCTGCTCTTTTGCGTAGCTTCCGCGAGCTCTGGAAGTTGTATCAATCTGAGATTCGCAGTTTGTTGCATGACCACCTGGCTGCTAGTGGTAGTCCGGAAAACTCATCACATCCTGAACATCATCATGCTGCGAACATGTTCAAGCCTCATACTAGAGATCGGAACAAGCGAATGTTCAAGCTGGCAGACACGGATAGCAAATCTACTGAGTTGGCTATTGAGAAAGAAGATCTCGATTTCATTCTCAAGTCGTCAGTACCTGGTCTTGCCGCTACCGGCACAACACCTGCCACGAAAGACGCCGAAAACGAAAAGAATGAAGACCGCTCAGCAACTGGCCACAAACTCTTGGTCGAACCCAGCGTCTTCAACATGGGCATCCTACTCCCTCCTTCTCTATCCTTCCTGACAAGATTAAAAGACATTGTCCCTCCAAGCTCAGAAATTGTCCTGAGCACTCTTACTTCCTTCCTCGACGACTTCCTGATCAATGTCTTCCTGCCTCAACTCGAAGAAGCCCTGGCCGACATGTGCATGGCGGCTTCCGCCGAAAACGATGCCTTCGTTCAAGATCCCAAATGGCAATTACGTGCTCAAAAGCCCGTCTTCAAGGGTACATCCAATTTCCTCGACTTGATAAAAGCGTTTTGCATGTTGTTGGACAGCCTACCTCACGATCAAGCTTTCAGTCAATTGGTAATGGCACAAATGCGTATCTACTACGACAAATGCTACAACTATTACCGCGGTTTGGTGTTGCGGCCGCAAATCGACGCCACTACTGAGCGCAAACCGAAAAGATCAGCAGCGTTGGCGGAATATAATGCGGATATGCGAGATGCAGTTGCCACTCTTCTTGCGCATGAGGCGGAGAATGCAGATGATGTGCAGAGACTCATGCAAGAGCAAACTTCCGCCCTGATCGCCAATGTCAAGAGTTCTCCTCTTGCAGAGGCGGATTTGATCTTGGATAGGAAGGCTATGGTGGGGTTGTGCACGTTGTATAATTCCACGAGATGGTTTGTCGCTCATGCGGAGCAATTGCGGCATATGTCTTCCTCTATGAGTGCGTCTGCATCTGCCACTGCCACTGCATCGACATCCCGCCATCAAACGAGAAGATGGACTACGCTGATAACTCCAAACCCCCACGCTGCAATCTATCTCCCTCTAGACACCCAGAGCTCTCGCGACTTCGACGCCATCACGACTTCAATGACCGACTTAGGCCACCTCATCCTCCGCACCCTGCATCTAGAACTCCGCCTCCAAATCCTCAATGGCGTGCAAGCTGCGCTATCATCTACCTATCTCCTCCGCCAACCATACAACGATCCCGATCCCGCCATCTTACAACTAGCCAGACAACTAGTCACGGCAGACTCAGACCTAGAAACCAACCTCCCCACCCCACAACACCGTCTCCTCCTCCTCCACCTCGCGCACCCCGCCTCTTCCTCCCTCATCTCCTTCACCTCTTCCATCCCGGCAATGGACGCCCCTTCCGGAATCGGCCGCATGCATCTCAACATCCTGGTCCTCCAACAGGTGCTCAAAGATATAGAGCCGTCTTCGTCCTTGCAAGCGGCTGCGGATTTCTGGTCGTGGTTTGAAGATTCGCCGACGACGATGGTGAGGGGGGTTGATGAGGGCGTGCTTGGGAAGGAGGAAGCTAGGGAGTTGGTTAGGTTGTGGGGGTCTGGGAGGGGTGATGTGGGGAGGGTGGAAGTGGAAAGTGCGCTTAGGGGGTTGGATTGATGAGGGGAAGTTTGTTGGATTTGTGTGTGTTCTGGTGTGTGTGTGGGGGGGGGAATGCAATCGTCATTTGTGCTCTTTCGGTGGTTTGAATGGTATTGTGCCACTGTGGGTCTAGGGAGCTGCGGGATGTCATAGCCCTCGAGGGCAGGAAGTCGTTTCAGTGATTGTATTCATGCAGGACATCTCATGGCAGTGTTTAAAGCTTCGTAGGTAGCCACGACCCTTCACTTTTTCCACTGATAAGCTCGAATACCACTGTCTCACAATTGGCTATCTTGGTCACATCTCTATGGCTACGTTTCCTGCGTTGTGGTTTTTCTGGGACATGTACAAAGATGGCAAACATACTGGATACAAAAGTGGAGGTGACAGGTTTCAGCAGATGTGGTGTTTTTTGCTTGTTTTTGCAAATATGTTTGATATGGGTATATAGCAAAGACACAAGCAACATCCTTCTTCTCAGCCTCTCGTCAGGAAACAGCAATATATCATCTCGTAGCAACATCATAGCAAATAAAAGCGATATATGACACTCAGTACCATTGTACCTTTCCACGTACTCTTCTCATCCCACCACCACCTTTTTCTTTTCTCCTTCCCGTTATCTTCTCATCTTAGCCGGCCGGCTGCGAGGGCCAAGGAAACTCAAAAGAAGCAAATCTCTTCATGTGTTTGTTTGGTGGTGAAGAAGGCCACGTAAACTCCGAAGACGCCTGCAGGTTCTTCAGACGAGCAGAAGGTTGAAGAGCATCCAGGTCTTGATCAGGATCTGAGGATTCTGGTGGGCGGAGATAGGATGGTTGGAAAGGGTCGTCGAGGACTGGCGAGGGAGTGGAGGATTGTGGGATCGTGGTCCTGGACGCAGAATCGGACGATGATGGCTGAGCTGAGGATGGTTGAGAAGGTGCCGATGCTGGGCTGGCTGCGAGGATGGGAGTGGTATCTAGTTCTTGCTCAGTGGCCAGGCCAGGGTTCGAAGATGTGTCCATTGGGCCGGCAATGTCTTTGTCAGTTGCGTCTTTTTGGAAGAACTCTGATTGAATGACAGCAGAGTCTGATCGCTGGCGAACAATTTGAGAGGCACTTGGAGTGGGGATTGCGATGTCGCTAGTATCGATGTTGACCACTATATCTGCCTGAGGCGTGGCTCTTGGCTTCCAATCACAGATGGACTTCTCGTAGACGGCGTCGAAACTTGCAGCACATATGTGGTTGGTGAACCAAGAATGTTGCAATGCTTTCTTTGCCGTGAGACGCTTGTCTTCTTGCAAGGCGAGTAGAGATGTGACAAAGTTACGAGCTCTCTTTGGCACATTTTCCCAAGCCTGCTTGCCTTGGTCGATGTCGGATAGGTCGTAGGCGCTGTATGAGCGTATATTGACTGGGCCAATGTCGCCGTCGCTGGCTCGGTGGTCGAAAGCAAGGCTGCCTGTCAGCATGAGTGCGGTCACTGTGCCGACTGACCACATGTCGATTGCACTGCTGTAGCCTTTGTTGCCTGCGATGGTTGGGTTGAGCTTGTTAACCTCGCTGTGAAGTCGGTCAGTAGGAGATTGCGGAACTATAGGAGGATCAACATACGGAGCTGCAAACCCAAACGTGCCACATGTCGAGAACATGCGGAACCTTGCACCAAACTGGCTGGTCGAAGCACTCGACGCACTGATCCGCTTTGCTATACCGAAATCAGTGAGGACAACGCGACTACCGTCTTCCCAAGATGACATGAGGATGTTCTCCGGCTTGATGTCTCGGTGGACAATGCCTTTACTGTGTAGATACTCGACGGCTTTCAGCAGCTGGCGACTGATGACGGCGCTCAACGAGTCGCCGAGGATGCCGCGTTTATAGGATATGTAAGAGAAGAGGTCGCCGCCAGTCATGAGTTTTTGCATGATATATCTATAGAGACTAAGTCAGTACCGCCCACTTGACGTTCAGGTCACCAACTGACATGTGGTGGGTAGTGATAAACACCTTTCTCATATCGATGATGTTTGGCTAGACGCAGTCAGTACCATGTCAAAGCCTTGATCTAGGGCCGCATACATGGCTCAAGTCCTTGAGAATGTCATACTCGACCTCGAGTCTGTGAATCTTGCGGAGAAGCTTTGTTGGTTGCAGTTTGGATCCATGATTCGCAGTAGCTTGCGTTGAGGCTTGCTTAGGAGCACCTTTGTCATGACCGAGGTTCACACCAGCCAGAGAGACAGCTTTGCATGCTACTTGTTGACCGGCTTTGCGGTCCCAAGCGATGAAGACCTGACCTTGACCGCCAGCACCGATCAGTCGAGAGAATATATTGAACTCGTCGTCAAGACGCTGTTGAATAGGTGAGTATTGCAGTACTAACTCTGCCCAGCTCTTCGCCTACCTTGACTTCACAACTCATGATGAATGACATTTTGTGCTCACTCTCAGGAGTGGTCTCTTTGTACTGCACAAAAGTTGATTTCGAGAAGTAAAGACAATCGCCGTGTTGCAGAAGCACGGGACCCATTGACTTGGTGAGTTGATGATCGAGCCTGACAGTAGAGCCATCTTCATCGGGACCTTCGCGGACAAGTATGGTCCCATTCATGGAAAGATCCTCAGCATAGACCATTGGAGCGACATTCCAGGTTGCAGCATCCTCATCGAATTGTACGCAGCGAAGGACCAGATGGCGACGGGATATGGTTGTATCATTCTCATCGATATATCTAGAGTATTGAGTTTGTGTTCAGTGTCGGAAGGTGAAAGGCCAGCATACTGTTGAAGTTGCTTGCATCCGAGAATAATTTCTTGCTTTGGCCAGATACTCAATGCATCTAGAGGTGAGGCATGAGAGGTTGGGCTTGAGATCATGTCCCTGACTACATACCTTCGGCCATTCGGCGGCTTCTTTCATTCACAAACGTCAAATTGGCAACAGGAGGTTGTTCACTCATGGTGGATTCATGGATGCATCACTTTTGTGCAAGTGGAATTCGAATGTAGTGGAAATCGATGGTAGTGTCGCTGGCCCTCGGACGTCTGATTCGGCTAGCGTGCGTCTGCTTACATAAGCGCTCTCCGCAGTCTTGGCGCTCTCGCACTCGCGCACCTCTCAATTTCAATCGCACAGCTTGAGCTTCCCCTCTCTTTCCTCATCACCGCATTCATCTCGACAATACTGTAAGCTTTTATCGCGCCTTCAATTGCTTTTCCAATACTAACATCTTATTCTTCAGGCCAAGATGAGAGCCAAGTGGAGAAAGAAGAGAGTCCGAAGACTGAAGCGCAAGAGAAGAAAGACGAGAGCCAGATCGTGAGTGTTTCTCTATTCATTCTTCAATGTGCGCACTCTAACAGCCATCACAGCAAGTAAATGACTCGCCCCGACAACTCGATCATCAAGGCTCCCTGATACCAATTCACACATCATTGGCGTTTTTTCGCTAAAGCCACCACTACTGTCGAAAAACGCATCTACTACTCGCGACACATCTTGGAGGCCACCACTTTTTCTCACAGACCTTGTCGGATTCGCTCGCATGTTTTCGCCATCTTTGTAGCCGATCTCTCACGGTTGGCTCGGAAGGCGCATGTTGGCAGCTTGAAGCTGAGGAGGGGAAGAAACCAGGTGTTGACTGTTTGCTGGAATGGCTGTCACACAAGGGAGTCGGTCAATGTTTTTTCACTCATCGAGATTATCATGGAGTGTTTTATTTGCCTGGCATTGGAAGGATGTCTTCACTTCTCTAACACCGGTGTATGCCTCATAAGCTGCACCTTTGGGATCTGATGAACCTTGCCATTGCGGTTGGCTGTTCTGCTGCAAAATCAGAAAACTGCTATTCGCAAAAATCTTCGAGTTCCACCGTGCACATGTGATGTTTTAATGCCTTGTGTTTCATGCTCGCGTGTGACATCGTTCTGCGCATTCAGTGTGCGTCGACCTCAAGATTTTTTTTGTGCGTCCGACCTTGATGGCCCACAGTGCTGTCATAGGTCGGTCCGACTGTGCTTGACGACGTGCTTGCTTCGACGTCGTGCCTTCTCGTCGACCTTCTTCCAGGTCAGCGTCTTGTCAAGCTGCTACACGACGTCATCGAGACAGCTCTTGAGCTCAACTTTTCTTCTGTTCAAGCTCTAGGCTCAACCTTCAAGTCGAAGTCCTTGTGCTCGGCTGGTCGTCAAGCTCGGCCGTCTCTCAATGATCAATAGGATAACATCAGAATGTGATTCGTGTTGCTCATCGGTTCACAAGTTGCCAGACTTCCACGAATTGCAGGGGCTCTCAAGGGCGTCTAACAACGGCTCAGTCACTCCTTTCTGGTCCTTCGTAGTTCTAGATGTATGAATGGTGAGGTGGTATCTTGCTCATACCCTCGCTCCAACTGGATGGCACGGTCGATAAAATTATGCTCACGAGATCCTCCTTCGAGGATCGGAATGTTCAGCTTTACTCTCTCGACATTCAGTACATCGTGTCCGGCAACTACTCAAGCAAAGCCTTGAGTATACCTCTTCGGATCTGAAGTATCACGTATGACCTTCCCCCAAGGTCAGTAAGAAAAGAGCACGCTACCATGATTCGCGAAATCGTCATCGTCGCCCTCCTGGAGTATGTCAAACAACGAATAGCTCTCCGTAAGTCTTGGTCTTGGTCATATCGTCGTCAGTATCTGATGACCCTTAGTGCTGAGACCCCTCGCTGTCGACTTCCCGAGCACTGCTCGCGCCATGTTCTTCGTCATCTTTGTCATGACCTCAGACACTCAAGTGCGCACAGTTTGGCACGTTCTGCTGGGACTCGTAGACGCAGGCAAAAGTATGAGACGATGGTGTGATTCGAGGATCCAGGCTCTTCTTTCTGCCTTGTCTGGAGAATTGATGGCGTCCTCAGAGCCACGGACAGGATTGATAGATGATAGATGCTCACGAACTTGAAGGGCGGGTAGTGTCGTTCACAGCTCAGACACTCAACCGTCACCTTGTGAAACACCACACCCAGACGTCGACAACGATTGAGAGAATCAACCATAGTCAATATACGGCAGGGTCATACCCCTGACCATCTTTTCTGACTTTATCTCGAGGTTTCAATAGCCGCCTACACTATTCACAGCAATTTAATCTGTCCACATATGCTCCTCCGTCCTCACGATACCATCAAATCTATCTTGCCATACTCTCGTGGTTTGTTGAGTAACTTAACAACTAGATCGCGTTTTTGGATTTTGGCAAGGGAAATGCTACCTTCCCGAGTGTGAAACTTTGGCACGCATGAAGTTGTAGAAATGCACAATTTTTCTGAAACCAGAGCTAGGTCCAGAGAGAGGGCTCTGGAGCGTCGCTCTCTGTGGACGAAGCAGATCTACTCAAAATCATCGTGTATTCGGACAGGTGTTTTAATGTACATGGTTGCCGCAAGATAGGTGATGTGACAGAATTCAGTACATAGTTCGCTGCGCTCCAAGAAGTCAGGGACAATCACACCTTCCGACGTAAGATGCGATCTGTCGGTAGGAAACATAGCATTTGAATCACCTTGACATAACAAAATCATATTGAATCAAGAGCATGTCTTCAAAAAGTACAACCCAAATGAATGCACGGACCAAGCGTCGGACGACGCTAATTAATTGATGCCCCGGACTCTGACGCGAGACGCGCTCTCCTGCCTTCACTTTACTGCGGCCCTTTGACCAGAATTGACAAAGCAATCAACCACGGCGCATTATGAGTGATTCGGATTCCTCCAGCTTGTCATCGGCGCCGCCGACCGACGACGAAAAGCCCCTTGCTCCCATCTTTGCAAAAATGGCAAAAGGAAAGAAGGCCGCTCCAAGAAAGAAGAAGGCTCCTGTTACTCCCCCAACTCCGCCATCACCGCCGCGCCCCAAGAGGTCTCCTTCGCCGCCGCACCAAGACTCTCTAGCCGACAACCCTGATGTCGCCGTATGTCCGCCTGAATATACACGCGCATGAACGCGACAAAGCACGCATACTAATTCACAATTGACAGTTCCTGGTCATGTTCCGATCTCGCTTCAGCCATGCCTTCCCACCAAAGCTGCCCCACCTCGGTCCTCAAGATATTGAGAAGGGAGTCGCCGAGTCTCCACCCTCGCCGCAAGTCGAAGAGCTGATGTGCGCAATGCTCGCCCTTGTTCTGAACCGAAAGAAGCCGGTCGAGTGAGTCCTGGACATGCCCCCTTGGACTACCAACCACAGAACTAATACTCGAACAGACGAGGTCACCATGGTCGCGCAATGGAAGAAGCCCTGTCTACGCAAAAGCACCAATGGCCATTGTCCTGGAACCGCGTTAACCCCCTCGCCGGCAGCAGAACCTTCCCCGACATGACCCCCGCCGAACGTTTGAACCTCCTCCGCACTCTCGCAATCTGGTCGCTCACGTCATCTGATGTTGTCTCTCAAACTATCAAAGACTCTTACAAGATCAATCGTCGCGAAGACGACATCAACCAGCCGCTGTCTGTGCAACACTGGGGCTATGATGGCGACAAGAGAAAGTACTACTTGATTGAGGGGCAGGATGACACCAGCTTCCGCGTATACCGCGAGGCCAACCGCTCGTCGCAGAACCCTCAGTGGTGGAGTGTCGCCGAAACCATTGACGAGGTCAATGCCCTGGCAGAGAAGCTCGAGACCAAGGATACCACACAAGCCGCTCGCCGCCTGGCCGACAAAGTCAGAGCTGCTGTGCCACGATTTGAGGCATCGGAAGAGGCAAGCATATTGCGGATTGATTTCTTTACACGTACTGACTCTTGCGCAGAAACGCAGACGACGCGAGTACAGACAAATGCGCAAGGCGCAATTCACAAAGCCCGAACCCGGTTTCTCCCTCTACGAAGGTCGCACCCGCGGCAAGCGCATTCGATACACATACTCCGACAACGAAGACGAGTCCGATGCCACGGGCTCACGCCGCTCCACAAGACATTCTGGAAACAATACACCTGCCGAATCTGGTCCGGTTGTTACAGCCAGCGGCCGCCAAGTCCGCCCTGCCAGAACTGGTATATATGGCGAATCGCTGCTCAGTGGCCAGGCTGAGACGCCAGACTACGCTGCCTCGGAGACTTCGCGCACTTCAGGAGGAAGAGCAACCAGAAACAGCACACGCATTTCTCCACTCAACGAGGATCGCAAGAGAAAGTCGCGAGGATACAATTCTTTTGACGAAGACAGCGACGAGGAAGATGCGCCTTCTAGCGGAAATGAATGGGATGGCGGTGATGATGATGAGAATGAAGAAGACGATGTAGACATGGCTGATGGAGAAGATGAGGATGAGATGGATCTCGACCAACAAGAAGAGCCAAAGAGCCTGATCGTCAAGCTCAAGTTCAAGAAGAGACCGCAAGAACCTGTCAAGATGGAAAACGCGCCCATCGAGGAAAAGCCACCGCCTGCAACCGACCCCGCTCGTGTCTCGATGGCTAGACAAGAACTCGAAAACCTGACCACTCAGGACGAGCCTGTAAAGACGCAATCTGCAGAGCACCACCCTAAGCCCATGAACGCTATGGACTACGAGATGCCTACACCCGCTACCTACCACGCCCACCCACCTCCCGCTCCTTTGCCTGCAGTCAGCATCCCTGACCAGCAACAAGTCAACGGTACCTCTTAGGAAGACGACCTGTTTCGTTGTATTTCAGTTACTCGGAGTTGAGTTGGAAGTTGAGGAGTTTAGCATCGGCATTATATCCCCTTTCTTTTTTTTCTTTCTTGGTCAAAGCAGGGTGGTTTCTCTGATAGCAAAAAAAGAAGTTTAATGGAGTAGGAATATCATGGATCATGAGCATCGAAAAAACCCGTCCTTTTTTTTTGCTTTTTCTCCAACGTTTGTTTCTGCTATATCAGATAGAGAAAGATGAGGGGGTGGACAAACATCATCGAAAAACGGTGTGATACAAAACTCCAGCCCACTTCTCATGACTTTCTATGGAATTCTGAACCGCTTAACAGCTATTACCTGCGAAATCAGATGACCTTTTGTTTTCCGTGTGTGTCCAAATGTGGAGTATGTGTCTCTCTTGATTTCAAGTTTTGACGGTAAGAAGGTGTAAATTCAGGAGCGAGCAAGCAGCAACGTGATAGACACCTATCTGGTTTTTTTTTGGAAGTTTTTTGAGGTCAGTATGATTGTATAGAGTGGTAGACAAAAAAACGTTTGGAAAAGCGGAAGAAGAAGGAAAAGGAAAAGCAGAAGAAGAATGATGGGATGGGGTATATGGTTTATTCTTTTGTGGATATCTTACATTGTATATTTCTCTTGATTTGTTTTTTGTGTTGGTGTAGGTATTTCTTCTACTTTTTGTTGTATGCGCATAAGCAAGTCACAGCAAGCAGTGAATGCTCGATTCTTTCTGACAAGATTATCACGCGCGAGGATAGCAAGGGAAAGAGTAGTGTCGACATCGAATATTAAGGATGTGGGTATCGCGCACTTTGCCCTCCTCTAGCAACAGCCGCAGCAAAAGCACTACAGATATCGCAAGAGGAAAATGCAATACTTCGACTTCGACTTCGACTTCGACGGCTACATCTTCGATAACCTATGATGAGACGAGTTCGCTGCTTCCTCACGAACGAGCTCCTGCTGTGGTTGTTGGGTCAAGTCATCATATGACTGTTCCACGACATCATTATCGACAGAGCAACCACAACCACAATCACAATCACCCGCCTCATCATGCTGTGAATTATAATGGCCAATACACGTCTACGACATCTTCATCAGCATCGGCATCAGCATCACTCCACCATATCTTAACCTTGCATCCCCGTCAAATCGCCCGTTTGGAGAGAGAAAGAGAAGAAATACTAGAAGAGGAAGAGGGGGAGGAGGACGAAGAGCAAGGGTTGCAAAGATGTATGTTGTCAAGAATCGACTGTATAGAGGTTGGATTATGGCACGAGAGGATCAAAGATTATGAAGCTGCTGAATTGGGTATGGTGAGGGCTGAGGAATTAGGATTGTTGCTGCCTCGGCAAGGTGAAGTGGGGAGGGAAGGTGAGGGTGGAGGAGATGAAGGGAGGTTGAGTAGAGTGGAAACTCATGTTGATTCGTTTACTTCGGTTACGGATTTTGCTGACGTGGAAGGAGGAAGAGGCGGAAAGAACAAAGTGGACAGGAGCAGGAAGACCAGCAGTGTTACTCGTTTCGGCTCTGTTTCCTTGTCGCTGAATCATGTTCATCCTTTTTTCTGGGTGGATATGCTCGGGATATGTTCGCTTGTCCTCCTCATCCTTGCTCTTTTGCTTTATATCGGGTTGCAGTTGAGGGGCTTGGATAAGAAGCAAATTTGCGCGAAGGATAGAGGAGGGCTTTGGGTTGCGGTGCAGATGTTGGTGGGACTTGGTGCTGGGTTGATATTGCAAGTCCCAGTCAGCAGAAGATTGGTGCCTTTCGTGTTGCCTGTGTGGGTTGTTGTTACTATCGGGGTGGTAATCGGGTTGAAGGAATGGGCTGGGTGTTTGGGTGAGTAGAATGGACGTGGAAGGAGAAGCTTGTCAAGGACATGAGTATTGTTACTGAGGATAGAGAGATCCGAGGACGAGCCCAGCCGTTCAAAGACCTGAAGACAAACCTAAGCATCGAAGTTGTATCATCACAATGCATTATCACCGGCAAGAATGAGCCCTTACAATACGCGCTGAATGAACAAGACACACAGCTTATGACAGTGCGTGATTATCAGCTGGAGTCTCCCGTATAGAGCTCTTCTTCGCAGGTCTTCTCGAATGAACAGCACATAGTCTATGACAGTGACGAGTTCACCAGCTGAAGTGTCTCGGGAGTGGCTCGAACAAGATACTCGGTGTATTATTGTACCGGAGATCCTTCGACAGTGCAACGACCAGAAGTGGCTAGGAGAATCTCGTCGCGTGTTCAAGTAGTCAGATGGACTCACCTGTTAAAGACTAGCAGTTGCGCGTTCCGTTCGTGAGAAGTTCAAAAAAGGTCGAGACTCCCAGCCTCATGGAATAATGACGAGCATTATTGTCCGCGGCTTTGTCGATGGTCGACGGACACGACTCTGCTTTGCCGGAGAAGACCAAGCCAGACTGCACGACTTATCGAAGTCAAAAATCCCCTGTGGCGATGGGAAGACTGTAGATAGTTCTTCAGATCGAGAGAAAAGCAAAACAAACAGCGTGATTCGTGGAAGAAGGGCTCATCCAAATCTCTCTTGCTGGTTAAACGAGATTTCCTTTGACAAAATATATTGATGGTTCGCTTGAGTGGCAGGTCGGGTGGGGTGAGAAAGAGCAAGTGCAGCCACTGTTTTGAAGCAAGGCTGGTTCCGGAGACCGAGCTCTGACCGTTGTAATCTTATCGTCGGCAAAAAAGAAAGGTGTAACGGGGATACATGATGCTAGCTAAACAGATGGTGTTGGAGGAAGAAAGGCGAGCAATGGTCTGCGACGGGATGGAGGCGAGAAGACGGTATGAAATGCAACTCGTGTTGAGTAGTTGTGGGAGCAGAAGAGCGAGCTGTTTGTATCAGAGTGAGACTCGTGTCAGGACAAGCAGGCGCTTTGTGATTCAGGAAGGAGCAGGCTGAAACACGCTTGCAGCACCAGCCGGGGCAATGATCCGCGGAAGGCGCGTCGGTCTGGCACCTCTCAGACACATTTTTGCAATTTGGCAAGAGCCTGGATGGACATGTGACGGGTGGTTGTCTATGGATGATTGCTGTCTTTTGTGTTATGGATGAGGCCTTGAAACTGCAAAGTATGATCCTGACACTGAACACTCCTAGACTCGCACTGGTCGCGCAGAGACGCCACATTCACCCTCTTCTACCCACGAGGCTGCGGCTGATGTGTGCTTGATCTTTGATTGATCCACCCGGTGTACAACCATCAAGTACTTGCCTACTAACTTACATGGTGCGAGTGCCTCTGGTCAACCATCCGCCAGCATCTCACCACCCTCACCCTCACCCAACCTCTCCTCTCTTTCCCCACTCATACTCTACTTCACGCAGCCATGAAGGGAAAGAAGCTGGCTCTGGGCCTGGCGCATCTTGTAAGCCGCTCACCTGCAGATACGATACGGGAACACATTGGCTGACACTTGCCTCGAGATTGGCCCGCACAGAGCTGATGATCGCATGCCCACTGCAAACCCCCTCCAAAGTCCACCGCCGTCACCGTATCCTGGACGTCGCGCTCCTCTGTCCACAAAGGTCGAGTCGGATCTGCGTACAGCCTGTGCCGGTGTTCTTGTCAATACCAAGCCTTCGCACCACTACGTCCCACCAGAAGCACAATTGAGCGCCACCAGCGAGCCCAAGCCAGCACTCGATTATGAAGCCATCAAGAGATCCGCATCCACGCGCAAGTCCCAAGACTCGCGTCCTTTCCCACCGCGTACCGATTCAGCAGATGATAAACATCCCGTCAAATATGCATACCGTCCAGACGCTGCCGTTGATCAGCTCTTCACAAAGGCCGATGCTGCTATTGATCCCGTCCAGGCTGTCTTGGGCAAGAGCAAGTATGACACACCCATGGGAAGCCGTACCAAGACTCCGGTGCCCATCAATGTTGTTTCTCCCACTGGGGATGGCACCGCACGACCTCGGGTTTCTAAGCGTTCTCTCTCTGGCGAGACGAATGGCTCTACTCCGCACACAGACCTGACCGAGTATACTTGGACTTCTACCGCCCCTACATCCGCCGCCATTACACCAGCCCGTGCCTCGAAAAGAGCCTCTTCGCATATGCCCTTCGAGCAAGACGTACCCATCAAGGCGGACGCGCATGCCATCGAGTGGATGCGCAATGAACTCGAGCGTCGTCGTCAAAAACAAGCTGCCCAGGAAGAACAAACTGCCGCACTACCGCCATTATCTCGTCCCCCTAGCAGAGCACGAAGCATTCGAAGTCTTCGTGACAATATTAAAGAATACATTCGTCCTAGCAGTGCTGGAGGTCCTAGCAGAGATCCTAGTCGGCCACCTAGCAGGTCACAATCACGCGCATCTCTTCGATCAGATTCAAAATCACGAGATTCAGATGCGCGTGGTGGTTGGCGAAGTTGGGGACGTACTTTGAGGAAGGAAAATGCACAAACAGACGTCAGCAGATCCAACTCGGCAAGAGGGAGAAGCGATGGTCTGAAACGCTCAGGCTCCAAAAAGTCGCAGATTGATTTGAACCGCGAGCTGCCTCCGCTTCCCAGTCTTGATCAATGGAAAGAGGCAGAAATTGCGATACCGACACGACCTGCACCTCAAGCTCCAGTACAGAGCTATCGCCCGGCCAAGTCTGACCATATCAGAGGTCAAAAGTCAGTCGACAGCGCGATGAGCGAAAAGGACGAAATCATTGCCGCTCGTCTTGGCTCGCCCGTCAGGGAGAAGCCAGAGGTATACATGCCAACTCGCTCTCCGAGATTTGCTGCAGCCACAAAGATGCCAAATCTGGGTGCTGCCTACACCAACGATCATGTTGTATCGTCTGGCCTTCGCAGCAAATCAGCTGGCCCGGCTCATATCAGAGATCCGATATCAACTGTACCAACCATATCTTCCCACCATGCAGGAGATTCAACAAGTACTAGTCATTCAAGATTGAGATCTCCAAGCAACCCTGCCTTCTCCAACACCATCCCTGGATTCTCTCAACATCGCAATTACGACAGCTCCAACATACCGACACCCCTCGGCAGCATCAGCAGCAATTCTACCGGTAACAAAACAGATAAAGCAACCAGCAAAGACAAACATGATCGCAAATACCGGCACGTCATGAAAACTCGCTCTCCACCACCTGTGCCGCCAAAGGAAGCGGGTGACAAAAAGGCATGGTGGAACCTAAAAGCAAAGAGCAAGAAGCAACCACCAGGATGGATGGAGCAGCTCGAAAAAATGGGCGTCAAGGATGGCGTTTTGGTGCCTGACGAGGCATGCGGTTCTCCTCATATCCGTTACTAGAAGAATTGCAAGGAGCATGCCAGGGCTTTATGGATTTATAACGACAAAACACTCTACTTTATCTATTTTCTAGTTTGGCGTTTCGGGAGCTCCTCTGGCATATCGGAGTGAGAGACTTGGAGGGAACCAAGCCAGGATCCATTTGTTCGGCGTTTATATCTTGACTGCCCTCTCTTTCGTATACCTTATTTTTACATCTTCTATCGATGGCATTGAATTATCAATTCTATCACCACCAACGTATTCACTCGAATGTCATATCTGGTGGATCATCTACGGTGATCAAGAAAGCCGTAGAGAATGGAAGAGATGTTGTTAGGGCGGGAAACAGGTCCTGGTATACGATGTACATTCGAGGGATGTTTTGCACACTTCTCTCGGGTCTGCATCCTCTGCGCTGGTCCTTGACAGACTTGCTAGAAGTCTTCTTTGCAAATTGCTTGAAACTTGGATGTTTTCACCGGGTATCTTCGTCAAGTCCATCACCCTGGTTACTTGCATACAACAGTCTCAAAGACTCGTCGAGGATTCGAGGTCGAACTAATCCGCAGATTACGACACATACTGTTTTTCGCCATCTGATGTACGAATTTGGATGGTCAGAAAGGCCTCATGTTGGGGCAGGATCGTGGTTCGTATGAGGTGGATTTTGTTCGAGAATTTGGAGCTGTGCTTAGCTCGACTGTGCATCCTGCGAGTCTTGACGCAAGCCATCCTCACTCCCTGTCGCATGGACTTGTCGAAAAGGAGGTGGCGTCTTTGTTATGTTCAGCCCTCGAAGAGCTGCAGAGAAACTGCTTGGACGAGACTGAGCCGCAGCGACCAGATAATCCGCGGTCAAGACCACGACCAATCCTTGGAGCACAAGAAACGCCGAGGTGGTCGGAGCGGGATTCGGTGTTCGCCAGAGAGGCATTGTAATGAGATGTGCAGTCAACAAGTCTTTCTGTGATTGGGATGCAGATTTCTCAGGAGATGGATAGGCTCTCGTATACGAAAGCAACAAGGCAGAGAGTGGATAGCAGTTGGTGGTGCAAGAGGTGAGATGGCTATTATTACGACTCTCTTGGCAGGGTCTTGCGGAGCTGTGAGATGCCGAGTTGCAACTCCTGAGTGGTGAATGGTGAGGAAGTCGCAGCCGTTTGGGCAGTCGCAAGCGTGCTTGCTACGCGCAACGCTTCAGAAGGGCAGGCCAGCTTACACAGCCCATTGCTATTTTGATCACCTTCTCTCGACACGCTGCGACAAGAGCATCCATGCCATCGCAATCCAATCCGCGTCGCCATTGAACCCCCGTACAGCACACGTTGGTTGCCTTGTCTTTGTCCAGGTAGCCTTACCGCCGTCTACCGAATGGTCGCATCTGCCTCTTCCACCCCGTATTGATCCGCGAACAACCCCTCAACCACCATTCTCACGACGCGATCGCCAACTGTTGCGCATACTGTCGGTACACTATCCTTGCAAACATGGCCGGGAGACCTCATGGTCAGGCGTCCCCGTCTGCCAATTCTGACCTGCTACTGGACTTGGATGACCAGCCTGTCTACAACTCTGGCAAGCCCCCGCCGACCGACGATGACCACCTGCTTCTCCACCACAACATAGACGCATCCGATGCCCCTCGCGCTTCAACAAGCTACGATGACTTTGTGGGCTCCTCTTCGACAGCTGGTCTGCCCGGAGGCCCTGGCGCTCCGAGTACCACTGGCCTACACATTCCCATGCACGAAACCATGGGAAGGCAATACTCGCAGACTTCCGAACTCAACAACTACCAGCCATATTCAGACCTTGACGACATACCCGATGACAGAGACTACTACGCTTCAGGAGGAGGTGTCGACGAAGACAATTTACCAGGCTTGCATGAGACACGCTTCACCAGTCATGGTCGCAATAGAAACAGCATAATGGGAATAGGTGGAAGCATCGTTGATCGCGCCAAGAACATGTTCGGTGCCAACACTGGTGGCTATTCAGAAATGGATCTACCTCTGACAGAGGCCGGTGCCCGTTCTTCTCATATCGCCTCAGGCGGTGTTGATGCCCTCCCCTCTGCGCCTCCGCCTGCTAAGCGCACTCCGGGCGCAAAGTTCAAGTTTGGTCTTGGTCGCTCAGGTCCGGACCCGAATGCTTCTGGCCCTCGCATAATCCATCTGAACAATCCTCCGGCAAATGCCGCGAACAAGTATGTGGACAACCATGTCTCGACGTCCAAATACAACTTTGCTACTTTCTTGCCCAAGTTCTTGTTTGAGCAGTTCTCAAAATATGCCAACTTGTTCTTCTTATTCACAGCCGTCTTGCAACAAATTCCTGGAGTTTCTCCCACGAGTCGATACACCACGATTGTGCCACTGGGGATTGTCCTTTTGGTTTCTGCTGGTAAAGAAATGGTTGAAGACTCGCGCAGGAAGTCGCAGGACAGACAACTCAATACTTCCAAAGCTCGCGTTCTTCGAGGCTCAACTTTCCAGGACAGCAATTGGATCGATATTGCAGTCGGAGATGTTGTTCGTGTAGAGTCCGAGGAGCCATTCCCCGCCGATCTGGTCTTGATGGCCAGTTCTGAACCTGAAGGTCTCTGCTATATCGAGACTGCGAACCTCGATGGTGAGACAAACCTGAAGATCAAACAAGCAATTCCAGAGACTGCCGATCTTGTCAGTCCTGCCGATATCAGTAGGCTTGGTGGCAGGATACGCTCTGAACCTCCCAACAGCAGTCTCTACACATACGAAGCGACCATGACAATGCAATCTGGTGGTGGAGAGAAGGAGTTGCCGTTGAACCCGGAGCAACTCCTTCTACGTGGTGCTACTCTCCGAAACACGCCATGGGTGCATGGAATCGTCGTCTTCACAGGTCATGAAACCAAGCTTATGCGCAACGCCACGGCTACTCCGATCAAGAAGACTGCTGTCGAGCGTCTTGTGAACGTGCAAATTCTCATGCTTGGTGGTATCCTTGTCACACTCAGTATCATCAGTTCAATTGGCGATCTCGCCATGCGTGCCTCCTCGGGCGGCAAGATGTGGTATTTGGCTTATACTCGCGTTAATGGAGGCAAGCAATTTTTCAGTGACTTTTTCACCAACTGGGTTCTGTACTCAAATTTGGTACCTATCTCGCTTTTCGTCACCATCGAAATCATCAAGTACTGGCAGGCTATTCTCATCAGCTCCGATCTGGACATCTACTACGACAAGACAGACACACCCGCTAACTGCAGAACGTCTTCTCTTGTCGAAGAGTTGGGTCAAGTCGAATACATCTTCTCAGACAAAACAGGAACGCTTACATGCAACATGATGGAGTTCAGACAAAGTTCCATTGGTGGTATTCAATATGCCGATGAAGTCCCCGAAGACAGAAGATCAACTGGAGAGGATGGCGACATGGGCATATTTGACTTCACTCGCTTGGAGCATAACCGAAGAAACCACCCCTCAGCTGAGATTATCAATCAGTTCTTGACTCTTCTGTCCACTTGTCATACCGTTATTCCGGAGACAAGCGCAGAAAAGCCTGGCAAGATCAAGTATCAAGCAGCTTCACCCGATGAGGGCGCTCTTGTCGAAGGCGCGGTCACACTCGGATACAAATTCATTGCGCGCAAGCCACGCTCAGTCATGATTGAGGTTTCCGGACAACAACTTGAGTACGAGCTTTTGGCAGTTTGCGAGTTCAACTCTACCAGAAAGCGTATGTCGACTATCTTCAGATGTCCCGATGGCAAGATCAGGTGTTACTGCAAAGGTGCCGATACCGTCATTCTGGAGCGCCTGGGTGGTGATAATCCATTCGTGGAGGCCACTCTGCAACATCTTGAAGAGTATGCCGCAGAGGGGCTGAGAACGCTGTGTCTTGCCATGCGTGAGGTTCCGGAGGTGGAGTACAGAGAATGGCAGCGTGTTTATAGTGAAGCAGCTACCACTGTTGGCGGCAATAGAGCGGATGAGCTTGACAAAGCAGCCGAGCTCATTGAACACGACTTTACTTTGCTTGGTGCCACAGCTATTGAGGACAAGTTGCAAGACGGTGTCCCAGACACGATCCATACCCTCCAAACTGCTGGCATCAAGATCTGGGTCTTGACTGGTGACAGACAAGAAACTGCCATCAACATCGGCATGAGTTGTAAGCTTATCAGCGAAGACATGACTCTTCTCATTGTCAATGAAGACAATGCCGCTGCCACTCGAGACAATTTGCAGAAGAAGTTGAGCGCCGTACAGAGTCAGTTCCAGGCCGGCATCACCATTGAAACTCTGGCACTTGTTATTGATGGCAAGTCTCTGACTTTCGCGCTCGAAAAAGACATGGAGAAGATGTTCTTGGATCTGGCCGTGATCTGCAAAGCCGTTATTTGCTGGTATGTATCTCTCACCTCTCCTTAATTAAGTCTGCTGACCTGTGGTTTAGTCGTGTCTCACCTCTGCAAAAGGCGCTTGTGGTCAAGCTTGTCAAGCGTCACAAGAAAGCTATTCTCCTGGCCATTGGTGATGGTGCAAACGACGTCTCAATGATTCAAGCCGCACACATCGGTATCGGTATCTCCGGTGTCGAAGGTCTTCAAGCAGCCAGATCGGCCGATGTGTCCATCGCTCAGTTCCGATACCTTCGCAAGCTGTTGCTTGTACACGGAGCGTGGTCCTACCAAAGAATCTCCAAAATGATCTTGTATTTCTACTACAAGAACACGGCCCTTTTCATGACACAGTTCTGGTATTCGTTCCAGAACGGCTTCTCTGGAGAAGTCATTTTCGAATCTTGGACGATGAGTTTCTACAACGTCCTGTTCACGGTTATGCCTCCCTTCGTCCTTGGCATTTTCGATCAATACGTCTCGGCACGTTTGCTTGATCGATACCCTCAGCTCTACCAACTGAGTCAGAAGGGCGTGTTCTTCAGAATGCATTCCTTCTTCAGCTGGGTGGCAAACGGCTTTTACCACTCTCTCATACTTTACTTTGTCTCTGAGCTGATCTGGTTGTACGATTTGCCACAAAGCGACGGCAAGATTGCTGGACACTGGGTCTGGGGAACTGCTCTTTACACAGCCGGTCTGATCACCACGCTCGGCAAAGCGGCCCTCATCACCAATCTCTGGACCAAGTATACTGTGATTGCGATCCCAGGCAGTCTTGCAGTCTGGTTCATCTTCTTGCCCATTTACGCGACTGTTGCACCCAAGCTTGGCTTCAGTATGGAATACGCTGGCGTTGTCCCCAGACTGTTCCCTAGTCTTGCTTTCTGGTTGACCATCATCGTCCTGCCTGTCCTCTGTTTGCTCAGAGATTACGCCTGGAAGTACGCCAAGCGTATGTACTACCCTCAAGCCTACCACCACGTCCAGGAAATCCAAAAGTACAACATCCAGGATTACCGACCTAGGTATGTATCATCTCTATCCATCTTCACACATTGACAATCTCGCTAACAGTACAACAGGATGGAGCAATTCCAAAAGGCCATCCGCAAGGTTCGCCAAGTACAGCGCATGCGCAAACAGCGTGGTTATGCTTTCTCGCAGACGGATGAATCGCAAGCGAGAGTTTTGCAGGCTTATGATACCACGAGGGAAAGAGGAAGATATGGTGAGATGGCTAGTAGCAGGAACTGAAAAAGAGGCACTGCGTTGCATCGCTATCGGCATTGCAAGGGTTCGTTCAACGTGTTTATATGCATATGTATGGGATATGATGAATTGCGAAACGGCGTGTTCTCCACGCCTCTCTCTATATCTCTTGCACGTTCTTTTTCATATGCATCGCTGTGTTGTGAAAGAATGCCAGAATTAACGATGTCTCTGAAAGCATGATTGGAATGTTACTTTAAACCCTAAAATACAGAGATTCTACTCGACCACCTTGCTACTCAGACTCCACTTGCCAACGTACTTCAGGCATGAATCAAGGCAGAAAACGCACCTTCGCAGCTTCGGCCTCTAGGAGCACACACTTAGGGTAAAACGGCATTGTTTGGCACAAGAGCGGACATCGCAAAAGCGTCATTCTACTACCTACCTACCTCTTTTGAGAATTTGGGGACTAGATCTTTGATTTGTAAAGTGCCTTTGTGAAATATGTATTTCCACGCGTTTGATTTCTTTTTAGTCTTTGACTTGGATAAGATGGATGGTTCTGTAAAGGATGTTGAGAATTGTGGATTGTCATTCGGAGATTAGGGGTTTTGCGAAAAGGTCATTGTTTCTTTTGCGAAATGTTTGTTCTTATCTCTTTGGTGTACTGTATGCTGTGGACTTGAGTTTGCAGCTATTGGGTACTTTTTATAGTATATTGTGTTTCTACTATATAAATCCCGATCGTAACAAAACCGAGAACGATATTGAGGAATGACGAATGTGATGGCGAACAGCATTACGACGACCAAAGGGTTAATTGAAAGCAGTGGACTACTGTTTCCAACTCAGAAGCAAAGCAGAAGGAGATTCAACGCCTTGTCGAATGCATCGATTTCTACGGCGTGCTCGAATCAGTCCGCTGGCAGTTGATCGATTGGATCATAAATTTTGCTAGCAGTGGCGCGTTCAGAGACACTGATTTCCACAACACGCCATTTTGTCTTCGCATCGCGACTGCTCTGCGCGACCAAGATTTCTTCGAATGGGCTATCAACAAGAATTCTTTCTGCAATTGTGAAGCTCAGTACCATCTCAGCAGTATTGACTGTGCTTTGGGCCTTGGTGCCTGGGCGCCAGTGTTCGACACACATGTCATCCATGAGACAAACTTGCAGCTGAGTTTGCAACATATCGATCATCGTGAGTGGATTGACTCGCATTCGCATGGCGTTGAGCTGATGGCCATCGCTCGCTGCTACTGGCAACTCATGGTGGCGAAAAGTTACTCCATCTATCCGTCTGCGGAAAAGGGCTTGCGGCCTGGCCTCGGTGTGCTGGATGCATTCTTCAAACACTCTCCTGCCGACAGCGAGCTTACCTCTGTAGAACGCGGGTGGCGTCGTACAGATGTCTATCGTAACATCTGGACGAATTGGGGACACACCGTAGGATATCCGCTTCAAGTCCTTTCGGGAGAAGATAAAGCACGACTCGTTGAGCAAGTCAATGTCTGGATCAACATTGCCCAGGATATGATCTTGAAGTTCTTGACACCCGCTCCTGAAGAACCATATCGCCTGAGGCTGGTGCTTGGAGGGTTCTGAAAGCGGCACGGGTTTTCTTGGGATTACTGCGACAAAGACAAGTCCGAAGGTGGCCTTTTCAGCTTGATCGCAAATCAATATTTGACCGAGTTCAAGAAGGATTTGTGTCACTTCCAGAAGTCTGCTGACGCTTAGGCTTGGGTTGTAGAATGCCTGACGAAAGAGCGTGGAAAGTAGGGAATTCGTCTTCCCTCGATGAGTTTTGAGTGGATGGTTGAGTGTGCCTAAAGAGATGTCGGATGGTGTGGATAGCAAAATGTGTCTTTGGTCTTGATGTTCGGGAACATGATCTGGCGACTTCGCTCCAACTCGTCAGACATCTTCGCTCGTACTGCGTATCTCACCCCCTTCGCCCCTTTCTTTCAGGCCACGAGCTTCCGTCAAATCCATTGCTTCTTTTCACGGGAACGAACGTTGGAACTTGCGTGCGAAACGATAAGACATTGATCTGCAGGCGGGCTGAGAAACAGATCGAAGGGCCGCTGTGTTATGTGACTGCGATATGCCAGACTGTTTTTCTGTAGTCGCGTTCATGCAATTGAGATGAAAATACATGGGGTTTTGTACTTGTTGTCAGCGTGGTGAGAGAAGTCGATGTGGTGTCAACAGGCCGAAGCTGAAAGCTGAAGCCGGGCCTTTTTGGTAACGACGCCCCTCCATGCCAACGTCTTGTCTATTCCGTTTTTCTTTGCTGTGGAAAAGTTTCGGTTCGCTACAGGGACCTGGAGACAGAGGAACATAACAGGCGCGTCTTTGGAAAAATTGCTATCTTCGATATCATCTGTCAGACTATTCAGCTTATGCCGTAGCCGAGTCACCCCTTCCCCTATGCGTGTTCTCAACGGTGGGCGCTCGTACCCAGCAGCTCAATATAGCACTCTAGCCTGCCTTGGCCGGTAGCCTAACATCAAGATATCTCGTATCTTGATCCTCCCTTCCCAGAGGAGCCTCCAAAAAGCTTACATCCCTTCTTGTCAGATACACATGTGTTCGAGAGCTAAAAGCTGTTTGCCGGAAGGTCTCGGTGGCGGCTGACTGGTGCCCTGAATCCGGTGTTAGCGAACTGGTTTTTTGCTGGTATAAACGGTGATTTTCGCGCATAACACAGTGAACATGTTCAACCTAATCTCTTGACGGCTGGCTGGCTGGCTGTCAATATCTTGTTAGTATAGATATCTCGGTAAGCCCGTGGTACATAGTATCCACTTTCCTTCTTTCCCTCTTGACCCTCGAATCTCGAATTACTGTCCATCTTTTCTGGTATTATTGCGTGTCAAAGGCCTACTCGGGCGAAATCACACTCGTCATCTCTCGCCCACCATGGCAGTCTACAAATTACGCATCTTCATCATCGCCGCCGCCATCGCAACAAGTTTGTTACTTCTCTTCGGCGCCTACTCCCAAAACGTAATAACACCACAAAATGTCTCCGACCTGACCAAAAACATCGCCGCTCATGTTCCCGGCACTGGCTCTGGAAGCAACACTGCAAAAACTGGAAATGGCGTTTCTTCTTCTTCTTCATCAGGGAAGAAAAACGCATACATGACACTTCTTACAAATACTATGGACGCCCCTGAAGACCCGGTTCAAGACCACTATTTCATGGCCACTAGGATACTAGGATATCAATTGTTGCATCAACCCAACACTAGAACCCAGCGTGGTTACCCTTTCGTGGTGTTGGTGACTGCAGATGTAAAGCAAGACCGCCGCGACCTCTTGACTTCCGACGGCGCCATCGTCCTCCCGGTCCAAAATCTCGAATACAACACCACGCGCATCCACGGCGAAATGCCACAATGGAAAGACGTCATGACAAAACTGCGAGCGTGGGAATTGGTCGAATATGATCTGATCGCCTTTTTGGATGGCGACTTCATCCTGAATCGCTGTATGGATGGGATTTTCGACGACGGCGCCACAATGCCTGCAACTCTACTCACTTCCAACACCCTCCCCACCGATGAAGGCGAATTACCATCCACCTACGTACTAGCCACAGTAGCAGAAGCAAACCCTTTCCACAATTACCCACCCACCGCCGCTGCAAACGACTACAAAGATCCCAACTACTTCAACGCAGGCTTCTTCCTCTTCCGCCCTGACTTGACATTATTCCACCATTTCGAAAAGATATTGCAATTGGAAGGACGTTTCGACCCTCAATACCCAGAGCAGAATCTTTTGAATTATGCATTCAGGAGGTCCGGCCAAATGCCTTGGATCGAAATGGATGGGAATTGGCATATCAGGTTTCCGACCGTGGGGGATATGGAACAGGGGGTGGCTAGTATGCATGATAAATGGTGGAGTGCTCATATGGATAAGGGGTTGCAGCCATACTATGATTCTATCAGGTGGAGGATGGAAGGGTTCTATGAGGTTACTAGTAAGAAACAGTGGGAATTGGCTTTTGAGTGATCGGGTTTATGTATATTAATGAGTTTCCTTTTTCGTTATCCGTTCTTCTACTTGATGACTATATTCCGACTCGAGTGATCGTTTGTGGTGAATTGCAACATCATGTTCGTGATTGGAGAGACAGGTGACAGAAGAGTTATAAAGTTTGGAATTATATCATGCTTTTTAATCATAGCAGATCTGAAATCTACTGTAGGGTCCGAGAAAGTGCGATGCCCCGTCTATCTAAACTTTGCATCGACTTGAACGATCGGAACGAATGTATCCATCTAAACCATAGGTCCCTCATCAGCCATATCCACATCACCAGGCGCGGCCTCTTGACCGGCCTCAGGCAAATCTCCTTGACCAGCCTTGACCTTGCCTTGCTCATACGTAACACGTCTCCAACCCTCCTTCTCACTAGGGTCCTTCAAGAACTCCACAGTGGGGAAGTAGTGCTCGTTCTTCTTCATGGTGGCAACCCAGGGTTGGTTGTCAAAAGTCATGATCTTGAGACGGAAGTAAGTGTTGTCGGGAATCTTGTTGGTTTCCTCGACGAACTTGTCGAGATCTGGTGTGGGCACACCGTTGACGGCTGTGATGAAGTTTGTGGGTGCGAGACCGTACATGTATGCTGGTGAACCTGCGATACGAAGAGAGATGTATACGTCGGAGTGCACCTTCTTGATTTGTTGGCGCACGGCGTGGTGAGGACGGTGGAGTACGGCACCACAGAAGACAACAGCTCTGTCGGTCTCGAATTCATGTGTCGGCACAGTTGATACCTTGAGGTGGACCTCCTCTCTCTTGCGAAGAATGACGGCATCCAGATATTCGTTTCTGTACATGACATCGAAGTCTGTAACGCGGGTGACAAGGCGGCCGTTGAGGGTAAGGATGATGTCTCCTTCCATCAAACCACCAACGTGGTCAGAGTCAACCTTGCGAACGATGAAGAGTTGATGTCTTTCAGGGTCCTCCTTCTCAACTCGGTCAATCCATTCTTGTGACAAGCCATGAATACGAGCTTCGCTCATCTGCATGATATGAGTCTCAAGGTTGAGGATGCGGAGCTGAGGTCTGTCTCCATTCTTGATGTCATCGACAACGGCATGAAGCGCAGAGGTGGACATGCCGAGATGGTAAGATTGGTCGCGACCGTTGGCAGTGCGCTCACCAAGGTAAGTCATCCACAAGGCTTGGACGGTACCATCTTCGGCGACAAGAACACCACTTCCGCAACGTTCTGACAAGCTGGTGTCGACAGTGATGGCGTCCAGGTTGACAGCGCGGTATCTGGGAGTAGTAGTGCTTGCGGGAATGGCAACAGAGGTGATGTCGGTTACGGCAGTCTTGGCAACAACCGGTCTGAGGTTCTGGTTGAAGCCGAAAAAAATGGTGCTTTCACCTTGTCTGATGGGAGTGGTGGCGAGCTTAGCAGACTTTACAGGAGCCTGCACTAGGCTGGCGTCGTACTGTAGGATGGCGTAGTTCTGCAGAGGGTGCATAAAGATGACCTTTCCATCAACGATGATCGAGTCGGCCACGGTGATAGTAATGTCACACATGTCGTAGGGCAAGATTGCTCGCGACACAATAACAAGACCCTTCTCAGCGTCAATGACAAGACCAAAGCCAATCTTTCTTCCTTTCGGGAAACCGTCAAGGCGAAGTGGTAGGCTGACTGAGACTCTGACGAAGCTTCGTACGATGTCGACAGCAGCAGGGTGTTGTGCGCCGGCCATTTGAATGAAGTTGGCCTTCTTGGGCTGAGGTTCTACGGCAGGAAGTTGCTCGGCAAGGGTAGTGGTGTCCCAGAGACCGGTCTTGTCATTTCTGACGTGGAGCGACATCTTGCGGTGCCAATGCCTGTCGACGGAAATGATGGAAGTGTTGAGAGTGTGCATGTCACGAAGGTGCTTGTAGGTGACAACAACACGAGCGCGATCAGGGATGGCCTTCATGACTTCGACAAAGGCGTCAAGGTTAGGAGTAGGCTTGTTGTCGATGGACTGAACCAACCATCCGAATTCGCAACCCTCGAATCTGAATGAACCACCTGCTTCACAGCAGTAGACACCATTGTCCTTGAGAGTGACTGCGTAGAAACGGGCTTGTTGGTAAGAGAGTTCGTGGAAGAGAGCTCCAGCAGCCGAGACGTAGCGGTCTGGTGTGATTGCGTGCAGGTCTCCAACATCGATTGTAGCTTCGAACTCTTCTCCTCCTCTTTGGACCAAAAGCTTGACCTGACCACCAACACTCGAGTCGAGGATGTCATCCAGGCGGACAAATTGTGTAAGGAGCTCGTCATTGACCTTGATCAAAACATCACCCTCTTCGATCTTGCTGTCTGCCGGGCCCTTGGGCAGAACAACCTCAGCAACCAGCATACCAGTCTCCTTGGGGAACTTTGCGCGAACCTCGGCTTCACGCTCAGAGGTCAGACCAAGTCTTCTGCACTCATCGAAGGGCTTGATGAGGAATTGTGTTTGGATGCTTCCTCTTGTGACGTGTTCTCCTTTTCTCACGAGTTCCAGCGCTCTGAGCGGTCGGTCCAATGGCAAGAAGTAATCGGTAGCGGCACCATCTTGTCTTCCTCCTGCTTGCAAAGCGACAGCGAAACCCTCAACGTTGACGACGGGACTGCCTGAACTTCCTCCACTGGCAGCGGCGGCAGCTTGGATGTAGTTTGTGTTGAAATCGCAGTATCCTTCCGAGTATTCCGGGGCGTTTCTGTCCAATCTTGAAATGACACCAGACAAGATACTGAGCTTTTCTCCAGCGTCGTTACCAACAACTCTGATTTCGGCACCAATGCGTGCGAGGTCGGGGCGGAGTTCGATGGGCGCAAGCTTCATGTACTTGATGGCTTTGGGGTCGAATTTGAGGAAACCAAAGTCGTGGACGGGGTCGCGGTATACGGGGTAGACGTCACATTCCTCGTGGTTGTCGAAGATGCAGTATCCCCAGAAGGGTCCGGAACCAACAACGTGCTGTGCTTTGTTAGCTTGGGCGCATTGTTGTCTGCAAGTGCCAACTCACTCTGTTGGTCAGGATATAACCATTCTCGGCGTCAACGACAAAGCCAGTTGCTTCGCTCGACAAAGCCGGATCGGTATCAAATGCGCTGGTCTGGCAAAAGTGGATTGAAACGACTTTCGAGACGACCGTCTCAATGGTGCGCTGCCATTCTACCGAATCGGTGGTAGCCGAGTGTACGACAGGCTGGGCGTCCACTTCCTCGTCGTCGTGTGCGAAACCGTTGGTGTTCTCTTCTGCCGAAGCATCTGACCTGAGCTGTTTCAGAGGTCTGTCTTGTACAGAGTTCGGGGCTTCTTTACGCTTCACGCGAGTCTCTCCATTGTGCTGGCCGTCCATGCTACGAAGTGTCGATGTGTAGCGCTGTGTTTGGGCTGATAAAGCGATCCGAGGAAGGCGGGCGGTATGCGAAAGGATGGGTGTAGAGCGCGAGGGAATGGTAGAGAGGCGAGGCGCCGGTGTTGAAAGTAAAAGTCGAGGAAAGTGCGAAGGTCGGCGGATTTCTCTCAAGAAAGTACAAAAGCTTCTTTGCATCCAGTTGTGCGCAAGCAGTCAAGCATGCGCTTTATATCCAAACAACAAAGAATGAATCGCGATGGATTTATCGAACTTTCGTTAAAATTTTGGGTTTCTTGCTCGTTCGATGACTTGCCATCACCTTGATCATCGTCACACCTGAAACAGGAAAGTTTGCCGACTGTTTCTGACCACCCAGCCATCTTCCTCGCGTCTTGTCCGCAACCAACATCTATATTTTACAGCGACGATTCCATCACTTTGCGATGGTCATGGCTACCATATCAGGTCGTGTCTCTTCGTGCGCCGGTTCAAGACCCAAGCCTCACTTATGCAGCAGTTGTGAACGACCATTAACTGCAGTCAGCTAAATGTAAAGACAATGGTAGGCCGCGCTTATTGTGTCCCTCGCTCGTTTCGATGTAATTCAATTCACTTGCTTTTCTGGTCGATGAATATCGATCTAACTTCCTCTCCTCGTCTCTCACATACATACACACACACACACACACACACTCTCTCTCTCACTCACTCGAGCAATCTCACCCCGAATCCTCTATAAAATATCTCTCTCCCCTCATCCTCCCCTCTTCGCTTCCGCACTCTCTCCAGGTTCCCTCGACGCAACCTTGACTTGTCACTCTACACTTTCTTGAATTCTTCCTTCTTCTCTTGTCCTGTTCCAACCTCCACTTCTTGATCATCCATCGACGTGTCGACCACATTTCGATCCACCTTCGTCCTCCAGTACGAAGAACCTGGCTTTCCTCACTGTTTCCGCCGGCGGTTACTCTGATTGGGTTTCATCAACCTAGAATTTCACCCACACATCTCCCTTCCACAAGTTTCGGGCTTTATCAGGATCTCTTGAGCTACCTACCTTCTACTCTTTACACCAGTGCATCGATCTCCGTTTTCAACATCTTCAACTGCTAGACAAGATGAACAATTTGTCCAACAGTCGTCCGAAAACCCAGGGCAGCATGCCCCCCGCCCAAGCAGCCCCCTCCGGCTCGAACCATCAAAGATCTCAGCGATCAACCTCGGGCCAGGCCAATACGGCCAACATGCAACAGTCGTCTTCAACACCTCAGCAATTCAATGCTTCATTCTGGGTTGACCCAATGACCGGCACTCAGTACTACGGAAACAATCCGTACGCTCCACAGAACGTTGCCTATGACCCGAACTTCTACATGGCAGCCTCCCAACAAACATCCAACCCACAGCAAATGTTCAATTCTCAACAGATGCCCAACACTCAGCAGTATGCCACGACCAACTTTGGTGGACAGAGCTTCCTCCAGACACCGCTCAATCCAGCTGATGCAACACTTCACAATTGGGCTATGGCAACCACGCACGAGAACAGTCGTCTTGGCTCCGACATGTCGAACAATGGATGGGGTTCGAATGTGCAGTACTCCGGCCAACAGTACCCAGGACAGCAAGCTTTCGTGCCCCAAGCCTCTTTCCAGCAAGCTCCTGCTCAGCAGATACAGTTCCAGCAGAGCCCAACTCAACAAGCCACTGTTCAACAGACATTCATTCAGCAATCGCCCGAGGCCGAACAGAAGCAGGAGATCCATGACGATTACACCATTTACGACATGAATGGAGATGCGAGTGCGCAGCTATTGGGCGAGCTCAACGGTGCCTCTCGCTCACCTACCCCCAAAGAACATCAACCGCTCGAGGTCGCCGACAACAAAGACACAGATATGTCTGGGGACGTAATCGGTTCTACGGCCGATTCCGTGCCTTCAATCAACGACTGGTCGGACGTTTTCGCAGGACAGTACGGCAACGATTCTGCAGATGAAATTTTCAGGAGCTTCGAGGCCGAGATGATCAGCGCGGAGGCCGAGAGGATTGCGCACAGACAGTTGGAAGAGGAAGTTGATCAGGTCATTAAGGACTTAAACGATGAAGAGATGCAAGGCATTGTCTCTGAAGACCAGACTGTCGTCGGTCACACGTAAGTCAAGCCCTGCACTCTGGATGAGATCTTCTACTAATCTTCTCACAGTCCCGAAGATACTGACATCACTTCGATCACCGAGCATGATCACGACGTTGATGCTAAAGCTAACGATTACGTGGAGGATCCCATCTACGAAGAGGAGCCCGTAACCACCGAGCAAGTCGACACTCCTCCCACCTTGCCAGCCCAGATGTCAGAGGAAATCGCTGAGAACAATGAATCAGAAGAAGAGGTTGGTGAGGATGATAGATCAGAAGAGGAGGTTGACGAGGATGAAAGATCAGAAGAGGAGGCTAATGAGGACGACGACGTGGAGAATATCATCGAGCCAGAGATCATCGAAGAATATGTCCTCGACACCGAAGCCGCCTCGGACCAAGAAGCACACAGCTTCGGTGTCAAGAACCCCATTCCCATCAAGTTTCAAGGCTACACGCTCACGATGGGCCCATTGAAGACCATCAAGACCAAGGCCATGAACAAAGGGGACAAGGAGCTCCACCAAAAGGCCACGAAGCTCATCCCACACCACCTCCCTCCTTCGCGCTACTGGACCGCAATCCTGCACCACTCAGTCGCTCCCAACAAGGCCAAAGTCGAAAAAGACTTCATCTGGATGAAAGGCTCCAGAGTAAGCTTTCCCTTCCAACTACCCTTCCAAGTACCCTTCCGAACACAACATTACTAACCATTTCTTCAACAGTTCAACACCGTCGAAACAATCTACAACAAATACAAGGAAGTCACCACCGAAGACCGCCATCAAATCCTCTTCTGCAACGAGCCGGCTGAATTCGACGATGCGCTGGAGGAGTTGGACATTTTCGACGACAAGCTTGTTGTTTTCCGCGCTAGGGTGCTGCCTAAACAGGTCATTGAGATTGACTGAACGGTGGTGCTGAAGAGTGCTGGGTCCCGAACGTTCTTACTTGATACCATTTGAGATGGTAATCGTTTTGCTGGAAAGAAGAGAGGACACGACTTTACGAGATGCGATTATGATTTTTACGAATTGCGGGTTTTCCGGTTTTGCATCAGCTGTTTTGCTGATTATCGAGAGGAAGGGGAAAGAGAGTGAGGAGACGAAGGAGACGAAGGAGACGAGGGCACTTTTGCACAGCGAGCTCTTGCATTTTTGATCTTTTTTAACATTCGGCTTTAGTTGCTTTATCAACTCGAGGCTTTTTTCATTTCTGCTGTTAAAGGTCGTCGAAGGTAAAGATGATGACTTTTTGACGCCAACTGAGGCATATCTCTCTATCATCTTTTTTGCAGAGATAAGACCTCGATTTCCTGAATATAACAATGATGAGTTCTTTTGCGAATTTGCTTTCCCGCTGATGTGTGTGTGTGAAAACTCCAATAACTCCTGTTGTGCATTCCCGTGGTATCGATATTTTTGCAATTCCTTCTCTTTATCCTTCTTCTGTATCCTCCATCACTCAAGTTTGTCCAGGTGTTCTAGTCGGGTTAGGACAACTTGTTTGCTTGTTTCTTCGATCTCGCCGGCGAGGAAGACTTCGTCGAGGATGGCGTAGACCTGGTTTTGAACGATTTTGTCAGCACTTGGGCTCAATTTGTCTCTTCGTCCTTCTCTTGCCCTTATTCCCTAACCCTGTTCCTCGTTCCTTCTTCTCTCTCTTCATCCCCCTCTACCACCTTCCTCCACCCCCTCCTCTTGCTCGTTCCACTCACCTTGTAGAAATTAAACACCAAATCCAATTCACAAACGTTTCCGAAAAACTGATCCAACACTTCGACAAAGAAATGGATCGCCTCCAAGTATGCGAGTTCGTTGTCGTTGGCGTCTACACATGCGCAGAAGAATAGACCGGCGTAGCGGCGGTAGACTATTTTGGAGGAGCCGCGGAATTCCACGAAATTGGATTGGTGTTTTTGGTCGCGGGGGGCCACGAGACGGTGGATCTGGAAGGGTGGGTGTGAGTCGGCGTGGAGGAAGGTTGGGAGGGAAGTGGTCGTGGTTGCGAGTGGGGATGTGTTCGGAGGTGGTGGGTTGAGATGGGGTCATGAGGGATAGTCGCATACCTCGCCTTTTAGCTTGACCTTCTCTTCATCCTGTATGAGTGTCAGCGCGTTGTCAAGCTTACGATTGGAAGAGAGAGGGTAGTTACACTGTATGGCGCATACCATTTGGCCAGGCGCGTCTTTCCCCTGTATTGCTCAGTCTATATCTGTAAGAGGCTGACCCGGGTCTTCTTACTGTCGATTTTGTATCAAGATGAAAGAGAGGACCATCGTGCCCGATTTCTTCGAATTGTCAGGCCGACGGGATTGAACACCTCGATGGTTGAATGTGGAATCGGACCCCCCAATCATTGTCTTGGCGTTTGCGGATGCGGAGGTGGATGTTGCTCTTTCCCGAACCACCGCGACTTCTTTCCAAGCATCAAATTAAGAACACTCTTGCATGCTCAAACAGCGTTGACTTGGTCTCAAAGAAAGGCGCGAGACTGCGTTCTCGACCGATGCTATAAGCTTTACAACATTCCCAGGTAGCTTATCATTTCCTTTGAGGCGTCCTTGTTCGGATCCAACATCTGAGCTTCTATTAATTCCGCGCTGCGCCGAATGCTTTTGACGGACTTGATATTGTAAACTCCACCACTCGACACCTCAGCCAAAGGCCTTCGGATCAGCCTGCCAATCAGCCACAGATAAAGCATCCGCAATCCCTGCAATGGTCTGGGACAAATTCAACCGCTCCAATGGCGGTGTTACTATCGACTTTTATCCAAACACACTTGACAATATATTCTGGTCAAAGGAAGGCATTGTCGCAGTTGGTGGCAGTGATCATGTCAGTCTTTTTGTGAGTAACAATGATTTTTGTCTCCAGCGGTGCTTCTAACACGACTAGGTACCACGACTCAAAGCTATCGCATCAGATGAGAGAAGATGGGACAAGATCAACCTCAAGACAAACTTCTTCACAATAGAGGAGATTCAGCTCCAGCTGCCTCTGACATGGAAAAACTTCTCTGTCGGTGAAGAAATGTCCGAAGCCTATATCCATGCTCTTGACTGGTCCCCTCCAGGCCTTGGTAAACACAAGCGAAGTGTCCTAGCCGTTCTTACCTCAAATCATATTCTGTCAATCTGGGAGTGTGTTGGCAAGCCGGAAATTGCCACAGACTGGGTCAGATCTTGTGTGATCAACCATGCCCTCCAGGCGCATTACAAGGACATGGATAAGCGTGATCCGGAGGAAAGTGAGCACGACCATTTCGAACGCCTCAGAGCAAAGCAACGTATTCGAGCATTCACGTGGAGCCCGTCACCACCCGATCCTTCGTTGTCAGGCGCTTCGGGTGATTGCACAGCGAGAAGTCCCTACTTGGCTGTATCGAACGACCGTGGAGAGGTCCTCATCATCAGACTGCAAACGCCTTACGATGTCCTGGAGCCTGAAACTTCGCATTGGACCTTGTCTGTTGCAGAAACCTTCAGCGTTGATGTTTCAGAAACAAAGCAATCACCCTTAAGTGCTTGTATGCCAGTAACGTTCAAGTGGAGAAGCCCTTTTGTGGATCAGTTAGCATGGAGTCCATGGGCTCTAGACTCGAGCAATACGCTGACATCAATACTGGCTTTCACACTGCAATCGTCTTTGCAATGTACCAGCGTCAAGCTCAACGAACTAGGAACTCACACTGATGTAGTCACCACTTCTTCTGCATTACTCCTGGGGGAAATCTCAGACACCCAAGCTACTGGGTGCATGAAATGGGCTTCGAAGTTGAATGGTACCAAGGAAGCATTTCTTGTATACCCGACTCGCAAGTCGTTCTACTGTCTACAGGCCCAGCCCGGTCTGAGTCTGGATATCCAGATTTCGGCACAAGAGATCAACACCCCTTGGGACGAGATCGCCGGTACGTCATACACAGTCTGGATGCCTCGGAAACCTCTAACAAATCGATAGGTCTCTGTTTCGTTCAAGACGACAACGACAATACATCTGTACAAATAGCATACCACTTGGGTTCTGGCACCGACCGTATCACAAGTCTGGCTTTGCCCTTCACCGCAAACTCGGCGGTCGGCTCTTCTACCTGGCAACATGATTTACTTAGAGGTCAAAGACGCTTTAGTGATGAGTACAACCTCGCAGGCAATGTCATGGCCAGAGCCTATGGCTTGTGTACATCACCTTTCGGCGACATGGTCGCTGTTAATGCCAGCTTCCACCCGAGCGATGGAGTTGAATACACGACGAGCTCTGATGAGGTTTCATATCTGATCACGAGTCAATGCAACGATGATTTGCAATTTGCTTTGGCTGGATCACCTTCAAATCCACATGGTATGTCCAAGCCTTCGCTCACTTACTGGCTCTACTGACATTCACTAGAACTGACTGCTGAGGCTTTGCTATCCAGCTTGCAAAGTCTTTCCGTGCGCGAACCTGAGGCTTTTGCTGATGAGAATTTTGTCGTGGAGCAAGTTATGCAAGCACTCGATCTCGCAGAGTTGCCCTCAAGCTACTCGAAGCTAGGACAGATCACAGAAGATACGCCTGTCGACCTCATCGTGCGACAAGTGAGACAGAACATCTTGTTCAATCGAGATAGCGTTCACAGTCGTCTTTCACAACTCCTCAAGTATGTCAAAGGAGACATTCCTAAGACACCGCAGCTCGATGCTACGGTCGTGCTCAAGATCGTGACAGAGATAGCTAGACTACCACAGTTCGTCGCCGACGCCAGCTTCTTGAGTCATTCAATCATGCAGATACATTGCTTGATACTGGCGAAGCTCCAGGCTCGAGGTGGCAACTCTGATGCTGAAGCCTCAACCTCAGAAGAGGAAGAGATCGAAAGTTGCGAGATCTGCCGCAAGAACATCCCCTTCGAGAGTCTTCGATGGGCCAAATGTGTCAACAACCATCAATATCGTAAGTCGTTCGTAAGCCGTGGATGATCACAACAACTGACATTATATCAGCTCGCTGTACACTCTCTTTCCTCGCTATTCAAACACCAGGCACAGCCAAATCATGTTCTATTTGCAATGCCCAGTACATGAACGAGTTCGTGATGCCTGCTTTCAAGGTTCCAGAACGCAGAGAGCCGACAAATCTGGATACTGGAGCAGAAGAAGATGACCCGATGCAAGGGACCTCAGATCAAGAGCCTCATGTATCTTTGGCACGCATTCTTTTTGCGGCATGTGATAGATGTGTTTGTTGCGGAGGCAAATTTACCGGATAATCTTAGATGCACTTGCCCGCATTCCTCACGACAATGGTGTGTTTACCACTCGAGTTCGCTGTTCAACGATATGGCAACACGGACTAGCTCAGCAGTATTCCGAACATCGCAGACATGGACAAGATGTACACAATCGCGTAGCCACTGAGAACAACTAAATCCAAGTCGCCTTTCCGCGCACAACACTTCCAAAAATGAACCCAATGCATGAGATTCGAATGTCGGCCTCGCCCGGAAGATCACCGCAGGTCACACATCAGCATGAGATAGGAAGTCCAGTACGAAGTCTGCATCCAGAGTTTTTGGTGGAATCGATCAACAGCCAGGCAGACTTTGGTAATCGAACATTTCTAGACGACAAATCACCAGATGAGGAAACACACATGCCGGATATACCAGAACCACATCCATTGCCTGATGGCCGTCATTCGCGTATCGAGAGGCCAATATCCAAACAAAGGCGATCTGGACATTATCTGGGTGGCACCACAGAACAGTTCCGATCGAACTGTGCTCCAGAACGACAGGCTCCTTCGCCTCCATCACCACCCTCACCTCGTTCTCCAGTGGGCGTGCCATCCGACTTTGAGAAGTACCAGCAGATGACGCGTGAAGCCTGTAAAAGCGGATTCGACAGCGATGATGACTCCTATATCGGGTCGGTCGACGAACTAACACCTGTCAGACCAGCCAGGAGAAGTAACATGCTTGTCGACGGCCTCTTCCACCACAGCTCGCCACAAGTTCTAGAAGAAGAAAGTCCCATACTCCCGAAACATCAAGACTTGGCTGTAGCCCATCAGATCAGGGAAGTGCATTCTCTCACCATGCAAGCTCTGACTGGCATCACCTCTTCTTCAAACCCACCACCAACGCCTCCACCAATACCTACTCGCGACTCACGCTATCTCGACTGGCGAAACTCTCGGTACCGCTCTGTCTCGGCACCTACAAAGAAAGTCATCATGGCACCCCCGCCCATCGATACCTCACGAATCTCCACCCAAAACCCACACGTCAAAACACCCTACCCCTTCCGCGCCGTCCACCGCAAAGAATTCGGCCGCCAGTTCTCATCTTCGGAACCAGCCCTACGCAGCCCTCGCGTCCACGACAGTATCCTTACCCTCAGCATCCGCCGCAGCAACCCACACAGCAAACTCCGCCTCTCCACCCTGACCATCCCTGCCAACAGCGAATTCAGCGCCGTCAAACACCGTCACCACCATTCTTCCTCCGACCGCCCCAGACTCCAAGATTTCGACGATGCAGAATTATTTCGTCAATTGCGCAGACATTATCAGAAATTGCTCGGTCCATGGCGAGATTTTTCAGCCAGGAGTCTGACGTTGATATGTGTAAGTGGAGATGCGAGTAAACAGGCAGATTCAGGTTATGGCTGGTTAATCACTCCACGCTCTCCACGCACTTTGGCGTATAAAGGTCTCAATGATACCTTCAGTGAAGAGAAGCTATTAAGATTTTTCAGAAACCCAGCAGCGGCGGGGAAGAGTAGGTATGCTTGGGTCAGTTGGGCGCATAGATTGGCTGATGCGCCGGCGGTGGTTACTACACCTTTACCTGTCACTGCTTCGGGGCCTTCTTCTGCGGTTGCTGATGGCAGTGGGGTCACACCTATTTCTGCCACTTCCGGGACGTCGACGGTCAACAATCGCTTTTCGATGATTAGGAGATTGGAGCAGCATGAAGGGTTGGAATTCGTGGTGTCGTGGTCGGTGAGGAGGATTTTGCTTGTGTTGAGTGCGGTGCTCGCGCTTAGTCTTGCTGCTACATTGCTTTGGGTTCTCTTGGGGAAAGGTTCGCATGGTTCTGATCAAGGTGCTGGGTTCATGGGTGCTGGGGATAGAGTTGTTGGCGGAGTGGTTATGGGGATTTGTGTGCTGTTGATCGGGGTTGCGGGTATTGGCGGGTGGATTGGGGTTAGTTGGCTGGTGTTATAGAGAGAAGCTGCTCTCTTTGATGTCGTTCTGGACGTTTCTTTTGCGACTGAGCATCGCATTTCGCGTTTTCCTTCTTCTTAATACTGTCTTCAGAAAGCATTTTATGGCCGTTTAGATCGGATCAAAACATCAAGACTTCCTTCACTGTGTCATAATTGTATTTGCAGGCCTTGTAGCAGCTTTGACGCTCCTGAAATAAATCACATGTGCTGCGTGTCTGATGTTCGAAGACAAAGTTGTTCACAGGAGGTCTTTCTTCCCAAAGTAATCCAAATTGGAAAGTCACGAACATGACGCGCCACCCCCTCCAATCAAACGCGTCACCCCAACTCCGAAAAAGCACCCCCGACGACACAACCACCGATCAATCCACAAAATCATCAACTCATCAGATCTAAATCCAGCAATCGAATCACCAGACTTAATCAACACCTCTCAAGCTTCAAATCAGCCACCATCGAAAATCCTTCAATCTCGATCCCACCAACACAGTTCTCCGAGGACGAATTCAAAACAAACAGAAGACGAAAAATCATGGATATCGACGACATTCTGGCCTCGGTGACGACTTCCGACCGTCTACCTCAACGGACAGCAGATCTACAAGCTTTGACGCGGGCTTGGGTGGCGGAAAGATGTGCGCCTGAATTATTACCTTATCCGGAGGACTTGATCGAGAGGGTGATGGAGAGGGTGAAATTGCAGGTGAGTTTGTGCTTATACACTTTGTGAATTTCCTTGAGATGTACGAGAGGAGGTTTCGAGAAGATGAGGCTGAAGGTGGAAAGAAGAAGACAGAATTGGTGGTAGAAGGGTATCAAAGTTTCTCGAAGAAGGGTTAGCAGGAGAGAGAAACGGAGGAGATACACAGGCTGCGAGGGAGAAAATCACAGGCCACCGTCCAACCACGAGCACAAGACACGAGGAATAAAGACCAGAAGGAGAAAGAAAAGCTGACAAGAAACTCTTTCGAAAAAGTAGATCGAAACCGTAGAAGACATGACGGGAACAATGGACCCCTCGGCAAACTTCAACCTCATAATAACACAAACCGAACTGGAAAGATTCAAATTCCTCATCCGCTCTTTCCTACGAGCAAGGATAGCAAAAGTACGTTCTTTCCCTAACCCCCCTTTCCACTTTCCCAAACACAAACACCTCTTCCATATTCCTTCTCACCCACTACGCACATCACTTCCTGAGGAAACATAAATGCTAACAGAGCCCCCTCTACAGCTAGACAAACACCCCCACCACCACCTACCCTCCCCAAATCTCTCACCAACCGAACAGCAATACCTGACCCACCGCTGCACACTCCTCTCCCACCACGTCCAAACCTCCTTCCTCTCCTCCTTCCCCGCACAACTCCAAAAACTCGACGACACCGCCGGCGGAATTTCAATGATCGACGCGCCGGATCCGGAAACAGCGGTTTTCGTCAGGGTGCTGAGGGATGCAGGGACGGTGGAGGTGCAGGGGGAGGATGGGGTGGGTGTGGTGGAGTTGAGGAGGGGGGATGTTTGGTGTGTTAGGTGGAGTGCGGTGAAAGAGGGGGTGTTGAGGGGGGATGTGGAGATGGTTTAACAAGACGGGAGGGAAGGATGGGAAAAAGGGCTGGTGGAGTGTTTTTTGTGCGGTCATGGAGTAATCATGAGAAGCCATGCAAGACCATTTGTCGTCTCCAGACGATGCTGAATAGGAACGTCCATTTCAGTCTTCTGATACGATATTTGTTCTCCTTTGCAAGCGATATTGTGCAAAAAGACCTGTATGGCTTGGGTATTCACTCTGCAAGCGGTGTTTCAGTTAGCGCACCGCCGCAGTACGTATGTTCTTCAGCGTTCTCACGACTGCCTCTTGCAAGATGTGACATGATGCAGCGAAGAACATCGATGAGCATGTCATGTCAAGTACCGCCGAGGAGTGATGGCACAGCTTGCACAGTTGTTACTCTGCAATCGAGAAAAGCAATTTGTATCATCATCTCGCTTCACCACTGGAAGGCCATCCGAAGCGTTACGCTGTCTTCTCCCAGATATCCCACCAATACAACTTGAATGTTATCAGAAGACCTACGTGGGAGACGGAGTTGGTGTATGACAAATCACATACAGTTTCACAGAGGTAAAGCAGTAAGATAGAGATGATTGTTGAACGCGTATTTGATTTTCGCACGTTCGGAAAAACTAAAACTCCTGTATCCAACTTCCAGTCTGAATATCAAGTAGAAAAAGAAAAAGGGCCCACGAGTCACGCCCCCAGATGACGCTCACCCAAGTCCATTGAACAATGTCAAGTCTTGGGCATATTGCGAAACCTTTTGAGATGAAAAGAGGGCGGACGTCAGAACTGGCCTGTAAAGCTATATAAAAAGACGCCATGTAGAGGTATTAGGACGCGATGTGTGGTTGAGAAAGGTATGCAACTTTTAGGTGGTGGGGGTGTTTGTGATGGCTTAAACGGATGAATTGAGGATGCGGGCGAAGTCATCGTCGTTGATCTCTGCCTGCTGTTGGACGGGGCTTGTGTTGGCTTGGCCTCCGAGCTGGGTGATCAGCTGTTGTGCGGCTGCGAGCTGAGCCTCGAGACTGGCGACTTTGGCTTCGAGCTCATCGGTGTAGCTCATCTTCTTGGCGCGTGATTTGCGTGCGGCCATGGTGTTCTTGGCACGCTTAACAGCAACGGGATCGTTCTCGTCGACGATGATAGGCGCGTTTGCCTTTGACTTCTTGCGGATACCAGTGGGACGGGCGCCCATTGAGGGCGAAGCGGTGACTGAGGCAGCGGTGAAAGATCGCTGGCGAGCCTCTGGGATGACCGGAGCAAACTGTTGCGGAGAAGGAACCTCGAAGGCTGAGGTCTCATGGCTGGAGAAGAGAGGATAGTCGTTTGCAGGGTATGCCATGTTGTCGTTCATGTAAGGAGTCGTGTTGTATGACTCGGCTCCGAACAAAGGGGTATCGAGGTCGGAGAGGGCGGGAGAGTATTGGAGGTCCGAGCCATTGGGGGATAACTCGGGAATCATGGCAGAGGAGGGGACGGAGCCCATGGTGTCCATGGACAGCTGCTCAGGAGAGACTGTTTGCACGTTCTGGGTGCCATGGGTGCCAAAGGCTTCGGCCCAGAGGGCGTTCATGGAAGTCGAGTCGTCGGAATACAGAGGCATGTCAGCGCCGTTCTTGAGACAGCCGCCAATGTCCAGGTTGAGATCAGAGCTGGTACCGTTGTATGCGACGTTGGGTTCGTTGAAGTTGTAGAGAGACATATTTGCGATATTGTCTGTGGTAAAAATGTTGGGTTTTTTGTTCAGAGAATCAGAAGATTTCCACGGATAGGTTGGCACTGGTGGGAGAGGCAGGCTGTTCTTAAAGGACTGCGGGCAGACGTCGGGAACTTTTTGAGCGGTACGGGTAGGCAGAAGAGCAGTCGCGTGGCAGTTCTGCGAATCGGATTGCTTATACGTAGGCAGCTGCGTCAGATCGAGCGACCGCACAGAGGGAGAATGCGCAAGTTTCGTAGGCGTTGCGAAGAGGGCGAAGTCCTGTTCGAATGCTGGTTGTGGGGGCGTATGCCTGGGGGAGTTCTGGAGAGGAAGACATGGTTGTGGTTTAAAAGCCGTGGTTGGCTGAAATTTCTTGTGCTGAAGGTCCGAAGACGACGAAGTAGTAGAGAAACTCAAGGGCGATTGCTCTTGAGAGTGTTTAGGAAGTAGTGGACGAAATTGTCTTATTGCTGGTATGCTGGGCGACGGTATGGGGGGTTTATGCAGCCATTTCGAATGCGTAAACCTAATTGTAATGATGTGTTTGAAGTGCGTGATGATTGAAAGGAAGGAAACGAACGAGTGGGCACGGGAACGGTCACTTACATAGCCCCAGAGGGAAAGCCTGCCGCATGGGCCATCTCAACTTGAACTGTGACTCACAACTCCGCTTCACGCTAGCTCCACTCTAATTCGCTCATGCCTTCTCGCTCGTCCTTCCAAGGTGCTTTCTCTTCGACATTCCTAGTCCCGGATCCCTCGAGTGATACCTTTGTCGTCTCACACCTCGTTAGCATTGAGAGCGCTCAATTTGACCTACCCTCTGCTATACAGCAATCTTTGGAAGTTGCCCAAGAGTCGCATTTTGTCCGATCTCGGCATCCTGCTTATCTTGCCGCAGCCCGCTAGTCTGCGCCCTTCCCAGAGCATGACCCCGCCATTGGTTGGGGTGCCTGCCCTGCTGCCTGTCAATTTTCAGGCAGTGGTTGCATGTGAGACGGCCGGCTTGACATGTTTGTGTGAATAACCACCTCGCCGAGATGCAATCCGTCGCCTTCAATAGGCATGACTTCGGTCGACCATGGAGATCGAGTGTTGAACAAAACGGTAAAGGGTTGGCGATGATGTTCTTGACCTTGATACTAGGAAGCAGAATGTTCTGTTGATCCTTGAGGTTGATTGAGTGTTCTTGCCGTTCAAGCGCCGAGTGCTGTTTGGTGTTTCGAGCGAAGCTGATGTGATTGCAGTCGATGTTGTACGCAGTTGCGCGGTATCCGTAGTGGCAGCAGAAGCTTGGATTTGTATACTCGTCAATCCAACGAGTTTCTGCATTGGATTGGAACGGTGCATGCGAGACTCGCGGTGTTGATGCCGATGAAGTCGATGGACGTTGAGGGCAGGATGACTGACGTTCAGCATTTGTCGGGAGCCCTCATGTCAGCTGGTGAATCTCCATGGATGTTCTCAAAGAAGAAGAAGCATCTTGCTTGGCAGTAGCGACTCTTGACCCAAGACCAAGACTCTTGACGAGTTGAACGTGGGGTGCTCCTGCAGCGCCATGTCAAGCTCGATTCTTTCGATTCATCTTCTTTCGGACGGGAAGGATACTCCGCCGTTACTCGAAGACGAACCACATGGACGGTCACTCACGACGGTCGCTGTCACTGGACTCGACAAGAAGCAATGTCATACTGGATGAAGAGTGCAGAAAGCAACGTAGCGTAGTTGCCGTCTCGCCACGAAGACTGTCGATGTCCTCTGATATCACCTCCAGTCCTTCGGTGCGGACATCATCTGTTCGGCCTTGATGACCAGACTTTCGAGAATGACATGAACATGTTCTTGGACCACTGCCAACCACAACAAGCCAACAGTTCATCTCCAACAGCTGAGAGCCGGCCAGGGAGTATGTGCATATAAAAATCTCATCTGTGGCCCTGCGTACTCTCCTCTTATTGCTGACTCTAGCGTCGAATGCACCTAGAAGCGAGGCTTGCAGAAGCGATGTGACCGAGACACTGCGTCAACCAGCTGGTTCGCGTAATCGTGTTCTCGGTATACTTTTCCCATCTTCTGCAATCACACCTGCATTTATGCAGGGCTGTAGAAATGTACAGTGTTTTTGAGATTGGTTAGTTGTCCACAAAGACGCGCTGTATGTTGCGGCCTCACTGGAAACCACCTCCAACACAGCAAGAATCGTGCAACTATGTTGCTGTACGCGTAACAAAGTCTAGCATACGGGCAGCGTATAACTCTAGAACAGTGCCGGTCAATTCTTGCAGCCACTTGTTGTCGTGCCGAGTCTGACAACACGACTCCCGCAGTGTTTTGCAAGCATACAAATGTACTCTGATCGCAGCCACAACCTCCAACCTCCACCTCGCACACCCTTGAAGCATACATGAGAATTCAAAGCATTTGATGACCACCATCGCTGACAAGAGCGACCCCGTTGGCCAGAGAGAAACCATACCAACATGTAGCTCTGGGCTGTGGGCGTGGTGAGATGACAGGCTGAGATCTAGGTCTCTGGTTTTGAGGTTTCGACGGAATCATTGTCAGTTTGAAGTACGCCTCGGACCTACAGTTTGGGCACCTCATAACAGACGAAGATGGCAGTAATTCCATGATGATGCGACTCGGCATCCCTTCTTACAACCACGGACTGGTATTTCGTACAGATCTGATAACACTAGGGATATCACCATGCCATGTCTCAATCATACTCTGTGGATTGTAGTCGCGACCGATAGTTCAAATGATCGGTGTAGTGATGCGAGGGAGATAGATGATCAACTTACCTACATAATTACCAAGCATCACAATACAATAGCAGGAGCACCACAGTGACAAACTTCTCAACCCACCAAAATTCTCACATCTCAAAACCCACATTTTCCATCAACCGAACACACACCTACATTTTCTTTACCTACTCTTCCTATACCATCCACCCTTTCATCCCAGCAAAAGACCCCTAAACCCACAAACAACTCATCCAAACCCCCGACCTCGGCATCACGTCACCTTCCACCGAGCATTTCCTTTCCCTTCCCCTTCCCTTTTCCAAAAACGTCCGCACACGCCCACCCACGACATGTAAAAATTAGTCACGTAGAGAGTAAAAGTTACACCAAAGATATCAACCACAACCACAACAATCGACATCTTTCGATCCCGTGCAAAGCTTTCGGTGGGATCGCGGTGGGATTTCGCTTGGCGGGTGTTGGCATCGAGAGGTTGTTTTCCGCGGGTTGCCGGTGGAAGAGGGAGAGAGGTGATGGGTGAGAGGTGAGAGGGAAAGTGCGCGAGTCATGGGTGGAAGGGACAGGGTGGGAGGTGTGACGATGTTTTTGGGAGGTGGAGGGATGGATATTGAGATTTCAAGAGCGAGCAGCGCTGTTCAAGTAACACGATGGTATTTTATGGTACTTGTAGGACTACCGGGGCTTAGTATAGATCGAGTTGGTGGGTGGTAAGTGGAAAAAAAAGATAGGATCTGCGAAATCATGGATTTCTCTTTGGCTTTGCGCTGATAATAGGTACATAGACAGATGGTTCGTTCCATGGATGAATCAATCTGCCAAAATGCAGTCTTCTCAACACCATGTTTTGTAAAGCTCGAGCAACAACATCTACCCATTGAACCCAAGACCTCTACACTCCTCATCTTCCCTCAGCGCACCTCTGATCTCTTCCTCTCCAACACCCAATCTCACCCTACCAACCCTCTCACCCCTTCTAACCTCCAACCCCACAATACCCGCCTCCGCCAGTTCTTCCGCCGCTGATCCCATACCTCTTATCCTCGCAACCTTGCCCTCTTTCTTACCTGCCGCTCTACCTCGTTTTCCAGGCGTAGAAATACCGGGTAAAGCAGGAATAGGTTGGAAAGTGTCGGGTGCGAGGAGGATATCGTGGAGAGGAATCAAAGAGGATAAAGCGGCCATGCGAGCGGCTTCGTCGATGATGTCGCCGAGCGTGCTTTCCGTGAGACCGGTTCTGCGGATGCGACCTAAAAGGGCGGCGAGGAAGAGTTTTGAAGCCAAGGGTAGAGAGCGTAGGTATGATGCCAACGGTGTAGAAGTCGCCTCATTGATCGCACGCTTGATAGTCGAGATCGTAACGACACCTTTTTTTGCAGCAGCAGCTTTCGCAGGCACTATTGCCGTTTCATCATCATTGGTTTCTGTGGGTTGTTCAGAAGCTGCCTGGTCTGCGGCTGCTTTATCTGATTCTGCGATTTCGACGGCGCGACGACAGATATCTAGGGCGCGGCGGGCGTCTCCTGATACAGCTGCTACTTTTCTGCTGGCGAATTGGACAGCGTCGGGTTCCACTACTACCTGTCCTATACCCTCCAATCTGCTCTCGATGATTTTGATGAGCTGTTGATGTGTGTAGCCGGGGAAAGTGATTCGCGTAAGACCTAATCTCGAACTGATTTTGTTGCTGAGTGTGCGTTCTGGCAAGTCCATGGTGTTGGCTACGGCAAGTACGATTAGGCGAGAGTGTCGCAGTTGAGGCCAGTTGAAGAAGTTGTACATGACGCCTTGTGATTTCGTGACCAATTGGTCGAGTTCGTCCATCAAAACGACACAAGGAACTCTTCTCGGACTGGGTGTGCTGAACTCACGTTCTAGCAATTCGAGTGCATGGGTAGCGCTGACACGTTGGCCCTTGAGTGCTTCCCAGAGCAGAGAGTATGACTGATGTGGGTCTGTGACTTTCATACCGTTGATCTCGACAAAAACGAAATCATCTAGCTCGTCGGCAGACACTGCTACATTTAGTGCGGCTACAACTTCTCTTACTGTTGCTGTCTTGCCGGTGCCCGGAGTGCCAGAAATGTAGATACAGGATCCAGTACCTGCTGAAATGGCAGTCTCGAGATGTGCGTAGACTTCACCAAACTCATCTTCGCGGCAGGGGAGTGCATTTGGTACGGCGGATACGTGTAATGTGCTGCGAGCAAGTTGATGAGGCGAAGCAGTAGTATGAGAAGGGGAGAGCATGCGAGTGCCCAAAGGCGTGAACTCCAGAGGCCTTTTCGCAATTATACGGCGGTGTGTAGGAGTTGTGAGCTTGCGAGGTGCGGGATGCTTGCTTCTTGATGTTGGTGTCGCAGAGGTCAGTTTCCTTCGCTTCCTCGGTGTGGCAGTCTCGCCATCCTCATCGTCAGGTATCACGAACTCGTCCAAGTCTCCTGGCGTTGTTGCTCTGGCAGTGGATTTACGTTTGCGAGTTCGTACTGTTTGACTGTCGACCAGCTCGCATAGAGACTGGAGATCCTCGACTCCACGATAAACGTCCTCCCAAATGAATTCATGGGTGTAGGTGGTTGTGCGAGTGTTACAGCCTCTTCGACAGATGAAGATCTTGCCGTAGTCTTTCGAGTTCTTCGGAATCTTGCCGGTTGGAAATCTTGCATTGAAACCCTCCTCGGAGAGAACTGTAGCCTTGCCATTGATAGTCTTCAATGAGTTTTCGTCCAATCCAGTAGTGATGTACAATTCATTCTCCAGAAAGTCGTGTCTCTTTTTTGATTTGTTGACGATTTCCTTTTCGGAAGAGAACCATAGGAAGGAAGCTTTCATATCATTGATCATTTCTCCATCATCGTCTTCGATCTCTCCTTCGGCAAAGTCTTGGACAATGGCGACCCAAGCTTCGTTTCCAGCGGCTTTCAGTAAGACAGTATCTCCAATGTGACATTCGAAGTCACCCATGCGAGCTCCGATAATGGCCTTGTGCGGTCCATAGATCCATTCCCAGGGGAGATCCTCAGTACCGAGCTCATCGTCCGAATCCTCTCGTAGCACACCTCCGCCCTGTAGAAAATGTCGTGCCTGCTCAGCTCTCGTGCGTCTTTGTTTTTGAGCCATGTTTCTGGATGTGATTTTCGTCAATTGTATAAATCAACCCTTGCTGTCGTTCGAGACGCACGCGTGTGGATAGAACACGCCTTGTCGCGTGGCTTCGTGATGGAAGCAATCAAAGCCGAAAATGGACTTGTATGCGCCAGCGGGGTGGGAACTTTGAAGGTGTTGCTTCCAAACGTCAGAGCTGGAAATATCACGACCAATCTAGAAAATGTCGAAACCCGCAGAGCAAGGTCAACAGAGTGCGTAAATGGCTATTTTAATGCTTTGGGGAGTCGGAAAGGACAAGGAAGACTAATTGCGACGGTGTTTTCTAGTTGACCTCGGATCACTTTCTGTACAGCAACTCTCCCAAGTCAAGAAACAGCTCGATGAGGAGACACAGCACCTGACCAACTCATACGCACAATTGCGCGCCGCTCAACAAAAGTTCAAGGACTGCATCGCCTCGATTGTCGCCGGTGTCGCAAACTCGGTCGCCGACAAGCCCTTACTGGTTCCTCTGACCTCTTCCCTCTACGTCCCTGGCACACTCGCAAGCACCGAGACCGTCCTAGTAGACGTCGGAACCGGATTCTACGTCGAAAAGACCACCGAGCAGGCAAAGAAGTTCTACGAGACAAAGGCTGAAGAGTTGGGAAAGAATGTCAAGGATCTCGAGACCATTGTCCAGGGAAAGAACCAGAACTTGAGAATGATCGAGGAGGGTGAGTGCACGATTGCTGTTCGATTGGAATGGGCACTGCTGACACAAGTACAGTCATGCGCCAGAAGGTTCTCGCGAGCAACCAGGCTTCTGGTAGCGCCTCGGCCTCGTCGTAAATCGCTTCCTCTAAGATTGATGAATACCCACCTCTCGTGACTCTCAGCAGACTAGCCGTCCACGCATAGGAAAGACACATTCTCGGAATACAGTTCATAGAACGGAAAACCCACGCAAGACCATCAGTTCATGGGAATCGCCCCCGAGCGCTGCCGCTTCATTTGATGAGAAGGGACAAACTGCTCAGAGAAGCAACTGAGCATCAGGCTCCTCACTATTCACGGGCTTGTTATTGAAAATGCACAAGTCTAGCAGAGACTAACATATGCGTGTGGATTGTGGTGGCTAGTCTAGTACAGGCGACGTGAGATGCACTTCTCAGATCAACCTTCTGTGCCGTCAAATTACCTTTGGGCTATCAAGAGAGAGAGTCAAGAAATGCAATGAAACCAGAGCCTCGTCTTCAAATCGTCATCCGCACTCAGTGACTTCTTCCAGTAACTATGTCCTGCACGCGCTGCAGCACTTGCAAAAGCACAATATGACCCTTGAGCTTCTCCTGTCTGTCGTCCGAGTCCACTGGGAACCAGCTCTGGATGTCCGCCTTCCACTCCGCGCCCTTACCAACACGAAGCTCGTGGTTCTCAGCAAGTTGAGTGGACCACTGACGATGCTTGACATCGACAGTCCAGCGCTCCTCGAACCATGTGACTGCTTCCCTGCCTCCAACCGCACCCGGTGTAGCTGTGTAGCCCTTGTTGAACACTTTGGCCAGTTCTACTTCGTATCCGATGTAGGGTGCCTTCATCTCAAACCTCCAGATGATTTTCTCTCTGATAGCTCTCTTGTTGGGAAGAGGTTTTGGTATTCTCCCCAAGGTCTCAAACTCGCAAAAAGACTGTGCGAGCCGGGCCTTCTCGGCATCTATGTTGACGTAGTAATCGCCATGCTCCCGAATCCATTGCGGAAGATGTGTAGACTCTTGCACTTTGAGCGCCGAGATGTCGAGTAGCCAGGTGAGATCAGTGACCGTGTCCGTCACACACACCTCGAGAAACCTGGTACGGCCGAAATTTCCTTCCAGCCTCTTGTACTCGGGTTCAGATTGTCTGAAGGTACCGTTGTCCTGATGCCACTTCTTTGTGATCAATACATTGCCACGACCGTCTTTGAGATCGACTTCGATTGAGGCCGTGTACTCAGGCTTAGTGTCGGCAAGGTCGTTGGTGAATCTGTCGCAGGGATCGAGTGAGTCCGTGGCGCTGAGGAACCGGTGGAGGAGGCTGTTCTCAAGCTCTTTGTCACCAAGTCTAAGGTAAAATTAGCAAATGTTTCCGCTCGTGCATTGTACAAGCTTACTCTTCGGTGACTTTGGCTCGGAAGTTGTAGGAATCTGCCAACATGTCCTTGTAGTCGGCCAGGTCGATCTGCGTGAACGGCTTGTAGCTCAGCAAGACCAGCGTACCAAGGTGGACTCTGAAATCAATGTGACCTTGGTGCCAATGAACTTTGCTCAGTGTCTGCATAACGCGATCCTTCATCAGTCTGGCATTCACTAGGACATCTTCCTGCTTCAGTATGCTGTCTTTACTCTTTGCAGTCTTTCCAAAACGTGGTTGCTGCATCCCGCCAGATGTGTAAACCAGCGGAAGGGCGTGGTCTTTGAGACTGAGTGTCGGGCAATCGTTTTGGATAAGATAAAGTCTCTGAATCGGACTGCTTTGAGCAACTACCTTGCAAAGAAGGCCCTTGATGCGGAGAAGCGCTTCTTGCACGTCTCGCACTGCGCTACCTCTGACGATGAAGGACGAACGAGAGACGTCATACTCGATATGACAATTGTTCTCCTGGCGGATCTGATTCAGACGATCGAAGTTGCGTTCTCCCAGTTCCTTCTCTGGCGAATATTCCTTGGATGGCCATACAAAAGATCCCTAATATCCAATCAGCAAAGGATCAGTGTGCTGCAAATTACACATACCATTGCTTCGAACTGAGCATCGCGAGGGGGGCCAATCGATTGATAGCGATGTTGAAATGTCGGATTGTCTTGTATGATGTTGGTCTCAAGGTCGACTTTGGCGCGGGCCACCTGACAAAAGTTAGTAACATATCGACATAACAGCAGGTAGTGAACAAGCTACATTATCAGGAGAACCCCAAAAGAAGAATTCGAACTTTTCATCGTACCAGATGGACGTATTCGTAGCACCACTAATGGTAGCAATGATCTGGGCCGGGTTCTTGATGGTTAGGTTTTTTGGGAATCTCCAGGCACCACTAGCTTTGTCGCCCCGAGCCCTCGCTGCTTGACCTTCGTTGATGCGTACAGGCTCATTGGGTCTGTTGTACTTCGGCTGCAAGGGAAGTTGCTTGTTGCGTTTGGACGGCATAGTGGATGTTGTGGTGAGGTGATCTGAGTAATGATTGAGAAGGTGGAGGGAAATAGTGCGTGCAACGCGAAAGTGATTGTTGGTCAGATATTGAGATGTTGTGAAGGAACAAGTGAGAAGAAGGTCGAAATCCAAGCGCAAGGGAAGCTGCATGAAACCCGCATGTCGCCCCACGATCAATCACGATGTGCCTTCCTAAGTGGGATCTTCCTTTCGACAATTATGCCAACACCAGAGAACATCGTGTGTTTGAGTAGCTGGCTGAAACGATCTCTCGGCAGACTGACAGCTCGGCTGTGATTTGAGTCTGTGCCCCTGAGTCTGCATTGATGAGAAAGCGTGCCCATAATAATGAAAACACAGAAAACAAGAACGACAGCATGTACAAGGCAAACAAAAATGAGGTTACTGTAAGGTCGTGGGTATCAATCGTCGTTATCTCGCCATTCTACTTGATTCTCCTGAGTTCTTTAGAACTTTTGTCTTCCTAGCGTGGGTTTCCATTCAAGCGGGTGTGTTTCAGGGGTAGCGTTTTCGTCTTCACGCCATACCTTGATGGTCTTATCGGCTTCTCCAGATAACAATCGCAACCCTGAATAAGTTAGCAATAATTCATACGAGTGTGATAATGGCCTTGAAGCGGAAGACGTACCAGTTTTGTCAAATGTACTGCTCATGATACCAGCCTCGGCGTCCAGACTACCAGGCTGAGCAATCGAGTCAAGTGATTGATATTTATAGCCAGTCTTCCAATCGAAGAATGCAGCCGAGCCATTGTCACCACCAGAAAACAAGACGTTGTCCTCATTGACCGACAAGGTATTGATGATGGCGTTGTGGCCGTCGAAGTTCTGCATGAAAGCACCTTCCGGGCATTTCCACTGCTTAACCTGACCAGTTGAAGCAGAAGCGAATGTGAACTCGTGAGGTGCTGTGCAGAGTGCTCTTACACCCTTCTTGTGATGTGTCAAGACGCCCATAGTCTTTCCGGCTGCAAGATCGTACATACGAACAGTGCTATCCAGTGAAGACGATATAATCTGTGGGTCAGCTTCCTGGGTCACGATATCGGAGACAGTTTGCTTGTGACCACTGAGCACGTGGATGTTGGATCTTGTTCGCTGTTAAGGAATTAGCACGTTGCGTTTGATATAGAGGAGGGCAGACTCACCATATCCCAAACGCGGACCACGCCATCTCTACCTCCGGTACAGAGGACATCGAGCGTAGGATGTAGACTCAAGGTGTAGACACCACTCAAATGACCATGATAATCGCGGATGACCTTGTTGGTCTCTAGATCCCAGCATTTTACTTTCTTGTCCTCGGCGCACGAGAATAGGTACGGGTGTCTTGGACTGAAAGCAAGACCGCGTACGGTGGAGATGTGGCCAGTCAAGGTGAGTTTCAGAGTGCCAGAAGCTAGATCCCAGATCTTGATTGTGCGATCGCCTGATCCAGAAGCGAAGTACTGGTTTCCAGGCTCGACAGCGAGAGCGCGAACCCATCCCAAGTGTCCAGAGATGACACGCATGAGCTTCCAGGGAGCCTTCCACTCCGGGCGTGGCTGTCTTACAACATCTCTTCGCACCATGCTAGAGCCAGGCAGATCCCTTTGTGGTGTAGGCCCGTTCGCATTAGGAGGCAGCTTTCCAGCACCATTGGCGCGCAAGGCAAGGGCATTTGAAGTTCCAGCAGTGCTCGATGGTGTTTGCGCAGAGACGCCCTCAATCATTTTTGCCATTTTGGGATTTGATGCCTGCTCCTCGGTCTTGGGCTTCTTTCTAAGAGTCGACCGTGATACGGCAGCATTCTGCTTTGCCGCAAGGGCCGGAGGTAGTTCTTTTACGTCGGCATATTCTTTATCGATTCGTGATCTCAGGGCGATCTTCTGGGCGCGTTCTGCGGGCGACGCGACTGGTGGAGCGATGGCAGGTCGAGGGAAGTTGTCCAGCGCCGAGGGTGCGCCAAAGTCGGCGGCGAATATCTCTCTGGTACGTTTGGCCGATTTGTGAACCAGATCCACCGGTACTGAGTCTGCTGTCGTTGTCATGGTTGTGGTTGATAGATGTCTCGATGCGACCTGGAGCGCAACTTTCTTGTCGAACTTCGAAGCTTCCGCTCACTCGCGACCACCTCACTTCCCCACATTTCATCATTGGATGGAAAGAGGTTGCCAACCATGGTTACTCGAGTACACCTTCTTCCTTCGACTTCTCTCAATCGTCGCCGATTGTGTTTGGGATGATGAGAGGCACTATTGCAGTGGAGAGTATTTGTTGGATAAGACAAAGTTATGCATAGATGGACAAGAAAGCTCAGTTGGCTATATTATTTACTTCATCCCAACTTCCTGCAGACATCCATCTCTAGCATTACAACGTCAGATGTATCCTCGCCTGTAAAGTACGAGGAAGGACTTCCACTGTCTCTTTGGCTGCACTCTTGGGCGCGTTCTTCGGAAGCTCCACCAGTACCCTTCTCAACGCCACGATACCCGCATGCCCGTAGTATTTCAAGAACTTTTCAACATGTGTTTCCACCAGTGCTCTAAGGACGATGAAATGTGTTGGTTGCAATTGGGCCGGCGGCGTGTTCGCAAAGTAGCTCAGTGCTCTCCAGTAATTCGTCGGTGGGAAGGGGTTTTGCATCTTCGACTTGCTGAAGTCTCGCAAGGATAAACACCCATAGCCTATAGCAAGACCTGTCATACGGACTTTGTGAAGCTCGGCGTCGACGTAGCTGTCGTCGACAAGTTGCCACCCTACTCTGGCCCTTCCCTGACGAGTTGTCTCGTCGCCGTATATGCCGAACAGCACTGGGCAGACCATGTGATATTTGGCAAGCAGAATATCGAGGAGTGAAGTCGTGTCGTTGAACAAGAACTCGGTTTTTGAGAAGACCGTAGCTACGAGAATCGCAACAGCATCGACTACCACTACATTGTCGTTACAAAACTGTTTGAGAGCGTTTTTGGCAACAAGGTTGAGTAGGTAAACAAAAGGTGCCGGCATTCGTCTCTCCACGTTGTCCGGTGGTATGGCAAGCAGAGGAGTAATGTCAATACTCGGTTCAGTAAATTGTCGAAGCTTTACGAGAAGCTCTAATATCTTCTTGACCTATGCACAGATAGTCGGTCAGTAAACGCGCTGTCGATTTAGCCTTCCATAAGACTGCAAACTTACCACTGCCCTATTGCTGACTTTGTCGACAGTGAATTGACCCATCAGCATGTTGAGCTTTCGACGATAGTCTCCGATGTCTGTGATGCCATACGAAGGGTTCTTCTTGCATTGTTGCAGAGTATTCCGTCTCACTTCCTTCAGACGCTTGTGAATAGTGAGATACTGTTTGTGCAGAGCTTCCAATTGCGCGGGTGTGGACTTGAGTGGTGATGCAGCAGCTGCTGTTGTGGTGGCTGTGGAGGGTGTAGTCGAGGCTGCCTGGATCGAGGGTTGTGCTACAGGCTGGGTCGTAGGGGCAATGCTTGGTTGGGTAGCAAGAGTCTGAGCAGGCTGAACTTGGGGAGGCTGAGCTTGTGATTGTCCGTTGACTGGTGCTTGTGCTGGTTGGGCCGCTGCTTTTGTGGCAGCAGCTGCAGCTGCAGCGGCAGCGTCTGCTTCTTCCTTTGCCTTGCGATCCGATGCTTCCTTCTCTTGATTCCTGCGCAAAGCGTCTGCCTCATCCTTCTGTCTCTGTTCCGCAAGGCGCGCCTGCCTTTCCTGCAATTCTTTCTCCTCCGCAGCACGCTTCAATTGCTCCTGCTCTTGTCGTTCAAGTTCGTCCTTCCTCCTTTGCCTATCAGCAGCTTCTCTCGCAGCCTTTGCGGATCGCTCAGCCTCGAGCGCGCGATGTGCCTCCTCTTCTTTCTGTTTGCGCTCTCGTTCCAGCTTCAAGGCTTCAATCTCGGCAGTCTCGATAGCATTCCTGAGGATACGTTCATGTTCCGCAGCCGCTTGCGCAAGAGCCTGTTGGTGAAGTCGTTCTTGTTCGGCGTCCCTTTCGTCCTGTTGCTGTCTCCAGGCGCGTTCTTCGTTGATGTGTAGCGTGCCGAATTCCTCTGCTAGTACCTCGGAGCGACGAGGACTATGACGATAAGGCGAATTGTGGCTCCTCTTAGATTGAACGTAAACATTGCTTCGCGGTGTTTGCGACGCCGGACTGGCTGTGCCAGCTCGCTCCCTGCGAGGAGTTGCCATTGTGGTATAGGGATGTGGAAAGGCTGTAAAGCTTGAGTTTCAAGACCAAGGGACGGCAATTGAGGAAAGGGACCTCAGACTGTAGCACAAGGCAAGGAAGAGTGACTATGTCGTAGTGAATGGCATGCTCAAGATCATAGAAAGCAGTGAAGGGTAGAGGCGCGAACTGCTATCGAAGCATCAAAAGTTCACAAGCAAAGCGATGCTCCTGCTCCAGCTTTTCGAGTCATGAAACCTTGCCGGCAAGCGACAAAGAATCAGGCCCAAGCTCCCAAACTCCGGCCTGCGGGACAGAACCAAAGAATCGAAGGACCGACTTCAAGCTATTGCTCACTTCATGTCAATGTATACCAGGCAGAATGGCGTCTTGAAGAGGCACAATTGTGTAAGTTGCATCATAGAATGAGAGAACCGGGTCTGCACACAGACAATACGACCGATCCGCCTGGCTATTCTTATCCATCCTAGTCTAACAGGTTTAACAAAGGTCTCATCGCGTAATCCTGCTGTGCAAACGGCCTGGTATCCGGTCACGCTTGGCGGCACAGCTATACGGAAGTCTGTCACGCATGAAACTGTAGAGATGCACGATACTCTTTGAAGAGGTGGAGTAGCTCGTGCAGAATGGCCACGTAAGGCGACCTCTTCAGATAAGCCTCTGACCTGGAGAGAATTGTGGAATTTGATAGATAATAACCTACCAAATGACGATGGAGATGCAGAGTCAAAGTGACAAACTTTAGCACATGGGAAGAGTGCCCGGGCAGCGAGAGATTGGATGCTGCTGCTGTTAGATGAAAGGCATCATGCCGATTGATTGAACATTTGACGTGCAGCCCAAGCAGACGGAGGCTCACGGGAAGACCAACGAGTCTAGTGCTTCAGGTGTAATAGATAGATGGGACACCCGCAAACGTGGGCAGGTCTTTGTCCAAGGAGTCCAGCTGTCCACGAATCGAAGCGGCATGACGCAGATAATACTGTAGCCCTCTCCACGTCCAACACCTCCTCCCGCCTTTCTCCTTGTGCTTTTTCTGGATTCCATATCTACCTTCTTCCACCCTTCACCTTCCACCCTTCCTTCCCTTTCGGTAACACACGCCTGCCTTCTCTAGTCTCTTCAATCATTTCGAGACTTGGAAGTGGAAAGAGCCTTGATCCCGCCCGCCCAACGCTTCTTGCTTTTGGGGAAAGCACGACCTCTCAGGCTCGTCAGCCGAAGCCCGTCCAGGCTTCATCGGTCTTTTCGTCGACAGACACCACCAACACACACTTACACTCCATACCATCATCTTGCTTGTGGCACCCGCCCTCCTTTAGAAGCAGCTCATCATCTGGCATCTCAACTCTTCCTGACTCTATTGCCACCTACACTCACAGAGACTCGCTCCTACTTGTGCCGTCGTCGTCGTTGTCATAGCTTTGCGCTAGCTCCGAGGTCCACATCACCAAGTTTAGCTGCTCAAGTTAACTACCACTCCCTCTCGCGTGTCAGGTACCTTTGCATCATCTCTGTTGCGCCCGCACTCATTTCTGACGCCTGTCCTGCAGATAGCCTAGTATCATCAAGCTTCTGCCAACCACCCCACCACTGTCGTCTGACATCCTTCCGCCATCCTTCCACGCCGCCCAGTCATCCTTTTGACCAAGCGACAATGGACCAACACGGACAGAATGGCCCTTCCGGCCCTGGTGGTCGTCGCCTCCACATTGCACACAGACGTAGTCCTTCTGAGCTCACTCCCCTAATGAGTACGTTGTCCTTCCACCCCGTTCTCGACCCCACTGCGCTTGTCTATCGCAATGGCCTTTCTGACACTCTCACAGTGGAGCAACTCGCTCTTGCTCAGCAGATTGAACTTCTCCAACAGCAACAGCAGCAGATCGCCGCGACTCACCAACAGTACGTCAACCTGGGCATGATCCAACCCCAGCAACAACTACCCAACCAAGCATTCGCCCAGATGCAGGGCCAGATGCCCAACCACAACTTCCAGTTCCCCCAACAACAGCAACAACAGCAGCAGCAGCATCTGCAGTTGCCCGGCTCTATGGGCCCGCCAGCAGGCCACCGCCGTAACCAGTCCGCCATGCCCAACATGACCATGGGTCCCCCACCTGCTCCTTCAGCCGGTTCTTCCGGTACATTCGGGGAGTTCAGCTTCCCTGGCGGTGCAAAGTCGGAAAATGTCAACCCCAGACCCCGCAACAGCGGTTCAGTCAGTGGTGGTAGTGGTCACAGCAGAAGACACTCGCTCGCTCTGCCCGAAGCAAAGAAGGCTGCCGAGATTGCCGAGCAGAAGCGCAAGCAGTCAGGCTTCCAGTTCCCTATCCCTGGTGCCGCTGGTGCCACCCCTGACCGCTCCGTGAGCCCCGGTAATGCCAACAATGACATGCCACCCCCTGCTAACAACTTCTCTGCACGTAACTCCGGTCGCGGTGGACACGGACGTAGTCAGAGTCTGGCCGTTGGCAATCAGAGAAATCAGCGTGGTGGCCCTGCTTTCCAGTTCCCGCCCCCTGGTGAGATTAACAATGTTCCTGAACGCCGTGGTAGCCAGGGTCATGGAAGAACTCAATCACGTAACTTCGATGGCAACTGGCGTCAGCAGCAGCCGACCATCCAGGAACAGCATGCTACCAACATGGGTAACTTCCAGATGAACCAACACGCTGGGGCCCAGCCATTCCAGCCTGGCCACCGTCAACGCGGCTCTGTCAGCAGCCAGTCGATCAGTTCGATCAGCAACTTCCAATTCCCCCAGCAGCCTCAGCTTGTTCAGCTTCCTCAAGGACAGGTTCTCATGCAGCCGAACATGTTCGCTACCCAAAACTTGAACGCTCTGCAACTGGCTCAGATCCAGGCTTACCAGGCCGCCGGACTTCAGCCCCCAATCGCCGGCCTGCAAGGACAGCAAGGTGGTCAGCAGATGACCATGCAGCAACAGCAGCAGCAGCGCAAGACTCTCTTCACCCCCTATTTGCCCCAGGCTACACTCCCCGCTCTGCTTGGCGATGGACAGCTCGTCGCAGGTATCCTCCGTGTCAACAAGAAGAACAGAAGCGACGCCTACGTCACCACTAACGACCTCGACGCTGACATCTTCATCTGTGGTAGCAAGGACCGCAACCGTGCCTTGGAAGGCGACCTTGTTGCCGTTGAGCTCCTTGACGTTGACGAGGTCTGGGGCCAGAAGCGCGAGAAGGAAGAGAAGAAGAAGCGCAAGGACATGACCGATAGCCGCGGTACGTCCATGACCGCTGTCAACGATGCTACCACTCAGCCGGAATCCTCCGCTGCCGAGGGAGGTATCCGTAGACGTGGTAGCTTGAAGCAACGCCCCACCCAGAAGAAGAACGACGACGTTGAAGTCGAAGGTCAGAGCTTGCTCCTTATGGAGGAGGATGAAATCAACGACGAGCAGAAGCCCCTCTACGCCGGTCATATTGTAGCCGTCATCGAGCGTGTTGCTGGTCAGATGTTCTCTGGTACCCTTGGTCTTCTTCGTCCCAGCAGTCAAGCCACCAAGGAGAGACAGGAGGCTGAGCGCCAGGGTCGCGATGGTGGAAACCAGCGCAACCAACCAGACAGACAGCAGGACAGACCCAAGATTGTTTGGTTCAAGCCTACCGACAAGCGTGTGCCACTGATCGCCATTCCTACCGAGCAGGCACCCAAGGACTTTGTTGAGAAGCACCAGGACTACGCCAACAAGATTTTCGTCGCATGCATCAAGCGCTGGCCCATCACCTCCCTTCACCCCTTCGGTACTCTTGTCGAGCAGCTGGGTGATGCCGGTGACCTTAAGGTGGAGACCGATGCTCTTTTGCGTGACAACAACTTCGGCCCTGACGACTTCTCTGATGCTGTCCTCAAGAACGTTGGTTACGAGGACTGGTCCGTGGCCAAGGATGGCGAGGCCGCTCTGGAATCTCGCCGTGACTTCCGTAACGAGCAGACCTTCACTATCGATCCCAACGGAAGCGAGGAGCTCGACGACGCAATTCACTTCAAGACTCTTAGCGATGGCCACGTTGAGATTGGTGTTCACGTTGCTGACATTTCTCATTTCGTCAAGCCTTCATCTATGGTTGATCGTGAGGCCAAGAAGCGCGGTAGCGGTGTCTATCTGATGAACCGCACCGTCAAGATGCTTCCTCCCAAAATCAGCTCCGAGATATGCTCTTTGAGTCCTGGTGAGGAGAGATACACTGTCAGTGTCGTCTTCAAGATCAACCCTGATACTGGTCGTGTCCTTGACGAGGACACCTGGATTGGCAAGGCAATCATCAAGAGTACTGGAAAGGTCTCTTACGACCAGGTCGACAGTATCGTCAACGGACAAGGCAACTCTGGCCTCGAAGGCGAACGTGCCAGTCAGATCCAGCAGCTTCACAGCATCTCTCAGAAGTTGCGTCAAGCCAGATTTGGTGATGGTACCACCAACAACCAACCTCTCCGCTTGATCTACCAGCTGGATGACGAGAACGTGCCCGTCGAGCACAACATATTCGACTCTTCCCCTGCTCATGAGTTGATCGAGGAATTGAGCCACAAGACGAACTCCTTCGTTGCTCAGAAGATTTTCGCTGGCTTGCCTGAGAAGGCCTTGTTGCGTAAGCAGGCTCCACCCAACCCCCGTCGCTTGGTGACTTTGAGCGAGCGTATGGCCAACATTGGCGTCGACGTGGACACTTCCAGCAGTGGCGCCCTGCAGAACAGTCTCTTCCAGATCGAAGATCCCGATGTCCGCAAGGGTGTTGAGACTCTTCTGATCAAGGCCATGCGTCGTGCGAAGTACTTCATTCCTTCCAAGTCTCCTGCAGACCAGTACCCCCACTACGCCCTTAACCTGCCCTTGTACACCCACTTCACAAACCCCTCGCGCCGCTACGCTGATATCGTTGTTCACCGTCAACTCGAGCACGTCCTTACCAACGGTGCCGTGGAATTCACCGAGGATGTTGAAGCTTTGGCAAAGACTGCCGAGACCGCAAACACCAAGAAGGACTCGGCTCACGCTGCACAGGAACAGAGTGTTCACATCGAGTCTTGCCGCGCACTTGACAGAAAGAGTCAGGAGCTTGGTGGCGACCTCATCAGCGAGGGTATCGTTCTTTGTGTCTACGAATCAGCCTTTGATGTGTTGATTCCCGAGTATGGCTTTGAGAAGCGCGTACACTGCGACCAGCTTCCCCTGAAGAAGGCCGAGTTCGACAAGAACAAGCGCTTGCTTGAGCTCTACTGGGAGAAGGGTGTCCCGTCCTCGGCCTTCGTCCCGGAGGACGAGAAACCCAAGGCTAGCCGGGCTAACAACTGGAACGCCGCCGCAGCTGCCCGCGACTCTGCTGCAACTCGCGCCAAGGAAGAAGAGGCTCAGCGCAAGCAAATGCAGACCGCAACCATCTCCACTGACGACGCTGATGCTCTCTTTGATGACGATGATGACGCTGTCTCCGAGATCACTGAACAGGCTGCCGGCGTGTCTCTCAACACAGATCGCAACACTCAGAGTATGCCACCCTCGCCCACTCGCAACGGCATCTCTTCTCAACATGGACCTCAGCGCACAAAGTCTGACTCGAAGATCCTCCACACCACTCCTGAAGCCAAGCTCAGCAACAAGGATAAGTACCTGAAGCTGTTTAGCCTTCGCGAGTCGGATGGCAACTACATCCAGGACGTCAGAGAGATGTCGAGGGTGCCGGTCATCCTTAAGACGGACATGACCAAGAGTCCTCCGTAAGTTCATACATCAACAAAGATAACCGTACGATACTAACATGTTTTGCAGATGCTTGACCATCAGATCCCTCAACCCCTACGCGTTGTAAAGGACTGGCTGATGCCCTCTTTGCAAAGCTTGGAACGAGTACGAAGACACTGTACGCTTGCTCTGATGCAATCATCAATACCTTTGCCTGATGCTACTTACACAGGGCACTCTTGCATATGTATCAAAAAGAATTCCACAAAAGCCCATGAACACTAATTTGGGACGAAAAAAATAAAATGAAAGAGAATCACACAAAATGAGCGGAGGCAGGTGGTGAAGTGGACTGTAGATGGACGAGGATCTTGGACGATCCAAAGCGATGTTTCATTTTTCTTGTTATGGTTAATTTCTTATTGATTAGAGTACTCTTTCATCACCTGCTTCCGATGAGCGTGTTGTATTTTGTAGTTTAACAGCGAAATTGATATACATTAATCATCAAATCTGGACTTTGACCATGGCCATTCCCACTTGACGTCCGGCAAGGCTCTCTCAGCAATGATGTCCCACTGGTCAATCGGCTTACTCGTGTCGACCAAGACAATGCTACCTCCCTTGGCGACTGTACCGTCATCGTGGGATTCGACACTACGGCCAGCTTTGCGGCAGTCTTCCTGCAGTTCATCGACATGCTCCTCGACGTCGGACTTGGGCAAGTCGGCACTGGCTAAATCTCAGCATGTTTGTGAGTCAGTCAACAGAATACATGTCAGACGTACTACATCAGAGATAGATGAGGCAAGTAATCGTTCTTGGCCCATCGTTCAGCCTTTCCCTTATCGCCTCCTTCAACGGCCTCTGCACGGCAAGCAGCAGCGAGCTCCAACAATTGATCATTCTTTCCAGCCCTCAAGGTCAATTTTTTGACGAAGGCATCTCCAGGTTCCAGCACATCCAATGTTACGAAGATGGGTTCAAGTTGGTCTGCAGAAGGTAGATGCAATCCTGACAGCCAAGCCTGAGGATCAGAGCCATATATAGACTGATCGATATTTGAAGTTATAGTGACGTGAGGGATGAAATCGTGGGTTTTGGTGTTTGGAAAGTGAGGAGGTATGGTGGTGGAGATGAGGGTTTGGAGAGCTTTGTAGAAGGAGCTGTCCTTGGGAGGGACGATCCAGAGAGATGAGCCGGGCATATTGGACAATTGAAGTGAGATGTTGAATGTGATTAGAATTGAACAAAGCAGTCCAGAGGTCAGAAAAGACTAAAGCGACCAAGTCGTGATGCCATGATGGGGTGGTATAGAGCTAGCTCGGCACGTGATATGTGGAAGCGGGAACTTCGCAGGGCGGGTTGGCGTCTTCGGGCTTGGACAGGTCGAAGCTGTTAAGTTTATTGACCGCGCACGAAAACCTACGACACGAACGAATCGAGTAGATTGAACCGGGTAGTTATTGTCGCGGATATCTCTGGATGAACCAAGCGTGTTTTTGAGTGAAAACGACCCTCTTCACATGGATTGAGACGCGACAAGACAACACGCACGACTTGGTTGTTACACCTCCACACGCTTTACACAGCACTATACCAACGACACCATGTCGGCTTTCTCATTATCGAGGACCGAGAGTCCACAGGCTTTCGTGTCTAGTTTTGCGCCGCGTGTTCGCACATACCAGAACTCGCTGCTAACACCGGCACTGCAACCACAAAATGCCATCGCGCCTTTGCGCACGACAAAGCGCGGTACTACCGCCATCAACTACTCCGAGGACCTCGAGACCGATAGTCTCGTAGAAGACAGCGATGCTCCGCGACGACCCACCGGCCTGCGCAGTCTGCGCCAAAACGAGTCGCAGACAACCGTCACAACTGGAGCGGTTCAGTCGACTGAACTGACGAACCCCGTCGACGTGCAAGGCATCTGGCGCGAATGGATGGGCAAGCCCAAGAAGGCAATGACAGAAAGACAGGTCATGCTGCAAGCACAACTCCCTCTCAACCTCGTACCCATCCGCATCGACCTGAGCGTCAACCCTTTCCAACCAGAGGCACCTCTACCCAAGCCCAACAATGCGCGCGAACTTGGCGTCGACGAGAACTCGCCCGCATACAAGGCCCCAGACATGACACCCGAGTTCCGTATCAAGGACAGCTTTCTGTGGAACCTACACGAGTCTCTCATGACACCCGATCAGTTCGCAAAGGTCTTTGTCGACGAATTGGACTTCCCTCTGGAACGCCGTCCCGCTCTGGCCCTCCAGGTATCTCAGCAAATTCGCACACAGCTCGAGGAACACGCTGCCGTTGTTATGCACCCGCTGTTCAACCCTACACCCACCACTGACACCCGCCCCATCTCGACTCGCCCTCCCCTCTCGCGCGAAGTTTCCTCTACACCCTTCGCAAACACTCCCGCTGCACAACAACCACAGACCAACGGCGTCAACACTCCCAATGTCGCCCAAACACCCTTGCCCAACGACGCTAATGTATCCGCCGTTGCGCAACCTCTACCTCCTTCCTCCGTACACAGCCCCGACGACGCCTACCGCTGCATCATCTCGCTCTCGATCAATCTTATGAATAGACTTTATACAGACAAGTTCGAGTGGTCCCTCATGCACCCGCCTGGCTTCCCCGAAATCTTCGCCAAACAAACTTGCGCCGACCTTGGTCTGTCAGGAGAATGGGTGCCTGCAATGGCTCACGCTATATATGAAGCTGTCCTGAAGCTGAAGAAAGACTACTGTGAGAACAATGGCTCGTTGCTTGGTGTTATTGGCAGTGGTGTTGATGCTTGGGGTCAAATTGACAATGAGGCTGCTGAAGTACACGGTGATGGCGCACTCGCAATTGGAGAAGCAGCTGGATGGCGTTTTGACAACGAAGACTTGGGAGCTGAATGGCAACCACGCGTGGAAGTCTTGAGCAAAGAGGAGATCGAGAAGCGTGAAGGAGACCGCGAGCGCCAGATCCGTAGAATGAGACGTGAGACGGCTGCGCGTGCTACAAACGCTGGGTTTGCACCTCCGGCTGCATTGGGCAACGACTACTTTGGCACTCCAGCCGGCGCTGGCGAGGAAGAAAGAATGGGCAGAGGCGAGAGAAGCAAGAAGAAGAGGCGCTTCCGCAGTCTCAGTCCAACGGGTCGTGAGACACCCGACTTCACAGCTGCCTTTGGTGGCGAGCAGGGCAAGTTGACCGAGTCAGAGCGTCCCGTCTGGCAATGCAATCACTGTCGTATCGGTGGAAGTGCCGTCTGGGCTGTGCGTGACGGACCTCAAGGACCTAGAGTAAGTGCTTGCAACTAAGTATGACTGAGCTGCCACTGACAACATATTCCAGACACTCTGTAACAACTGCGGTCTCCTTTACGGACGCGACAAGCGTCTGCCACCCTGGGCAAAGGACCTCTACCTGATCGAACAACCCAAACCCAGCAGGTAAGCCTCATATTCCTCTCCTTAACTCTCGCATGATTTGACTAACATGAAATCCACAAGACCCGACCCACCACCACACTCACAACATCACACCCCTATGCCCCACACACCCTCTGGCTTCGTCCCCAACATCCACCGCCTACAGCCATCCCAAAACGCCCTCCACGCCTCCTCCCACAGTCCCCATCTCCGCCAGCAACTCTCCGACATGCCAGACGTCTACGCCGCCACCGTCCGCGGAGGAGGCCCCTCCATGTTTGAAGACTACGCCGTGGAAGGCGAAGATTTGGACTGGACCAAAGTCACCGACCCACGCGAGAGAAAGAGATTGCAGAATATCATCAACGGCAGAAAGTATAGGGAGAGGAGGTTGGCCGCTGAAGCCGCCGCTGCCGTGCATTCGGGTGCTAGTCCGGCACCCATGCGATAGACGGTTGAATGCTTTTCTTGACGCACGGGTGGGAAGAGCACCGAGATCAGATAATGATAGAGGACAAAAAGGGCGGGTTTTTTAGAGATTCCTTTTTCTTTTCTTTGCTATCGGCTGCATTTCTTGGAAGAGGGAAGGCACGAATTGCTAATTTCACGTCTCTTTAGATGGGAAAGGCACACACACTCTGATGAAAGATGGCCTTTTAAGGGTTTGATCAGTTTTTATTTTCTGGCTAGCATTTTAACCAATACCACTCATGCCACACTTTTTTTTTCTGCGGGAAATTATCGATACCGGTTTCGAAAACAAAAAAAGAAAACTCCGGATCAAAGAATGGTTGTCGGCGATGGGTTTACTAATAAGGAAAGCTAGCAAGCACCAAATTCGTCTCTTTGAGATGTGGTTATCAAAAATGGTCTCCAAGGGTGTAGAGACGAGCACAAGTTCCATCGCTTTCGAAGCAAACTTACAGCGCACTTTTTTCGCCGGGTGTTGCAAGTGCTCGGCTCTGTGAGTGCAACTGAGATCGTACCGGCGCTCTCTCTCTGGACGTTGTTGCGACCTAGAACATCATCCTGCATTCTCGTGGCAAATGGCGAGGGCCAGTTTTTGGCAGGGTTTGGAAGTTCGATTCTGGTGCGGATTGGTGTTTCTATCGTAGCCGTGGTGCGTCGGGCCAATGTGAAATAGGCGAGTCCAAATGCTTTCGTGGCCTAGATACTGAGCAAAGCTGGTTGGACGTAATATCGGAATTTGACTGTCGGATTGTTGCTTGTATAGTTGCTTGTCTGGGGCGTCAGAATCACATGTACTATTACATGGCCATCGCTCAATAAATTCATGAGTGCTTGTTCTAGAAAGTCGCTGTGATACCAAGAAACCCAACTGAAGCTGGCTAGAAATGAAGGCATAAGCGCCATAGCTTTCTTGGTTGACAACTACAACGTCAAATTGTCTACCCCTTCGGCTACCAAGTAGTTGGATCCAACCAAAAACCTTTCTACTGTCCTTCGTCTTGCCCGTGTGCCTCGGTACCATGGAAAGCATCACCGAATGCGGAATTATCCATGCTGAAATCAATGTCCTCGCCTGCGCCGCCATCAAAATCAATCAGGCCATCACCAGTGTCAAATTCGCCAAAGTCCGCATCTCCACCACCGTAGAGATCACCACCGCTTGTTTGGTTTGATGTGTCCGGTTGCGGGTTGGCCTGCTGTTGTGGTTGTGACGGAGCTTGCTGCTGTTGGCCTGGCCAGTTTGAGGTGCCCGGGGTCTGAACATCGGTTTTGGGAGTGTCGAAGTTGAAGTTACCGGTATCAAGTTCCATGTCATCCGGTAGAGAAAAGTTGCCAGTATCCATTGTCTCCATGTTTTCCATGTTTGTGTCCGGTACACTAGGAGCAACAGATTGTAGGTGTTGTTGCGGAGGGACTTGCGGAGCAGCGGGCGCTTCTTGAGTAGACAATTGCGGTTGCTCTGACTGTAGCAATGGAGCTGGGGCAGGTTCGGCAGAAGCGCCTGAAGCGGACTGCAGAGATTGGGCTGCGTCTGAACCGGCGCCGTCCATCTGCGTACCAGCCATGTCCATGTCTGCAGGTGGCGTTCTCTTCTCCTCTTTACGGTAACCTCCTTCGCTGACCATGGTAGCTTCTTTTTGTGCTTGAATTGATCCACCAAGGAGTTCCTCGACTTGCTCAATGATCTGAGTGGCATCCTGGTCATTTGTCTTTTCCAGTCTCCAGAACTCGGCCGTCGACCCTGAGGGCTTCCATGAAGCGTTTCTCAATTTCTTCTCGGCCTTGACCAAGCCCTTGCTCTTGCGGAGACTGTCCATTCTTCTGGCGTGTTCTTCCTTCATGCGCGCAATTTCACTTTGCTCCTTCTCCTTGTGTGCCTGAACACGCTTTTCAAACTCTTGCAGTTGCTCTGATGAGATTTTCTTGTATGCAGTGGATGTGTCCTTTGCCTTAGATTCGGCCTTCTCCAGTGTTGAATTGGGTGTGTCGAACAAGCCTTCAGTGAGGCCAGCCAGTTCACCCATCAAGCCGAAACCAAGATCCATAGGAACGATTTGACCTGTCGCGAAGGGAGAAGAGTAGACCTCGTCCATCCAGTCATGATGTTGCATGTAGCGAGTCAAACTGATGTCGCGTTGAGTGAGGTGATCAAGCAGGTCTCCAAGAAGCACGTTTTCTTCGTCCTCGATGCTGGTATCTTGAGCCATCAGAGCAGCAGCTGAGGCAGGAATATGGGCAGGGGCGTGTTGGCGCGCGCGCTTAGCAGGCGAGGGACCGGTATGGCCTTGCTGAGCTTGTTGGTAGAAGTTGCCGGAGAAGCGAGGATTGCCAATGTGAGCCATGGGGCTTTGTTGGTATGCAGATTGGTTGTATGCGGGTACTCCAGGAACAGCAGCGCGGCCAGGCATGTTGAGTTGGGGCCACTTTTCGCGGTCGTGCAACATGAAATCCTGTCGATCGAGGCGGCCTTGGGATTCAATCCACTGACGTTCGGCCAATTGCTGGCGGGATTGAGGAGACAGAGGGAGTTGTGAGGTGGGGAAACAGTGTTGAGGGTCAGCCTGGCTGTAGTGAACAAGCCAGAGACTCGGGTCCGGAGGTAGAGCGTGGACGGTAGGGTTCTTGGACATGAATCGGTATCGTCTACGAGCATGACAGGTTACGCTGTCTGCTCCAGGGCGGTAACCGCTGTTGTGTACGGCGACCTCTAGTGTCTGGCACATATTAGCGACTCTGTCAGTGGAACTGGAAGTGTATGCGACGCACATAGCCTCCAAAGTCTTGAGTGAAGCGCTGCTCGGGGTCGACCCAGACATAGCCGTCTGTAGGGAATTGATTCTGCATGCGACCGCCGATCCAGGTCAAGAAGACAGTGCCGTCCTGTGGAGCACTAATGTACTGCCACGACATGGGAGCCACTTGCTTGACGACCTTGGGCGCATCGAAGAGATACGTGTAGGCGCCATCGATGTTGAGCTGCGGGGAGAAAGGATATTTGTGTCCAGAGATGAGATGCACATGGGGCAACTATCAGTCGCATGTCAGTTTCAACTACAGGTTACAAGATGCATATTGACGACTGACAAGTTGAGCAGGCACTCCGAAGCTGGGGTCTGCCATGCTGGCTTGCATGCTTGAACGCGTCGATGCGCCGGTCGCTCTGGGTAGAGAATGAACGGTGGAAGCCCTGGGTGAGAAAGTATTATGTTCACTTTGAGACGGCGACACGAGATGCGCCTCTGGATTGAATTGAAGATGTGCTCTTTTGATGATGCCCCGGCCTCATTCACATGAACTTGGAACGCGTTCAACACGGTCGGCCTGGCAGAATCGCGCCAAGCTTTCTGCTTACATAAGCCGCCGTCCCGCAGCACACCTATAAAACTTCTCGTCCCCTCGCGCTCCAGCTTTCTTCGGGCATCCAAGTGCACGGGCTTAACGTATACCAGTGAGGATTCGTCCGAGGTTATGTTTTTGCTAGTTGAAAACTATCAACTGACTGCTCTTCATGGACTCACGTTCGTGAAGGAATTTTTGGAACCAAACAACACTCTTGTTACCACGCTTTTTTTTCATTGATGCTTTCGCTGACGCGAGACATTGAAGAAGAAATATCGAGTTCTGTTGACCATCCTCGATGTAGCTTCGAGCCATCTCCCACGATCCCGACTGTACTCACCCAGGCTGTAGAAATGCACGGTGTTTTTGAGCTTGGTCCGTTCATGCGCAGAGACGCGCTAGATGTTGGGCTCTCATCGGAGGCTACCTCTAAGATGGAAATAATTGTGCATTGCTCCAAGACGCATACCCGGAACACCCAGAGACCGCGTGCACTTCATCGAGATGTCTGATATTCGCCATCGCACCTTCCTGGGCATAAATTCGTGCTGCACTCTGACACTCTGTTGTCCAGCTTGCCGGCCGTAGGTGCTTCCCACGAACATCATCCGTTGTTTTGATTAGCACCATCAATTCAAGGTCATTACCATTGTTCATCTACTATTTCTTCTCACGTTTTCGCTACGGGCAACTTGCCGACAGCAAATTATCATGGCACCCGGGCCGCCTCCCTTCGGCTACACTTATCATCTCAGATTGCCTCCGAACGTTCGCCCCAAGACCAACCACACTGTCACCAGCGACTCCTTTAAGGACTCCACTCATTACACCAGACCGCCTTTGAATCTCGAATCTTGGGTCAATCACAATGTCAACACCACCCCATCGTATGAAGAAGCAGACGAAGCAACACTGGCTCTGACTCCGACTTTGCCTCTTCCCTTAGCCTAGATGGCGTCTCCATGGGCTGGGTTCCATGACTCTTACTTCATACTGGAGTATGATGTGAGCCCATGGTTTGTGCATAAAGTTGTGGATGAAAACGAAAATATCACGACAGTACGAACTCGACGTTACTCTCTACATCACCAATTCGAATCCGGGACGCTGACGAACCCACTGCCGTATTCATCAAGGCTTGACCCGACGCCGCTCTACAGTATTGTATCAAAATGGATGGTCCTGGTTCATCGCCCAAGCGATCCTCTGAACAACACCCAGAACTCTTTCCTCCACTTTTGGGTGTTCCCTGGAAGGGCCTGGCTGGTCGTGACGATTGGTTGGACTTTGAATACAGCAGCATGTTCATTGTCACAGATGTGACATACATCTTGGCATTCGTGTCGCTCCTGATCCAGGACAAGAAAAGTATGCCCATCGACCTTGAGTTCGGAGCTTACAGCATTCGACTCCAGGCCGTGTTGAGCGAACGAGCACGTGCTCTCCAAACACCTGTTTCGGAGACGCGTGGTCGTCTGAATATCTTTCCGACATACCAAGACCAGAATGGACGTACAAGGAAGGTTCTTACACACGGAGACAGCGCGGACCTGTCGATGATTTCGAGTCTTCAGTGGTGTAGATGGTTTCCATGAGTTATCAATATTAGTTAGATCACACCCCTCTATTCACTTCTGTTTATTCGTACCATCAACACCGAAATTACATTATCTTTCACTATGAGCTTCGAACGAGACCTGTATCTAGTGAGAGCGTATAGACTAGCTCGTCTCTGTAGACGAATCTAGGAGACCAACAAGATCGTGCACTCCTGCAGCCCTGACATTTCGAGAGACGATCGCATGGGGATGGTAAAGGTGACAGGATATCGCATGGTTGTCAATTTGGAAGGCAACATTGGCCCTCGTGCGAGTTCCAAGATGCATGTGTCTCTCCTCTACCACAAGAAACGTCGTATGGATAAACAGCATGACCTCCTTGCATAACAATATTTGGCGCTCGTTCTCATGGCAGGTGACCCGAACTCGGTTCGCGGAAAACCGATACATTGGAATATCCATCAACCTCTGCTTGGAAGAAGCGGGTCCATTGTTCGTGGCCAAAGGGGGCTGCGTAGAGAAGTTACCTCGCATCACACACATGGCCTGACCATTTGTATCACCATACGGAGGCCTTGTGATGCTGGATCAGCGACTTGTTCGATGTCGATCATTTTTCGAATCCAAGCCAGGGCGTGGAAGTATCGGCAGTTTTTACTCTATGCCTTGCGAGTTCACGAGGAGGATTGTCTCGATGGCAGCGGAAATATTCATCAGTTTGTATGCCGGTCGGAAGCAAGAGAAGAAACTAAGCAGATGACAGATGCACGAAACAACGACTCAACTCAATAGCACAGACAGCCACGCACTCCCGTATGTATTTATGGCATGACAGCGTCAAGAGTCAAGTTCAAGCGAGAGCCGACCTGGTCCATTTCGAAGGCCATCTCGCAGATCAGGGTGGAAAGAGATGCTGTATCCCGGCGCGCGTCTGTGCGACAGTCGCTACAAGTACAGTGGGAGGAGGCGCAAGCAATCAGATCAAATGGTCAACTCATCTCTCCAATTCTCAAATCGGCCATGATTCATATTTCCAAGTGTCTCAGACATCCTCTTTCGAGAAGCTTTCCTCGTGCGACACAGAAACCAAGAGATGGCAAGTCCGAAACAGCGAAGCGAAATGAGTTTCCAGAAGAGGCTTCGCTGATTGGAAGGTGCGGCACAAGCTTGGCTTTCGTGCAATGCAGGCAGGGCAGGACACCCACATCTCTTCCTTCCACTGCTCCATGACCAAACAACCATTTTTCAAAGCACTAGCTACATGCGTGTCAAGTTGCGTCTCAGGTGCAAGGAACCCTCGGCTTTGGTCACACTAGCAAGCTGCTTTCGGCAGTCGCCCTATTTGGGATGCGCGATGAACATATGGTCCAGCCTAAGGGCTAACTCTGCGACCACCGTCTCACAATCAGACCTTCCTAGTCACGCTTCCCGTATGTAGTCTGTACGCATGCACTGAGATTCATGGCTTTCGCATGCCCAACGTTCGTATACGCACCGTGCTCTCTGCGTGCCTGGCGATGGTCTTCACGGCGCTATCGTGATCTTCGATCATCCATTCCGGGAAGTCAGCCACTATTTATCTCCACCACCATCTCTCTGAGATCTACCACTATACATACTTATAGTCCTCCCCTATCCTTTTCTTTTCCCTCGACTGACAGGAGCGACCCTTCTGCTGCAGTTTCCCTTGTTTGCCATTTCCGTTCCCTTGCATTCTTTCGTTCAACCCAACCTTCCCAGCCGTCCCACTTAATATTTCTAATCCAAGCTCGACTGGCCTCAAAAAGTCAAACAACTCCGGTCACAGAATCTCTTTGACATTGTTTCACGGCAACCCCTTGGCAAACAGACGCCTTTTGATACGACTCGAGCTGGTGTATGCCTACTTTTGTCTCGACTTCCCTCTCTCTTCTCTACACCACATTCGTTTGACAGCAGTTCGGTATGCGGTTCCAAGGAGTCATTGGCGCTGCCCTTTTGGGTTCATCAGCCCTGCAGCATGTCGCTGCATCCATGCAGCCTGATGTAGAAGGGGATATCGTCAACATTGATGGTGACATCGTGAACGCTGAGCGTCTCGAGACCCGTCAATCGGCACCAGCAAAGATTCCCGTTACTGGAGTCACTGGAAATGGTATTCAGCCTAGACTGGAGCTTCGCACTATGCAGCAACAGTATCCCGACATGTTCAATGTCTTCCTTCTCGGTCTGCGCAGTTTCATGCAGGTGGACCAGTCAGATCCTCTTTCCTACTATCAGATCGCTGGTAAGTCTTTCATGAACATATCCCGCATTCAAAGCCCAAACTCATTCATTTCTAGGTATTCACGGAAGACCCTACGTCCCTTGGGATGGTATTGGTACTGCTCCTGGATTTGGTGGTGGTTACTGCACCCACACTTCCAACATGTTCCTGCCGTGGCACAGACCTTACCTGGCTCTCATTGAGGTTCGTCATCACATTGCAGCCACACGAACCTCCTGCTGATCATGTTGTGTACACAGCAAGAGCTTTACAAGCATGTTCAAAAAGCCGCGCAGTCCTTCCCCGCCGGTGCAACCCGGGATAAGTACGTTTCCGCAGCACGTAACTGGCGCTACCCCTACTGGGATTGGGCTGCAGCACCCTGCTCTGGCTGCAAGGCATTCCCTGCTTTAGTCAGCGACCAATGGGCTACTGTTACCACTCCCACTGGTGTGCAGACCATCCCTAACCCTCTTTTCCGTTATGATTTCCACCCTGTCTCTGTTTCTGACATGGTCTACAATCCTGTAAGAGTTGTCTTTCGCTGTTGAAAAGCAATATTCTAACCTTCGACTAGTTTGCATCTTGGGACGTGACAAAGAGATACCCTTCATCATGGGATGCCTCTGCAGGCAGTCAGAACAATCTGCTCAACCCCATCTTCGCCAATAGCCAGGTCAACTTCCGCGACCGTCTTTACAACCTTTTCACCAACTACAACAACTTCCATCAGTTTGGTGACTCGGCATGGATCACTGCTAGCTCTACCAACGCCGACAGTCTCGAATCGCTCCACGATGGTATTCATTCAAGTATCGGTAACAACGGTCACATGACTTACCTCGACTATGCTGCATTTGACCCGGTATTCTGGTTGCATCACGTGTAAGTACGAGTTGTGGTGCTGTCCGATTTTAGCTAATGTTCTCTAGTATGGTCGACCGAAGCTTCGCATTATGGCAGGCTATCCACACTGATAGCTATGTTGAGCCTCTGGCAGCAGTCGGAAGCACTTTCACCTACCCTGCTGGAACCATCAACGACGTGAACTCGGGTCTCACACCTTTCTTCAAGGACGCGGCTGGCACCAACTGGACTTCGGCTGACGTGCGCGACACAACCACTCTTGGATACACCTACCCTGAGCTTCAGAACGGCGCAACTGCCTCAAGTGTTCGTGCAGCTATCAACAAGCTCTATGGAAAGAATGCCGTTGCTGCTAGTGCATCCGTGAACGTCAATGTCGGAACCTCTACCAGCAGCGCCAACCCGGCAAGCTCAACTACTTCTAAAGCGGCAAGCTCGACTCCTTCCAAAGCAGCAAGTTCGACCTCCGCCAATCAGCCTGCCAGAGCTGCCTCAAAGCCGAGCCTAAGCAGCATCTGGAGAAGTCGTCCTGTGCACATCTGGAGCCCTTGGTGGAAGCGTGACAACATGACCGGCGCCCCATTCTACAGCATGAACGGAACCAACGGCACTAACGGCACTGACGATTACCACCATGAGTATATCTGTAACATTGTGTCGCAGAAGTTTGCCATGAACGGATCTTATGCCGTTTACGTGTTCCTCGGCAATGTTTTATCCAACTCTACTGAGGAGCTGCAGCTTGCACCCAATCTAGTCGGTACCTACTCGGTCTTCTCCAATATGCCTTCCGAGGACAACCACATGATGAACATGGACCTCAAGATCACCGGAACCGTTCCTTTGACCACCTCTCTTCTTGAAAAGTACGAGAGTGGAGAGTTGAGAAGCATGCTCCCCACCGATGTCGAGCCTTATCTCCGCAAGAACCTCCAATGGAGAGTGTCCAAGTACGACGGAGGAGAAGTCGCCGCCGCACAGGTGCCCGACCTTTCGCTCAACGTTGTGCAGGCTCAAGTCACTCCTGCAGCTGACGAGACCGAGTTCCCTCAGTGGGGTGCTTTCACTGCTCTCACTAGCGTCACCGCCGGTAAGGCTGGTGGCTACAGTGCTCAGTACTGGACTTGCCCCGAGGATGGCTCTCCTTTCGATAACAGCTATTCAGGCGAATCGACCAGCCCTGCACCCAGCGCCGCTGCTCCTTACGGCAATGGCACTGCTGCCTCACCAGTTGCTCCCCAGGGCACCGCAGCTGGTACTGGCTCAGCAAACCCCTACACCCCCACAACCTACACTGGTGCGGCCAACGTATTGAGCATGTCTGGCTATGCTGTCGCACTGGCAGCAGTAGCCCTTCTCATCTAAACAAGATGAACCCCTTCAATCGTTTATAAGTTTCCTTTTTTCTTGTATGTGTCACGTCCACAGGTGGGCGGAATCTTGTGAAGCAAAATAGCCGCAACAGCGAGCAGAGCTCGAGCGGTGGATAGAGTCACAGAACTCGCACGAAAGCTTTCGGTGTAATAGCTCGAAACAGCAATAATAATTTCATATCTGTCTCCAACAACTTGTCCCATATTTGTGATCTGAGACAGCGAAGCATTACTTGATCAAATGTAGAAAGGTGAATGTTCTTCTTAACTCTCGATTGTTCTTCTATTTATTATTTTTCCTTTCCGAAAGTCTAAAAGTCCAAGCTTATCGATAAGGACGGGAATTTTGCAGGGCTCCGATGTCCGAGTTTGGAGGATCGAGATTTTTGACCTTTGCATTTTCTCAAAACAAACCAAGGAATACACAATGGCGCGAACGAAAAGCAAGAAGGACAATCGCCAGAATGGAGTGAAAGCAAAGCCTGCAGCACCGGCCAAGAAGTCGGCGTCGCCGCAGGACGATTCGGCCAGCGAAATGTCAGACCTCGAACAGTACGACGCCCCAGCTGGACAGGACGATATGGATATGAGCGAGGACGACAAGGATGCTGCTGAGGAAGAGTTGGAGAGAGCTGTGTTTGGTGATAGCATGGGATTCAGAGCTGGATTGGCTAGTTTTGGGGCTGGTCTGGATGATGAGGACTCGGCCGATGAAGGCGCTGCTGCTTCTGGCGACGAGCAAGCATACGACAACCTCGCAGATGCCGACTTATTCTTCACCGACGTTGGCGCATCTACTGAGCTGCAGCCTGTCCCGGCTACTGAAGAGGAGGAAGAGGAAGAAGGAGCAGCATGGCAGGACAGCGACGATGAGAGGATGGTTGTGTCATTGGCCTCAGTCCCGCGACTGCGCAAGTTGAGGAGAACAGAGGCCGAGGATGTCATTTCAGGCAAGGACTACGTCCGCCGTCTGCGCAAACAGTATGCCGATCATACATCAAGTCTACCATTAAATTTGCTGACATTGTTCTAGTTATGAAATGCTCAACCCTGTACCAGACTGGGCTGTCGAAGCCGCCCAAAGAGGACCTAGAAAGAAGCGCAGACTCAGCTATGACGATCTCGATGCCGAGTCGGAGGACGACATGGACATGGACGACGACGAGGAGGGCGACAACGACGACATCTCGGCCGAGCCGCTCAGCAAGCTGCTACAAGGAGGAGGACTTGTTCGACGAACAGAAACCAAGAAGCGCAAGTTGCGACCCGAAGTGCTCGACATTCAGCGCACAAAGGACATTGGCAGCACGCAACCCTCGGCCATCACCTCTCTGCAATACCATCCCGAGCTCCCTCTCCTCCTCTCTTCCGGCCCTTCGTCGACCCTCTACTTGCATCACATTGTCGCTTCTCCTCCGGCACCCGAAGCCAACCCTCTTCTCACCTCTCTGCACATCCGCAAGACACCTCTCACAACAACCGCCTTCCACCCCAACGATCCTCGCATCTTCCTCTCCGCCCGCCGCCGCTACTTCCACGTCTGGAACCTCGAGACTGGCAAAGTGGAAAAGATTGCTCGTGTCTATGGACACCAACACGAACAGCGCAGTATGGAGCGTTTCAAGCTGTCTCCTGACGGTCGCAGCATGGCTCTCATCGGTAGTGCTCGCAAGGGCGGTGGTGTGATCAACATCCTCGACGCATACACACTTCAGTGGGCCAGCCAAGTGCGCATTGAAAGCAATAACGGTATCGCCGATTTCGCCTGGTGGCGCGACAGCCGCGGTATGAGTATCGCAGGCAAGAACGGAGAAGTCACCGAATGGAACATCGACGAGCAGCGTGCTGTAGCTCGCTGGCAAGACGAGGGTGCCGTTGGCACAACCACTATTACCCTTGGAGGTGACAACGGCAATGCTGGCTCGCCTATTGGTAAAGATCGCTGGGTGGCTGTTGGCAGTTCCAGCGGTGTCGTCAATATCTACGATCGTCGCGCCTGGCTTGTTGCCTCCTCTGGCAACCCCTCTGCCTCGCCTATCCCCAACGCGCCGAAACCTACCCGTGCGTTGGACAACCTTACCACACCTATCTCACACCTCACTTTCTCGCCGGATGGTCAAATGCTCGTCATGGCTTCAAGGTGGAAGAAGGATGCTCTCAGAATTGTACATCTGCCCACATGCACAGTCTTCAAGAACTGGCCTACGAGTAACACTCCTTTGGGGCGTATTACTGGAGTTGCTTTCGCACCGGGTAGTGATGGACTTGCTGTCGCGAACGAGCAAGGTAAGATTAGATGCTGGGAGGTTAGAGCTTAAAGAGTTGGTCATGCATACATGGTGTACAGGTGTTGTAATCAGTTATTCTCGAGAGACAGGATGCTCTCTTTTAGTATAAGCACCGCATTCATTGTCGGCACCGTATCTTGTTGGTGATCGTGTCGAAAAGTTCACCTGGTAGAAGTGTTGTTGGCAGGATCTTATGCGGTAAACTTCAAACAACTACGTCTTCGTCCAACTCTTGCTCTTCCACGCCGACATTCAAAGCACCTTCAAATATTGCAGGAAGCCCTCAGTAAGTAATCATGTTGGACTTGTACCTAAAATTCGTTCAAAAATTGGGTTGTGCACAATTTGGAATCCATGTCAGGGTTGTACCCGCGGCGTTTGAGTGATGAACACAAAAATGACCACCTATGACGTCTGCGTTTACATTATTAAGCTCACGTTCGATATATACCTCTTCGTCTTCGGACTACCTTTCCGTCTGACATCTCTGACATTCACGAATCTAAACATGTCTTCAAAAACCAACATTGACCTGTACACCGCTGGTATGGACAAGAGCTCAGACTGCCGAGGTAAACATCAAGACTGACTTATCAGGCACTCCCAATGGCCACAAGGTACACATTGCCTTCGAGGAACTGGGTTTGAATTACAATGTTCACAAGATCGATATCTCCAAGAACACTCAAAAGGAAGAATGGTTCTTGAAGATTTGCCGTAAGCTTGCCGCTTCACGTATCTGGCAAAGTGAATTGAAAGCTGATGATATATACAGCTAATGGACGTATTCCTGCCATGGTTGACAAGACTTCTGGCAAGGACAAAAGATTGTTCGAAGGTGGTGCTATGTTGCTGTACCTGACCGACAAATACGACAAGGAGAACAAGATCAGCTTCGATCACGATAGTGATGAGTATTGGGAGACTGTCGAGTGGATCGTCTGGATGCAATCTGGTCTTGGACCCATGCAGGTAAGTGTTGCTCTTCATCTCCGTTGAGAATATCAGCCTAATCAGATATCAGGGACAAGCAAACCACTTCTACAGATATGCACCAGAGAAGATTCAATACGGCATTGACCGCTACCAGACCGAGACCAAGCGTCTATACCAAGTCCTGAACGACCGCCTGGAACAGCAAGAAAAGGCTGGTCAAGGTCTCTGGTTGGTGGGTAACAAGTTCACCATTGCAGACATTGCCTCCTTCTCCTGGGTAAATTGGGGTGCCTGGGCTGGCATCGAGACCAAGCCTTTTCCTGCCATTGAGAAGTGGATGGAGGTCATCAACGCCCGTCCCACTGTTCAGAAGGCTGTCAACATCCCCGACGAGTTTAAGTTGAAGGGAATCATGGCTTCCAAGGAGAAGTCTGAGCAATATGCTAAGGAAGCTAGTGCTTGGGTCATGAAGGGCCAGGAGGCGGACCAGAAGAAGCATGCTTAAAGAAATGGATGATGGCCACAAGACAGTATGTGGTAGCCCTAACGAGACACATATTAGCTCATACATAATGAAGACAACAACAAAACAGCAGAATGCTTGACCAGCTTCCAAGCCAGATCCGACATTTCTCAGACTCCTTGATAATGATGCACTTTCCCATCTGCCACGCCCTGACGACTTCGCATGCCTCTTCTGATTGCGTTCGTATTGAGATCGCATTCCATACCATATGGTTATTCGTCTTCGAGGCCGATCAGACATAAACCAAGACTCGACTGTTTTGATGCTCGATCGGCTAAAGTAGAAGAAGGCGAGATCGACACAGCATGCACACCCCGCAGAACGTGCATCCCTTCCCAATCTGAAACCACTCTTCTTCAACAAACATCCCCGCATGGAGCAAGTGCAGAAAACACATCCATGTGCTTTTTATCATGTAGGCACAAGGTCATATGATGCCCTGTTGGCCTGTGATTTGCTTCTTGGCCTGCAGCTGGAGCCGATATTCTCTCCATTCCTACCGAGATCAAGTCCGAGCGAGTGGATTTGCTTTGAATTGGAGATGCCGTCATGTGTTGAAGCAAGGAGTATGCATACAGCACCAGATCGCCCCGCAGTGAAGTTGGAGAATAGTTGTAGAAATGCGGGCAGGGCAAGTGCATGCGGGACTCGGTAACTCGGAAGGTGCAGTGCAGCTTCACTTTGATGATGATGACGGGGGAGGTCACTTCTATAAATGTTTGTTGATGCCCAGAGAATCTTTGATGGTCAGTTGAGGTCGAACTGAATTGTTCAGCACACCATTTTGAGACGACCTTCCACACCAACATCATGGCTTTGAGACGTACTGTGCAGTGGCTTGTGGCTGCTGCCAGTGTTACACAGATCTCTGCCAGTCCACATGGCCTTGTGCCTCGACAGGATTCGCTACCTATAGGAAGGTGTCCTGGCTACAAGGCTACCAACGTCCAACAAACCAGTCAGGGACTGACTGTAAGTAATGTCGCGTCCTATCCTCGAGTCACACATTTGACTGATCTCACTCCCAGGCCCAACTCAGCCTGAATGGCCCAGCTTGCAACACCTACGGTCAAGACCTCGACAACTTGAAGCTTGAGATCACCCACGAGACTGGAGACAGACTTCATATCAAGATCTATGATGCTGAGGAGAACGTCTACCAAGTTCCCGAATCTGTTCTCCCACGCCCAGTTGCACAAGGAAATGTCACTTCTGCATCCACTCAGCTCCTCTTCAATGTTGTCGAGAATCCTTTCTCTTTTGCCGTGTCTCGTCGTAGTGGCGGTCAAGCTCTCTTCAACACCAGCGGATCAGATCTGGTTTTCCAGTCGCAGTACTTGAGACTTCGTACTCAACTTCCCGAGAACCCTCATCTCTACGGCTTGGGCGAGCACGCTGATCCTTTCCAGGTGAGACTAATCTGATCACGTATATTCAAGCCATGACTGACGAATGTGCAGCTAAACACTACCAACTACACTCGTACTCTCTGGTCTCGCGATGCTTACTCTATTCCCTCGGACAGCAACCTGTACGGAAACCACCCGGTCTACTTCGATCACCGTGGTGCCGATGGAACTCACGGCGTCTTTCTCCTGAACTCGAACGGTATGGACATCAAAATCAACAGCACTGCTGAAACTGGCCAGTACTTGGAATACAACACCATCGGCGGTATCATTGATCTCTACTTCGTAGCTGGACCTTCGCCTGTCGAGGTTGCCAAGCAGTATGCTGAGGTTGTCGGTCTGCCCGCAGAAATGCCATACTGGGGTGAGTTTGGACCTATTTCATGGATTTCTCATATTTCACCAATCAATCTCTAGAGATATGATACTGACAACGCGTTCAATCTAGGCTTCGGCTTCCATCAATGCAGATACGGTTACCGTGATGTTTACGAGGTCGCTGCTGTGGTCGCAAACTACAGTGCCTCCGGCATCCCCCTGGAAGTCATGTGTATGTCTCCGACATGATTGAAGTCATGAATTGATGTACTGATGAGCCCCTAGGGACGGACATAGACTACATGAGCTCTCGGTAAGAGCGAAATCCAGCGAGAGAGCTGTTCAGAACTAATTGTTTTGTCAGACATGTTTTCACTCTTGACCCGGAACGCTTCCCTCTGGCCAAGGTACGAGAGCTGGTCTCCACCCTGCATGCTAGACAACAGTCCTACATCGTCATGGTGGATCCTGCTGTGGCATACTACAACTATTCTGCTTTCAACAATGGTGTCGAGGCAGGTGCCTTCCTCAAGAGATCAAATGGCTCGATTTACCAAGGCGTTGTCTGGCCTGGTAAGCGGAACACTCGCATCCCTGCATTGAGACAGTACCTAACACACAACAGGTGTCACTGCATTCCCTGATTGGTTCGCAAGTGGAACTCAAGAATACTGGGACAACGAGTTCACCACCTTCTTCGATGCCGACACTGGTGTTGATATTGATGCGCTCTGGATTGGTATGTTCTATCGAGAGCCGAATCGCATTCACATCCTAACAGCCTTACAGACATGAACGAGGCGAGTAATTTCTGCCCCTGGCCCTGTAGCGACCCGGCCGGATATGCTGCCTTAAACGGCTTCCCACCTACTCCTCCGGAAGTGAGAGCAAATGCAGGCTACGCGATCCCTGGCTTCCCTGCCGACTTCCAGCCCGGCTCTTCCGGTCGCAAATTCAAGCGTCAATCGAACAGCACCGGCACTCATCTTGGCCTCCCAGGAAGAAACTTGATCGATCCTCCTTACAGCATAGCCAACGACGCAGGAAGCTTGTCCAACAAGACTCTCGACACTGATCTGTACCACGAGAACGGGCTGGCAATGTATGACACTCACAATCTCTATGGTCTCATGATGTCGACTGCCAGTAGACACGCTATGCTGGCTCGCAGACCCACAAGAAGACCCATGATTATCACCCGCAGTACCTTTGCTGGCGCTGGTGCTACGCTTGGTCACTGGCTTGGTGACAATATCAGCAGCTGGGACAAATACCGCGTCTCGATTGCTCAGATGCTCGAATTTGCAGCACTCTTCCAGGTACGTGTCTTTCCATCGATCTCGCACAAATACACTGACAGCCTTTGAACAGATGCCGATGGTAGGAAGCGATGTCTGTGGTTTCGGAGGAAACTCTTGGCCTGAGCTGTGTGCCAGATGGGCTACTCTTGGTGCATTCTACCCATTCTACCGCAACCACGCAGAGTTGGGTACCGCGAACCAAGAGTTCTACCGTTGGGAGTTGACCACTGCTGCCGCCAAGAAGGCCATCGATACACGCTACAGACTGCTCGACTACCTCTACACAGCCTTCCACGAGCAGACCCAGACCGGCAAGCCATTGTTGCAACCTCTGTTCTTCGCTTATCCCGAAGACGCCAACACCTTCCCCATCGAGCATCAGTTCTTTTACGGTGAGAGCATTCTTGTCAGCCCTGTGGCTGACGACAACAGTACAAGCGTTACCTTCTACCTACCCAATGACATCTTCTACGACTACTTCACCTACGAACCCGTCCGTGGATCAGGTAACTGGGTTACCCGCGACAATGTCGACTTCACCGATATCACCGCCCACATCCGTGGCGGCAGTATCTTGCCTCTCCGTCAGAACTCAGCCAACACAACCACTGAACTCCGCAAGCAAGACTTCGTCCTCATCATCGCACCTGACCTAGAAGGCAAGGCTGAGGGAACTTTGTACTTGGACGAAGGCGATGCCATCGAACAGCCTCAAACCAGCTCCATCACTTTCAGCTACGCCAACGGCACTTTCAGCATGGGTGGCACTTTCGGCTACCCTACTGATGCCAATATCGTGAGTCTCACTGTCTTGGGCCAGAGTGGTAACGCCACGACGGTAGCCAGGAAGAGAGATTCTAGCGTCGTGTTTGACGTCAAGAAGAAGTTGATGACCAAGACACTTGGTGTGCCGTTGACTGAGTCTTTCGTCACCACCCTCGTCTGATACACACGATACGAACAAAATACGAGATGAAACAGAGATTCAGAGGAAGAGAAACTTGCTAGGTAGATTGAGACAAATGAAGTTACGAACATGGGTAGACGGTTCACAAGATCCCATAGCTTACGACAATAGCATAACGAAATGAGAAAAGGATGAATGACTCCTATCACACAGTATCCTAGTCAACGAAGTCTCAATGTGAAAAGTGCAGAAATCCAGGAGCGAGTGAGATGAGAATAGAAGAGCCAATTCTTTGATCTGACGTTTTCCATTGCCCTCGGAATGGTAAGTAGTGAATGGTAAGTAGTGAATGGTAAGTAGTGAATGGTAAGTAGTGCTGCAAAGGGGAGTTCGAAGACCATACACAATCTATACTACCACTCGAATGTACGATCAAAAGTGATTCGTGAAGAGGTCGAGATTGCAAAGGAAGGTGCGTTCAGGGACAACATCGTAGCTCTGATCGTTACACAAATCACCACCGAAGGAAAGGTGAATATGTCAAGAAAGAAACGAACGATACATCTCGTCGAGAGGTGGTTAGATTGAAAGTTATGCTGGAGATAGACTCGTACAAATCACTTGTCCTTTCAGACGATTCAGATGCTGTGAATTGAGAACCTTTGACAATTAATTCTGTTTGCAGAAGTTCTGCGGTTGCAGAGCGTGCACGCGTTGAAAGAGAAGGATAGTGGTTAGAAGTCGATATTGTCGCTCTTGGTTTGCTGTGCTATGGCCTCCGAGGAGATGGGGAAATTGTCGGTGTGCACGAAGTGATACGTAGAATCGCATACGCCTTCGGAGATCACTTATGATCGGCTGACGTTTACGATGTTTGAGGGGCTCGAGAGGTATGATTTGGGATCTGTTATTCTTCGGTTCTCGGTAGGGGTTTGCGGACCTAAGGGGGCGTCGCACGGGGAATTCAGGAAAGTGTCGTCGTTAGTCTGTGTTTCAGAGGCGCGAAGAAGCAATGGGAGATCCTAATTTGTAAATGTTTCTCATTACTACGTGGCCCTCGATTCATATCTTCGCAATATAGCGTGAAGAGGGCAGGAAATGGAGCATCTAACCGAGAACCTTGTCAACGACCGAAACTGAGATGAAGATTAGTGGTATGCTCCCGGTTTCAATGATTCAAGGAAAACTCACCACTCATGCCAGTGTTGTCGGGCTCGACGTGGGCCTCCTTGACCTTGCCATCCTCAATGACCAGGGCGTAGCGCTTGCTGCGGTGGTTACCGAGAACGGGGGTGGCATCGAAGTCGAGGTCGAGAGCCTTGGTGAAGGAGCAATCGGGGTCAGCGAGGAAGCGGATCTGTGAAATTCCAAATGATTAGTTACTGCTCATACTCGAGGCGAAATGGCTTGTTTGCCAGATGACACTTACACCGCTCTTCTTGTCAGCGTCAAGGTCGTGGGCCCATGCCTTCATGCTAAAACGGAGGTTAGGTCCGAGAATCGACAAAACGCTCTTGCAGCATTGCTAGCTTCTTACACAAAGGGGTCGTTGACCGAGACGACAAAGACATCACCGGCATCCTTGAGGTTCTTGTAGTTGATGTAACCGGGAATGTGGGACTCGGAGCACGAGGGGCCTGTAAAGAGATGGAATGTTAGTTTGCAGCTTCCTTTTTCGGTGTTTGCAGTTTCAATTGATCATTGAACATTGTGAATTCCAGAGCTGGTGGAAATTGTTGTATGCAAGCATGTTGCCGGCAGCAAAGCTTGACAACTGTCCGGAAGCTGTATCAACGCCGTGGAAACCCAAGAGATTGACCAAGCACTAGACTTGCTGCCGGCATCCAAGGTACATGTGGCTTGTTGCGCAGAGATGCGCCAATGCAGAAAGAGAGACGATGCGCTAGAAGGAAAGAGCAATCTTACTGAAAGCAGCAGGGACACCAATGATGAGACCCTTGCCCTTGAGGAGCTTGGGGATGGAGACCTTGTTGCCGGGGGAGTCCTCCATCAACTCAATGTCCGGAATAGAATCGCCGACCTTAACCATGATGGGAGCTGAAGCGTGGAATGAACGGTTGACGAAGGGGGTGCGTGCGTTGCGAAGAGTCGAGGAAAGAGCAGAGCGAGTGCGAGCGGTGAACATGATTTCGACTGGGGAAAGGTGTTTCTTTAATTGTCGGATAACGAAGAGCAGGTGAGGGGTAGGTGGGTGATTTGGAAGAGGCCAGAATAATGGAGGCTCTGAGCTTAACGACGGGGACAGCTGCGGATAGCAACCAAGCTTTTCTTCAAGCCATTTGATTGGTAGTTCACTAATCTACGACTGTCTACGCAATCGCTCCAACAAAAGCTGCCACGGTCTCCGTACAGACTCTGGAGACTGGGGGGAACGTACAAGGTTGACAGGCAGTTTGTATGGAGAAGTGTTATGCGCCGCTGCCCCTAGTTCCCTCCTCCTTCCTCCACCAGTGACCGGCATCCCTATCGGTGCTATACCAAAACGTTTTCTGTGAGTTTCAATTTCCAAACAGTTTTGGAATTGTGCTCCGGGTAGCCCTCGATGCGTTCAGCCTTTTGATCCGGATGGCTTGCAAGATGCAGCTTTAGCGGAGCCGTTGACGCCATTTCAACTATTAGATCCAAGCTTAACCGTGAGAGTCATCAGCTCTCCTTTGTCCTGCAGCAGTGGGACACATGTCACGGATGTTTTTGTTCAGGAGATCGGTGCTCGTGCGAGGATGCCGGCCGGCAGACGAGCGGTATAGGTGATGGTTATGCGAAGGACGAAGAGGACGAGGACTGCGATGGCCTACCACATTCCACAATCGGTGACAGCGGAAGCTTTCTGCCAATAATCGCGATGCCGATCTTGACTCTCTGCTATCGACGGCTTTCACACGTATTCATCCAGTAGCCAAGCCCAATTTGTTTCCTTTTTTCTCTTCCGACTCGAGGGACGAACAAGGAGGGCAGATCCACTTTACGCTAGCCCCGGCGTCCTTTTGCACTGCACAGAGCCTCGGGTTGGTTTCTGGCCCTTCTACCCTGCTTTTCGAGCTTTCTCTCTTCAGTTTCTCGGATACCGTAGTTTGCGCTTCTGTCGTCTTCAGCCTTCTGGAGACCATTCGCATCGCCAGCGCCCAGGACATCTCGAGGCTTCAATCCACACCGCCGCTTACGAGCACTCTGACGGCGATACGACGACTCACTCGGCAGCAGCCTGTTACATCACGCATCCCGGCATTCGCTCCATCGCTCACATTGCAACCCCGCTTCCATCTCGACAAAGTCGCCAGTGTTCATAAAGATATCGACATCGACGCTGTGCAAATTCTCTGCACGTCGCATGAATTAGATCAGATACGTCATTGCTTGCAGGATACCATCAGTCGCAACCATGGACAACCAGGGAGGTAGCGGCAACACGTCGAGCGACTTTGTAAGTTGAGCGTGGCCCTGTCTACAGACAAAGGCGCAATCTTTCGGGTACATTGGCTAATGTGGATTCCGTGTTTGCAGGTTCGCAAGTTGTACAAGTAGGTCATTGCTTTGCGCGCTCGCGCGTCGAGTCTAGAAGGCGTCGTCTAATTGGCTATCGATAGGATGTTGGAGAGCCCGCAGGACGAGAGTGTAGTACGATGGGGCAATGAAGGCGACAGTTTCGTCGTTCTCGAGGTGCGTATACCGCGCATGCTGCTACGCGTAGGCTTCGCTGACGACTCGGCCGACAGAATGAAAAATTCACGAAGCATATCCTGCCCAAGCACTTCAAACACAGCAACTTCGCCAGTTTCGTGCGTCAGCTCAACAAATACGATTTCCACAAAGTCCGACATAACAATGAAGAGGGCGGCGTGTCTCCCTATGGCGCTGGTGTACGTCGCTCACAATCACAACAACGTAGTCGAGAATGGTAGGACTGACAGTTCGATAGGCGTGGGAATTCAAGCACCCCGACTTCAAAGCCAACAACAAGGATGCGCTGGACAATATCCGCCGAAAAGCACCTGCGCCGCGCAAGCCCAACGCCATGATGGACGACATGATGCCCACTCAGCAGATGGACCTATTCAACACACAGCTTGTCGCAACACAGCAGCAATTACAATCCATGCAAGAGCGCTATAATGAGCTCAGCATGCACCATTCGATGCTCCTTCAAGAACTCATTGGTGTTCAGAAGACTGTCGTCAACCACGAGCATGTCATGCAATACGTCATGAACTTCCTGCAGTCGGTTGATGGTCAAAGGCGAAGAGAAAGTCGCGTCGCCAATCCCTTCGCGCCGCCAGCTGCTTCCGCTGCCAATGGCAAGCAGCCACCTCCTGCACCCATTCCGGAAGATGAGCCTGCCTCACCGCTACAACACGCTGCGAAATTGCTGTCAGAAACTAACGCAGACCACATTCTCAACACTCGCAACCTTGAGCATATGAATGAGATGTCGCTAAGGATGAATTCGGCTCTTACTACACCTCCTCCGGATTTAGCTCTCAGAAGTGGCGCCAGAATTGCCAGGGGCGGTCACAATGGTCCCCATTCAGCAGCCTCATCCACATCCATGTCTTACGGCGAACTCGATAATCTGGTCTACCCCGTCGGTCAGACGAACGGCATCGATCCCATGTTCAGCGAACACATCCACAACATTCCTTACGCACTGCCACCTAAGGCTCCTGAACCTGCACCCGCACCTCCAGTCGCCGATGGAAGAAAGAAGAGCATGCAATACGATCCTGGTTGGGCTAGACAGCCTCAGGTTTTGCTTGTTGAAGACGATCAGACTTGCAGAAGAATTGGCGGCAAGTTCTTATACGCTTTCCACTGCGCCGTTGACAGCGCTGTAAGTTTGGATTCATGTCTTCTCGTTACAAAAGTGTATACTGATATCTCCACAGCTCGATGGTCTGGAAGCAGTCAACAAGATGAACGCTGGCGCAAAATACGATCTCGTATTGATGGACATCATTATGCCTAACCTGGATGGTGTCTCGGCCTGCCATTTGATCAGACAGTTCGACAACACTCCTATCATTGCTATGACCTCGAACATTCGCAGTGACGACATTGCCATGTACTTCCAGCACGGTATGCCAGCAGTGAGGATATTTCCCGCAATGATCATACTAATTCTCTCACAGGCATGAACGATGTGCTTCCCAAGCCTTTCACGAAGGAGGGATTGTTGAGTATGCTTGAGAAGCATCTTGGTCATCTCAAGAAGTCACCACCACAGATTGAGGGAATGCCTCAAGGACCGCCACCTCCGCTTGCCCAAGTTGTCGCGAAGAACTCATTGAAGGCCGAAGATTCACCCGCCACCTCCCCAGCCACCATTAGCAACTGGACTTCACCTGGAAACACTCTGGGAATGTCACCAGCGAACAGTGAAGCCGCCGGAAACGAATATGGCATGGCCGTCCAAGGCCACCCGTCAGGACCCTATCACATGCAATCTGGTATGCCGCCACCTGGCATGCCCACACAAGTCAGCTACGGTGGCTCCCCTCGTGGTATGCCAACAGGTCTTGGACCACAACCTGTCGGCCCACACAGACGTCAAATATCTGACATCTCGGGCGGACCTGGCGATATAGGACCGGACGTCAAGAGACAGCAGATGTTCGGTCCTGGACCTCCACAACATATGCCGCCGCATATGGGCCCAGGTGTGCCCATGGGACAACCACTACAGAACCCGCTTAACCCTATGCATAGAAGACCTGGTTAAGTGGGCGGCCTGGTGGTTGCCTTCGGAGGCAGTGAGGAAACATACATCACACGAGTTTTAATCTGGAGTCGTATTTATTCTTCTCAACAAACCGTCATGATGATTACAATGCCCGGACCGCAATGATTATCCTGTGGTCTGGCTTTGTGACCCAAGACAGTTTCATGTCAATTTTCTTCATGCGACAAAGCATTTGATTGGCGTTCTTTTCTCTACTGTTATTTTAGATCTAGTTTGTTGGTATATGGTTTGTGAGCCGACAATTCAAAGGTGTATGCATGGAAACATCGCATCATCCGTCTTCCTTGATCAGCTTCGCTTGCAATTGCTGGGCTCTTTGCCATGCCAAGTTTCTCAGACCGACAAGACGCTCATCGCGTGGAAGGTGTTCTTCGCGTTGACTGTTTTGATCGCACCTGCCCATGGTGGAAGATCTGTCTTGGACTTTGCTTTCGAAACACGAAGCTTGACGCTGCATCCATTCTACTTCTGATCAGTCACGACAAGATCCATTATCATCATCCGACCTCTTTTTATTCATCCCGTATATCGATCATCCATCATGGCACCCTCTACTTTCCGCGCTAAATTGGAAGAACCTCTTAAGGAACTCTCCGCGCTGTTCGCAGAGCGAGAAGACAGAATAAATGTCCTCGAACAGCAAAACGACTCTCTTCGCCAGCAGAACGACTCTCTTCGCCAGCAGAACGACTCTCTTCGCCAGCAGAACGACTCTCTTCGCCAACATCCTTTCACGCTGGGCCAAGAACACGACGCTGCGAACGAGTCCCCTGTTCAGTCAACGCAAATGGAGCCAAACATCCAGATCCCCAATCTACCATTACCTACCGCATCGCAGTCTGGTCCACTTGCAGCTGCACCTGCAGCTCCGGTCGCTATCGACAACACCGACTTCACCGTTTGGGTCAATGCCGCGGGCAAACTCGAATGTAACGGTTCGCCTATCCGCGGTTCAGCCTGGAGGGAACTTGAAGACAAGTTTACGGTAGACATATCTTTCTTCCGGGGTCTAACCTGGGAAGGTCGACCCTGGTCGCGGACGACCGATCCCATGTTCTGTGTTAGAGAACTCTTACTGCCAGGGAAAACCGCGGCGGGTAGACCCAAGGACCCAAAGGTCAGATGGACAATCGAGCAACCAGGAAAGTATGCTTGTAAGAGTTGTCTGAATAAGTGCAAGCTCTGTTTGAAGTACAATGTGGAGAAGAAGAGGCTTGAGCTGTTGGCGTTTCCGGGAAGCGTCAGGCGCTCGCAGCTTGACAAGTCATGGTTCGTTGCACCAACCTTCACACAGAGTAATAAACCTCCGTACAAGGGACTGTGGCAAGCAGGATGATTGGAGAAAGCAGTGCTACTGCGCACAGTCTAGCGAGTAACGAGGAGAGACAACAGGCAACTACGCATACCAAGACACGAAGAAGGACACTCATTCATCAGAAGGAGACACTCATTCATGAAAGGTCATCCTCACAATAAACATTTGCTTCCATACCCCAAACCATCTTACATTGTGACAACTGGATCAGAATACTTGCAAGGCAAAGAATATCCGTCTTGTGCTAACATACAGATTAGAAGACGGCTATTCCAGGCTCTTGAGGAGGAATGCAAGATGCGAACTCGAGTTCTTACAAGATCTAGCCTTCCCTCTCACAGTTAAAAGGCTCAACGATTAGCAGAAACATGTTGGCTTTATGTTCCGCTTAGTATACAATACTCGGATGCTTACAAAGACGAACGACAAGAACAAATACGATCTCTTCAGACGATGTCGTTGAACTTTCGGCCACCCCCACAAACAAATATGCAGAAAAAGAAAAATGCCGAAATCATTTTTCAAAACAACAATGTTCCTTCACAATAAAATTGTCAATCACCAACAGTCAATTAAATAGCAAAAAGGACCTCCCTCACCTCCGATTCGATCCCTCACCCCCTTTTATCCACCAAAAAAACCTCGTTATAAAAAATCCCATACGCCTGTCTGTGCTCTCATACCCCACCGAAAGTCGTGAACAAGAAAAAAAAAGCACCCCTCCTCCAACACAGAGGATAATCACAAAAAAGAATAGCTAAGCTTGGTTTCGATCCAAGGTCCTCCGGGTTGCATATTATGAGCTCTGCTAGCTGTATGAGCCCGGCGCGCTACATTTTTTATTAGTATTGTGGTTGTGTGATGGATGGGTGAATGTTACGAACCTTCCGCTGCGCCACTCAGCTTTGTGGATGGTGAAATTTGGGTGGGCGGGTTTATAAATGGTGAGTCACGGGGAAGTGGACTTGGGGGATATCATCGATTGGGATCTGATCGTTCTTATGCTTGTGTGTATTTGTTTATGGTGTTGTTATTACTATTTGGTCAGATCAAGGGTTGTGTTGGAAGAGTGCATCTATTTCTCTGTTTTGCTGAATTTCAATGCACGAAAAGAAACATTGGCATCATTGTCCGTCATAGTAAATAGTCTTCAAATACCATCCATCTAACCCTCAATACTTCGCCTTGAACGGAATCGTCTTCATCTGTTCCACCGGATTCGCTTGAATCCCGAATACCTTATAAATCCACTTTAGAATAACGAAAAAACTCTCCGGTTCACCCATATGTTTGATTCCCTTTATGAATCTCGCTTCTTTGGGGGCTCCATGTAACAAACACAACCAATAATCATCGATTGGGAAAATCTCATCTTCCGTGCCGTTGACGAGTAGCAATCTTGCACATTCTGGTTTATCCAAAGTTCCATCTTCGAGGAGAGAGAATTTCTTGGCCTCTTTTTTGAATAGGGAAAGGTCGGAGCCGTAGCCGTATTTGTAGGCGAGGGTCGTGGCGAGATCGAAGGGGTATTCGAGGTTGTTTACGTTATCCAGCCATTCTTCATCGAACATGTGGTGTACGCCGCCGCCTAGTGCCACCACACCTGCAAGACGAGTAGGATGGGTGTGGGCGAGACGGATGGCGTAGTATCCACCCGTAGAGAACGCCCACACGCATACTTTATCTTTTGCGATGGCGGGTTGGGTGTCTATCCAATCGAGTAGGGAACTCCATTGGCGGTCTGGGGATGTGGGATCGGAGGGTAAGGCGGGAGAGTCTCCAGTACCGGGGATTTCGACGACGATGCTGCCGATGCCGTTTTGACGCCAGCCTTCCATCCAGACGGCTAGTTCGGTGCGGTAGCCGTCGAGACCGGTCATGATGAGGACGACAGGTGCTGGGTTTGCTTCGCTGGCGGAGGAGGGTAGGAGGTGGTATATGGGCATTGTTTTGCCTTCTCCTTCGATGGCATGGGTGTGAGGGACTTCGATTTCGTGGACGGGGTGTTCGCGGAGTCTGCGGAAGGGTGTTAGCATGTCTCTTGGAGGAGAAAATTGGTATACATACCCTAGGCCTTTGATACATGCTTTCTTGCCTTCTTGCCAGGCATATCTTTGCTTCTCTGAGCGAGGTGCAGGGAACCGGGAGATCCGGTAGACAGCAGAAGCTCGTCTGTGATCTGTCAGTATTTCCCATACCTTAACAGCCAAAACGCATTACTCACAGATAGAATTCAGAAGCCTTCTCCTTGTTTCCCTCCTGTTCTGCCTCTCGTGCCTTGGAGACTAGCTCTTCGGCCTTGGGAAAGTAGACTTGAGCATAGTCGTCCCAGTTGTATGGTTCTTTGTAGTCACCCTGGTAGCGCGTAAGCAGAAGCTCTATTCTTTATTTTGAATCCTGTACCTCGACAAGCTTCTCGACTATCGGTTCGAAATCCTGGATGGCGCTGAACATGAAGGGATAGACACCCATAGCACACTGCGATAGTATCCGGTCAGTATAAACGACTTTGCATCCATGATCGTCCTCATACTCACAGGCTTCTTCCACTTGGTCTCCCACAGCTGCTTGAAGCTCTCATGGTGCGGAGCGGTTTTGTACAGTTTGTCCTGGATGAAGAATCCTCCATTAGGTGCGGCCATCTTTTCGTGGGGGTTTTCTTCTTTTGAGGAGAATGAGAGGAAAAGCGAGATGGATAGGAAAACTTGAGAAAGAGGGCAGTAGAAGAGCTTTAGTTAAACAGACGGCTACAGCAATCGGCTCCTCCACATCTGACCCCACCTACCTGCCGGGCGATCGTGTAACATCGTCGCGGTGCTTACTGTTTCGTAGGAGCATTCGCGTTCTACGCTCGGTGTCTTGAGTGTTTAGAATGTCCGAATGTGTTGCGTCAATGTTGTACATGGAGCTTTAGAGGATGCACTGTCGAACGCCAAAGCTTCGATAGAGAGCGTGACGAGCTGCTGCTCCACGGGTATTGCTTGGCTGACGTTCTTTAGGCCAGTGTCGACGCTTCTATAATTGTCCTTCGGACATTGGTGGGGGTGATAGAGTTAATTCTCCGAAAGATACCTCGCGCCTTACCCATTCCGATCCGCTAGCATGATGAGCATCGATATGGGACAGAATTGTGCATAGAGTCTCGTAGGTTGTGATTGAGTGAACATGAAGCAGGTTTAATAGGCTCGTATCTTCGCTATCTGGAACTACTCGCCGAAAATGTGCTTGGCATATTTGATGCCACAGCAGTCTAGAGCTGCAAACCACATCCATGTACGTGCTGTCTCTACAAAGTCAGAATCTAACTATGCGAGACGGTTCTGAAAGAGCGGTGCAGGAAGTGCCGAGAGACGCACTTCTCGCAGGGCCATCCACTCACTGCCGTCCTTGTGATGGTTCTCGTGCTGAACCAAGCAATCATCCCATGCCTGATGCGTAGATTTGCCATCCTTGTCTAGCACATCGCTCGCAACCATGAGTCGTTGTAGATGGGGAGCCAGCTGCTTGATCAAGGAGACATCATGTCCCGTCTTTACACGGCCAAGCCACAGCTCTTCGAGCCTGCTCCAGCTTCTCATGAACTTCAGATTCGGGTGGCCATCCCCAGCGGCAAATGGATCTGGGCCGTCTGCACCAATCCATGATATGTCAAGTCTGGTCAGTGTCCGGCTGAAGCTCTGCAGGTAGTCGGTAAAGATCTTGTCGAACACCTGAGTCTGAGACTTTGATAGTTGGTGATATGGATTATAAATCTGTAGCTCCAACACCTTCAATCGATACCAAACCGGATCTCGAGCAGCACATGCTTCCCCATAGGCGCCGGCACCTGCCCAGCGTAGGTGCATGATGCCCATAGCATGGATGGGAGACAAGCGTACTGTTTGCAAATGCTTTGGATTTGTCCTCTCAAGAGCAATGCGAAGGATGACGAGTAGAGACTCAATATCAGTACAGCCTGGCCAAGCTGGGTCGCCATTGCAAGCGATATGCAAAGTTTCCATGTTTGATAAGAGCTTGAAGATCTGGCACCACTTTTCCAGTAGAACTTGATCAACATCGCCAGGCTTTCTCTGAACGACAAACTTCCACGCAATAGGCGGCTCGACATATGGGCAGTAAGACTCAATGATCTCAGAAAGAATCTCACTACTGGTGTTTGATTCTGAGGCGTAGGGACTGGTTTCAGCAGATGGTGGTTGGAGCAAGGGAGAGTTGCTTGCTTTGGAGGGAAACGCAATCTTAACGACGATATGTCGACAGGCAAGTGCGACAGCCGCGATTGCATCAATCTGTTGCTCGCGTCCAGGAGGTACAGGTGTGTGTATGTGGATGGTCTCAAACGCAACTTTGTTTAACTCGAAAAGGTCGTGAAGTGAACGCGATGCCAATCGCAAATTCAAAATATCGTTGATTGCAAGGTGAAGCTTCAAGAAATGTCCGAGGCTGGGTCCTTTCGAGAAGACCTGTAGGCGGAGAAGTGCCTTTTCCAGTGGTGAAGACATGATGGAAGGCTGTCTTAGAAAGGCAATATTGGATAAAAGGGCTTGTGGGAAGTCCGTAAGTATATGTATCCGTGGAGCATGGACTCTATCCATCTCGGTGGCAGGAAAAAGCACGCCATGTGCCAGGTGTCACGACAGTGGCTAGACGGTTTATCGCAGGCTTTTACGCGATGGAATCCAGCTAGAGTGTCACACGCAGATGCATGCAGCTGCCAACACAGCGATGGTATGATCAAGCGACGCGCTCATAGGCAGAATCGCTGAGGTAGTCTTTCTGAGGGCCTTTGACCTTGTATCGCAAACCCCATTTTTCCATGTTGTTGTCCAATCTGAAGTCATAGAAAGCCCAGTACATGTCTTTCTCGCACAAATGATCACCCTTGGCAATCCATCGTTGATCAAGAAGAGAAAATTCAAGTTCGTGGAACAGGTAGTCGACCTCTTCGTTCCCGTCTGGCGCAGGCTCCTTGACGAACCAGATTGAGATCTTTTCGTCGTCGGGACTGAGGCGGTATATGTATTTTCTGTTGGCCAAGAGTTTGTAGCCTTGTTCCGTGACCAGTTCTCCGGTCTCGTGGTAGAGTAGAGATAGAGAGTCGAACGCGCTGTGAGGCTTGAAAGTAGCAGTGCCAGTAAATGTTCCGGAGGGAAAGCCAGGTAGGGCGCTGGTAAGCGAGCGATGAAGCTTCCATGTTCCGGAGAAGCTTTTGAAAATGCTTTCGAGCGGCGGCATCGGTGATTCGATATGAGGCATATTGGATGCGTGGTCTATCGGGTTGTCTGTTCGTTCGTTCGTTCTTCGAGGATCCGGCGTTGAGACAGCCATCTGGTCCGTGCACCGGTATACTAATGTACATGGCTAGCACATGCCTTGAGCTTGCTGGCCAACGCATGGCGAGACAGCTCCTTCGAGGGAAGTCTTTTCATGCAGCAGTGGATTGACTCGAAATGTGCCTCGTGTGTGAAGGCAACCCTTTTTGCTATAACAAGTTTCTTCCCGGTCCCAACCGCGAATGGTCTGGCAGTAGTGGTGACTGCTAGCACAGGAGTAAATCTACGTAAATGGTGGAAGCATGATATGAGATGCTGAAAATCGGCTTTGTTGGATTAAGGGTAATTGTACAAGAAAGGGTAGTAAAAGTTCCTCCGTCAAGTTTGCATTGAACTTGCATGAATCGTAGCCACTCTGGTCATGGTCGTGTAGACATCAAGTTTACTTCTGGGCCTTGTCAAGGTCGGCCTTGTCCTTTGCGAGCTGAGCCTCGCCAGCCTTGACCTTCTGTCTGAGTTGCTCAAGCTTCTCCTGCTCGTGACGCTTGACGTAGAGGTTCTCAGAGGCCTCCTCGCGCTTGCTGAATGCGTCTCCGCTAGCAGCACCGCCAGATCTGGTGGCACCGGTGTCGCCGGCAGCCATCATGCGGGAGGCGATCGAGAAGCGTGCAACCTGGACGTTGGCGACAGCGGGACGAGCGACGCGGGCGATTCTGAGTGCGGAAGACATGATGTGGATCTGAGCCAGGTCAGCGATGAAGTAGAATGATGGGATGGTTGGTAGAAATAAACTAACTACGTGGTTGAAGAGTGGTGTTGGTGATAGAATTGATGGAGTGGTTGGTAAAGAAGTGGTTTGTTTGTGTATGAGTTTGTGAGGGGAAAGAAGAATGGAAGAAGTAGCAGAGCTGGAAGCTCAGGTGATGCACCAATGGCAGTGCACCTTGGAAGCAGGAAGGAGCTACGTCATAATCAAGCACGGAGGGTGAGCGTCAGTCAGCGCCGACTGACCGAAGTAGGAGCAAGCACCACCATCAAACAAAAAGCTTCTCAACCAATCCATACGCGTCTTGTCGCTGTACATACCATTGATCTGTCCCCGTAAGTGCTTTTCTGTCGCCACGTCTTTCCCGATACCCCTACACGTTGGTCTGGTCGGCCAATTCTCACTTGGTCACGGAGCTTCCCCCACAAAGTCATGGATTGTTGAATGGAGGGGCATCCGGTGAGGGGCGCATTGAGATAGGTCCAACCATGGTGCAACCGCCGGACATAGGCGCCGTGGACTGTGTCTAGCCTTCACGCGCTCAGGAACCCGCTGAGAGATGCCTCGTCAATGTCGCATCCGCTTCAAGCCGCCCTCTGTCACACCACGCTTCACCGCCAGCCAACCAGCCATTGCGCCAATCTCGTTTGTCCTACAGAAGACGGTCCATGCCATAGCCTTCACCGTTGTCCTTCGATCTTCTTGCACATCGCCGTCACTTGGTCGCTTGTATACTGCAACCGACCTCTTGCTAATACAATCCTCCCAGTCTTCTACCGTTTCCTCGTTACTATCAGCGTGCACTTGACGTCTGATAACCTAGACCTCCACACCTAAACCAAACAACACACATCCTCAAACATGGTCGGCCTCGGTCCCCGCAGACCTCCTTCCAGAAAGGGTCAGTCAGACCTTCGTAAAGAGGCAGAATAGCATGGATTTTGACAGCCGACCAGGTTCCATGGCCGATGTGCCCAAGGATCTCCTCTCTGAGATCAAGAACCTCGAGGAGATGTTCACTGTCCCCAAGGAGAGACTTGACAAGATCGTCACAAAGTTCGTCAAGGAACTCGAGAAGGGCCTTGCCAACGAGGGCTCCACAATCGTCAGTACAAGTCCAACAGGTTCCTTGGAACGAGATCGCTGATTGCAGATAGCCCATGAACCCTACCTGGTGTATGGGCTTCCCCACTGGTCATGAGACCGGTACTTTCCTTGCACTTGACATGGGCGGCACCAACCTCCGTGTTTGTGAGATCCACCTGCCTGAGGAGAAGGGCGAGTTCGACATCATCCAGTCCAAGTACCGCATGCCTGAAGAGCTCAAGACCGGTACTGCTGACGAACTTTGGGGCTACATCGCCGATTGTTTGCAGCAATTCATCGAGTACCACCACGAGGGTGAGAAGCTCGACAAGCTTCCCCTTGGTTTCACCTTCTCATACCCTGCCACTCAGCACTACATTGACCACGGTATCCTGCAAAGATGGACCAAGGGCTTCGACATTGACGGTGTTGAGGGTGAGGATGTCGTTCCTCCCTTCGAGAAGGCTTTGGCCGAGCGTGGTGTCCCCATCAAGCTGACTGCTCTGATCAACGATACCACTGGTACTCTGATCGCCTCTGCTTACACTGATTCCGAGATGAAGATTGGATGTATCTTCGGTACCGGATGTAACGCTGCTTACATGGAGAACTGCGGTTCCATCCCCAAGCTTGCTCACATGAACCTCGACCCCGAGCTCCCCATCGCCATCAACTGCGAGTACGGCGCTTTCGACAACGAGCACGAGGTTCTCCCCCTCACCAAGTACGATGAGCAGATCGACAAGGAGTCGCCTCGCCCTGGCCAGCAGGCCTTCGAGAAGATGATTGCTGGTCTTTACCTTGGCGAGATCTTCCGTCTTGTCTTGCTCGACCTGCACGAGGGCAAGCACATGTTCGAGGGTCAGAGCGTCGACAAGCTCAAGAAGCCCTATAACATTGATGCTTCCGTCCTTGCCGCAATCGAGGAGTGAGTGTCTTTGCGATCCCTGTTAACAAAAGCCAAGTTACTGACATGTCACCAGGGACCCCTTCGAGAACTTGTCCGAGACCGCCGAGTTGATGCGCAGCCAATTCTCGCTCCAGTGCAACAAGCCCGAGCTCGAACTCGTCCGCCGCCTGGCCGAACTTATCGGAACCCGCGCCGCCCGTCTTAGTGCCTGTGGTGTCGCTGCTATCTGCAAGAAGAAGGGCTACAAGACCGCCCATGTCGGTGCCGACGGCTCGGTGTTTAACAAGTACCCCCACTTCAAGGCCCGCGGCGCCCAAGCCCTGCGCGAAATGCTCGACTGGCCCGAGAAGAAGAACAAGCGCGACAACGATCCCGTTGAGATCATGACTGCCGAGGATGGTAGCGGTGTCGGTGCTGCTTTGATTGCTGCCCTTACGCTCAAGAGAGTCAAGGAGGGTCAACTTGCTGGTATCAAGGACGCCAAGTCCATGCTTGATTTCTAAGCGGTTTCGCCCACTCCAAGCCACGCATCTGGTAGTCTCACTTTCGAAGGAGTTGCGGATGGCGGTTGATGAGAGCAGTGATCTTGAAACCATGGGAAGATGGACATTGTAGCTTTTTGAGAAATGGCTTCTTCTCCCACCCTTATAGCTACACTTTGCCGAAAATCGAAACGAATTTCTTTAACGAATGATTGATGCAGTATTTGAGTCTCGTGATGCAATATAGAATCTGTTCTGGTTGGATCTGAAGTCAAGATTGGATTGTTCTACGTAAAACCCCTGAATGCTTGATCCGTGAGCTCAAAGACTCTCTGAATGATGGAAACAACTGGAGAAAAAAAAAAAGAAACAACCGAATATATGGGTATCGTAACGGATGCAAAAGAACGCGCCAAAGACCAATGAGAAAAACAAAATAAAACACAGGGAAAGAAAAAAAAAACAACCAATATACCTCCCCTTTACACCTCCCAATTCCCTAATTCTTCAACCCTTTCCAACCTTGTCCTCAAAACCCCCAATCCTCATCGTCATCGCTCAAATCCCAGGATCCAGGGACCCTTCTATGTCCTCTCAATCTTCCTGCAGCAATCGCACCCGCCGCACTTGTGTTTGCTCCGTTCCCGGCGAATAAATCGTGGAATGCAGGTTCTGCTAGATTCAACGCTCCACTTGCCACAAGACGGGCTGCTATCCTGAGCATAGTGGCTACGAGATTTGCAGGGGGGCCTAAGAAAAGAGCGCAGGTTTTGCGGACGAGGAGGGCGGGAGAGGTTTTGATGAGAGCGGTTGAGGAGGAGGTGGGTTTAGCTGGTGTTTGGGTGGGCGCAGGAGGGGAGGAAGAGCGAGTGGATAAAGAGGGAGATGGAGAGGGTGCGCGGCGTTGGCGGAGGAGGTCTGTTGCTTCAGAGGGTGTCAGGACGGGGAGGGTGGACCAGGAAGTTGCTGTTGAGAGGGAGGTTGTTGAGAGGGCTGGTGAGGAAGCTGTAAAGGTTGCTGTTGAGATTGTTTCGGTTGTTGATGTCGCTGGGGATGATGTTGGGTAGTCTGTGAGAAGTTGTTCTTCTGCGGAGTTTTGTAGGGTAGCTTCTTCGAGGGCGATGGCTGTTGATGTGGTCTCTGCCTTTGCTTCTTCGATCGCATCTGAAGCTCCTGTGACTGCCTGATCCTGTGGCTCTTCTGGCAAATGAGCTTCAACGATTGCGTCTTCTGCCTCCAAATGGGTGTCACTAGAGTGGTTGTGCTCAAACTCATCATCCGCTTGCTCGACGATGATCAATGGTTCGGTGGGAACAGGGGCACCATGTTCGTTCACCACAATTGCTATGGGTCTTCCAGAAATAGAGTCCAGAGGCTCATTGACAGTAGTGCTCTGATCAGAGGGTTGATCAGCGGGTTGTAGAGGCAGGTCGTGGTCATCATCGGTAGACTCAGGTGTGGGTGGTAATCTTGGAACACGAGTGGTCGAGAGAGGGCGAGGAAGGGTCTGGACGGTATCACGGCCGGTCTGATTGAAAATGCCAGCCATCTTGCGAACCTTGTTGGCCTTTGATGGAGGTGATGATTCCAGGCTCAGTTGAGGAGGAGCGGTGACTGACCGCATGGTCGCAAGTCTCTTGGATGCAAAGGGACCAGATAGTTGGGTTGGCTTGTCTCTGCTGGCCGGTCTTGTATCCTGCTCTTTCCCACTATCCTCAGCTTCTGATTTGACGGCATCGTCGATCTCTGAGCGATCAGTGTCCGAAGTGTAGTTATTCCTGTCCGGATGCAAGAGTTGCGGCTCCTCGAGCTCGGCCCCCTCAGGTCTCCAGACCTTGTCAAGTCTCCAACGTTTCGCAGGTTCAATGAACTCTCTTGACAACCTGCGCGAGTTTCTACTCGGCATCTCTGGTAGATCGTCTCCAAACCCCCTTTGGAAGGGACAAGCTGTCCTCTCATAGTACAGGACTTTGGCCAATGTCTTCTTGAGCTGCTCGACGTTCTCCAAATCTTCTTTGGTGTTTCCAGGTAATTCAATACGATAGTATGTGTTGGGCAGTACGCGCATGGCGAACTTGGAGACGCCGTCGACGCACCAACATTGTGAACGAGGGAGAATGGCGTGGAGTAGACTTCCAGAATGTAGAAATGCGACGGATCCAGGCACGCGGTAGATCTCTAGGGGTCCTGTTCTTCTGTTAGCTGTGCTGCATGCCTCTGTGTTATGCGGCCTGTCTCATACCTGCAGCCATGGTCCGTTCAGTAGGCGATGTCCATGGTAACGAGGTGGTGCCGTCTGCTTCTCCATCATAGCTGGCAATGCTCGACCTTGAGCTAGGCCGCGATCTCAAGGAAGATGCTGAACTGAAGGATACGATCTTGGCGGAAGGATGTACGAACAAGGTCTCGATGCCATCGGCGGAACCAATCTCGACTTGTTGTTGAGCCTTTGGCGGGTTCGCGAGTCTCGAAGGAAGGGTGAAAGAACGCCGCAGACCTGGAGCCGAGGCCGACGGCATATCCTTGGATGTACTGGAAGAGGGCCGCGAAGACATAGCATCCCCAAGTCCCCGGCCCGACTTGGTGTTGTTAGGATGTTGGATGTGATGTCGAGGTAAGAGAAGGGTCAAGAACTAGACAGAGAAGCGAGTGCGACGGCCACCTTCATTCCAACACTTGCCTTGCCTTTTTTTGTGCGGGGCATAACTAGAAGCCGTAAGACCAGTCCCTCCAATTTAAGGAGTCATTTTATGCAAGGAACTACTACGTAACAGAGCTATACAATGCTGCTCTCCTAGCTGTTTCAGATGCTAGACATTCCACTTCAGGTTGTCTTATCACAACTTCCTCGAGTCATGATAGAAGGTATGCCTGACCACACACTTTTCTCTTCTCCAACTGCATATACACATAACCAACACAAGGATCTGTATCTATGCATGCACCTTGGGTTCACTGTCCTGTCCATCAACGTCTGGGATAATAACGGTCAGGGCCGCCCGCACGGCAGGTAACCCCTGGATGGTTCTGTCGGAGGTTCGGCATCGCAACACCGTCGCCATGACGTCGGTCGACGCGTCCATGATCAGCGATCAGCTTGAATTCAAAATGCTGGACAGACAAATCGACAAGTTCTTGACCACACTCAAGCAAGAGCATAACAGACAGCAATGTCTAACTTCGACCCAAATGCCATCCTGCGTGGTGCGCAGCTCACCGTAGTCGGTGGTAAGCATTGAGAATTCAGTGTCGCGTGCTCCCGTTCAAGGCGACTGACAGATCCTAGCCTACCGAGCATTGCAGAACCCGAACCTCTTTACCCATGAGCACTACAGACAGGCTGCTTTGGCTGTTGCAGCTGGTATCGCTATTCGCATCCTCGTAGCCATTCCCGTACGTCGTTGTCGCTGCCTCTTGGTGCTCAGGATTGAGAAAGAATATCTGGATTAATGGTATTACAGGCCCTCGGAGTTCGTGTGCTTATCGCTTTCCTTGGACTGTTCACAGACTTGAAGAGCTCGGGATGGGACAACGAAATCATCGATGGACTGGATTTCCTCGAGCACTCTGTGCTGCAGCTGCCATTCTTCCTCATGAGTTTCATGAGATACATCAGTCCTTCCCTGGACAACATGTGAGTCTTTCGGCATGTTCGGCAGCATGGTAGATGTGCTGACTTGCTTAAGGTTCATGGAGTCCCTCCGATGGGTCGACCAGACATACGTTCAGAAGCACAAGGGTGAAGATCCCAACCAACTACGCGCCATGTACTATCCCAACATGCGTCAATACGCACACCACGGTCCTGCTCCTGCTTCAGGGGAGAAGCCATCGCAGAACGCACCCAAGCAGGCTGCTATCAAGTTCTTGATACGCTACGGGCGCAAGGCTGGAATCTCCTTGGCCGTCTACCTGCTCTCGTGCTTGCCATACATCGGTCGCTTTGTTTTGCCCGCTGCGAGTTTCTACACCTTCAACAAGCAGGTTGGTCTGCAGCCTGCAGTCCTCATCTTCGGTAGCTCCATCTTCCTGCCCAAGAGATATCTGGTTCATTTCCTCCAGAGTTACTTTGCTTCGAGAAGCTTGATGAGAGAATTGGTATGTTTACAACTTCAGACACTTTATTTCACTGCTGACACACTACGCAGCTCGAGCCCTACTTCTCTCGCATTCGCTACACTCCGCAACAAAAGAAGATCTGGTTCCACGACCGCGAAGGTGTTCTCTTCGGGTTCGGAGTTGGCTTCTTTGTCTTCCTCAAGATTCCTCTGCTCGGTGTTCTCATTTATGGCATCGCTGAAGCGTCGACTGCGTTCCTCATCACAAAGGTCACCGACCCACCACCGCAACCTGAAGAGTGGACCAACTTTGCAGAGACCCAGGCTCACTGGCGCAACAAGCATGAGTTCTTGAAGCTTCCTCTGGACAAGTTGGATGCTCTTAACATCACATCAACCAAAGAAGGCGAGAAACCAGACTCGACCACTATCAAGGGCCGCCAGTTTACGTAAGGTCGGCCAAGTCGTCAATTGATCCTCAGCTAGCATTTCATATAACAGCAACATGATCTATTGTGAGAATCAAGACACGATCCAACTCCAAAATTCATTTCATCTCACCCGGAGATGTTGTACTCCGTGCTCAGATGGCGTCCGAGTTATATCCAGCGGCATTCGTCCGCCCGTCCGTGCACGATATACCCCTCCATGAAGCTCCTCGATGTGGGGTATCGTGACGATAGATTGTTTACCTGCCGCTCTTGTCAATCATTCAATTGCTTATCTCTAGCCAAACCATAGTTCCCGGCACGGGCTGACTACCCTCCATGACTGATCAGAGTCTTGGATATAATATGCTGTAGCTTGCCCCGCTCAGGTTTGTTCGTTCCTTCACCAATCCTCTCTCTCATCCTGCTCGTCTCTCAAGCTTCAATTCTATCGTGCATTATCTCGAGTATCATCTGTCAACATGGGCAAATCGGAGATCAGATATGCTGCCAAGGTAGATTTGGAAAAGGATGCTGCTTCTCAGCCTCAGCTCCACGTACGCAATTGATACTATACCTTTCACAATACCAAGCACTCAACTGACACCCATCACAGAACCGCTGGCATCCCGATAGTACAACTTGCCGGCTCCAACACCACACAATCACCTACTGACGCAATGCACAGTCCCTTCCGCCGGCAAAATCGCCGATGGCGAAGTAGTCAAGATCGAATGCGTCGACTGGACAGGCGGTCAGATTAAGAATACTGACGATGCCGACGACATCAAGAACGTTGATTTGACCAAAATCCATTACCTCTCCGGTCCCTTTGAGATTGAGAACGCAGAGCCTGGTGATGTCCTTGTGGTGGAAATTCAAGATGTACAGCCATTGCAAGATCAACCTTGGGGATTCACTGGAATCTTCGCCAAAGAGAACGGTGGTGGTTTCTTAGATGAGCTGTATCCTGATGCGTAAGTGTTGCTGTCTTGCTCCCTTAAACCGTGATCGGATAAGTACAAGCTACCACTAACACAACACAACACAACAGTGCAAAAGCCATCTGGGATTTCGAAGGCATATTCTGCTCTTCCAGACACATCCCACACGTCCGCTTCCCCGGCCTCATCCACCCTGGTATCCTCGGCTGCGCTCCCTCCACTGAAATCCTTACCGAATGGAACCGCCGCGAGAACCAACTCATCTCCGAATGCGCACACATGAACCGCGATGTAGCACAACCCCCCAACCCCACCAACGTGCACGCCGGCTCCGCAGACGCAGACCTTAAAAAGAAGGTCGGCGAGGAAGGCGCAAGAACCATCCCAGGCCGCCCCGAACACGGCGGAAACTGCGACATCAAAAACCTCTCCCGCGGCTCGAAAGTCTACCTCCCCGTCCACGTCCCCGGCGCCAAATTCAGCGTGGGCGACCTCCACTTCTCCCAAGGCGATGGCGAAATCTCCTTTTGCGGCGCCATAGAAATGGCAGGTGTGATTACCATAAAGTTCAAAGTCATGAAGAATGGTGTGGAGCAGTTGGCTATGAAATCGCCTATTTACATTCCTGGACCTGTGGAGCCGAATTTTGGGCCTGGCAGACATATTTATTTCGAGGGTTTCTCGGTTGACTCGGAGGGCAAGCAACACTTCCTTGATACCACGGTTGCGTATCGTCAGACGACTTTGAGGTGTATTGAGTATTTGAGGAGGTATGGGTATAGTGATTATCAGATTTATCTGCTTTTGAGCTGTGCGCCTGTTCAGGGGCATATTGCTGGAATTGTTGATGTGAGTATCTCCTCCCTCGAGTGTTTTGAGACCATGACTGACAGTAAATTAGATTCCCAACGCTTGCACGACTCTGGGACTGCCAATTGATATCTTCGACTTTGACATCAGGCCTGAGGCTCCGGTTCAGAAGCTCGATATGGGAACTTGTGCCTTTGTCACCAAGAAGTAGAGTGTTGGAGATGATACTTGTTGGACAACGCTGCTGGTTGGATCATGCCCGTTGTATCTCTTCAATTGACAGATGGAAGTAATTTGGATTCTTGGACCGCAGCTGCTCAAGATCGTGGTTTCTCTTGCAATGATTCAACATAATGACAGATATGTCTTTTCTTTACAAGCACGTGCAAGAGGAGAGTTCAGTTCTTGATGAAGGTGTTTGTAGTTTTGTTTAGCAACAGCAATGTAATGTAGCAACACTTATCCGCTCTTTGGTCATATCATCCTCTTGTCTCGTTCTTATCTCATCCTCCCATTCCTGTAACCTCCATCATCATAAATTCGTTCTGCTCTTGTCACCTTAGACATGGTCCTAGTCTACGAATCCTCAGTCAATAATAATGAGCTCGATCCCGTCGTCACGGATCATCACGCCGTCAGTGTTCTGGGAGTCTCTCAAACCACGAACCCTTGTCACTGTGGCTGCTTGCGAATCGTCGAGCACAACACTAGAGACCAGCTTTCTCTCAAAGACTGTAAGAGACCCGGGAGCCTTGGTGGATGCAGATTGAAGCGACCTTCGAACAACAATTTCTTCTCGGATGACAGTTTTGATCTGCGAGGACTCGTGTGTCTCGTCAATTGACCCGTTCTTGCGGAAAGCGATGGCGAGTTGCATGCCCATGGCAAATGCCACCTTTCGGTCAACTCCATTGCCAATCTGTCGCCATTGTGCACTTGGAAGTCCCACAACAATCTCATTGTCTGGAATTCCCTGGACACGACGAGCTTCCATCACAGTCATTAGTCGAGGCTGGTCCCAATGGAGAGTACGGCCGTTGAATGCACAGTGAGGCTTAATAGAGGTAGTTAAACACCCGACCTGACCGTTGGGGTACAGCCGAGACCAACTGCGGCTGGTTTTGGCACCCCGGTTCTTGTTTTCCCATGGGTACTCAGCTATGGCTCGTCTGGGCATCTTACCGGCAGCCACTGCTTGCACAAAGCCTTGGCCACGGGGCCAACGAGGTACTGATTGAATAATAGTTCGCTTTCCGGAGTTTTCAAATCGGCAAAGTCTATGGTCTGGCACTGAAATACATGTCTGAACATGACCTTCGGAAATGTCGGGGAGATTTCGAAACGCATGCTGTGTAGTCAAAGACACAAAAGGGCAGACATCCTTCCTGCGCTCTCCGAAAGGAACACCATTGCTAGCACGGCCAATTGCTCTTGATCTCTCTAACTCCTTACAGGAGTGTGTCTGGGGTGGCGCATCTGGCGGGGTACAACCAGGCGCAGTTGCAACAATGAAGATGCGTTGACGAGACTGGCAACTACCATAGAATCCAGGATCCATGAGTAGTTGTTTGACTTGGTAGCCCATGCTGACCAGACAGCACAGAACTTGAGAAAAGACATTGAGCTCTTTGGCATTCTTGGGGTTAGTGGCCATGCCAATCACATTCTCGAGGACGAGATATGAAGGCATATAAACGTCCACAAAAGAACAGACTGAGGCAACTAGTGAGCAGTTGAGTAACGATTTGACGCCGTCCTTGTTCTGTTGTAAAACAGAAAAACCAGGGCATGGTGAGCCTGCCGCAAGGAAGTCAATGTCCCCAACAGTGGCAATTTTGCTGTCGGCTGAATGTCGTAGAGCTTTGGCCAGGTAGTCATCTACACTCCCAAGGAAGAGCTTGAGCCCGTCCGGATCCTTAGCATTAGCCCTGTAAGTATGGAGGGCGTGTTCTGCCATGTCCACTGCCCACTTGAACTCGAGTCCTCCTCCCGCCTCGAGCCCTCGGTCAAGGGATCCGCCTCCGCAAAAGATACCCATTCCCTTGAGCTTGCTTTTCGTGGCGATCTCATGGTTGTGAAAATTCCATGTTGGATCAGATTGGCTGATGACGAACCACATGTCCCCTGCTCCGTCACGATCGTATGGCGCCCGAATGTGCTCAAGAGATTTGAAGCTTGCGACCGTACAGCGGCGTGTGATGGACTCCGGGCCAACTTCGTAGATGTCATCGGCTGGCACGACTTGGTTTGGAGGCGCTTGCTTTTCGCCCAGATCACGGCCAGATCGAAGTAGAGGTTGAAGAGTAATCTTGTGCAAAGAGAACCCACGGATAATCGCTGGTTCCAAGGTCTCTGTCTTGCCAGTGAGATGATAGACTAGTATGGTGTCACCCATTCTGAAGTCTTTCCTGACCTTCTCCATTTCTGTCTCGGTGTTCCTGCATCCGCAATCGAAATCCGACTCATGGAGTTGAACGAAATCGTACGCGCCCAGGGTCGGCTCCGTACGGAACTTCTGTCTGACGAAGAAGCCCTTGTTCTCTTCCGGATCAGTGGCGTACCACTGGACAGGCACAATTGATTGGACAAGCTCGGCATCGACCGAGTCTTGTCCACAACTACAGTTGTCGCTCATAAAGAGCTCATTCTTGTATGGGTAGTATCCGTGGCCGAGTGTCGTATCGGACGTGTCGTAAAGCCAGATTACGTCAAGCTTTTGTAAGCCAGTCTTCATGGTACGGATCTCTTGCACATAGGCAAACCATGAAGTGCCTAATGAGGCTTTCCATCGAGATTCTTTGTTTGCAGTGACGCTAACAACATCTCCTCTTTTCACTGCCCTGATAGTTGGCCGGAAGACAGGAGCGGAGGTTGGAGCACAGTCACGTGGTGTCAAGCCCACTTGAAGTCTTCGAGAACGCTGCTTCTGGATGACAGATGCATCAACATCCTTGAGAACTTGCATTTGAGAACTGAAAGGCATCCTGCGAAAAGACTCGAAAACAAGTGGCGTCACGACCGTTTTGTCATGTTGGGAAGCTTCTTTTGGTATAGCTCGTAGCCTCTTCGGATCAGTTTCATCAAAGATGGGATGGTCCAGTAGTCTGCTGTCAAGACCATAACATTCCCGAATGAGGAACCCAATGTTTGCACAAAATGCTTGCCCGAAGTCGACTGAGGGATGTTTACTTAGCCACTCCTTGGTAGCCATCGAGAGTCCGTACTTTTCGTTCACATAGGAGTGAAATAGTCGACGGAACAACTTCAGCGTGACCGGAGGTCCAGAGTCCTCAAGGAACTCTACCACGTACTTTGCGAATCTGAACATCCAGCGTGACACATCGTAGTACCGGGCATACTCGTTGGCAGGTCGGCCGAGTTGGTACCAGACATTGCCCTTTCTGCCAAGTGAAGACTGAATGCATGCAGACACAACGTCGCTTTCGTCTCCATAGCCCTCGATGGCCAGACAACCGAAAGGAACGGCTTGAACAGATCGTACCTCGTTGTCCACGCTCAGTGTTCCATCGAAAAGAAGATCATTGATCCCGTCTTCGGAATTAAGGTGATGGACAGGGCAGAGCTCGTTGGCGTGCCGGTAAGCGCCGGGCTCACGGTAAACAACGAAGTCGTTGAGCTGCCAGATGTTGTGTTCATCCTGTGAATGATCTCCAGCGTTCCAGATCTCAGCGAGCTCATTGATTGCTTGCCGCTCATTGACAACTGGGAGAGAAGGCCGATGACCGCCGTAGCGAGAGGCAGGGTAGCACAGGTTTCCGCATTGTACGAGCACCTTTTGTCGTTTGGTCACTGGCAGTGAAGGCTCATGGTCCGTGTCAGCAGTCGAGAAGCTGATGTCGCGCTTTCTGGTTTTACTCTCTTCGCGTGAGGTCGATGGATCCGTGGGCTCGGGTGTTGGATATGCGAATGGTGGCATGGTGTAAAGATATATCAAAACAATACAAGACGCGATTGATGAAGTGACGAGGAAGGACTTGGGAAGTTAAAGTTGAAGTTCAATCAAATACTAAGTGAAGAGAAAGAAGGAGCTCGCGTTTGCTCCTGCGCATATTCAAACGAGAGGACCCGTCCCTTGCGCTCGTGCTGCTTTCCATATTGAACAAGGGAAGCTGGAGGGAGGCCACTTGGAGCGGTTCGATGTGGAGCACCTTTCCAAAGGGATAATTAAGTGTAATGAAGGCTGAGGAATTTATGCTCCTCACTTGTGCCCTGACAATGTTGGCATCTTGTTGCCAACCGAAGTTTGGCACTAAGAGTCATCCCGCATTGGTGGAATCTCGAGCCAAATTCTTGAGACGCCTCAACTTTATACCTTGTACGCGACAATATCAATATGGCACCCAAGAAGAAGGCCGCACAGGCCGACAAAGGACGCATTGAAGATGAAATTGAAGAGCCCCTCCAGGCAGTGGTACGTTATCCTCGCCCGATCTGCTTCACAGGCACTGACTAGTATAGATTCTCGCAGACTCATTCGAGACCCGCTTCAGCCCTTTCACACTTGAACGACCTCGCGTATGTAAAGCACCTCGAGAGAAAGAGATAAACACCTTCTGAGAATCGCGCAGTGTCTACTTCCCTTAGCCAACACTCCTCTGATCGAATACACCTTCGAATTTCTTGCCAACGCTGGTGTCGATGAAGTCTTTGTCTACTGCGGCGCCCATACCGACCAGGTCGAAGAATACGTCCAGCAATCCAAGTGGACCTCGAAAGTTTCTCCTTTCAACAATGTCGAAATCGTCCGCTCCTCGTCCAATTCGATCGGTGATGCCATGCGCGACCTCGATGCGCGCGCCGTCCTTACTGGAGACTTCCTGATCGTCTACGGAGATGTAGTCAGCAACCTGCCTATCGAAGCCGCCATTGCTGCCCACCGTCAACGTCGCACAAAAGACAAGAACGCCATCATGACCATGGTCCTTCGCGAGGCCGGCACTGTCCACCGCACCAAAATGCAGCGCGTTTCTCCCGTTTTCGTTCTCGACCCTACCAAGAATCGTTGTCTGCATTACGAACAAATGCGACCGAACCAACCCTCACATCTCGTCACCCTGGATCCTGATATCTTGAAAGAGCACGATGAACTCGAGATCAGGGAGGATTTGATCGACTGCGGTATTGATATTTGCACGCCGGACGTCCTTGCTCTTTGGAGCGACAACTTCGACTATGAAGCACCGAGAAAGGGTTTCCTTCACAGTGTCCTGAAAGACTATGAATTGAACGGCAAGACTATCCACACACACATCGTCGACGAGCATTACGCAGCCAGAGTTAAGAACCTGAGAGCGTACGATGCTGTTACGAAGGACATTCTCAGCAGATGGGCATACCCGATCTGCCCTGACAGCAATCTTGTGCGCGACCAGACATACAGACTCACTAAAGGCAATGTCTACCGTGAAGAAGGAGTTGTCCTTGCAAGATCATGTCATATTGGCTCGAGGACTGTCATTGGTAGAGCAACTGCAATCGGTGATGGAAGCGAAATTTCAAACAGCGTTATTGGCAGGAGGTGCATCATCGGCAGGAACGTCAAGATCGACGGCGCATACATCTGGGATGACGCTTCTATTGGCGACGGCACTGTGGTCAAAGATGCGATCATTGCGAACGAAGCCTCGGTCGGCAAGAAGTGCAAGATCATGCCTGGCGCCCTGCTGTCATACGGAGTCTACATCTCTGACGGCATGACAATCAACTCCAGAATCACAAAAATGAAGCGCGAGTCAGGTTATGAACAGGATGAGATTGTACGAGGGCAGACAGACAAGGAAGTTGTTGGCCAAAAAGGAGAAGGCTTCGAATATGAGACTTCAGAAGACGAAGATGAGGACGACCAGGAACACCACAGCCTGCACTCTTCAGGCATCTACAACATGCAAAACCAATCGGCCGAATCAATCTCGACACTCAATTCAGAAACATACAGTGAAGAGTATGAAGGCAGAGCGGAGAAGAGCTCGAGATCTGAGAGCTTCCTCTCCATCGGATCTGTGGATTCCGAAGACAGCAGAGCCGGTCGCGAGGCTGTCGATTTCCACCACGACGCAGCAGCCAGTATCTACGACTCACTGCAAAAGGGTGACGAGGCGGCCAACATCCAGCTCGAACTCACGGCCTTGCGTATGTCTGCAAACGCTTCACCGCACATGGTTCGCCGTGCAGTGGTGGCAGCTTTCATGAAGCGTATGGCAAGTCTGATGGAAGAGGGTCTCACACCAGCACAAGCGGCAAAGAAGACGATACCAACCCAACAGATGCTGATCGAACGCACCATGTTCGATCGTGGTGAAACCTACCCAGAAAAGATCGATCAGGTGGACTTCCTGTTGCTTGTACAGGCTGATGTATGCCACCGTGTGGATGGCGAGAAGATCATGCTTCATGTCTGCAACGAACTGTACATGAGCGATGCGCTAGAGTTCGAGGGAGTGATGCAATGGTGGAAGGATGAGAAGAGTGAGGGCAGCGATGAGTTGAAGCAGATCAAGCTTGCTATGGGCCAGTTTGTGGATGCTATCAAGGCTGCAGAGGAGAGTGAGAGCGAAGAAGAGAGCAGCGAAGAGGAGAGTGAGGACGATGATGAGGAAGAAAGCGACGATGAATAGATCAAGGTGGCACGATACCCATGAAATAAACTCTCTTGAATACCTTGATCAGTATAACAATGAATTCAGTGTATAGAAGCTGGAAAGAGGAAGCAGCGAACAAAGAGCATCTTGCATCGAGGGCCTTCTTGGCGTTTGTGGAATGTCTTAAAGCCGGGTGCAGGTTGGCAGGATCTCGAATCTCTGGCCGACAGATTGGTCTCGGAGTCTTGAAATCGAAGAACGCCATCAGAACGCCTTTTACGCAGACGTGATTAAGGCATCAGTGTCGGAATCCCAACACGTTCGGTCTTTTCCTGTCACCTGCAACGCAGCAACGCAGTCGGACTGTCAGCCGTCACTCTCACCCACACACCAATCGCTGCCCCTCTCCACACTACTCGTACACTCACTTCCGTCATAGCGGCCCAGGCGACCGTCTCGTCGCCACATATCGCAACCACGCCTCCACTCACCCGCAAACGCAAGCTGCTGTCGCCGGACACGGCCGCGAAGCAGAAACCAAAGATCAACCATCCCGCCCAGTCACCCGCCGCCTCCGTCACTGCCGACTCACACCCTGCCAAGCAGCACGTTACCGACGCCGCTGAAGATAAGCCCGCTGCTTCACCCGACCAACTGCCCGCTACGCCTCAGACCCTCAAGGGCTCCGTCAAAGCTATGGACTCCGACGATGACTACAACAGTGTTGCTTCGCTGAACAGCGATATGGAATTTGGCGAAGACGATGAGAACAGCAGTGTTGCCGATTTCGCTGCCGGTATGTCGCATGCTACTCGTGATATGAACATGCACACTGACAATAACGCAACAGACTCCGACATCGACCTGGATGATGATGGAGACATCGGTTTCGACTCACAAGACAAAGATCTCAAGCCCCGCAAGAAAGCTTACGAGGTCGACTTCTCCGTATACAGCCCACAAGACATCCAGACCCAACAAGACCGACAAATAGAGGAGGTCTCTAATATTCTTGGCCAGCCTCATGAAGCAACGGCGATTCTCATGCGCTACATGCGCTGGAACAAGGAGCGTCTGATTGAGCAGTACATGGACAAGCAAGAGGAAGTTCTGGAGAAGGCCGGCCTCGGTCAGGATGTTGCTGGCCTGCCCAGTTTGGAGGTCATCGACGGGTTCGTATGCGACATCTGCTGTGACGACACACCTGGATTACAGACATTCGCCATGAAGTGCGGCCACCGCTTCTGCGTTGACTGCTATCGTCAATACCTAGCACAAAAGATCAAGGACGAAGGAGAGGCTGCTCGTATTCGCTGTCCTGGCGAGCAGTGCAACAACATCGTCGATTCCAAGAGCCTCGAGCTTCTCGTCACACAAGATCTCAAGGACAGATATCAGGAGCTTCTCACAAGGACGTACGTTGATGACAAGGACAATCTTAGGTGGTGTCCTGCCCCCAACTGCGTCTATGCTGTGGAATGTCCGGTCAAGCAAAAGGAGCTCAACAAGATTGTCCCCACCGTTCACTGCGATTGCGGCCACAACTTCTGTTTCGGTTGTCAGCTAAACGACCACCAACCCACACCTTGCGTGCTTGTCAAGCTGTGGATGAAGAAGTGCGAGGATGATTCAGAGACAGCCAACTGGATATCTGCAAACACAAAAGAATGCCCAAAGTGTAACTCGACCATCGAAAAGAATGGCGGCTGCAACCACATGACCTGTCGAAAGTGTAAGTACGAATTCTGCTGGATGTGCATGGGCCTTTGGTCAGAGCATGGCACAAGCTGGTACAACTGCAACCGTTACGAAGAAAAGAGCGGTCATACTGCACGCGATGCCCAGGCCAAGAGCCGTGCATCTCTTGAGCGCTATCTCCATTACTACAACCGCTACGCCAACCACGAGCTGTCTGCCAAGCTTGATAAGGACATCTATCTCAAGACTGAAAAGAAGATGATGCAGCTCCAGTCGACGTCAGGCATGTCTTGGATCGAAGTTCAATTCCTTGACTACGCGTCACAAGCCCTGCAGCAATGCCGTCAGACTCTTAAGTGGACCTATGCCTTTGCCTATTACCTCGAGCGCAACAACTTGACCGAGATCTTTGAAGACAACCAAAAGGATCTTGAGATGGCTGTTGAGGCTCTGAGTGGCATGTTTGAAAAGCCCACCGACCAGCTTAGTGGACTCAAGGTCGAGATGATGGACAAGACCACCTACTGCAATAAACGTCGTATAATCTTGCTCGACGACACCGCAGACAACTTGAAGAAGGGTGAGCCTTTATCTTTGTTCGACCTTCGACCCTCTTGACTGACCTCATATCATCAGGCAATTGGAAATTCAACGTTGACGAGCTCTCCGAAGAATAGTCTTCTATCCATAACATTCACGATACCGCATTCACAGGCAACACATTGGGGGACTGGCGTTTCTCACAGCTTTTGCTGGAGTATCAACTGGGCTGATTTTTTCTGTTCTCTTTAATCAAACGACTCATGGGGGCATGGAAACAGGGTTGGGGAGTTCTTCTTTTGAGCGTTAGCATCCGCGTGGGTCATTGGGGAGGGAGGGAGTTATCTTTCCTTCCTACAGCCTTTCCAAGCATACCTATTAGCCGTAGCAGTTATAGAAATGTCTATCTACTCTATTCTCATAATTATCTCAGGCCTCACCGTGCCTACCCAAACTTAGCAAGCTTTTCACGGCTAGAGGGGTGAAGTCAAGCAATGTTGGTGGTGGCCTCTCATTATTGGGACGGATCGTGAGCAGGCTTAGGAGAAGCTGGATAGTATGCAGGAATTATGTTTTGTATATTGTTATTTGTCTTTTAGTATCAAGCGCTTACCAAGGTGCTTTCGTTTGGACATGGAACCGCGAATGGGTTGTTGCATACTGGAGGCGTTGCAGACATTAGTCGTCAAAAGAGAGAAGATTAGTGAATGTCTTGATCCCAACTTCAAACATCCCTTCACCCGATGTCTCGTCTTCTGGAAAATCACTTGCATGTTTTACCTTCTGACCTCCCCGAGTGCTAAACTTTGTCACGCATAAAGCTGTAGCAACGCACAATGATTCTTGGAATCGATCCTAGGCCCAAAGAGAGAGAGCTTTGGAGAGTTGCCCTTTGTGGACGAAGCGGTTGTATTTAACATTGTCTTGCATCCGGGCAGGTGTTTCAACGTGCATCGCTGGGGCGAGAGGGTTGATGTGACAAGGTTCAGAACAAGGGGAGGATGTTTTACCTTCTGAGATGTCTCCAAAAAAAAATAGGAAAAAATAAGATATAGGCTTCCATAGTTGCGAATACTAAGCATCCAGGTTTATACATCCAAGAGACACTGGTGACTTCTGGAAGGTGTGTCTTCGATTAGGCCCAAGAACATTCGGTGACCCACGTGTGCATAGTCCTAGTAAGACACTCTTCTACAAAGACAATCAGAGATAGAAAGACAGAACGAAGAGAGATGCAGCTGTATAAAATACTCATATCAACACCATCAACCTCTTGCATACCATCTATCACACTCCCACTCTCCACAATGGAGCCAATCCTCCTAGCCTTCCTCACAGGCTTCATCCTCGCCCAAGCCATCAGACTGGCCAAAAACCACAACATCCCCATCGAAACCCACTACACCGCTCTCCTCTACATCTCCGCAGCGTTCTACTGGCTCAACTTTCTCAACGACTGGGGGTATTCCACTATAGGCATCGCCTTGTTCATCACGCTCGGGGCATGGGTCGGCGATATGCCAGGCTGGCTGTTATGCGCGCCCGTGGTGCCAGCAAAACAGGAAGAAAAATGTTTCCGCACGGCAGAGGTGGATGAATGTCGTGAGGTCGTCAAGAGCGGAACGCCTGCTGGCGAGGCGAAGAACGCGATTCCAGAGTTGGAAGCGAGAGCAAGACCGAATCAGCGGTTGAAAGTGGCGTTTGGGATTGACAGTTGTTTTACCTCTTCGGACGAGAGGGCTTGCAAGAGTTTCAGAGATGGGGTCGAGAAGTTGCTTTATGTGGATGAGGCCGAGTGGATCAACTATGGCGATGCTGCTCGCGCAACCGCAAGGCAAGCACTCGACGTCGAAAGCGATTCGACAAGCCTTTTCAGTGTGGTTCAGCTGATGACACTAAGACGATGATGAAAGTGTTGTGGCCCGATCAATTCTTCGAGCACATCACAAATGAGCAAATCTCCACACTCGCTCACGAGGTCAACCTCCAATGGCTTCGTTCCAAGGAAGGCAGCGACAACAGCGACGACCCATTCTGGAATTTCGACAAGCAGACACCCCTCAAGGATGCAGTCAAGACTGTGTTTCCAGACTGGGATGAGACAGACAGCAAGAAGAATCCATGCAATTTGATACTCCCTGGCTACGAGACCATGTGGCGTGTCGTCCTCCGCTGCTTTGTTGAAGTCGTTGCTCGTGATCATGACCAGTCGACCAATTGGAAGAAAACTCTACGAGCCTTCTCGAAGATTCCGACGAAACAGCAGCTCAAGGAATCATTCTTTGAAGCTGATGTGCCGGTCACAGCCGCTCATATCGCTAAAGAAGCGCTTCGCCTGTATCCACCGACCAGACGTATCTACCGTGAATATCACGACGCCGCTGGCCAGAAAACTAACGTCTCCGCTGACATCGAAGCCATGCAGTGTGATCCTGTTATTTGGAGAGATCATCCAAAGCTGTTTTTGCCAGACCGTTGGATCGATATCGCGGAAGGTTATGATCATGGCTTCATGGCTTCATGCCTTTTGGTGCCAAACCTTTCAACTGTCCTGCCAAAAGGTGGAAGAATGTGCCCATGCCATTTGGTATCTCTATGATTGCGCTGCTCGTTGGCGCTTTGATTGAGGCTACCCAAGGCAAGTGGACAATTCACGGCAACTTCCCAGACAAAACGCATCCGCTCGACACTGATCGTGAGGCGTACGGTGATGCTACCCTGCAAAGATTGTGATGGCCGAAAAAAAACGTCAATCCAAGAGCGATCGTGCCTATGCGTTCCCCAAGTTCGACCGAGCAAAAGAACAAGGACAAACCCGGCAAAGCAAAAGAACAGCACCATGAGCAGGATTCGAACCTGCCACCTCCTGATTCATTGGGACCACGTAAAGCGAACGACCACGTGCCCAAACTTAACCAGGTATGCAACCACTACACCACCACGGCTTTTTACTGCTTGTTGGAGGTACCTAAGAATTTCGAATATAAAGGTTGGTGGATTGCGGATGACTAAGGGGGCAGCAGGAGGGTTGATGACTGGATGCTGCGGGATTTGAGGTGGTTTGCGAGATGCTTGGGCTTTGCTCTGCAACTCTTCCAAGAGAGTGTCCATACAGGATGACAAGAAAGCCTCAGCCAGTATTGATGTGTCTTTTCTTTCCGTGCAATTGTGATGAGCGTTTTGATGTGAAAGCGCGAATTGAGAGAGCGACGTTTGAATCCAGGCCGGTCTTTCAAGCAAGTCCTTTCCACGGATCCTCAATAAACGACGGCATAAAAACGACCATGTCACCCCTAGCATTCTTGACGCCCCTCCTCAAAGCCGCAAGCTCTTCACGCGACGGAAAACCAGGAGTCCAGTCATCTGCCTCCGCCTTTCCTTCCTCTCTTGTGTCTCTCTCCTGTTCTTGCTCTGTCGCAACCACCGTTGTCATATTTGTGTCTCCTTGCTCTTGTAACTGCTCCTGTGTGGCGCTCACTGCCGGTCTTTTGCCTAGTGGGACGTCATTCGCGCCAGTGCTAGCTGCAATCTGATTGCCGCTGTCGTCGATGAAAGCGTCGTCTGCGCGTGCGGTGTGCTTGCGACGTTTACTGCCGAAGCTGGTAAAGCCCATTGCTTCTGCGATGGCTGGGTCGATCTCTAGGTCGTCCATTATTGTGTTTGGTGGTGTTTGATTGATGTGGTGGAAGGTGAGATGGGAAGAGGAAAGGTCGGTTTGAGTTGATTGATGTGGGGATGGGTGGGGAAAGTTTTATGGTCCACGACGAAGCTCTTGGTTTTGGAGGGGCTTCACTTTCATCTCCATTGTTGATCGACATTGCACTACTAGTAGGTGCAATCAGTTTAAACTTGAATTAAATCATTGGAATCTGGAAGTGCCTTGCACTTTGAAACTGTTACTTGCCGGACGAGAGCAGACTCTAGATCACCATGAGATTCCAGCGCAATAGACAGAAAGGAGACTTTCAAGAAATTGTATACAGACGACCTGCATCAAGCAGATCTCTTCTGATTTAATCCCATATACCTCTGTTCCCAGAAAAAAGAAACGCTTTGTCATGCACCAAACCAGCTTCCAAACACCTAGAAAGAAGTTTCACCTTTTTGACCCTGCTCTTCTCAATATCTCCCACCGCGACGATGACCCAACTCCCTTCTCTTGTGCAAGCCCAAATGTCTCTTCCTCAACACCTGACCATCCACACAAGTCGTACCAGCCGCAACAGAGCCAAACGCAACATGTCCGAAGTTGCAAATACCGAATTCATCGGAGCCATTGCAGACCAATGAGCCATCTGGGCTGCAGGTCGAGGTATCGGAGGAGTTGGCGGAGGAGTTTGTAGAGGCGATGATTTGATTGGAGGAGCAGATTGTACCGGGGGCTACTGATTGCCAGATTACGGTGTTGAAGTTGCAGAGGCCGAATTGGGTGGGGCCGTTGCAGAGGAGGCCGTTTGTGGTGCAGGATGTGCTGTTGGTGTATGGGGGTGGGATTGTGCTGGTCGTAGGTGTAGGTGCTGGAGGGATGGATGTAGTTGCGATTGATGATGAGGATGTAGTGGTGGTGGTGTTGATGGACGATGACACAGGCGTAGAGATCGTAGATACCGAGGTGACTGTGGAGCTTTGCGAGCTTGTAGCACTTCCAGTATTGCTTCCGGTCGCCGTTGCTTGACTCATGGCAGCACAACCACTTCCAGTCGGGGGTGCGAGGGCTTGTCTGTCGAAAGTTGTGACATATTTGCCAGGATTAGGGATCTCAAGGTTGCTACTGAGTTGACTGCCGCATTGCGAGCTGGGCAAGTTGACTCTGAACATGTCTTCAAGCTGGTCGAACTCGGTTGTGTCTTCTGCGCCGCCGGAGACCGTGATGGGTGCGCAGTTCATATAAAACTCTGGTTGTCCGCTCAGCTTCGACACCCAGCTCCATGCCAGAGTGGCTTGACCGTTGGGGACTTCTGGTGGAATGGTGTAGTTCCAGGGATCTGTGCCGCCGTTGGCATTGTCGATTGGACAGCCGCCAATCCAGCTGGCGATTGTTTTGAATGTGCTTTCGGCGGTAGGTCGTCTGTCCAGGGTTACGCTTAGCTGACAAGAACCTCCACCGTGAGATGCGGATCCGTCGAAGGTCATGACTTGAGGCTCGCCAGCTGTCAGTTCATTCTCTTGATCGACGATGAACGGATCAGCGTCGCCGATGCGCTTGGATTGGCAAGGAAAGTCTGATTGCTCGGTGCCAGGTAGAGCATTTTTGAGAGGATCAAGCTGCAGAGTGCTTTTCGAGTAAGGCACGGGTTTGTTGAGCTTGAGGTGACATTCGACCAGGAAGGGCAGTTGCGCCAGAAGCAAGATCTTTGATGTTGATAGGGGAGACATACTTGCTGGTGTTTAGACGAGTTGGAAGATGCGATGGTAAACAGAGATCAAAACAAAAGACAAGAGGAGGCATCCTTATAAGAAATGCTCAATAGGAGGACAATTGAAAAGGATGAATAGCGTAGAATGTGCTAGCCCCATTGTCAAGGTTCCAATTCAGTCTGACTCGCACGGAGAGAATGTGTATGTGGTAGGGACGTGTCTTGACCGAGTCCCATGTTTCAAGATCGACCAATGGGCTTGCAAACTACAGCAGAGGACATTCACGTCGATACTTACGCGGTGGGAGCTGGACGTGCTTTTGGAATGCGCAGGAGCTTTCTTGACGCGAGACCAACACTCGAAAACCCAATCTACATCAGAGGAATGGAGTCGAACGCGAGAGACATGGGTCGAGACATTGATTCTCGAGAGCCTGGACATCCACTGACGTCTGTGGACGTTCTTTGACTTCTTGCAAACTCGAATGATGTCTCTTCTCTGGAGTAGATGAGACATCTTTAGGTGAACATCCAACAATGCTTGAGAGGAGAGTCCTTGCAAGAAGTTGAGACTCGGCGTCGAGAAGAGGTTGGCTTTCTGCCAATCGTCATCCGTGCACCAAACGACGCTTCTGACATGTGATGCGGCACCAAACCGCCTCCTCCTTTGACACGACCTGACGTTGGGAGAGATGCCGGACTCAACGACAGCTGATGGCCACTCGAAATAATAGCGTGACTGCTTTCCTAAAAGCATTGATAAGACTCTTCTTCGATGTAGCTTTCTTTTGGCAGAAGGTTTGTTGATTGGCCTGGTTCATCATCATGTTCCCAACTGATTTCCTACAGCGTTTATGGACGTGGTGGACTCGTCGTAGTCAAAAGGACATTCAATTGGAATGTCTGAATGCTGCTCGCTATTATGAAGAATGGGAAGCTGCAGCATTCGCTTTAGATGAGCTTTACGGCAATGATCTCTGGTTTGTCCTTCCTCATGTGATTGTTGGGAACGATGGCTTACGATTGTTCCTTGATCTAGGCGACAGAATCCTTCTTCCAAACATTATGATTATCGACTCATTCATTCAAGATTGCAATACATCCTTGAAGCTCGAGAAGATGAAGATATTCTTGGCTTGGTAAATCTTCTTCGTTCTGGACTGGTCCGCAACCTAGGAAATATCACAGCACCTCGTCTTTATAACCGAGCCTACGCCGGAACGAAACTCTTGATTGAGGATTACATCACTCAAGTCGCGTTGGCTGTCGAGTATGTGACAGCATATCCTACTTCACCTATATACGATGCAGGTTTGAGCAACCAGGCTAAGCTCGACCTGCTTCATGATACTCGACAGGCGTTTGGGCGTAGCGTGTTGGTCCTCCAAGGAGGATCTATCTTCGGTCTCTGTCATATCGGCGTGGTGAAAGCGTTACATCTACGAGGTCTTCTGCCCCGAATCATCTCTGGAACTGCCACCGGTGCATTGATGGCAGCTCTTGTCGGCGTGCACAATGAGGATGAGCTGCTGAAGTTCCTAAGTGGAGAAGGCATCGACCTCTCTGCTTTTGCTACACGTTCAGCTGAAATGGCCAAGAAGAGCAAAGGAAATGCCATACAGCATGGATGGTTCGCGTCTTGGTTCCGACGCGCCAAACGCTTTGTGACTGAGGGATATCTGTTGGATGCTTCGGTGCTGGAGGAGTGCGTTCGTGCAAACGTTGGCGATCTGACCTTCATGGAAGCCTATCAGCGAACGAAGCGTGTGCTAAACATAACAGTGGCTCCAATGGGCAACGGCATGCCCAACCTGCTAAATTACCTGACGGCGCCTAATGTGGTATGTGACCGGAACGGCCCTGTGTGAGACTTTCAAAACTGACATGTCTAATAGCTCATCTGGTCGGCAGCCCTAGCTTCCAACGCATCCGACGTTCTCTACTCCCCCGTGACCATGAAATGTAAAGACGAACAAGGCAACATCGTCCCCTGGGCCTCCACACACCCTTCTCACCTCCGCCCCTCCACCCCTCTTGGCTACGCTTCCGACCGCGACTCCCCCCTCACCCGAATAGCCGAACTCTTCAACGTAAACCACTTTATCGTCTCTCAAGCCCGCCCCTACATCGCCCCTTTCCTCCGCAGCGACCTCCACAGCCCGAAACCAGGTTACAAAGGTCGCTCCTCTCTAACAACATCCCTGATGAAAGTCATGGTCATGGAAGTTCAACATCGACTCCACCAACTCGATTCTCTAGGCTACCTACCCGCGCAAATCCGCCGTTTCCTACTCGACGAAAACATCCCTGGTGCTTCTTTGACTTTGGTTCCTGAAGTCAATACCACTGATTTCTTCAAACTGCTCGAAAATCCTACAAGGCAGAGTGTAGAGTATTGGATTTTGAAAGGAGAGAAAATGGTTTGGCCTGCAGTTGATGCGTTAAAGGTACGATGTGCGGTGGAGGTGGAATTGGATAGAGGCTATCAGATTGTGAGAAGACGGAAACCATTTGATGCTAGTCCTATGGGTTCGAGGGATGGAGGTATGAGGTTGGACAAAAAGGGGATTAGGAAGAGGAGTTCGAGTTCTGCTTTGGAGTGATGGTTGGGTTGTGGTAGTGACGAATCCTATGCGCTGTTTATTTCTGTCACAAGAAGAGTGTCAAGGGCAACGGTGTACACGCGGGTGCTGGCATGAGTTTGCTGCATCGTGTGTGAGAGCTTGTGTGACTTGTGAAGTGCTGTGCTACAACGATATTGAGCCATTTGCACATGTGCTGTGATACTGTGACAATGTGCTGGCTTGGAGCAGGTTTCTGATATATGGCGGACTGCTGTCTGCTAGTTATGTGCAGACTGACGTTTGATGTCTCGGAATATCCGAACTGTGATTATCATCAAGTGCTTATCCAGTCATGTCTAACTCACCTCCGCGCTCACCATTCTGGCAGCCCGAGGATCCTCATCAACGTCAAGACTCCATCCTCCTCAACAAGGTCAGCCATGGAAGCCGACAAGATTGGGAACACTGGCCCTCCCTGGACACGAGCTACCATACACACACGAACTCAACCTCACCACCACATCCACACCCACCAGACACTACCACAGACAAAACCACACCCAATGATGAACGCCAAGAACACCCTTACCACCAAGCACATCCAAAATGCACCCTGAAAACCGTCCTCCTCAACTGGTGGTCTGAAATCCTGTGGCTCTCCTTCGCAACCACAAACCTCACCCTCATAGCCATACTCCTCAGCCTCCTCTCCAACAACCCCCTCACAACCTGGAAATTTCCAATCTCCGTAAACGCCGTGGTATCAGCAATGATGATAGCCACAAAAGCAGCACTCATCTACACATCAGCAACTTGCATCGGCCAACTGAAATGGCATCATTTCCAACATTCCCTCCACGGCCATTGCATTCACGATTTAAAACTGTTCGATGAAGCTAGTAAAGGACCTTTAGGTGCGATCAAATTGTTAGCGAGAGCGAGGAAAGTAAATATCGTTGCTTTGATAGGGGGGGTTGTAATCACCACAGCTGTGTTTATGGAAACTTTTGGCCAGCAGGTTTTGGTGTTTGTGGATAGGAAAGTGGAAGTGAGTGGGGCGGAAGCAATGTTTCCGAGTACGCAGACATTGGCTGGTGAGCAGGGTTGGTATTTGGATTATGTGATGATGAGTGATTTGCAGAAATTGTTGCTGACGAGTATTTTTCGAGGGGATGGGGTGCCCGGGTTTGGATGTGGGAGTGGAGAGTGTACGTGGCCTGGTTCTGCTACTTTGGGCATATGTTCGAGGTGTAGAGATGTTACTGCCACCAGTGATGGGAGTTGTGAGGGAGACTCAAAGTCATTGGATTGTGAGTATAGGACACCAGAAGGTGTGGAGTTGGGAGGAAACGTGCAACCTGGAGGTCCGATGCCATTGATCAATACGACGACTGTTGATGGCGTGTACGATGCCACACCGAGCTTCTATAACTTTTCGACTCTGGTTGTGGCGGCGAATACTAATTGGACGGCCAAGTTGACGACATGCGAGTTATCGTGGTGTGCTTGGGCATATGAGAACGCCACTTCTCGAGGAACAGATCTCGATCTCGGTATTGCCAGACAATTTCCACTGCAGTTCGCAGGGACTTGGGATAAGACGAACGATACATCGAATCTTGTCGACACCCAGAGCGTCTGTACGGCAACTGGCGACTATCCTGCCGAGTTGAACAACACCTTCACCATCAGCCAAGGCAAGGAATACTTCCTGAAGTACGCCGTAAGGCTGATCCTCAAAGCAGGTTACCAAGGCGCAGATTTCTACACCCAACTCACATTGGCGACTTCTTCGTTGGACTACACAGATACGACTGCAATGTCAAGCAACTTGGCGGCATTCATGACAAATGCTCTCCGAACGCAAGATGGCATGCAATCGGTCGGCACAGCATGGGAGTCTGTGACATTCATCGAAGTCCGTTGGGTGTGGCTGCTTCTCCCAGCAGCCGTCGTACTCGGAAGCGCGATACTACTGGGTTTGACGATAGCCCAGAGCACAAGACATGGCACAGTGCTCTGGAAAACATCATTGCTGGCCTTTTTGTTCTGCTCCACACACGCGTGGATAGCCGATACAGTTGCCCGAGACGACAAGACACGATCGTTGAGTTCGATGGAAAAAGCATCCAAGAAGATGGAAGCAAGATTGGAAAGAGACGAGCAAGGTCGATATCAGCTTGTTCAGATCTGATGTGTGGAAACAAAGTTGAGGCTCTTTTGGGAAATGCATCAAACGCCGAGCCGTTGCCGAAGGGAGGCATGTGAAAGACCGGGGAACGCGGGGAATAATTGGTCAATCGTCATCATCGACTCTTTGAAGTAGAAAGCAGCTGATACTTAACCCTATTCGTTTCCCTGTGATAGCCCTGTCCTTGCTATCACATATCCTCCTGATAGCCCCAATAATATCCTCAAAGCCGAAACATCTTCCAGTACCAATCATGGGTCATGTGAGTCTGGTTGACAATTTCCTTCGAGAGCGTCGGCTAATGGGGTAAACAAGAAATCATTGAAAGACACAGCCAAAGACAACCCCAGTCAACTGGGCGATCCTGTTTCCTTGAAAGCAGAGACATCCAACACAGAGCCCACCGAGAATGATCGTCCCAACAAGTCAGGCGACGGACACAAGTCATTGAAGGATCTTGCTCAGGAGAACCCTACACAGCTAGGCGACCCAGTGAGTCTCAAAGCAGAGACCAGCAACACCGAGCCAACCGAGAACGACCGCGGAGCAAGCAAGGCACATCCAGAAAAGACGGGCAAGCCAAAGTTGTAAATTTGTATTATCACAAAGACATGAATTCATGACGGAAAGAGGAAAGGCTAGTGCTGTGCACCGCGTCTTCGTCTTCCTTTTACTCTGCCTTCATCTTCCACTTCTTCCTCCTCTTTGCCCTTTTGTAATGGGGCGCTGAGGTTCCATTCGTCCATGTCGTACCAATCTTCGCCATCGCTCATTTCGCCTGCGTGACCTTCTGTCTTGCACCAGCGCCAAACGTCCTTTCTCATGCGGTCTGCTTTGAGTAAACCTTCGAGCATTTGTTCCGACTCGCGAACGACTTGTTCTTGTTTCTGACAGTAGAGAAGTAATAATCGGCGTGTATCATCAGCCTCAGTTGCAGGTAGACCATAGTCGCGGTCTGGTAGTGCTGAATCTGGAACGTGGAAGAAGCCGTGTATTGAAGGTAAAGACGACGGAGCGGGTGACGAGGAAGGGAAGTTAGGATCGGGTGTGGGAGAGGTACGGGCTTGACGTCGAGTCGTCATTGCGTGTTGAGTCAAACCCTCGGGTGAGGCATCTGGCGACGGAAGGGTGTTTGAGGGATTCTGAAGATTGAGGCCGTCCGGCTGGGTGCCGTTTTGTTGTGACGGGTCTGCTTGTGTTTGTGTTTGTGTTTGTGTTGTAGGGTCAGGTCTGTAGTGGTCTATGGCATGAGTCTCGGGGGGCATGGTGGTCGACATTGAGTCTTCAACAGGAGCGGCCGAGGGGTCCAATAGCATCATGTCGTGTTCTGACTCGAGCTTGCCAACGGGAATCCAGTGATCGTCGCCGCGCAACCTCAACAGTAGCTGTTTGATGTGGGTCAGAGTCTGCTTTTCGCGGTGCATAGCCTGGCGAGCGTTCTCAGCCATCTCGCTGATGGGCCTCGAGAGGAAGGGCACAGAGAGAGAGGGGTGTTCGGCCAGATCGGCGGCTGAAGTCAAGGGAGCGAGTAGTTCTTCCAGCTTTGTGGCCGCCCATGGGTTGTCCTCTTTGTCAGGGTTGTCCTCGTCTTCATTGTCGTACTCGTCATCGTCAATCAAATCGCCGTCGTCGTCGAAGCGGAGCGGGTTCTCATTGAGGATGTAGCGGTCGTAGCCAGCGTAGTCGACACGCTTCTTGTAGCTGCGGCCATGTGTAGTATCGAGACGGCCTTCGCGCACATGACGGGCATTGCGCTTGAGCTTGTTGCCGCGGTTGGTGGGCTGGGTGATGGTTGTGTCTGAATCCGAATCGGTGTCGTGGCGGCGCATGGCCAGCTTCATGCCGCGTATCGTCTCGGCGATGATGGTCTGTTGTGCCGCCATGCTGATGAGAGGGGCAGGGCGTGATGGGAGAGGTTATGTGGTGAAGGAGTGGGAGGAGAAATTCAGGTGTCAATTGACACGCTCAGTCCAAAGTCCAAACTCCGCATGCCCCAGCTTCAAAGGCGCGCGCGTCATTGGCACGGGGCAGCGAATATCATTCGAATATCATTTGTCGCATCTCACCTGCACACTGCAATTCAGATCGCGCATTGCTGCCATGACATGATTTCGCAGACATGGAGGCTTACCCAGAAGACTATGTCTCCCATAACCTGCCATTCATCGCCCTGGCTGGTCTACCGGCCGCCGATCAGTCGACCAATGCCTCCTCACCATCTACCACGAGTGCTGCTCAAGGCAATGGCTTGAGGATCACCGACAACTCTCCTCCGCTATCTGGTCCTCATGCAGACTCTATTCTGGACGAGTTCTTGCGTGCAGATGGTGCTTCTCTGTCCTGGAGTGATCAAGCTATCACAGACAGATCCGGCTTGATTGGCTTCAAGTTGTCAAGTACTGGGAGGGTGGGTAGGCCGCTTGTCATTACCTTCCACCTATAGGCATTATGCTAAGTCGTTTGATTCTACAGTCTTTCGTCTTTCCTCCAAGGAAAGCTGCTCCTCCGCCGATTGCTCCTTCAGCCTCTCCTCCAGGAAGTCCCAATCTCTCTTCTCCTACCAGCCATGATCTACATTCGCCCTTGTCTCCGCTCTCTCCTTCTTCGCCCGTCTTCCCTGACGGTCTCATGACTCCGTTGTGGCTAGCCAAACATCAATCTCGCATTCCTGCCGTCTACCTTTCCTTCCAGACGTTGGATTCTGATCCCTCCAACGATGCCGCTCTCAAGAACCATATCAACGACACTAGGAACACGATTGCAAAGTCTGGTTTCAAAACCCGCTATGCCTTGGTTCTTGTCTCTGACGATGCTGCCATCTCACCTCTCGACTTTGAAGAGCGGCTGGCAGCAATCAGGAGAGCCACTTCCCTCGACCCCAAAACCTCGTGTTTTCATTTCGACGTGTCCGACTCTCAGACAGATTTGCCAACCTTTGTATCCAGTGTCCTGAGGGCCCTACAGCCTGTCTGTATAGACTACTACAGGGATCTGACAAAACATTCGAGGAGGAAACGAGGTCGCGCTTCCCCTCCACCTCTCACCGCTGCAGCGAGTCGTGGTACATCGCAGGTCTTGACTATGAACGGCTGGAACGTACGCTACGACTTCAAATTGGCCATCTTTGCAGAGTTCCGACAAGAGATGGACGTCGCCCAAAGACACTACGAGTCGGCCCTAGAGGAACTATTTGGCCCGGAAGGAAGCCTCGAAAACACACCAAGTTGGTCTGTTCGCTGGCAAGAAGCCCGTCTACTTTGCGACATCATTGCTTTCCGCGTCTTGCGCTGTCAAATCTGGAGAGGCATGACATCTGGTGCTGCTGAGTCATGGTATAATTACAAAGAGCGTATGCGGGATCTGATTGATCGCCGTGGAAAAGGTACCGACAATAGCTACGGCTGGGAGGCATGGGAAGCGCGATGGGCAAAAATGATGGCTCAGCTAATCGAGATGGCTGACTTGCCCGTCTTCAAGCCGATTGACCTGTCCGACCCGGAAGAGCAGTCAACTGGCTCAGCTATATATGCCCCGGCAGAGAAGCTATACTCAACTATGGAACGAATGATGCCATTCCATCTCCTTCATCACCCTGGCTATTGGTGGAGGTTAGCCTGCAAACATGTCATGGCGCGTAAGAGAAAGGCAGAAGCCATTCCACAAGAAGACAGGACGTTACCCAGTGAGACCGCAGCTGCCCAATTGGCAAGCCGGACCAGAACTTACGATACCTACATGGTTCCACAACCTCACGAAGAGGCACCGTTATCTGGCCACAGCACTTACGACTACTTGCTAGATCTCCAAAGTCAGACTGAGCGAGTGGAGAGTATAATGTCTGACAGAGGCCAAGCTAGAGCGGTTCAACAAGTCAAGATCGATCTTGCGCGTGAGTTCTCCAGAGCTGGGCGATACGATGAAGCACTTCAAACATTGCGGCCAGTGTGGGACAGTATGGCATGGAGGCGTGAGAAGTGGTTCGATCTAGCGGTAGAAGTCTTGGAGTTGCTGTACGAATCCGCCAAAAAGACAGGCAACATGAAGCTTCGGGCTGAGAGTGCTTGGGAGCTCACATACCAACGTAGGTGTCGGTCTAACAATACTCTTTCTGTCACTAACTTCCAGCAGCCTTGAAAACTCGCAAAACCATCGACCTTTTGCAGTGTCTATCTGGCGCTGGTAACGATGAAAAGTCTTCACATATTTTGTTGGACACTCAGACGAGATTATGTCCTTGTAAGATTCCCAGTTCAAAATTACTGAGTACTGGGCTAACTGTGAGCTCAAGTTACCATCACGTTCTCCTTCTTCTCTGGCGAAGGCTTTGTTGGAGACACGGCTGCGTGTCAGGTCGCAGTCAAATTCAATGGACCTACCCACATGGCCGAACTCACCTTAGCAGAACTTCGCGTCCACTTCAGCACTAATGTCAGGAGCTTGGTTGTTAACCACTCTGAGAACGACAAAAAGTCTATATCCACCGATCTGAAGGTTCAAGAAGAGCACGATTCGGCTCACCCGATGGCAAAGGGATTACTAACAAGCGCAAACTTGACATTTAAGCCTGGTCAGCTCCGTGTGTTCAATCTGACAATTCCTCTTCGCGATCCGGATTCATTCAGCGCCACGGGTGCTTCGCTAGTACTCAAGACTTCTGGAATTACCCTCGAGCACGTTTTGAGCGGACCATTGGACATTAGATGCTCGCACTGGTGGTTGCAATCACAAGACCAACTTGTGAGGAAACAAATTCCCAGAGAGGAGTCCAACGCCATTCAAGTATTGCCAAAGCCGCCAAAGGTACAGCTACGTATCATGAACCTTAAAGAGCAATACTTCATCGGCGAGAAGGTGTCTCTCGAGATCCAGATTCTTAACGAAGAAGCCGAAGAGGTCAATGCACATGTACGCGCTGAAGGACAGGACAACGCCGACGTTAGCCTGGACCTTGCCTGGAGGGACAACAAGAACAAGACCAATGACTTGGACTTGACCAATCTTGAAATTGGAAGGATCTCAGTAAACGAGTCGAAGTCGCATGTCCTCGAATTTATGGCTCCATTGGAACTTTCAGAATACACTCTGAGGTTGGAGGTCAACTACCGCCTGGCTTCGGACTCCGAAACACCGGTGATCAAGACATTGGAGTCCATCATACCCTTCGTCAGTCCTTTCGAGGCCAACTATGACTTTGGACCGCGACTCCACAAAGGGACATATCCCAACTACTTCAATCTGCCAGAGTTCTCAGAGGAAGACCAAGAGCAGCCGAAACAAGCGCGAGGTATGTCGCAAAGATGGTGCTTGACTAGTCGTGTGGTCTCCTTCTCCAGCGAACCCCTTCTGGTTGAGACAACACGACTTGTGGTGAACCGCGTCACCAACAATGCTGTATGCGATGTAGATGAACAACAACCGCCAGAACAACTCTCACGCACCATGGCATTGAAAGATATGATGGATGTTCCTCACATCCTGGAAGTCCGCAAGCTGACTCTGGAAGACCGCCGGCCATCGGCCATCGAGCTTTCATTGGCGGTCACTTGGCGCAGAAAGAATTCCCGCGAGCAAAACACAACGACCACGATGCTTGCGGTCCCTAGCATGACCATACCTTCTGCTGAGCCTAGAGTGCTTTGTACTGCATACATCCCAGAGAATACAGACGACGAGGCCATTACCGTCTCGTACATGCTAGAGAACCCATCGATGCATTTCTTGACGTTCAACCTGACCATGGAGGCAAACGATGCATTTGCTTTCAGCGGATCGAAACATCGATCTGTGAGTCTCACTCCTGTGAGTCGTGTGCAGGTCGAGTACAGGCTATTTGTATATCCTGTGGAGGACAGTACTTTGACCGAACGGCAAGGTCGAAAAGGACATTGGATCTGGCCGTCCCTCAGAGTGGTAGACGCATATTTCCAAAAGACACTCAGGGTATTGGATGCCGAAGATGGGGTGCAAAGTGACGATAGAGGTGGCGTGGGAATCTGGATACCCTCGTTGAGATGATGGATGTTTCGCAAGTATATGAGTTCGCAATCTCGGTATTTAAAGTTGCTATAATTGAAGAAGGCAACTTTTTACGAGCTGATCCAGGTGCTTAGCTTTCACGAGTCAAGGAACCTTACCCCTATTTCCACACTTTACTGAAGTTCGTGTCAAAATCGCCTTCGCTGTCGCCGTCCGAGGGTCATGTTCTCGTTGTTTACGAGGTCCGAGCACTTCGCCGTCGGCTGAGAGCTTCCAACGCTTGGCGAGGATTGGCGGACCATTGAGCATGTATATTTCTCATGTGACAGGCCGCATTGTGGCTCTTAGACAGTGTAGGGGCTGTATGTCTGTCATATGCAGCATAAAGAGATGACATATGGCATTATATGGTGTAGGCTATGTAGTGTTTTGGTGGATGTGTAAATTGTTCCACCTTGTTGTAAACGTGTTGTTTGTTCTCGTCTGCCGGCGTTGAGCTGACGTACTATTGAATCGCTCGTCCTTGCGCCTCCGCACCGCATTGAGACTCCTTCCTTGCATTCTATCCCGTGCCATCCATTCAAAACCCAGCCGTCAACCTCGTCAACCCACTCCGAAGCTTTGAACATCAGCGCTTCTCGATTGAGTGAGCTATCTCGTCGACTCTCTCCTCTCCGCACCCAGCTAACCCGCCGTGTGGCAGCGATCTTACAACATGGAGCCCTGGCAATCTTGGGCAGTCGCCCTCATCGGCGCTGCTGCTGTCTACTACTACTACTTCCAGCATGGCAAGCCTGCTGCCAACAGAACTCGCTCCGCCTCCGTGTCGGACTTTGTTGCTCCCCAACCCAAGACCGCTCGCCGACGAGACTCGACCAAGCCAAAGCCTAAGTCTGAAGTCACCAAGGCTACTGGCGTCACCATTCCTCAGCCCTCGAGTGTTTTGAGCGGTGAGGACAGCAGCAGCAAGGCCTCGGATGTTTCCAAGAAGCGCAAGGCTGGCAAGAAGCAGTCCGCCGCACCTGCTCCCTCTCTCACCCCGGCCCCAGCCCCCAAGCGTCAAGAGATTGATGACGACGATGTCGCCCAAGAGGAGGATAACAAAGCCTGGGCTCAACAGCTTGCCAGTCTCAAGAAGGGCACCAGCCTTGCCCCTCCTGCTCGTACCGACTCACGCAACAGAACTGTGAAGCAATCTTCCAAGACCTTCTCTTCTGCTTCTTCCAACAACGCCGATGCCGATGATGATCTTACCCCTTCCATGTCGAGCGCTGGCGATGTTTCAGACATGCTTGAGCCTACCGCCTCCGGCCCATCCGTCCTCCGTGTCACTGGATCCAGCAAGCCTGCCAAGGCCAGCCAGCCTCGCCAGCAGACACAGGCTCAAGAGCAAGAGACGAAGAAGCAAAGACAAAACCGTAAGAAGGTTGAGGACCGCAGACTCCAAAGAGAGGCCGAGGAGAAGGAGCGCCAGACTCTGCTCGAAACTCAGCGCCGCACTGCTCGTGAGGCTCGCGGTGAGCCCTCGAAGAACGGCATTCCCGTCTCACAACCTCCCACTAGCAGCGCATGGGCTGAAGAAGTTGCCAAGCGTGCCACTCAGCCTCCTGCTGTGGCCGTAACCAGCGAGAGCGCTCCTCTGCTTGACACTTTCGAGCAAAGCAATGGAGCTTCCGAGGAAGACCAGCTGAGACTGGCCAAGCAGATCAGCCAAGACGACTCGGGCTGGAACACTGTCCCCAAGGGCAAGAAGCAGCAGAAGAAGAAGGGTCCCATCGGTGCCTCTGAGGACTCCAACACCAGTGATGCTGGCTCTGTGGTCAACGCCCCCATCGAGAAACCCGCCCCTCTTCCCAAGGTCACTGCACCAACAGCCAAAGCTCCAGCTGCCTCGACCAACGGATACTCATCCCTTTACGATTCAGGATACGATGCAGGCAGCCACCCCGACGACTCCCAGTGGGCCGCTTAATCTTACTAGGCTCACGTTGTCTTCGCCGCCTTTTCAGGCGTGCGTGGAGATATGAGTGCTCCCCACATCTTCATTCTTTCTTAATTGGTCGCACCTAAGAAGCGTCCAGAGTCGAGGAAGACTGTCGATTCATGTTTTGTTTTTCTTTCCAAGCAAGGGTATTCCCACAGGGCATCTCGAGGGGTTCATTTCTTTGCTTTCAATTGAATTCTTTCTTTAAGCCACACAAAATCAGGAGACAAAGAGATGCGGCTGATTTGAGAGCAGGCGTTCAGATGGATCTTGAAGTTCCTGCCGTTCTCTCTTGTACTTGATTATTGATGTATTCAAAAGAACGAAATGCTTTTATATTCATTCGTGCATGGTCTAATAATGGCATAGTGAAGTGGGGTTGGCGAAGCTTGTTGCAGTCGAACCAAGTTGGACGTTCACGTTCCTCGGCCACATGCGTCACGACATAGAGACGCGATTGAGACGTTATGAGTACAACTCGAAAGGAGTCACCAAGTAATGACTGTTGCAGATGATTCGGTCGTTCTGCTCCTGCTACCTATATAAGTACAACGAACCGCCTATTGTTGGCCTTTAACGGCGTGAAAATCAAACAAAGAGCAGATCTAAAAAGGGACAGAGCGTTGTTCGCTACGTAAATCCGCGACAAGCTTCGATTTGCTGACAAGTGGTCTATTCTTCCCCACGTCTCTGGCCTCTCTAGACCTTTCGTCAACGAGGAGACTCTTTCCCGAACTCTCTCCTCTCCACCCCCTTACACCAATTTTTACGACACGATGGCTCAAATCAGAGGGACGGCAGGATACCACTTGGGCTCGCAGCCTTCTTTCGGCGGCCCCGGACAAGCAGATGCCATTAATGATCCCAGCCCGCTGGATGCCATCCGCGAACAGACGAGCAAGATTGAAGACTGGCTCGACACCTTGTCGCATCCCGTCAAGCCGTGAGTCTTGGACATGTTCTCTCCTAGAGCTATATCAGCTAACACAGGCATAGTTATATCCCTGCGATTGGCCGCTTCCTCATCGTCGTGACCTTCCTCGAGGATGCCCTGCGCATCATCACCCAATGGAACGACCAGCTCACCTACCTTCACGACTACAGACACAGTAAGCCATCTCTATACTCTGCTGCTCCTACTGCAATGCGGATCGTAGACTAACACTGTATACTAGTCCCCTCTGGCCTTACCCACATCTTCCTTATCCTCAACGTCATCGCCATGTCCAGCTCTTCCTTCATGATCATCGTCCGCAAGCACAGCGAATACGCAGTTGCCGGTCTTTTCGGAGTCGTCATCACCCAGGCCCTCGGCTACGGCCTCATCTTCGACCTCAACTTCTTCCTGCGTAACCTGTCGGTCATGGGAGGTCTCCTGATGGTCCTGTCCGACAGTTGGGTGCGCAAGCGATTCGCCCCTGCCGGTCTTCCCACTCTCGACGAAAAGGACCGCAAGATGTACTTCCAGCTTGCCGGCCGTGTTCTCCTTATCTTCCTGTTTGTTGGCTTCGTCTTCGCTGGCGAGTGGAGCTTTGGAAGAGTGATTGTTATTCTGCTCGGTGCTGTCGCCTGTGTCATGGTTGTTGTTGGTTTCAAGGCCAAGTGGAGTGCCGTCATGCTTGTTGTCATCCTCAGTGTCTTCAATTTGCTCGTCAACAACTTCTGGACTGTAAGTTTTTGGCCCTATCTTCCGTCTCTTGGTTCTCTTTGACTAACACATTCAACAGCTGCACCACAACCACCCCCACAAGGACTTCGCTAAGTACGATTTCTTCCAAATCCTCTCGATTGTCGGTGGTCTCCTCCTCTTGGTCAACATGGGCCCCGGACAGTTCAGCGTCGACGAGAAGAAGAAGGTCTACTAGATTGCCTTTTGAACTCCATATCAAAGAGAGATGGAAGAGCAAAAAGGATCCAAAATGTCTGGTCGGAAATTTACAGCATACAAGCTCAGGAGTTGTCTTATTCTCAAGATGACTAGCATAACAAACTCGGTGCACAAAAGGCACGGATGACACAAATCAAGCAACGAGAACAATGGCAGTTTGAACTCTCGGTAGAGAGGGCGATTTCAAAAATGTTATCTTTCAGCTTTTCTCTTCTTCTTTGCTCTTGGAGTTTTGTGATATCTGCTTTGGTTGCTAGGCTTTTGCATCGCCATCCACAGGTAATCTGGGTTCAATGGCGTGCCGCCTTTCGAGTATCTTCTATTAACGCGGCTGGAAAGCAGAACTGATCCTTTTCTTCTCCATTTCACCCGATCTTTGGTTTACTGAACATGCTTAGACTATTCCTTTCTATCAAGAGATCCCAGATCATCCGCTTCCTCCCTTCCTCCCTTCCTCTCTCCCATTTCATCCTTTACCGCCCAAGAAATTTCTTGGTCGCTCCTTCTTCAATCCCCATCCCAGCTGTTTCTTCCTCTTGTGATTTGAAAAGTCTTTTGGTACGTTTGTTTCCTTGATGTGTAGAGTACGTTGCACCTTTTTTCTTTGATTACTTGTTCCATTGGTGTTATGGTTTTGGGCTCTCTCTTGCTCCATCATGCAGGATTCTATATTGCTAGTTTGGTCTTGGTGTGTATCTTTTTGTAACTTTTTTTTGTCTGTTTTTTAACCCTCGATGCTGGTTTTCATGGCTTCTTTCATGGCTTATACCTGGCTTTCATGTTCTGCCATCTCGGCTTCTTTTGCTCTCTTTACCCTTTTTTGCTATTTCGGGGAACGAGAGCGTACGGGGAAAGGGGAAGCAAAAGAAGCAACAACAAAGCGTATTTAAAAAAAAGTACCGATGAACCGTATGAAAAAAGGCAAAACAGACCCGAGTAGGAGAAACCCACGAATTGCATACAAGCAAAGACCAAGGACAAAGAGCAACAGTAACACTTGTCTCTAGGGGATCGGAAAAAGATGAAGAAGCTCTGGGTGTAGTATAGGAGAATGGAAGGACGATAGGAAGTACAAGAGCAGAAGGAGTGATTGGGTATCGATATATTGGCTACGAGAGGGTGACAATGAGTGAACGGTAGATGGAAGAGGGAGGTAGCATGAGGGATCTGAGGCGGGAGCAGATGAAGGTACCTGCGGATGGATACCATGGAGGATTTTCGACTGTGCAGGTGGGAAGGAGCGACCGAGGTATGAGGGGAAGGAGCGATCGAACATGAAAGGAAGGAGCGACCGAGTATAGAAGGAAGGAGCGGTCAAGCACAAGCACAATGAGCGATACAGCAAGATAGGAAGGAGCGACGTAGCAGCAAGAAGGAGCAGCGAGATAAGGAGGAAAGCGCAATAGGCATCTTCAAGGAACATGTTTTCGTAACGCTATGATTGGATTTGTTTGTGATACTCTATGTATCACCATTAACACCTTCCTGCGTTTGTCCTCCTTCTCCTCTCCCAAGTATTTCTATTGGATCTTCAGAATAAACTTGGAACCAGACCAGTAACCATCTGACTCCTTCTTCTTTCTCTCATCCAAGTATCGTATTGGATCTTCAGAATAAACTCGGAACCAGACCAGTAACCATCTGACTCCTGCAACAACCCCCAAAACGCCAGTAACACTGTAGCTTTTCATCTTTCCCTCCAGAAACGTCTTGGGGAAGTCAGACCAGTAACCACCTGACTTCCGCAAACCACGTGATTGCCAGTACACCGTCCATAGCCTTCAAGTCGTTTCATCCATCAATCATTTCTACCAAGCCATCCGTTGACGGGACCTCTGAAGACTTTGGCATTGGTGACTCTCCAGCCCCAGAAACTTCTGCCTCCCTTTCCGGAAGGGACAAGCCATTCGCCGAGTCCGTGATAGTTGATACTATCCTCCTCACCCTTATGCCACTCTCTGAAGTCCTCAGCGTCCTGAGTGCCACCGCCAATACGATGAGGATCGGGCAGCGAAGACTCCCACAATGCTACTTGCGTTGCACGAACTCCATCAGCATCGTCGTAGCCAGCCTCGATAAAGAGAACGGGGGAGTGAAGGTACTCAGGGTTGATGCGGCCGATGAGGTAACGGCGGAGAGATATTTCAATGGGGCCTTGGATGGTGATGTAAGGAAGGGAGCGGCCACGGAAGACTTCGATCAAGGTCTTGACGATTGCCTTCTCGGAGACGTAAACAGCGACTTTGTCGGCAGACACTCTCTTGATTACGTATTTGCCCTCGGAGGATGGGTCAGGAGCAGGTGCGTTGAGACTGTCGAGTAAAGCTGCGGTGGCCCTGGAGTTGGCGGTGGTTCTGGTGAACTTGGGCTTCTTGGCTGTGCCATTGCTAGGACCTTGACCAACGTCGTTGTCGAGATCGGCGTCCTGGCCGTTGTTGGCAGGGGGGACCCACATGGAAGTGGTCATTTCAGGCTTGACATAGTTGTAGCGAGTGAAGAGCGTATTGCCCTTGATGGTGATTGTAAGATGCTTGACATTATGCGAGAGACGTTCAAAGTCACGCAGGAACATGCACCTGGATTAGGTCAGCAACAATGATATGCGTTGGAATTGAAGATGCATCCTACCAAACGTCGTCCTCCCAGTCGCCAAATTCGGTCGAGTTGATGACGATCTTGAGATGAGTCGTCTCCTTGAACTCTTCGGCGCCGCCGGTCTGAATTTGGGCCATGAACACCTGACAATCGTCGACGCCGTTAATCTGGAGCTGAGCCTCGAGGGCCTGCTCTCGCTGTTGTTTCTTTGTCATGTTGGTGCTGTCAGTTGCGCGAGATGCTCGAGGTGATAAGGCAGGAGTGGAGGCCGAAATGTACTGAGAGATGGGCTTGATCACCTCTTCTCTTTGCGTGCGTTGTAGCCTCTCTACAGAACTGATCGTCGTTGCAATGGATGATGATACCGTGGAGTGATTGATTAGCTGGATACCTGCGCATAACCAAAATTGCGTGGGGACTTCTTGGTCCATCGTCGAGAGCCTCCAGCGCATCGCGCTCAGTGCTTTCTTTCGTATGCTCTCCACCAGAGAGCCATGTTGGCAGCTACTATCAAGTCCAACATCTTGACGCCTTCATCCTCGATGATCAACTTTCCAAGCTTGGCCTGTTTACCACCGAATCCTCCGCCAGCACGCTCTTGGCCTAGAGAGAGATCGATGTTACCGTACTCGTCAAGGAACTTTCCCATGCCAGGAGAAATGGGGCCATTGGTCAACTCGTCCGAGGTAGAGTGTCTGTGCATTGCTGGCCTTGATATCACGGATGACCTTTTTGATCCAGGGTCGGTGGACATCATACTCCTAGTACTACTTCCTGTTGGAAGGTTGAAGCGCAGCTCACTAACTTCGGTTGCTGCACTTGATGGATTCTCGAGGACGTGTTTGCACTGTATAACATTAGTGAACACGTCACCGAGGCACTTATACTCCCAAACGAACCTTTAATGATCTACCGGCTGCGCCAGTCGAGAACTCGCATTTACCACCCCATGGACTCCGGAAGGTATAGCCTTTGCTCCTTCGGTCGACAATAGCCTTGGGAGCAGCCTGAAGACTTTGTCGATTCAGCTGTAATGAGGGCCGCTGAACCTGCTGGCTCTGCTGTTCTCCGTTCCAGGAAGGTGACTTGCGATGTCCGTAGGAGTGGTCACCAAATCTTGACCCATCCATGTATAGTCTCCGACGGAATGTACCATCATGACCTGAGGTCGGATTCGAAGAGAGCGAGGCCATGTCAGCGCTACCTCTCGAGTCAGGTCTGGCGTGATCAAATTGGAGAAACTTTGAGTATCCTGGATTGTATATTTCCAGGAATAGTGGTGCGCCTGCTTTCTTCGTTTTGATGGACCCGTCACCTCCAATGCTGGAAGATACATCATGAACTGGCGGATCACGGATCTTCGCTACATTCCATTGGAAACCTGATGATGGATCTCGACGGATCAATGTCAGGGAAACACACGGTTCGTCCTCTTCCGGCGTCGATGAGCCCTCGAAAGACACTCGATTAGCACCTCCTGACGCATAGGAACGTCGTGAGTCAATGGAAGGACGACCTGACACAACGTTCGGATCCAAGAATTGGTTGCTCAGGGGTCGTCTTGAGAAAGACGGTCTTGCATCATTACGTTCATTGATACCGAACTGGCCATGCTGAATTGGAGGACTTCTGAGAGGTGGACGTGGCGGAATATCTGGAAGATCTAGGCTCTGACGAGAGACTACAGGCTTTCTTTGTGGTACTCCAAGTTGCTGTTTGGTGTCAAAGACGGCACTTCTTTGTCTCGGAGAACCGCCCGCAGGAGAAGTGGGAGGTGTGGGTAGTGGTTTGCGGTTGATCGTTGAGACAGCTGGTGCGTCCTGGACTGAAATCTGATCCGGAAGCTCGAGAAGGTCATCTTCAGGAATGTCGATGTGCAAAAAGTATAGAGAACTTTGGACGTCCTCTGCGCTGACGACTTTTTCGCGAGGTTTCAGGGGAGTCAGGAAAACATCTAAACATTGTTTAGCAAGACGAATTCTCCCGGAAACACATCCAGAGATACATACCCTTGCTGCCGGGAACTCTCACGATATACAGAGTCAAAGGAGCATGCGGAAGTTGTGTTGGATTCCTTGGATAGAGCGGAGGATCGGAAGCAATTGTGGTGAGCAAGGCCAATGATCTTGCCTCTATTGCGGATGCCATGGTCTTTTGAAAGGCAAGAACTGCAGGTACAAGATGTAGGTCAATCCGAAACCACTGTCTGGCAGATATGGTATAATATCGCTGATCCTGTAGCGATTCAGGCAGGCACTTGGCAGCAAACGTCTGCTGTCGTCAGAAAGTGGCTGAGCAATGCGGCGAGTCGAGAAGGTCGTGTAGAGTTACGAGTAGGACAGACTGGCTTACCAGTCATCCTTTGACTCTCATGGAAGGTTATCAAGACCAAATTAAAAGGGTGGCAGGAGGAATCACGAAGGCTGGCTATGTTTACTTGGAGTAAGTGCTTGCACCCGAGAATGCCGAGAGTCATACGCTTTCGGCTGACAGGACAACGACCACGCCAACCTCACAGTCGCCGCATATCCCTGAACGATCGATACAACTTTTACGAGTATATGCAGCTTGGGTGTTTCACTTAAGAGCAGCATGCAGGAGAGTTGAAGTGGCCGCCGACATTGATATCCAACGGTCTTGGAGATGACTTGCATAAAGTGGTTGCACAAATGCCAGCATAAAAAACGTGGAGTGCTTCTAGTCTGGTCTGTGCTCTCGCATCATCGACGCCTTCGACCTTCAAGCTAGAGTAATCGCCTAGACACTGTTTCGACACCCTTAATCACAATCCAGCTCGTGTCAATCGTCGCAACCATGTCGGACCCTCGGGATATGTGGAAGAACCTGCAGAAGAGCTTGGAGCAAGCCCAGAAGTCGGGAAGAAAGTGCGCAAACATCTCTTTCCATCAAGAACATGATCGTGATCAAGACCAAGAGCTGAGACGAGGCAAATTTACAGATTCGGAGCCGGAGGCCCTACACCCAACCCTAGAGGCGCATTAGGAGGCATCGCTGTCATCGCCCTCGGTCTTGGTGGTGTCTACCTCTTCAACAACGCCCTCTTCAACGTCGATGGTGGTTGCCGCGCCGTCAAGTACAGCCGTATCGGAGGTGTCCAGGGCGACATCTACCCCGAAGGAACACATTTGAAGATCCCATGGGTTGAGACTCCCATTGTCTACGACGTCCGCGCGAAGCCTCGCAATGTCGCCTCTCTTACCGGTACCAAGGACTTGCAGATGGTTAACATCACCTGCCGTGTCCTCTCCAGACCTCGCGTCGATGCCCTCCCTCAGATCTACCGTACCCTCGGAACCGACTACGATGAGCGTGTTCTTCCCAGCATTGTCAATGAGGTCCTGAAGAGTGTCGTTGCTCAGTTCAACGCCTCCCAGTTGATTACCCAGAGAGAGAACGTTTCAAGACTCGTCCGCGACCACCTCGTGAAGCGCGCTGCCAGATTTAACATTATGCTCGATGATGTCTCATTAACAGTATGCGAATCTACTCCTCAGTTGGAGAGAGCCCTAGCTAACATGCCGTTCTAGCACCTCGCCTTCTCGCCCGAGTTCACCGCCGCAGTCGAAGCCAAGCAGGTCGCCCAACAAGAAGCCCAGCGCGCCGCCTTCGTCGTAGACAAGGCTCGCCAGGAGAAGCAGGCCATGATTGTTCGCGCCCAGGGTGAGGCCCGTTCCGCCGAGCTGATTGGTGATGCCATCAAGAAGAGCCGCAGTTACATTGAGCTCCGTGAGTTCGAGAACGCCAGAAACGTCGCCTCCATCTTGGAGAAGAGCAACAACAAGGTCTACCTCGACACCCAAGGTCTTGGTCTCAACGTCAACGCCCTCGGCCACGACAGATCGCTCAACAAGTAAACGACTCTTGTCTCTGCATCATCCTAGTCCTTGCTTTCTCTTCTCTCTTGTTCACAAAACCACGATTTTCTCGGCATGGTTAGCGTAAGATACTCTATGGCGTTTTATGGCTGGCTGCTTCAAATGTGTATAAAATAAGAATCCGAACTACTCTTCCCACTCATGTTTTGAGAGTTGTGTGCTTTACGCGAACTCTATGGTATACACTCGGTCACCTTCTGACACTGAGGCTAACATGGGTCATTCGTGATTGTCGTATCTGCCGAGACTCGCAGTGCCCCGAAGCAAATTCTTTGATTATCATCCTTCCGTCATTCATCCATCATCCCACCCCTTACATACCACCACTCCCACCAGTAACACGATCCAAATTGAACGCAGCACTAACCAGCGCCAAATGCGAAAACGCCTGGGGCGTATTACCCAACTGCTCCCCACTCCTCGCAATCTCTTCTGAAAACATGTTCAAATGATTAGAAAAACTCAACATGTTTTCAAAAATATTGATGGCCTTGATCAGATATTTTTTATCATAAGCTCCAGCTCTGGTGAGGGCTTCCACCAACCAGAACGTGCACATTGAAAATGCACCTTCGCGGCCGCCCACGCCGTCGTCGGATTTCATCGTGTTGTAGCGGTATACCAGGCCGGTGGAAGTGAGGCCGCCTTTTTCGGGCGCGAGGAGGATTTGCTCGAGGGTGGATGTGAAGCGGGGGTCATTGGGGGCGATGAAGAAGACCAAGGGGGCGATCAGGACGGCGGAGTCGAGTACTTCGTTGCTCTCGTAGCTTTGGATGAAGCATTTCATATCGTGGTTATACCCCTTTTCCATGACGTCGTCGTAGATGGCATCGCGAGCTTCTAGCCATTTCATACGGTTGGGGCAGGGGAAACAGCGTTTATCTGCTAGGCGTAGGGCGCGGTCGATGGCTACCCAGAGCATGATTTTGGAGTATGTGTAATTCATGGGTGCGGACCTGACTTCCCAGATCGACATGTCGGTTTCTTTCCAGATGCCGCAGACGTAATCTGTGAGTTTTCTTACCGCGACCCAGAGGTCGTAGCTTACGGGTTTGCCGTACTTGTTGTAGAGGTAGATGCTATCCATCATTTCGCCGTAGATGTCTAGTTGTTTGTGGAAAGCTGCGCCGTTGCCGATGCGGACTGGTTTGCTGTCTTGGTAGCCGGAGAGATGAGACAATTCGATTTCAGGGAGGTCGGTGCTGCCGCGGATGGAAAACATGATTGGGAGGCCGCCGTCGGGTTTGGGAGAGTCGATTAGGCGGGCGCTGAGGAAGTTCATGTAGGCTTCTGCTTCTTCGGTGAAGCCCATACGGAGGAGGATGTAGATGGTAAAAGAAGAATCTCTGACCCAGGAGAATCTAAAGCATCTCATTAGTAAGTGGTCTTGTGATGATAGCGAAGCACCTCACCTGTAATCCCAGTTTCTGCCACCTCCGAAGTCTTCGGGCAGAGAGAAAGTGGGTGCCGCTACGATGGCTCCAGTTGGCTCGTACGTGAGCATCTTCAAGATCATCAGACTGCGGCTAACCACTTCTCTCCAACGTCCTTTGTACTTTGACTTTGAGATCCAATTGAACCAGTAAACGGAGGTGTCCTTCTGAACTTGGTCAAGAAGTGCAGTAGAGACGGTCTCTTTGTTCTTCTCTTCGAGGTCCCTGAGTACGAACGAAACGGATTGACCTTCCTTGAGATTAATCGTTGCAGTCACCCCTTCGCCCAGGGAACAACCGTCAATGTGCTTCTTGGAAAAGGTGAGCTCTGGACAAGGAGCATCGTCGCCACAGTCAATGGTGGCTATGAGCTCCAGAGACAAGTTCTCAGAGCGGAAGTGTACAATTCGCTGTGCATCATCATCAGTCTTGATGATCTCAGTAGTGTGTGAGTCCTGAGCGTAGTTGAAGGCAGGGAACACTTCAACGTTGACGTCCGTGGCACCTCTGATACATTCTACTCTGCGAACAAGCCATTTCTTGAGCTCGCCTCGAGGGTCGATTGTGGCGCCTCGGCCAACCGTAGAGTCAAGATGATCCATTTTCAAAGGTCGAGGGAAGAAGTCGGTGAGTGTCAGAACACCATCATCGTTCATATATCTGGTTTGCAGAATGTTGTTGCTTGGGAGATACTGTTGCTTGGTTGTGATCTTCAATCCCGAAGGGGGACTGATAGTGAAGTGGCCACCCTTATCTTTGTCCAACATACGACAGAAGACGGATGGTGAATCAAAGTCGGGCCTGCAGTCTATCAATGGGTGGATTCCCACGTCGAAATACACTCTACTTACCAGCACATCATGTCGATTCCACCATCAATTGCCTAGCCCAGTCAGCAAAATGCCCACGATAAAGTTGCATATGAAGCCTTACCACAAGAGCACTGGTATGCATATTACCTAGAGAGAAATGGTGTCAAATGCTGAAGCTGTGATGAGATGCATTTCATGAATACCTATCAAACCATATTGCTCGATCTGGATTGTGTCAGCGTATTAGTCGTGCAATTGCGGGATAGAAGACTTACTGGCATGTAGCCAGTGCTACGACGCAGACCTGTAGGGTCAGAGATATGCTCGGCCATGATGCTGTAGGTCTAAAGGCTCAATGGCTCGGTGATATGTTTGTTCAAGAGCTAGCTAAGTCCCTTGCTGATGGATGGTACTTGTACTTGTATGCAGGAAGTCTGGGGTAGCCACGAGGGGAGAAGATATCATGGAGCTTATATCAGCTTACAAACGGCAACGTCACTGGTCGTTAGATGCGTATGGTTGCATCCATGTCTTTCCGCTATCGATCTACCGGCTTGATCGTCATATGTTCGAATTACCCGGATATGTTTCGCAGAGCTTGATGCACCGTCTGCCAATCTTTGGAGGTGGGAAATAGCACATTATACAGCCACTGTGTTTGATTGAGCCTTCCGAGTGCCAGAGTAGTGACTGCCGACCATTGCACCACACTCGTCTTCTCCGGCCATTCCTCTATAGACCGGAAGCAGGAGCTAAGAAGCAGTCTGTCTTTGCCGGCATTCTCGGAGGTCGCGGACTTAAGAGAGCGGGCCGAGCCGAATCGCGGTCCTCCAACAATTGAGCAAACCATCTCGAAGGCAAACATCAATTGCAACCAACATTTTCTGGAGAACGATTGCGATTACAGGGTTAAACACCGCGTACGCGTGCCCTCAGAAAGACCCGGCTCATGCCATGCCAATTGCGCCTGCCGCGTCTGTGTGACAGCCGACACACATATCACCACACCTTGCGCCATGCCGTGACATCTCAAACCGCCCTTCGGCTCTTCCAACAAGTGCGCCATGCATCAGATGCTGCGAAAGCAGCTGAGAGAGAGGCTGCCAGAGAAGCCATCAAAGAAAAAGCGCGACAAGAGCTCTTGAGACGGCTGAACCAAAGTATCGACCCGAACGACCTGTCAGCCACGCTCGAAGCACACCGAGAGTCGAATCGCGCCTCAGTCATACATCAAGTACCGACCCACAAATCCGACCCTGAGGTATGGCGGCCGAACTTTCTGAACCGAGCCCCTTATCGAAGTGGAGCTCCAAGACCATACGAACATAGGGTCACACGAGATATTCAGGAAAGAGATAGGTCGGAACAAGACACTCTGGCAGAGTTCTCCGAGACAGTGGCCAAGACAACCAACGAGGACGATGCATATCAATTGAAGAAGATGAAAGATGCAGCACTGCTTGTGCGAGAACAGCGTGCTGCTGCCGACGCTGAGCTGCGAAATGGCCAGAACTACGAGCGCTGGACCAAGTTCCTGCACGAACACGAAAAGCCGCTGATGGCAGAGATACCTGAGTACGATCCCAAAGACCGCCAAACATTCTTCGATCTGATACGAAGAGTCTATCATATCATCGTCCGGGAGCAGAAGAAAGCCAAGACCTTGGGCGTTCTCAAGGGCCCTGCCATTCTTAAGGGCATGGCCAGTCCTTTGCTGTTGCTTTACTCTAGTGTTTTTAGACCTCTGATGAGCCTCAAAGGCGGCAACGACCCCGAGCCCTGGAACCGCCGACCGAAGAACAAAGGATACTCTCACAGGGAGTGGTTTGACCTTGAGATCACCAAGTTTGCCGAATGGATGCAATTGACTCCCTCAGAGAAGGCCGCAAGAGCAAAACTGACAGAGACGCTGCTCGAGTTGGTCCCAAGAGCGGCTCCAGACACGGGAGCCGAGCCATTCGGTTCCCAAGTGACCGGCCTCACAATGCCAAATTCGGACATTGACATTCGAATCTACGAACCAAACTTCAACGCTCCGCGCCAGCAAGATCAAGAATTTGCCGACAAGGAGGAGAAGCATGCCTGGCAAGCTCAACAGAGAGCCGAAAAGAAGGCGAGAATGATTGCTCACCTCAGCAAGGTCCAATCTCACCTCGAAAAACACCCAGATTTCGACCAAATCGAAATAACAGAATCATATTACCCCCTGGTCAAAGCCGTTCACTTGCCCACAAGGCTAAAAGTCCAAGTGGTCGCCACAAAACCCAGCGACTCGTCCAGAGAAGCCATCAAGTCTTACCTCGAGGAGTTGCCCCATCTAAAACCACTCTTCCTTCTCATGAAGACCACATTAAATCTACGCGGTCTTTCTGACCCCTGGCACGGTGGTTTCGGCTCATACTCATTATTCATGATGTGCGTAGTCGCCTTGAAATCCGCCCCTCTCGAACCCGTCAAGCAAAAACCCTTCAACAGTATATCAGACGATTTCCTGTATATCCTCAAATTCTGGAGTCGCTTCGACACCTCCAAGAAACTCTTGACGATCGAGCCATTGGGGTCATGTCAGAAAAAGCTATGGGCCACTAAGGAGGAAATCGAGGCCAGCAAGACTGATTTTGTAAGTTATCCGCTCCATACCACCTCCTTCCCCTTTTCCCCCTCCCTCCCTCCTTCTACAAAACAAAAAGCTAACCCTCCCACCCACAGGCCCTGTCAGCACGCCTCCGCCTCGCAAAACCAGTCGCCTACAAACCATACCTCCTCGCCCTCCAAGATCCCGCAGACCCGATAAACGACCTCGGCCGCTCCGGCATGGCAATCTCCGACCTCCAAAAGACACTCAGAAAACTACATCGTGATTTAATAGAGAATTTGGAGGATCCGGCTCGCAAAAAGAATCCGAGTGCGTTGTTGAAGGGGGTGGTGGGTAGGTGTGATAGGTTTTTCGATGAGATGAGGATACCGGTTGATTTGTGGGGGGAGCAGTTTGTGGTGGAGGAGGAGGGGGTGGATGGGGAGGGGAGGGAAGAAGGGAATGGGGAAGTGGAGATGAAGGATGGTGGTGGTGAGGGTGCGCTTTCGTGAGGAAAGAGGTTGCTATATGTAAATGATAAGAGGATACAACATGCTTGTACATTGTAAGATACGAAAATGGAAGCAGCAAGATGTCACCAAATCAAAAACATCCAATATACATGCACATGTAGAACAAGGACAAGGAAAACAGCAGGATGTTCGTTATCATGTGGATTTCCGTATGTTGTGTTTTACCAGGTCTATCTGACTCTCTGAAAGTGAAACCGATGCGCCAGAACGCTCCATCGTTGTGTGTCTGGCAGTAAAAAGCAAGGCTAAGCCGAGTTGTGCATGCGTGATGAGGCAATGGGCTTTTTTGCGTTGCGTGTGAGCGAGCGGTAGCTAGCAGATGCTCTCCACTGAGAGCTCCAACCGATGATTACCGTCACCTCGACTCGACAACAAAAGAACCCATCATCCCCAGAATCCGTCTGTCGTGAAAAATATGCCTCCGCACGCTAAGGAAGATAGAATGATCCTCGATGCACTCGTTCGGCCGTTTGTTGGGCCCTTTGACGGGCTTCGCTGCTAGACTTCTTAGATGGCGTACTTTCTTGTCCACTCTCTGGCAGTAGCCTCGTAGCGCGAACGGTCAGTCTTGTAGACGTGTGCGATCTCGGGAACGAGCGGGTCGTCAGGGTTGGGGTCGGTCAACATGGAGCAGATAGAAAGCAGGACTGCGGGGTTGTGTTAGTAACAGCAAATCTGTAAACATTTCGTCCGCAATCGTCTGTCTCAAGACCGAACGAGTTGACGGGAAGTCGCTCACCTTTTGAGATGGTCAGAGCAGGGCTCCATTGATCTCTGAGGATGTCCAGACAGATGCTGCCGTTACTGTTGATGTTGGGGTGGTAGATGCGGGTGGTGAAGTTGACCTTGGGAGGCTTGAAGGGGTAGTCTGTGGGGAAGTGGATGGCGAGGAAGAAGACACCGCCCGAGTATGGGGAGTCACCCTTGAGGCTTGTCAGCTGTGCTGTTGCTGTGTTTGTTGTGCGAGTGGCGACAACGGCGTTTCCTCGCCGCTGCGGCCCAAGCCAGGAATCAAAGACTTACGGGACCCATGATGGTGGCTTGCCAGTGGAACTGGAGGCATAGAGAGTCAGAGTGTGTTCTGGTTGCGATATTCGAGTGGCCACGAGGCAATCACTCAATTTTGAGGCGGAGATTTTCAGCGACGTACCAGGTCATCTCCGATGGGACCAGCGGAGCAGGATGAGGGAGGGTCACTACATGTCCATCAGTTGCTATTCAAGCGATATGGATGTGTGCGGCAGCGGTCCATGGACCATCATCAAGGTGGGGGAGGGGAAGGACAGAGGGGCGCTTTCACATACCGGCCGAGGTCGGTCAACTCCTTGTTAATTCTCTTAAGCGCCATCTTGTGCGTGTGTTGTGTGTTGTAACAGGAAGCAAGTGGTCAACGCAAGAGTCGAGGTTGTTGCGTTGATGATTGTGAAGTGGTATGCGGAGGAGGATGTCGTCGCGGAAGTGTGAAAAGGACTGAGAAGACGGTCAGATTGGCCAGCACGGCTTCCGATGCGTCATGCCGACTTACACCGACGCCGCTGCAACACAACAAAGACGGCCTTGTTTCTGCTTTTGATCGTGTTTTTCCTACTCTCACTGATGAGCGATGTTGTTGAAAGGAAACAATTGCAAGTGAGACGCTTTGCAAGGGCTCTCATTCACGGACTTCATCAGCATTATGTGAGTGATTCACAGCAGGCGCCGAGTGTCACGCGCCCAGACAGCCTGCTCGCTCCTGCTTCGCCCATTTTGGCTTGCAGCCCAATGCACCGACTTCTTCATCTTCACTCATGCAACAAGACACACGTTCCGTGCGTGCATACATTTGACACCGTGACACGCCAATCATGGTCGATCATACTGCACGACATCACGTCTAAAGTCCAAACAACAGTCTTCGGCGGCAAATCATCGCTACTAGTCTTCGTACTTTGTACACTAATTCTTTTGTGGTCTGTTTCGGCTATCTTACACAACATGAACGGATCCGTCAGCCTGCCGACCGAATCCAGCTGAGATCCTTCCTTGTGCATCTACACCTAGCAGAAAGCTTGAATACCAGTAATCGCACGACCAAGGATGAGAGCTGCATGACTGTTAGCATTGTGCGACCGCGAAGTGTCTTTTTAAACTTACCATGAATATCACTCTGGCCCTCATAGGTCTGAGTGACAAACAGGTTTGCTACATGTCTTCCGATGTGATACTCGTCACTGACAGCGTTTCCGCCAAAGACTTCTTGCAGCCTAGAATGTTATCAGCATTCGCTCTCGACAATACACGACTTACTTAAACTTACACTCGTGCGTTTACCAATGCTCTGTCGCAGTTCTGTCTCTTGATCATTGAAATCATCTCAGGGGCAGCCTTGCCTTCGTCCTTCAGGCGGCCGACTTGCAATGCTGCCAGAATGCCGTACGCTGCGTCTGTGGTTGCATCGGAAAGCTTCTTCTGTACCAGTTGGTATTTGGCGATTGGGTTGTTCTTGAATTGCTTTCTCTCCAAAGCATACTGTCTCGTCCTTGCGATGCAATCTTCGAGAGCGCCCATTGTGCCCCACGCGATACCATAGCGGGCACCGTTGAGACAGCTGAAAGGTCCTCTCAATCCCTCTATATCAGGAAACATGTTTGCTTCCGGTACAGGGCACTCATCCAACTGAATCATACCGGTGAGAGATGCTCTTAGACCATTCTTGTGCTTCAGTGCAGGTGTCTCCAGGGTTCCTGGAGGACACTCTGATCTCTCAACCAGGAAGCCACGGATCTTGCCTGTTTCCTGCAGCTTTGCCCAAACGAGCATGAGATCTGAAATTGGCGAGTTGGTGATCCAGGTCTTTGCGCCACTCAGGCTGAAGTAGCCCTTCTTGGTTGGGTGAGGCTTAGCGACAGTCTCCATGCTTCCAGGATCACTACCGTGGTTTGGCTCTGTCAAGCCGAAGCAACCAAGCATCTTTCCCTTTGCCAATTGAGGCAAGAACTTGTCTTTCTGCTCCTGCGAACCAAACTCGTCGATACCGCCCATGACCAGAGAGGACTGTACAGACATTCCGGAGCGGTAACCGGAGTCGACTCTCTCAACAGCGCGAGTGATGAGACCTGATGCGACTGAGGAGACACCAGCACATCCGTAACCTTCAATCGTGGCACCCAGTAGTCCTAGTTCTCCCATCTCTTCAAGAATCTTTCTGTCGTAGTCTTCATTTCTGTATGCGTCTAGTTGAGTCAGCCATCGCTCTGTACTGTGGTCGATCGTGGATACTTACCTAGCACACGAGGAAGCATGCGCTCTTGACAGTAAGACTCGGCAGTCTCTGAGATAGCCAACTCTTCCTCGGTGAACATGTTGCTAGCATTGAGAGGATCCTTCCAATCGAAGGCTACTGGGGCGTGTGCATAGCGACGAGCAACTGAGGCGGCAGGGCCTCTTGAGCCAAGTTGTCTGGCTGTCTGACGGGCGACGGATTTGAACATTGTGGAGGGAGACGAGTAAGGAGAGGAGTGTGGAGTAAATCAGTCAGAGGAAGGAGACAATTGACTATATAACTACACAAGTATGCAAGAGAACAGCGGCAAAGGAGATGCGTGTTGTATCGGAAAGTCGGCTAGGCCCCGCTGTATGTAGGTTCGAGATGCCGAGGCTGGAAGTTGACGGCCGACATCAATGACTATCATAATATTGACTTTCATACATGAGATATGTACACAGAATGCTAGGTAGGCGATTTGCGACTGAGACCAGGCGACTCTCAAGGCATGGTTCTGAAGTAGGAAAGCACATGCGATGTGCGATAGATTGCTGTCGTCCCAATCGGGAATTGATTGAATGATGTCACGAGTTGGACCTTCCCAAACGCGGGCGCGCGTCAGGCAGCCTCGCGACTTTCTGCTTCTGGCTGCCCGCCGAAGCCATCTAATCGTTGATCAGACCTCGATAGTTTCTGTTACAACCCATCCTGTCCTTCATTGAATCCAAGAATCCGCCGAGATGGGTATCAAACGTGAGTACACCCAAACAGCTCGCCGCAACAAATTTCTGAGCTGACCTTAATCTTGCGCAGACCTTTACCAAGTCATCGACGAGCACTGTCCAGATGCCGTCAAAACCGGTGAAATCAAGAACCAATTCGGTCGCAAGGTCGCCATTGATGCTTCCATGTCGCTGTACTCATTCCTCATCGCCGTTCGCTCCGAGGGTCAACAATTGATGAACGAATCTGGAGAAACAACTTCACATCTCATGGGCATGTTCTACCGCACTCTTCGCATGGTCGACAACGGTATCAAGCCGCTCTACGTCTTTGACGGTGCACCACCGAAGCTCAAGTCGGGAGAACTCGCCAAACGTTTCCAGCGCAAGACGGAAGCTGAAGAGGCTCACGAAGAAGCCAAAGAGACGGGTACCGCTGAGGATATGGAGAAGTTCAGTCGCCGCACTGTTCGTGTCACCAGAGAGCACAACGCCGAAGCTCAGAGACTGCTCAAGCTGATGGGTATCCCCTACATCATCGCTCCCACTGAGGCCGAAGCTCAGTGTGCAGCCCTGGCTCGTGCCGGCAAAGTCTATGCTGCCGCCAGTGAGGACATGGATACTCTGACCTTCGCCGCCCCTGTGCTCCTTCGTAAGCTCACCTTCAGTGAGCAGCGTAAGGAACCTATTCAGGAGATTCATCTGGACAAGGTCCTGGAAGGCCTGGACATGACCATGGACCAGGTAAGTTGATGCTGACATACTCTTCATGTCCCCTGCTGACGATCCCACCAGTTCATCGACATGTGCATCTTGCTCGGCTGCGATTACGTCGACCCTGTCAAGGGCATCGGCCCGAAGGTCGCCTACACCATGATCAAGGAACACGGAAGCCTCGAAGCTGTCGTCGGCATGCTGGAGAACAACAAGAAATACACAATCCCGGAAGACTGGCCTTGGGCCGAAGCCAAGATCCTCTTCAAGGAACCCGATGTTCGCAAGGCCGATGACCCTGAGTGCAACTTCGAGTGGAAGGCCCCAGATATCGATGGCCTGGTGAAGTTCCTCGTCGAGGAAAAGGGCTTCAGTGAGGACAGAGTCAAGAACGGAGCTGCCCGTCTCACCAAGAGTCTCAAGAGTGCACAGCAGAGCAGACTCGAGGGCTTCTTCAAGCCAGTCGCCAAAACCGCGGAAGAGCAGGCAAGCCTGAAACGCAAGAACGAGGCAAAGTTCGAGGAAAAGAAGAAGAAGCAGAAGCAGGCAGCCAAGGAGAAGAAGGAGGCCAAGGCCAAGCCCAGAGGTACTGCTTAGGAGAGTTCGATCGACATACATTACGGATGCAAGGATGGGAGTTTTTGATGGCGTTTGCTCATATGGGAATACCCGCCAGGAGGACCAAGTATACGATTTGTTGTTGTCGGCGTTTCAGGAGCGAATGGCTCGGATGGTATCAGCCATGGCATAAAAGGCTTCTTACAATTGCTTGCATGAATACTACGATAGCTATATGCTTCTTTCAACCCCTTCTTTCTTGTGACATGTTCCCCTTCTGTGTTCAAACAGTGTGACATACTCTCCGTGTACCAAAATCTGTCACTTATACCACCTCCCGTGGCCACGCCTGGAGTCTTCTGGTCTGTAAAATGCACATTGTTTTTCGAGATCGATATAGTCGCCCATAGAGAGGCGCTGAATACTATGGTCTTAGTGAGGCTTACTCCTAACACTGCTAGAGTTGTGTGTTTCTACAGTTTTACGCCTGACCAAACGTATAGCACATGGGGATCATCAAGTGACTCCAAGAAGTCCACAGAAATGCACAAACTTTTCAGAGCACATTCCTAGCCTATGATATTTCCGCCTTGCTGGATGATATATCGATCGTGAAAGTATTGTACAGGTTTGCGACTGCTTCGACGACCCGATTTTGACATTTTGACTTGCTTGTGGGGTGACCCTGTCTGTCTTACCAAACCATCTGACATGGAGCAGAAAGATCAAGTAAAGAATGACCGTGTCGAACTAGCGCCGATGGATGTACAATATCAACTCACTCGGCAAAGGTTTTGCACATACACCCAAGAAGACAAAATTAAACAACAAAAAAAACACATTCTTATAGAATCGTAAATGGAGATGTGCAAAACTATACATTACTAAACGACCTCTGTTTCGTGTCTCTCTCTCCCCCCCTAGTCACAAAGACAATCTTTCTATTGCTTATAACAGTATTTGTCGAAACAGGCGGTGCAAGCCTGAGGCAAAGCAGAGCCAGTTTTCTTCATAACCGCACATCCCAAACAAGTCGCCCACCCATCCTCTCCATTCTGCGTAGCGATGGCATTTCCATTCGCGATAATACCAGCCGTCTGTTGCTCAGAAGTCTGTATAATCACAGTATCGATATTGGAAGCATATGTGTAATTGTTATTCGGCAGATACACAATCGTCGCTGTTTCCGCAGTGTCGCAGCCGAAGAAAACGGCATGTTTGTTCAACCCTTGAGCGACAAAAGAGTCCAAAGAGGGGATAAAAGGCATACGGGATAGGCCTTGGAGTTGCGCTTGTTGGTATGCGGTTACGATGGCTGTGCCGGAGGGGAAATCATCGGCGGTGTCGGCGCCATTGTCGGCGGCGATGATGACATCGACGTTTCTTTCCGGTTGGATGAGTGGCCAGAATGGCATTGCGGAATTGCCTTCTCCGCCGTCTACGATCTGGATCTCCGTTTGAGCATTCGTGAGCGTGGAGGCAGGGTACTTGTAGAAAGGGTTAGGGTAGGGAGCGTATAGATCTCTGGTGACCGGGCTGTGGGCGTTGAGGATGATGGCTTGGAGGGTTTGAGCGAGTGATTGTGTGTTGTTTTTTGCGGGGAGGGCGGTGCAGTAGTTGTTGAAGAGGGCGGAGGAGGTGCCTGCTACGTAACCGATGTTGTCGTAGTTTTTGATGCATTTGCCTGATACGGTGGGGGCTCCGTTTGTGAGTCTGGACCCGAGGTAGGCGGTTTGGGTGAATGCGTTCACATCGGAATCCCAAGAGCCGAACTCGTGGGGAGTCTGTAGGACACGGAGTTAGAGGGTCGTTTGGATAGTTCACCATAGAAGAGATCTTACGAATTCGTATTGTGTTCCGTTTTCACGAGGAATGCATTCTCCTTCAAAGGTGTTCACACCTCTGGCGGTGATGATGGGGTAAGGAACAGCGTGATTGGTGAAGTTGGAAGATGAAGCCACGCTGGAAAAGGTCTTGGAGACGGCACCATCGGTCAGAATATCTTGAGAGTTGGTGCTTAGCAGCTGGTAGGAGAGCAGTCTGCCGTAAACGTCGATAAGAGTGGGCTGGAAGCCAGCCTTGGCCTTGTCTACGATATCTTTGACCTAGATTGATTGTTAGGCGAAAGATAAAGGCTCAATAAAGACATGAATGCAACATACAATCTCAGCATATGCAACGGCGGAAAGAAGACGTGCTGGAACGAGAAGCGAATCGGCAAAAGATTCAGACCACAGGTTGTCTCTCAAATAAGAGACGGTGGGCCAGTTCAGTCCAGTCCAAGATGTGCTGAACCATGCACCACCGGAAAGAGACGTCTCGTAAGTCATGGCCTGATAAAGACCACTGGTAGATAGAGAAGAGTCACGAGAATCCAGACCTTGAATAAGACCGGCACCAGAAAGCAGAGCACGGTAACCACCTCCACTCAGGACCAAACCGACAGTAGGGAGGTCAGTAGTGGCGAAAGAAGAGTCGGTCTTCTGCAACCAAGCAGCAAGAGCGGCATCAGCTTTGGGTTTGCGGGCTGCGATGTATGCAGCTTCCGACGAGCCGAGACCATTTGCAGTACGGACAAGAGGAGTGCTGGGGCAGCTTGCGGAGACTGGAGCATAGGTAGTGGAAGCTCTAGGTTCAATGGCAGCAGCAGAGACCTGGCTAGCGAAACCCAGCAGGGAGAGCTGCAGAATTGCAGCGTAAGGAGCCATAACGATAAACAGGAAGAGATGTAGGAAGGGACTGGAGAAGACAAGAGACGAGAGAGCGAGGACCTACATTACATACTACCGGACGATGGTTCATATATTTACCTCAAGGGCAGGGCATGGCAAGCACAGACAAGGAATGTAGAGAGGGTTCCGGTAGGTGGTGCGTAAGCGAGCACCTGTCGGCAGTCTTCGAGAAGAACGGTAGAACCAAATAAGATGATATCCAGCGGACGGGAGTTCTTATCCGGCGCATGCCAAGCACGAGCATATATTATTGTACTGCTCCAATTCTCTCAACTACAGCTGTAGAAAGACATAGAGTTTCTCCATGAAATGGAAAGTATCGGATGAGAGCCAATCTTGTCACTCTTTTGGAAGATACTGTTCACGTGTTCAAGATCTTCAAATGTTTCTTACGGCCGCAGTCTTGACGGTCCGATGTTGAAGTGGCATTTGCTGGATAAGAAGTCCTCGTAGATTTAGTGTCATATGGTGAATAGACCTGCTCGGTTATGTAGATCCAACGGGCGTGTGCAGAAGTGCGAAATCGACAAATGGGATTCCAGAGAATACATCGGTCGCGTAAGTTGAAGCGGTAGGTCAGGACCAGTAAGAACAGGCCGGCAAGAGGGAATGAGATTAGATGTGGGAGCACGGTCGAGGATAAGGATAAAATATAGTGAAATCTGGACCTCGGTGTTAATGTGAAGGAACCAAAGTTTGAGACATTAATCGCGTGGGACGGGTAAACCGGGATGCCGGCAACGTCGACCTTGAGTGTAATCGACCTTCCAGACGGTGATTGAAGAGATGATGGATAGAAAAAGGCATGTCAAGAGCGAAGTAAGAGCTGACAGAGGTCAATAAGCATTTGTCCAAGATCAAGCGACTTCCAAGACACAGTGAAACAGGCAGGCATGATCAGCAAGGTTGTTGGCGGCGGGCCGGAATATTTAAATAGGCATACGGACCCCACGTCTAGCGTCGTCGGCAGGTTGGACAAGAATTACAAGATTGAGGAAGAGCACTTTTGAACATGACGGATCGCGCGAGTGAAGGAGGACGTGAGTTGGACCTGGAAAAGGAGTTGTCGTGCTCTGTGAGTTTTACGACCATGTGTCGGCACATGTGGTCACTGGTCAGAGACTAACGGTGGCTCCAGATCTGCACCGACGTACTCTACCGGCCTCTGACGTTGCTCGACTGCTTGCATACCTTTTGCGGAAGCTGCTTGAAAGAATGGTTTGCGTGGCAGTCTTCTTCGAGAGGGCACATATACTCTTGCCCAGCATGCCGAGCTGCTGTACGCGATACACGACCGAATGCGACCCTCACCACCCTGCTCGAAATGTTCCTGCACGCCCACCCTGATAAAGGCAAGACGGCCCAGGAAAAGCTGGACATGGACAAGACATACAAGCCTGGAGACAATGTGATACCACCTGTAGACCTCGGTCAGGTATCAGATGAGGACGATGAAGAGGATCAACAGATGCTGGCCCAGGCCCGTGAGCTGAGCCTGGACGACGTCGGTCTTGGTACTCGCTCTACCCAGCGTCCTCGCCAGACGCATACTCGCCCTATAAACCGACATGCCGAGTCACCACGGTCAGGCCAGACCGACGGCTTGTCACATCAGTCCAGTATACGCTCGTTACTCAGTCAGTCGGACGTCGACTTGGGCGACATGGAAGATGAAATCATGCGTCACATCATCGACCATGGTCTCCTGGACGGAATGGATCTCAACAATCTGACTCCGGACCAGGAAGACGCCATCACAGACTCCATCGCCCAAGCCTACCGCTCTCGACGTCGTCAAGACCGTCGCGATCGTGATCGTGATCGTATTCGTGACCGTGACCGTGACCGTGAACCTTCTGCTGCTCACCATTCTCCGCTTTCCTCAACTCATAGACACTCTCCATCGACCTCTACCCACCGTCGAACCACATCGACTACCACAACTCGCAATCCTCACCTTCTGCCTTCTGCACAGACTCATCCTTCATCAGCAAGACGTCGCGCTGCCTCGGCCAATCTCACGCCCCGACTCAACACCGCTTCTGATCGCCATCAACGCCTAAATCCTGCCTCCTCCTCACGTCCTTCGAACCACAGCTCTCCCGCATTGCCGTTACCGACTCGAGAAGAACCATCATCAGGCATCCCTTCTCCATCAATCACATGCTCGAGATGTGAGAAGCCTGATATACAACACTCGCTATACTATAATTGCGACAAGTGCTTGGAAGGTAGCTTCAACCTATGTCTTGAATGCTATCATGCAGGAAAAGGCTGTCTCAACTGGTATGGCTTTGGCCGCACTGCTTTCGTTCGCTATCGACCTCAAGCTGCTCCAGGCTCCGACCATGTGCATCTGGACCCTCCTCACGTTTTGTCGGCCAGAAAACACGTCCAAAGCACTGCGATTCTGGAGCAAGGCTTGTTCTGTGACGGCTGTCAAGCGTTCGCCAATGCGTGCTATTGGCATTGCAACACATGCAACGACGGTGCTTGGGGCTTCTGCAATGCCTGTGTTCAGCAAGGCAAGCACTGTACCCATCCACTAGCCTCAGTCGCTCATATGTCCCAAGCACCATCCTCTTCTCATCGCCACTCACCCTCAGACCTATACCCACCACCCCTGACATCCGCCACCTCTGCTTTCCACTTCGCCGTACCTTCCTCAGCCACATCCATTCTCCCCCACGTCCCCAATCCATCCTCATATACCTCAGTAACCCTATCATCCTATTGCGACATCTGTCACTACTCCATTCCACTCTCACACTCACGCTTTCACTGCAACACGTGCAACAAAGGAAACTACGACATTTGCACATCTTGCTACCGTTCCCTCTGCAATACTGGGAAGATCTCCCGCGACAATGGACCATCAGGATGGAGGAGATGCTTGAAATCTCATCGTATGACCGTTATCGGCCATGAAGACAGAGAAGGCGGATCCCGTCGCCTCATCGTCCGCGATCTCGTCGGCGGCTGGGCCTTGAAGGAAGATCTCCCTACCCAATCCACCACTTCTACAACCACAACCAACCAATGGCGTTGGAAGGAAAACGATGGAACTTCCGTCGCTGTTTCTTCTGCGTCCACTCATCCCTCTAAACATCCCTCTTCTTCTCAACACTTCCCTCCAGATGGTGGAATAGGCTTCCGCGCCCAAGCCCTATGGTCATATATCCCTGGAATTGAAGCTACAGATGAATTGAGTTTTCCCAAACATGCGATCATCTCAGAAGTGGAAGACATCAATGGAGATTGGTACTGGGGTGTTTATTGTGGGAGAAAGGGACTGTTCCCGGGGAATTACGTTAGGGTTGTTTAGGTTGCTGGAGATATATCTGCTAGTAACTGGCAAACGTGCTGGAAGATGTGGAGCTAGTGAAGGTTTGGAGTCAGCGGGGTCTTATGGTATAGACCTCATTTTGGGGATAGAGTGGGCAGCTTCCCCGGAATTAGTTGATATGCAAGATGGTCGTTGCAGAACTTGGAGTGCAGAATTTGGAGAAGTGGCAGTCGCAGTGGCAGTTTTACCGGAAGTCCTGGAATCTGGAGCCGTACGGTTGGTTGCGATGGGATGCCAGGAGAAGCAGATGCAATGCAAGATGGACGATGCAACGATGAATGAATCCCTCATCAAGACCACATGATCTTTTCCGCTCTCAATTTCTTCCACCTTCTCTGCATATTGCATATGCACGATCCCCCCGTGCCCGATATTTCTCCATCGCAATTGCACATGCAATGCACATGCAGATGCATATATAACGATCATTTAACTTCCACCCAGCATTTCCAGCATCTACCATCAATAGTTCTGTTTCCTATCACAATGCATGTGACAAGCAACGAAAACCCGTTACAAACTTTATCATTACTTCCAGAAGTTCGTGGGAGTTCGAAGATTCTGAGGTTTCTGGTCAACGTTTTGTGGTCTCAGGTTCAAGACCGTTGGATGTATTGTCCAACGGTCCAGCTGGTCTGAATCCTCGCCAATCAGCAACATGAGGATTTTCTTGGGACAAACTACCGTTCAGAAAGGTACTATATTATCTTTTGCCATTCCGCACTTGCTGTTCCCCTTGTGCCTGAATTTAACTGGCTTTTACTGTTTCACGACTGTTTCTAGATATCCCGCAGCGAAGTTTTGTCTCTCGTGGGAGAGAGAACGTATATGCCATGCCCCAGTTCTTTTGCGATCACCAAGTATGTATGTTCTTTGCCTTTTTTACTGCTTGAAGTTTATTGACTCTTGCCATCTACCGATCTTGTGAGACAAAATTTTGTGCTGGCTGTGGCTGTGAAGGTGCTACTTTCAAGTTTTGCGGAAACAGCGATGGTCTGCAACACTATGATCCTGACTCATACATGCCGAAGCCAAATCACCTTACTAACCACCCGATACCTTACTAACACCGCTATCCCCTCTTTCGCTTTGCCAGTCCAGAACCAGCAGAATCAACAGCAGAAGTGAAAACAGCATAGCCTTGATATAAGATCCAGAATGGGATCCAGACCCAAAGCGTGTTGAAGAAGAAAAGGTATACCCATCTGATAGTTGCGAAAAGAGGTTAGCTTTTTGGGTGATCGTGAGGAAGGCTGTTGTGGTAGGAAGCAGCAAGGTAGAGAGTGGGGAGTGAAGGTGTAAGGCAAGGTGGATATTGAGGATTTCCACGGAGAGAAGGTGATGGTGGAAAGGTAGGTCGTGCGAGAGATGTGATCGCACAGGATGAGGGGAAAGGATATGGTGTATGCAGATATTGAAGAAAAGATGAAAGACATACTTGTACATCCAATTCGAAGTAACGAGATTAGGAGACCCACTTAACCATTCAGGAACAAAAGTCATGAATCCTATAAAACATCAGTGAACCAAGTCCCCAAGCACAACCCTGACCCTTCCACACAAGCAAAGCCCACAGCATTTCTCGAGAAAAAGAAAACGAATGAGATCAAGAATACTCACCACCATAAAGCTCACCAACAGCAAGCACACACATCCAAAACCACGCCCCACCCCACTTCCCCCTAACCATCTGCACACAACACCAAACCGCCAAAGGCCCCCCCACAAACACCGTCAACAATTCCAAACTCACCACCGTCAAATCAGTACCAGCCCATCTCGCATCAGCCTTGGCATATTCTCTCCAAAGTGCAGAATGCCATGATGACCCGTAGGCAGCGCCATAGTACCTGCCCGGCAGATTCAAGAAATGGACATGAGAAGGTAAAAGGGGGTCTGTGAGGAGGGTGGAGCCGTAGGAGAAGAAGCAGTTGTAGAGGAATGTGCCTTCGAGGATGAAGTGGATTAGAGCGTCAAAGGCGTGCCAGATGAAGAGGAAGCGGGTTTTAGAGGTTGCGTGGAGAGGCAGTGCATAGAGGGAGGTTATGTAGGCTGCGGCGAGGATTGCGAGGGTAGACAGCAATGATAGTACAGTTGTCTGATCAATGACCAGTCCGGTCGGAACTGGAGTTGAAGACATGATCGTGTGATGACGACTCGAGTGTTGCTTGAATTCCAGCACCGAAAGGAGGACTGAACATCTCAAGTCATGTCGTGCACACGCCATGTTGAAGCACGTGCACAAATCATACAGAAGATTGCAAGCATTCAAAAGACAGTCACATTGGAGTACGAGGCAAAGCAAATGTTTAAGAGTAATAGAAATGTTGATTTCTGCTGCTGCCTTCAGTCCGCTTCGTGGCCCCTCCTAAGCATTGATTCGTAACAATCCCATCGGAAGAGAAACACGCCCTCCAACCCCATCCAGAATCCAGCATGAACATGATTGCATCCATGCTACGTTCCTTTCGTGATGAGAATACCCAAAAAGCCCATGCTTGCCATCAAAAAGTTACCATCCCTGTTGCCATGATTCCTGAATTAACTATCAACCAGAGTTGAGAGTCGATGCATGCGCCCATATGATGGCATCTGTACATGGATGCACAGCGACCTGCCTCCCAGTTTCCGGCAATGTGTGAGAAAGGAAAAGAAGAACACAAATACAATGAAAAAGGAAATAAAAGAAGAAGAAAGGAAAATGCAAAATGAGAAGAGTAAAAAGGAAAATAGCGAGAACGACTTTTCAAAAAGGTATCGCGCTCGAAAGGAGAAAAAGCAAGCCCAAGTCCACAGTGAGCGGGACACGAGTGTCTGCGGTCACTATTTCAAGAGCCATCTATACACCATGAGCCATCTCATGGAGGATCCGGAACGCCTTGCAAGATGAAATGATCAATGCCGAATCGCTTTGATAGACCAAGGAAAAGTATAATAAGACGAAAAGCCAGATTAGACCTGGGGGTTGCCCAAGTTCGAGTGAGGTTGATCGTAATTTTTGAATTGCAGCGGCTGCGGAGACAGGTGCTGGATCCGAGTGTGCTGTAAGAATGCATCATGCATAAGTTTCAGCCTTTTATCCACGGATGGCTGTCGGAGTGTGCGACTCTGAGAGGTAGCCATCACGAGCATAAGGGTAGTTGTAAGCTCGCGCAACATAGTTGTTGTTGCTGCTGATAGATGCGGGCGAGCCCGAACGAGAGATCAACTTGCTGATATCGTTGCGGCTGGCGAATTTGTCGTTGGCGCCATCGAGGAACGGCGAAAGACTTTGAGGTGGGGTGGGAGTGACAGAACCAGATTGAGGACTGTACTCGTTTGGTGATGCACCGTCGCCAGAGCCATCGGTACTGCTGGGCTTCGATCCGGAACTGGTTTGAGGCGAAGGAGATGATTTGCCCGAGGATCCAGGTGTGAACTGATTTGATAATTAGCACCATGGGGATTAAGCCTTGGTGGAAGTCTTGTTGGAACCTACGTAGCAGAACTTGTTCACGAGGTCTTTATATTGCTGGGAGCCGATTGCGGGTCTGTCGGTGGTAATAGCATCAGGACGCTCCGGAACCACAGGCTTGATTTCGCTGGCGGTCCTGGGTGAGAAGTAGTGTGCATCGGCCTGGGACGAGACTTGGGTGTGAGGGAGGAGTCCACTTTGCTTTCCAAGTTTGTCCTGGGCAGTCGACAAGGCGGCGCTGAGAGATGCTCCGAAGTCGTATCTTCCGCCGAGACCGTTGACAGCCGGTGCAGAGCCAACGCGAGTAAGGTCCACTCTCTTGGAGCGAGGCTTCAGCTTGACCTGAGGTTGGGCGGTAGGGTCACCAGTGATCTTCTCGGGAGAGCCGAAGTGGTAGGTCGAACTCTTGGCGAGCAAGTCTTCGTCAGCGAACAGGCTACGTTCCTGACGTGCTTGGCGTGCCGAAGCTGTGGGAGGTGAATGTCTGCTACGAGGGATGGTGTTGCGACCAGGTCTTGATCCGGAAAGGGATGACAGTGAGCTTGTGGAAGCCGACTTGGCCAACTTCTTGACAAAGTCAATCTGGTAGTTCATGCCGTTGTTGCTGTCCCAGTGTTCCTGGCCTCCAGAGTTGTAGCGCACGCACAGCAACAAGGTCTTGTTCTCCAAGTTTGCTTGGTCGGACAGACGAATGTTGAAGGTGAAACGATCGCATCCGTCGGAAGTCGCTTGCTTGCGGACGTCGGAGTCGTATTCGGCCATGACCTCGGAGGTGGTCTTCCAGTAGTCAAGAGTGAAACGCGCAGCGACATGTTTTTGGAAGGAGATGTTTGCTACGACGACAGTACCAATGAGAGTCTTGGTGTCGGCAGAGAGGTATACCTTCTCGACACGAACGGGCAAGTATTTGCGATCGTGAGTCTCCTCGGGGAAGTTGGCAAGCCTAAGGTTCCACTCGACCTTTGTTTGTGAGTCCTTGCCTTCGAAGGGATACTCGGTCTCTTCGTCATAGGTGTCAACGGGGGAGGAGCCGGCGCTGATAGCAGACGGCTTCTCGACCTGCAGGAAGTGTCTGGTTTGGTTGCCGTTGTCGTTGAAGTGGACCGACTTGGAATAGGTGGGTGTTCCGGGCATGCTCGAGTATCGGCGTCTTGAAGACGGCCTGAGAGCAGGCTTGACAAGCTCACCAGACTTCTTCCTTACAAGCGGCGGCTTGACTCGTAGCTCGTCATCGTCGTCGTCGTCCTCGCTCTCTTCCGAAGGTGACTCGGTAACGACTCGCTCCGGAATGATGATGGCTGTCTCAGTCGACGACCTCGAATGCGAGATCTTACGTGCTGTGGCGCTCAATGCAGTCGGTGAGTGGATGGTGGTAGTGGGCTCCGAGAACGAGACACCGTTTCTTGCAGGCGAACCTTCCCGCTTAAGTTCGATTGATCGCACGGCTTGCTCCAGTTCACCCCAGGTATGAGCGAAGTTGCGCCCCCTCGGTGCTTCGGAAGTGTCTTCGCCGTCCGAGTTCTCCGAGGAGTCAGGGGGTGACAAGATGGCACCTGTCGGAATCAACAGATTGTTCACAGGAGAAGGTGATTGGCGGATGCTACCGTTGTTAGAGATGACACCCTCGACATGGCGAACAGTGCTCGAGTCGTCGTCGACTGGTGATTGCGGCAGACCAGCTGACTCTTGTTGGGTGATCGAGGGTCCTCGCCTTTGCTTATTCAAGTAGGTTGTCGATGATACTGAGCGAGGCAATGCTGGTCTCGGCGATGAGGGAGACCGTGTTCCTGGGCTCTCTGCGCTGAATGATGATGAACGGCTGATCACTGGGCTCGTCGTCCTGGACGAGGCAGGTGACTGGTGGGAGGGCGGTGTGTAAGGCATTCCGGTGATGTGATGGAATTGCCAGAGGGGAGGGATCTGTGGATTTCAAAGGCCGGCGAGCATCAGAAGGGCTGCGCAACACTACGGTTGCTTGTCAGTCCCTGCACGTGGTGGGGGAGAAATACACCTTCGGCTGTTCCGAGCGGATACTTACGGATAGATAATCAATGAGGCTGGGTGAAGGTGAGAGTGGAGTAGGTGGGTGAGTAGGGTAGGTTGGTGATTGTATTGCGATATCAGCTAGTGAAAGCCGCACCGTCTCACAGGCAAATAATTCGAGCCTGGTGAGTGAGGAAAGGCACTGCAATTCCTCGAACAAACCGAAAGCGGGAGTCGCGGCTTCTTGGTATGTTCCAACCTAGATGTGCTTCGTCACTGCCCGGCTGGGAGGAATGATGCTGATGCTATGACGATAGATAAAAGGAAAGGCCCGAGACGCAACAACGCAACAAAAGTCGAGCAAACAACAAGATGGTCAAGACACAACCGGGAGGAGTGAAAAATCGATGCGGGAACAGGCAGTGATAAAAAGCAAGGAACCCAAGCCCCAGGACGATTGGGGAAGTGTGGGCAGTTAACTGGTGGTGCGGTTGGTTGAGGGTCGTTGAAGGGTTGAAGCGGGTGCGGGCGCGAATCACAGACGGATGCGGCAGGATTCAAGTGTGGCTTCGAACCCCATGCAAAGACCAGGAACACTGGAACAGGGAGCCGGGACAAGGTTTGACAAGCGAGGATTGGCTCTGGCAGCGTAACAGTGCGTTCCGCCTGCAGCGGGTTGGGGATCTTAGTGAGCAACAACTTGCAGCAGCTCGCTGTTCTGGGCTGGGCGGCGACGGGCGCAACGGCAACAGCGAGACCGTACCAAATCGAGGGGAAGCCCGGACAATACAACAGAAACAAAGGACCGCCCTGGCGCTTTCTCAGGCACAGACAAAGTACTCGACCACATGTTGCCCGCAGGCTTGGTGCTACTGAGGTATCTTGTCTCTGTACCATGCCCCAGCGGTTGCGCCTTCAGGACTAATGCACTCGAGGATCTTGGAGTCAGGAGATGACTGCCGTAACTATCCGAACAAACACTTGGCTGCCTGCTTTTCGAAGACTTTTTCCCTGCTGTCTTTACGCGACGCCAGAAACATCTTCATCCAGCATCAAAATGCAACCACTCTTGTCGATGATGTTGATGATTTGTCGATCTCGGCGAGCAAGCCTGCGCGGTCGTGGCCGTTTCCGAACGCTCATCACGTCTCCTGTGGTATGGATGGCGGAAGAACTAGCCGTAAGTGCTCAAGTGCTGTGGCTAGTGACAGGCTGCGTCCGTGCTTCCGTGGACACAAGCGCTGCCTGTGTCGTTGTCATGTTGTCTCCGTTACGATGCTGACTCCTACATGCCTACTAACATGTCGTCTTGTTACATATCTGCTGACGGTGACACCACCTTTGGACAGCAACTCATTTCTCGGCTTCGTTGCGAATTACCACGGCCGCCGACTATTCATGATTACAACGACGTCTCTTATCTCTGGCACAAATATGGTTCCTCTGGAGAACCAGGCGTTTCGCTCTTCCGGGGACCGGACTGACTTTCTCCAGATCGTCCCCAAACGTCCACATTCCTCAATTGATTTTTTGACTCTTGACTAAGCTCGGACCGGCACATCAGTCAAGACTGGCGACTGCTTGAGGCGCGTCTGAACCAGTCAGCGAAAACCGGCGTGCTTCTCCTTCACGCCCACACATCTCCGCTGTGCCCAAGAAAGGATATTCTCACCTCTGCAGGAGCATGCCAATAATCTTGTATTGGCGTCTTGTCGTAGCAGGCAACCCAAACGAAGCCATATGGATTGTGTGAAGAGGTGAGAGTACGTGTGCTTCGATACGATGCGCATTGACTGTATCAGCGATCGCATCTTGCGAATCGTGATGGTAAAATTCTGCCATGGATATATCACCTTGTTGAGGGTGCAAACTGCAAAGATTGTCGTTTGGTCCACCGCGTCGCGTGCACGATCTCTCTCGTCGGCATCAGTGCGTGGTTTGTCTGTCAGCAATGACGCTGTCGTACTATGGATAGCCTGATGACACCCAGTTTGCTAAAAGGCATTTGCTCGTGGATAGAAAAAAAGGAGGCTCTAAAAACGGCCATCTCCACTCGGCGGCAGAAAGTAGCTGAGTGCAGCGTCGTTGCCGTTTCAGCATGTTGAGGGCTTCTTTTCCTCCACCCAGCAGTGACATTCTGTCGCGCCTTGCTGCTGTAGAACAAAAAGATCTACCCGCTTATCCTGCGAGCAATCACAATAAGTATTCTTATACAGAGACCGCTTCCTGGTCGTCTGGATTCCGAGGTCTCGCTACTGCTACTGCGTTGCACTATGATGTGCGGAGTCGTCCAATTCCAGCGGCCATAAAATTTCTCCATACCACACCTCTCTGCAATTACACTGGACGGTTTCCTCCAAGCGCTAGTACTGAGTCAGGTATAGTCCAATAGCTGACGACGAGGCAATGACATATTCCTTGAATCTCTATCCCGAGTTCCCCAGGTCCTTGTGGGATATTATTGTGGCTATGAAGTTAGCGGAGCCGAAATGGCACACAAGATTGTACACAAAAGCGAGTCTATGGCACGGCACACGGCCAAAGCGTAAATGGTTTTGTAAGCAGCAGTCCTATGCAATCGCGATTGATGAAACACGAGGCAGATCAATCGTAAACTTGCCTAGCAATTCTATGATGCTTGATAGTGTGTGGTTGCTGCTAACGAGCCTGACCAGCTTCAGCGAATCTCTTTTCCAACTTTGCCACCGCAAACGCTCTCCGGGCTCCGCTATCAAGCAAGCGCATCTGTCCGATACCGCCTGTCGAGGCACAAGGATCTTGTCAAAGGCTGTTCTGACCGGTCGGTACAACTTACACATATTACTGACAGCGCGCTACCGGCATCAGCTGTGTGCAGCATGTCCTGACGTAAAAACTTTTGGATGTTTGGATTTCGCAGTTTTCAAAAACTCCACACCCTGGGGCCGGCACGAGCACTTGTTTAACAAACACACGGGCCCGGCCGATAGATGAATGGTTGGTCATTACTAGCGCGGCACACACGCGCCAGTCGCGCCTCTGACGTTCAGCAAATCTGGCGGCTGTTCTTTCAACAACTTCCTCCCACACAAGCCACACCAGATGGGATATTCGTCTGGGGTCGAATACGCGTTGGTGAGACGGGGCGTTTCCTCACTCAAAAACCGTGCTCAATCGCAATATCTCAACAACGCTCGCGCTGCACTTTTGGAAATTCAACCCTCTTCCTGCACGAATGGTAATTACCATCATTATTGCTTTCCAAGGTTGTGGTGTGGCATGTCGAGGCTCTGCTGAAGTGCGCCTCCATTATTGTCTGGATTTGGTTAAGCCATTCCTATTGACACAGCAACGATGCACCTCTCTACCATCGGAAATGCATAAACTCATTCTTGAATAGGAACAGCGTTGCGGCTCGTCCTGCGAAAAGTACATGTGTACTTCAGTCTCCGGGGCGGAGACCGTTGACTTGCAGACATGGAGGGGTCTACAATTCCAGATGCACGTCTTTGACATGTACCTCCATCTTCATGGGCTCGAGCCACGAGTGCAGCTGGAGGATTATTCGCCATCAGAAATTGACCCGACAAACCCATCAAGACGGTGCTAGACCACGCCTCCATCACCTTGGCAGCTATCACACCATGTCTCACAGATAAGGAAAAGACACCGAGTGCTCGATGCATACACGTAACGTACGTTCGCGGACTGCACGGCATCGAGTGCAGCAAGACCTTGTCTCGTCCTCTTCAACCTGCGACGGACACTGGATTGCATTTTCGTTCATCTGGGAGCGGGGTGAAGGGCTTGGCTTTCAATCCTTCACAATCTCACTTATCACGACATGCCAGACAGCAGCGGCGACTGGGTGGCGAACTCAAGATATGGGTCCATAAGGCCAACTCAGCACAGCATGATGATGCGCTGGACACGACAGATTTGGAAACATGAGATGTCTTGTCGCACGGACAGATCCCCGCACTCCTCCGCAGGTACTTTAATAGACGTAAGTATTGGACCTTCCGAACTCGGGCAATTCTCCACGGATCTCACTGATATGCTATTCTTGTGCGCATCCTTTCGAATAGGATATACAGCGGCTAAAAGAGTCATGTCATCCGTGGAGAAACAGGCCCGTCTCCGAAACATGTTTGTTGGAGAAAAGCATGGGGTGTGTTCGTTGAAACTTTGCAAATGAAAAGCTTTGGAGCTTGAGCACATCCCACACGCACTCCAGAATCTCAACGTCAAAACCGAAAGGATTCTTGATATCCACATTTCGGCGCTGTTTTCGCACTCACTCTTCGGACCGATTGCAAGCAACGAGTGGAGTGATGAGACGCGGAGACCCCGAAGATGTGGGCAATATGTCTCTGCGCTTTCGTGGAGGTTGAGGAGAAGAAATGAGGAGTTGGAGGAGTCTCCGTCTTTGACACTTCTGGACCCCTTTCTCCTGAGTTTTCGCTTGGAGAAGATACACATATACTTTTTGACCAAAAAGTAAGACCCTGATCAACATGCATCTGGCTTGCTGCTTGCACATGAATGTTCTTGTTTTCCAAAGAGATAGGCCACGAGTCCATAAGACTATTTTTGAGTCTTGACTAGGGGTGCTAGAGGTAACGAACATGTCAGTAAACTTTGGTAAATAACTGTCAGTCGCACCGTGCGGTAAGTAAAGTAACGAGCGGCTGTGGCCGCGGATGACGTTTACCATGCGAGATATGACGCGCCCGCTCAGCACCCCAAATTCTGGCCATTCCTCATATAAAATCGCCATTTTGAGGGGTCATAGGTGGGTCGTGAATATCAATCAAAATATTTGACATTTTTATAAAGACTGGTTCATCTGCGTATAATTACCATTGCTATATAGCGCTAGATTAATGGAGTCATTATCTATGTCTTCTGCTTTAATGATTTAACGACCTTGCTACTACTACTACTACTGCTATATATGCTCCTCGAGTTGCTTTAAACGGCGATATTAGTCGGCATATATAGCTTATTCTTAACTTATGCCCTACGTCGATAGTTATAAGGGGTACTAGTAAGGGTGTTGCTAAGTAGAAGGGATAGGGTGTATATAGAATAATAAGTGTTATAATAGTCCTTACGTCGACTACTAAGACTAAGAAGACTAAGAGGGTTAAGAGGGTTAAGAAGACTAAGAGGGTTAAGACTATCGATTAGGAAGAGATATATCGTCGTTTAGAGTAAGCGCCGATACGGCCTATTACTGTTTAACTATAGCGTTAGTAGTTATGTTCTAATAGCTAATAGGTACGTCCTTCTAACTAGTTACGATAGCGAGGTGTTCTATACGTAACTTCTTCCTCTCTATACCTTCTAACTTTACGATCTCTATCCTCTTCCTCTTAAGCTTATGCTTCTAACCCTCGAGCTATAGTTACCGTATAACTGCTCGCGAGTTAGAATAGATATAACATTACTAGTCGGTCTTAATTGTTCCTATCTTAGTACGGAAGGAATTCTAGATAAACCTAAAGGTTAAGAAGGCGCGCTTAGAGGGAACTAAATTAGCCGGTATCGAGAATAGTCGAAGCGCTATCTCTAATATAGTAGGTATAAGAGGTAAGACATAGTCCTAGAACACCTCTAGGTTGCTAGTTTTAGTCTATAGATACGTATCTAAGAAGTGTTCCTTACGCCTTCTAAAGAAGCTTAAGTTATTAAAGAACTTATCTTGCTTGTTAATAGGGACGTACTTCTTAAAGAATCGCTTTACGCGTAGATAGTTATCTACTAGCATGTCGGCGACATTAGCATTAGAACAATCGAGCGCTCTAGCAGCGTAATAGATATTATAAGTCTAAGTCTCTAAACGGCTATTAAACCTCTTTAAAAGTTCGTCTAGATAAGGAAGAGGGAACTTAATTACGTAGAGGTTAGCTCTTAGATCTCTCTACCTCGGTAATACTATAGCGACAGTCGATCGGTCGCTTTTAGAAGCGACCTACGCATAGTAGAGAGGTGTTAGCTACTAATATAGTTATTCTATCTAGAGCTAGAAGTAAGGACTCTTAATTATCGCTAAGGCTACTACGCTAGTATTAGTTTTACGGAACACCTTAGTATAGCGACGAGCGAGCACCTCGAGTAGTAGTTTATTCTTAATAAGTACGTTAACGACATAGAACTAAGTTCCCTATCGAGTAATTACTAATAGAGCAAAGGCGCGTAGTTTTAAGCCCTCTTCCGTAGCAATGTCGACTAGTAAACTATGTAGTTTGTTTGCTCCTTAAAACACCTTACTTACCGCTTAAGCACGCGCTATACCGATTTTGTAGAAGGGTATCGCCTTTAGAGTCCTCCGGTCGACGAAGGCGTCTTTTATTAATAACTAGAGCCTATATGCGTCGCAGAGGACGGCCTATATATAAGTAGTCTTAGCATATCGCCCGAGCTCTTTATAGACTGCCCTTTAGGTGCCGTAGGTGTTAGTATAGAGGCTGCTCTAATAAGACAAGTCCTTACCGATCTAGGCCTTAATCTTTAAGATTAAGAGCTTATATAGGCCCTTATAATCTTATTTAAGTGATCTAGTATTGTAAGTAGTTAGGTAAAAGGCCTGTCCTTCGCTAACATTAATAGATATGTTTATAATCCGGTCCTTATTTAGAGCATTAGACTTATCGCTAATAAAGTTAAGTCGACACCTAATACCCTAAGAATTAATGATCCTATCTACCTTCTTCTTTATATTAGCATATACGTCATCTAAGAGCTCGCCGGATAGCTTCTCTCGCCCTAGCGGTGCATAGTCTAACTCTCTAAATAGGTCCTTCTATACCTTATTGCTAAACGAGTAGAATAGCATCCTAGATTAAAGCATTGCTAACGCGAACAGGCGGTTTAGTTTCGTACGTCTCGTCTCGTTATCCGGCTCGTTATTACTATCTAGCACTTTCTCGTAAGTAGCATTAATATAGACTACTAGAATTACCTTAAGATCTAACCTCGCTTTGACATCGCCTTAGAAGCGCCTTTTAAGAAGATTATTAACATAGGCATAGAAGGCGGCGTAGACCTTAAGATGCGACCCCTTACGGTTAGTAGAGCTTCTAGAATAGCACTTATCGATGTAGTAGCGACAGCGACTAGTCTCTTTGCCCTTAGAGTTAGTATAGGCATCGAACTGTGTGTTTTTAAAGCAAGTAACGCGAGGCATAGTAAATGAGCTAATTACTAACATTAAGACTAGAGCGACTACTTATTTATCGACCTATCGACCCTCGAAAAACTACCCTCTCTCTCGGCCTCATTAACACCTATAATAACTTAGTTAGCACGTCGGATCCATGGTCGAGCGGCTGTATATAGACGACATGGTGCTTAAGAGGCCTCTAAAACCAAGCAACTAAGGTGGGGTGCCGAGGCCCTTGCGTAAATTTACGCATTTTGGAGGTTATTTACCGAGTAAGTTGACCGTGCTGATTTACCAGTTATTTACCGTAAGGACGACACCCCTAGTCTTGACCTCACGACTTGAGTTTAAACTCCGTTTCGCACCTGCCACTCTGCCACTACTGACACCAAGCCATGCAAATTCTGAAAAGGGAAGTAGGGCCTTGGGCCTGGCTTATCTCTGTTTGCAAGCCATACCGCGGAGCTGACCTCCTCCACCCACAACTTTCTACAGACATGCTCATGAAACTGATCACCGCAGCGATCATTGTCTCTCGGCAATACACAACGAAATATCACATGCATATTTCGTACTCTCGTTCTGGGACGCGGATTTCACTGTTGAGCAACACACGAGTTACACTCACTTCTGCCTCCCTTCATTGCTCAACACCCCACCTCGAGATGTGCTGCCTGCCCCCGACAGCGGAATCGGGTCTGGGCGCTACAATGGTCGGGTGTAACTTCCTCGGCTTCCCTGACCCGCAGTCGTAGTTTGTTGTTGTACTCCGTACACAAGTATCTTTTTCTCTCTCAGCACCCAAAACAATCCTTCCCACGCGCGCGGGGGGGACCCTCGGACATTTCTACTCACACCTCCAAGCTGGGGTACATGAACTCGAGTAGGTGTCTGCGCAAAAAGCTTACAAAGCTCATGACAAGGACGGCGGTGAACCATGGGTACTGAATATCATCCTCATGCACGGAACAGCAGAGGTCGAGATTTGGTCCAAACATACTTGCTGCACTTGTCATCTTGAACCTGCTCTACTCATCCCTCACTTGATGTCTCTTCAAGCCTCGTATATCGCTTGCGTGGCCCTCTTTCCCAATAACAAACTCAAGAATCTACAGAAACCCACGATTGCGACACTTTTGCAAAACCCACGTTTGCCAGATACAATAAAAAAAGTATATACCCGTACCTTGCTTGTTGAAACGACAAAGATCTACCTTCTCCTTTTTGAGAAGATCAGCTCGAGTTGTGGCTGAGAAAATGGACCAGCCAGTTGTAGAGTTCAGCGGGATGGCGTTTTTCGGGCCACCAAAGATTGCTCAAAGAGAGTTTTTCCGAAAGAGAGTTTGTCTCGGCAAGAAGGCGTCGCACGCTAGTGGGAGGTCGAGTCCAGCTCTCACCATAATCTTCGTGATGTTCATGCTCAACAGTAGGTGAAGTTCGAGAACTTTTGCTTGGGAGATTTGATGGTGTTTGGTGAGGGTGATCTGAAACGACTGCCTATTTCATGGATGTCGTTTGCTGTAATTAGAGTTATGGTATGGGATGTATCGCCCTGCTTTATTCGCGTTGCCTGATTATGCTCACTCTCCTTGGCTATCCAAATGTGCTTGATTACTGCAACTCTCGCAGTTCTGACCGAAGCAAGTGCATGTAGTGCGTTCAAGTCCCACCAGATGAACATGAAATTTCTGGTGAGGCGACCTCATTTCTATATTGCGTGTGCGTGCATACCTGCATATGCCTTGCATGTCCACGACAGGATGCACAAAGTCGCTTCGTTTAAGAAAAGCCATCAAAGATGAGCCGAGTGCCGTCTCGCCGTAACCGCCAACCCTTTCCACTCGGATCACCGTTGCAGACTCAATCGATTCTTGAAGCATGCAGGGTAAAGTGTTGTACTCGAACGACAGGATAAGACAGGACCCTCTTTTTTGTTCGTTCACCCCCTCAGTTTCTGCTACTTCTCCAGGCCGATGGCAACCGATGTATGCTGCCAAGGTGTATGTGCGTTCCGTTGACGGGCGTGTACGGAGTACACGTACGATCCTTTTCTTCTCCACTGGCGTGATTGGAGTGAGGAGAAAGTATGGGGATATCGAAGGTGCTTCTTCGGTGTTTGTGTAGAAGGATTCCATCATGTCGTGTTTCGTGCCGCATCTGCTCCGGAGCTGTGGAGGTGGAGGGATATCACCTCCCTTCTGAGAAGAAGTGGTAAGATTCTGGAGGAGGGCTCTCTTGCTCCGAAAGACAAGCACGTGATACGGGTTTGCTGCGGTGCTGCCATGTCTGATGTCTGGTTGTGTGTTTCCGGCGCTTCCGGTGATGGGTATGTGAAGCCGGGCTTGAGACCAGTCTGTGTGAGGATGGACTATGCTCCGTGAGTGGTTTGACGTTTTGGAGAACTGTGGATCATCTCTTCCGAGACCGGTGAAGAAATGGATGTGGTTTGACCAGGTCGAAAGACATTTGCTGGAAAGCGATTAGTTGGGTTGAGCGAGTAGATTGTGTTGCCAGCCGCCTTATGAATGTAGGGATCTAAACCAATTGATGAGGTTTTAGGGAGACATCCTCTTCACCGGAGCCTATCGACAATCAATACTGGCGGAGATAGGGCGGCAGAGGGGTCTCATCAGCATTGACCAGCATTGAGGCTCACGATTGTGACATCGTGGTGCACAACACTCCTAACCGTTTAGGCCATGTACGAAGAAAGAGGTCGCGACGCTTGAGCTCTCGAGGTTAACGCGTCCGAGGTCGAAGAACTTGTGCATCTCGACAGTCGTTGGCGAGTACTAGTCAGAATGTCGACTGTAGTTGGTCTCGGTAAGGGGCCATTGCACGTGCGTTCAATCGAGAAGGTGTACTTCAAATCGCTACTGCCGCCCCAGTCGCGTTCGTAGTCGCCGTTTCGTTCTTGCGTTTCTTCGACAGTGGTACTTTGCTGCACGCTAGTGAGCCGAGCTTTCTTTTTATCCACAGCGGATCTGCTCGCGTGTCGCCCTTTCCCCTTCTCCTATTACTAAGTGGTGTCTTCAAATACCACACACCGAGTTTTGCGACGACTAGCGTGGACCGAGGGGTAAGAACTGTGCCATCAGTGACAATTGCGGGACAAGCAGTTGCTGGAACGCACGATCGCCTAACAACCTGAGCTACGTCAAGCAAGCGCGGCGATACTACGAGCTCTGAGGCGAACGAAGTCATCGTTACCTCGAGCATCGTGCCTTCTATCGGCCGTGGATCAACATTCGATGGGTAAGAGAAGCTCGATTCCGTTCAGGTCGTGTCGTGTCGTGTCGTGTGTGATACAATAACGCCTCCTCGAAAGGCTTCCTCAGACCATTCTGATCCGACCAAACTGATCTTGCACAGGTTTCTCATCACCGAGACATAGGTACCTGTCGTCATCAGGGTCAGCCTCAGGGAGCTCAAATCACAAAAGGCAAGAGAGAAAGAAACGGCGCCATACCCTCTATGATGTCCTCTCGTGATGTTGAAGCCACCGCTATCACCCCAGATGCTTTCCATTTCTTGCCTGTGCTTGCTCATTGGTTTTCCCTCTGCAATCCTCATCTTCTCGAAAAAGACGTACGCCGCATAAAAGACGCAAGAAGTGTTTCCAGTATCAGCACCTTTGTAGCTACGGAATTTGGTCAGCTGGCCCGATTGGATCTGAGATGGCTTTTTCTCGCTATGGTATTGATCGCGTAGGTCGCGGCAGAGTTGAGCGGCTGTGACACCAGGTTTGCGAAGATAGGCATTGATCTTTTTGCGGATCTCGTCGCAGCTGTCGTAGACTTCAACCGAATCGTCATCTTCTCCTGTTCACACCATCGTCAGCCAAGCACAGAACACACCACTTTCAGCATCGTAATTACCCTCAAGATGAACAGAACTGATATCAGTGACAGCATCCTTCTTCCCGACCATCGTCGAAGATTTGGCAGAAGCAGCAGAAGCACCAGCTTTCGCGGCAGCAGCAGTCTTTTGCTTCTTGGTAGGAATCTTCAATCCAGCCATCTCTCTCTTTCTGAAAAACTCCCAGGCACTCTGATAAGTATCACACCCCATGCCACCATACTGACCCTTCTCGGCCATGAATCTTCTGTACGCATTTTGAGAGACCCCAATGGCATCGCAGAATTGCCCAATTCTCATCTCGCCTGGATCAAGAAAGCGCTTTATTTTGCCACGGACTACGGTACAAGAGTCCATGACCTGGCCTTCAGATACGTCGAGGTCATCGAGATTGATGGTAGGTGGTGCGTCGGTGGACTTTCGTTTGGAGCCAGCTAGTTGAGCGGGTTGAGCATGGGCTACATGCTCAGCAGTGTTTCCCGTAGGAGCAGTCGAATGAACAAGATATCTATCCATTGTCGAAAAACACTCTCTCACTCCTGATGCAAAAGTCCAATCGAAACAGTCGAAAGAACAAGAGGAAGACGCGACTGTTATGTCTAGTGACGCGTGAGGGAGGAAGCAAAAAGGCGGGGTCCCGAGAGCTGTCTTTCGCTGACCAATTGACTTCGCGTGTACATCGATGACCAAACCAAACCAAACCACCTTGACGTCTTCCGAAAACCCACAATCGCACCACTTCCACATCAACTCCATACCGCATCATACACATCACATTACAAAACATCACAATGGCACCATCAAGAGCAGTCCTCCGCAACGCCACCATCACCTTCGCCGCCCTCAGAACCTCTTCCCGCACATCGACCTCACCAGTAACGCGACAATTGCACCATCTCTCCATCGCTCGCCCGATCGCAAACATACGCACAACGCTATCCACCCTCTACACAAGACGTTTCAATTCCTCAGAGGCAGCCACAGCAGCAGCAGCAGCAGCGCCAGAGTCAGCCGCAGTGGAAGCACCAGACTACCTCGACGAAAAAGAACTGCACATTTTCCAAAAACTGAATGCGGAATTGGAGCCGACGAAACTGGAGGTATGTTTTCCTTGTTCACCACACATTAGCTTTGTCCTTCCAATCCCTCGGCTTTTTCCTTGTTAGCTGCGCTTTACTTCTTATTTCCATCTTCCTCTTTCTGGTTCCAAGTTACTGACTGGATATTGTACAGGTTCAAGATGTCAGTGGCGGTTGCGGCAGTATGTACGCTTTGGATATTGTGAGCTCGAAATTCAAGGGCTTGTCCGTCATCAAACAACATAGACTCGTCAATGCCGTGTTGAAGGATGAGATCAAAGGGTGGCATGGTGTGCAGTTGAAGACGAAAGCTCCTTGAGTCTGCAAGATTGAAAGACAATGTACAGAGGAATAGCAAAAGAGGAGTGCTGTTTTTGGAAGAGATTACGAGGGAAAGGAACACACATGATACAGGCATCAGGCGTGGATGTTGCTAGAGATACACATGGCGGAGACGAAATGCTTCATGCTTGGACAATGCCTTTGGAGGAATCGCAGAACTGTCGCAGTGATCAGCGTAGTGGTGACAAGTGGAGAAGAGGACATCAGGTATGTCAAAACCTTTCTTGTAAAACCAATTTTGTACAAATATTATAAAAAGCAAAACCAAAAGGGTTCAAAAGAAGGAAGGCAGCAATAAAGCCATCCCAACTCCACTCTATGTAAGAAGAGAAGAAATCCAAAGACCAAAAACCAAAAGAAGCAATTTCCGCAGTTTCGTATGCCCTCGACTTTCCGAGGTCGCATCTTCAATGTTTCAATCTTCGCCAATCCTCCAATCCTCCCTTTCCCTCCCATCTCCAATGTCCTTCCCCATGCCTCAATTTCTGGGCCCAACCACAGTCTTCTGGACCACCCAAATTCTCACTCTCTCCTTCCCTCCTCCCTCTCCCTCTCTAACCATCCCCCCATCGAACAATTCCCTATGATCTTCCAGATCCTCAAGTGCTTGCCTGCGAACCCTGTCGGCCTCTTGTCTGTTTCTGATATCGTCAAGACGTCTAGATTGCGACTCGACACTGCCGTGTTCGAGCAAGAACAGTTTCTCGGAAGCTTTGAGGTTGGCTAGGTCGAAGGTGGTGTAGATTTCTGGGTCTTCTGTGGTTGAGCTCATGGCAGGGAGAGGAGGTGTGGTAGGAGGGGTTGTTGTGGTCGTATTGTCGGCAGAGGTAGATTTTGGCATGGCAGTAGAAGTGATTTCCTGACGCACTGCAAACACCGTTCTGCTTAACAAACCTCTGGCTTCAAAGACTGGGAGTTCGCCGACGAATTCGGTGTGTAATTGTCTCTGGCACCAGACTTTGACGTGGCCGGTAGGGACGTCTAGTTGGGCCCATGACATGTTGAACTCACCCATGCCTTGATGCAATGATCTAGGTTTCAGAGGGTCGATTGCAATGCCGCTGTTTCCGTGGGGACGCAAGATTTCGTTAGTGACTTGTGCGTTTGCTTCGTTGAGATAGGAGTATGAGCCGCAGACGAAGTTGTCCTCGTCTGAAGGTTCGGCTTCCTCGAGGGCCCATTGTTTGCGGTGGACTGTGTAGACAAAGTAAGTCAAGTCTGCTTCTTGGATGATTTTAGGCGGCGGCCGGTGTTTCTCTTCTTCTTCGTCGGCTTCCTTGGCGTGGTTGTACAAGCTCTGAATGTATGCCGAAGGGAGAGTCTTTCCTGCGGTGTGTGGGTGGCCATCTGCTCTAAGTTCGATGCCGTCGTGCTCTTTTGCCTTTGAAGACTTTCTTTTTGAGGGAGTCTTGTCGACATCTTCTGAGTCGTCCTTAGGGAAAGCAAAGCCGGCGTTCTCTGCTTTTGCTCCTTTACGCGTGCTTGCACCCTGTGCGAGGCGAAGTCTGTGTGCTTCAGTGTGCAATTGCTTGAGCTCGCGTTCAGCCTTTGTGCGAGCGGTGTGTTCGTCCTTCAATTTCTCTTTGTGCGTCTGTGCCTCCTCCTTCAACTTGTGGTATTTTCCTTCGACCTCAGCTTTGAGCTTTCGGTCCTTCTCCTGGTCTTTGAGCTTCAGGGTATTGGCGATTGACTCTTCTTCTAGAATTCTGATACGTTGTAGAAGTTCTTCCTCACGCTGTTGGAGTCGTTTCTCTCTAAGTTGGCCACTTAGTTTCTCTCTCTCCAACCTATCTGCCAATCTTGCAGCATCGGGAGCCTTGACAGACGGCGAGGCTTGGGTTTTAGGTGGAGCGGGTCGAGAGGAATGTATGGTGGATGGAGCGGGCCGAGATGAATTTATGGTGGATGGAGCGGGTCGAGAAGGGCTCATCTCAAAGTCCTGTTCGTAAGACTCTGCAAGAGATTGAGCAGCTTCGGGTGACATCGGTGCCATCGAGACGTGTTGCTCCTCCACTGGACTACCTTCTAGTCCCATGGCAAGCTTTGCCGCATACATACGCTGTCGGGACTTGACAGATTCGAGGATGTAGCCTTGGTGATACATGTCGAGAAACTCCGTGATGTCATTCCATGTGAAAGGTCCATGGCCATCGCCATTCGGCCCTGGTTTCGGATGCAGCCAACGGCGTACTCTTTGATCCAGCGTAGTGACATTGAAGTTAAGCAACTCCTCGCGGGTGTAGTCCCCGTAATTCTCGGGCCTCAATGCTGCTGTAGAGTTTGATCTGCTAAGGCCAGATTGGTGAGGTTGTTGAGATGGCTGACGGACCAGAGACGCAGGGACTGCCGAAGGGACTGGGGGCGAAAAGCTCTGCGCATCAGATGGATAATCAACATCTTCCTGGAACAGTGGCCGACGTGGAGCATGACTTCTTGGAGGTCTGACAGCTCCCAGAATATTCTCCACCTTCTTGTACTCGCCCTGCGGCTTTTGAGTCAGGGGATCTAGTGAAGTCGAGGGGCGAAGGTCTTCATGTTGTGGGTTCGATGTGTAAGCTCTCTCATGGCCATCTTCGGACGGGTAAGCCTCATCTTGCATCTGTTCCGTTACTGCATCGTTCTGTGCCCGGCGTCTTTCTCGCGATACGATAGCCTGCGATGGCAACCCTCGCTCCCGTGTCTCTCCGCTCGGCGATGATTGCGTCTGCTCATGATGGTGTTGCAAATTGCGAGAACGACCGTGAGGCACTCCGTGTCCGTGCTGGTTTGTCTGTACCTGGTTCGGCTCGCGCGATTGACTGACCTGCGATGGAATCACTTGCCCACGTGCTTCCACTCTAGACGATGGTCGTGCTGGCGATAGTAATCGGACTCGCTTTCGGCTTTGCTCCTTCACTTCGACCTGAGCCCGGCCCTGACCGTCACCTTGTGACCTGCGTTTTGATGGCATCTCTCTTCTGTTCTGATTGACGGTGCTAGCGACTCGTAAGATCATGGATGGCTCGTGAGCATGCTTGTGGGCTTGCTCGTGTCGTGATGCTTGTCTCTCAGAGTTTGGAGTTTGGCGGTCCGAGGTGCTGTCGTGACTGAATCGGACGCGGGGTTTCTGTGTTGACGTCGAGTGGGTTTGACGTGGTGGTTCTTGTGAGTTGATATCTTGCTGTCGCTGGGAGCTTCGTGCGCTCGCATCGCTGTTGAGGAAAAGAGATGTAGGATCTCTCTCCTCGTCAGAGTCGCTCTCTTCCCTAAAAGGTTGGCGATCGAATATCGACTTGCCCAGTCCCGAAGTGGCATTCTTGGGTTTCATCACGCTCGGCTCAGGGCGTCGTGGTGGTGACATCCTGTTGAAGTGAAGAGGCTGACTTGTCGGTCGAGCGAGATCGTCGGCACCTGTCTGCACCATGATGAACGAGGAAGTTGTTGTTGCAAAAGTGGTGCCAGTCGAGGATTAAATAATCGAATTGGCGCAGAGCGCACGTGTTTACTCGTGATCACGCTGGTGAGATGAGTGAAATCGTGATGAGTGAAAATCGTGATCACGCTGCTAAGACGAGTGAGAACTGTGATCAGTGGAAATCGTGATCACGCTGCTGAGATAAGTGAAATAGTCGTGATCACGCTGCTGAGATAGGTGAAATCGTGATGTTTCTTGTTTTTCTTAGGGTGAAGTTGTGCCAGCGGACCAAGAAGTGATTGATGTTTACTCGTGATCACGCTGCCGAGATGATTGATGTTTACTCGTGATCACGCTGCCGAGATGATTGATGTTTACTCGTGATCACGCTGCCGAGATGATTGAGATCGTGATCACGCTGGTGAGATAAGTGAAATCATGACGTTTTTTGTTTTTTTTAAGGGTGAAAAGTTGTGCCAGCAGGCTAAGAAGTGATCGATGTTTACTCGTTATCACGCTGCCGAGATGAATGAAGTCGTGATCACGCTGCTAAGGCGAGTGAAAATCGTGATCAGTGAAAATCGTGACCACGCTGCTGAGATAAGTGAGAATCGTGAGACGAGTGAAAGTCGTGATCACGCTGCTAAGTTGAATGCAAGTCGTGATCACGCTGCTGAGATGAGAGAAAATCGTGATCACGCTGCTAAGATGAGTGAGAAGTTGTGCCAAACCCCGGACGAAAATGCAGGGGTCAATGTGAACAAATAATACCAGTGAATACTTACATTTCACTGCCTAGTGAATCTTCCACGAAACGATATGTGAAGAGCATATGAATAACCTACAAGCAAACCAGCATGACACAGTGAAAGGACAACAAGAAATTCCTAGTAAATCCAGAGCTCTTAGGAAAGTGAAGGAAGTCTATAGAAAGTCAGTGAAGTGAAAGAATTTTGAGTGAATCAGAGACAGGGGTACATCCCAGCTCCCCTACAGGATTCTGTTTGTACATGTCAAAATGCAGGATGCTTTTCAAATTGATCTCAGTGTCTAAGGAGAGCGGGACTTCTCTGCACTCTCTGCGGACCATTTGAGCAATTCGAATACATTCTTGCCTTTTGACAAGCCGATTCAGGGGGTAGCTGGCTCGCTGGGATGCCAGATGAAATTTTCGAATCGAAGCTCTCAGCTCTCCGATAGGGTGCGCTATATGCTTGTCAAAATGCAGGATGATTTTCAGATCACCTAGGGGGTCCAGTGAGAGTAAGAGAAATTAAGTACTAGTACTGCTCTCTCTGGACAACTCATGGAATCCGAAAAGCTTGTTGCCTTTTGACAGATATGTTTCGAGAGGCAGCTGGAAGGCTGAGATGGGGAAGATAGGAACGATACGTATTAATGCAGAAAGACAGGTGGAGCAAGGCCTCATACTCAATGAGCCTTCAACCAATCGAGGACGACTTCGAACGCCTGCTTTTGGGCCTGCTTGATAGTCTCGTCTTGGTATTCGCCGACGACTGCAAAGCCTGTAACATTCTGTTAGCCACTACTTATGAAGCGAAGAATGAGACCTACCGTGTGGTACTCCAGGATATGTCCATTCCTGAACATCAACACCCTTCTCCTTCAAACTCTTGATGCCAGCCTGGCGAACCTCATCGCTAAATAGCGGATCTTCATTCACAGACAAAAAACCAATAGGACTCTTGACCCCAGTAAAGTCCTCTCTCTCAATAGTGGCACCATGAAGGATGACAGCAGCCTTCACAGCAGGTCCTCTCCTGACCATGCCCTCCTCCACCTTTCCAGCGGCTTCTTCACTGACTTCTTTCTGGCCTTCGAAGACATCGGCGCCTAGTTCGCTGGCTAGCAGCAGAGCGTGTCTGCCACCAACACTGACACCAACGCAATACACACCACCGCCAGCTTGCACAGCATCAGCGAACTCATCCTTGACGGCCTGCAACACCTTCATCAACCTCGGTAGCACAGAGCTCGGTGTATGTCTCGCCAGCCACATATCCAATCTGAAGCTCTTTGCCACCTCCGCAGCCCTCAACTTCAAAGACTCCAGGAAAGAAGTCTTGTCGTCTCCAGCAGCGAATACAGAATTGGGAGCTGCATCATTGTTGAATTGATCAGGCATGATGACCAGATAGCCTTGCTCAGCGTAGGCGTCGGCTTGGAGTTGGTTGGCTGGGGCGTGAATGCCAGTGCCGCCGGTCAGGAAGAGGAGGAGTTTGCTGGGTGCGTGCGGGTAGTCGGCTGGTTTGGTTATGTAGCAGTCGATGTCGTTGAATTTGGTGACTTCGCCGGTGGGGGTTTGGGAGGATGAAGTGGGTTCTGTGACTCCACATTAGTATGGGATTTCGATAGAGATGAAGATGTGAGAGAGAGCTTACGTCCTGCTTCATGGATTTGTGCTGACTCTTCCTTTGCTACCATCAGCTTGCTTGGTTCGTGTCATTTGTTGATGGAATGGAGGCTCACTCCAAGACTGGGTCCCTGGTCGACGGCCGAGTCACCGGGAATGGCGCTCTGTTCGGCCAGGTCGCTTTCAGGTGCTCTAGTTGCTAGTTCGTCGTCTGCCATTTTGCTTGATGTTGTGTGTTTGGTTTGTGTTTCCACGTAGGTAGGGACTTGGATGAAATGGGAAACCGCTTCCCCACGAAACTGGAAGTGACGATGCAGCTGACGTCGCAGGGTCTTGTGCACAATCTATGCATGTCTATGCTCGTTTTATGCCGGGATCTCGCAACTGCTACCACCCTGTCTCCAAGGCGACACACATAGAAGAATCTAGATTGGTCATGTTTGGATCGTATTGACAATGCTTCATCCCATGCTCCCAGAGCACTATTTATTCTAGCTGCAAGAATGCACGATGCTTTTGAGATCCCGCATTTCTCCAGTGAGAGCTTCCTAATCAGAGTCGCTCAGCATGTCTTCATCATCCTCCTCGCGAGCGACATGCGCCGTCAAGGCCTCGATAGCTGCCGCGCAGCCGTCTTTCACTGCCCTTCGCTCCTTCTTTCCATTGGCGATTTCAGCCTTTTTAACTACCTTCTCGATGAAGTAGCGCAAGCCTTGTACCATATCAGGTACATCTTGAGCTTTTGAGAATACCTCGTTTACTGATAGCTCCCATTTGCTACCGTCAGAATTCTTCATCATTTTGATGAGAATTCTAGTCAATAGCACCTCAGTGAACGTGTTCGTCTTAGGTTGAAGGTAAGCGAAATTGAGTGTCTTGAGGGCCGTGATAGGGAAACCACCCTCCGTTATGAGGTCAGCGTAAAAGCGTGCCAGGTTAACGATTTTACGAGTGCTCATGTTCTCGTCCTCGTCATCGTCGAAAGCGTCATCCTCATCGTCAGCCGTCATTGCTTTCTCGCCCATGCGCTTGAAGATATCCCAGAGTCCGAATTGGAAGGCCTTGAGCATACGCTTCTCGCCACAGAGCTTCTTAGCGATGAGTGTATAGTAAGGGTTGTAGGTGGCTTCAGCACCTGCGCAGTGAACCAGCACGCGAGGTATCTCAAGCTCCTGTGCCTTCTTGAAACCGAGCTTGAGGAGACGCATATGTGCATCCTGGTAATCTGAGGCTGACATGATGGTGACGAAGATGGCGCGACGAATGTCTGTGTTCATACCCTGCTGACGCGCCAGCTGGATCAAATCAACGCTACCGTCATCTGCGGACACTGTCGTTGAGTCGTTCTTCGATACTTTGACAGCGGGCTCGTCTTCCTGGTCCTTGGACTGCTTTCCGGGATCAAGCCAACTTGCACCAACAAGCCACCATTTACCCTTCTTCTCAGTGTCGCGGATATCTGCCAATCCAATACGAAGAGGCTCGCTTGCCTTAAGCGAAGATCTGTTGTTGAGAGATCCAAGCGTCTTTCTCATCCTTGTCGTGTGTTCTGATACGATAGCAGATGCAACGGCACCGGTCTTGACACGGTTGTTCTTGAGGTTGTTGATGGTCTCAATCATGAACTTCGTTCTCACTGACAAGTTTGCCTCTCCAATGCGGGTGACTTCCTTCTGAACCAGCATGACGATATCCTTCAGAGCTGTAGGATCGTCTGAGCGAAGTTGAGGACCAGAGTTACGGATGATCTTCAGCAGGAGTTCTGTGTTGGCCTCGTTGAGCTCTGTCAAGAACAAACGAATGTAGTCAAAGACCAGGTTGCAGCCAATAAGCTGGAAATTGTAGAGCTCGGAGACAAGAGCCATCAAATTCGATGTTTCCTTGCCTGCTGTGGTGCCTCCAGTATAGTGTCTGTCGAAGTCGTTGACAATGCGCTCAATGACTTGAGCACCGAAGTCGGTTCCGATGACCTTGTAGAGAGCGGCCATGAAACCTGCATGTAGGATGAGGAAAGTATCTTGCAGAGTAGTGCGGTCGCAGATGAGTCCGAGTAGAAGGTCGATGAGGGTTGTTGTGACATATTGACGAGGGTTGTTCTGGTAGATTTCTTCGATGGTCTGTAAGATGGACAGCAGGTTTGCCTCAGAAAGACGGTTGAGTTGACCCTGGATCTGACGACGGAGGCGTGCCAGGGCTTCAGTGTCCGAGGAGGGAGCACCTCGCAAAGACGGCGGAACGTATTTTTGAACGGGAGCAGCGCCAGCAGGTACAGGAGCAACATAGGGGTTCTCGCGCACTCTCGGAGCAGGCGCTTCCTCTTCGCTGTCCTCGTCATCTTCGTCGAAGTCTGCGAATTTTTCTTCGTCCATATCCTCGTCGCCATCTTCCAGGTCATCTTCTTCATCCTCATCTTCGCCATCCAGGTCTTCGTTCTCCTCATCCTCATCATCCAGCCCGTCAAGGTCGAGATCTTCATCGTCACTCTCGCCTAAACCGTCCATGATGCCGTCAAGGCCATCGTCCTCGTCTTCGTCACCACTCATTTCCTCCTCCTCATCCTCATCCCCGTCCTCGCTCTCCTCGTTGTCTGAGGGTTCCTGCTGTGCGACACTGGCCTGACTGACCTTCCGCCTCTTCTGTCGCAACCATTCGTCGTCATCTGATCGCTTCCTCTTAGTGCCGTCAATGCCTTCGTCGTCATCGTCGTCCAGGCCTTCCAATAAGTCGTCTAATCCGTCGTCTGCAAACGCCTTTGAGCGTTTCGTCGACTTGATGCCTAATTTCTTTTCGAGGGCAGCGATTTCAGCATCATCTGCAGCCAATCTATCCTTGACAGCTCGTGATACACGAGCCAGCGGTGGCGACTCTTCACGGGCCTTTGATTTCGGCGGGTCTTGTTTCTTGGTCGTCTTCAGAATCGACTTAGGCTTGTCGGCAGCATCTTTTACAGGTTTCGACTTTGGCTTTGGGGGTGGCGTAGGTTCATCATCTTCGCTCTCTGAGTAGACATGGCGTTGCGGTTGCGGCTGAGGACGTCTTTGCGGCTGTGGCCTTTGAGACGGCGGGCGAGACCTCGATTGCTGGTGGCTCTGCTTTTTCTGATTTCTTTCGTTCTTGCGGCGTTCCTTCCGTGTTGGGGCGTTCTTCTTGTTGTTGCTAGAATCACCGCCGATCTGGTCCAGCAGAGCTTTCGGTAGCTTCGGCTTTATAAATGAATCGTTTGGACGCATGGCGAGTATTCTTGGTGTTGGAGAAGTAAAAATGGCAAGAGCATAAAATAATGTCTTGACAGCGAGCTTGGCGGCATGTGAAGTACCCCACATTCTCGGAGGTCATCCGCCGCCATGATTTGTTATAGAACGTACATGTCTACCTGGGAATGTCGACATCTCTAGCTGCTGCGATGCACATTATTCTGAGTTAAAATTGCTTCACTGAGATACTTGATGTTGTTGCAAATTCAGTGGAACATCCCACAGCTAGAAAAATATCGTGCATTTCGACAGGGGGTTTGGGAGCAGCAGTGTCCTCGAGTAGATGCCAGAGAGTTGAACATGCTGCCGACGGATAAGACAGCTGTTCGTTAGTAACTCCTCATGCATGTCGCAACGACCACTTGGACGAAGCACGCTTGTGCTTGACACCTTCTCCATCTTCTATACCACATCACAACCATGTCGTCGCATACGGGTAATGATGAGGTAGGGTCTCGCAGATACACTTCTCAATGCATTGACTGACTGTATGTCTAGTTCTTCACCAAGCTGGCATCTCTCCTTGAGACGCGCCAACAGAAAGGTCACGGCAGCATCTTCTTGACACAGAAGCGATGTGCGCAGTTCTTCTTCTACCCTTCACGAATATCCCTAACACACCAAAGTAACACATGATGAATCCACTTCCTCCAAGCCTGCCGACTCCCCTCTCGCCGACCTCGAACCTCCATCAGCACCTCTACCCATCCTCATCCGCGCAACAGACGGCAACTCGCAGACCAAGGATCGCAAGAAGTCAGAGAAGATCAAGCTTAGCACGGTTGTGCAACCGGATGATTTGGAATCCTTCTACACACGCTATGCCGAAATCTGCAAACAAGGCATGCAAGCCCTCAAGAAGAGAGACCGTAGCAAGAGAAAGAAGCAGAAGCAAGGAAAGAAGAAGACCCAGGACGACAAGAAATGAGGGCTTGTGCTCTCTACTGGATGTTTACGAGTAATGACGCTTGTCCGCTCAAAAGAATCGCTGCACCATCTGCGAGCTGCACTGCCTACCCGGAACGCTTTACTTGGAGTTTCGATGGCTATATTAGAGCCTAATATGCTCACCAAATGCTTGCACTCTGATCAAATTCGAGGAAAAGGTCGACGATCGGAGAGAGTCCTGCACCAGACTCGGCAAAGGTACAGAAGCCTTTGTACGCTGCACACCAGCAGAACAAGTACCTGCTTAGCACAAAATGACGAATCAATTCTCAAATCTACAGCTTCAGCAATTGCGCTCCTGTCTTCGTGTTTCAACAGTTCTCTTTCGAGAATCTCTGCTTCAGATGGAATCATCCGGGAGGCTATACGTGTAAGCTGCACTGAATTGATGTACCTCTGACAGCACGAGGTGCTGAACGTCTCGATGGTGAGTCAGGAAAGTACCTGGTGATGAAGAGTTATGTTTCTTCATGTTTGTTTCGATAGCCTACTTCATTGGCAAGTTCACCGGGGTCGTCCAATGTGTTCTGATGTGGACTCTCGGCGACGACACCATCGCGACTGCGCAGCGTAACTCACTTTTATCAGCCGTGACCATGAACTCCATCCGGTAACGCGCAAGAACCTGTCAACACGCGAGCCACCTTTCTTCATGCTCAGTAAGCACACTATCTGCAATACATCAGTGCATTCCTGACATCTAGAATGATAGATCATGCCTCGCACCAGGGATCTGGGCGACAATTCTCTCACCAAAGCACAAATCAAATACGTCAAAGCCAAGCTGAGAAACATCATGCGTCAAAAAGCAGCCCTGGACCTGGAAAACACCAACTGGTTCACCACAGAAACTGCACTCTTAGCCCCTGAACAGTACATCAATGTGGAGATGTTCAAAGCGAAGATCATGAACAACGAATACCGCACACTCAATGACATTAGAGATGACTTTGAGCTTTTGGTGGGAAATGTCGTTTGGGGTTTTGGTAGTTTGTGTATGGAGGCTATCAATGCTCGTGCTGTGCGTGATGAGTTTTACAAGCAGATGCTGGGTTGTCCTGTGGCTCCTGGCGGTGGTGCTGACGAAGACGAGGACGATGATGAGGAGTAGAACGGTGAGCAGTGGATTGAGTCTTGATCACGCACGCTGACAAGTATCCTCCAGCAAGAGAAGAAACAACACCAAATCACTCGTTGTATGCAGCTTCACTCTATCTCGCGTCCTCGTCACTTCCATAGGCTTCGGTGTTGTCGAAATCACTGCTATAAGTTTCCACTCTTTGCTCTTTCCTCCTTCTCTCTGCCCACATACAAACATCGAGTATTAAGCTCGACTTTCATCCTACACCAAGTCACCAACATCACAGAATCACCATCAGTAAGATCCAACACGCTTCACACGCTTCGCAATTTATCAGGACTGACAAGGGCTTTTGTAGACATGGGCAGAGCTCCGCGTCAACAGCTTGCCTCTATAAGAGCCAGAGAGTCAGAGGGCCGTTCATTCACTACCGAAGAGAGTGAAAGATTCTCCGCTGCCGGAGAACAGGCTAGAGTCACCGCCGAAGGATTGGTCAAGGACATTGCCGGCACCGAGAAGCTTATCGAGATGTATGTCACTGCTACTATCAACAACTGCAAACTTCAGATTGTAGTGGACAAGCAGGCAGAGCTCGCTACAAACCAGCGCGAGCCTGAGGCTAAGATGGACGAGATCGGCGAGATGGACAAGCCCGCAGAGGTGATTGAGAAGTCACTCTAGACTCAATCAACACCAGTGAGCGCATCGACATCAGATCACACCAGGCGCAGCAATGCTGACCAAGACCAACAGAACCCCCCGCTAATACGACATTGCGGAGTAGATAACAGGCCACGACAAAGCCATAAAGCAATGGCGCAAGAAAAGGTTGAGCGATGGGGGATGGACAAGCTGCTCGTCGTCGCATGAGCAAGTCCATGAGCATGATCAACATGAAGCACTCTACAAGTATCAGGGTGGATCACTTCTAAACAATCAAACAGGCTATGGGGTCACAACACTCAAGCTCGAGGTTTCCTCATGCTTCAATTTCTTGTCTTTTGACCACTTTTTAAGGTGGAACTCAATTCATGACCCCTCGTTCCACTCTTTCCTGCCTTGAAGAAACGATCATATCGATCATCATCCTGCATCTCTTGTCTTTCGTCTTTTCTTTTGCATCTATACAATCTCATCTCTGATAAAGTCGTGGTGCGAATAGGTCGCTATTGAGTGACCTGGGTGGAAAGTGGGTTTGATAGCCTCGCAGCGGCGTGCGAGATTCTTTTTCCCTGGCAACAACCCCAAGAAGATCTTCTCGAGATCGCTACGTGCTACCTCGACACTATTTGGAAAGAGGCTTTGCACATCTCACTCAAGATCTGCATACTATTGACTTCTCTGCCTTCTCAAGCTCAAACTCAGCTTTTGCTTTGCTCTAGTGTCTCCTCGGTCATGACCAACGAGTGTAGAGCTGTCCCATATAAGATCTCCTTCCCAGTCACTTTGGTTTGTCCAACACTTGATTTCGTTCCACATTCGAAGCAGCACCACGAACCTTGACACTACACCCCAACCTCTTCAGTATGGTCAGTGTAATCATCCATTGTCTAATTCCCATCGTCCCTCCTTGTTGGAAGAAAGTAGCCACCATTGGCGATTCGCAATCACCATCTCAGCAAGTCGTGGAACTGCTTACAGCAAATCCTGCATACTCCATCCCGCAGATAGGTGGCCCGGACAAAGCCATCGACATGTCTGGCGAAGAGCCCCTGCTGGCTACAGCAACCCACACTGTTCAGCTTCAAGCGACACCTGGATCGGGCATCTCTGCCAACGACGAGATCGACAACTTCTTTGCTGAGCTGTATGCGGAGAAATCTGAGCCTTCGACTATGGTTACTGTCAAGAAGACCATGCCTACGGCACAACAACCACCCTAGTAGAAGGTATTTGATTGCAATAGCTCACAGCCATGATGCAGGAAATGGCTGATACCTTGTGGTAGTTTGCTGAACATTTGGTCATGTGTTGGTAAAGGGGCTGCTCCTGCCCTTTAAGGATATGTTTCGTCGGCTCGTGTCTGTTTCGCTGGCACATCTGTATAGGCCTGGAGGGAAGGAACAACGCTCCTTTGTATTCAGTTACTACACCTTCCTATTCCAGACAACGTAGTGTGTGCTTGCCTTGTTCAGTATCTCCAATAACTCTTTTCCCATATCTCCAACATTTATTGTCTTCTTACTCATACGTTGATTATCTCTCCAACACCATCATCATGGAAGACAAAGAAAACCAAGACCCGGATGCAATCAACACTTACCCAGCTATCACCCCTATCAGCCAGACAAGAAATGAGATGCTTCGATTAAGTCTTCATAACGAGCACCTACATCTCCAACTTACCCAGCTCCAAATCACGTACGCAGAACTAGAGATGAAACATCTGCGCATCCAGGAAGCTATCCGAGACATGGAGAATTTGCATCGACAGGAGATCAAGGTGCTACAGCAGAAGCTTGATCTGCAAAAACTTCTTGGAAAGTTGTAACACTTAGAATGGAGGAGAAATACTGAGTAAGTGGTGGTGGTTCTCTGGGTTGTGGTGGTCAGGGTGCTAATTGCAATGTAGTACTTGCCATCTGTTGTACCAAAAAGGCAACTATGGAGGATGACACAAAGGAAGGAAATGGATTGGTTGGGGCAAACATCCGAAACTGTCAGTCATCAGGACAAGTCGGCTGGCTGAGAATAACTCAGGACGAGGTACGGAAATGTAACAAGAGGAATGGTTGCACGCCGCATCCATTGGCGTGAAGAATGACACGACTTGTTGAAGATCTCCAGTTCTGATCTTAAAGTTGTTTGCTGAGCTACATTGCTGCCCCGTCACCACTACGTTGGCCACAGATATCATCTGGTACATCCCCATGATGCCGCCTACTATCTTGTCAAAAGTCATCAAAGTCAGTAGGTCATCAGACTCAAAGTAAGCTAATGGTTACACAGTACCTTCCTAGTTCCTCCAAACGTTCCTTCAAGCCTCTCTCTCCCACCTACATCCACCAACGTTCAAGTCTAGCACTTATTTCCCTCAGCAAACTTCCAAACACAGCCCTCAACCTCTTCCAAATGTCAAACACAAGAAACTACACCTCCCCCCGCTGGAACAACCTCTCCACCTTCCGCACAATCGTCCCCATATCCTCTCAACTCCACGCCCGCAACCAAAACCGCGAGATCCCGTTTCTAGAATCCAGACTCGAAATCTTGAATCGACATTTGCTTGACACGAACCATGAGCTGAGAACCAAAATCGATGAACTGGAGGTGTGGAAGAAGAAATGTGGGGAGTTGAAGAGGGAGAATGAGGGATTGGGGAGGGAGAATAGGGGGTTGAGGGGGAGGGTGGGGAGGTTGGTGTTGGAGAATGAGTTGTTGAGGGGGTTGGAGAGGGGGAGGAAGTAATGTAGATTGGAGAAACTGTGATGCAGATGGACGGCTGTGATATCAAGGCCTGTTTGATAGTTCAAGCAGTCATCGAGCTATCGGACTTCATGCGTTTGATCTTCGATTTAGAGAAGAAGCGAACAGACTTTTGATCTTTTCCTCGGCGAAGTACAGGAAGCAGTCCAGCTCACCAGGTGCCTCTCACTCACTTGACTGGAGCAGTGATAGGAGGGAGCCCCATGTTCCAGGCTTGTGAAAGCAAAACAGTCTCGCCAAAGTCCTCTCACTCTGGGATCTCATATATTAAGACCGCCAAAGGCTCTGTTCGATCTCGCTGCTCTACACAAAATCAACCATTCAACAACAGCAACCACATCGCACTAGCCAACATGGACTCTGAGACGCAAAATGACTTCCTTGAGCTCCAAGATCACCTCACCTCAATCATCACTCGCAAGCGCAAGAGAGACGAAGACATGGAAGAAAACAATCACAGCCTTGCACGCCAATTGGAGCACGCAAAAGTCATAAGCATAAGGGCTGTGGCGGAGGCAAGGGTTTCTGGATCTATGGCGGCAGGACTGCAGAAACGAAACGAGCAACTCGAAGAAGATAATGCGGAGATCCAATACGAGCTTTCCGAACTTGAGGACGAAATCGGTCCGCTTGGAGACAAAGTCGAAAAGTTGGAGGAGAAAGCCATGGAGCTTGAATTCGAGGTCGAAGAGCTCAAAGATGAAGTCGAAGAGCTTAACGATGAGGTCAAAGGGTTGAAGGACGAGTTGAAGACAGAGAGAAGTCGACGCAGGAAGAAAAGAGATGATAGGCCGGTTGAGAGAAAAGAACAAGAAGCACAAGTTGGAGCTCGAACAGCTGGCGAAGTACGCAGTCAGTCCTGAAGATATTGAATCTGGCAAGGAGCGAATATGTTACTCTCACCTCCAGGGAGCCAAAACATCGACGATTAGCTTTAGCAGGAGAAGTTGCAACAGACAGGAGCGGACCTCTGTCACAACGTCATTTCTTCCAAACATTTTGAGATGCAACAGGAAGGCATGACCGAACAGTCACGCTTCAGAATGTTTTTCTATCTTAGAAGCCGCGAAAGTTCCGTACATCTCTACTCAGTCCAATAGTGCTGGCATCTCTCACACACATCCTTGTATTCTTCCTTATATATCGCGAAGCGCAACATACAAACCGAGATGGACGAAGAGACAACAAGAGCACTGCATGATATCCAGGATCGTATCACCCAGGTCATCCACGACAACCGGCAGAAAGCGAGGCTCAGTAGTAACGATGAATTGAAACATCAACTTTCGACGTCCATCAGAAGAGACCAGTCTGCAAACACGACCGTCAGACAACTGGATATTGAGGGCGATCAGCTGAAAATCGTTTCCAAGCTACGAGAACAAAGTGCTCGGAAATCAAATCTCGAAGACGATAACGGACTGGAACAGAAAGTCAGGAATCTCGAGCGTCGACTCACAACCTCCACCAAGGAGTGTCAGACGGCAAATGCAACCATTATAAGACTGGAAAAGAAGGTGGAGCAGCTTGAGAAACAAGTCAAGCTTCAAGAAGAGATTACCGAGATGTCTCAGAAAGCGAACTTGGAGAACGATAATGAGTTGGAACACAAAGCCAAGGCTCTCGAGCATCGACTCTCGTCTTCCATCAAAAGGTGTCAGGCAGTAAATCTGACCATCAAGCAACTCAAGGAAGAAAGGCAATGTGAGCCTCGCTCCAAGCCTCAAGAGAAAGCCGAAAGCGCCCCATACGTACTTGACCGCCGAGTCCTTCAGGCCAAAGAAGACATCATGCAAACGGAAGAGAATGATGAGTGAACTGGAGAGCGAAAACATCAAGCCCGAAACTAGGGCGAACTGACCAGCGAAGTGCGAGGCAAGCTCGAAGAAGGTTGTGCCTGCGCCGACGATGGATGTGGAGTGGGAAATACGACCATGACAGACATGGAGGACAATCCTTCGGGACCTGAGAAGACGAATTTGACACGAGAGAGATACAGCCCGTCAGGATGAGAGATGAAGAGAGTGTTCTACAAGTGAAGGAGACATCATCAATGGCAGTCGACCATGGAAGTTGGCACGGACGTAAACTGGTATATTTGATGTCCTCTGGGATTCGTCTATATCAATGTATCACTCAGTTTGCCGTCGGAGCTTCCCATCAACTCGCCTAATCGTTCGCTTACCATCGAGGCTCGAAAAGTCCTCGACAATAGCCAACCGCGTTCCATCTCAGCACTGCGCCAACTAAAAGCTCGGAACACTCAAGTCTCAAGCACACGGCACGCTCGAAAACAAGCCGCAAACATGGTCACACCCGCAGATCACATCAGAGAGCTCCGCCTCACCAACAAGTATCTCAGGACCAAGAACGGATTCCTCAAGGAAGAAAACAAGAATCTCATGGACGAGAACGAAAACCTCAAGACAAACGTCGACATGCTGAAGAACGAGGTCGCCAAAGACCAGGCCGTCGCTACCGCTGCTGGAAACAACAAGCTCCTCAAGGCTAGAATCAAGCAACTCGAGGACTACAACAAGGAGCTTGAAGAGGAGGTCAAGCATCTTCGCCAACAGCTCGACTACCACATCCAGCAGAAGAAGATCGCCAATGATCTTTCTGTCTTGAAGAACTATGCATATGATATCGATGCGCAGATCAAGAAGGCTGAGAAGGAGATGGTGCTGTTCAACGAGTTGGGCAGCCACATGAAGGCTCTTGACATCATGGCTGCCATGGACGAAAAGACTGTGGCAATGAAGAAGGTTGAGGAAGGCGCTGAGACTGCCACTGAGAAGTCTTTCGAGGAGGCCGAAGGTCCTGAGGATTGCGCAAAGTGACCCAGGAGTAAGTTTGTTTGCTGCTCGGTCTGGTCAAAGATTAATGAGCCTCTATAGCACCACCATCAGTGAAAACTACAAGCGATCACGTCTCAACTTGACGACTTTGTCATGAAAGCAAACAACAAGCACCGTCAATGTCCAGATCTGTTGTGATCTACCCTTCCAGCTTCCAGCAGAAGACTTGGAAGTTGGAAAGGATAGTATGGGAAGCCGATGGGTTTCAAGAACGACAAGAGAAGATGAGACGGGTAAGAAGAAGATAAATAGAGATGCACCAGTTTCCCAATCGTCGTCAATGCAAAAGCAACATAGATTCTTCTGGATCTTTCCCATCTGCTCCATTTGCCAGATGAATTCGTGATTTGAGACTGTTGTGACACTTGTGACTACCTCTTGAGCTATCATCAAGTTTGACTGAAGAGTTATGTTCAATACGCCAACGATGACGTGTCAAGGTCGTGATGCTATCTCCGGAGGATGTTGCGGGTGGTGGCCAGTTGTAGTTGTTCCATAAATCCATCCAACGTCACTTCAACTTCGTTAGTTTCACAACATCGCGTAATTCTGTCTTTCTTCATCGCGTAACTTCCGCATCAGGCGCACAACTCTGCCCAAGTCTTTTTACTTTTCTTAATTATGAACACCACAATCAACGAACACTTGGCGCACCAACTTCACGTCGTCACAGATCAACTACGCATTGCTCGTGACAAGACCTACCACTACAGACAAGTCTGGCGCGATGCACATCAAGAGATCAGAAAGCTCAAGGAAAAGATCGCATGGCTCAAAGCAGCACAGAAATTTCGAAGGAATGTTCTTGAGGGCCGGTTGAAGCTTCTGTATGAAGAGAACAAGGACTTGAGGGACCAGCTCGCCGCTCTCGAAGCGCTTTCGACGAGGTCTGCAGGAACGATGTCGGAGATCGAAGCGGCTAGAGAGGAACTAAGAGATTTTCGAGAGAGGTTTGGTATTGTTGAAGGAGAAGGAAACGTGGAGAAACAATGATGCTCAAGCTACCGAAGGATCTACTGCCGGTTTTGTGTCGACTACGAATCTTCCGACGACTGCCTGACGAACCAGGGACTCAACTTCCACAGCCGCTCACAACCTGCTTCTCCTTCTTTCCGCGCTCTTTACCTTTTCTTGGTCTTACATACAACTCACCGCACCTTTTTCACGGCACCATCTTCACCATGGCTCCACGTATCAGCTTGTTCTCCCGCGCCTTGAAGATGGGAGCAAAACAGAACAGTGTCCAAGCCAGAATCACCAAAGCCATGTGTCATACGGTGGAAAGTGCCTCGGAAGAGAACGAGAAACTCAATGATGAGAACGAACGTCTTCGCCTCAGAAACTACGAGCTCAAGAGAGAATTGGAAGAAGTCTACAGAAAGCTGTGGGAAACGGAGATTGAGCGTGGTTGATCCAAGTTCTTTCTTCCGGTGAGTTTGCTACGATTTGTTTGTTTGCTTGAGAGAAACAAGCTGACGATCTATCAGCTTCTAAACAGATTTTCTCACATCAATGCAATCATCACAAAAACAACACTCGCGCGTTCCCCATTTTACCCATTGCCCTTCGCCAACCACACATCCGAACAAAACCGACCCCTGCAAAACCCAAACAAGAAAGAAAAAACGAAAAACAATTCCCTTCGCAGTCACCATGGAAGCCGCCGTCGAAAAACAGAACGATCTGATCAACCTCCTCCACGAAAACAAGATCGCCCTCTCTGAGGCCAAGGTCGCTGCTGCTCAGAGCGCTGCTGCTGTCACTAAGATCATCGACGAGAACATGCAACTCAAGCACGAAGTCGAGCGTCTGCAAGCTGAGAACAAAGAGCTCAGATTGAAGCTGTGGGACGCAACTGAAGAAGAGCGCATGATGGACGCTGGACGTCTCGGCGATGTTTTGAAGGTTCTCTGATCTTTCGACGCATCTTCCATGGTTGTTCGTTCACTTGAGACATGGATCAAATGGGAAGGGCGAGACGAGGATTCCATCGGCTCTAAGTTCAGGGGTAAGCAAGTCTCAACGAACGCGCGTTTGAACTCGATTATTGACAAGATCATATACAGATCAACCGCCTTCGGCATGTCCTTTTGGGTGCTTCCAACTCAGTCCTCCTCCCTTATCAATCATGCCTTTTGCTTTGAAACACAACAGAGCAGCTACGTACACACAGTCAATCATTGGCCTTGCGGTTCGAGTTGGCTTTGCCCTTAATCAAACCACTCCATAACAATTTCCCGAACACTCTTATGCGCGAGACGTGACCTCTTTGTGCATCTTGTTCTATTTGATCAAATTTATCTGAGTGATCTTATTTCTGGTTCCGAACACGAGGCAGGCGCGAACAGCTTAGCTTTGTTTTCTCGTGACATGGAGCTTCTTCCCTCCTACATCTACATCCATCATCCATCGCAAACGCCGTTCACTATCTTCAACTCACAACGTTCAAGCACAACAATTCTTCACAATCATCTTGAAACTGCCGCCATGCCTGACCAAACCATCAAGGAGCATTTCGATACCATCGCCACTGCTCTAGATGCCGCCACAGCCAAAGCCACCGGCTACAGCAAGACAGTTTAGAAGTGTATGAACCAAAACAAGCGGCTCAAGTCGGCTTACAAGAGAACCCGCACCGAAAAGGCGCAGCTCGGAGCCGAGAACCAAACGCTTCGCGCCCAGAACGACAGACTCACGGAGATCATCGTCAAGAATGCCAACATTCTCAAGAAGATGCAGGAAGAGATGAATGATCTGAATTTTCGGCTTGCCGGCCCCATTTTTCGTCTGAGTATCCGAGACAAACTCAGAGACAAGCTCAGCGAGCTCGACGAGCAGTATAGGACAAGCCAGTCTGTAAAGCACTTCGAGAGCATGTATGGTCCTAGACGTATCTTTAGGTCCGAGGAAAAGGACACGGCCATCTCTCACGATAACTAATCAACACACCGAAGTCTGTTCTTTACCAGGGGATTACACGTGAGCTGGAAGGAACCACCAGTAAGCATGATCACACTGATGTGCAGACCTGCCAATACCGATAGACTGAGTAGCCCACATGGTAAGGCGCGAGTGCAATATTGACCGCCAGGAAGCGCAAGCAGATGAGTCGAGCTTTGTCTTGAAGTAAGCCAAAATAACGACTAGTCATCCTGAGTGAAGTACTAATCGCTGTGTCCAGCTTACTCTTCATCATTCGCATGGAGTAGCTTATCAGCCTGATGTTGGACTCCCCTGTGCATGACACTCGACCTCCCGCAAGATATTTTCATACGACAGTCAAGGTTGAAACGATCAACGGTTTCCACAACACTCACTATCCTTCTTTATACAGCACGCTTAGAGTACGAGGTCTTTCTCTGAGGGCGTCTACAACAATCCCTGGTTCCTTGTGTTGTCGTGGCGATCCTCTCCTCATCGTCAATGATGACAATCATGAGACAGTGGTGGTCACCTTGAGGCAGTCAATACACTCCTTCCCAATTTTACTTTCCCGTCCCCAGTGCTTGGATTGTAGTTGGAAACAGGACAACCTGAAAGAGGGTACTTCTGATTCACTTGTGGAGCACTTTTGACATCCGCCTTCACCTTCATTTTTTCACGAGTTCATTTCACTTTCAACACCAAGGCTGTTTTTCTATTTGCTCCAAACCCTGCATCCTCTCTTTCTAGCAGACCATCGTTCTCGCAAGCGTCATCAAAGGATTGGAGATTGTTCTGACTGCGTAAAGCCGACCACACTCACCAAGATGATTACAAAGATGTTACCAACCCGAGTCTCGCAATTCCGGTCAGTTCACTATTCTGTTACAGATAATCATTCGGCCGCGAAGTCCTCTAACACTGACAACAGCGCACTCCACATGCTCAAAGCATGCAACCAGCGTCCGAAAAGCACCTGTCATAGATCCAACTCACAGATCCAAGAGCGAGAACCCAAGACGCAGCCAATGAGTTGATTGAACCTTTATCAGCCAGACTCGTCCACAGCACAACACTAACGTAGCCGTCAAGCAGACCAGCCACGAAATCCTCACCGCACACATTGCCAACTTCGAGAAGGAGAACAGAGCTCTGAAGATTGAAAATCAGAAGCTCATGATCAGCGTCGATGAACTCAAGGAGTGCATTCGCGCTAAGGATACGCGTATCAAAGACCTGCAAGACAGACTTTCCTCGCAGTCGCTGGTTGATGGACAAGGCATGAAGACGGTTACACAGATGGAAGGGGCAGAGAAGATCTTCCTTACGCTCAAGGCTAAGCACGTTTGAGCTGGGAAATGACTTCAAGAGTGCAAGAGAGGGTTGAAGATGGGTCAGAGAATCAAGATGGAGAAGCGATGATAGAAGGGAGGATTGGCTTGCAACGGTTCTTCCTCGACCTGCGTTCTTGGATTGAGCAGCCATGGTTCATCAAAAACAGACACAATCTGTTGAATTTCCTGTTGCTTTCCAAGTCCCAAAAGTCGTGACTGAAAGTAAAGGAAAATACTGGTTTGATCAAGAAGCCGATAGAGAATCGAAAACTTTTACTTACCGGGAACACGCTATCCCTTCGGACAACACATCAGAACTTCACCCATTCTTGGACTTGCTTCAACAAAGATGTTCTACTTCGAAAACTCTTCTTCAGTGACAGTAATACATCAAAGTTACACGAGAACACCGCAAACATCAACACCATCTTCATATCTCCACCGCGTGAGTGCATCTTCTTCGAAAGAATTCATCTCATCAAATTGAGGACTGCAAAATGAATCCTGCCACCCCCTGAATCGAACCCTGGTTCTTCCGCTACACACCATATGCCATATAACCTCACAAATTGAATTACCTTCCATGATCCTCTGAGTTGGCGCAATGGCTTAACCACCAACCCACGATTTGTCAAAACTCATCCGAAATTTCCGCCGTGTAGTCTTAAATCAATCGAGCCAGAGAGTTAGCCTTCTCTGGTGGCACAGATCAAAGGAAACTAACGTCTGAAAGGTTTTTCCAGGAGCTTTCGAGGCTCGGGTTTTTTTGCTATTTTGAAGAGGGAGGGTGGTGTGGTTTTAACTTTTGAGAGGGACATAGGGGCACGATACATCAGCACATCATCGCTCTCGACGACGAGAATTTGCCGTCTCAAGTCCACTGCTAGGGAGACGAACGCTGACTTCTGCATCATGTCCAGCTTGTCTGCCAGATACACAAAAAGAACAAAGGGCTCATGTCACGCAACACGGAGCTTGAGGAGAAGGTTGCACAGATGGAGAAGGCTGCAAAGATCCAGAGGGATGTTGCAGCCGTCATCAATGAGCGTGCTATCGCCGCACGCGACTTCCAAAAGAGCCTTCTCGCTCAAGTCACGAAATATTTCAATGATCGAGATGAGCCTGGAAAGGTTTTGAGGAGCAGTGACGGCAGGAGTAATTGGCTGTAGATGCCAGCACTCCAGAACTACTAGATTGGAAGCGGGCCTATTTTACAGACTTTCGTTTCACATGAATGTTTGTTATCGTTCCAACGTGCTTCACTCTAAATGAGCTTCGACAATGCAAAACCATTTACTGGAGATCTATCACTCTTCATCAATCGTCATCGTGTACTAAACATCAACTCGCTTCTGCAACACAAACATCCTGCCAGAAACTCGACAGTGTCCTCTCGCTCAAGTACATTCAGCATCGGCTCTCCAGATTGATATGATGGTAAGTTCTACTCACTAAAAACTTCTCCTGTGCCATCGAGCTGACAGAGCGACTGCTTAGTCCGATGCAAACCCCAACCTCGTCCAGGACTCCGAGATCAGTGGCCCGATCAACGTTGTTCTCGAGGACAAGATCAAGAGATTGACAGGCGATGTCGAAAAGTTGACAGCCCTGGCCAAGAACGATTCCAACACGATCAAATTGCAGCAGGTCAGGATCAGATATCTCATGAAAAAGATCGCAAAGATGAAGGGGGCCACAAAGATACGGGAGGAAATCCTTGTTCTCGAGGAGAGGCTCGAAGCCGGACGTAGGAAGAATGAGGATGAACTTCTTGCTCTCCAGAAACAGCGCGATGCCGTCGATCAGAAGACTAAGGAGAAAATCCAGACTTAGGAGACTCAATACCGAAAGGTGGACGACGAGCTATTTAATCGTGAAGAAGAGCTCAGGATGGTCGAGGAGGATGAAGAAGAGGAGTAGCGAAGTTTTGCCCATCATTCTGGAGCACTAATGGATCGATTCTGGGCAGCGAGAAATACCGTATCGATCATCTGCTAGTGAAGCTTCACTTCTCGAATTTCACCTTCACTTGATCAATGACGACCAATACCATTTTCTTCAATACCACCCGTTCACTCACTACTATTGTGACTATTGTCCATGTTTTCACTCTCTCTCACTCAATCATTAGTCACATTCAGACAATAAGACTCTGCACCGCACTCTTCTTCCTCTCCTCTTCCTCCATCGCCATCTCATCTTCTCCATCTCGTTCTACAACAAAGTCGTTTGGTCCATCGTTCAATCGAGTCATACGCAAATCCAAGACAACCGGCGCCGCCCCACCATTCCCAAATACCAGCAACCATGTTCTTCACATCGGCCCAACTCTCCGCCGACCCAGAACTCCGCCCCATAACCTGGTCCTCCCCCCAAGCCTACCAATCCGAACGCCACTACCTCTACACCCAACTCGCCGAAGCCCTGCATATTTCCGCCTCCTCCTCTGCTACCAACAGTGCCACCACCAGTACCTCTGACATCTCGAACCCTTCCTCCAACCTCCCGCCCAAATCCAGCAGATCCGATCTTGCGTCTACCAAGAAGCGCGACTCTATGATTTCTTGCTCCGCTGACACGATCACTACGCTTGCAAGCAAGAAATCCGCATCCAGTTTGCTGAATGCTTGTTCGAGAAAACTGGTTTCGCCGTTCTTGGCTTCTTCTTCTTCTTCGTCTTCGACGCGGGTGCAGAAGTTCAAACCTGTTACCTTCGACTCTCCGCAAACTTCTGTTTTCCGGTTTGATACTGTTGGACCTACCGCTGCTAGTGCCTCTGCATCTGCTGCCACTTCCACTGCATCTGCCACTTTCACTTCCACTTCCATCACTACAACAACTCCAATGCAACCTTCCCCAAAGAAGGTGGACTCTGTAATGGGCTCGCCAATCAAATTCCTAAGCCCAAGTCTCTTCAAACGCAACAACAACAAGATCATGTCCTCCGGTGCTGGAAAGATCATCAAAAGTTACGCCATGGTCAAAGAATCCGACATCTTCAACTATTTCAAAGGACTTGGTGGTGGAAAGAAAGATGATGATGATGATGGTGAGGACTGCGATGTCAGTAAGGAAGACATCGTCCACGAGCCCAAGGATGGAGACATCACTACCCACAACTCCGAGGAAAAATCAGAAAATGGCAAGAGCGGCGAGAAAGCAGAAGCCGCGGATGCAAACCACACAGACAACGCCAAACCCGCAAAAACACCACTCCCCGTCAACCCCGACATCAACGAAAAAGGTATCTTATACATCGAGTACTTGGGCCTTGCCGTCGTCGCTGCATCGCCAAAGTCAATGGAGGAACAATATCTCTTCGTCAAGCAGCAGATCCAAAAGTCCAGGGATATGGGATTCGAGGGTTCGTGGTCATGAGGTGATGGGTTGAATCTGGCTCGAGGTTTGAGCGGCGTTGATGGTGATGAGTGATGATTAGAGGTGTGGAAGTGTGGCGTTGGGAGTTCGCTCTTAGAGTTTCGAGGATGATGGGGGGTTAGGGATGGCAGAGGTGCTGCAACAAGGAGATGGGGAATGGAAAAGGGTGAGGAGGAAAGGGTTGCTGAGTGATGAAATGGCGTTGCATCATTAAACCAAGATTGCTTTCGCTCAATATGAGAATCTCCTTCTGTACCTACAATGCAAAACGCCATGGCTTAGCATGGAAAAACGATTGTCTCCCTGAACGCCTACAATGTGTTTATGCCATGCCTTGTGTCCCTCCCATATCGCTTTCATAAGCCATTCCCGGGTAATCTCATCAACCAATGCAACAACTCCTAGCAAATGCACAACTCCAACAGGAAACCACACATCTCATAATCATCGTCTGCCAAACCTGCCTCTGCCACTGGCTTTCGAATTCTTGTTCTTGATTTTGAGCGCTCTGAAATTCGCATGGGCGGTGGCACTGATCTTTCTAGCAGTCTTCTTGACAATACCATCGGGTTTGGAACTCTTGGAGGCGTCATCATTGTCTGTTGTGGTGGCTTTGGTGAGTTGACGCTTCCGCTTTGCTTCTGTGTCGCTGTATGCTGCGTCGGAGTCGGCATCTGAGATGTCGTCGAGAGGATGGTCGGGAAGTTGTGTTTCGGCGACATTGCCTTCATCGTCTGAAACTGCGTCTGTCTGGACTGGTTGAGCTGGGGCCTTGGGTTTGGGTTGAGGACGCACTGTTAGGGGTTAGCATTGATCGTGTACTTCAAATTGCAAGTGGACTTACTGTTGGTTCGCTTGGTCTGGCGCTTCAAGCCCTTCTTCTTCCATGGCTTTCTGAAGCTACCGGTATCTTCCTCTTCAGACTCGTCGCTTTCAACACCCTGATCAGGGCCCAAGGGCATGACGACTTGACTGTCCGCGACCTGAACAGTAGGTTTGACAGCAACATCCTCATCACCTTCTTCCATCTCACGCATCATCTCCAACTCCTCGTCAAGTTTGTCGTCCTCTTGTTTCCTTAAGCCCTGAATGATGCTGCTCAGACTTCTAACAATGCCGCGTTTCTTGAAAGGCGGTTGTCTCATTCTGCCAATGTTCATACTCTTGAGCTCGTGATCATTCTCGGCTTCCTCGACCAAGGTGTCCATGATGAGCATGTTGGATGATCTACGCAGGAAAGCGGGTGTCGAAAGACCCTTTGCACTAGACGGCGTAGCATGAGCGGGTTCCTCGTCGTCACGTTTCCGCTTCAGAGGTGTTGTCGAGACAAATGAGTCGAGTAGGAAGCGCTTGCTGCTTGATGCCGGTGTGCGGTCATGTACATTTTCCGGTGGCGACTCGTCGTCCATGAACATGAGTTGGGATGGTCTACTCGGTGTAAAGTTCGCGTTCGCTTCTATTGTTGCAAGAGCGGTTCGTGAAGGCTTGGAAGCAGTTGACGACAAGTCGTCGAATAGACTCAGGATATGGCCATCCTTTTGTGGTGTTGGTCCGAGGTGCATACGTATAGCAGCAGGAGTGGGTTCCAGTTCTACATCCTCTTCTTTTGCTGGCACACTCGGTATCAAAAATTGTGAACTGGGCTTCTGTGGTGTTGCTGTTGGAGCGGCGGCCTGCCTGGGTGTTGCATGGAGTGTCTTTGTAGGTCTGGCGTGTTGCGACTCGGACTGCTTTGCCGGCGGCCTTCGTAGTCTGTCATACTCTTTGTATTGTGCAGCTGTTACAAGTCATCAGCATCAACATATACCCTCGAGGTCTCGTGCCCGCATACCAATCTCGACATTGTTCTTGATGTCCTCACGACTCGGTCTCTTCCCACCGTGTTGTATCGAGAACTGCTTCTCCCATGTCTTCAACTCTGCACGAAGAGTTGCTATCCGCTCTCCTGACATGACTCGGCATGTGATTGTGTTGTATAACTTGCACTTTTGCAACAAAGGTGAGGCTCAAAGAATCTCAGGAGTCTCGCGACTCGGACGCGCCTGCTTCGTGATTTGGCGACGCTTGGGATGACGTGCATCAATTTCGGGAAGCCGCTCCCTTGACGCGCTTCTACTTTTCTACCAACAACAAATCACGACAGCATTTATTGGTAACTACTAGATATTCCTGCCGAGACGTGCTAGCCTTGGTCACACTTGATGATTAGTTTGCCCATCTTTGGCCCTTCAGACTCATCACGAGGTTCATAAGCGATCGCGCAATTTAGCCCGAAGCTTGCAAAGCACGAGTGCGCTCCAATTCCGAAGGGCTTGTGTAAGCCGAGTTCGCCATTACTTCTAATAACGTATATGTTCTCCTTGTATACAACGAATTGATTTTCCTTTCTGTTTGTATCTTTTTTTCTATCGTGACTGCTTTGCTCAAATTTCCCTGCTTCCCTTCGTCTTCCACCAAATATCCCACTACCATGTCAGACCCATCAATCTATACCTACCCTTCTCCTCTTGAAGGATATAAGAATCTGCCTCGACTGTCAGAGTATGTTCAACAATATACTTTGTGTATCTGGCACTAACAACCTCACAGCGAGAAAAATGCAGATGGCAAATCATACGTAAACCCGCCAGCATCCAAGCCCAGCCCAGCCTACGACTCCTTCACCTCCCCCATCACAAACGACGAACGCGGCGGCTTCGACGTCCACATCTACTTCCAACAAAACATCGACACAGAAGTGACCTTTGCGACCGAACTATGGGAACGTATCCGACGAGAATGTGTGTCTACCCCTTCCCCTTCCATAGCAAACCTTGCGCACACCAACTGACACCCAAAACAGTCCCAGAACTTCGCATCTACAGAATGTGGGATAAACCAATCGGACCCCACCCCATCGCCATGTTCGAAGTCAATCTATTTACGCCAGCACAATTCGGTGCGTTTATCCCTTGGTTGGTGATAAACCGTGGTCCCTTGTCTGCTCTGTTGCATCCAAACACCGGCGATGATATCCGCGATCACACTCAACGAGCCACTTGGCTAGGACAACCGTTCCCCCTACAAGTGGGTCTGCTCAGACGAATGCTAGAAAACAAAGCCCAAGAGGCTGGGCAAAAGGATTAAAAGATATATTTAGAGTTTGTTTTCTGAAAGACTGTACAGTTGCGTAAGAAATGCAAAAGGGCTGCTTTTACTCCAACTTTGAAAGGATTCTTTTGTGTGCTTCCTGCCAACTTAGAAGATTATACCGGGAGCTGAGAAGCCGTTCCAACCTATCTGCTGTTGTTGGCCTTGGACAAAGTTTGGATCAAAGTGGCCATATGTTGGCTCTCCTGAGACGTCATCGAGGCCTTCATAACTGTCCATCATGCTCTCGTTGTTGTTGGTTGCGAAATCGCCCACAGCATGCAAGTCCAGCCATGAAAATGTGAAGGCGTTGTTGTAAGGTACCTGCGCCGTTTGCTCGATATTCATGTGATTTTGCTGCTCGGTTTGCGCGGGGACCTGGGCATTTTGTGCTGTTGCTTGATATGGCTGTTCATTTCCATTCATGTGTGTAGCAGGAGCTTGTGGTGGAGGCTTTCGCCATAGCAATCGTAGCATTCTGCTGTAGCGGTCTCCGACATCATTTTGACAGGAACTTGCTTTCTGTAGTCGATCGACAGCTTCTCCGACGGTTCTCTTCACGTTGCCACCGTCGCCGCCTAGTACTCCTGTTGATCTTGCCTTGTATAGGAAGACAGCCGAGTAGATCACGTAGAGGTAGTATCGCAGCGGCATGTATCTAAACTCTGTCGCGGGATCCAGTAATGTGTTCGAAATTGTTAGCAGCTTCTTTGCAGAGTCGATTGAGTCGTAGATGAATCGTGCATCCGGTGTCGCGGCAATGAAATCGGTGAATGTTGCTTGTCCGTTTGGACGCTGGGGACCGTGCGAATTCTGCTGATCGCTATAATCTTGCGCCATGCGGGTGAGGGTTGCTTGGTATGCAAAGGCATTGACGTAGAGTCGGAGGTACTCGAAAGATATGATGAGAGCTGCTTTGATGACCGATGTACCTGGTCGGAATATGTTAGTCTTGCAAAGTCGAAACGGTTTGGTCATTGCTTACATGGCAATTTGCCCCATCGATCATACCAAGCACTCATGGCCTCGCGGAAGTCATCCTATTGGAAGTCAGTGATTGCCATACGACTCCGCGCCTGATTTGTTCTTACAATATATTTGACATACTCTCCACCAAAGTTCAGCTGTGCGCTCCTGTTTTTGGAGGAGTATAGCACATCGTGAGCGTTGCTGAAGAGTTGTGTCAATTCCAGATGTGCTTCGCAAAGAGCTGCAAAGTTGTCCATCGGGTTGCCCGGATATTTGATGTCTTGAAAGTCCCTTGACGAGAATTTGATCATGGCAGGCCCTCTGCTCCAGAATGCCTTTCCGACGCGAACAGATATATGGCGGTCGCTCATATAACAGCCCACCCAAGCGAGTCGTTTTCGAATATAATCTGGTGCGCTGGGGTCCGACTCGTTCACAAACCCTGTGCGGTCTATGCCAAGAAGATAGCCCATTCTGATAGCCATACCTGAAAGCATCCATGCCGTCTGCTCTTCTTCTCCTCGACCTACCGCGGTCATGGATTGTGGTGGTCTTGGCACCCACTCGGCAAGGACTAATAACGCCTCTACAGCTCCCAGAGTGGCAATACCGCCATACATGAGTTCGGCGATGAGCTGTTGCATGTGTGTCGAGCAAGCTTCATGGGTGTCCCACCACGACGGCTCGTCCTTGGAGGCGATTGTACACACAGCCGCTAATAGATAAGGCTCATGTACTGAATTGGCCGCCAGGTTTTCAGCCTCTAGCATGAAAGGCGGCACAACCGAGTAGAAGTGGTGATACTTCATTTTGTAGCTGTCAAACCGTAAGTATCGAGCCCTCCATTGTCATGTATCAGGACGTACCGTTCTATGAGTGCATGCATCATTCCTAATGACACATGACCTTTCTGATAAGGTGGAAATTGTATTTGCATGGCGGCAGGTGAAGGATGATTAGAAGTTGGTGTCGCGTCTTGTACATGCTGGTCTGCACCACTCTGATGTGGAGACCTCGCATATATAGAACCGTGAGTGGATGGTGTTTGCGCCACCCCCTCGTTACGACCAGCAACATTGGCTAGAAACTCCAGAGCGTCGGATGGATTTTGCAAATTGGTTGATACAATGCTTTCGTCGACAGTCATTTTGGTACTCGGATGAGACGTGGGTGGTTCTGCAGCAGATGCCGGTGTGCTTCGTGATCCTGGTGTATACTGCGGCCAAGATGGAAGACGTCTGTGATATCCGTCATCCCTTTCTTCGCGTGTACTGTCTTGCTGTACAGGCGGGACCGAGGACTGTCCAGTATCCTCACTGGAAGATGCATTGTGTGAGGCCTCATTCTCTGGCTGCTCGGAACCTGTGGTGTTGCGTTTGATCCTTCTGCCTCCACGATGTGAAGGCCCGAGAACACACTCATGATTCTCTCGGATGCACCGTTCACAAGGCGGTTTACCTGGTTCGCCACTGCCATATCTATAGACGCAGTCAGGATCGGGTTCCAGTCAGGTTTCAAGACAGCAAGAACAATAATTGAGGCAAGCCAGTGGCTTGAACTCTGATGTTCTCGTCGGATAACCATTACAACCGAATTGGGAGGAGGAGAGGAAGAGATAACTTACAAATCGCAGCGGCTTTTTCGTTGTCGGCAATGTAGACAGGCTCTATAGGTTCGCTTTTCCCTTTCAGGTACCCTGGCGCGTCGGATGGGTGGCAGCATGAAAGCATGATCACCTTGGAAAGGCAGTCCGGGGATTTCGCGTGAGTCGCGCGAATCATGCGCCATGATGAAGAACAAAGGCGACGACAGGAGTATCGATCGGACTATTCCAGTACAAAGTGGGATGGAACAGAATCCAGCATATCAAGCTTTCCACTCCAATCCAAAGCCAATGACAATGATGATATTGACAGAGTTGAAGATGTAGAAGAAACGCGAGGTCGGTCTTTCACCCGTCCCATGCACCTGGAACCCTAAAGCTGGCTACCGTTGAGAGCTGGGCATTTCACTTTCTTGGCCTACTCTACTTCTGGATAAGCAATTTGGAAGACAGCAGATCGTGTATCTTTCAAGATGCAGAAAACAAGAGGTGATTTCCACGATCTGGCGCAAAGCACTGTGATTTGGTGTCTGTTAATTACCTGGAGGAAGCTTCCCTGCTCAAGAGCTCCATCTATGCTTCGAGTCGGCCCGAGATTGTTCAGATGTCTTTACCTTGGTCACTAGGATGGCTACATGATTCTGTTCCGGCAACAACTAATGCCAGATATTCGTCTCGAGTTTCAAGAATATTTGATGTGATTCACAACCTTGGATATACACAAGGCTGCAAGCTACTGTAGAAGTTTTCATCCTTTGAATTTACGTCTACCTCGGGTGGTCCAAGCGTCTAAATAGTCCATCCCGATCGCATGTCCAACTTTCTTTCTTAACAAGCAACTTACTTTCCACACATCAACTGTTCAGCAATGTCCGGTCGCAAGGACTTTCTGAGCCAGCCGGCGCCTGAGAACTATGTGGCCGGCTTGGGTAGAGGTGCGACAGGTTTCACAACGCGCTCAGATCTCGGTATGTACTCACAACATAGGCATCTTCTGTGCAGCAATCTAATATCCTGCGCAGGTCCCGCCAGGGAAGGACTCAGCGATGAGCAGATGAAGGAGATTCTGGCCAAGCGTGCCGCCCAACTTGGAAACGCGCCGCCCACAGCGTATGGAGTGCCTGGAAAGAAAGAAGACGACGACGATGACGACGAGCGCTTCCAGGACCCCGACAACGAGACAGGCCTATTCGCAGGCGCCAATTACGATCGTGAAGATGACGAGGCCGACAAAATCTACGCCGAGGTCGACGCAAAGATGGACAAGAGACGGAGGGCGAGGCGCGAAGAGCGCGAGCGCAAAGAAAGAGAAGAATATGAGCGCAACAACCCGAAAATCCAACAGCAATTTGCAGACTTGAAGAGAGAGCTTGGAGGTCTCACCGACGAAGACTGGCAGAATATCCCCGAGGTTGGAGATTTGACGGGCAAGAATCGAAGGGCAAAGCAGAACCTGCGCGAGAGATTCTATGCCGTGCCAGACAGTGTCTTGGCTGGCGCAAGAGATTCAACACAGTTTGACACAACCGTCAACGATGATGGAGCTCAGCCTAGTGCTGCCGCAGACAATCTGGAAGGCGCAATGACAAACTTCGCCAATATTGGAGCTGCGAGAGACAAGGTCTTGCAAGTCCGTCTGGATCAAGCCGCGCAAGGTGATGTCGCTTCCGGAACCGCAACGAGTATCGATCCGAGAGGCTACTTGACATCTCTGACAAAGTCTGAAGTCAAGGCCAGCGAAATCCCGGTTGCTGACGTCGCAAGAGCGCGTGAGCTGCTCAGATCTGTCATCAACACGAACAAGAAGCACGGTCCTGGCTGGATCGCCGCAGCACGCTTGGAAGAATTCGCTGGAAAGATTGTCGCTGCACGAAACCTGCTGGCTCAAGCAGTAGAGTTCTGTCCGAAGTCCGAGGATGTCTGGCTAGAATCTATGCGCCTGAACGAGAACCACAACGCCAAAATCATTGCTAAGGAAGCTCTCAAATATAATGACCGCTCAGTGCGACTCTGGGTGGAAGCAATGAAGCTGGAAACCATCATGTCTAACAAGAAGCGTGTATTGAGACAAGCTCTTGATCATGTCCCGCAATCCGTCGCAATCTGGAAAGAAGCCGTCAATCTCGAGGAGGATCCAGCCGATGCCCGACTTCTGCTCGCAAAGGCCACCGAATTAATTCCATTGTCCGTGGACCTGTGGCTTGCTCTCGCTCGATTGGAAAGTCCCGAAAATGCGCAAGTCGTCCTGAACAAAGCGAGAAAGGCCGTTCCGACTTCTTGGGAAATCTGGGTGGCCGCTGCTCGACTACAAGAGCAGATTGGCGCTGAGCAGATGGTTGGAAAGATTATGGATCGTGCTGTAAAGTCTTTAGCACGCGAGTCAGCCATGCTGGAGCGCGAGAGATGGATTGAAGTTGCCGAGAATTGCGAAGAAGAAGGTGCAAATCTTACCTGCAAAGCAATCGTGGAGCATACACTCGGCTGGGGACTTGACGAGGACGACGATCGCAGAAAGATCTGGATGGACGACGCAAAATCTTCCATGGTCAGAGGTCGTTATCAAACGGCACGTTCCATCTACGCTTACGCAATCCGGGTGTTCCCTAACAGCAGCATCATCTGGTTGGCCGCAGGCGATATGGAACGTAACCACGGTTCAAGAGAGTCTCTCGTATCTTTGCTGGAGAAGGCAGTTGAAGCAGTACCTACTAACGAAGTGCTGTGGATGCAGCTCGCCAGGGAAAGATGGAACGCAGGAGACATCAACGAGGCTCGTAAAGTCTTGGGTAAAGCCTTCCAACAGCAGCCCGGAAACGAAGATATCTGGCTGGCAGCTGTCAAGCTTGAAGCAGATAACGGAGAAGTTGACCAAGCGCGCGACCTTCTAAGAACGGCACGACAAGAGGCAGGTACTGACAGAGTCTGGATCAAGAGTGTTGCTTTCGAGAGACAGCAAGGTGATAGAGAAGCTGCTCTTGATCTTGTCAACCAAGGTCTTCAGCTTTATCCCAAAGCCGCCAAGCTCTGGATGCAAAAAGGACAAATATACGATAGCAAAGGCATGCTCCCGCAAGCACGTGAGGCCTTCAATACCGGAACAAGAGCTTGTCCGCAGAGTGTGCCATTGTGGCTACTCGCGACTCGCACTGAAGAGAAGGCAGGTGTCCTTGTCAAAGCACGCAGTATTCTTGACCGAGCACGTCTTGCGGTACCAAAGAACCCCGAGCTTTGGACAGAGTCTGTTCGACTCGAGAGACGCGCAGGAAACACTGCCGCAGCCAACCAAAAGATGGCACAAGCTCTACAAGAATGCCCAACCAGCGGCTTACTATGGAGTGAGAGAATCTGGCATCTTGAAGCTCGCACACAACGCAAACCCCGTACACTGGAGGCGATCAAGAAGAACGACAGTGATCCTATCTTGTACGTGACGGCTGCGCGTGTCTTCTGGGGCGAGAGAAAATTGGACAAGGCAGTGACTTGGTTTGAAAAGGCGATTGTCGCTGATCCGGATGTTGGTGACTCATGGGCCTACTACTTGAAGTTCTTGAGACAGCACGGTACAGAAGAGAAGCAAGAGGAGACTATCAACAAGTGTGTACTCAGTGAGCCCAAGCACGGAGAAGTCTGGCAGAGTATCGCAAAGGCACCCGAAAACTCCAAATTGGGTGTTGAGGAGATCCTCAAACTCGTTGCTAGCAAGCTGGACTAGAAAGAAAGTTGTGATGCAAGTCACTTGTAGAGTAGGTAGGTTAATATCACGAATAAAATGAACAAAATGAGGCTCTATAACGAAAGCCGACGACAAGCGCAAAAATGTTGTTGAATGGCTGGTGATCGATCGTTGCCGAAAGCTGAGCTCGCCCTGCCGGAGGTGGATTTTTGTGATGTCATCGTGGAGACTCTGGAGAGCTCGTCATTGTTTTCGTGTTCTACCTTCACAAACGTCTCTTTCCTTCTTTCTCTTCCATCTCTCAATTGTACTTGACTCCTCTTCTCTCGGTAAGTTATCTCTTTCAGTTACATCTCACTCTTCCTCCCGTCGACCCAACACTCGACATCATGTCCTTGATTGCCCCTCTTCGCCGCCAGCTACCCCGCGCCCTCCAAAGAGCACCCCTGCTCACCTCGATTCGTGCCAGCAGAACACTTCAATCACACTACCAACCTTTCTCAACCTCAACCGCAAAGATGTCTTTCAGCAACACAGACACCGGCAGCAAGCCCGCCGACCCCTACACTGCCAAGAACCTTGAGCAGCCCGACACCCTCAAGGAGAAGGTCGGAGATCTTATCACCTTTGTCGACAAATCTAAGTACTGCATGATGACCACTCGCATCGCCAGCAGTGGACTCCTCGTCTCGCGCTGCATGGCCCTCGCCGCCAAGGAGGGCAACGGTATCGACCTCATCTTCCACGCCAACAGCGAGTCTGGCAAGACCGATGACCTCGAGTCTGACAATGACATCAACCTGGCCTTCCTCCAGCCCTCCGGCGAGTGGGCTTCCATCTCCGGTATTGCCTCCATTGAGACCGACCGCGAGAAGGTCCGCAAGTACTACTCCCCCGGCCTCAAGGCCTGGTTGGGTGACCTCGGTGACGGCAAGCACGACGGTGGCCCTGAGGACCCCAGAATCATCCTCATCAAGGTCAAGGCCAAGACTGCTCAGTACGCCATTACCAGATCTGCTACTGGTGCTCTCGGCAACTTTGTCGAGTTCGCCAAGGGTGTTGCCACTGGTGAGACCGCCCAGGTCAACAAGCTCAGATACCTCGACGAGTCTGAGCTCCAGCAGTGTAAGTTGAATGCAGGCGATTATATGCTCGAAACATGCTGACAATCACGAAGGGCGCACCTCCAGCCAATAGGCTAATGACTTATGTAAATCAAGCCTGAGAAGTGGCCAAAGAGAGCCAGCATCAGCTACGATATAATAGCATGACCACAAAGTAATGAAATAAGCATGTTCAAACTTTTCAAAACAAGCAACTCTATTGTGATTTTCCGATTTTCAATGTCAATCTGGACCTAACCATCGGCAAGTGTTGCTGAGCTTTGTGCTTCACGACTTGTGTCGGACAGATTCGCTTGTCAGGGGGATGACCCTGTTCCGATGTACAGCAGCAATTATTCCACGACACAATGGCTCGACTTATCTGAAACTTGTTCTACAGAATAAAAGAATGTTTGAGACTTGATCGGCGGCGTTCGGATGGTACAATTAGGCGAACCAGGGGCGTAGGTGGCTTCGATGATCCTGTCATGAATTCTTTAACCACGCGACCTCGAATGTCCACAGCAGCAAGAGCATTTTCCCCCTTGGATGAATCATCTTCGCCCTATTTCGTACAAGATACACGAGCCAAGGTCTAAGCACGAATCGCCGCCTGGCGTATTTCAGCGAAGCAGATCGGTCTGGAAATCTGATACATGCAGTGCTGTGGTCGTTGCTGACTCCTTGAGCTTGCCCTGTTCACATGTCACTGCGCTATTTCCCCGCTGTGGAGGCGTCTGGTCTAAGGATCTGGGGCGCTTTAGGGATCATCGGCATCAAAAACTTTCTTGCGGAGACGCCGAACCATCCAAGCCGACTTGATCACCAAGAATATGGAACTCAACACTATTCTGAGGCCGAATGTCACTGCTTGATTCAGGATACGAGCCGCGGGATAACCATAACAACAGTCCGCGGACAGAATAGGAGATGAGTGCCACCGGCTTTCCCGTCTTGAAGCCGAAAAGTTTTCGAGACAACCCGGCCAATGTTGCCGAAAGTGTGTTCGAGACAGCCTAAACAAGGGAGGCTTGGAAACTGGCGTCTACCTGCATTCACATCGTCTTCCGCCGATAGCGCCACAGCATCATCCCACACATTTCTCCGCACGCCGCACGGAATGCTGATGTGCGTTGTCCTAGCTATCCCGTAGCTTCGTATCTTTTGTCTGGCAAATTTTTCCAGATGCGCTCGTCGAAATAGGTCTTCAAGCAGTACAGTAGGTGGATTGATATGGCTGGAAAAGCGAACTCAAGTCAAGCAACAAGCCATGCTCTCAACGGACCCCACTCTGGGCAGCTTATCCTCTCAAAGCTCCTCTCGGCGACGGTTCTTGAGTGTGCTTGTTGACAGTCACCCTTGGCCCTTGCCGCCAAGATGAAAATCCACTCCTTCTGCAGAATGCAACCATAGATTGGTAGGCGGTCGAGATCCACATTGTACCAGGCCTCGTGACTTGATAACATGTGAGATTGGGGTGGGTACCCTTGCTAGTAACCTCTAGAAGCGGTAAAAGGATCTCCGCTCTCCTGTCGGGCAGTTTGGCTCAATCCTTCTAACGCTTGGGGTTTTGCGTATTTATTCGTGCAGTTCCCTCCCTCTCCACACCTCTCCACCTTTCTCCAGACGCTTCTCCATCAAAACCCCAGGCTTGACAGATCATTTCCCTACTCGAGGGACAATCAGCCAAGATGACTGAAAAGACAACATTCTCCGACGTCGACTACACTTCTCACAAGGAAAACACAAAGGAGACGACGATTCACGATGAAGCTCCTCAGCGTCAGGCTTCGGTCGCTCTCAACATTGTTGACAACCCTTTGAGAGTATGTAAACTTCGCATTCCTTGACTTGTACTGCAAATTTGATACTGACCACAACAAAAGCGTACCAACAAGGAACAAACCGTTCTCGATGCCCGGACATTCGCTGAATCGCATGGCATGGCCGATGATGCCGCCCTGTTTGGCAGAGCTGCTCTCGTCGCGCGTGACCCCGAACGATTCGAGACGATTCCCGACCTTACCGAGGAAGAGCGTGCAGCCCTCATTTACGAAAGAGATCACAAATGGCATGGCCCTAAGATGCTTTGGTACTCGATCGGTCTCTGTGCCATTGGTGCTGCCACACAAGGTTGGGATCAAACTGGCTCGAATGGAGCCAACTTGTCCTTCCCTGACGAATTCGGTATCGGCACTAAATCTGCTTACGACACATGGATCGTTGGTCTGGTCAACTCCATTATCTTCCTCACGGCTGGCCTCATGTGAGTATTAAGAGTTCTCTATGCCTGGCCTTAGACTGACATGTCGCAGTGGCGCTTTCATCGTCGATCCGCTGAACAAATATCTTGGTCGAAGAGGTGAAATTTTCCTCACTGCTGCCTGTCTTACTGCCACACCGATTGGCTCGGGCTTCGCTCAATCATGGCATGGTCTCTTCGTCGCACGTTTCGTCATGGGTATTGGTATCGGCGCAAAAAACGCGACCGTCCCTATCTACTCGGCTGAGATGGCCCCCGCTCGCATTCGTGGTGCGCTTGTCATGTTCTGGCAGCTCTGGGTCGTTATTGGTAAAAAATTCTGCTAGCTCGGATTCTCTGGGAGACCATGCTGATTCAATTTGCTAGGTATCTTCTGTGGCTTCTGCGCAAACGTTATCGTCAAAGATGTTCCTCGCATTGCATGGCGTCTTCAGCTTGGATCGGCCTTCATTCCATCCTTCATTCTTATGTGCGGCATTTTCTTCTGCCCCGAATCGCCTCGTTGGTTGATGAAGCACGGAAAAATCGCTCAAGGGTTCAAGTCTATGGCTGCCTTGCGTGCGCATCCCATCATCGGCGCAAGAGACTACTACTACTCGTATGTCATCTACGAGGAGGAGCTCAAGGTTGCCAGTGGATCAACCTACTTCACCCGTTTGAGAGATTGCTTCACTGTACCTCGTATCAGAAGAGCCAACTATGGTGCATCGACTGTTATGATTGCCCAGCAAATGTGTGGTATCAACAGTAAGTGATCTGATGGCTATATTCATGCACATTCCTAACATTTCACAGTCATCTCTTTCTACAGTTCAACCATCTTTACAAACGCCGGCTACAGCAACGACCAGGCTTTGTTCGCATCTCTTGGTTATGGTGCCATTCAAGTCGTCTTCACCATTCCTACATTGTTTTTGATTGATACGAAGGGCCGAAGAACATTGACCTTGATTGTGAGTTGCCTCTCAAGTGATATAATGAAAGCGTACTAACCTTTCCCCTCTAGACCTTTCCCCTTATGTGTATCTTCCTGTTGGCTGCAGGTCTATCGCTTCTGCAACCAGATACCGCCAGTTCTGCCTCTAAAGTCGGACCTGTCATCTTATTCGTCTACCTCTTCACAATCGCTTACTCCTTGGGAGAAGGTCCGGTGGCTTTCCAGTACTCTGCTGAGGTCTTCCCTACCATCCAGCGTGAGCAAGGAATGGCATGGGCAGTCTGTATCAACAACACTTTCGGTGAGCAACTACAACGTCAGGAAATCTCATCCCTCAGCTAACATGAACTCAGCTGGTATCCTCAGTCTGACATATCCTCGTATGGAGCGCGTAATGACCGCAACTGGTGCCTTTGGTTTCTATGCCGCACTAAACCTGATTGCATGGTTCATGATCTTCGCCTTTGTCCGCGAAACCAAGCAGCTCACTCTCGAGGAAATCGATCAAGTCTTTTCGGTCCCTACCAAGACCTTCCTCAACTACGAGTTGACCACCTGGTTGCCTTACTTCGTCAAGCGCCACCTCTTGTTCAAGAAGAGTACCCCAAAGCCCCCACCCATTATCGAGAAAGCTAGCTGGCACGACCAAGACGTGACTCCCACGGCTTAAACAACACAACTCCACATATTCCGACACACCGACTAGATACCTGGAGAGTGCATAGGAGTTGGCTATACGATATTCACGAATGGTGTAGGAGAGGAGAGATACCCTTAGAGGACGCGATGCGGACGAACAATCCGCAAGTATGGTAGCGTCATAATACTGTCGGTGGATGCACATGTTTTTTCCTTACATCGACGATTATCGTCAATCTCTCACTGTCTAATCTATACCCTCTTTTTCCTCTGCAACTGAGAGCCAACACACACATCTCAATTCATGATGCACGTCCAGCTATACTTTCGACCCCCATGGTGACCTCGGCAATGCCTCAACTCATTGCTTGATATTCCGATCCACCAACGGCTCCTCCAAGATCCTGAATCTGGCCAACCAGGTTCAATCCTTACAAGCTAAGGTGATGTGGTGTAGTGGTAGCATGTGTCGTTGTGGAGGTTAAAGTCCAGCAACGCCGACCCGACGGCGGTTCGATTCCGCCCATTGCCAGGATCAAATCTCTTTTTGTCCTTTTGTAACCAGTTCCCATCTTCCGAGTGTCTTTTGTTTTTGTTGGGCGCGCAAAATGTTGGCAGAGAGAAAGAAAATTTCGATGCGGGACTTGAGGGTAGCTTGTGCGTGAGTGGGGGTGCGGGGCATTTATTTGGAAGGGAGAGAAAAAAATAATTGGGGTGGGGGGAGGTGGACGTCGGGTCGTGGGTTGGAGGTTGGTTGCGTTGTGCTTTCCTGATGATTCATCCCCTAAGGAAGGTTTTCCTGGCTTCGATTCAACGAGTCTTAGAGAAATGTCCGTCCGATAACAGACTGGTGGACAGACAGCATGATGTCCATGGCTGGATCTGGTTGACATAAGAGGGTGTGACTCTTCTTTTCTGGTCCCTCGACTCGACTATTCTTCTCTCGGCATGAGAACTCATGGCAGATCGCAAGGATAATTCTACGATAGACTCTTTCTTGATGAAAGACAGGTTTGGGACCAGCGATAGGTCTTTATGATGATCAAATCTGCTTGGTGTAACTGACTGTTGCCTCACGAACAACCGATGCTGGAATCAACAATGACAGCTCAGATCACGACGATGATGCCATCGCGAGAAAAGTCACTACGAGGCGACGTCTTCACCACTTCCTCGTCCTCGTCGGCCCCACGAAGGATGTCCCTAGCCACTTGAAGCAGCCATGATCGGGAAACTTCTATACTTCTTCCCGCAGTTTCGAAGTAGATTTGCGATCCTGCTATTGACACGAAGTCTGTTCTACACAAACTCGGATCTGACCTAAAACATCGAACCAACATTCCAAGGTATGAGTAAGGAATAGTAGAAATATGCATGAGAGAGACTAGATACGCAAGTAAGCAGATCAGGTGGTAGAGAATATGGATGAGGAAGTCATGAGTTACAGGCAGCTGAAAGTTTTCGACATGTCTATGTCGCAATAGCTAACGTAGGCTACAATGCGTACTGCGTCTGCAGGTATTACGATCTGGTCTCGGCGCTACCGACTCTACCTTTGGCACAATACCTCGTACTACGATATACTAGACACAGGAACTAAACCACAACACAATTAATTACGACTTCCCACACGAGTTGACACGAGCGTTTTTCCATGACTGCCATGAAGCCATGTGGCTAGTTGCCTATTCAGTCAGACACCATTCATGGGCGAAAAGTCAATTAACTCAAACCACCTCTCCCAGTCATAATCTCCAGGACAATTCAACAGCAAAGATGAGTCGCCAAATGGTTACCAGAACAACTCAAGATATTTTGGAGGAGAGCACTTTGCGTCCTTTTCACACAGGAAAACCCCCAAAATTTCCGGATATTGAGAAATACTCTATTTTTCTGTCGACCACTTCAACTTCGACAACCAACATCGAAGTAGCTTTTCCTGATCGCAAGATGGACAAAAAATCAGAGGCTTGGATTTCCGGCGACCGTGTTGCTGCTTTCGACAGCTTCGACTCTGATACTACCATGGACAACGATACTACAGAAAATACATCCGACTCGATAGTACAAGATGTTGATATTACCGCCATGGCTGCAGACTCAGACTCCATCACCACCATGGCCAGCTCTGTCACAGACAACGACACCACAGACGACCTGTCCGAATCAACAGACGACTTCTCAACAACAACCCACAGCATCTCCATAACCTGCTGCCCGTCCCCTTCGTCCTCTGATTCAACAACAGGCTCTACAACAGGCTCTACAACCTCCACACCCCATTGCATTTTAAAACCTACCCACTTCTCCTCTACCTCCCCATTGATCAGAAGAAACTTGAATATCTTCCCTAGACCGGAATGGGCGGGGGTGAAACTGGCACGACAGAAATCAGATCAAGAACAGAGGGTTTTTGCGAAGAAGCAGTGTGTAAGATTTTGTGGCGACCAAGAGGAGGAGGAAGAAGAAGAAGACGAGGAAGAGGGACATTTAGAGGAGGATAAATCCAAGGAAGAAGGTAAAGGAGAGGAGAGGTTTTGGGGGCTTGAGCCACAGAGGAGGAATCAGGATAGGAGGGAGGGAGGAACGTTCATGGAGAGCTTTTGGAGAGTTGGTGATGAGAATATTCGTGGCATCGAGGCGTGATCAGGGAATTTGAAGCATAAAGAAAGGAAGGGTTGGTGTGGTATCAGGGCACGATCAAGAAGTTGAATTCAGCATGAGGAAGCGAGACTTTATATGGACGAGGAGGAAGAAAGGATATACGAGAGGGGTGAGAGACTCACATCGCAGATATACTAGATCTTACATCGGATGCATCAAGATGAATTTGACCACATTTTCCTGTGTTGACGGAGTGTTGTTAGAGCTCCGCGTTCTCCATCGCGTACCTTTGGGATCTTGATGTGGTATTTCTGATATCATCGGGCCATAGTGTTGTTTGACTAACAGTCATGCTGTAACAAGGACAAACGCATAGCCTCCTGCCTCTTTCGTGAAAGCAAGCAGACACCAAACACGCTGCTCATGATGTGGTGAAACTAGTTGTATACAATGGCATGTAGACACCAAAAAAAAGGCTGAGTAAATAAAGGAGGTATCAAGCAATTTTTGTGTACGCAGAACCCTTTCTGCAATAATTCCCGAAACCCCCTTCCCAAAGAAACAAAGAGACCAAAGAATGAACAACCCATTGTAAGAAGAACCATGATCCGCTAATGGTGGAAAAAAGACAAAAAGTTGACAAAAACAGAGAGATATTTCAATCAAGCCTTGAATCTGCCTTCAAAGCCCGGTCTTGCCTTCTTTTTGGCACCACCACTGCTGCTGCCCTTTTTGCCGCCCTTCTTGGAGCCCTTTTCGTCGCGTCTCTTGTTTAGGTTCTCGGTTCTCTTCTTGTCTTTCATTTCCTTGCCCTTCTTGACGTTGTCGAGGCGTTCGTTCCATTGTGTGGCGCTCTTGGTCTTTTGGTCTGTCTTGCGCTTCAAGGTCTTTTTGAGGAGGGATTGGTCGTCCTTGACGCGTTCGCCGTGGGCGCGCTTCTTTGCGTTGAGCCACATGTCCTTCTCTTCAATCTCCTTGCGCTTCTCCTCGTCCATGCCGGCGAGTCGCTGGGCCTTCTTCTCGGCTGCGGCCAAGGCGGTCTTGACGTCTGAGGGACCCTTCTTCTTCTTGTGAGCGGCAATGGACCCAAGGGTGGGATCGGTCTCCTCGTCATCGAATGCGACACGGCCGAAGGAGAAGTTGTTCTCGTCTACAGCGCGCGGTGAGAAGATGTCGGGTGTGGCGAGCGGACTGCCGCTACCGCGCAGGCGCTCGTTGTTCAGACGCTCCTCCTCCTCCTTTGCCTTCAGACGCAACTCCTTCTTGTGCTGCTTACGGGCTTCCTCCTTCTTGCGACGCGACTCGAGCAACTCCTGTCTATTGCGAGGGGCGGCACCGTTAGGACCGTCGGCCTTGCGCTGAGCACGGAGTGCCTCGATACGGGCCTTCAGACGAGCTTGCAGTTCCTCTGCGTTGACCTCTGGCAGCTTAAGGGCGAGTGCCTTCTTAGGCTTTGTAGTGGTGGTTGCATCTCCTTCGGTAGGATTCGAGGCGGGGACTATTGAAGATGAGGAGGATGTGGCAGACTGGTTTGCGGAGTTGTCGAATACAGAAGCTTGGTCGGGGCTTGCTGGGGTGGAGGTTTCGTCGTTGTCGACTAGGCCAGAGAAGTCCATTGCGTCGTCGGCGGCTTCGTCGACAGATTCATTGCCGGCGTCTTCCATTTCCTCATCGGCAGATTCTTCAGCGCCAGCAGCAGATTGAGGTTCCTGCTTGCGAGCAGCCTTTTTGGCGTCCAGCTTTGCCTTTTGCTTGTCGGCCTTTTCCTTCTTCAGACGGCGCTTCTCCTTTCTCTTGTCTGCCTGTGTCTTTTTGCTGCTTGATGTGGCGTCGGTATCATCGTCCTCGCTGTCGTCCTCTTCGTCAACTTTTTGCTTCTTGCTCGGTTGGTCTGCGTCGGCGGGCAAATCGATTTGTGCAGAAGAATCCTCGTCATCTTCGTCGATTCCTAGCTCTCGCTTTCTCTTGCGCTCGTTCTCATCCATGACGTCTTTTGCGGACTTCTGGTTTGCAGGGTCGAGTTTTGCGCGCTTAGCTTGGCGCTTTTGCTCTTTTGTCTGTTTCTTGCGCTGCCATTGGTCCTGCAGAAGGGAGTGTGAGCAGGAGGCATATCTTCTAGCAGCGGTCGCAGAGACGTACGCTGTTATCTTTTGAGTAGTATTCATTGGCGGGAATCAGGGAAAGAAGACCCTCAAATGCCTGAGCGTGGCTCTCAAGACGTGCCTGTAGGAGGTCAGATTTAAGACCAGAAAAAAAGCAGAGCGATTCAGCATACCTCTAGATCATCAGCCATGGTGAAATCAGATCAAAAAATGAAGATAGGCGTGGCAAGATGGTTGATGCAAAAGAGTCGTCTTTTGTTCTTGACGCTGAACTTTTCGCCATAGTATCGCGGGCGATGGCTTGGCATGGCGGGTCTCTGAAACGGGCCATGACGATCCGGGGTATCGCTTAGCTTCATCTTTGCGCGAACTGGCCAGAGTGGGCAAGAGCAAGTCGCAACTTCTATAACCATCGCTGTCCATGGAAAACTTTGCTCTGGATGCAACTCACAAAGGCGGTCTCACCATCTCTCACTACCTCGACTGCTCTCCCAACGTCGTCAGCATCTTCAAAGAAGTCAACAAGCTGGTTCTTGTTGTCACGATAGGCTTGGTCTCCGTCTCTCTCCTCCGCACCTTCAGACCCTCACCTTCGCGCTCCTCATGATCGCCCGACTGTCGCCTGCCTCGCTGGCATGGCTACTATTCAGTACCTCTGCCCAAGCTTCATATGTCATTGAGGGTCTGTCCTTCGGCCACAAGGGTGCTATCTCACCCAACGGACGCGCCGTTCCTGGTTGGCACCTTTCTGGAGAGAACCACACCCCTCAACTGCTCTCAGATCGCATCATCCTCACACCTCCGGCTCCCGGCGGTACAAGAGGTGCTATCTTCGCCGACAATCCCATCACCCAACCCGAATGGGTCGTCGAGACCGAGTTCCGTGCTTCGGGTCAAGAGCGTGGTAGTGGAAACTTGAACTTCTGGTTCGTTGATACTGGTCGTTCTGCTGTCGGTCAGAGCAGTATATATACAGTCAGCAAATTCGACGGTCTTGCTCTGGTCGTTGATCAATACGGTCCTCGTGGAGGCTCTATTCGTGGTTTCCTGAACGACGGCTCTGCCAACTTCAAGGACCACCACAACGTTGACAGTCTGGCCTTTGGTCATTGCGATTACGCATACCGCAATTTGGGTCGACCAAGCAAGTTGCGCATCGAGAACGGCGCTCACGGTCTCCGCGTTGACATCGACGGCACATCCTGCTTCCACAGCGAGAAGGTCAACCTTCCTCCGGGTTACTTCTTTGGTATCTCGGCTGCTGCTTCTGAGAACCCCGACTCGTTCGAGGTCTACAAGTTTTCTGCTTCTACCACAAACTCCATCAGCCGTGAGGAGCCTAATGTCGAGGCCAAACGTCAACATATTGAAAAGCTCGACAAGTTTCCCGGCGCCCCAGAGGCTCTCCCTGACGCCGATGCCAGTACTATCAAGGCTCAGGCTGATCAGTTCGCCGATCTTCACAACCGTCTGCAAGGCATGACTCACCAAATTGCAAACATGTTTGGCGAGTTTGAACGTCTTTCTCGCCAGATGAACGAGCGTCATGCCGAGTTGATGGCCAAGGTTGCCGGTACCAATGCTGGCGATTCGAGCGACAAGCCTCAGCAACCTACTGGAGAAGCTCTTTTGCCTCTCAGCCGTCGTGTTGAGAACATTGAGCGTATTGCGCTTGCCATTCAGCGTGACGTCGAAGGCAAGGACTACCGCGAGCACTTGACAAATTTGCAACAGTCCATCGAGGGCGTCCGTGGAGGTCTGACCGAACATCTCCCCGAAACCATCGCTCACAGTAAGTCACTTCTCAACCCTTCCTTCCGCAACAGTGATGCTAACATCTTCTTCCAGTGATCTCCACCGCCGCGCCCAAGATGGGTATGTTCATCTTCGTCGTCATCGCCTTCCAGGTCATGCTCGCCGGCGCCTACATAATCTACAAGAGACGCAGAGCAAACGCCCCCAAGAAGTACTTGTAGTGCTCTCTCAGTAAATCTTCTTGTATAGCCTCTTCTTTTTTGCAGAGTTTTCTTGTCTTTGTCGATGTATCAAGATTAGCGGTTCTTCTTGGTTCAAAGCGACCGTCTTGTAGTTTTGGAGCGGGGCTTTTTACATACCTAACATTTGTTGTATAGAGAGGAGACTTTCAAAGATATCAAACATGAAACTTTGTACATACACAAGTTGAGGATACAAGAGAAATTGCAACAAGAACAAAACTCTATCACACAAGAAGAAGGGATGTGCTGCCTTTTATGAGATAATGCCAAAAGATACTACTACGCTAGAGAAACCCCTAAAGCTCATGCAAGAGCAAAAAAAGAAGAGAATTGCAGCGAGTAGGATTCGAACCCACGATCTCCTTGCTTCGAGGAGGATCAGGCACCTCAGAAGGTCGCAAGGCCGCATCCGTCAAATGCTTGTGTTTGCAAGACAATTGATTACAAAGGCGTCTTAGGACCACTAGACCATCGCTGCTCTTTTTGATGGTTGGGGTGGATTTGGGGAGGTATGTGGGGATTGAAATGGGAGTTGGAAGGGAAGGAAGAAATGAAGAAAGGAGATGGGGAGGTGGTAGGTGTGACTTCCATCTGAATAATCGCATTAGCATGATTCGCGATATTATCATGTGAATACCCACTTGAGACCCGACGCACTTTGTTTTCAGTCTGCTTCGGTCCTTCTGAGTACCTGAGGTGCGTTCTCCATTTCAGCATCATTCAGTCACCATTTATGCTCCAGATGGTTCACTAGGTATGCTTTCCCTGCCCGAAAACAGCTTTGCTATTTGCTTTCAAGCGTATCACCACTCCGTCCTAACCATGTCCCATCGCAGGCAAATGGTGTCACGACAAGTACACTAACCAGGCTCATCGGTCAGCCATTCATTGGGCGACTTCGAACCAATTGATGTATCACCAAATGGCCAGACAGATGTGCACCGAACGTGGAAGCGACAACGAAAGTGTTGTATCCGGCGGCTAAAACATTCAACAGCTTGCTAACAACCAGGCGCCCCTCCGCAACAGTACCAGAATATGCAAGCCGGAAGGATGACTGACTTCCTTCATGCTGAGCACCTCAATTTCGGCGGCATTCTCGCGGGCATCAGTTGGGCCACCAGGCCCACTGAAAGCGAACCCCTTGTTCGACATGTTGTCTGGTGCAGTTGTAGGAAGTAGCAAGCTTGCATCTCGCCCCTTCCAGCGAAACCAGAAATCCTCGGCCACGCGGTATGACGGTCGTGGTATTCTGAGATCTTATCTGGCAGCAGCGATTGACTAGCCCGATGCGAAGGCGTCTTCGGGTGTCATACAATGCGGATGGGATAGTGATGTTGATTTGTAGATGAGTCGAGGACAGGTCGATGCACTCTGCGCTCTCGGTCAATCTGGGACAAGTTATTGCTGGGGAGGTCGATGTCAGTGAGAAGTGCAAGCTACACATTCGTACTGCTTTGATCAGCGCATATTGATTTGTTAGTCAGACGGAGGTTGATGGAGACAATGATGCAAGACTACGGGCAACACCAAACCCATCATTACGATACTCTCAACTGATGCCTATGCAACGCATGCAGCTACTCCAAGCACCAAGCACCCTTCAAACTCTACATATCAAAATGCACAATGTTATTAAGTACTCGGAGGGGGTCCAATGAGAGCCTCAGGCGAAAGTATTCGAGATCGGTCATGAACATCTCGCGCTCTCAGCGTGCTCCCTTTGATTCTCAATAACATTGTGCATTTTGATGACTAGTGACATCGAACGGACTGGTCTTGGAGAGAGCTAGAGTTGACGTAGGCTGTATGAGAAAACAGATTAGCGTGCTCTGCATTCTTCGCTGATATGAATTGACGGAAGATGTGTTGCTTTAGCATGACCAACTTGTTTCTTTTGTGCTTCAGTCGAAAAGGTTTGGTCCGGCGTTGCTCCAGGTTTCAACATAGACGAGTGATATCGACGATTCACAATCTGAAACACAGCGGGCAAAAAGAGAAAAAGAGATATCAGAACATGTTCTCATTGGAAACGTAGAAGGTCTGTTGGGTATATAGAAGCTTTTGAACGAACAATTCAAGACACCTAAACAACGTGCTTGACCTGTACAAGACATTAGCGCCTGAAGTCGAGAAAATCGTATCAAGAAAACAGGGCTATGAGCGTACCTCGAAGAAGCGCTTGAGCCACCAGACCTGGAAAATGCCCTCGCCGATCAAGACACCGAGCTGGAAGATGCTCCACCACTTGACTCTGGCGTTGGTGCTCTCGGCCGTGTTGCGGTGAGTGCGCTCACGAACGACAATGTAACCCTGCTCATCCTTGACCTGTGCCAACAGCTCTCCAAGAGTGCGCACTTCCTTCTCCAGAGGGTCTTGGGGAGCCTCGCTCTCGGGGACGTAGACGATGCCGTGGACGTTGAAGCTGACCTCCTTTGTGTTTGCCGACCAGTGTTCGTTGCTGAAGCAGTACAAGTAGCGGCCGTCCATTCCGGCGGTGAAGCTGTGGTCGCCGCTGCTGACGGAGCGCTCGTGGACTTGATATGCGTTGGCGGGGTTTTGGATCTGTCATGACCCCTGTCAGCTTTTGTCGCGATTGTCTACCTCAAGAAGTGAGTTGCGAGAGACTTACCCAGAAGTCGATGTCAAGGTTTCCACTGCCACCAAACTCGCGGTCGCCGACTTGGAAGGTGACGGTCATTCTGTCGTCCGAGTGCAGCTCCTCGTGGAAGCATTCGCGCGAGTGCGCCTTGAGCTGGATGTTGTGTGCCGAGCTGATGGCGAAGAGGCCGCAGAGGGCTGCATAGAGGAAGGCGAGGACGAGCATCTTTGCTGTCGATTGAGAATTGCAAACACACAAAAGAGCTTCGTAGATCGACAACAATAATTGTTTGGTCGAGATGTTGCTCCGCTGTCCCTTGAACATGGAGGTGCACGGTCCTCAACCTCTTGCTTGCAGCCCCCTATTCGGATCACGCTTTCGCACCTTTGTCAAACTCGTATCAAGACATGCTTTGGTACTTTATCTAAGTCTTCGTATAGCCAGTATCCATAAAATCAAGACCTATCTAGTAGACCTGTTGCTGGTCGCGTGCGTGATAATACATGTCTTCGGCGTACCTTCCTTTCTTCTTGAAGCTCGCTGCTGCTGCCAAGTTTTGTGGCCCAGGCTCGTTGAACCTCATTCCATATCCTTGTCACGTCTGCTCATGCTCTCTTCGTGTACAAGATGTGTCTTGTCTGGCCGCTTCGGTTATTACAATGACCTAAAACCGAAGGTAGGATCGGGTGCCATTCCCTTCGGAAGAAATGTCTGGAGACGAAGCCAGCTGCCAGAACAGCCGGATACTGGACCACTAGGCAGGAAGACCCTGCACCAGACTATGTCTCTTCTTGTCTTGTGTTCGTCCCTTCACCCAGGAAGCCACCAGAACTAATACACCACGGAGGATGAACAGGGAGATCACTGCTGGATCTACAGGATTGCCTTTATCGCAGCAGCTTTTTGATGGAAAGCGACCACAGCTGTCCTTGTTCTGGAGGGCTCACCAATCAAAGGAAATAGTACCAGTACCAGAACCAGGACTGGATGATGCGGCGAGCGATTCTCTGGTGGCCGAGTGTCCAGAGTTCGGTATTGCAAGATCCGGAAGCATACATATCGAGGACTTCTTCAGCAAGCTGTCAGGAGCCCGGAATTGCCAGCCCGGAGGTTCGGAAGACGTGTCGTACTGTGGCCAAGGCAGAGGTCGAAGCAGCAGGAGCATGCCGAATTGTCGCTATCCTACAGAGTTCCTCAAGGTCGCTGCATTCGGTCTAGATGGCTCTGACGGAAGGTGTAGATTGATTGTGTTCCTCTGTTGAGATCGCTCTGAGCAGAACGACATATCTGATCGCGACCGCATGCCGCATGGGGCGGTCTGCCTGATGGAATCGATGCATGTTGCGCCCTGGAACGGATATCCGCGCATCAGGATCGATGCCGCCGTCGGCGCAGAAACGAGCTGTTCTCTGGCGCCGTCGTCGAGTTGATTTTGAGACAACGATCGCGTGGCTGTATCAACAAGCTGCGTGTCTGCTACGGGCTGGCTGGCTGGCTGGCTGGCTGGTTGATCATCACAAGGACTTTGATGAAAGGATGCAGAATGACATCAATACAGGTAGGTCAATTGCTCAAATCATCTGCAGGCTGGACGTCAGATGCCTCGTTGCGTTGCAGAGTCACAGTGTACAGACAAATCACAAGAGGGATGAGACAACAAGGGGTGACTATATAATTCGAAAAGATTAAATTCACCTTGTCTGCGCAGACACGGGCCATTAGTCAAGTGGCAAGTAAGCGTTGCTTTGCGCATGCTGGTTCACCTGCGGGAGTGGATTATTGTTACGGGTAGGTTAATGGAATTCGTGCAGCACTTCGGTGTCTCTCAAGTACTGTCCAGCGACCCAGGCGATGATATGGTCCGTCCCTTTTTTTTTGCCCCTTTCCTTTGATCCTACGATTATTTTCGGCGCTGGCAGATGAAAGAGGGTGGTGTTGGTGTTTCTGGTGCAAAAAGAGTTGGCGGTATGCGCAGAGTTGAACTCCTTGTTACGGAATTTCAATACGCGGCTTTTGTTATGGCCTGTGTTCAAGCCTCGTCAACAGCAACTCTTTTCGCACTTTCTTAGCTCCTCACATTAGACCACTTTCACCAACCAACCTTCACTCTCACAACACTTGAAGGTTACTTGATGGTGCCGTTGGCAGCTTCGTGTTATTCCTCACAGTTACCCCTGAATCACATCTTTCGCTATTCCCTTGTGTTTCTGCGCACAATTACCCGCGTCTTCCTACACCAGCAAATAGATTATAGATATGGCGCGCTCAACATCACCCCATCCCTCAATCTCTCTTATGGACATCTTCATCGGTTCTGGCCGCACAATTCGTAGACCCACCGGACCCCCAGGAGTAAGCAGAATGTGCGCCTTCCTCATATTCGAACATGCTGACTTACGGAGATGCCCTTTTTGCAGATCCACCCAACCAGAAAAACCGAGCTCGTTCAAGTGCGCCCAAGAAAAGGCAGCGGCGATTCAAAGCCCGCCCACCCCGTCAAACCATCCAGCAACAAGGCAATCGCCGGCTCTGACGCCAAGTCGAACAGCAAAAAGGAGGAAGCGCCAGCTGCCCCCAAGTCGAGCAGCAAGAAAGAAGAAGCACCTTCTGGCTCCAAACCAAACAGCAAAAAGGACGACAGCCCACCCGACAGCAAGCCAAGCAGCAGCAAGGAAGACATTGCACCCCACGAAAGCAAGCCCAGCAGTTCAAAAAGCGACAGCAAATCCAACAGCAAGAAGGACAGTAGCAAGCCCAACTCAAAGCCAACCAGCGCCAAAGCACCTTCCGAAGAAAAGGCCGCAGACGACAAAGAGGCAGGCGCGAAGAAATCGGACGGGAAGAAGCTAGAGGAGCCTGTAGCTAGTGGCAGCAAACCTCAAGTCATCGATCAGCAACCACCAGACCTCATCGTCTTCACTGCAGAAGAAGACGCAAAGCTACTGCTAATGAAGGCCAACGGCGATAACTGGAACGACATTGCAGCAGCCATCAACAAGTCCAAGAAACAAACCACCAGACGTTTTGGTGAGATCAAGCCCGGCGATTGGAAGGCGCAGAAGGGAGGCAAGCACGGTATCGACAAGGAAGGTGTCGTCGCCGATATGAAGAAGGACAAGCCCTCTGAGAAGCAGCTCTCCAAGGTCCCCAAGAAGGATGAGAAAGCTGTTGAAGTCAAGTCCAAGTCCAACGCTGTCGAGAAGATGAGAAAGCCCGAGGACGCTCCCACAGCACTCCTATTGGCTGGCAAAGTCCAACACCAACACGACGTCCGCCACAGACACGCTCATCAGCACGACCATCACATCCACGTCCACGACACTCACGAGTCTCGTCCTCGCCGTGAACCCCACGACACCCATGAATCTCGTCCTCGCCGCGACAAGGACCGCACTCATGAATCTCGTCCTCGCCACCGCCCCCAACCCGTCCTCGACCCTACAGACTCAGGCTACGGCTCCAACCACCGCTCTCGCCGTCCTCGTCCTCCCCCCTCCGTCGCCGCCTCTACCGCCTATACCATAAAAACCATGCCCTCCCTCACCGAAGACGACCTCTTTTCCTTTGGCGAACTGCAAGCGCTGTCTGAACTCATCGGCAAGGATATGGAGGGTATGTGGCATAGAGTCAGTGCTGCATTCTTCGGCATGACTGGACGCAGGATCCCGGCTGAGGATATCAAGGAGAAATTTGAGGGGTTGGAGGTTGAGTGATTGGGGAGATGGGAGGATGGATTGGAGATGGGGATGAGGATAGGCTGGGGGTATTGAAGGGATGGGTTGGAGCTATGAAGTTGGTGGTTCACAATGACCAGGGCGGTCGTAATGGATGATGGACGAGGAAGATTCACGGGAAACAGAGCGCTCAATGATTCTCAACTGACGGTCGAGCTCGCTTCTTCGAAAACAGGGTCACGTAGTCTTCATGCAGGACCTCCTTCTTGAACATGCCATGCTTGTTATTCTACTTCCACCCATCTTACAGCCATGTTTCATCACCAACGTGATACAAGTTCTCTGGTAAAGATCGAGGATGCACGATTGCCACTGTCGCTCTTCACAGTACCATCTTGTGCTCTATATTCGTCAACCAGTACACAGTGTCTTGAAGTCGTCAGAGCGGTCCGCATACATCGACTGCTCGAAGTACTTCACATAACATAGTGTCTAATGAAACAAATCATCTACATCATCTCAGCCTCAGGCAAAGAGATAGCGTTGCAAGAGCTGATGGAAGGAGCTGCATAGATCGTGCATACCCCAATGATGAAAGAAAAATAGAAAGCACGACTTCATACATCAAGTAGAAGAACACAGGAGGAGAAAAAAGGGTTGAGTGGTAAGTATGAGAATATCCCGACACAGAGTAAACTGTGTGTTTCATACACCTTGTACAGTAAAGATCGGTACAAGTCTTTCGATTCGAAACAATCACATGCAGAGGGAAAGGAGAAGTCTGCCATAAGTAGTAAAAGAACAATGTCTATGCAGTTGTGTGTGTGTGTGGGTGGCTAATAAGAACTAAAAAGTGATACACATACGCTTTTCGTGTGTTCCTTCTGAAATGCTCGCGCGCGAGAGAGGAAAAGTGAAAAGAAAAATGCAGTTTTCCTGTCTTCTTTTGTCCATCCCCTTTTCTTCAACCACCAAGAAAAGGGAAAAGAAGTGATAGAAACAAGGGAGGTGATAGTAGTGCAGGAGAGAGACACAGAGAGAGAGAGAGAGATGTTCAACCCAACAGACAACATAATTCCAAATCCGCTCAAAACGCTGCCAAAGGGAAACTTTAAAGTTTAGTGAAAAAACAGAAGAAGGGCCGTTCGCTGAACCGGAATGAAAAGAGGTGTTGCAAAGATGCGGAAGTTGGAACAAAAAAGGAAAAGAGACATTAGTGGTACAAAGAGGAACAGTTGTTGCCAGCCTTTCATGAGTGGTTCATTGCTGCAAACAAATATGATCCTGTTAGGTGGTTGATCAAGAACTGCGTCTGAATGATCAAAGAAAATGAACCGGCTTTTTTCATGTCATGGCCATGAGACGTAAACGAGCATTCAGCTCTTCTGTAGGGCTGTGTATCCCCTCATCTGAAGATGTACGTTCGATAGCATTCGTGGAGCGGCGACTTCGACGATGTATGGTTGGTGATTCGGGCGCTTCTCGTATCCTTCTACGGACCGAGCGACTGCCGTGGGAGCCTATACTGCCTCCAAGACTCTTCGGGCTGGGAAGAAGGTCTTCTGCGTCCCTGATGACCTTCTTAACTCTATCGCGAAGTTCTTGGACGTAGGGGATGATTCTCTTCAAAGTTGCAGTGTCGAAGTGGACCTTGTCTCGTCCTTCAGGATTGAGGCCTGACTCGGAAAGACGTTTCTGTTGGAGTGCTTCTATAACCGAACGTGCGACGGCTTCCGAGTTCTTGCGCGGTCTTTGTGGTGTTGCTGGTGTGACGAAGATACCGTTATCAGTACGCGTGGGCGAGATGGCTCCTTCTTCGCTGAAAAAGTCGAATTCACCGTTCGCTGGCGATTCAGGTAGACCGAACAAAGGGGCGGGTATCAGGTAGTCTGTCGATGGAAGTGTCGGGAGTGGCTCGTCGAAGGCATCGTAGCTGAAAGACGGCGACGAGGGTGGTGAAAATCTCGGAGCCAGAGTTTGTTCGTCA
>JGI24891J29808_1000012_pt1 | contig 258396 bp, 214 predicted proteins | sample FreactcultuFSWF8_FD_29808 | JGI IMG/M metagenome (IMG submission 29808) | reverse complement strand
GGGGGGGGGGGGGGTACCCTGTCTATAATATTCTCACACATATTAATCGTTTCACTCGAGTAGTGCATTACTAAATACTCTTTCGGGCCTCTCTTCTACCTCTCAGGTTGCTTTTACGCTATCGCTAGAACTCTCATATACGTTCCGATGGTCGTCGGCGTGCTGTGCGCTCATGCCGAAGATGCTGTATGCTTTGCACAATGACTATGCTAGCATTCCAACCAATGTGTTTCGAAAATAGTTATGTGGATGTAGAAGCCGCAATAATGGACAGATGGCCAGACCGCAATCACAGACATTATTTCACGGCCTAAAGTATTTTTCAAGCCCATTAAAAGTGTTATAAGATGTGTGGTTGCTTCACAATCTCATTGTCGATGCTGGCAATACTTGTTTGTGGTATCACCCTGGCATATACGCACGGATCAACAACAACGATGGCTTCCAGGTCAGTGTCGAAGGTAATGAAGGTATCGGAAGTAACGAAGGCATCGAAGGCTTTATAACCAAATCTCTTTAAACATCACAAAACAACCAGAACAAAGTAGTCGAGACCAAAGTGTCAGAAATAAAGTCCACGACAACGCATTTACTCTATTATGTATGTTTGTACTTCATCCCCACACGATCTACGCAGGCGCAGCATAAATCTCCTCCAACCAATTCATCTGCACAGCACTGACACCCCTCGCATAAGTTCTATTAGTATAGACAAACTCATTGTACAAGATCGCCTCCAACTTCCTACCATACAACACACTGCTGGGATGAATAGCCACAGCCGCGTGTCCCTCAATGGTCCTGTAACTTCCATCTGGGATCGGTCTGGCCACATTGGACGGGAAACCACGTAAAAAGCATTTTAGAATATTGTCGGCGGTGGATTCGGAGATGGTGTCGAGTTCGTCTTCGGCGTTGGCGAGATCTGAGGGGCTGAGGAGTTTGGCTTGTTGGCATTGGGCGCGGAGTTGTTTGCGGACGTCCATTACGGATTGCATGGCGCGGTGGGAGACGAGGTGTTTTTGGGCCCATGCTTTGCGATCGGTGCGTTCGGAGGCGTAGGCTTGGACGGCGGTGAGGAGGGTCAAGTGATCTCCTTGACGGCGGAAAAGCGCTTTCCGTGCTTCTCTCGCTTCGTCGTTGGCGTCTTGGTCTTTGACTTCGAGGAAGATGTTTTCGACACTGAAGCAGGCTACGATGTCGATGACTGGGAGAAGACAGCCCATTTCGGGGTTGGCGGCTGCGATGATCGTTCTACCTAGAGCCGGCGTCAGGGGCAGTCTTGCGATTTTGCGACCCAGATCGCTGATGTCTCCGTCTTCGGGCTTCAGTGTGTCGAGTTGAAGGAGATGTAGCAACGCGCGCTCCATCGCTTCTCTTGTCGGGCGTGTCAAAAGAGGGAAGTTCATGACATCCTGAATGCCTCTCGCTTTCATCGTGAGCACGGCGGAACTCAAGTCACATCGCAAGATCTCCGGTATGGCGTCCTTCTCCAGAGCTTCGAAGTTGGACTTCGTGTAGAGGCGGAAACATTTACCGGCTGCTTCTCTTCCTGCACGACCTTGACGTTGGATTGCGGATGACTTTGAGATGTCCTTGACAAGGAGCGAGTCAAGACCAAGACCAACACGGAACTGCTTGACCTTGGCCTTTCCACTATCAACGACGAAGCGAACGCCAGGTACAGTAATGGATGTCTCAGCGATGTTGGTTGCCAAGATGACTTTTCGTGTGTTTGGAGGGGCGGGTGCGAAGATAGCTTGTTGCTGAGCCTGAGGAAGAGCGGCGAAAAGTGGTAGGACAACAAGTTTAGGCAAACCAGAGTCCCTGGTGATGACGTTGGGAATCATGTCTTCGATCGCTTGTTGTAGATCGGTGACAACATCTTGTCCAGTCAAGAAAACCAGGATGTCTCCAGGCATGGGCTCTTTGCGGTGGATCTGGAAGATCTGTAACAAAGCTGCTTCTGAAAAGTCTCGTGTCGGCTCAGAAAGATATTCTGTTTGTACGGGGTACATTCTGCCTTCGACGAAACATGTTGAAATCTTGCCTGAGGCTGAAGTGGAGAGTTCTTGCGATTTATCCACCAGTGTCTCATCCTTTGTCGAGCTCGTTGGCTCATCGCCAAAAGTAGTTATGCTGCCTTTGGCTGGCACCTGTTCGAAGCCCTCGCCGAAGAAATCCTTCAATCTCTCGGTATCGGCTGTAGCACTCATGACAACAACCTTGAGAGGCTTGCCTTTTCGCTTCTTGACCGCTTCACTTGTACCAGTTACAAGACCTCTCAGGAAACCGAGAAGCAAGTCTACGTTGACACTTCGCTCGTGAACTTCATCGACAACGACGCAACTGTATTCGGTCAAGGCAGGATCTCTCAACATCTCTTGTAACAGCATTCCCTCAGTCAAGAACTTGATTCTGTTGTTCTTGCCGACGTTGTCGTCAAAACGCACATTGTAACCAACCAAAGATTGCGGGCTTTTCCCAAGTGGTGTGCCCATCTCATCGGCGACACGGCGAGCAAGCGAGACAGCAGCGACACGACGAGGCTGGGTGACGGCGATACGTCCAGTACACCATACAGAAGTCTCGAGGAACTGCGGGACCTGGGTTGATTTACCACTACCAGTCTCACCAGCAAGGATCAAGACGTGGTTTTCGAGAAGTGCATTGCGGATGTTTGTGGCTTCTGGCCAGATGGGGAGTTGTTGGCGCACTTGCAGTAGCTTGTTCTGTCGCGCCGCAAGTGGGTTGTGTGTTCTGTTGTCTCTTGTGTGATCCCTTTGCGACTCATTCTTCTGTGCCTTCTCGCTCTGCGCTCCTCTTGACTCTGTCTTTTGCGACTCGGCGATTTGCAGGTTCTCGAACTTGGGCTGTGGCTTTTGCGACTTGTCGAGGCGCTGCTTCTTTGTTTTGGATTGTGCCTTTAGCGTATCGGCAATTTGTATGTTCTTGTATATCGATTTCTTCGGAGCGTCCTTTTGTGATTCGGCGAGCTGCAAGTTCTTGTAGATTGGTTTATCGCCTGGTGTCTTCTTGTTGTTCACATCCTTCTCTTCTCTCTTGCGTTTTTGGCCCTGCGACACGCCTGATTCGTTGGTCACACTCATTGTGTAATTTCGTGGGTGGGATTTTTGCAATGGATATATTTCGAGAAGTTGCGATCTACCTAGATGGTCACGCTTCCAAAATTTCCCAAAATCTCCAAAGCCTCGGCGACCGCCAAGACATGGCAGCGCTCTCCACGAAGCGCGAACTTGCCGCGACAAGCGCGATGCAGAGCACAAACATATCCAGGGTCCTTTTCGTCTCTGCGAAGTTGCGGTCGAAGAACCTTCCTCTTTGGATCGCCTTTTGATCGCCCTGTCGCTTGTTGGTCTCGAAGCTTGTTAAAGCCGCTGACGCGTCGCATCCTGCTTTGACTTGGAAATCGACCGCTCTTGCTGACAATACTCATCCCCGCACTTGGCTTGCCGTGTCAGTTCAGCCCGCTGGACATCGAGGACGTTGATCCGGATCTGATCACTGCCGTGTTCCACCGTCACCTTGGAAATGCTCGGACGTGAATCATACTGAGACCTTTCCAATTGAGGCCAAGAAGGATGTTGAAAGCCATATCCATCTTGTCACATGTTTATGTTTCACCACCAGCCTTCGTTGGCCAGAACTTCGCCAGCAAGGACTTCATGAGATGCATTGCTAAGCACAATGGCTTGTAACTATTTCCTTCTTTTCCCTCGGCCAACGTGAGGGGTATACATACATGGCTTCATATCGAGAGATGCCGAGGGACGGACCAAGCCTCACTGAGTCGCTTCGTAGTCTCGTAAATCGTATCCAGAAGTGCCCGTCTTAGCTCGTAGTCGCCCATGAGCTCATCATTTTAAGTTGGCCATTGACAGCTCCGGAGTGCTCGGGTAAGCGCCATATAAGAGCTTGCTCCCATGCCCGCTTCTTTATTCTCCTCTCGTCGTCGCAGTCTTTCGCTTTTGTCAATTGTGCTTTGAATCGTGAAGAGACAATCAGTATGGGTGCATTCTCCCACTTGACTGCAGCAGCAGTGCTTGGACTATCAGTAGTCGTAACTGCCCAAAACTCGAGCTCGTCTGCTGCTCTACCTATTGTCGACCTTGGATATGCTCGTCAGCAGGCTTCATCATTCAATGTGAGTTCAATGCTCCTTGCTTTTCCAGAGACAAATCATTAACCATGTGTAGGTAACTGGAGGCTACTACAACTTTTCCAACATCCGTTATGCTGCCCCTCCAATTGGCGACCTCCGTTTTGCAGCGCCTCAAGCTCCTGCTGTAAACAGAACTCAAGTCCAAACTGGTAGCGTTAGCCGTATCTGTCCTCAAGCAAACCCAGCCTGGAATGCCATTGCTGCACAGTTCATCCCAGCGTACTTGCTAGGACAGACAAACTTTACTATGTCTGACTTCAACCTGACCACCTCCAGCAACACAACTGCAGCCCCAGCGAGAGACCCCAGAGAAAGCGAGGATTGTCTTTTCCTCGATGTCATGGTCCCGGAAGGCATTTTCAACTCAAACGAGCAGCATCCCGTTTTGGTCTGGATCTACGGAGGTGGATACACTGCCGGGTCCAAGGCTGGATCTGGTAACCCCGCAGGATTGCTCGAGCGCTCTCAAGCGGACAACTCTAGCGGCGTCATCTATGTGTCCATGAACTACCGTCTCGGCGCTATGGGTTGGCTTTCGGGTCCCACTTTCCAGGAGAACGCTACAGCAAACGCTGGTCTGCACGATCAGAGATTTGCTCTCGACTGGGTGCAGGAGAACATCCATCTATTTGGAGGTGGGTTGCTGAAATTGGTCTTTTGAAAATTCTTGTCTGATTTTGAAACAGGTGACCCGAAAAATGTGACCGTGTTTGGTGAAAGTGCGGGAGGAGGTTCAATCATGCATCAGATCACTGTAAGTATCCACTTTTGCTGATCTAGACCATCTTCACGAAATTGACCATCATACAGGCTTACGGTGGAAACAAAGGTCCGGTTCCTTTTGCAGGCGCAGTAACTCAATCACCTGGCTTTTTCCCTGTTGTCTCTCCAGCAACACAGGAGGGTGTATACAATGACTTCCTCGCCTTGCTAAACGTATCCACCTTGGCCGAAGCACGCCGGTTGCCTTCGCCTGCCATTATTGCTGCAAACGCAAAACAAGTCGTCGCAGCATCCTATGGCCAATTCGTCTACGGACCCGCTGTAGATGGCGATTTCGTACCTGCACTGCCCGGCCAATTACTCGCTCGTGGCCAATTCGACAAAAACGTCTCCATCATGACCGGTCACAACGCAGCCGAAGGCCTGCTATTCACCTCTCCCTTCATCAACAGCGATGCAGCACTTAGAGACTTCCTGACCATGAGCTTCCCGGCTCTCAGCTACATGCCATCAACACTCAACTACATCACCGAAACTCTCTACCCCCCAATTTTCGACGGCAGCCAAGCTCAAAACTACACAAACCAAATTGGCCGTTCAGAGGCCATCTTGTCCGAGGTCAGCTTCACTTGCAATGCAGTCTGGCTCAACAAGGCCTACAACAATGAAACTCACGCCTATCTGTTCAATGTACCTCCTTCAATCCACGGTCAGGATATCGCATACACGTACTACAACGGTAACGGCTCAGCAAGCTCTACCGTAACCAATGTCCCCGTCGCCATCGCCATGCAAGAGTACATCACCGAGTTTGCAAAGACCGGTAACCCTAATTTGAGAGGTGCTCCTTTCTTCCCCATGTATGGAAGCAATGCCACCGTGCTGGCTCTGGGACCCAGAAATATTGGGCCGATGAGAGATCCTGCTGCCAGTGCTAGATGCGCTTGGTGGCAGAAGGGTCTTTTCTACTAGTAAGGCACTATTGGATATAGTTGGATCTTGTGGCGGATCAGAAGTCTTTGCATACTGAATATGAGCTAATGATAATTTTTGTTTTTTCGTCCATGTGGCTCTCTACTTGCGAAAATATGTCGTAACTAATTTTGAGTTATTCTTCTTCTCCGTACCTCCAGCCCTCGAGGTGCCCCTTTATGCGTCTGATCAGCTTCCATTGCCTTTGTGGTAATGTTTCCCTCCAGTCTGTGTTCGGAGCAATGCCGGATCATCGGTCAGTGGTTGGTATAGCGTTTGTGCCATGCTTCGATGGATTTAATGACCTCCAACCTTCGGGCCAGTGTCATCATCCAGCCATATTTGTTACCCTCCCGCTCTCTCCAGTGACTCGACAACGCTGATATCAGGGATACACTAGCAACGAGCTTCCTATCTTCTTGCCAGCGGCGACTAGCAGAATCGGTTGATCATGCAATCGTAGTCCTTCCAAAGACCATCTTGCACATCCTGGATGATGCGCGGGCGATTCTCGTCATGCGGAAAGTCCTCCAGAAACGTCTCGACAGGCTCTGGACCTCCACGTAACACGAACTTCGTGACCGCGGCCATGTAGCTTCCTGTGTACTCACGTTGGTTGACGAGCAGTTGGCCCACTGTCTCAAATTGCTTTAGAACCGCCATTTGGCACGACAGACGACGAAACAAGGATGGCCAGCTTCCTTCATGGAGACGCGATTCACCTATGCCGAAGGTGCGTAGCGATTGCGTGTGGTGAAGCAGGAAGTCCACAAGCTCATCTTCGCTGACCGAGACGGAGAACAGCAGGCACTCGTGAAGCTTCTCCAATCGTATGCCTCGAAGCAAGCTGTCGAGACTGTAGAGACCGTCATGCATCCATGGGAACTCAATCCACAAGGTCTCGAGATGTATCGCCGAGTGGATCATTGCATCGAATCGTGGACTGGGTCTGCTCTCGCAACTTCTCAGGGAGACACGTAGGTGTCGTAAGTTTCGTGAGGTGCCACCATTCCACTGATTGAGTTCAATGCTCTTGATGGTTATGGTCTGCAAAGACTCGGCCACACCTTCGTATGAGGGCAAACATGATGCCGCGACGGTCACAGGGTGCAGCGAATATTCTAGCGGAAGTCCATGAAAGACTTCATCACGCTTGCGAAGAACGTTAGGGGGATGAAACGATGCAAGGATGAAGTTCTTCAGGTTACGGCAATTGCTGAAGGCAGTGCGAACCGCCGAGGCCATGGACCTGCCAATTTCCCCACTTTCTTGGTTGATCCGCAGTTTGTTGTAGATTTTACGTTTTTCTTCAAGCTCTGTTTTGAAGTGTCTTCCTTTGCGAAGATTGTAACCTTCGACCCAGTCATAAAAATCCACGAGCGATTGAACGGGGCTAGGGTCGACGATGAGAGTGTTGATGTACTTGGGAATCTCCGGATGTCTGAGGATGGCATTCATCTCAATACAGCTGTCGGGATGATTGAAGAGGAAGATCCTGGGAATGAAGTATAGAATGGCGGCAGATGCGAACTCTTTGGAAACCAGACGGAGCGGCTTCAAGTGGCTGGGACTCAAGAAACTGCAGATATTCTCCTTGATTTCCAGCGGTAGTGCGTCCATGGCGATGTGTTGCTGCTGTTCAATTGCAGGCGGGGCGAGAGCGAGAGATGTGAAGTGGAAGGCCGGGAGACGACAAACAATCGCAGTCTGTATATGTGTCACTGATGTTTGACGCGGGCCACGAAAGAAGGTAACCTTTACAGTGAGTTGTATGATCCAGGTAGCCACGTAATACGCGGTTCAGTTGTGCGCAGAGAATAGTTGAAGCTCGACACTAGTGAAGAAAACCGAATGAAGTCCAAAGGAAGTGTACGGAGTTTCCGAGTTTGGAAGTGACGATGGGGACTTTGTATTCACAGGTTGGAACTTTCAATGCTGTGTCATCAGAGACAAAGTCAGTGTTCGATTCAGCAGTTTCACCCAGAAAGAATCGTTCACCGCGTGAAGTCTCACATATGTCTGTCTCAAAGGCGTCAATGTCTCGCAATGGATTCTGGAATCCAAACACCATTACATGTTTGACATTGCCACATGGAGGGAAAATCGTATCTACCTTTGACACAGGCGCCACTGGCCATGACTCATCGGACTTCGATCATCCCTTATGGTCTGATATATCGGTCAGGGACCACACTTCATGTCTTTTCGTTGTGCGATAGTTGAAATTCGAGCAAGGAGATTCTCGGTCGATAACGAGTGACTCGACTTCAAAGAAGAATGAAGTGCCAAATCTACAGGTACATTGGAGAGAGCTATTGGAACGTGTTTCGGATGGAAGCAGCATGGCTTTCTTGAATGGGCGTTGGATAGTAGTAATGATAGACAAATCAGGCAAAATGATGATGCCCTTGCTGTGATGGTTCTCCCTTCCATTCAGGTATGATTGGGACACGCCATCTTCCGTTCTCGTCTGTCCTTCCGGCATACTCAGCTTCTCCAATCGTTATCCTCTGCTTTCTGCAAGTGACTCTCAGCCGAGGCTTTCCGAATTGAGAGGTTCGGTCCAGCAAGTTATAAGCACGCACTGAACGCACCGACGAACAAATCCTCGTAGTCCCGCTAGAGCCCAGGTCGGATATCCATCTGAATTCTCGCTGCCATGTCGGGGCCGTAGTAGTCAGTTTCATCACTCTTCCGGATGAACTGCTCAATAGGTAAAAGTCCTCCGCGTAACAAGAAAGACTCGGCGTCGATCATATATGCGTTCTTGTACCGGGCGATAACATTCCCTTGCGTCCCGACCAGTAAGTCCAACTGAACTTTGTTCAAGTTCGGCAGTTGGTGTCCCAAACTTCTTAGTAATCCAGGCCACCCTCCAGATAATAGTGATATAAACACTTCTCGCATGGCCAACGAGCGTAAAGAACCGGCATGGCGAAGTAAGAAGCCGACCAGATCATCCTTGTCAAAATAAATGAACTCAAAGAAGAGCTCTTCCAGATGTGCCAGGTGGATGTTGCGCAGAATCTCGTCCCAGACAAGGATGTCATCGCGCGATTCATTGGTCCGCGCCCACAGAGTCTCTAGGTTCGGAGCAGCTTTCAAGATGTCGAAGAGCTCAATATGAAAGCAGTCTATATCGTTCAACATGCGGAGATGATGAAGGTCCGACAGCGTGAGCGGGTTTTGACGAGTCCACTTGCGCAACTCTATGTTGCATATCGTCAACGTCTCAACAGGCCAACTCCCAGCATGAGCGATTGGCAGTATGTCGTCGAGGTGAAGTTGAGGCTGCGGTTGTTCTGGATACCGATACAGATCCAAAATATGGTCTCCGAAGATGATGTGTTTCTTCTTGCTTCCTGCACTGTTAGGTCCATGTAAAGAAGTAACAACGATGTTCCTCAGCTTTGGACAGCGGTTGAAAGCCAATCGGAGTTTGTCGTAGATTAACGCACGCACTTCGGTATTCTCTTGGTACGACTGAAGATCTTTGTGAGACTGCCATAACTTCTTCAACTCTGTCTCTGAATATTTGGCGGCTTCTCAAGCCTCATCGTTTTTCTTCACTGCGTCGGCAGCGGCGGCCAATAGCTGGAGGCCACGGTCCGTTCCGCTACACTCGACGTGGGAAGAAGGAGGAAAGTCTTCCCGTCGAGGGATACTCCAATCGGTGGGCAGATGGCAGACCCAATCATCGTAATCTTTGACTTTGTGGATTTCTAATTGTGTGGGATCGATGATGATCGTCGTGACGTGTTCTCTGTACAGTGGGTGACTTGTGATTTCGTCTAGCTCTCTGACGCTACGGGGATGGATGAAGAGGAAGATCCTAGGAAGAATGTATTCCGAAGCTGCTGCAAGGAATGTGCGGGAGACTAGGCGGAGAGATTTAAGCTCATTGGGACTTGAGAAGCTGCACACCATATCCTTGAGCTCGGCGGGCAGTTTGTTCATGATGGAGCAATGGGTCGCAATGAATAGTTTCGTGATGTAAGATGTTCGACTGAATGATTCTAGCGGAGAGGACAAAGAGGAGAAGCGGAGATGCGAGGCTGATGGCGATCCGGATGAAGCGTATTGGAGGCATAAAAAGAAAGAAGGAGCAATGGAGAGCGTCCGAGGGAAGGTTAGAGACAGACCCTTGACTACCGTGTCAACAACACTTGCCCTCCTTCCTGGACTGGAGCGCTTCGAAATCCTGAAATCGTCCAACCATCTCTCGCGTTTCGAATTTCTACTTGCTTGAAGACCTTCGGGACGGAAGTGCTATCCAGGAAGAGTAATTGTCGGATTAAATTCTTCAGTTTTACGTTGTGCTTTTCTCGACGTCGTATCAAGAGCTATGGAAGCTCAAAATTATGACAAGAGGCCGCGCACATCGACTTGAGCCAATCTTCTATCTTGGGCTTCGAGCCTTCCAGCCTACATGTGTTCCTAGGGCGAATTGATGACACAGATTACTGAAACTGGCTGATGTTTTCTACTCCCAGAATAGCACTGTCTTTCTCTGAAGACTCGTACGATCAGGTCTTCGCGTGATTTATCCAGGAAAACCAGCTCTGGCCATCTTCCTGGCTCTTCCTTCCCTTCTGTTCGATCCCCGTGCTTCTTTTCGCTGCCTAGCAGCCTGGGTGTTGCTCTCACTAGGTGGACCAGCAGGGTTACCGCCACCTCTGCCACCTCTACCACGACCACGTCCTCCTCTGCCTCTTCCACGACCTCCTCTTCCGCCTCCTCCACCAGCTCCGTTGTCCGAGTCTTCTGTGGCTTCACTGTCTCTATACGCGGTCCTTTCCAATTCTGGTTGCGCGCCGCTGAAGGCCGAGTATCTTGCCTCCAATCGTTTGAGACGTCTTGGATCGCGGCTAAGCATGACTGCCCAGCCTTCGATAGCCTCGTCTTGCATTCCAGTTTCGTTCTTGAGGGCTGCACGTGCAGAGCTGCGGCGGACATCCGATGAGCGCTCGAACACTCCTCGGTCCATTCGCCAAGCACGGAACAATGCTTCTTCATTCTCGCCTTGGTTCCCTGTATCCGTGTCTCTCGAATCTTCGCCATCTGGTCTGGCAGCATCGACATAGCCTCCTACATCTGCTTCGTCGTAAGTGTCGTCACGTTCGTCGTCGTCTGAATCGAATGCAGCAAGAGCGGACAGGATTGCGCTCTTCGCGGGTGCAGCACTTCTGTCCTCCAGCAGAGCATCTGCAGTGAGTTTCGCGTTCTTTCGACCAAGATGCAAACGTGAAGTATCCACTTCAAGTCTGTCAAACTCGTCATCGTCAAATACGTTGCGACGTTGAGGAGGTGGTGTGCTCCGAGGCGCCAAATGCTCTATCTTCTGTTGCTCCATATGTTGAGCGTCTGCTTTCGAAGTAGGCAGTTGCTCACTGCGGTCGAACGATAGCAAGTCATCGGGTAACGAGTCGTCGAGAAGGTGGGCTGTGACTTCTTCGACGTTGTCTTGATATTCATCCAGTAACCTCGCAACATATCCCGAACCAAGGTCTGGGAACAAGTCCTGGATTTGTGAAATGAGGCTCATACGATGAACATGATGCTCACCCGAGAAAGTACCATGACCGAAGTCATCCCCTGTTGCCTTTGATTTTCCTTTGTTTACCTTGCGCGCTCGTCTAGGCCTTGCAAGAGACGGTGAAGTGAATGAAGAAAGAGTGTTCGCTAGATTTTGTGCTCGCTCTGCGTTTCTTCCATCGCTAGATGCCCTTAGCTTGGATAACAACGAGGTATTCGTGACCAGATCGGCCAACAAAGAAGATTGTGAGTCTCCAGCCTGGTTCTTCAAGCCATAAAGATGGTCGAACAGGAGAGAGTAATTTGGTTTGTCGCCTTTCGTCAAGGAGAGAAGACCATAATAGAGAACCGAGACAAGAGATCTGCGTAGATCAGGAGAACTCTGTTGGTAAGCTGAAGACATCGCATCCACAAGCTCAGAGCTGGTCAAAACGACTGCACCTGCCTCTTGCGACGAAAAAAGAAATGGGACGATTCGTTTCACGCTTGTCTCGGCTGCATCGGATTTCGATGATTCCAGTTGCTTGATGGTAAGTGAAAGAAAGCTTTGCAGAGAACGATCAAGATACGAGTGTCTGGACTTCCAAAGCTTTTGCAATAGTAGGTCCAGGCTTTGTGTCTTCATATAGACGTGGCTGAAATCAGAAAGGAAGTCCCATTTGAGCAGAGAGGCTGGCGGGGCCGAAGTTGTCAACAGAATCCTGTGAGTGAGGATGAAGCATGACTTTCGTAGAGTCTGTTCCTTTCCGTGGCTTTGTCCATGCTGACGTTCTTGCGCTGAGGCATGGTAATATGATGTAAGGAAGGGAACCAAATATTGCTCGTCGCGAGTTACTGCTTCGAAATCGGACTTTCCAAGGCGTAGGTAGAGAGCTGAAAGCGATAGCCAGGCATCAAGACATGCTTCCCATTCTTCTGGTACCAGGTCCTTGCGAACTTCCGTTGGTGGATATGAAGCAAGAGGTGGCAGACTCATTGGATGATTGAATGATCTGAGCTGATTGGAGTGAATGAACGAAGTTTGATATGAATTCCAGATCGTCCAAGACGGAGATTGACGTGAGAATGTCAAAGTGACAAGTTCAGAAGATGGCCAAAAAGTTGAGAGCATCAGCACCACTGAGCTTGATGACGATGGCAGTCCTCAAAACAGGGCCCAAGCGTGAAGACGGTCGTCCTTTTGGGAAAGCGCGGTCTTGGCACCCGGGATTCACCCCCACAGAACTTCGCATCGCGCAAAATTGGATTCTCTTTTCGACCATCACCAAAAAGGCCAATCATCACTTAGCCGTGGACATTCTGCCCGAGTCTTGATTGCCATACCCGTCTTTTGACCAGGTGAGATCGCTTCATACCCACCGGCGATACCTTGCGACAGTCAACTAACACATCGCGATAGCACCAACCCATCTCCAAAATGTCGTTCCAGGACCCCAAGAAGACCGGCCAGGCCGATGCCCCCAAGATCCACAAGATCCGCATCACCCTTACCTCCCGCAAGGTCCAGTCCCTCGAGAAGGTCTGCACCGAGCTCATCGACCGCGCAAAGTCGAAGGACCTCCGCGTTAAGGGCCCCGTCCGTCTCCCCACCAAGAACCTCAAGATCACCACCCGCAAGACCCCCTGTGGTGAGGGTTCCAAGACCTGGGACACCTTCGAGATGAGAATCCACAAGCGCCTCATCGAGTAAGTTCTATTGCTGCCGCAAGGATGTTCCCCGAACAATTGACTAACGTTCTTACAGCCTTAACGCCCCCACTGAGGTCGTCAAGCAGATCATCATCAACATCGAGGCCGGTGTTGAGGTTGAGGTCACCATTGCCGCTTAAATGCGTTGATGCTGTGTCAAGAAATACCAGTCCGTCCCGGCGTATAGTCAGGAGTCAAGCAAACACTGGGCTTAATCTAGCGAACAAAATAAAAGACGGTCAAAAACTTTGTCTTCCATCTCATCTGTCGTGATATTTGTGCTTTGCCATAATGATCATCTACCTAATTGATGCAGAGCGCATACCCAGCAAGCAGACCCTTTCCATAAGAAGACCCGCTCTTCCTTTTCCCATGCTATGTAGTGTACACAAAAGGCTTGAACATGCCCCATGAATAAAGCTTACTTGTAGAAGTCGAACTTGTCAGCCTCCGATGCACCCTTGACCTGGCTGGTGTAGGCATCTTCGAGATCCTGCTGAATGATGTTGTAGCGGTTCTTTCTGACAGCTCGCAGACCAGCCTCCTGCATGATGGCAGAAATGACGGCACCACTCAGGGGATCGTTGCGAACGATAAGACTGTCAAGATCGACCTCGGGACTCAAGCTCATCTTGCTGGCGATGGTGCTGAAGATCAATCTTCGCTCACGTCTGTCGCGAAGGTTGGGGAACTCGATCTTTCTGTCAAGACGACCGGGACGAAGAAGAGCGGGATCCAGAGTATCGGCACGGTTGGTGGCCATGATGACCTTGACATTGCTCGTCTGGTCGAAACCATCCATCTGGTTGAGCAGCTCGAGAAGAATACGTTGGACCTCTCTGTCTGCACCTGTCTGAGCATCGAAACGCTTGGTAGCAATGGCGTCGATCTCGTCGATGAAGATGATACAAGGACTGTTCTCGCGGGCCATGCGGAAGACGTCTCTGACCATACGAGGACCCTCACCCAGGTACTTCTGAACGAACTCGGAGCCAACAACTCTGATGAAGGATGCGGTAGTGCTATTGGCAACAGCCTTCACCAGCATGGTCTTTCCGGTACCAGGAGGGCCGTAAAGAAGAACACCGCGGGGTGGGTCAATACCGATCTGGTGGTAGAGGTCGAAGTGTGTAAGGGGCAGCTCAACAGCCTCTCTGATCTCCTGCTTTTGCATGTCCAAACCTCCGACGTCAGCATAGGTAATATCTGGCTTCTCGTCTGCACCAAGCATGGCAATTGAAGAGTCTGCCTCCGGAGGAAGGATGTCAACGAGAGAGTTTGAGTGGCGATGAAGGGCGACGGAGGATGAAGGCTTGAGTAGTTCGCGGTCAAGGGTGGAGAGAATGCGCACGACATAGTTGGATCCGGTCGACGATTGTACGATGCCGGTGCTAGGCATGGTTAGCATGTGGTTTGTGACCTCTCTGATCTCGAGCAGACGCACTTTTGGTCGATGGCCTCCATGAACTGCCCGATAACAAGCGGTACGCTCTGTATCCTCTTGATCTCCTCCTGTGCGCGCACAAGCTCTCTCTTCAGCGATCTTTGTTCATCCTTGATGTACTCCTCTTGCAGCTTGATGTATCTAGCTATTGTTAGCCTCTTTCTTCCACGGTCGGTGTAGGCAGACGCACTCGAGCTGTCTCTGGAGCTTCTTGAATGTGGAGTATTGGTCGTCAGAGTCAGCGCCGATGCCTTCCAGCGATTCGATGTTCGGGATGGATGACGAGAGCTGTTTCTTGTGCGGAGGCACAGTGTTTGCGTACGAGTCGACAGCGGCGTCGGCCATGATGGGCTACGAGTCTGATATGTGCGTGTTTGGTTGCGATAGATGTCGAAACAAGGCGAGAGGCGACACAAGATGGGATGATGAAAAGACGCAGTAAGTTGATGGCTTGTTACTTGCCTCAGCGACGTTCACTGCTAGTGCTATCATCGTCACATCGGACTTTACAGCCTCCGACATTGCTCGAGATCACGTGTTCCTCCAACTCTTGCCCTACCTATTAGCCTCCACCTGCCCCCTCACTGTTCCATCGCGATTCCCTTGGTTGAGCTTAGTTGAGCCAAACGCGTTTCTGCATCGTGGCAGATCTCAGAAAACACGCCACATCTCAAACCCACAGATCAGATCTGGAGATGGGGTTTCTGAAAAGGCATTCGGCTCTGAATGGCTTCCTTGGTGAAGCGATCTTTCCATCTATTCGCCCAATTCGAGATGCTCCGTATAGATGGCCCAGTAATAGATACAGACTTAAGCGCAAAATCAGAACACTTTATTTTAATGGCCACGACTCACGAACATGATCAATACCTGGAGACAAAGGAATCCCCGCGTGAGAAGATTAATCAAGAATTGAGCCGCATACGTGATGGGAATTGGCGACGAAGATTGAAATGGGTCATCCGGAGTCCTCTCCATGGCCTCGATAAAAGAAGTTAGCGGAGCTCTACGTACTCCTCTGCAACACTTCAGCTAGTACTAAAGTCGACCCCTATCTCAAGCATATTGCCTCAGCTGGTCAGATGAGAAGAAGTTGGCACTGAGTGGGTGTGGCCTCGTATCTTGACAATTTACGTTGGCTTTGCCCACGTAAAAACCCAGCTTTCCGGTGCTTGCAGATCCGTCGCTGCCGGAACACAGGGTCGCACAAAAGCAAAGAACAAGAGCAGCCCACACTTGAGACCTGGACGTGGCAGCTGCCAGACTTTGTTCCCTGCATAGAAGGGCATCTTCAAAGGGGTATTTCGAGAGACATACGGAATATAGACAGTGGAATAGCAGATATGACGTCTATGAGAGAACGGTAGAAAGATCTTAGTTGCCTGAGTTAGCGTAGAGCCGTGCGGCGCTGCGCACCCACCACTTGGAAACAGCCTTGGTTCAACTCTCAATTCTCTGTTGCTACACGAACTGTGCACCCCAACTCGTCGCCCGCCGCCTGCTCCATTCCCTCGGGACCCTGCGAAACCCGAGACTCTGCGCTCCCGCTGTGTTCAGCGACCGTCGCGACACGCGAAACGCCCCCGATTCTGGCTCGCCTCAACCCCTCGACGTCCCTTGGCCGCGCCCGCGCCCACGCGCGAATCCCCATTATCGGCGGTGCCGCGTCCTCGACCCCTTCTGCACGGATGACCCTCCGGACTCGTGAATCATGAGCGCCTACAACCCCTATGCTTCAGGGCATGGCCACCCAGGCGATGGCCTTCAGCAGCAGATGGACGTATCGACCAATGGACAAATCATGGGCCAAGGAGCCGGCATGGATGCTATGGCTGGACACTCTCTCGACGACATCGTCAATCAGAACGCAAAACTTATGCGAAGACAAAGCATGCCTCAAGTTTTCCATCCACAGCAGCAGCAGCAACACCAACAACCTCTGCCGCAACACATGGACACGGACGATCCGCGACGCATGTCCATGATGGAATTTACCGGCACTTCGCCCACTGGTCCTCTGGAATCCTACCAGTTCAGCCTCCCCAACTCGGAAATGGTCGATGCCACTGCATACATGGCCGCCAGTCAAGCAAACTCAAACATGCAACCTCAGCGTAGACTTTCCTCAACTGCTGGCAACGACATGGCTATTGACAATGGTTTCGGCCCGACAAGCTCTTTCATGCCAATGATGCCGGCAACTTCATCTTACCAATCTCCTGCACATCTCTCCAATCTCGACATGGATCTCAACAGTCCCTACATTAACACTCCCATGCACATGTCTTCTCTCGGTTACAACAGTCCGAACATCGACAGACCCATGTCCATGTACGGCCACACCCCGTATCATCCTGGGATGATGAACTCTCCAATGAACACCTCAATGCCCAACCACATGTACGCCCAGTCACCTGAAGCTAGTGGGAACCCGACTCCCAAGAGACCATCCCTCGAGAACTCCCACAGCCGATCTTCAAAAAGCCAAAGCATGCAAACGCCAAATCCTCACTCACGTGGACCCACGCCACAGCGACAGAACAGTAATCGACCGCCGCAGAATCAACGGCAGCATTCCGGCTTCAGAGCACAACCCCAAAATCCCCCACCAGGCTCGCGTCAGGATGTAGGCATGGATCGAGGTCGGAGCTCAGACGCAACAAATACCCCTCAGGTAGACCCTTCTCGATACAACCCAAATAACCAAGGATTCAATTGGCCCGTGCCAGAAGGTTTGTCTATCTTGTATCTATAGCACAGAGATCATGAGCTTACCAGTATACAGGTGGATGGCCATCGACAATGACAGGCAAGCCCCACATGCATTCTCAGTACAAGAACGCATATTCTTCCACCGGATTTGATATGCTGGGAGTCTTGGTAAGTTCTGATAACACCAGATAAGGCATACCTTGATTCCGGTGGCTGACTATAGAAACAGATGCGTGTGGCAACTCGACCAAACCCAGAAATTAATATCGGATCTGTCGATTTATCTTGCGCTTTCGTTGTGTGCGACGCAGAGAAAGACGACTTTCCTATTGTTTACTGCTCGGACAACTTTGAACGACTCACCGGCTATACTAGGCACATGATTCTCGGCCGGAATTGCAGATTCTTGCAGTCCCCAGACGGCAATGTCGAAGCTGGAGTACGACGAAAATATGTCGACGACGATTCAGTACTCTATCTCAAGAACATGATCAACCTTCGAAGAGAAGCACAAATATCTCTTATCAACTACCGAAGAGGCGGCCAGCCTTTTATGAATCTACTAACAATGATCCCAATCTCGTGGGATACAGATCAGGTCAAGTTCTTCGTCGGTTTCCAGGTCGACTTGGTAGAGCAACCGAATGCTGTAACTGACAGGAACCCTGATGGCACTTACTCGATCAATTACCAAAGAGGCATGACAATGCCACGATATGTGATGAACGCTCCTGAGTCGACCGTCAATCGATCAGAGCTTGGCCAAACCATACCAAGAGACGACGTCTCAGCTATCCTGAGTACCATCGGAACCGGAGAATCTGATTTCGCCAAACGCATGTGGGACAAGGTTCTTCTTGAGAACACAGACGACGTCATTCATGTTCTGTCTCTGAAAGGCTTGTTCCAGTGGATATCACCATCAGCAGTCAAGGTCCTTGAATATGAACCTGGTGAGATCATTGGTACAGCACTTTCGTCAATATGTCATCCCAGTGACATTGTGCCTGTGACAAGAGACCTCAAGGACACCTCAACTGGAGCTTCGGTCAACGTCGTTTTCCGAATTCGCAGAAAGAATAGCGGTTACATGTGGTTTGAAGGCCATGGATCGCTTCACACTGAGCAGGGCAAAGGTCGCAAGTCGATCATCATGGTTGGAAGAGAACGCCCGGTCTACGCACTTAGCAGGAACGAACTCACTGGAAACAACGGAATTGGTGAAAACGAGCTCTGGACCAAGATGTCGACTTCAGGCATGTTCCTCTTTGTGTCCTCCAACGTACGCCAACTGCTCGATCGTCAACCGGACGAGCTTGTAGGCGTAAGCATTCAGTCTTTGATGAGAGGAGAATCAAAGGCCGAATTTGGACGAGTCCTTGAGCACGCACGTACTGGCAAGAAAGCATCTGTCAGGCATGAGCTGATCAACCGTCGCGGGCACGTTCTCTCATCATTTACGACGTTGTATCCTGGAGATGCGAAAGAAGGTCAGAAACCAACATTCATCGTGGCCCAAACACGTCTGGTGAAGCACTCACGAGCCAACTCCTCGTCTCGACCAGCACCAAGCCAACGTGGATCAGAGACAGCCGTTTCTGGCAGATTCACGCCTGGCACACCAATGTTAGGCGATAACACTCCACAGTCCACTACGTTGACCAACCTTCAGTCGACTGAAGGCGCAGCTCCTACATATGCCGGTCAGAATGGTCTCCTGCTTGGTCGCCAGGACGAGTTCCTGGCCTCAGAGGACAATTTGTTTGACGAGCTCAAAACAACCAAATCTTCATCGTGGCAATACGAGATCAGGCAGCTGGAGAAGAAGAACCGCATGCTCGCAGAGGAGGTGAACTCATTGATGGCTTCCAAGAAAAAGCGGAAGAGGAGAAAGGGTGCAGGCCAGATGCAGAAGGACTGTGCCAATTGCCATACCAGAGTGACACCTGAATGGAGAAGAGGCCCCAGCGGAAATCGCGACCTTTGCAACAGCTGTGGTCTGAGATGGGCCAAGCTGGTGAGTCAATCGGCAACAAATTCACGAGCAAGCGCGGACGGTTAACGACTCGAACAGAACGGCAGAGTATCACCTCGAACCAGCTCCCAGCACTCTGTGCATTCGACGACGTCAGAGAGAGCTTCTAAGAAGTCGCAGTCGCCCGCTAACCCGCCCGGGACGCATGGCTCGCATGGCGTCAAACTGGAACCGACAACACCTCACCAACAGTCACTCGACGCACTTGCTCACCACAGCAACAACATCAACGCAACTAGCGGATATGTTAGTGTCACCTCACCACAGCAGCACCACGGACCTACGGGTCACGCAGCATACATGGAGGGTGCCAGCAGAGTGCCTGAAAAGATTGAAGAAGAATAAGAAGTTGAAACGATGTTTCACAATCTTCATATAACTCTTCTCATGGTGCCTAGTGTTGCGGTCAAAGCTCTTTTCTTCAGCCAGCAACTTTTGGCTTGGCTCTCCATCTCCTCTGTGTGTTTCAAGCATGTCTCGTCTTGCCACGATACCCCATTTCCGTTTCGAGTTGCCCTTCCTCTTCCAAGCACTACATTGTTTTCATCAACACGTTCAGCTCTTATTGCGTACAAGTGGTCCGAAAGAACTGATCGACTACCATCGCCTCATTTCTTCATTGACCACCAAGCAACATCCCCGCTGACCTCCTCATTCCCCACCTCCTAGTCATCTATTACCCTACATTGTTCTTCTCTTTTGTCATCTAGAAGGAAATCTGTGTTCAATTTGAGGACAAACAGCACGAGAGCGAGATTGGGAGAGGGCGCGCATATTTGTTCATCATCTTGAGTTTTTAGACTCGGAATCTTTACCCATTGTTCTCATTTTTTCTTTCTTGACCTTTTTCTTTTCTTCTTCAAACACGCGCGCAGCAACTGAGACGAGGCACACGAACCAACAAACGTTTTCTGGTTGCTTCTCTTTTTTTTTTCTCCATCTTGTTGATGTCGAATCCGGTTTCGATATGCATGCACACACACCACAGCCCTTTTCCTCCATTGTATGTACACGAGTTATCAAGGCCGCTTGTATATACAGAATCAGCTGGGTAATTCCAAAGCCTCTTTTCCAATTCAACGCTTGATCAGTTGTGCCATTGTGAATGTGAAGTGTGTGGTGACGAGGAAAACTTGGAACGGTGTTGCGTATTCAGCTCGCAAACTAACTCAAATGGCATCAGGACACACGACGACCACCTCGGCCGTTTCCAAGCTATAAGAAGACCATCATGCGAACATTGTTTTTTACGTTTTCTCCTCGCACAACACAATCACACGCGGAAAATGCATCTCCAAACATATCTCCCAGCTGTCATGCTGGCTCTGTCAGCCAGCGCAGTAGCCGGTTCTGTAGCCCCTACGCCAACCACCTTCGCCACAGCAGCAGCGCGCAACCTCGAACCACGTCAAGTCGTCACAGTGTCCCAAGACAACCCCCCAAAACACTCACCCATCTGGGGACCGGTGGTTTCAAAGAATGATGTGTACGTGGCCATCACCTTTCATCCTTGACATCTGCATCGTTGACATTTTCATTCTTGCCCTCCCATCTCTACTCATGTTAAAATCACTAACGCACATGTCACACTCAATAGCCTCCTCTCCAGATCCACCCTGTCAAACTGGTTCACGTTCCTCGAAATGGAATGTGAAGGGTTCAAGTGGGAAGGTGACTACGGCTTGCGAAAAGCACCTGACTGCGTGTTTCATCACACGGGCAGGATGAAGCAGATGTGTGATGTGATAGAGCGTCCGGATCATCCTCTGTGTATGAAGGAGTATGTAGAGTTGTACGCGCCCAAACAGTTCAAGTGGAAGACGGGCGGCGATGATGAGGTACCGGATGATGTTGTGCCAGTCGGAGACGAACCGGTTGGTACTCCACCAGCCGATGGTGGAGAGGATGCTTGATAGGTGTTTGTAATAGGGACAAAAGTTTGAGGTGGAAAAATATAGCAGTTGCAAATCGAGGTGGAAAAGATCTCATGTGTGTGGGACGCTCAAAAAGAAATATATTGTTTTCTACAATAGAACAAAAAAAAAGGTTGAAAACACAACGACCGCTGTGCGAGATATTTACTGGTCGTCGAGAACGTGAAGGTACTTCTTCTCCTCTCTCTTCTCACGCTCGGTCATGGGAGGCAAGTCGTAGTAGGATGAACTACGGTATGCTTGCTGTGAGAGTTGTTAGCAGTGCCAATGATATAAAGAATGATAATCGAGAACGTACCAGGTAGTGGTATGTGAAGTTAGCGAGATCAGTAGGCTCGATGCCCAAGTCCTTGAAGGTCTTTGCTGTGGGATCGATGGTCTGGTCGAGGAACTCGCGGGTGACCGAGTCCTTGCTCATGGTAGTGTACCACAAGAGCTTGTTCATCAGGGTTGCGACAGGGGTCATGATTTGGGGAGGGATGTTGATGTGACGTCTGCTCTTCAGGATTTCACGCTCAACGAGCTCCTTGATCTCTGCCATCTGGTATTGCTTGGGGCCGTATAGCTCGTATGTCTCACCGGCAGTGGAGTCATCGTGGCACATCTTCTCAAGAGCCTCGCCGACGTCAATAGCGTGGACGGGGTAGAAGCGCTCCTGCAAGTTGTTGGATGTGAAGAGGTTTGAAGCCTTTGCGAGGCGGTGGAGAAGACGGTCCTCGAAACCGAAGAGAGGAGCGGGACGGACAATAGTAGTCTCGGGGAAGATGTTGCGGACAGCCTCCTCACCACGGGCCTTGGTGCGGTAGAACTCAGAGGGCGAATCCTTGGAGACGGAGTGCGAGGAAACGTGAACGAAGCGGTCGACATCGTACTTGGCGACGGCATCGGCAATACGGGTGGCACCCTCGACGTGGACGTCCTCGAGATCGAAGTTCTTGGTGGGGTAGTCGCGACCGATCAAGTTGTAGACAATGTCGGAGTGGCGGACAGACTCCTCAATGGAAGCAGTGTTGCGGAGATCCATTTCCTTGAGATATGTCAGCGCATGTTGGCGCAAGAGGTTAGGTATAAGAAGAGGCGTACAAGGAAGACGACACGGCCCAGGTCACCGGAGACCTTGAGATGGCGCTTGGCCATCTCCTCACGGAAGGGGACGACGACAGTGCATCCGGCGCGAGCTATGGGTTGTGTTCAGCATTTGAGTAGGGAATTGGGTCGAGCAAGTATGTACCGAGTCTGTTGACGATGTAGCGACCGAGGAAACCAGTGGCACCGAAGACGGTAGCGGTATGACCTTTGTGGGGAGTCAGTCCAGGTTCAACTAGGGTGTTTATTCGAGTTGGACAAACCTCCGAGAGAGGATCTATCAACAAACAAGGTCAGTATGCAATTGAGAAGCGACTTTGATGGGCGAGTCGTACCTTCCGCCGGAGATTCTGATGATGGGCTTGCCGGTTCTGGTGATGGCAATGTCCTGAAGGCTTCGCGACTGGACGCGCGGGAGCGAGGTCTTTGCGAATTGGGGGCCGGATCTGGCGAGCTGCCTTTGCAGAGCCATGCTGCTCGCGATCTGGCTCATTTTGGCGTGAATTAGGGTCTATATCGATTGTACGTCCCGAATGGTCAGCAATGCGAGGTACAGCCAAGCAAGTCCGCTCGGAGACTTCCGCGACTTCCCAGGACGAAACGCTGCACGCTGCGGCGGAAGGAAAGCACAGACCCGAAGCAAGCAAGCAGCGTCACTCTCCCGAACACCTTCCAGTTGCGAGAGCTTCAAACCACCCAAAGCAATCACCCATCCGCCATCTGACTTTCATCACATCTTCCGAATACCCTCTTACTGAAGACCCGAATCCCACATAACTCATCTACCTCGCCTTCTTCGACAACATGGACGTCGACACAATCCCCAACTTGCTGGCAGATCAGCGCGATGCCGCCCCCGAAGACGTTCAGCACTACTTTCTTCAATTCGAAGACCTATGGGAGCGCAAGCTGTGGCACGAACTTACCAACGATCTCGTCTTGTACTTCCAAGACGAACAGAGCCAGAAGCAGCGCTTGCCTCTCTACAACCAGTTCATCAAGACCTTCGCCGACAAGATCAACCAACTCCAGCTCGTCACTCTCGGCCTGAGCACTGCTTCGCAATGCAAAGGTATCATTCCTCTTCTCGGCTTTGTCTCTAGTTCTCTGCTAACCCCTTCCGTTAGACGACGATGAACGCTTCCACTTCCTTACCACCCTCGCCTCGGGCGTCGATAAGCCCGCATCACAAGACGCCTTCGTTTACGCAAAGACTGCCGTAGCAAATGTCGAGTTGCGCTTGAAGAAATATGATGAGGCTCGCAAAGACCTGGACCAATGCGAGCAGATCCTCGACACATTCGACTCGGTTGAGTCTGTCGTTCACGCCGCCTTCTACCGCGTCAGCGCCGACTACCACCAAGCCAAGCATGAATTTGCCGCCTACTACCGTACCACCCTCCTCTACCTCGCATGCATCGAGCTCGAATCGCTCTCCCTCGAAGACCGCCAGCGCATCGCTTACGACCTCTCGATCGCTGCTCTCGTTTCCGACTCCATCTACAACTTTGGTGAACTTCTCCTTCACCCCATCCTCGACACACTCAAGAGCACACAACACGCCTGGTTGCGTGATCTGATCATCGCCTTCAACAAGGGTGACTTGGGCGCCTACGACGTCTTGGCCGCACACATGGGCAAGAATGACCTGCTCAAGGAGCACCAAAACTTCCTCTACCAAAAGATCAGTTTGTCTGCTCTCACCGAGACTGTCTTCCGCCGCCCACCTCACGACCGTGCCATGACCTTCACGGAGATCGCTCAGCAGACCAAGGTCCAACCGAACGAGATCGAGCACCTGATCATGAAGGCACTCAGCCTTGGCCTTGTGCGTGGAACCATCGACCAGGTTGCAGAGGTTGCCAGGATAACATGGGTCCAGCCCAAGGTTTTGGACAAGGGCCAGATCGTGAACATGCGCGAGAGACTGCGTGCTTGGGATGATGGTGTTAACAAGCTCGGAAACTGGATCGAGAGCTCAGGCCAGGAGATCTGGGCCGCATAAGCCCATCAAAAGGGGAAAGGATAGATCATTTTCATGTGGCGCCATGGCGCATTATGATATGGGGGATACTGGCATTTGATGGCATATGACAATAATGCATGGGCTCTTGGAGCAAGCGATCCTGCTCAGGGCCTCGGGCTGTACAATAGAATCAATTCACGTTACAAGCTCCTTTGACATGTTTACCAAACTCCTTTTGTTGAGCTACTAAAATGTGCAACTTAGCCAAGTCAAACTGAGAATGCCCAACACTGAACAGACCACCTTGACTCCTGATCCATACCACCATGAACGCCTTGGGCTCTTCTCAATCAATCCACCTTACACGCACATCTAATCGTCAAACGAATTCATCTGCCACGAAATCAGCTTTCCACATCTCAGCATCATCAAATCATCAAAAACTCACCGCAGTAGCCAAACCAATCCACTCACTCACACCCCTAACATACACGTCTTCCTGACCATCAGGTTGCACTTCATGGCCCCAGACCACAATCTTATCGAATGTTGCAACTTCTTGCAAGATTTTGGTTTCTGGTGTTGATGACGATGATGAGGCGTCTTCTTTGTCCTCGAGAGATGTTGATGTTGATGGTGTGATGGTGGGAGGAAGGATCGTGTTGGTTTTTTGGAGTATGGCGCCTGTGGGTTTGTGATCAGTCATGTGTACAGAGATGATGTATCGATTCGTGTTGAGTTTCGAGATATGATGATATCCTTCCTGCCAAGTTGGAAGAAAGGAAGCGTAGAAACATACCTCTGTAGCCTTCTGGCAAGTTCACAGTTTTACCATTCAACTTTCTGCCTCTGAAGTATGCTGTGTTGGTTTGGCCGTCGGAGCTGCTTTCTGGTGTCCAGTGTCTTGTGGTCGCGTTGACGGGGCCATTGTGTTGGATTCTGCATGGTAGCACATTGGCTACACAAGATGTGCTCTTCTCTGATTTCTTGATGGCGAGCATACTGGAGCTTTGTTCTTGACGAAAGATCACACTGGTTGAAAGATCTGATGAGAGTGTTTGATTTAATGGTTTGAATAATTGAATTTGGTTCATTGGTTGATTGATTCTCTGAAGTGAGACGCGTTTCGTGTCGCGCCGTGCTCGCGTTTCCCATTTAGAAAATCCGAGGCCCTTTTCCATCGTGTCAACCTCTGTAGTAGCATTCCAGCTCTCTGGATCTCATGCAAGCAATATAAAGGCTCTTCTTAGCAAGAAAGTCGGCTGATGAAAGAAGAAAAGAAAAAAAGGAAAAGTTGCAACCGGCGGCCAGAAGAAAAAAGCCAGCGACTTCCTCCAAAACTCCGACACTTGTCCCGCCAAAAACGTGCAATGTAGTAACGCCGAATGATCGATAATCTTTGATCATACCCATTTGAACTCCATGCCCTGTTCTTGTACAACAACAATTGAAAGCAATACGTTCGGTGAATAATCTATACCTGCTGCATGCTGGCAGGGGTTAAAAACACAGCTGCAGGAGGAGCCTGAGGAAGAGAGGCAGCCTGGCGTTCACGTTGCACCTTTTCTGTCTCCATCTTTTCCTTGTCGGCTTTGGTGATGCGCGGCTTGCGGGTGGCTCCAGTGCCGCGGCCACGACCTCTTCCTCTGCCTGTAGTAGGAGCAGTCACTGCGGCTGCTGGATCGGCATTCTTTGCGGCGAGCTGGGCATGAGTGACGCCAGTAGCGCCACCGCGTCCACGTCCACGGCCGCGACCTCTACCGCGGCCAGCGGGCGCAGAGGTTTCGATCTGAGCCTTCTCTCCCTCAGGCACGAGCGGGCCGGAATAGACAAAGAAGCCGTCCTTAGCGACTGCTGCGCCTTCTTCCCAGGCCAATTCCGTGTCGTCAATGAAGTCGTCTTCCTTGTCGTAGTCCTCCACCTTTCTACGGCGGCGCTTCTTAGGTTCGTCTTCGCCCTTCTTCTCCTCTTCCATGCCGCCCATCTCAACGTTGCTATCGTTGTCGGCTTCGGAGTTATCGACAGAGACATCGTCACCGGTTCCAGGCTCCAGACGATTGGCGGCAGCGGCGACCTGCAAGAGGCGCTCACGGTGTGCTGCGGCGCGAGGATTAATCGCGTTCTTGCCGTACTTCTTCAGAATCTCCTGAGCGATGTTGATTGTGTTGTTTCCAGCAGGATTGAGCGGGATGTCGATGTCAATGTTCACTCCATGGCGTTTGTGGTCCTCGGTGACGGCAGATGGTCCACCAAAGAGGTCACTGCCAGAGAGAAGACCACTTCCAGTAGCTGCAGGTGGTGAAGCACGCTTGGCCTTTTGTGTCGGCGCTGAAGTGACTTTGGCGGCGGGCTTCTCCTTCTCCTTGTCTGCAGGCTTGGTGACTGTTTGAGCTGGCTTTTGCTCATCAAGAGCGTCGATTTCCATGGCGTCGTCCATCACTACAGGGGCCGGGTGTGAGATTGTTTGAGGGGAGTTGTTCATGAGAGCGCTCGGTGTCATTTGCACTTCAGGCTGGCGGTTGACATTGGGCGGAGGAGGCATTGTAGAAGTGACGGTAGGTGACTTCATTTGAGCGGGTGCTGATGGAATTGCGGGAGGAGACATGTGGTGCGCGTCGGCAGGGGCAGGAGGATTTATTAAACTTGCGATTGCTGGTGACGCGCTTGCTCTGTGCGCATGCGGCGAGACTTGAAGTGAAGCAGTCGATGTGTGAGCGGGAGTTGAGTAGGGGTCCACGGTCATGGAAGCACGAATTGGGTCATATCTTTGACCGCTTGAGGCAGGCCTTGCAAGAGCCGGAGAAGGTGCAACGACGGGCTTCTTTTCCTCACTCTTCATCACTTGTGCAGGCTGTGTTTGCTGTGCGCTTGGCGTAGGAGGAAGAGGGGTCTGGAATTTACCAACCATGTCGCCGAGGGTTGGTTGACGATTAGCAATGGGCGTAGAATCGGCCGATGCATCAATCTTTTGCTTCTTTCGCGAGCCAGCTGCTGGAGCATTAGGGTCCTTGGGTGCACGAGGCTTGCGAGGTTTCTTTTCTTTAGGAACCTCTGCAGCCTTCTTAGCTGCGGCCGCATCAGGATCCTTCTTCTTGCGAGTTTGTTTGGGCTTTTTGGTTATTGTATCATGTGATGGAGCCTTGGCGTTGCCATTTGTGGTATTTGTAGAAGTTGACGTAGCGGGCTGCGGTTGTGGTGGATGGGAAAGTTGGGGAAATGCAACATCTCCAGGACGCAAGAACATGGGCTGCGCGGGCGCGACACTGATGGTATCGGAAAGCCCTTGTGGCGGAGAAGACATGGGTGAGGAGTCCCTTGAGCTTTGTCCTTCGCCGGCCGCGGCCATGACGAACACCAAAAACGAAAAAGGGTCGAGGGTGGTACAGCGGCTGAAATGCAACAAGTGATATGACAGGAGTACCGAATCGGAAAATGCAGAATGCAGAATCAGACCAGCAAGACCGCAGTTGCAATTGCCAGTAAAAGGATGATATCTCTTAGCCGGAGAGATATGGCGTGGTCAAACCACTCGAAGCTGCGCGGGAGCCTTTAAAAGCGACCACCAAGCCGACAACGTTTTGGCAATCGAAATTCGGACGGCTTCCAGCGAGGCGAGCGACGACGACAAATTGACAGTCGAATGCACTGATTTGAATGGCAAAGACAATCAAATACTTGGACTTGATGTAATGCCCGATGGTTGACAATGGTCGATGAAAGACCACAAAAGATGAGCAGAGTCGAAGAAGGAAGAGCTGCAGGCGTACAAGTAGCCAGACAGCAAGTTGGAAGAAGAGAAAGAAGGAGGAAAAGGCGAGAGACAGAAAGTGCGCGGTGATGGCTTCTTAGAAGCTCAGCGTGAGCCCAGGGTTTCCTGCGCTGCTGGCTGCGGGAACAAGTGGCCGAGAACGATCAAACGAACAAACCCCAGCTAAGGCCAGTTATGATTTAGGCATGAGGGGCGCTAAAGAACGTGCTGTGACATCCGTAATTCGGTTTAACTAACCTCTCGGGGGAGAGGTGTGCCTATTACTCGCAGCCATACATATATTGCGGCCGTTAGCCACCTGTACCCTTGTGATAGGCTCCGATCATAGCAGGCTGCCTCTCTGTCTCCTTCAGCATTCTTGTATCTCCATCTTCAGCATCTTGAGTCACCACTCAAATACAGAAACTGCAAGTAGATCAGTCCCGACCATTACTGAAAAGCTTGGCTTGCTAGGATTGCCGAAGAGACATGTCGAGTGAATGTCAGACATGAATCTGCAACCCAATCTCAAACGTATCATGCATTGACATCCGATCTAAACACGAATAATCAAATCAGAATATATTACTTCATGTTCGATGTCACTCACTGTGTGTACGAGTACTCATGCATGAACGTCGTCCAGGGTCCGCCTACTTCGACAATCGATGTTGCTCCGGATTTAAGAATAGGCAGCCGGGAACATAAGTGGGGCTTCCCGCAGCTCGTGCATGACCGACCGATCTCTCTTTTCCTAAAAATGTTTGACAGGTCGAGGTGTAAACATAGACATCATGACACTCCGAGGACAGCATTTTAGCATAGACGACTTTGACGCTGAGAACTCGCCTGAAGTCGGCGAAACTCCCAAGGTCTTCAATCCATTCAACTTCGTCGCCGACGTCCAGGAACGCAAGCCCACAGCCGCACCCACGCCGCCGCAACCACCCGCTTTCAAGAACTCCCCAGGCGGTTTCCCTGCCCATCGCAAGCGCGACATCCCATCCAGATTCAAGAGGACTAGACAGCAAGATGTAGCTCCTGCTGCGCCAGTTGCACAACCTCAACCCAGCTTCGAGGATAGTGGAAACGACGATGACGACTTCATGACTACCGAGAGACGGCGCATAGACGAGGAGAACCGCCAAAGAATTGCTGAGATGTCCCCCGAAGAGATCGAGGAAGAACGAAGAGAACTGCTTTCATCGCTGGACCCATCCCTGATTCAACGCTTGTTGGGTCGTGCGACAATTGAAGAAGGAGGTAGCAACGAGGACTTTCCTGGATTGCAAGACAGAGTTGAAGAAGTACAGCCGGAAAAGAAGACACAGCCTGATGTCACAAAGCCTCGCAAAACTGTAAAGTTTGCTGAGGTAAAAGATGAGCCAGCAGGCGCAAACGTCGAAGTCACTGCTCAAGATGAGAATGGCACGTCTACAAAACAAAATGAACACAACCACCCCGGTCATGAAGCAGCCGCTGAGGTCGCTCTTCCAACTGACTCGACCATCCACTTTCCGCGACCTCCTCAGCCACCATCTCTCGATCCTTCAGACCCAAACTTCCTCGAGGACTTGCATGAGAAGTACTTCCCTGATCTGCCAGCTGATCCGGAGAAATTGGAGTGGATGACTTCCTCACCTTCAAATGCATACTCAGTCTCGCAAACATCTTTGGATCCCAATGAAATTCGCTTCGCCTTTACCGGCGCATTGATCCCCCCAAGTCTTGCGGCAGAGATCCCGGTCACCATGGGTCTGCACCATCACGGTAACGCGCCTGATGCTGCCGGATACACAATCCCCGAACTCGCCATGTTGGCTAGATCTAGCGTGCCTGCCCAGCGCTGTGTGGCATTCCAAACTCTTGGTCGAGTCTTGTACAGGCTTGGCAAGGGCGAATTTGGTGATCCGGGAGAGGAAGGTCAAGGTACAGAGGGAGCCAAGGACACGCTCGGAGAACTTGCAAGAGGATTGTGGTTTGAGGTGAAGAAGGAAAGCGTGCTCGAGATCTGCCTGGCTGAGAGTGAGGGTAGAGGTGCAGCGGGAGGAAGACACATGGGCGCAAAGGCCTACGCGACCGAAGCGGTTTGGCTCTGGCAACAAGGAGGTGGTCGCCGCTGGAAGGCAGAGTAGAACACATATGACCAACGAAGTTATGAAACAATATGATCGAACGCAAGTAGTTGTCGATTCCTGCTGCGCGAATCGTGTAACAAATGGGTGGTGTTGGGCACACTGTTCTTGGGGTTCCTCGAAATCTCAATTGCTGATACGCCAGTTCAACAATTTCATGACTTCAGCACACCGAACACGCCGATACTATATGAATCATATTCAGAATACCACCGAGAGAGACTACCAGAAGGGTTTATGCGAATAATCTAGTTGACGAGGTTACAGAAGGTAGTCAGGTAACAAAGCAGGGTTACCCCGTTTACCACTCTGACTTTGCCAAAATGAAAGGTCAGAAATGGCAAGGACGAACTTTTTGTCAATATGCTCGTGAGACCGGTGAGCCCAGTGAAGTCGTGAAGTCCACCTCAGAAAACACCAGTGACATCGTAGTAAAATCCAAGTGAGCAGTAAAAATGTGTCAAGCACAGATTCGGGGCAGAAGCAAAGCACGCAAGCGATGACAGAAGGGGAAGGCACGGCCGACCACGGCGTTGAGAACGGGGGCTTGAAGCGACGACGCGCCTTGCGATTTACTCACTCTAGCATTTCTCCAACTTTTGTTTCTATATCATCAATTGAATAACGATGGCCGACGCAGTAGAGGAGATTGAAAGAGAAGGCGGCAACCGCGCCGTCAAGGATCTGTTTGCTGGTGCTGTGGGTGGTGTTGCACAAGTGTTGATTGGTGAGTAAACTTGGCATATGGGGGTGACATTTCGACGACGACAATGCAATTGTCAGAACAGAAAGAGCGAGGAACATTGTATGGTATCAGGAAGTGCCAATTCATCCGATGTCTTTGGGGAGGAGGAAAGAAGTACCTTCTGAATGCATACTGAAGTCAAATCATGTCAAGTATGCGGCTAACCATTTTGTGCTACAGGACAACCTTTCGGTAAGATATATCTGGAACCCAATGATGGAAGACTTGGAGTTCTGATGTGATTTGAAAGACATTGTCAAGGTTCGCCTCCAGACAACAACCCAGTACTCGGGCGCCGCAGATGCTGCATCCAAGATTTTGAAGAATGAGGGTGCAGCTGCTTTCTACAAGGGCACATTAACACCACTAATCGGTATCGGTGCTTGTGTAAGTACTAGCTCTCATGTTCCACTCCTAGGAGAATGTATACTCGAGGAGACGAGAAGCATAATTTTGAAGACACAAGGAGCCATCCTAACACGATCAAGGTGTCCGTCCAATTCGGTGCCTTCCACTACGCCCGCCGTGCCTTTGAGCGCCAGAATGCAGCAAAGACCGGCGTTCTCGAGTCACCTCAACCTCTTTCCTACAGCCAATACTACGCAGCCGGTGCCTTTGCCGGTATCGCCAACACACTAATGTCATCCCCCATCGAACACATCCGTATCCGCCTGCAAACACAACCCCACGGTGCAGCACGCCTCTACAACGGCCCCATCGACTGCGTCAAGAAGCTCTGTGCCCACGAGGGTGTCCTCAAGGGTCTCTACCGCGGTACAGGCGTGACTTGGTTCCGCGAGGCCCAAGCCTACGGTGTGTGGTTCACCGCCTTCGAATTCATGATGAACCAGGATGCCAAGCGCAACGGCATCGAGCGCAAGGAGATCCCCACCTGGAAGATTGCACTGTATGGTGGTTTGGCCGGTGAGGCTTTGTGGTTGGGAAGTTATCCTTTCGATGTCATCAAGTCCAAGATGCAGAGTGATGGTTTCGGTGCCGAGCAAAAGTACAAGAGCATGCGTGATACTTTTGCTCAGACTTGGAGGGGTGAGGGTATGAGAGGTTTCTGGAGAGGCTTGGGTCCTACTCTGTTGAGAGCCATGCCTGTTTCTGCTGGTACCTTTGCAACGTGAGTGTTTTCCGTGTTCTCAGTCTTGGTTTTATGCTAACATTTTTTGCAGCGTCGAGTTGACCATGCGTATGATCAGCTAGATCCAGCCAGCATAGAAAACTAGCTTCATGTACAACAAAGAAACCGAAAATACAGCATGCAGCTTAAATATTCGATTTCAGAAAATGGTATAATACAAGAAAGACGTTGGTTTGTAAATGGTAAGATTTTGATACACACCAACTCAGATGAACGCCTGGCTTTTCTCCGTCCCAAAACCCCCAATCTATGCTTTACATGATACAGTTTGTACAAGATCACGAAGTGCGTCTCAGAGCGTAGTCGCCTTCGTCGGCCGGAGGTGCGTTCTTGTTTGCTTCGGACAGCTTGCGCAGCTCCTCCTGGTCTTCGGCGGACAGCTCCTCGCCGTATGCATGTCTCTTGAGAGCGATCATTCTGCGGAGAGTGGGATCTGCAGCATTCTTGCGCACCTTGAGAGCGCCACGGTAACTGCCACCAGCGTAAGGATTCTGGCCCTTGCCACCTTCCTGAGCATGCAGAGCAGCGGCTTCCTGTTGAGTGAGCGGCTCGTCCATCATGTCTTGTGCTTCCTCTTCGAGTTCGGCGCCGGTCTTGGCGTCGACTTGCGTGCTCTCGAGGTATGTGGGCTCGCCATCTGACGATACATTCAAAGCGGAGCGAGTACGGCGCAGTTTCTCTCTCAGCTCAGCCAGCTCGGTTGTCTCAGGAGCCGCACGGTCAGGGAAGTGCATGTCGAAAGCAGCTGCAATGGCGTCCTCGTCAAAGTCGGCGAACTGGGCATACTCGAATGCGCTCATCATGGTTTGATCAACCTTCTCTTGAATGTCGGCCTCTTGGTCGGCAGGACCAGTCGAGGTAACGACACGCTTGTCAGTGTCTTCGTTGAAGCCTTCATTCTGGGCGAAAGATCGTTCGGCTTCGTGGGCAGCGGCAATCTGATCAGCGGTGGGCGTAGCCAGGTTGTGGCTTGCCGCGTATGTAACAATACCACCAGCAGCCTGGTTGAGACGCCAGTTCTTGCCCGCCTCAGCGGCGCGGCCGAGAACACCTCCGATGAGGTTGATGCATCGAAGACTGGCGCAGGTTAGCATAATTGTATATAGCAAGTAGAACAAAATAGACTTACCTGTCGTCGTTGGCAGGAATGGGGTAGGTGACCCAGGTTGGGTTTGCGTCGGTGTCAATAACACCAATGGTGGGAATGTTGTTGAGACCGCACTCGTGCAGCAGAACGTAGTTCTCCATGGGGTTCAAGCAGACGACCAGATCGGGCTTGAGGGCGCCCTTTGCTTCAAGCTGCTCCTCGAAACCTTTGATCTCCTTGTCATTCTCATCGACGACCTTTGTGCGACATCTGCCCAGGATCTGAGGGCCGTTTGTGATGCTGCCAGGAATCCAGCGGTCGAAGAGGTGACAGCCACCGGCCAATTCAGCAGCCTTGGTAACAATTCTCTCCTGGCCGTCACGAGTACCGACAAAGAGGATCAAACCACCACGCTGGGCGACACCACGAACGACAGCACATGCTCTGCGCAAGTGGGAGGCGGTCTGGTCAAGCGAGATGATGTGAATACCTTGACGTACACCAAAGATGTAGCGAGCGTTGGCAGGGTTCCAGAGCGAGGTAGAGTGACCCAGATGGGATTGCGAGGCAAGAAGGAGTTCGAGGGAGATGTCGTCGGGTGAGGGAGGTTTGGTGACTTGGGTATGCGGTTGGTAGGTGGGAGAGACGACGGATCCAATACTGTTGGTGACTCTCTGGTGGTGCTTGAAGGCTTGGTAATCGCGGGCAACCTGGTCGCCGTCTACAGGAGGTTGGATACGAGAGGAGAAGGAGTAAGAGGCGGCATCAATGGGTTGGTTCTGCTGCAGGCATGTGGCCGACGAATGGAGGCATCGCGCAGGCTTGGCCACCGCTCTGCGGCCTACGGAGATGTGAGCAAATATGACAGAAACATATTAGAAGAAGCAGCGTACCTTGCCGCAGGGCTATTGATCGTAGAATCATTAGAAATCGTTGGTTATGAGGTAGAATAATGGCAGGCACGCAGCACCGAACATTTCCATGTCGGCATGAGGGCGCGACGGAAACTTCGGCTTGGCACCGCATCCAAGCTGCTGACCATGGCTCTTTCTTGTTTCAATTGCTTTCAAGAGCACAGTCAAGCAGTCAATCTCCGAATTGCCAGGTGCCTTCCATGCCATGTCGACTCCAGCCGTACATCTGGATTTCCGATGATGCCCTTACTACCGCCTACCGTCGCTTTGCGAACGCTTGTCCAGCCAACCACAGCCAAACCCATACCAGACGCCATGGCAGCAGCGTCCCAGGCCCATTGGAGGCTCGTCGCCGCCTTGCGAGAAGACGCATGGCTGGTCTTACCATGGCCAGTCCCTCCCCGGGCCTCATGCCTGGCTTTGGCGCACTCTTCGGTTCTGGAGGTACTGACATGACCTCGTTATGGTCTCCACCCAACACCGACAAGTCGCGTGCTCCGATTCCACCACCATACCATACTCCTCCTCCCGCTCCTCCATCTCCTCCATCTCCTCATGTTCCACGGACGCGCTCTAAAGCTCAGAATCGATATTCTCCTCAATCTCGTACCCCTCCGCAACCCAAAGTGCATAACCGAGAACGCTCTCTCGAGGAGTATAGAACCATACTTGGTTCATGCGACAATCTGGACTCGCTCCGTCGAGTGCATGCTCGCTTACATTCAAACTCGAGCGTCTCGATCGACTTCAGCAAAGCTGCCCTTCTCTCTTTGCTACAACATGCTTCTCCTGACCAGGTCCTAGACTTCTTGCAGAGCGATCTAGATCATGAGTATGCTTGTAACATGCATGTGTGTATCAGGTCTTATTTCACCCAAAAGAGTCGCCCCGAAGTTCTCAGAGGCTGCTTTAGTCTTTTGTGCGACAAGATTGCCTTGGGCACCGTGCAATCAAAAGAGTTGCTCAACATTTTCCTTGACATGCCCACCGAAGCCGAAGGAGCTGATGGCCAATTGCTTTTGGACGCCTTCGACATGTTGCACCGAACTTTGGTCGACACTTACTCTCCAAATGGACCTCCAACCACTCTCATTTCGAAGTTGCTCAAGAACATACTCTCTCTACGCCCATCGGCAGATGTCCTTAAACTCGTCTCTGCAATTCTTCCTCTCGCTGGACATGAGAGCGTCCAAGTCATGGCAAGATACCTTGAAAAGGCCATCATATCTCGAACCATGCAGCTTGGCTCCTCAGACCAACTTTCACCCATCTTGAGCGCCATTCCCTCTCAACATTTTGACCGCATCATATTCTTTGCAACCAAATATCTAATCATCACACTTGATACCCCGGAGCCAGGCGCTCATAATGGTTGTGCAAAGAGACTTCTTTGCTGGCTTGAAGATCTTTCTCGGTTCGATATTTCAATCTTCGAGCCTTCTTCGACATGTGCTTCCCTCCTCTATCCTTTTCTTGCTTCGAGGTTTACAGTCAACGAGCTTGGAGCCCATTTCCGGTACCTTCATCCCGCGGACACTGCCACTATCGTCTTGCACAACTGGATAAAGCCTTCGATACTTGAAGTGCCAGAACCGGATATGCAGGAGGATATGGGTGACGAAGTGGAGATAGTTCACTTCCGGCCACATCAACAGTCGCCACGTGTCCACAGTCGACATAGTCGCAAACTTCAAGATGTCTTTTCGACGTATGGACTGGACTACACCATATCTCGATCTCCTGAGCAGTCGATGACCCATAGGGCAGCTCTCGCAGAACGTGAGGAAGTGTTCGATAAAATTGCATCGACACTTGACGTGCGCTGCAGGCAAGGCCCTGATGGTGCATATCCGACTCGTGGTGGAGCTTGGGCCCATCTGTTTGTACTGTTGAGCCAAAACAAGATTGAATATGCTGGTTGGCTTAATGAGTTGTTTCAAGTGCTGAAAGCTCACAAGTCACCTACATGGACATATTTCTTTTTCGCAAAACTCACTAAACATAATATCAACATCCCATATCCAGTGGCCGTGGATCTCATGCGATTCTTCATCGATTTGAGAAAGCCACAATGGGCGCTGGACGTCTTTAATCGACCACGAGCACGTCAATGGATTTCTGACATACCAGAGTTGCTGCTCACTCTCATTGACACCTATCCGGTCAAATCGGAGTTCGTATTTGATCTACTTAACCGATCAGAATACTCTAACTCTCTGCCGAAGAACTTGCGCTGGACAGTAGAAAATCCTCTTTCAGAGGAGATGGTACAATTGGTCCATCAAGCTGCCTACGCAATGGCCAAATCGCCCTTGCTGAGCTCCAGAATGGCTCTCAGGAGGGTGGAAGACTGTCGAAATTACCTAGAGGATCGAAATGCTCCATTGTCAAGTTTGATGTCTAGAGCTCTCGTTTACGCCGGTGTAACACGTCCTCTTAGAGAAGGTGTCTGGCTCAGTACAGAGAAATTCAAGAACATCCTGTCTGTGGTTCGCAACCTGGAGGGCGATGAAGTAGCAGACAGATTAGATGAAGCCGCCTTCACCCTCAGGCACGAGAATTTTGAGTCAAACGGAACATCGATGAAGCCGTTTGATGAATTGGAACAAATGGCGGACCAAGATGTGTGGAGATATCGGAAGCAATTTGGCCACAAGTCTCATCGGTGGAAGAAGGTGGCAGTTCCTCATAGACCTGCCGCTCCAAAGAAGAGCCGAGTCCGTGGGAGGAAGTAATTTCACGTCACCGACGATCGTGTAGCACTGTAGATACCCCCAGAGATAGATCTAGAAACGAGAGCAAATCTCACGCAAGTAATGCAAGATATCAATAAGCAACTTCCCAGTAACCACATGTAAGGGTGTAGGGTTCGTTCCAAAAGCAAGATATCAGCAGCGCGAGTCGCCTCACTACGCAGCGGTCAAAAAGCACAATGTTTTTGTTCTTGATGCGGTTGTGCAAAGAGATCTCGAGACCACTACTCGTACTTGATACGTATCTGATCATCCGAAGTATCCTGCTTCATTATAGCTGGATGAGAAAACTTGAAGGAATGAGAGGGTTAGTAGGTCCCAGGCAAGGTTAACACAAGCACAGCCATGAGCAAAAAGTCAGCAACAACAGTGGTATCACTGTTGTTGCTGTCTCTTTCAATACCTTCCAGGATCCCAACGGAGCCTATAGCGGCAATTCCACCGACCGCGATGTGCTGGTCAGTCAGAGAGGTGAAGGGATTCTTTCTCTGGAGTGGCGTCTCAGAGTCGGACACAAAGGCATTCTTGAGGGCCTGGTGTCTGGTTTAGGTTAATCTTCACATGGGGTATCATGATAGAGGTGATTCGTAAATATCAGGGGACTTTAGACTAAGTACTGTCAGGAACATCATCTTGGATGTCGATATCCATCTAAAATGTGGTTAGCGAGATATTCATCAGCACCTCTGGATATCAAATCCTCTTCGGCATCGGCCTGGTCGTCAGAACTGACTTCGTTGGACGCAAAGTCCACAATGTCTAGGTCATCATGGTCTCTAGTTCTTAGCTCTGAAGATACGTGTCTGGTCTGAACCATTTGGCTGCTCCGAACAACAGGTCATGTCAGGAGGAACCCATCCTTTAGGAACTTCTGACTGCCACTGATGTCGATCCTTGCCAGAGTCAATGAGATGTTGCTAGAGACACTATAGAAGATGTACAGCCAGGAGGAGCATGCCCACAGAGAGTCCGTCTAAGCGGGATGAGTAAGCCGTAACTCTATAACTTGTCATGGTGATTGATGCTTGGGTGCTTTGAGGTCATCTTCATCGTGTGGAGAGTCAAAGATATGGGTGTTTCTCACCCATGTTCAGTTGATAAGCCGCGCAGCGCTCCTCGGCCACAGCGGATTGATGGAAAGCATGAAATTGAGATGCAATATGACTGCTCCTTGCAGCTCCTCTCCCAGCTACGCCTAGAGACTCCTGCTCGGGCGATTCAGGCCCCTCCTGTTTTGGGCGCGAGATTCATATTGCGTCTCAATTTCATGCTTTCCATCAATCCGCTGTGGCCGAGTGGTTAAGGCGTCAGACTTGAACTTCCTTGCGAACGATATCTGATTCTTTCGAGAGCACAGGTTCGAACCCTGTCGGCGGAGCTATCGTTTTGCACCGATTGACGCTATGCTATGGTATAGAATGTAGTGGTAATCCTTTTGCATCAATAAAAATATGGGTGGTGGTTGGGTCGAGTTTGGTTGGATTTTGGGAAGGCACGGTTGACAAAGCTTGGCGGGGAAAAGATGGAAGGAGCGACCAGCCAGGACTTTGGAGCAAGAGTGCCCGGCATAGGGAGTGGTGACCGGAGCCGATGAATAAATAATGTTTGCTCCTCAAGTGATCTGATGAGTGCCTGTAGCGATGCTTGATCCTTTCCAGAGAGCAGCCGCTTTGAGGGAGTGTGGAACAATGTTCTCTCCGTGGACGATTGGATAGTGATAAGAGTACCTATCTTGTATTTACAGCTTACATCTTTCCAAAGATCGGGCGCGGAGGAAGGGTGATATCAATTAACATGAAATGGTCGAGTTACCGTATTCTAGAAGGAGGAATGGCATGTGGCAGGAAAGCAGCAAGCAGAGCCGCATGATGTCGGCGGGAGAGTGCTTGGCGAACGCTGACCCTCGATCTGGCCACGGAGAAGAGGGTCCGGAGTTAAAGGTAGCCGACTCTCGCCAACGAATGTGATGTCGCATGCGATTCCGAGGTTTGCGACGAGGTGAATAGCTCTGCGACAACATCTTTCCTGGATCGCGGGCAATGTAGCAGGAGCCCAGTCGCCATGGAGAACAAATCACAATCCCCCGTCATCACCAAGAAGCACTCGCTTGCCGACATTCGCTTTCCATCTCCAGGCTCGGTATCCACCCATGGCTGCGGTATGACGATCTTTTGGATATTCTGTTGCACCGTACCTAACATTCTCAAGATCATGTCAAGAGTCAGCTCGAGGCTTCACAGCCGGACCTCATCAAGCGGTATACAACCTTGATGCAGACAGTACACAAGACGGGCGCAATCGGTCCTCATCTATCAAAGTCATCCGCCATCTCCCTACGACCAACCTACCTATGCCTCGAATGTTCCAACGTCTTTGGAGCAGAACAACGTGGTCAGCACGACAAGAAACACATACTTTGTAAGAGCACAAATGTCAGAAGGAAGATGGTGTTCTGACAGCAGCCTAGGTGTGGAATCAAGCAAGGGCAATATATGGTGTCGAGAATGCGACGACTTTGTCTATGACAACGCTCTCGAGGAGATACGGACACAACAAGGTATGTGTTGGAACAAGAGATACAAGGCGCGTGGCTTATGGCTTTACAGGCAAGAAACGCAAACATGCCGTGTTCATGTCCGACGTCGACAGCAAGATCCTCGCCGCAAATGCTGCAGCTACTCCATGCCGTGCCAAAGGTCTAAGAGGTCTCTACAACATGGGTCAAACATGCTTCATGTCGGTCGTTCTCCAATCCTTGATCCACAACCCTTTCATCCGCGCCTTCTACCTTTCCGTCGGCCATCGCTCTCTCGACTGCGAACGGGAAGCATGCACTTCATGCGCACTGGACGACATTATCACAGAGTTCCACAGTACGGAAAAGGCGGAAGGCTATGGTGCAGTCGCCATGCTCCAGGGCAGCTGGAAAGGAGGCGGTAATTTGGCCGGATACCAACAACAAGATGCACACGAATACCTACAGTTCATCCTCAACTCGCTCCATACCACAAACCTCGAGGAGGACGAGAAGGAAGAAAAGGCCGAAGACTGCAACTGCGTCATCCATCGTGCCTTCTGCGGTCTGATGCGTAGCACTGTCGTATGCTCAAAATGCAAAAACGTCACGGCTGCCGTGGACCCCTTCATGGACCTGTCTCTCGATCTCAAAAGCTCCGGACCAAAGAAGAAAAAGAACGAGGCACCTGCACCCGCTCAAGCTGTTGACCTGACCGAATGTCTCGACCGCTTTACTAGCCCGGAAGTGCTACAAGCATCAGATTACCGCTGCAGAGAGTGTGACAGCCAACAAAGCGCAACCAAGCGGCTTGCCCTGTCGAGACTGCCACCTGTCTTGCCGATACACCTGAAACGCTTCTCTCACTCAAAGACCTCATCAACATCAATCAAACTGGATGCCAAAGTACACTTCCCAACCATCCTGGACCTTCAACCCTATGTCAGTCGCCCACGCTCGAAAAAGGGCGGTGGCGATTCCAACGGAACCAAAAATGGAGACACTGACAAGGGCACATCACCAAGACCCCTGTACGAGCTCAGTAGTGTCATTGTACACAAGGGCAAGATGGATAGTGGCCACTATGTCAGCTATGCAAGAGAAGGTGATGAGTGGTTCTTGTTCGATGACAGTAAAGTCGTGCTCGTCGAGGAGAAGGAAGTCCTGGCTGCCGAGGCGTACATGCTCTTCTACATTGTCCAGGAGATCGAAGTCTAGAGTCTCTCAAGCACAATCGGCGTTAATGGGGTATCCAATCTATGGACATGTATTAGGTTTCAGCATGCTAGCAAGCAGGAAAGGCGTTGGCGGCTGAGATGGGAATTATTCGCAATTAGTAGCTGTACAGACTCGATGGCCTGCTCAAGAAACTTTTACAATCAATCTTTCGATATCATTACAGTGCAGGCTTCGACTGCAAGAACCATGCTGCTTCATCCTCGTGCAGTCCAACTCTTCCTTCCTTCTTCAGCTTCTCCAACACCTGCAACACACCCCTCTCCGCAGGTGCATGCAAGTTCTCAGGATACCCTTTGTAGATCACCCTCACCAAATCCATCGACTGCCACCCTTTCTTGCCTCCTTCAACCTCTCTCCCCAACACATCAACAATCTGCCCTTCCCTCTCCTGTCTATGCCGAATATACTCCTGAATCTTCGCCTTTCCATTTTCAATCACAGGTCCATGACCCGGATAAGCTTGCCCCGAGAACTCGTGCTGCATCTTCTGCAAACTGTCCATATAAGCAGACAAATCCTCAAACACAGCTGTGCCCTGACCCAACACATTATCACCAGTAAACATTGCATTTTCCTCTTCCAACACCAACGCCATGTGATCATTTGTATGTCCTGGACAATAAAATGCCCTCAATGTCGTGTCGTCGATTTTGAAAATTTCTCCATGCTTGACGTCGATTTGGTTTTCTGAAGGCTTGTGTTTGTAGATTTTGAGTGTTGGGTAGAGGGTTAGGAGGTCGGGTATTCCGCCGACATGGTCGTGATGCCAGTGGGTTAGGATTACACGATCGATGGAGGCTTTTTCTGACGAGAGGACTTTTTGGAGGGAGGTTAGCCAGGAGGGCTTTCCTTCGCCTGTGTCGATTAGGAGGCGGGTTGGTCCTTGGCCTACTAGGTAGGTGTTTGTTCCTGTGTATTATCAGTACTCTTGTTCTCGGGTGGGGTTCTGATGTTTCAAGTTACCTTGTAAGGTGAACTGTATGTTGTTAGCTTGTTTGGTTGTGCATCTGAAAGGAGATGTGACGTTCTTACTTTTCCTGGATTTCCTCCTAGTATTCTGATTACCCGTGAACTGAGTCGCTCTATCTCAGGTAGAGATACTAGACTTGATGCCATGCTTGTGATTTGAGATGCTTTTGTGTGCTTTATTGAAGTCCAGGCAGTTGGATGTGAGGATGATGAGATGAGTTCTCTACAAGAAACGGTCTCAAGTGATGATTCGACTAATGGACAGTATTGTGTGATTGATCATCCTTGGAACATGTGCATGGAGTTGTCTCCAGTCGAACCTCGGCTCTCCAACCACAGAATAGAGTTGTTCTGCTACACCCGCAAACACGCGATGGCCAGGGTACCCTTCCACTTCCAGCCAAGACCATCCCATCAGAGCATATTCCTCCAGTTTAGAAAAAGAAAAATTATTCTCACGACCCCTTCGAGAAAATTTCCGTCCGTCATCCATCACCAATCATATCGAAACATATATACATATATTATCTTTTAAGCGAAAATGGGACTCACTGACGATTTTGATGAGGAAGACCGTCCGTAAGTTTTTGGAATGGATTTTTTTCTGAAAGTTCGTATATTGATCATTGAGCAGGCAATTGGATCCTTCTACTCTTGCCGCGCTTCAAGAGTTCTACACCGAGAGAGATGAACGAGAGAAGCAGTTTGAGGATTTGAAGTCAAAGGCAGAAGATGCTTTTGATGGGTCAAAGCCTTTGTCTATGGAGTTGTTCACAGAGAGTTGGCAGGACAGTCAGTTCTGGTATAAGGATGAGACGGCTACTGTTCTGGCTGAGCAGTTGCTCGAGGGTGTGACAGAAGACAGCAAGATTGCTGTCGTTTCTGCGCCGAGTGTGTACATTCAGTTGAGGAATCTGCTGGTAAGTCTGATGAAAGATCGGGAAATGTACACAATGCTGATCAAGACAGAACGACCGTGAGAGATACCCGATACGACCAAAGTTGATGCTCCTCGAATTCGATGAGAGATTTGGCGTGTTCAAGGAAGACTTTTCTTTCTACGACTACAAGCAGCCATTTAAGTTGGACCGTACGACTTCCCAAATAGTTGAGAGAAGAACAAAGCTAACAACAGTACAGCCAGCATGAAAGGTTCTTTTGACAGAATCATCTGTGATCCTCCATTCTTGAACGAAGACTGCCAGTCGAAAGGTAATAAATCTGAATTTCCTTGGTCGCTAGAGCATCACTGATTATATCATTACAGCCGCACTCACAGTCCGCTGGCTAGCCAAGACATGGGAAGCTCCTCTCAAACTCATCCAATGTACCGGAGAGCGTATGGAGAGTCTGGCACACAAGTTGTATGGCAAGGCTGGTATGCGCACCACAACGTTCTTGCCAGAACACTCAAAGGGCCTGAGCAACGAGTTCAGATGTTACGCCAACTTCGAATGTGATGCCTGGAAGTTTCAACCAGAAGCATGATGACGTTTGACTGTATTGCGATACAAGACTGGATTATGATTCAAAAGTTGGAGTTCCCAAGAGACATGGGTTGTTATAGAAGGATAATGGTGCTGGATGTGTTCAGCTTACATAGAGTAAACAATCTAAAGGGCTGGGCTCTTCTTCTTTAGAGAGGTTTTGGAAACAGCAAGTTCTGAAACAGGCAGGGTCACGTCAAAGCTCCACCCCGCAGTCGTCACTTTCGGTCGGCATTCGGACGAGTGCAAGTGATGCAAGTCACGAAGGAGGGGTCCGACACTTGTTCGATCTAGGAACAACTTCTACTGCAAACACTCTGTACATAGCCATACCAAAACCAATTGCACTCCACATCACATCACATCACCAATCATGGCCGCTGCCTGCATCTTCTGCAAGATCATCAAGGGTACGGTAAACATCCGCAAGCTTCAAGCAACACCAGAGAAACAACAGATAGCTAACACCACAACCAACCACACAGGCGAGATCCCCTCGATGAAACTCTTCGAAAGCGAAAAGGTCTTTGCTTTCCTCGACATCAACCCTCTAAGCTACGGCCACGCTGTTCGTCTTCTCCCCCTTCCCTGCCTTCCTACCAACCAATCACCCATCTAACGCGCTCACCACCATAGCTCGTCATCCCCAAATACCACGGCGCAAAACTCCACGATATCCCCGACGACCAACTCACCGAAATTCTTCCTGTGGCAAAGAAGATCGCCCAGGCTGTGGGTGCGGACAACTACAACATCCTGCAGAACAATGGAAAGATTGCGCATCAGGTGGTGGATCATGTGCATTTCCACATGATCCCTAAGCCTAATGAGAAGGAAGGATTGGGTATCAGTTGGCCTCAGCAGCAGGGTAACCAGGATAAGTTAAAGGCTCTCAAGGAGGAGATTTTGGCCAAGATGTAAAGAGGAGAAACAAGAGGAAGGAAATACTCAAAGTGAGAAAGAAGACATTGGAACGAATGATGATAGTGCTCTACTCACAGAGTCCAAGAGCAACGAGAACATATTGGCAGATGAAGAAGAAACACGCTTGGAATTGCACATCTATACTTTTATGATCCCCTTCCGACTCGCAAGTCGGAGAGTTCTGTGGTGATTTCACGCGATGAAGCCGCTGCACAATGCAAGTCCTCCACATACCCAGGCTGGCCACCAAAGAACCCATATCGTAACTCCAGTCCATACTCTTTCCACCCTCCAAGCCCAGGCCGCAGCCGCAATCACCTCGTCAAAGCTCTTGCCTGTCACGAAGCCGAAAGCTTGCAGTGCAGCCGGAGGTGATGTCGCAATCATGACAACCACAGATAACACTCCCAGCAACACCTTGACGGCGATTGGCCATGATCGCGGCGGCGAAAAGGGTCGTACGAAAGACAACGGGGACGCGAGTAATCCGACGAACAAAGCTTGCGAGAAGTTGAGAGTTGCAAGAGTAGAGAGAGCAGCGCCGAGCAGGAGCAGGGAAAAGCATTGGATGAGGGTGAAAGTCTGAGGCGAGAGACGAAGAGTGCTGCGGAGAGCAAATGCGAGAATGGCAGGCATAGTGATAGTAGGCAGCATAAGAGCTGCAAGCATTGTGAGTGAAGTCTAAAAATATGTTAGCTCGGGATTGCGCGATAGTGTCCCAGGTTGCATACCTTCTCGGGGATTTGATTCAACACGTAGAAAGGCACAAGACCCAAGGCGTGAACTCCAAGGACAATGGCCAATGGACTGAACAAATCTCTCTGAACTACTTCGAGATCTGCAGTAGGTACAAGAGCCACACTCTCTCCTTCCTTGACCAGTGTCATATCAGGCTTCTTTTCGGTCTTGGGCGAAGCCGGGCTAGGAGTCTGCTGTTTTGGTTGGCCACTTTGGACCCAGAGCAGAATGCAAGTAATGGTGAAATTGACGGCGATCAACATGGCGCTGGGCAAGTATGTACCAATGCTAACGAAGCGGTTGGCTTGCATTAGCAGGTAGAAGAAGAAACTCTGATGCAAATGTTCGAGAAGGTTGTTCACACTGCGGAAAAGACTCTCAACAGTCCTGCCGAGCGAAATCTCATCGTGCCAACCATCGCCAACGGTTTGCAGTGTGATAGCATCAATATGGTAAGGCATGAAGACACTATGAGGACCGCTTGCATGACCTACAGCTTGGTTCATCATACCCCTGAGCATGGTGTCGAGACGCTCGCGGTAGCTATCCTGGTGATTCCACATGCGCTGGATAGTACAGCTAATGCCAAGTTGACCCTGAGCGATGTTGACAGCGGTATTGACAAGATCGAGGTTGGGCAATTGGCCATTGATGCCATCGTAGACAACATGGAGCTTCTCAAAGCGGTGACCCCATGGACCAGCAGGGTAGTCAATAGCGATGGCGGCTTGGAGAGCACCTGCCTTTATCTTCAGAGCGTCTACAGCAGTCGTGTCGTGAGTGTCGTGGTAGGCATCGACCCAGGCATGTGGACCGTAGGTGCTGTCTGAGGGAATCAAGACAATAATATCCTTTGACCAAATAGACCAGCGTTTGAAGTATCTTGCTAGTGTTAAGAGCAAAGCGACACCACTGTAGTTGATCTTGCCATCCATATTTCTCCACGCAGCGATCATGACCATTGCTTCGGTGGCATCTGCTCTTGGACCTTGTAACAAAGCGTAGACGTTCTGGCCCGTCTTGTTCTGGCCAGAGATGGAGTAGGCGTAGTTCTGAATATCAGGCTTCAGGCCATTGGCACCGAGCATTTGGTACAACTTTTGCGAGCGGTCCTCGGTGGAGAGTTCATCCATGGTAGCGATGTCCTGTCTGTAGGCGCGGAAGACATTGTGTTCGCTGCCTCCAAAGTAGGTGTGTACCTGACCGGGCAGGATGGCATTCTCGGAGACATAAGTACGGCGTGAGTATTCGTCAAGAGGAAGCAGCAATAGCCATGCGACGCCGATGATGATGCACAGAGCTGACAAGTAGGGCGGGATGCGGGCAAGACGGCGGTTGTGTCGGAGACTGAGCAGTCCTGCTTCAGACACGACACGAGTTATTATGGTTATGTTTGAAGGATCAGACTGGCCAGCTTACACAATAGAGCCGCCATGGCTGCGAGACTCAGAACAGCTTCAGGAGGTGGTCGCGGGCAAGAGGGTCAAGCATGCTCCGACTTGAAATCGAGGGGGAGCGTTTGGCCAATTCCACTTTGACGTCCAAGTCTCCGCCAACGCGCTGCACTCGACTCTGTCTTCTCCTTTTTGTTCCCATTTCCTACGCTCCTGCTCTCTTTGGAATTGCTTGCTTGCTTGCTCGCGATGCCGTCGCTGTCGCTGCCCCAGTTCGACGCACGTCGCGTGCGCTCATATCTCTTTCGTCTGCCCTTGTGCACGCGTGCGCTTCTTGTCGTTATAGTCGCTTTCTGGATCGCCAGTCTTAGGCTGTCCTGGTTCCAACAATGGGCCGCTCTAATACCTGCTGAGATGAATTTACAATCAAGTATCAATCCTCCTTCTACGTGCTCTGATCATCTGTCTGACCCTCTTGCTAGTGTACCGATTGAATACGTTTCCCCTGCTTCATGTTGGCTTCATCCACATGATCGTCAACATCTTCGCTTTGACTCCCCTTTTGGAACGCTTCGAGGCCGAAAATGGTTCCCTTCCGACTCTGCTCCTCTTCACAGGCCGTTCGTCTACCCTACCTTTTTCAATTGCCCCGAGTCTAACGAATCTACCAGCATTCGGCCTTCTTCCTGGAGGAAGCTATACCTTGATTGAGAAGTTCATCTTCCACGCCAACACCGCTGTCCAGGGCGCAAGGTAAGACTATCTGATCCCGGACGTTGCTACCTTTTCTAACACAGCCACAGCGTCTGGGTCTTCCTTCTCCTGGCTTCCGAGTCCATCAAGACGTTCAAGCAAAACCCGAACTTTGCTCTTGGTCCTTACAACATCCCTACCTGGACCATTCCCTTGATCCTCAACCTCTTTGTAGCCGTTCTGGTCCCCAATACCAGCTTCCTTGGACACCTGTGTGGTCTCGCTGTTGGTTACCTGTGGGGCCTGGGCTATGTCAAGTTCCTGGTGCCCAACGAGAAGATCCTGAGATGGATCGAGGGCAAGCTTAACCTGCTTGGTCGCCTGCCTCACTACGTCTCGGTTGACCAAAAGACATACGGAAGATATGGTGTGCTCCCTACAACAGCAACGCCCAGACCGGTCCCGACTCTCGCTCCGTTAGGAAGTACTCAGAGACTCGGTCCCTGATTTACATTTTTCATATAAAAAGCTAGATACCCGTTCAATCCTCCAACTTTGGCACCACTCTCTCCAGCCATTTACTCAAATCCTGCAGGACAGCTGGCGACAACGCATGCGCCAAGCCCTCATACTCCTTGATCTCCATCGCCCCATCGTTCACGCCCAACTCTTTGAGTTTGTTCAATCCTTCTGTCCATTTGCTACGCGGAACCAGTCTGTCCGACTCTCCGCGCCCTAAGAACATGGGCACGTGTCCGACAACATGCGGCAATCCTGCCTCGGTACGTAGCTTTTGGATTGTCTCGGGTAAGGGTAGGTAGCCCATCAAACCGACGATGCCAGCGAGCTTCCCAGCGTAAGATGATGTGAGTTCTGTGAGCAACGCAAGAGCGCAGCCTTGGGAGAAGCCTCCGAGGACTATACGGTTTGGCGGTATACCTCGGGATGTCAGATCGTCGATGAGCGATTCGACATATTTTACGCTCTTGATCAGGCCTTCTTCATCTTCATCAGGCGCCAATTCCGGACGACCAGCAGGAGGTGGATTCAATGATGAGGGTGTGTACCATGCATTCTGCCTGGCGTCCATGTTATGTGGTGCGTTCGGAAAGACCCATTGCATATATGGGAGCTTGTTTCCGTCATGGAACTGTGTGGCTATGTCTGCATGAAGTGTAAGCTGTGAATGAGTGGGCTATTCGGACAGGAGATAGACTTACTCTCCCAACCCATGGCATCGTCGTCAAGGCCATGGAGAAAGATAATAGCAGCACCATGAGCGGGGTCGCTGGCAGGCTGGGGAGCTGGTTTGATGAGAGGAGGCTGTTGGGTTTGCATGTTGATTTGGTTGATTGGAGTGGAACGGTGACGAAAAGGCAAAGAGGTAGAGAGCATTCTTATAAGTAGGGTATGACTTCAGAGCACAAAGTCTATTGTGCTATTGTTTCACGATGCATTGCTCCTCTCGCCCGTGGTGATACTGCCCCTCCGCATGTGCTAAAGTTTGTCACTTCCATGCTTGTCACGCGATCATGCTCAGCCAGATGTGTCTGTTTCTCGGCCATAAAATACTTTCCAAGCCAGTGTATGATGGTCCAGGGCAATCTGCTTAGACATTTTCGTTGGTTGCAACTCGGACCTGACAGCAGTCAAGCAATGCTGCAGTTGTATGCGTGACAAAGTTTATCACATGTCGACATGTTCAATTGTGGGGAAACGAAACATGGATGATGGATCTGGAGCCGAAAGACTTCCGAGATGACGAAGGCTTCAACTTTTGACCAGCGACACAATGCCACATATTGAAGAGTTGCCGACGACGGCAAAGGCAGCAGCGCCAGGATGGAGTTATGTCGTCGACACTGGATATGATCCTTCCAAGGCGGCCATCAACCCTTCCAGTCGCAAACGCGTGCGCGCCTCTGCGGCAGGCCTCAGTCAAGGCGACCTGACCATCCGTCAACAAACTGCCATCCAGCGACATCTAGACGACCTCGACAAGGACAGCCATAAACCCGTCAACATCGCCCCACCGAAATCGAATCGTCGTCAGACTCAAAACACGCGTCGCATCTTGGCTTCAGGAAAGGACTTTTCGCATTACTTGGACCAAGATGAGGCCGCATTGGCTCTGAAGCACCATCACGGTCCAGATGCCGATGTAGAGCCCCAGAAGCCTGCCCAAAGAGCAAGCAAGACCCCGATTGCAAGACGCAAACCACAACCAGCTCCTGCCACAGCCACAGCCACAGCCGAACCTAGTCCCGCCCCGACTGCTGCTGCTTCGAATGCTGCTTCCACCGCTCCCCAGGCGCCCCTGATACCTTCTTTCCTCAAGCCTTACCTCGTCGACGCTTCTGCCGACACTCAGAAGCTACAACACGATTCCCTACTATCACCACCGGCCCCGCTCACGGCCACCACTGCTGAGATCGAGGCCTTGCTCTCAGCTCCACAACTATCATACAACATGGCACGCTCTGCACCTTCTTCGGCGGCTGCTCCTCCGCAAAGGGTCTTTTGTGAGATGTGCGGATACTGGGGTCGCGTCAAATGCCTGAAGTGCGGCTCTCGTGTCTGCGGTCTAGAATGCAAGAGCGCCCATGAAGAGAGCAGATGCATCCGATTCTGAGCCTTTCTTTCTCCCTTTCTGTTCTACTATGATACCCCTTTTCTTACAACTTTTCTCAATGCGTATCTCGCTCTCAACGAGTGAAGTATGCGCTTTCAATCAGACAACTAAATTCGGCAACCACGATAACTGTACGCTGCTGATCCATGCGGAAGGCGCAGATCTCTGTCAAAAATGACACACTTGACCTCGGTTGCACACTTCTAACAAAGTCCACGTGCCGGCTTTAAACCCCAGATCGTGAACCCCGCAAGCTTTTTAACGAGCTTCGATGCTTGATTAACCAGTTAAATGCTCGCAACAACATAGCGATATGCACGCTGGTACGCGTTCGCTTAGATCTGTGCTTCGTATCCAACACCATGACTGGACTTGAGTATGATGCTTGAGGTCATCGCTTCTAGTAGCATCGGCTGAGCACTTTATCGCTTACCCCACTAGCAACTCCACATCCTTGAATGGGCAAATTACATTGCAGGGCCTTGCAGATATTATCGAAAGCCACACGATCTGGAGCGGTCGTCTCAGGCCCATGTATACCGTTGGTGACCGGAAACATGTGTTCCGAGTCGCTTCTCGAAATGTTTTGTAGTCTTATAAGACAAAGTCCCTCAGCATTGTGTGTACTCGAGTTTCCCGCCCAACCATGCATCCCAAAGTTCTCTCGCGGCTCTTTGCCAGTCTTGTCTTGACATGGACCCTCGGTTTTGTAGTGGTAAACGGACAAAGTACTACCCAACCTTCTCTTGCTCAAATCACAAGCGCATTGGCATCTGGATCTGGTAGTACCTCCTTAGGCAGTGCTTTGGCAGAAGCTGGGAGTACTCTGGAAAGCATCATCTCTGACACCATCGCTCAACTCGCAAAATGGACGACTCTCATTCTATTTCCTGAGCGCTACTATTCGTATGGACGCTCTCCTGCTGTGTATCCGTCGCCACAGGGCCAAGGCAGTAGAGACTGGTCGCAAGCGTATAGTCAGGCAAAAGCTTTGATTGCTCAAATGACCGTTCAGGAGAAAGCAAACATCACTTTGGGCTCTTCGGAGACACACGACTGTAGCGGCTTCACAGGTAGCGTTCCTCGTCTTGGGTTCCCGGGTATGTGCCTGAACGATGCCGAAAGTGGTGTTCGCACCGCAAGCAAAGTCAATGGTTATCCAGCTCAACTACACATTGGCGCTTCCTGGAATAGATCTCTAGCATACGATAGGGCTCTTCATCTCGGCCAGGAGTTCAAGACAAAGGGTGTGAATGTTCTTCTCGGTCCAGTAGCTGGTCCCCTTGGCAGAATTGCGACTGGTGGAAGAAACTGGGAAGGCTTTTCAAACGATCCATATCTCGCCGGCTCTCTGATCGCTCCTACAATTTCAGGCATGCAGAAGTCCGTCATTGCTTGTGTGAAGCACTTCATCGCCAACGAACAAGAGACCAATCGCAGTCCTTTCCTCCAAGGATTTCTCGGTGGCTTGATCAACCTGAACAATTCTGTCTCGTCGAATGTCGATGATAGGACCATGCACGAGTTGTATCTTTGGCCGTTCTATGATGCTGTCAAGGCAGGTGCTGGAAGTACAATGTGCAGTTACCAACGAGTCAACAACAGCTATGGTGTGAGTGTAAACAAGTCAAGATGTCCATATCTGAATGCTGACCAGTTCAGTGCCAAAACAGCAAGACCATGAACGGCCTTTTGAAGACAGAACTAGGATTCGAAGGCTTCGTTGTAAGCGATTGGTATGCGCAACATACTGGTGTCGCTAGCGTGAACGCAGGGCTAGACATGGTCATGCCCAACTCCATGTATCTGGATGTCAACAGTTTCGCTACCGCCATTAAGAATGGCTCTATCAACAGTACTCGTCTAGATGATATGGCCACTCGTATTCTCGCAACCTGGTATCGCTTTGCCAACCTACAAAATCCTGGTTTGAACGATGCTGAAGCACGTCAGGCGGCAGCAGAAGCAACACTCTTCCAGGGCGCCGTCGAAGGCCATGTCCTAGTCAAGAACGTGAACAATGCACTTCCACTCAACAAGCCAACAGTTCTTTCACTGTTCGGATACGATGCTCCCGGCGGAATCAACACATCCGCCACTAGTTTCCAGCTTAAGCCAAATGGAAAGCTCAACACACAAGCATATACTAACGGTAAGCCCTACACTGATCTTGATGACCTGATCAACTCGGCTCAGGTGCTTCCGGCCGGCTTCGCTGGTCCCGAGGTCGCTTTGAACGGAACACTCTATACTGGAGGTGGATCAGGTGCCATCACACCTGTATCGTCTATCTCTCCTGAAGATGCATTCCGGAGTCAAGCTGCTATCGACGGTACGACCTTGTACGCAGATTTCACGTCACAGAATCCCACTGTCAGCGATCCGAACAACCCATGCTTGGTCTTCATCAACTCCCAATCCAGCGAGACATGGGACCGCAGTACACTAGCAGACATCTACTCCGATACTCTGGTCACCAACGTCGCTTCCAGATGCAAAAACACAATGGTCATCATCCACAGCGCAGGCATCCGCCTCGTCGACCGCTGGATTGACCACCCCAACATCACAGCCGTCATCTATGCCAACCTACCAGGCCAATACAGCGGAACCTCGCTGACGGAAATAATATTCGGACGCCAATCACCCTCGGGTCGTCTCCCCTTCACCGTCGCAAAGAATGAATCCGGTTATGGAAGTTTACTGCGGCCGACATTGCCGGATAGGATCAATCCTCAATATTCGCAGTCCGACTTTACGGAAGGGTTGTTTATCGACTATAAACGATTCATACAGCAGAATGTTACTCCGCGCTTTGCGTTTGGGTATGGGTTGACGTATTCGAATTTCAGCTATTCGGGGCTGCAGATGTCTGCTAATGATAGTGCGGTCACATCGTCTTCTCCACCTGGTACGGTTGCTGGTATTGCTTCTGAGGGAGGCACGACGTCGCTATACGATATCATCGCTACCGTGTCGATTGCCGTCAAGAACACCGGCAATGTTGCTGCTGCCGAAGTCGCTCAACTGTATCTCGGCATCCCTGGCAGCGGCGTGCCTAAAGTGCTTCGCGGATTTGAGAAGCAGTTGATTCAGCCAGGTGCGAGTGTCAATATGACATTCTCATTGAGAAGAAGGGATATGAGTATTTGGGATGTGGTTAGACAGCAGTGGGTGTTGCCTTCTGGTGCTTTCAACATTATGGTCGGAAAGAGTGTTTTGGATATCCAGTTACAGGGTACTTTGACATTGTAGGAAGCAGTGGTTCTATCGAATTCTTTGAAATGCCATTGTCCACCAATCCACTCTTGCCAGTCTCTAACAGTAGTTACTCCTCAGCAACAACATCACACCGCGACATTTGATACGAGTTGACCATAGTCAGCTGCACCAACACCAAGGAGGGGCTTGAAGATCACCATGGGCAACTGTGAACCGACTTCTCTTTCGCACAAGAGAAAATGATCAGGAAGAAACGGGGTTCGAGGGGACTCTGAATATCTGCTTCTGACATGGAGTTTGGCGATGATTCACTGAATTTGTTTGCGAAGCTTGTAACGCGATGAAGGTCATAGTTTGGAGGTGATACTGCAGTGTCTTGGACGGGATGTTCTTGTCAGAGTAAAGTAGCTATAACCACGTAAGTTACCAGTCTAGCTGCTTGTCTGAAGTACATGTATTCAGCTGAAAGCACGTCGAGTCTGGGACATCATCTTGCCTGGTGAAGATATTCCGGTTTCATGGTCCCTCTTGGTGTGTATCTTTGGAGAAAGGACTTCGTGCTCTTATCGCGAGTTCGACATACCTGCGCGATTAAAGACGTTGGTTGGAAACTGTGGTTGTTGTTGTTGTTGCCTTCGTGATTCCATCGACCTTTTACCCTCACGCTCAACCCAGGCTCCTTAAGACCACTCAAATTGATCCAGTCGAAGTAAACTTGCTTCACTAGACTCTGAGATACTCTGACCTTCTTTTCATCGAGTCCAAAGCATACCAGTCGAAAGTTTCGATGTATATAAGACGGAAATTGTTGTTGCTCTGAAGACCCTGACCTGATGTTAACGACATCCTTCCAACCATCATGTGGGCCTGAGAAATGGTCTAGAGCGATACTGATATGTCACTCGATGCCAATGCCTCCTTGCCATGTCTTGTATGCTCATAAAGCCAATCGAGTGGCCGTGGTGGCATTATCCTCTTTCGTTCGCTGTTTCCTTGGTGAAACGCCCCAGCCACGATTGACCATTTAGACTTCCAAACTGTGATCTTTAATCAGACCTCAGCGCTCACAGATCTAGGCTTCACTTTCACTTCTCGGCCGAGTTTTTAGACCTCCGTAAAAACGGTGATAGTGGAAAAGGTTCGCGGTGTGGATTCAGTAGTCCACCGCTGTTGGACACAATAATCAGTAATCGTGGTATCTGACGGATCAGACTCCGTCGCTATGACTTTCCCTCGTGATCGAGAGCTGTGCGGTCAGCACTTGTGGCGTCTGGGTTTTGAGCAGCTCGCTCCTCGAAACTCACACTCCGCGGAAGGAACAGTAGAGCTTTCGATTGATTGGGATTTGGGTTGTCGGCTCCATCTTGTGACTGCAACTGTTTGTCGTCTGGCATGGCGGGTTGGCGGGGTCCGACGAAGCTAGGAAATCACTCCTCGGCCATGGATGGAGGAGCGCAGGAAGGACCCTTGTATCGCTTGCGTGGATGTCTTGCAAATACAGACACCAAGGGTGTGTTCATGCGTAAAGGGTACTGTAGACCGTAGTATCCGGCTTAGCACGCCTATCTTCTCGCCGGAGGCCGAGAGACACATCTAGGGCGACCGTCGCGTATGGCGGGACGGAGTGGACTTCCCTTGCCCCTACAACTTCCGAGCCGTTCTTTGCAAGTCGGTTAGAACTTCATCTCTATGCCAAACTTCACCAAGCCAAGACGGAAATTCTTCATGTCTTGGTAGTCTTGGATGAGGGTGACATGTACGTCTTGGCTTTCGATATCACCGCCCGGAAACTAGACGGGTGAAAGAGAGGAACTCGGCCCAGCCAAGAATTTTGCATGCAACACACACGATCTTGAGAGAAAGAGAAAGTCGCGATCCACCATGCAGATTAAACGAAAACCCTGTCGCAAACACTCGTTGATCAAGCTTTTCACCAGCCACGATTGGTTGTGGCAGACCATCCACAGACCAAGTCGAATTGTGGATACGAAAGTATTGGATGTGCTTGCAGGGGAAATTTGCACGCTTGCTTGTAGCGCTGCACTCAGGCAGAAAGATCTCCAATAACTGCCGTTGACGCTCCCCAGAGAAGACAGAGGAGAGGGAAAAAAGGACGCGCAATCCCACGTCATACCAAGGACTGCTCATCTACGCTAAGAAGCTCCAGAGGGAAAATATAGAAGCATCAAAGGGACCACCAGATGGTAATCTCGCCAAGCGGCAACTTCGTACGTCGTTTGTGTAGTCTCGTTGGTGAATGGTGTTTTGCGGTGTTGTTACATCCTACAATAGTTAGGCAGAGTTGCTTTGACCGTGTCAAAAGAGACCCACATCGCGAAATGTGTTGTAGCGGAGGTGTCACGGTGAGAAGCTCGAGGCTGCTTGGCGTTGTTTGACACTTGAAGGAAGTGTCACTTTGTTGTGACATCTCGTCATAAGTGTTTGCGATCTGGACGTGAAGAAGGATGAATGATTTGGCGAGCAAAATCGCTGTCGAGTACGCGTACTGACAGCTCGTTCTAAAGGATACCTTAGAACCACCAACTAACGACGTCCAGACCGCATGTCAGTGTGCATGCTTCATGCTATACCGTTGACAAATGAGTAGCTGGAGTACAGTAGCTAGAATTCTCCACCTAAACATAGCACTCCTGGCATCGACACATATCCACTTTGACCCCTTTGCCCAAGACCATGTACTCGAGTATCTTTCTTCGCGAAGAAAGGGTCAGAATTTGAGGCATCACAATCATCTCGATCCTCAAGTAACTCGTGCTCAAACGAAACGCCAAGATGACTCAGAAGCAATCGTCCTTTCTCACATGCATCAAGAACACGCAATACATTCCTTCGTCTCGGCAGGAAGCTGAACATCCAAATTTCCCTTCGGCATTGCCGGTGCAAAGAGGCGAAGGATAGAGTAATGAGAAGATCACAAGGATCTAGCGGCCATTGCGAGTTTTCGTCCCTTGTCAGTCAGGTCAAGAGACGAGATATTCCGAGATATGAGGGATCAAACAGAGCAATTGGGATAGAAGATCCCCTGGGATGATGATTCAGATAACGATGATGATGTAGGATTGCGAAAAGTGATGCACCAAATGAACCCATGACTCGGTGGAGAACATGCCGAGTCAAGTGCGTGAACCGACCTCTTGGTAGAAGTCTCGGCGTGCAGTCCGCCGGCAAACGGCGGTCAATCAGCACATCTGCCGGGACGCACCCAAATTCATAGTCTGACGCCGCGTCTCGGCGCACCGCCACACGTATCCAACGTCGGAGGGAGGGCAGGAAAAAGCAATCGAAGATTCGAGGTCGCAGTGGCGCTGGCAGACACGTCGTCCACCGTTTGGTAACGGCGAAGAGGGCGGGTAAAGTAGCAGTAGCCTGACATCCGTTAACCCTTACTCCGTACTCCTCACAGGCTGAGTTAAAGATAGAGGACGCTGATGCGATGTGAAAGGTATACGGCCGTAAATTCCGGACCCTATAAAACTGAGGAACTAAGTGGCTGCTGTTCGAGGAAAGACCATTTCCAATGACCAGAGAAACGGTCGGGTATTGTGTGCTGATAACCATCTTGCAAAAGACAAGGAAAATAAGATATGAGAATAATGAACAACCAAGGAAAAAGAGCAAAGAAGGGTATCTCGAAACAGACAGTCAGACCCTTGAGCACCCAATATCGGGCCCAGACATTCCCAGAAACCGCTCAACCACTGTGTACATTGAACGAACAAATCGTGCTTGTCTGTGTGCGCCGGGGTGAAATAAAGCAGGATGATGAGAAAAAACATTAGTAGAGGAAACAGAGCAATAAAGCAATCAGATAACGGAAGTTCTCGCAAGAAGGGGTATCGGTTGAATCAACACAAGGAAAGGTCCAATGGTAAGAAAGGACAGGGGTATCTCAAATCGCCTGATCGCTGATCGAAGGCGGGATATGATTAGCCTTCAGTCTCCAGGACCCAGGTAGCAGGTTGATTCATGACGGGTCATTATCAGGGAGGTTGGTGATGGCGATTTAGTAGACCAGCCTGAGCTCGTATCCAGAGGAAGCGTTTGGCCTCGAATGCCACTGGTTTTGTTGTACATCGACTGGTGCGAATTCGGCCTTCATATCTTGTCCTTCTGGTAATTCGCGAATTGCCTCATCGTCCATCAAGATCTGGATTCCCTTGGGGTTGATGCGGACTGTGCGGACAATCTTTTGAGGTTCGATGCCAAACTTGACTGCAGCTGCGCTGACAAAATCGTTGAGGTTTCTTTGCAAAAGATACACTGCGCGGTAGTAGTTGTCCTCGGCCGCCTTGCCATGGACTCGAGGTTGCAAATAGAAACAGGCCACTACATACGTTAGTTTCGGTTATTTTTATCTCAAGGTAGAATAAGCTTACGAGGCTTGTTAGCGCGCTCTGGAGGGGGTTGATAGGCAGAGTCGACACCAATTGCTTCGAACCAGCCGGAGAGAGTGCCGCCAGTTGGTGAGTGAGCCTGCATCTTCACAGGCTGGTCGGGTGGACTGGCCAAGTGCTGTGGGTTAGAAGACTTCAGGTCCATGGGTGCGACTTGAGAATTGCTGCGGCCCCATTCGTTCGAGTTAACGCGAGAGGGAGGGCCAAAAGCGCTTGGACGGCGGAAGTTTGAGGGTAGCGATTGGTTGCTTGGAGTGGGCGAGACCATAGCAGAGCTGCCCTTGTTACTTTGACCATCCCACATGTTCGTGTCGCTAGTATCGACTCTAGTCAGGCCTTGAGAATCTCCAGAAAGGCTCACTGGGTGAAGATCGGGGTCGTCCTCCTCTGCGCCTCGCAAGAACAAGACGCTAATCGGGCGAGTGGAGCCAAACATGTCTTGCAGTCCTATGAGCTTCATTTGCAGGTCTTCTTCGGCGGAAGATCTTCCAGTCGAGGCTGTAGAGGACATGGACCAAGTTCTCTTGTGCTTAGGTACTTTGCCGGGTCTTTGAGGGATAGCGTTGACCTTTGAGATGGAGCCACTTCTCTTGCGCTTGCTCGAATCTCTCATACCGGACTCGATCTGAGAAATCTGCTGATTCATTTTGTCAATCAGCTTCTTGACGTGGGCGACATCGTTGGAAAGCTTGCGCTCGGCACCGTGGTCGCGGAATAGCTTGACTTTGCAGTAGCAGACTTCGTGGGCGGGTTGTTGTGAAGGCGACATGGAGTCAAGCAAGAGCTCGGTCTTGGTGCACAGGCGGACTGGAATGCCCTTGACACCCTTTGAATGGCTGAAGTCGGTGGACAAGAAGTTGAAGCGAACAGAGATGGGACACTCGATTCCTTGTGCGTTGGGAGACGGGCTCCATGTCACACAGAAGCCATCAAACGAGGAGGATTCGAGTTCCAGCTTGGGTCGGTTGAGGTCGTTTGATTGGTTCTGGTCGACAAACTCGACTGCTTGTAAACGGCCGCCACGTTGGTGAGCTTCGTTAGTACCGCGGCCTTCTTTCCAGAGCTGCCAGCAGGCTCCAGGGCGCTGTCTTTGGGAGTCTTCTTCGAATGAGACGCGGACGAAGGTGCGGTATTTAAGTTGGCCGACAACAGAGTGCTGAGGAGCAGTGTCGTGAACGTTGAGTGTGTAGGCCTGACCCTTGTTGAGGTATGTGATAGGAATCTCATCAGCCGATCTGACCATGGCGGTCGGAGCATTGAGAGTGACACGGTAACGGAAGCTAAGAAGATCGTGAGTATAAGGCATTGAAAAGGGAGGACTGGGTACTGACTTCTCGCTCGAGGGGTGCTGAGGGAGAGCGACAAGCGCAGCGTTGCTGAGCTGAGGCTGGAACATGGGTTCCATTTGAGTTTGATTGGACATTTCGACGTCTAGGTTCATGTCACCACCACACATTGGTGAGTCGGCGGCTTGACTGTCGAGTTGTTCAAAGAGCGGGCCTTGGTGCTGGAAGTTGTGGGGAGGGAAGGTAGGCTGGTGGTGCATTTGGAAAGGGTGAGCAGGGTTTCCGAATGGGTTCATGTGATGGTGATGCTGCATAGCATGTGCAAACGAGTGCATGTGGGTGAGCTGGGGAGCATGGAGTGCTGCTGTGTCGGAAGTGGACATGGAGAGGGGAGTGTTCAAGCCCAAGCCAAAACCCGGAGTGTGGAGGTCACCTGCTTGCGGGTGGTAGAGGGTGTTTGTGCCACCAGGGGTGGGAGTGTAGTAGCCTGGCATTTGGTTTGCGAAGGTGTTGAACGAGGAGCTGTTTGGGTCAAGCACCGAGGGGGTGAGGCCGGTGCTGCCAAAGTTCCACTGTTCGGTCGAGCAAGCTCGAGGAGTGGGGTCGGCATCCTTGATGTTGTGGTGCTCGGCGAATTGCCTGTAACCGCAATGGGATGGTTAGTCATTGCGTACCACGACAGCAGTGGTGGATAGTGGTGGATGGTTGCTTGAGGGACTTGGTTGGGTGAGCGGAAAGGTGGAGAGACATACCGAGGATTCAGCGTTGCGACATCCAAAGCGTTCAGCGAGGGCGCGTTGGCGTGGCCGGCCGACGAGGTGGGCGGGTTGTTGGGATTGAACTTGATGGCCTCGAGGTAAGGCTTGAAGCTCTTTTGCAATTCGATGCTCGGCTTTTGCGAGCTTTGTCTGCAGCAGCAATAACAAATCATGTCAGCCACGGATGCGCGCGCGAGGTTCAGCCAGCTGTGGCAGTGTGGCTCGCTCTTACCTATGCTCGAACATGGTTACCGGGCGCTCACCATGCGATGTTGAGATGTGATAAAGTCTTCAGGGCGCCGACACTGCGAGCGCGTGGAGGAGAAGGACAAGGTGCTTATGTGGAAGAGGAAAGACAACTCTTGCGGATAAGGTCGTCACCAGGTGAGTCGATGAAACAGCGTGCAATAAGGGAAAGGCGCAACCACAAGCCACAGGATGCGCGCCGTTTTAACTGCAGGCTGAATTGTGGCCCGACCAAAACCTACGCTACCAACATGGAAGCGACACTCTTGGATGTCCCGTGCGCTGCCGATTTCTTCGCTTGCGCTTGCTTGCGTGCGCGCCCATCGCTCCAACGCTGTCGTCTGCCAGCATCATGCCTCGTGCGTGTGCCTCGCTCCGCTCTCTCGCTTTTCGCTGTCCCAAGAAACTGCACAACTCTGTCCCGCGCCACACCTAGCCACATGGCTGTGCAAAAGCATCGAGACTGCCGAAGCCTGCCTTTGTTGTCAACATGGCCGACCCTTGGTCTGGTGCCACAATTGGTTTTTGTTTTTGCTTCGGATCGCTTGTCGCTCACTCATGCACGCTTGCAAAAACGGAAAGCGTGTGCCCTCGTGTGGCTGGAAACGCATCCCCGCAAAGCCAGCGGCGCTGACTCGAGCCCTCTCACGCCAATCTTCGATCTTTCCTCTCACCAAAACTGCGGCTCGATCACCATTCTCTGAAATCCGAGGCATCGTCTCCGATGCTAACTGCTTCGAAGCTTACGTTGCATCCAGCCAGCAAATCTGACTAGCACGCATTCGAGACTGCCCGACTCTACCCTTTCCACGCCCCCCTTTTGCCGTTCCTAACTCGCAGACCACCGCTGTCGCACCTCGCATTAAACTCGAGTAGATACGGAGGCAGACTGCTGACCTCCACCTCTCTCTGTCGCTGTCGTGACGTAGCCACTCCCGCGCTGCACAATACCGTGCGCGGGTCGACGCATACAATCTTCCCCGAGCCCTCTTAGCACTGCATGCTATCAAATCTCACCCTGCATCAATGGTCGGAACGATTCTGCGATGGTAATTCGCCGATACAGCCACATCTCTTCCCAATCCTTGACCAATTCTGCTGCCGCTCTGGCATCGGCAGCATGCCCTATTTTCTTCTAGAAGAAGCTCTTTCTCTGCCGTCTTTCTGCTTCAAGCAATTTCCCTTTTGCAAGAGCAACCGAAATTGAGATGTGCTTACGACTGGTCCGCTGGACTTTGGTAAGCCACTAACATCATGCGCTGAACAAACCTTATATTGCGTCGAGCCATCCTATTATTACCACCACTGTTCATATTGTAATTGCGCATGGCCCTTCAAGGGATAGCAGACGGAGACAAAAAGAACGCACGTCCTGCCGTTTCAAACGAGCGCTGTCAAAAAGTGCAAGCCCGATAGAGCTTTCGTCATTGGAGACTTTGCACTATGCCCCACCCTCACACCGTTTGGGACGTTCGCCCAAACGGCGCCTTTCGCGCTTGGCTCCTCTCTCGCGAAAGCCACCCCAAGCACCACACGAGTGCAGCAGCCCTCGAGGCATCGATCAGCGAACAAGTTGGCCCGTAACATTTCCGAAGCTTGTGATCCGCCGATCTTTCCCCCTCTCTATCCCCATGCGTCTGCCACAGCGAAGTGGCGGTGGACAGCGAAGCAATACGGAGTGGGTATCCACTTTCCCGGAGACTTCTGATCTTCAAAGCAGCCCGAAGATCCTGCGATGACCAGTGACCCAAGGTCCGTCCATGTGTCTTGCTGAGCAATCGGGAAGGGATGTGGTTGAAGAAATTGGCTTTCGAGACGAACGATTTTTAGCTTACCTGTAGCGATTCCGAACGTGGCTCATTGGGAGCGGGAGAGCTGTCGGTATGTCTCAGCGAGGGCAGCTTGTGCCACAGTTCGCACGTACGCCACACCTGGCGACATCACCAGCCGCTTTTTGACGTTTCTCATGTGGCGGTGCCTCGGCCATCCTTTCCCCTCTTCTGCCAAACCTTGTGGCAGATGTGGCAGGTGAGCTGTGGCTGTGGCTATGCAGCTGTCACTCCTGTCACGCCTTGAAGCACGTCGAACGCGCTCCAGACCCGTTCCTTCCAAACTCTCTGATATGATTCGATGAGAGTCTCTCTGCGGGAGATTTGCTGCACCCAATATGGATACTGGTTGGTACGGGTAACTCGGTATGGAGGGTGTGGCTGTCATCCATCTAATATGCCGCGGGCTGGTGGACGTTCGGAACCCCTCCCACGAAGATAATCTCCCGTGTTTTGTGGCAGTTGCTTGATTGCATTTGCCCTGTCCGCTACATGTCCGGATAGAGTGTCTGGAGATGGCCCTTCTGTGGCTGGTGTCTGATGCACAATCGTAGAGAAGGGTACAGCACAGTACGAGAGATCTACCACGTCCCTGGACCAAAAACACTGTCTTATTCCCCCTGGCCGTGCTATTTGGAAGCAGTCGCGCGCGCCTATCAATGATCTACAAAGGACCTCTTTGCCGCTACGTGATCAAAGAAAAAGGTCATTGTGTCACTCTATCTGCTGCCAAAGTCGTCTTCAGAAATTCCACGCTTCAATACAGCCGCGAAGTGGTCGAAACAGCCATTGATGTGGAGATTTGAGGTCTTTGCGAAAAAAGGCGCAAGACTTTGTGCCCTTTCCTCGCATGGAGAAAATAGTCCATGACGCGGCAGACTTAATGCAGGGTATAGAGTAGATTGCCAATGAGATAGATTGCTTCGGTAGTACCTGATACTGTCATACTGCAGCTCTTTGTATCATATGAGGTGTGAGGCTTCCATTTGTGATGCCTGGAGCATTACTCCGAGCGTACCTGCAATTCAATCTGCAGCACAAGAAACTGTATACGTAGACCCCCTTGACGGACAGCATCTTGAGACACCCAGTAAGATCAATGGACACTATCATATGTACACACGTTACGGTACAGTTACTGGTACCTGGGCAGGGCGAGAGAAGTGTGTATTGCATGTTCTATTGGCTATCACTGTAGACGACGGAGAGAAAGCCACGCTGATGATTGACGGAAGCATGCACAGCCACACCTAGTAATTCTTCCACTGCATATCCCCCGCCATTCCTATCTTCCACATGACCCATGACCCATGGGGTTATCAATGGCAGCCTTTCGTCATGCTCAATTATAGCGGTTGGTGATCTAGAACTGGTGATGCCAGGGTTGTACGCTCTTGCCTCATGCGTTGGCGCGATACGATCCATGTAATTCTGCTGATGGTTTTGGCGAGTTCGAAGGAGCAGCAGCACGAGCGGCAACGACTGCAATGTTGTTGACATCGTGCATGCTACCGTAGCGTCCAGAATGGCGTTGGCCATTGACCAAATCACCACTGCTTCTCACGCTGTCTCTTGACGATAGGCGAGGGCTTTCCAAGAGATTGCTGGAACTTGATGTTCCTCTGCTATGGTTTGTGTCACCGTCCGAGGCTCTAATGGCAGTGAGGAAGCTTGACGATGAATCCTCTCTTCTTGGCCTTGCGAGCGATGCGTCGAATACGGGACTTGGAATCTTTGACAGGCCAGGCGACTCTATCAGGGGTGTTGTGACTGGCGACGACACAGCGCTGTCTGCAGCGCGGATGCCTGATGCCTTGAGCGGGGATGAGGAGAGCGGCGGAGCAAAGTTGCCTACGGAGACACTTCTATGGAGAATTGATCTTGCAGGTCGTTGTGCTCTCTCTTGCGAAGAGCGCAGGTCGTTGTCATACTCAAAGGAGAACCTTCGTGCATGATCCAGATGAAGAGACTCAGGACGAGTCTTTGAGGTCCGAGACGTGATCCGTTCGTTGTTGCCTGCCTCGAACGACGGTGTGCGGAAATCAGGATAGTGAGTGGGTTGATCCTCACATGCAACCTCAGTGGTTTGCCTGAGCAAAAGTTCGTCGATATTTGAAGTAGCTGTTGTATCTTCATCGCCAACCATGCCTGCGTGCTGCTGAGCGGACTCATTCTCGGATGAGTCGGTGTCGGAAAAGGAAGGTCTACCGGCCAGCAGTTCGAACATTGAGGCCTGAGAGAGGCTGGTGAAGTCCTGCGGACTGGGAGGCGAGTCGAATGGAAGATCGCTGTAGTGACTGGTAGTAGAGAACTTGTGCGATAGTACCGCCATCTTCTGCGATGGAGATACAGGACGATTTCGGAGGGGTACTAGAGGTAATGGTGAGTTTTGTTCCTCCAGAAAGGGGGTCGACCAACCTCGTTGAGCCCTTCTGGCAGCTTCGGCCCTGGTATCATCTTCAACTCTCGTTCGTTCGAGGAATTCAAAAACTGTTTCCCTAGGGTCATTCTTGCTCGTGTTGGCGCCAGATGCAGTACGTCGTCTATGCTCGTTTCGCAGTATACTGCCTTGTCTTGCACGAAAGACTCCGACCATACCTTCCTTGTCTTTTGCGATGATGAGTTCGAGCCTCTTGACTTCGGCCTTGTATTCATCTCTTTCTTGTTGCCATCTCTGTCGTTCACGCTCTGTCTCATGATGAGATGCGAATCGAGTTTCGACTTCGTATTTCAGCTTGCGCACAAGAGACGCATTCTCGTCGCGAAGATTGCGGAATCCTTCGAATATCATGAGAAGTGGTGAGTTGTGCTTGACGTCCAAGGGGCGGTAAGGTTCTGCCATCAAGGTGCGCATCATCGAGTCCATCATCTGGTCCGGGTCTGGCTCACATCCTTCTGGCCAGGTCTCATGAGGAGAGGAGATTGTTTCTTTGAAGGAGGTGCGCTGGTCGGCAGACCATATCGAAGATCTGCCATGGTTGGCCGAGGAAGTGCGGTGGGAGAAGTAGGAGCTGATTTTGGGTCGCGCCTTCTTTCGAGATGAGCCAAAGCCGCGAGTGATTACTGGCTCTGTCTCATCTTGCTCTCCTACAGGCATAAGTGCATGTGGATAGCCAGGCTGAATCCTTCGGCGCCATTGATAGACATCTGCCATTGTCTTGATTTAATCGCGAATGATGATGTGGATTGTGATGTAGGAAAAAGAGATCCAGTGATACTCGATTGGAAGCTTTGTTGGCGGCAGCGTGAAGGTCGAGCGATGCATGATGTACTGTTTCAGGAATGGCAGCCGCGACTGCATACTTTGCTCTTCCTCAGAGCCAAAACGCACTTCACAACAGTCACAAGGTGAAACGCAGATAAATTGATACGAGAACTTTGGAGCTTTTTTTAATAGAGAAGAGGTATGGGATTGTCACGTACGTAAGGAAGATAAAGGAAATAGAAGAGATGTAACCCCAACTCCATGCACATGTACCCGATGGATGACAGGTCAAGTGTTTGGTAATGGTGGGGTCTTTGGTATTGGCACGATGGAAAATCCTTCAGCAGAGTCTGCATAGTATTTGCAAGTTGCTGTACACACTGATGCCGTGTTGTTTTGTTTTGGGGAAGATGTCACGGAGTGAGGTGGAAGAAGACGGAAAAGTAGAGGTGGACCAGGGCGACAGGCGGCGGGACCGAGGGGCGCATTTGCACAACCAGTTTCATGGCATTTGTCGTGAGGAGTCGTTTCGTGCTCCTTCTAGCAAAGCCTCCAACCCATAACACTAGACGCCGATTTTTGACTTTCGTGATGTGGTGGACTTGTTTATGCGGACTCTCTCTTGCCCTCCTTGACCTCCTTCTGTTGTGGTTGTCAGTATGGCGTCGCATGGTCGATCGGAGCTGCGCCACGTACCAGGGCTCTCATGGTGCCGTGAAGAGCATGTCTGTGGTTGCGTCTGAACTTGGGGTCGGTGCCCTTGAGGGAAGGGTATCTGTGAGTCTTGGGCTTCTTGATACTGTTGGTGCCGTAGTGTCAGTCGCTCGTTCTCATCGGTCTGGTTGATGGCGAAAAGGGCGATAGAGGAAAGTCGTGGGAGTTGTCGATGCGTACCCGTTCTTGTGGGCCTTCTTGGCCTGGTTGTGCTGCGACGAGTTCTTGGACTCTGTAAAATTTTGTCAGCATTCCATCGGCGTCTTTGACAGCATGTCGTCGCAACTTACTGGCCATTGCGACGTCTGGAGGTGTATAACTTGTCGAGGTTGCTGGATCTCCAAGTTTCGCGCTGTGAAGTTGCCCAATTCTGCGCACACCGCTAAGCGAGTGGCCTTGGCGTGCACGGCCTTGGCGTTTTGACTTGCAACTTCATTCCGGTCCACTCGACCATTTTATCATTTCTGAGTGAACACAATTACCTTTTGGAATAAATTTGATTAGATCACCTTCATGTCCGGTTCTCAGAAGCCATATCAATGACATCCGTGGTCTGTAAGGCACGGTGTCGCACTTTCTTTCGATTGCTCCTAGCGTCAAACAGTGTGTTGTACGTGAAATAGCATCTTTTCCGGACATATCCTCGATACAAGATCTTGCGTTCATCACAAGGTAACATCGAATCGAACGCTTGCTCTCGGAGACAATGCCATGGTGTGTACAGAATGTATGGAGTGTCAAGCCCACACCGAACCTCTCTTTCTAGTTTGATCAGAACATTACAACATAGAGAAATGTGTTGAAAGACTGCATCGCTCGTGATATGACAAGGAGTTTTGTCTGACATGAACTCATGATGAGGACAGACCTCTGGTGACAGCAATGATTTTTCCTGAAGAGACGTGCATCCAACTCTTACCGGTAGGGCAAACACGAAGATACTTGCAGAGAAGTGTTTACCATCTTTGAGTGGCCTCTGCTGAGAATGAAAGACAAACCTGCCGTCAGAACCACTCGCTAGAGGTAGCCTTCTATGATGGTGAGCTAATGCGTACCTTGTCCTTTGTCCGAACAATTTCAATTTCAACGCGGGCTACCTTGATTGAATCTTAGGCCAGAATAGTTGGTCGAGAAAGCAGTGAGGAGATACAGCAACCAGCACTGACTCGAGGCAAGTCTCGAAATTCCAGAGCATGTCAGCCATGTATATAGCAATCAGATGGCAGCGAGTACCCGAGAACTGGACATTGTGCACCATGGTGTCCTTTTAAGTGTGTATGTACGGAGTGGGAAGAAGGACTAACTCAAAACGACATCCTCTGTACATTCAGCTAGAGAATTCTCAGTTCTCTTTGACTATCGACAGAGAAGCATACAAAGCCTAGGAACCTTGTGTCTCTTGACAATCTTACATTTTATGCGAGTCTTGCCTGTCACGAAGCTTTCGAGCTGCCGGATGTGTTCTGGTGCAGTTTTCTGATTGGAATTAGCCTTTGTTAACAGGCTTTGAATGCACGAAAATACGCCGAGGATGCAAAGTGGGTTATGGTTGAAAAAAGTGTTCGAATTATAGAACATAAGAAACTCATTCAGGGTAGGTATATGGTGAAAAGAAAAAGAAATCAAATACGCCCAAGAGTACAAGGTATAAACAACAAAGACCACTTCTCCACTCCTTTCTGTGAAATCACTCTGTGTGTGATGTCTCCTCTACCGCCCCGGGCCGGATGTTCGTGTCCGGCTCATGATTTTGTAGATAATAGCTGTCCTAACCGTAACCATTCATGCAATCATTTAGTTCTTGGCGGACTTGGCCATGGTGTTGAGGGCAGAGCCGTTCTTGAACCATTCGATCTGGCCCTCGTTGAAGGTGTGCGAAAGCTTGATCTCGTATGACTCGCCGTTCTTGGGGTGAACCTTCATGGTCATGGGCTTGCCAACGGCGAGCTCAGTGCAGAGGAGGTCGACCTTGTCGTCGGGGTTGAGCTTGTCGTAGTCGGCAGGCTCGGAGAAGGTAAGAGGAAGCATACCCTGCTTCTTCAAGTTGGTCTCGTGGATACGGGCGAACGAACGGACAATGATGGCAAGACCACCAAGGTGACGGGGCTCGAGAGCGGCGTGCTCACGGGATGAACCCTCACCGTAGTTCCAGTCACCGACGACGACCCAGCGAATACCCTTGGCCTTGTAGTCACGGGCAACACCGGGAACGGTGCCGAACTCACCGTTGGTGTAGTTCTCAATGTTGTTGGCCTCGCCGTTGGCGGAGTTGATGGCACCAATCAACATGTTGTTGGAGATGTTGTCCAAGTGACCACGGTACTTCAACCAGGGACCGGCCATGGAGATGTGGTCAGTGGTGGTCTTGCCCTGAGCCTTGATCAGGATGGGGAGGTCGGTGGCGTCCTTGCCGTCCCAAGCGTTGAAGGGCTCGAGGATCTGGAGACGGTCGGAGGTGGGGGAAACGGCGACGTTAACCTGGGAGCGGTCCTTGGGAGGAGCTTGGTAGGTGTCCATTCCCGGGTCGTAGCCGTTGGCGGGCAGACCGTCACCGGTGGGGGCCTTGAGCTTGAATTCATTGCCGTCCTTGTCCTTGAGGGAGTCGGTGAGGGGGTTGAAGTTGAGGGTACCGGCGATGGTCATGGCCACGACGAGGTCGGGCGAGGTGACGAAAGCGTGGGTAGCGGGGTTGGCATCGTTGCGGGAGGTGAAGTTACGGTTGTAAGAAGAGACAATGGAGTTGGCCTCGCCCTTCTTGACATCGCGACGGTCCCATTGACCTGTAAATAATCAGTACTTGCTTTTGTGGGAATTTTGAAAAGGATTGTACTAACCAATGCAAGGACCGCAGGCGTTGGCAAGAACCATACCACCGAACTCCTCGAAGGTCTGGAGCTGACCGTCACGCTCAATGGTGGCGCGAATCTGCTCGGATCCGGGGGTGACGGTGAAGAGGGCCTTGGCCTTGATGCCGTGGTCGAGAGCGTCACGGGCAATGGAAGCGGCACGGGACATGTCCTCGTAAGAGGAGTTGGTGCAAGAGCCGATAAGACCGACCTTCATCTCCTCGGGCCAGCCGTTGGCCTTGACGGCCTCCTTGAACTGACTGATGGGAGTGGCAAGATCGGGGGTGAAGGGACCGTTGATGTGAGGCTCGAGCTCGGAGAGGTTGATCTCGATGAGCTGGTCGTACTCGGCGCCCTGGTCCTCCTTGAGCTCCTTGGCGTAGGTGCGGGAGAAGTCACCGATCTGCTTGCGCTTGGTGGCGTTCAGGTAGTCGTACATGCGGTCGTTGAAGGGGAAGAGGGAGGTGGTGGCACCAATCTCAGCACCCACTACACGAAATTGTCAGTTCACTGTCAAACGTTTCATAGGGAGGACGATGCGGACTGTTGCAGATCTAGAGAGTATTAGCAAGATTCGGATGATAGACGTAGGGGTTTCTTACGGTTGCCATGCCGGTGGCTGAGATAGAGTCGACACCAGGACCGTGGTATCTGCAGAGTAAGTTAGCACCGAATTCGAAAGACTAGGGATGATTGCAAAGACTTACTCAATGATAGCACCAGTGCCACCCTTGACGGTAAGGATACCAGCAACCTTCAGGATAATATCTGTAACAATTTTTAGCATTGAGCCGAGCAAAATATGTGCGAAGCAAAAACGTACCCTTGGGAGAAGCCCAGCCAGAGAGCTCGCCAGTAAGCTTGACACCAATAACCTTAGGGGCCTTAAGCTCCCAGGGGAGGTTGGCCATAACATCGACGGCATCAGCACCACCGACACCAATGGCGGCCATACCGAGACCACCAGCGTTGGGAGTGTGAGAGTCAGTTCCGATCATGAGACCACCAGGGAAGGCGTAGTTCTCGAGGATGATCTGGTGAATGATACCAGAGCCGGGTCTCCAGAAACCGATGTTGTACTTGGCGCAGGCAGTGGACAGGAAGTCGTAAACCTCCTTGTTGATGTCCTGGGCACGGGCAAGATCCTTCTCGCCACCGATCTGGGCCTCAATCAAGTGATCACAGTGGACGGTGGAAGGGGTAGCGACTGAGGGCATGCCGGCGGACATGAACTGCAGAATAGCCATCTGGGCGGTGGCGTCCTGGCAAGCAACACGGTCGGGACGGAGCTTCAGGTATGAGACACCACGCTCGATCTCTTGCTCATGGGGGTTGTCAAGATGCGAGTAGAGGATCTTCTCAGCGTAGGTCAAAGGGCGGTTGTTCATACGCTGGCGAACGATGCTCAGGTTCTCGCTCATCTTGGCGTAGTTGATGTAGTTGCCGGTCTCCCAGTTGGTCATCTCGACCTTCTTGGTGAGAGGGGAGTCGCCGACGGTCGCGAAGGCGCGACGGCCAAGCTATGGAGCTTGTCAATACCATGTTTCTACAGGGGAAACAGCTGTGAAAAGGCCTTACCAGCTTGCGCGCTGCCAAACGAGCAGACTGCATTGTGATGGTCAACGGCGGGGGAGCTATTGACAGTGACCTAGATGCCTCTACGGCTAAAAGAAGGACACGCGGGGGGTGGGAGGAGTGGTGAAGCGGAGAGGTGTTGATGGAAAAGAAGACGGTAGAGTTATTTAAGAGAAGATACCGCAACGAGTCCTCCCTTGGCCCTCGGTCAAAGCGACAAAACCTCATCAAGAGCCCTCTCATTGGCTCGTGCGCACAGACCGTCACCGTCTAGCTGCTCGTTTTACACACCCCCGCCGCCTCTGTGCTTTTTCGCTTCCGTCCAGCTTGCTTGCTTGTCCTGCTCGCGGCTCCTATCGTGCGTCTATCTGACATCAGAAGGCAGTACGGCAGCTGTTCACTGGGTGCGTTATGCACAATCGCTCCCACAGCGAAGCTTTCCTGCGTGGGCCCCCTAGGGGGTCTGTCATGCCCAGCCCTTGAAACAGCAGTGCCTGCCGCGTGCGGATTCCCTCGTAGCCGTGCCGGTAAACATCGGAGCGCTCCGCCTATTTATTGGTTGGCGGGTGTCCTCAAATCGGTTGGTTCGCTGATTGTTCGGTCGGGAGACCAACTCGGCCGGCTCGATCGGTTAGCAATCGAATTTTTCAAAAGTTGGAGCCGATTCCTCGCATGTGAAAGTCGGGGCTTGGAGGCTCATACCGAGTGGACCAGCTCTGTTTATCCAGTGTGCCTCCTCCGTAGAGAGCTGTCAAAATCCAACTAGCTGTAATTATGAACAGAGTTACCGCTGCTCAAAGCAATCAGTGGGAGTAATCCAGAACGAGTCTCGACCAACTCCTGAAATGTCCAGACCTCGGACCAACTTTGTGCGTTTGCACAAGGGAATCTAGCCATAGTGAAAGTGCTTGGCATGCGTGGATCAAAAATTCCATGCGGTTAGAAAAAAGTACTGTAATATCTCTCTATCCAACAAATTTACGGGACCACAGCAACTGAGACTGCTGCTGCTCCACCACCTCGCATATATCCACTCAACAAGTCATCCTTCCAAACACAAACAGGGAATCACGATGCCTGCCATCCGCGGTCAAGATTCGAAGAAGAAGACTCGCCGTCACACGCGCGATCTGGACCAGATTCACGACGACCTTCACAAGGAGAAGCATCTCGAGAAATACAAGAGCACAAAGGCTGCTGAGGACTTGCCTGGACTGGGACAATTCTACTGTGTCGAGTGCTCGAAATGGTTCGAGTCTGAGTCAAACTTGACTGCACACTCCAAGGGAAAGCCTCACAAGCGCAGGTAAGTCCCCGGACTAGTCATGTTGGTATACTGCGCAGGACTAACATATCATGCAGAGTTCGTCAGCTCAAGGAGGAGCCATACTCACAGAAAGAGGCTGAAGCTGCCGCCGGTCTGACCTGGACAGACAACGGCAAGCGCAAGGAGGACGACGAGATGGCCGAGGCTACTTGAACAGTCGCACACTTCATGCTCGGTGCATAGCAAGACATCAACCACTGCCACGCGCTCTCGTAGGCCTTCGACAATCACATATCACCCATCGCACGATAGCGACTGCGCCGTGCCTTCCAAGCAAGAGTTTCATCGCAGATCCAGATCATGGCGAACGCTCCAGCTATCGTCGGCAACAGGCATCAAACAACCAAGGCACGTTCAGACCGCTAGTCCTGCCAAAGTATGCTTCGCGCATATCAATTCTCGGGCGATCCCGGTTGGAGGAGAACGACAAAGCCGACGAGGCGGAGAAACTCTCGCGGATCTGAAAATCCATGGAAAGAGACAGACCGACGAACTATTTGCCAAGTGATGAGAATAGGAAGGAGGAACATATTTTAGAGCCGTGACTCGGTAGTTGCGACACTCGTGGAAGAGTAATCAATTAATTCATCTTCAAAATCATCAACCTGCATCCGTGACTCATGTTTTGATTGATTTCGAAGCGCTTACAAACCTGTGATGAAATGCATATCAACGAGCGAATGATGAATGTTTGTGTGGTGTAATGAGAGTCGATGTCTGCCTAGAATCGAATTGCTGCCTGAGGTCAAGGGACTACAAATTCTGTGCCAGACGTCTTGGTAGAGAGAAATCATAATCACCAAAGTGACCAAATACATCCCCATAACATCAACTCACGACAAACATAATCGCCATAATGTCATACAACAAAGTCGAGCTATACGGCGGTGCTATGACCGTGGACCTTCCCTCCAACTTTGCAGACGTCAGGTAAGAAAACCAGGTCCATAAAAACAAAAGCGCAACGATCCGCTGACACTTGCCCGCAGCCAAATCAGACAAGTTCCGGACAACCAAGAAGTCTACTTGGACAAGGATGGTCTTACAAGCATCGTATTTGATATTCTGGAGCGTGTCGACAAGCCCGATCTGGATGCACTGAAGTACCATCTAGAGGATATCGTCGAGGATGATGTGGATGCTACCAAGCTCTGGACCTCAAACTCTGCAGTATTCAGCAAACTACCGTGAGTCTCAATAATATTTTCCTCTCGAGCAGTCCTCTATCATTTGGTCTTATTCGCCGAGGCTCGTACTCGAATGCCGTTGCATCCAGGCTTCAACACGTTCTTTGCTTGCTTTAATTCAATTCTCTGCTCTTCTCGAACACCTACTGACCACTCACCCAATTTCAAAGACCTCAAACACCTGCCTACACACTCTTTGCTACGCACAAGCCTTCAGCAGAAGCCGTGTCTCGCGGCAAAGCTCCCGACTTCACAGGCATACTTCTCACACTCATCCGACTGGAGAGCCAACAGACCGACCTGGTCATCAGCGTCAACGTCCCTCACGTAGGCGGCGACTACAACAAAGACCACGTCGACCCCTCAGCCGGAAAGCAAGGCCCCATGCTAGACGCCGCAACCTCATTCCGCGACCGCATCTTGCAAACCTTCGAAATCAAGGACTGGGATCTTTTCGTGCAGGAATGATTTTCGATGGACAATGATGAACATAAGTGATGCAGTAATATGTACACTTGAATTCCTCTCGAAACAGTATGTAGAAATGAACGCTAGGAATGAACAACCAAACGAAGGGAAGGGGGTATCATGAAATGAAAAAGAAAGAGCTGGGAAACACCATCCATCCATGCATCACACACCATCACCCTTCAATCGCTGTCCAAAATCACCACTTCCAATGCTTTCGTCACACCGTCAACAGATCCAGTGGGTGTCCCACCGTTCAACTCGCCCTTGGCTTTTGCGTCTCTGTACTTCTGACCCAGTGCAGCCATGACTTCCTTGTGCGGTGCTCCAGCCATCTCCTGTTTTAGACCAGCAAAGTTGGCCTTGACGAAAGCCGCATAGGTAGTCGGACCCGCTTGCTTCCTCGGCGCTGGCTTTGTCTGAGCAAGTTTGCTTCTGCACACGCCACAAGATTGACGAGCAGGGTCGATGCTCTTGGAGTGACGCTTGAACTCATGACTGCACATCTCATTCGTGCATGTCCAGATGTACTTATAGTCGATATGGTAGGAATGCTTGGTAGTGACCTCTACACCACGGTGACCGAATGCTTCACTGCATTTACGACCCCAGACCTTGAATTGGTGGCCGTGCGGTTGATCCTTAATCCCGCTGACCATGAAGTTGGCGAGATGGCAGAATTCATGTGCCACGACGTTGAGAAGACGTTCTTCGTCGTCAATGACTTTTTCGGCCAACTCGATCGAGGCGTGGTGTTTTTGCGTGATCGACGTTGTTCCGTCGAGGTTTCTGTGTTTTGTGGTCTCGCGCTTCCAGTTTGCTCGACCGGCTGTCGAGTTGAGAGTTTTGCTCCAGATGAACTTGACACCGCCAGTCAATGTGGCCAGTTCACCAATCTTGCCGTCGGTGATCTTTGTGTCGAGCTCGGCGAAGAAGTCCTCCACGAGCTTGTGCTTCTTGTTCTCAAAGTCCTTCTTCGCATCGATTGCAGCTCGGGTCTTTTTTGTGGGACTTGTTGTCTTCTTAGGTGAGGCTGAAGGAGAATCCGAGTCGTCTTGCAGTGCCTTTCGGTTCTTCTTTGGTGACATGAGGGGCTTTTGGGGCGAGTATTCGTCGTTCCAGGTGTTGACTGCGTGGACGTTCCAGAAGTCTTCGAAGTTCGGTGCGTGTGGAGGTGTTGGAATGCGCTGTTTCTTCTTCGAGGGAGAGACGAGTTTTGACTTTGTAGGCGATGCAGGAGGAGGAGTGGCAGGTCTTTCTAACATGATTGGTCTTGCTGCTCGCGGAGGCGAGCTATCATATGTTAGTGAATCGTGCATTGGCAGTTCGAGTGAGCAGACATACAACTTGAGTATTGCGAGATTGTCGTTTTCCTTATCCGAGCCATCGAGGTCAAGTTGAAGTAGCTTTTGCGTGAGGTCGTCCGAATTCTTCGAAGTGAAGGTTTCCTTCGAAGGCTTTCGCGCCGACTCGCTGGGAGGAGTGTGGAAGACATCTTCATCCGAGTCACTGGAATCAATGTCTGGAGTCCTTCTACCAGCCACGAGTCTTCTTCTAGGCTTACTCGTAGCCCTCGGAGCCAGTACTGGAGGTTGGTCCTCCTTGTCGCTTTCGCAATAGATGCTCTCCTCCACATCCTGCTCTTCAATCTCTTCCTGGCTCTCTTCGGACTCGGAGTCTTCTATGGGTACTAGAATGGGCCTCGCTCTTCTGTGTGGCGTCGCTCTTGTCTTTGGCTCCTTGAGCAATTCCCCCGCCTTCTTTTGCACAACTTGCGCGCGAGGTTTAGGTTGTATCTTGGGTTCGGGTCTTCTCAATTCGGGAGCGGTCTTCAGCTCTGTGAGCGGGCGGCTTAAGGTCCTGGGTTTGGCCGCGTTCTTTGTGGGTGCATTTGTTTTCGTGGTCTCGCTTCTGGTCTTGGTGCTTCTTCCGGTCGATATTTGTGGTGCCAGACGAGGAGCAGTCGTCTTGGAGGCATTGAGCTTCGGCGCATTGAGTGTTAGTCCCTTGACGTGTTGGCTGATAAGCTCGTCGAGTTCTGGGAGGTCGCTATCACTGTCTTCGAAGTAGCGAGAGGGCGCCATCTTGATTGCCATTTCTTCCTTGGTTGGTTGTGTCTCTACCAACAAGCTGTGAAAGAGAAAGTCGTCATGTTTACAGACTGCCGTTGTCGCGGCAACGCTGCGAGATGCTGTCTCCGCTTTGAGCTTCAACACTTCTTTAAACTTACCCTAATCATGTATCCATCTCCATCATACTACTGGTGATGACGAAACAGACGCCCAACCAGCGATTGAGCAGAGGTCTGTTCTCTTGAATAGACAGTTTGCCGGACAACGACAAGAACCATGGACTACCCTCACACACACTGCCTCTAACACGAAGTTTATCCACGACGCTACCATCACCCTGGCTGTCCACGTGCCAACTTGCAGGAACCCAATCTATGCGAGATCGAAGGATCTCGGTGTTTTGATTGAATAAGGAAATTGCTCCCAATCAGTGTCAGCTGGACCGAGTCGAATTTGGCAGTCAACATGGCGCTGCTGATACGACGTCCGACTTGCTGGTTGACACTCCGAGGTTGTGTGGTTCGCATTTGGTTGTACCAAGGATTCTGAGGTGCACGTGTTGCGAAAGTGCAGATCATGGTGCAAGAACAGATCAAGATAGATGAAAAAGCCGCTCCAGCGGTATATGCTTGTTGTCCTTTCTATTGCCATGAATCGCAGCAAATGCAGGGGTATCAATCCAAGTGAAAAGCAAATATCAACGCCTCCCTCCAAAAAACAGTCCGGCGCCCAGAAAATGCCCAATGCCTCCTTCCATATTGATATCCGCCTATTGTACTCCACGAAGCCAGAGGTTGTCATCCAATCGATGAGCCAAGCTTGCCCGTCGGTCAATATTTAATATCGACAGGCACGCCGACGGCCACTCCTCTCATCCGTATGGTGACCCTTTTCCCGAAGTAGTGGTATACATTAAGTCGACCATATCGTATCGTTAATCGTGATGTGACAATCTAGAACTCGCTCATTTGACGAGCTTGCGGCGGTGAATGCGGCGAACATGATCTCTCTGCAAGAAATGTTAGTGCTTGTGGTTGAAAAACAGATTGCTGTAGAACTTACCATATTGTCCACTCTGCTAAAGACTCTACTGCAGCCGTCCCACTCGCAAACGATCTTAGGATCATGCTTAGCCTCATGGCGTGCTCGGTCTTTCTCGCTTGAGAAGCCTCCTTCGCTAGCAGATCGACAGCCGATGTGGCGGCAGAATAGTGTCTTTGTGTGTCTGCGGTAATGCTTGCGCAGGTCGCATCCTCTTCTGAAGACTGACTTTGATGTGCAACCAGGGAAAGCACATCTCCAGGTGCCATCCTCGCTAGGAGCTCCGTACTTGGACATCTCTCCTGCGTTGGGCGATGAGGAGCGAGATGGGTTGCTCCTCGGGCAGCTCATCCACGATGAGCTTGTGTCAGATCTGAATGAAGGTGCTCTTGAGACCGGTCGGCTCAGGACTGTTTGCTCGATGGAGGGAAGGAGAGAAGGGCTGGAGCGGACGACACCGAAGTTGTAGGGGTCCTTGTAGTCCATGAAGACCGGTTGATAGGGATATGACTCTGGCCATGTTGGTGTGCATTGTCCTGAAAGATGTTCGTGTTGAGTGGGAAGGATGGGTTGCATAGGACGGAACAGAGGTGATTGACAAGTGTTGAACATAGGTTGGTATTCTTCCGGATAACAGTGGTCGATGATTTGATTGTCAGGACTTGAGCAAAGTAGTACCGGTGAGCCAAAGGACTCGGTGTATGGCTGATGCACCAGGCGATTGGAGTAGTTGAAGCTGTCCATTGTGTAGGTTGGAGATGTCTTGGATGTGAGGGCTGAGGAATGATCGTCAAGGTTAAGGGTAGACACTGGGTATATATACACGAGGTGCGAAGGATGGCTACGGTGAAGGAAACCACAGTGGGGAGCTAGCATGGCTCATATGGATGCCCGGGAGCGTAGAACTGTCCCGACAGACCGACCCTACAGGTGGAAAGCTGCGTTTCAGATGCAAGGAACATTACCATGACATGGACCAGTGGTTAGCCAAGCACGAACCTCTCACGCTGATTCGCGCGCGCAAGGGTACTGCAATGCATGGAAGGATGGATAACCTCCGGTGTAAGCAAGCAAAGCCGCAGCCCTACGAAACTTGGGTGGAAGGACACACACATGATGCGCGGGCCGTTAATCAAACTGACCGGACGGATCGCGTTGCGTCCCAAAATACGAGACAGCGATTGACCAGGGTCTGGAGGTAATGACTCGGGAATGGTTTAGTCCCAAACTCAAGAGTTCGCAGACACCTGCATGACATAGCAAAGGTGGCTTTGACGCGCAACTCCGTCCCAAACCGCCAAAGACCCCACCACGGTCTGTGAACGAGCTGTGTCCACTGGCACATTTTCTGGAAGGACGAGCCTGTGCCCACCCGGTCCCGGTCGTTGGGCGTCATTCGAGAGCTTGGTAATCTTGAAGGTAAACAACATAGCTGTCTAAGAATAAACACAGCCCCTTTGCGCCGTGGGGGGGGCACAGTCGCTTGGGATTGATCAGATACGGAAGTTGTGATGCAGACCTCACATACAGACTGCAGGCGCCACAGCTTCATGAACAGATGGAAGGATTCGATGATAGAGGCGTGGGATGCTGGGCTGTGTCAGCAGTGCACCTTTTCCTGCATCCGGTAGGAGATAAAGAGGATGGCGGCGCACGCTGTCGGTTTGCAGCATGGAACACTCTCGAGTACCGGACGTTTGGTGCTGGTTTCGCCCCGAGGTTGGTCATCCGCGCACCAGGACATTAAGGACGGAATCATGACGCCAAAAACCTTCCATGAAGCTTCCATTTGTTCCATGATGGCGTGCTAAAATGGACGCGCTTTAAAATGAGATCGTTCCTAGATGCTTGGCGGCTTCATCCTTACCCCGTGCTCTCTCTGACCGCAGGCGCTGACAATCAAGGAAGCCATCTGTTTGACGCCATTATTTTCCTTGACCGCTCATCAAGACGGAGCGTGCAGATCCAGCGATCAATCTTTCGTAACCCTGCTAGACTCCAGACGTCATCATAGCCCTCGATCCGATGGCGCGGTCTCATTTATATGTGAGATGCAGCAATCATCCGTATATGGCAGGGCTGAGGACATAGACAAACAATGCTAGACTCTCTGTCGACTTTTGCGGTGTCCCGGCGGTGTCGTTAAGCGCCTTCGGAGAATCGGCATGTCCGTTCGTGGAGCAAAGCAGGCTACGCCGGCTGTCATTTCCAGTCTACCACACTCTCTACCACACCTTCTGTCGCTTCCGAGATTGACGCGATGTCACTGGCAGTGAAGATGATTGACTCAGCTAGCTGCTCGAAAACCCAATTATCCACAGTCGGGTAGCTCTTTGTTTGTTTGGTAGGCCCGTTCGCTGACCTGTCTGGCATTCCCCCAAGGCTGAAGCTCGCTCTCGACCCGGCCGTTACTGATGACTCTCAGTCCCATTAGATGTCTATGCTGAAGGACCCATATCGCGCTGGTCTTTCAAGTTTTTCCAGAAAGCTGCTTGTTGATGTTGTTTCGTGCTCAATCTGGAGCTCTCCTAGTCTCTTCGGTATGTTACTCAGAGGGGAAGTCATCAAAAGGCACAATGTTTTTGCAGCCAACAGGGTTGTCCTTGGAGGGCGACTGTTTCCACTGCTCTCACCGGACTATGTCTTCTTTACCCAAAGAATTGTGCCTTTTGATAATCCCACGATAGCTCTGCTTGGTGAGGGAGTTCCCAAGTAGCAAGTCAATTCTTTGTCTGGTGCCTGGGTTTCTTACCTTCCCCATCTCGAGCCTTCCAGTGCATTCGAGGAAGTCTATCCTGACGTCGCTCGCGCATCTCTGGTGAATCGACAACAACCATAGGTGCCTGCTGCTCTGCCTGTGTCCTTCTCTCTCTCAATGATCTCGAGCCTCTCGTTGCTTTAGGGAAAGTGCGCCGCGCGTGGCATCGTCTTTTTATCTCTTGAACTGTTGTCACATGCACTCGCGTGTTCTGCAACCCCTTCACTTCTTTTGACAAGACCTGCCCCGAGTACACACAGCTAACTCATCTTTCACGCAACGCTGAAACAATCCCGCATCTGTTCGTATGTAATCCCAGTATCACCTCATTGTGCCCTGGTATCTTCCTCCGCACCTTGCCCATCACTCTCATTCGGCACTCTCAAGCTGCCCCTTTATTGAGTCCACTCGAACTCTTGATTGACCTTGTTGTCTTACAGTCCAGCACCACACGCGTCCCCGCGTCCCAACAAGACGTATCGTCAGGCAATTTTTGCCTATCCCATCAAGTAAGTCATTCATCCTTTGTTCTTCCCCTCTGCCTGTCCTTGCCCACGGACATGCGTGCAAGCACCATGTAGTCTTCGCCTTGCTGCCCTGCCTGCTTCCTGGTCGGCACCTGGATCCCGCGCAGCGTCACGCTTTTCGAATTCACAACTTTACAACTTGCCCGGCCTGGTCGGAGTGTCCTTCAACCTGTGCAATCATGCGCCTGGTCGGAGTGTCCTTCAACCTGTACAATCATGCGCCTGGTCGGAGTGTCCTTCAATCTGTGCAATCATGCGCCTGGTCGGAGTGTCCTTCAACCTGTACAATCATGCGCCTGGTCGGAGTGTCCTTCAATTTGTGCAATCATGCGCCTGGTCGGAGTGTCCTTCAACCTGTGCAATCATGCGCCTGGTCGGAGTGTCCTTCAATCTGTGCAATCATGCGCCTGGTCGGAGTGTCCTTCAATCTGTGCAATCATGCGCCTGGCCTTCTCTCTTGCCATTCAAAGATGGCTAGGTCAGAGACCTGTGGACAGCACATCTTTGCTTTAGCGGTTTGCTGCCATTGTCTACAATTGCATGTTTGCAAGGTCTCCTCGCACACAAGGTTCAGTTTTACCTTCTATGAACCAAACTCTACCCTTCCATGGCTTTAGGAGCACGTTATCCGCTGCACACCTCTACCGGAAAGCCCCAAGCGTCTGCGTTGCATCACGAATAAAGCGCCACACATCTTTGACACCATTTCTCCGAATCCATTTTGGTACACCGTCATCCTCGCACTTCTATCTGCCACCCGACAACTTGCTCCAGTTGGGGATTGCCGACTTTCTGCGCGATCAAAGTCGCGTCTACAAACCTCTACCGACATCACGCCCACCGCACAACCTTGGCTGGCAACTCCAAGTCGACACCCAGCGAGAGAGAGTCAGGGTCCGTTCAACTGTCCTGCTGTCCCATTTTCTGTGGAGCTCCAACGGCAAACTTATACTGGCAACTTTGAATCGACAGACGGCGGGAAAGCCGCGGTTTCTTTGACTGGAACGCTGTCCTGTTCCCCATGGCACTCCAACTGCAAAGCCTCTGCTGGCAATTACAACGCGACAGACGGCGAGAGGGCTAAACCCCTTTGACTCCAACGCTGTCTTGTTTTCTATGGAGCTCCAAAGGCAAAGCCTCTGCTAGAAACTACAACGCGACAGACGGCGAGAGCGCCGTAGCCCCTTTGACTGCACTGCTATCTTGTTTTCCATGGAGCTCCAAAGGCAAAGCCTCTGGTAGAAACTACAACGCGACAGACGGCGAGAGCGCCGTAGCCCCTTTGACTGCACTGCTGTCTTGTTTTTTTCATGGAACTCCACCGGCAAAGCCTCTGGTAGAAACTACAACGCGACAGACGGCGAGAGAGCGGTGGTCCCTTTGACTGCACTGCTGTCTTGTTTTTTTTCATGGAACTCCACCGGCAAAGCCTCTGCTAGAAACTACAGCACGACAGACGGCGAGAGAGCGGTGGTTTCTTTGACTGCAATGCTGTCCTGTCCCCCGTGGAACTCCACCGGCGAGATCTCCAGTAGCAGTTACAAGCCGACAGACGGCGTAAGCTTCAACTCACTTACTAATGACAGCAGGAGCCGGCGCAGAAGTTAGTGTCGGTATGCCTGCACTTTTCTCTGGGTCTCTCTTTTGTCCACCTGCTCCTCCCACTGGGTCTTCTCTACCTCCCACTACCTTATCTTCGTTCTTCCCCCAAGCCCGAACACAGTACTTACGCGACTATCCAGGACAGGAAAAAGCCTGCGCGTTGCGGCATCTACAATTGCTATCCGTCACACCATCCAAGGCCGAAGCTACACAAGCAAAGTTAGTATTTCAGATCAACAACATCCACAAGGCTTTTGTCAAGCGAAAGTGAACTGACATGACGCGTGACCAGACCGTTACCGACCCTACATGTTCAGTTCTCTTCACCGATTACCCAAGGCTCATCACCAACCATGCCTGGTCCCGCATCCGTCCGCCGCAAGTATGAAGAGCTTCACCCCAGAGACCGCAATGTGAAGCAAAACCGCAGACGCCGTATCGAGAAGAACTGGGGATGTGAACTGCAGGATGCAATTCCTATGAGGATACGTCCGCGGGTCGAGCTCAAAAAGGGCGCTAAGATCCGTATTGGAGACATCAATGGCGATGAAGAGATTTGGTGGAACTGGAGCGTGGAGGTTTTGCGCAGTCTCGAAGAACTGTCTACCATGATGGCCGGTAGGCTGACAGTCGCCCGTGAGCTCATGGTCCTCGAGGTTCAAAAGCGCCAGGAAGACGGCAAGAACCCCCAGCGCAAGGTCGCTGAGATCTTGCTCGGCGACCTTCAGCGGGTGGTCGACAACGTCAAGCGTCAACAGGCTGCAGAGTACGCAAAGATGGGTGCAAAGCAGCAGCTGGACATCGACATGGAGTCTTTCCAGCAGCTGCCTGTCGAGGACAGCCACGGCACTAAAAAGGAAGGGCAGGGTCAGGGCCAGGGTCAGGGCCAGGGCCAGAGCCAGGGCCAGGATCACGGCCGCTCTCCTGAGCTCGATGAAGATGGTCCCTTCCCCAACATACCTTCTGCTACCCCTGATTCCGCCCACATGGGTAAGAGAGCCTCTCAGCACAACAAGCTCCCCAACATGTCTCGTCACAAGCTCTCTGGAGACCCTGCCGATCAACCCCTCGTACGCGGCCAACTCAACATCAAAGACCTCAACGCCAGCCTGGGCTTACTCGACGTCAGCGAGATGCGTATTCGCGCAAAGCGTCTCCGTACTGTCGCCATGCGTCTCGAGGCCGAGGCCTTCGAGATGGAGGCTGACCTGGCCATGGCCAGACAGGCCCTGAATGAGGAGAGGGACTTCTAAGGTTGGCGGTTGACCCACGCGCGAACCACGGCACTGTCGTCCGCTCTCGTTTTGAAGTGTGTTGGGGAAGCGCAAACAGCGGGGTCTCACCAGATGTGGTATGGAGGTATCTCTAGTTCAAGCTAAATGAAGTTATGAACGTCAGAAACGAAACGAGGAAGATGAAATAGCGCGGCAGTTTCTTTTGGAAATATGGGCCTGATCAAAGCTGATAATCAATCGAGGAAAAGCAGAACGCGCAAGAACGCAGAGCCCATAGAAACAACCAAATGAGCCATGAAATTGATTACCAGAATGCATCCAATAATTATTGAGACCTTGGCTCTCCTAGTTGTCGTCTGTTCTTACCCCTGTTCATCGCTGCCTCTACTTACTTACACCTTCTGTACTTTGAGGGTGCCCCTGTCGCCCCTTATTTATCAGTGTGTTTGCCTCTCCCCCCTCGAAGGTGAGTGACGCTGATTAGCCACACAAGAATGCACAATGCTATATAGAGATGACGAAGGGTCCACTGAGAGCAGCCTTCTCGCTTGCTCTCATTGGACAACCCCATCGATTTCGATATCACTGTGCGTTCTGACAAGTACAATTGCGCAACGCGACTGGCGGCAACATTTGGGGAGATCTAGCGTGCATGAGCTCCTGGTTGATCAAGAGTTGTCTATGTTCTGGGACCCCGAACGTTTCGGCAGATAAGAGCAGCTCTCTTGAGCAAACCCCAGCTAAATAGTAGGCCTCGACGAGCGGCGACATACCGGGACATTATATGTTCAAGGCCTGCGAAGTGGTTAGATGCAAGGAAACCGAAAGTTTCAACTGGTATGAGTTGTCCTCGGAAGCAATCTCAGAATTGAAGTTGGTCATGCCAGATAGAAGTGTCTTGTGTGGCTTGGTGTGTGCTGGCTTAGATGTGACAAACGAATGGTATCGAGACCATGAGCCGTTGTGTCCTCCCCGAAGAGTTGTACTGGATAATAACAACTGATCCTAATTTCGCAGGAGCAGCCCGTAATAAGGCGCATGAAAAATGGCCATCGTGTTGGATTGCTTATCAAAAGCAATACCGATGCTCAAGACACGGATCAAGCAGAGTCATGGTGCTACTTGCAACAAACATGCCCACCTCCAAGAGCAATGTCTGGTGACCATTGATGGTAGACAATTTAACCTTTCTGGTCCCGAAAGCATCAAAACAAGAGTTTAGCCAAGAAGCAACCCTGAGCCTGGCCGGTTTGACCAGGCTCCGTGATCCGGGCCGCCAGAGACTTGACTGAAGTTCGACACGAATCTGAGACCGTGGCTGCCAACACTCAGCAGACACCTGCATCCAGTCGACCAGAGTTTGTGTTATTGTCATGATAAACAATTCATTTACCTGATGGTAAAACGTTGGAAGACGTTTGCTTGGCGGGGAGGATGATTCGGAAGGAGGACCGAGGCAAGAACAGGCGGAGAGCGGTGGTGGGTGGCAGGTTGAAACACGACAGGACGATATGGCAAGAAGGAGATATACGAGTGGATGGGACGCAAAAGTCTCGGGTGTAACAGCGAGATTGATGGCGTAGGGCTATTGGTGGCTGAGTACATGCGGATAGATTAGGCTACGACTCGAGAGTAGAGCAGCTCGTGCAGGCAGTCGACATGGCGCAGCGTGAGCAGAGATCACCACGTAGCAAGACGTAATGACCAGGCAGCGATGTTGAGCAAAAAGACAAACAACAAACAACGATAGGATGTGAATGAGAAGGATGTGAGCTGTTCTAGGCAAAATAGAACGAATATTCGCGGCAGCCAAAGGCGAATTTATTAGCGCCAGGTGTTTCGGCGGACCCTTGGACATTCACAGGAATCAGGAGTCTGAGCGGGCCTGTCAAGCAACGTCGAGGGCTCTTGCTTTGGCTTCGTCTGCGTCTTCGTCTTTGTTCGCTTTCTTTCTCCTCGACACCCAACCCTCGTCGCTTCTGTCCTTCTTTTCTCTCTTTGCTTGTCTGCGGCAGCCGCGTCGAGCACAAAGCTGCTTTCGTACTGACACGCCGTCGGAGGCCTTTGAGGACAGCAGGAACTGCAGGTTCTCCGTCAGTTAATATTTCTTATTAGCTACTTTACATTCCTTCAACCATCAACCCAAAGGACATACGCTATGTCGTCCAACCACACCATCGGCAACCGCAACAGCACCCCGGACGCCTCGAGTTCCACTCTGCGCCCGCCGTCCTCTCGCGGCATGAACCCCGGCCACCACCTGCGCGCCTCGGCCGACATGGGTGCTTTTTCCACCTCGTCCCCCCTGGCTTCCCGCGGTATTCGACCAGCCAGCGAGGTCTACTTCAGTGGTGTTGGTCTCGGTAGCCAGGACGACTCTGCCGACAAAGCAGCCCAGCAATGGATCGCCGACATCGACCAGTACGAAAATACTCTCGAGGACATGGCAGCCGCTACGCTGGACCAAGATTTCAAGGATGAGTTGAGTGCCATTGAGCAGTGGTTCCGTGTGCTCAGTGAACCCGAGCGTACTGCTGCTCTCTACGCCCTGCTCCAGCAGACAACCCAGGTGCAGATTCGCTTCTTCATCCAGGTCTTGCAGCAGATGGCCAAGAGCCACCCCATGTCGGGCGTCCTGTCTCCTGCCAACTTCGGCGAGAAGGGTATGTTTTGATCCTAACCTCAGGACGAAGACTCCGGCTAACGTCTACTCACAGACCCCATGTCGACCCGCCTGAACGATGCTATGAGCAGACTCAACATCGAGGGCACGAGATCATCCTTTGGCTTTGGCGGCAAGCCTCCACCATCGCCTGGAGCTAAGCGCAACTCGGGACTCGACCCCAGCACCATCAACTCGCTCTTCCCTGATGCCGCCGCTGCCATTGCCAAACAAAAGGCCGACTTCAAGGAGCACACCGGCAACACTCCCACCTCGAGCCGTGTTGGTGACCGCTCTTCCCTTCTCTTCGACGACAAGAAAGATGCCCCTGTGCCACTCTCTCCCTCGCCCTGGAACAACAGCCGCAACGAGAACCAGCCCATTACCAGACCTCGCTCGTCGCAGGGCCAACAGCCCATGGGCCAGTTCACTCAGCCCCTGCGTTCCCCTCGACCCTTCCAGTTGTCGAGCGATACCAACCTGCAAAACACCACCGTCTCTGCCCCCAACCAAGATCCTGCTATGAACATTCTTTCGCCATACAACCCCAACAACAGCTGGGCTTCCATGGTTAACACTCCCATGATGCCCAACTTCAACACCCAGCAGCAGAGCGCTGCTCATGCTGACATGATTGCAAACGCCACTGCCATGAAGCTCGCCGCTCTCTCCACTGTCAACAACCGTATCCAGCTTGATGATGTCAAGAAGTTCCGCAGAGCACGCTCTTCTGAGGGTCAGCCTCAATTCCAACACCAGCAACAGCAAAACATGAACATCCTCATGACCAACGAACTTGGCCAAGTCTTGAGTCCTCAGCAAGCTGCTGCTCTTCAGGCCCAACAGCTCGCTGCTCTCCAGGGAGGCCGCTCTCGTCCCAGCTCTCCTGGAATCGCCATCTCTGGCCCTCCTGGCTCCAACATGAACAACCTCCCCATGACTCAAAACAATGGTTTCCTTTCCACCTATGATGCTGGCATGCTGAATGCAAACATGAATGCTCTCAGCATGGGCAACTTCGGCATGGGTAGTCACGAGGGTTACCTTTCTGACCACTCTGAAGCTCGTGGCAGGTCTCCTCGTGGTAGACGCGGCAGCTCTAAGCCTCCGGAGGATCCTACTGATCTCCAGCTGTTGAGCGATATCCCCAGCTGGCTGCGTAGCTTGAGACTGCACAAGTACACCGACCAACTCAAGGATATGCGTTGGCAGGATCTTGTTCAGCTTGACGATGATGCCCTCGACAAGAAGGGCGTGAATGCTCTTGGTGCTAGAAGAAAGCTTCTCAAGGTAAGACTGATGCTTCACATGTCATTCTTTACAACACGTTTACTGACTATTCCCAGGTCTTTGAAACTGTCAGAGAAGCCCAAGCCGAGGGAAAGCTCTAAGCAAATACTTAACCCTCACGTGGCACTAGATGTTCCACTGTTACTACGGCCATCAAGCTCCATGCGCCAGCTAATCAGCTGTAAGAGCCTTTACTAGGCTTGTCAGGAAGTTTTCTTGTTTTTGAAATTCCCCCAAAATTCTGTACCAGATACTCGCCATCTCCGCATCGGCGCCTAATAATGCAAAGTCAAACGAATTTCGTTTCAAAGGATATCCATTGTCTTCTCCCTCGTCCAATCGCCTCTTCCTTTGTGTGAAAGGTAGTGTGCCTGGAACTTGCTTCATTGTTCGATCGAGTCCCATTGTGTCTTGCTTTATTGACTTGACCAGCCTCGCTGTTTCTCCTTTGTTGCAGGCTTTTCCATCATTGTCCTTGTGTTGCCATTGTCACTCTTTATATATACCTTGGGCGCCACTATATTCGAAATGTTCAGAAAACCCCAACACAACACACAAATCAACTACAATGTTCACTAAATATTTCGCAACTGCAGCCTTGGCTGCCACTACCGCCCTCGGCAATAGCTACCAACTCGTTGAGGAGAGTCGTGGAGTCACATTCTTTGACAACTTTGACTTCCAAACCGATTCGAGTCCAACACACGGTACATCAAAGTATATGCCCAGAGCATATGCTGCCCAACACAAGCTCATTGGCGTTGTCAACAACAATGGCTCAGCTGACCCTTCCGCATATATCGGTGTTGGCTCGACTAACGTTACTGAGGCTCGACTTTCCATTCGTTTGGAGAGCAAGAATTCATATAACCACGCTCTTGTGCTGGCTGATATAAAGCACATGCCATCCGGTCCTGGTTTATGGCCAGCTCTTTGGATGGTCAACCCAACCAATTGGCCCGCTGGTGGTGAAATAGACATCATCGAGCAGGTCAACAACAATCCATATAACACTGCCACCTTGTACGTAATCCTCCTTTCCCTTTCTTTATCAGAACTATGCTAACTTAATTCCTCTCTAGGCACACTTCGGCAAACTGCGCGATAACCGGCGACTACATAAGAAGCGGTCAATCCGATCTGTTCAGCGGTACACTCGAGACCCCCGATTGTGACGTAAACAGCCCTTTGCAGTCCAAGAACGCAGGGTGCGGCATCCGCGCCCCTGAAAACGACACCTACACGGTCGGTAACGAGAGCTGTGTACACTCCACCGCAGGCTCTGGCTTCAACGCCCAAGGCGGAGGTGTTTACGCCACCCTCTGGACCTCAGCAGGCGTCAGCGTCTACTTCTTCCCTCGCGAGTACATCCCCTCCGACATCAAAGCCAACAAGCCCGACCCCAGCACCTGGACCTCCAAGCCCCAAGCTGTATTCTCTGGCAACGGCTGCAACTTTGACTCTCACCTCAAGGACATGAAGCTCGTCATCAACACTGAATTGTGTGGTGATTGGGCAGGCAACACCTGGGAACAAGACGGAGCTGCCGCTGAAACTGGAGTCAAGACTTGTGCTGAGTATGTGCAAAACAACCCTCAGGCCTTCAAGACTGCTTATTGGTTGATTAACTCGATCAGCATCTTTTCGAATGAGACTGTTGGTGCAAACTAAGCTGTTTATTCGAATGGTCTCCAAAGCATTCTCACCTGTCTTACCTCATGCTCCTCAAACTGTCTATCCTCAACAATCCTACTTTTCGCCCTTTGATGGTTCTTCTCGAATGATTCCTCATCGATGATTCCCTACGAACGCTTCTATTACTCCTCCTCCTTCTCTTATGATAAGATGCCGATCATCTTTTGTCTTTGATTACATTGTACGGCATTTGCGACTGGAAGTCATCACTGTTCTTTCCTCTGTAAGAATTTAGCATTGCATTGCATCGGGTAATGGAGTTTTAGTTTACTTGCTCTTCTTTTCTTGGTCTATTTTTGTTTTACCGAATCCCAAATTTTGTTTCTTGTATATCGTTCTTTCTCTCTTTTATGTTTCATGTCATTTCATATTGACTGGTATGCTTGTGAGACTCTTTATGTATGACACCTTCCTATTTTCGTGAAAAACCTTGTAAGAACTTGGGACGGTTTTGGAAGTTTGCGTGGTAAAGTGGTGCTTCCCCCCATAGGCAATTGTGGTGTAAAGTTGGCGACTATACATCAACGCTCTTGCCTTATACTAGAATGGTTTCATTCTTTGTTTCTGAGAATACGATCCCGACCTTTGTTTCGGGGATGGATGGACATGCATGGAACAGTTTTTTCGAGACCATTGATCGAGGATAGATACACGATGGCTGTCTTCTTGAGACTGGTCGCGGTCGAGTATTCGGAACGAGAGATGGAGAATATCTGCTCCAAGAAATAGGCGTGTTACATGTTTCGGAGGTCCACATCCGCGCAACAGTCTCTGATTAGTGTCTTGCTGTTGGACAAGTATAAAACACACATGTCAGACATTTACTAGAACAGTCGCGAGGTAGAAAGATGTATGTCTCGGGTTCTGTAAGTATATATAACAAGCCTATGTGTAATGATCAGTCTATAATTTCTCCCACATCGAACTTTCAACAAAGCTTCCATCATATCTACAAAATCATGGAATCTCTTATCGCAGTCCAAGGCCAGAAGGAAGACCCCAATCACTGGAAGACCATGCGAAGAGAGATCGAAAGATGGTCTGCGAGCCACAGTATAAATTCTTGGACCACGGAAGCGGAAAGACGGCAGAATGCAGAAACGTCGTTATCCCAACTCGGCATCGACATCACAATGGACCCGGCACGCCACAACATGCTGGCAAGACAGGTTGTAAGATGGTCTTGGGAGGTCCAGAGTGTGCAGGGGTGTGGACCGAAGCTACATCTGCCATATCATCCAATCCGCACCGCTTGGCTGTGGATGGAAGAATATGGACCCGATCTATGGCCCGCAGATGAGAAGAAACGAGGACATCTTGACAATTGGGCTCAAGACACAGATTCCAGTTTTGTGCACCTGCGCGACCGCGCCGAAATTCAGCATCAAGATATCGAGCAGCGAGTGGATATTATCGAGAACATTCCACAGTTCTGCTTCAGCAAGGGCACTCTGCATCCGTATAATTCGATGTTTCAACAGGTGTTGCAGTATTTCGCTGGTGTGTATGCTGGTCTTTGGGATGGTGTTGATTACAAGACTTGCGAGAACCAGACTGCTGCTCAATTGATGGCGCAATTCCTTGGAATGAAGCCTTGGGTGCCGGAGCAGGCATACCTCCCTTTGTTTTACAAGATCGACGAGGATTTCGAGAGTGATTGTGGCCGTAGCTGTTGCAGCGACTGCAGCACTTGCAGCTGTGTCTCTTCCGAGGACAGTGTTGTATTGAGACGTCGGAGCACCTCTTCGGTGTCGCTAGTATATCTCTCAGCTCGTGAGATGCAACTTGAGGAGCTACCATCCAAGGCACATTGGACGTGCTGATGAACGAGTCGGAGGATTCAAAGCTAGGCAGAAAACAGTATCCTTATTTCTTGGGGCCAGCATCACCCTTCTCGGCTTGACTGATGCGGGTTTTGTATTCCCGCGGAGTTTCAACCTTCTCTTGTTTCTGACCCATCAACTTGGCCATCAAGCCAGGCTTGGTGCGAGTCCACATGCCAATCTGCTTTCTCTGGGCCTTTTCCATGGCTCTGCGGTATTGGGCTTCCTTGTCGCCAAACTCGCTGCCGAATTTAGCTTCGTAGACTGTAGCCATGCCATTCTTGATCATTTCCAAACCAACGTCAGTCTTCCAGAAGCCCCATTTCCAATATGACACACTTGCGACGACTCTTTGATATTGGTCGAGGCGGTAGATGTATGCTCTGACGTAACGCTTGTGAAGCAGAGTCCTAAGCCACTCGAGGGCCTCCTTTCCGAAGGGTTGCTCTTTGTTGCCAAAGTGAGCAGTCTCTGGGGCATCAACACCTGCTATGCGGACGTGGATGGTTTTGTTCTGGAAATCTTTCTGCGTCCAATCTTGTACTTTTCTGGAAGAGAGCCAGCCCCAGCCAGTGGCACGTCCTCCTGGAGTGTGGAAAAGGCGGAAATTGTCACCGTCCCCAACGCGACTGACATAGCCGTAGAGAGTGCGTTTGTGGAAATATGAAGGGGTGATGTATTGGGCATCTGGGATTCGACGGAGGCTTCGGCGGTAGATGCGGATCAAGGCGAGGGTCGAGAAGGTCAAGATGGCGGTAGGGATGATGGTCCTCGGCGACGAATAGTGTGACCAGTCGGTGGCATTGAGGGATTCGGACCACAAGACAGAGTCCTTCTTCTTCTTTTCTTGGTCAGACGGCGGCCATTTCAGCCAATCTGGCCACTGCATGTCGAAGTGACTTTTCCGTGTTTTTGTTTCGGAACAGGCTTTGGCTCGGGCTCGGGCTCAGAATGTGGAGTTTGCATGTGATGAACACGCTTCTGCATCCGAGCTCGGCGCTAACGCTGCATTAGGCAGTCACCCCAGAGAGGGCGCGTAGAGGGGAGACTTCTTCGATAGCATCATGTGCAGGATACAGAGTGAGACGACAGCGCCATAGCGACCACGAGTACGCTCAATGGTAGTGCAGATATGTCGTTGTATTTAGGTTGATGGCACCGGAGATACAGACACAAGACTCGGGGCTATCGGGTCAATCCTCCATGACGCAGGGGCATCCCCGCATTAAGCAACGATCGATGGGCGATGGTCAGATGCAAGTGCGGAGACGTCGACTTGTACCTGAGTCCTTTAGCTATCGTTCACCTTGATAACCTTGATAACTTCTCCCAAAGTCTACCCATCCTCTTCATCATGGGCGGCGGTTCTCATCCCAGCATGGCTTCAGCCTCTACCTATCCAAGACTGGCTGCGAAGCCTGTTGGCAAGCAAGTACGCTGCTCTTATCTCCGTTGTAGTCAAGAAGTCATTCTAACCATTACTTCCCATCTAGATTCACAAGATTTACATGGACAGATTGAGGCAGTTCACAGACAACGGCCAATACAGAAACCAAGGCTTACTACCGTATCTATGCTTTACTCTCTACCACTGTACCCACTTACTAACAGCTGACCAGCAAGATCGAACCCGAACGCGCCTCTGGCCAACCTCACATCAAGCTTGAAGTCTACTCTCCTCCAGACCTCTCTCGTCCCACCTTCAAAGATGCAACATCGCATGACTTCCGTCCCACAAAGGTTGGCGAATCTTTCGGTCCCAGTTGGTCGACACACTGGTTCCGCGTCCACCTCACCGTTCCATCCTCTCTGGCCGACAAGGACCACCTAGAACTGCATTGGGACGCAAACAACGAAGGTCTTATCTGGAACGAGAAGGGAGAACCACTACAAGGCCTCACTGGAGGAGGCGAGCGTATCGAATGGATCTTGCCCAAGTCTTTCCGTGATGGCAAGGAGCATGTCTTTTACATCGAGATGGCCTGCAACGGCATGTTTGGCAACGCTCCCGGAGGAGACAGCATCCAGCCACCTCGTCCAGACAGGTACTTCCAGTTGCAACAAGCCGACATTGTGTCCATCAACTTGGAAGCAAGAGCTCTGTACATTGACTTCTGGATCATTGGCGATGCTGCCAGAGAGTTCCCCGAAGATTCATGGGAGGCTCACGAGGCACTTCAGGTCTGCAACTCCATCATGGACACATTCATTGCCGCTGGCGGAAGCACCGACTGCATCACTGAGTGCAGGAAGATTGCAAAGAAATATCTGGGAGACGTCGACTCTGCCAAAGTATACGATTCGGACGAACCTGCTCTGATCACCGCCATCGGAAACTGCCACATCGACACCTGCTGGCTCTGGCCGTGGGCCGAAACCAAGCGTAAGGTTGCTCGATCATGGTCCAACCAATGTAACTTGTTGGAAAGATACACCGAGCACCGCTTCGTCGCCTCGCAAGCACAGCAATTCAAATGGCTAGAGCAGCTGTATCCTTCTGTCTTTGACCGCGTTAAGAGCAAGGTCAAGGAGGGCACCTTCCAACCCATTGGTGGCAGTTGGGTCGAGCACGACACGAACATGCCAAGTGGAGAGTCGTTGGTGCGCCAATTTGTGTACGGACAACGCTACTTCGAAAGCCGTTTTGGTCAGAGATGTACTACCTTCTGGCTCCCTGACACGTTCGGCTACTCGACACAGCTTCCTCAGATCTGTCGTCTTGCTGGCATGACGAGGTTCTTCACCCAGAAGCTCAGCTGGAACAACATTAACAACTTCCCACACACCACATTCAACTGGGTCGCTTTGGACGGCAGTCAAGTCGTTTGCCATATGACTCCTGCCGAGACATACACTGCTGAGGCACACTTTGGCGATGTGAGGCGCAGTATCACTCAACACAAGTCAATGGACCAAGACCCTACCTCACTGCTTGCATTTGGTAAGGGAGACGGAGGCGGAGGTCCAACTTGGCAACATCTTGAGAAGCTCAGAAGATGTCGTGGTATCAGTGACAAGGTTGGGCTTCTGCCTCGTGTCAAGATGGGAGACTCGGTCGACGACTTCTTTGCTCGTCTTGAGAAGAGAGTTGAGGAAGGACTTGACCTTGTGACCTGGTATGGTGAGCTCTACTTTGAGCTTCACCGAGGTACCTACACAACCCAGGCCAACAACAAGTGGAACAACCGCAAGTCTGAGATCATGCTTCATGATATCGAATATCTCGCAACTTTAGCCAGCATCCAGGATGTCGTCTCGAAAGGCAGCAAGAGTTACAAGTACCCCAAAAAGGACATCGACGACATGTGGGAGAACGTTCTCTTGTGTCAGTTCCATGACTGCTTGCCTGGAAGCTGTATCGAAATGTGCTACGATGATTCTGACGAGGTAAGTCAAACATAAATAGTGCATAAGGTACAAAACTAACAAAACGAAGCTATACGCAAAGGTGTTCAAGACTGGTAAGAAAGTTCTGACCGAAGCTCTTCATGCTCTTGGATTCGACGACGAAGTCTCCCACGATAACGAGCTTGTTGCGCTAAACACTCTTGGCTGGAACCGCAACGAAGTGAGCTCCCTGCCGTCTCCTGATCAGTCTGCTCGTTATGGCCTTCTCCAAGGAGAGACCGGAGCAAACACTGTAACGGACATGAGTCAGGAATCTTCGGGTGTCGAAGTCAAAGAGGTCAAGAAGGACGTTTTCCATCTGACAAACGACCACTACGTTGTTGAAGTTAACGGTGGCGTTATTACCTCACTGTACGACAGAGAAGCTCGCCGCGAGATGGTCCCTAAGGGTGAGAAGGCGAACCAGTTGGTCATCTTTGACGACAAGCCACTCTACTGGCAAGCATGGGACGTCGAAGTCTATCACTTAAACTCAAGGAAGGAGCTTCACGCATCAAGTTCAACGATTATCAGCGAAAACACTCGTCACCGCGTAGGAGTTAAGACCACAACGAAGATCTCTGACAAGTCGTCCATCACAATGACAATCTCGCTCTCTGCAGCACCTCCAGGAGGTCCCTCTTACGTTGAGACCGAAGCAGAAGTCGACTGGCACGAGGACATGAAGTTCCTCAAGGTCGAGTTCCCCACCACCGTCACCAATACCGAAGCCTCCTACGAAACCCAATACGGTATCGTCAGACGACCCACCCACTACAACACAACCTGGGACATGGCCAAATTCGAAGTCTGCTGTCACAAGTGGGCCGATCTCTCCGAAAACGGCTTCGGTGTCAGTATCTTGAACGACTCCAAATACGGGTTCGCAACTTGTGGAAGCTTGATGCGTCTTTCTCTGCTCCGCGCACCCAAGGCTCCTGACGCTCATGCCGATATGGGCAAGCACAAGATTCGCTGGGCCATTCTTCCTCACAAGGGACCTCTAGACCACCGCACCGTCCGCGCAGGTTTCGAATTCAACAACCCTATGGCTGTACACTCGCACCCTAACGTCTCTGATGTCAAGGGCTTGATGAATTCGTTCAAGTTGTCCAAGGACAGTGATGAGGGCTTGGTTCTTGATACCATCAAGCGTGGTGAAGATGATGAGGATGTCAGCCGTGGCGAGCTTCCCAAGCGCAAGGGCAGAAATGTCATCATTCGTGTCTATGACAGTTTGGGAGGAAAGTGCCGTGGCTCTATTGAAGTTGGTCAGGTGCCTGTTGCCAAGGTGTGGAAGTGTAATATCTTGGAAGATGACATTGAGGAGGTGCAGATTTCCAAGGGCGCTTTCGATATTGAGCTTAGGGCCTTTGAGGTGGCTAGTTATAGGCTTTCATTGGAGTGAGTAATGAGTGAATGATGCGACGACGTTGCAGTATATTCTAGATAGCATGGAAATTCGTAATATTCGCTTTGCAGCATTATACATACTCTAATATCCTCTCTTCCTGTTGACCACATTGATGTACTTTTCTCCCTTTTGCTTGTGCTCTAGCTGCAGTTCAAGGATCTGGAAAGCGCGGTCTACATATGCTGCACCGTTGCCGCTGATGTGAGGAGTAACGATCACGTTTTCCAGATCCCAAAGCTCGTTGTCCGAAGGCAAGGGCTCAGGGTCAGTGACATCGAGGGAAGCTCCAGCAAGAGTATCGCTCTTGAGGGCTTCGATGAGTGCGGGTTGGTCGATGATAGGTCCTCTGGCGATGTTGGTCACGTATGCAGGTCTCTTGCCATTTTGGCTGAGGACCTTGAATTCCTCGGTGGATAGAAAATGAGTTGTCTCCTTGGTGAGCGGCACGGAAATTAGCAGCAAGTCGATATCTTGCTTGAGGAAGTTGTGCAGAGACTCCTTGTCAAGGCCGGAGTACCAGGCAGAGGGGATCTCGCCGTCCGGATCACCGGTTCCAGGGACGATGTAGCCGACATCTTTTTTCTTCTCTGGGGTGTCTTTTGGAGATGCTGTGAATGCGATGACATCCATGCCTGATGATTCTGTTAGCTCCACTGCGGAGTATATGTCAAGAACAAGTACTTACCCATGGCCTTGGCCACCCTGCCGACTTGACGACCAATACTTCCATATCCGAGAACACCGACTCTCATGCCAACAGAGTCACTGACGCGGTACGAACCATCCTTAGAACCCCACTTATGCTGCTTTTGCGCATCGTGAAGTTGATTGTACTTGTGAGTGTGAATGAGGTGGGTCATGATCACCCACTCGGCAATCTGCGGGCCATGGACACCGGATGCAGTGGCGATAGGGATGTCGGTGTCAGTGTAAATGGGATGGCTTGCAAGTTGGTTCGATCCAGCAGAGAAGAGTTGAATAAAATCGAGTAGAGGTGCATCTGATGGTTTCGGTGGCAGAGCAGATAAAGTCAACAGTACTGTGGCTTCCTTCCATAGCTCTTGAGATAAGGCTTAGCAAGATATATTTTTCACATCAGGAATTATCGTACCTTTGTCTACCTCCTTCTCAAGTTGAGCACGATCCTTCGTCCATGACACGTTTCGGTATGTTATCTTGAGATGAGGGAACTTCTTCTGCAATCGCTCGATAGCATCATGCGGCTCCTGCATAGGCAAAGTCACCAAGACCGCCTCTTTATGTTCGCCTCCACCCATGATTACTTGTGAGGTTGCAATGGTGACGGTTCGGAAGAGAAAATTTGGTTGAATTGGTTGATTGCTAAGTTGAAAGGGAGATAAATATGTTGGTGGTGATAACATCAAAGTGTTGCATGACGTGACAAAGCGCCCGCACTCGCACCTTCCGGGACAGGCAATGCGGAGGAGCTCCTCATCTTTCGCCTACATCGCGACCTGAAATACCGGTACACGAATGCACGTCGCTGCTGGAGCTCTGTCGATTTAAACATGACCATAGCGACCCCCAACACGTTCGAGTTCCTTGGCCGCACATGTGCTTCTTTTCCAAGACAAGTAATTCGGGTCCCGACGACCCTCGAGACGAGCGCGACTTTCAGGGCTACAGTGACATATCATTCAGCACCTTCCTGATGGATACATGCCACGACGAGACCTCTCCAACGTCGAAGGGCATGCCATCACCAATTCAGCCATCTCTTTACCATGCGAGTCAGCACGCCGTATCTCCACGTGTGGTCTCGACGCCCTTTCTGCCGGACATGCTCTTGCTTTCCTTCTGGAAGAACGTGGAGCTGGACTTGGCCATGCTAGAGCTCACGTTGTATCCGGACTGTCGGCATACATTTCGATAGCTTGACCGTTGGCTCTGACTCGATATCGAGTTTCTGTCGGCAAATTCTGTTCCTCGCTCGACTTCACCAACATCGCGTCGGTCAAGAACAACAATCAAAAGTCGCCAGAATAATGCATCACATCTCAGTGGAAGAATCAGAAGCCGTCCGTCTTGAAGTTGAAGATTGGCTTCGATACTTCCAATCCGTCAATGTCGGTAATGAACGAGTAAGTTGTGGTAAGGCTGAGCCGTTGTCAATTCTCATATATCTCCGGATGGCAGTTGAAAATCGTATGGTACCAACGTTCAACTGTACAACGCTTCCGCGATTTGTGCTATATGAATGTGGCCAGATCCATGTTCGTGCTGATCAAAATCCATAGCTCGGAATGAATACGAACCTCTCCACCTTGGAATCGACTCTTTGTACATCAAGTGGTGAACAGCATCTCGAGAGATTGCCCGCAACCTTGTATTCAGAGAGGTCTTGTAGGCACTGACTGGCACTTTCGGACTCTTGCAAGATGATTCATATGCTTGCTCTGGTTGTTGCTTGCCTATCGCTCGCATGGGTGTCGGTGTTCGTGAGGTTCTGGGTCAAGATATTCGTGACCAGTTGTGTCCGATGGGATGACTGGATCTTGCTACTAGCAGTGGTACGTCTGTCCTTCGACCTTTAATGACTTAAACTTACACCAAGAAGATCCTGTTCAGTGGGCAGTGCGGCTGTGTCCTGGTCATGACCACCATAGACCCTCAACAACCTCACACGACGGCGAATATTGTATCCTACATGTTTCTCGCCTCCTACGACTTCTCGATCATGACTGCTATCTGTATCAAGACCTCTCTGGCAATATCGTTCAACAGATTCTTCTCGCGCAGATGGCAGCGCCTCCTAATCATCGCCATCACGATCGCCTTCAATACTTACGCGATCACCGAACTGCTCCTCGGTCTCTTCTTCTGCGGCATGCCAGGCAAAATGGCTCGTAAAGACAGTCTACAGCAATGCACACATTGGTCGAACATGTTACTTTGGTGGCTGGTTGCCGCGATCTTCAATGCCGTCACGGACTGGATATATACACTGCTTCCTGCTACGGTTGTCTGGACGTCAAATCTCAGCCGTAAGGTCAAAGCTTCGGTCTCTATCGTCACCGCCGTCGGGGCTCTCAGTAGTACGGCTGCGATCTTCCGTGTCTTGGGCACCGGCAGCTTTACTGCTTTGAGAGACTTCAATCCGACCAACCTTACGGTCATCGCATGCGTCGTACTCGAGATGGGCCTCGGCATCATCGCCACATCTATGATGTGTTCGACTCCACTCCCAGGAATGCTGGTTCGGGCGAAGAAGATATCTACCGGAGCTACAACTACGACAGGCGCCTATCTTGAGGAGGGAGATACGAACGTTATCAAGCTCTCTCCCATCATCTGCGCTCAAAAGTTCGCCGACGATAACACTTGGAGTTCGACACAGACTACCAAAGATGGTGCCGCTGCTGACACAGAGACACTCGCGTTGCCCACGCCTACGGGCAAGGTCAATCGATTCTCTTGGTCACGCACTTTCGGAATGCCCGAGTCATCTGTTCCGCTGCCTGCGAGACTGACGCTGCTGATCGATGATATCAGCGATGGCGAGGACGACTGCGAGGTGGACAAGGATGCACGGGAGGTCAGACAGACATATTCGAATATATAGTTCTCGTTATTCTATCCAATTCATACCTAAATATTCGTTGTTCAAATTCTCGTTCTTCGTAGTCGCTTATGACGTTCGTTGCTGCTTAAGTCAAAGCTTAAGTGACATGATGTCGACGCTTTCATACTCCAACGGCTATACCACATTACCCCTGAATTCGACTAAACATCAATCGCTCAGCAGAAAATGGTGTTTCTCTTGAGTATTCAGATTATTCCAGCGATACAAGACCGAGAGGTGTCTGTCGGCGCGTCGGACTGTATATCGCGTCTCTTCGCGCGTCCATAGAGCCCGTGACCGCCCCCCTCTGTGACTCAACAGAGCCCACCTTGAGTTAGTATTCTGGTCATACTGCTAAGAGTCACCGTTTACAATGGAGCCAGCTTACTAAGCAGCATCTCCTTTAAAGTAAGCATTCCCCCCTGCCTCCATCTCTCTCTTCTTCTTCTTCCTACACATCATTATCGACCAACGCATTGCACTGAGCGTTCATTCAGCAGCTGAGTATCATCCCCATCCTTGCACAATCCTTCCTCCTCCTTTCCACGACCTTCCCAGGTATTTGATGGGATATCGCGGCGCTCCTTCAAGGGGATCTAATAAGACTCACACTCTCGTTGGGCATCTTTCGCGATGCCCTGAAGCCACTCAGGGCTCTGGTTGCTTTATCAACTACGGTTTAACCCCCCTGTTACAAAAAAAACACTAGGTAGAGAGGAGACCCTTATGAACAGCTAATAACATACCGACCGTCTTGTTATAAAGGCTTAAATGAAAAACTCGCCGAGAGACGCTGTTCAGTGGGCCGCCGGTCTGATCCTGGGGATGGTCGTACTCGCCTTCATGTCACTCTTTTATCTTTATTGATGATTTCTTCACTGATCCGAGTTGCAGGTTTAGAGACTCTTTAATGAGCGGCGGTTCGAGCCCGCCAGGCTGATAGTATGTCGCAAGGCTACTACTTCTTTTTTTTCAATGTGTCTTTGGCCTTGTTGCTGGAGCTCATAGAAGAAAGTGTCGAGGTTGGTTCTTTGGTGTTGCTGGTATGGTAGGCGTATAGATGATGTGTATCATGGCGTCGTGAAGCATCCGTTGTTTATGGTATCGTCGTTCATCGGCGTCTCCCATAAACGTCACCCCTCAGCGTCGTCCGTGGTCGTCGTCCGTCATTGCTGTCGGCTCGGTCGGCTTTGTCCATCAGATTTGCTCATCAGTTTGTGTTTCCTGTCATGTTCCATGCTGCCGTGTGTCTGGAAGCAGTGTCTCGATACGTATGTCCGCTTTGACTTTCTTTGTCTATCGCCGCTGATGGTCGTGACCAACAGCTTACGACGTTGCATCGGCGCCGTAAATGCCTTCCATGCACTCTCGTTGCCGTCCGTCTTCCGCTCGTGGGCCACCATTCGTGGTCGTCGTTATCCATTGCCATCGATCGACATGGTCATCCATCGCTGCTTATCATCGTTGTCTATCATGTATCGCGTTCTTGTCCAGCAGTTGTTGTCGCTCAAGATCGTCATCGTCCGCGACAGATCTGTGGAAAGGGCTCAGTCGAGTTGCCCTACGCCGCCGTCGTGATATGGTGTCGCTGTCATCATTATCAGTTTTTCATCATCCATCATCCGTACAGATCAACCATACCTACATGATCAGTGCCACAAGCTACCACCATCGTCTCATCATCTCGTCGTATCCACGCCGGTCCCCTATCTACCGTCGCGGACCCCTGCATATCCCCGCCCAAGCCTGCATATCCCCTCCCAACCGCACCCATTCCATCACTATCGCTTTATCTCCAGATGACGGTGACCCAACTCCAGCGCGCCAACTCACTTTGACACCCCCACCCCTGAAACCACCTATTCGATCCCCTCCATCACCTTCCAATCTTCTCAGAGCCGTGACGCTCCTGCCCCCTTGCCACCAACTCGAAACGAAAATGCAACGATGTTTCTTCTTCCCCTCATATGTGCTCTTCAAGCGACTAGAGCTTCAGTACAGGTGATCTGATTTGCTGGATCCTTGTAAGAGCTATGAGCCTTCTTCTTGATGGGTGCTTGCAGCAACGACTATAGCACTGGTACAAGACATCCATACGCTACGTCGGAGTCTATCCGGGTGGAGGCAAGGTCAACATACGTATCAAGAGAGAACACAAGCGCAAGGAAATAAGCAGAGCAATAAGATCACAAAGCATATAAAAAAAACAAGAGAACAACAATGCATAATGTATGGGCATAGGAGATCAAACCAGAACAGAGTCCTCGGCCTTTCGATATGTCCTTTGAGTGTAACTATCGAAAAGGCAAGATGGATTCTCATGTAGATGCAGTGTCTAGAGATTGTATAAAGGAGTATACGCTCTCGATGCACACGTAACTCCATCATAAGAAGCATATTGCCTTTGGATGGCTAGTTCGACACGCAGTGACCGAGGATCTCGATCCAGGTTTTGATTCCTTTCCTGCTGCAGCAAAACACGTAGCACGAAAGAGCATCAAAGCAAGGAAAACATACGACAGAAGCAAACGAGATAAAAGACAAGCACAGCAAAAGGGAAATAAAACTACAACACAAAACATACGAAACGAAAAATGCAGTTGATATAAGTAGCTTTTGTAATTCTTTCTGCACTCTGCAAAACGCAAAAAAACAAGGAAGGGGTATGCGAATGATATGCAAGCATGCAACAGCGGGTCAACGATGATGACGAGAGAAAGAAAAAATAGTCGTTTTTTGAAACCCAGCTTTTCATCTGAAGAAACGACCAATCATAGCACCGCCGAGATTGCTGGCGAGCCCGCTGGCAGAAAAGGCGCCGGTCGCGATATTGGTGGCTTGGCTGAACTTGTCGCAGCGAGAAAAGGCGAGGGTATTCGTGACGGCAAGGACGATGGCGATGACTGCAGTCCGAAATCAGCAACTTCCTTCTTCTTCTTCAAAATCAAATGTGAGGAATCCAACATACCAACCAAACTGAGCCAAATAAACTCAAATCTGAAAATCGCAACGATCCCCAAAGCAACCCAACTGACCGGTTGCGAGTACAGCGCCAACCAGAAGAATCTCTTATCCGTAGCATTGATATGTCTGGTTTCCGGGTCCGCCGACTCAAAGACCCAATTGCTGTCGCCTGATTGTACGTTGACTTCATTCCACCAGCGGAGGCCCACCAATCTCCTGCCGGCGATGTTTTTGAGGTAGTAAAAGTCCATTGCGAGAAGTACGATTGTGACGATGAAGACGAGGACGTAGTTTTTGATGAAGAGGAGGCCGAAGAGGTAGACGAGGAGACTGGCTGTGGAAAGAGAACATAGCATTAGCTTCTGGTTGTAGCAGCAGGGGATTCATTGCTGTGAGGGTGTCTTACCGATGCGGAAACCGAGGAAGCAGAGGAGGGTGATGGGGTGCGAACTTAGTCGCCAGCTCAGAGAGCCTTGCTGTGGGTTATCCATGGCGATGTGAGGTGTGTTGGGTGCAAGAGATGGTTTGCGACAAAGCGACAAGGCAGCTGCTATCCGGACAGCTCTACCACTTCCCAAGGGGACGCGTCGTTGGTTGATGACTCGTGTCCAGGAGGCTGTTGCTTTCTGACCGAGTCGAGCAACTGTGGGGAGAGCTCCGGATGCCGATTCCCGTCCCTCGGTCGTGCCGAGCCCCCACCATGATGGCATGCGTGCTCTCTGATTGTTGACTTCTTAGATACCTTCACAAAGCATTGAACAGAATGGCGGCCTCTCCAATCGTACGTCGGGCACTCCTTTATGGTATGGCTACAATCTACATCTGTAAAACTTCTAGCTGAGACAGCGGTCCAGTGCCCGGCTCATCAATGCGGTTCCTCGAGAAATCGCGGGGCGTGGCCGTCGACACAATCTGCTATGATCTCGAAGACTCCGTCACCCCCGGCAAGAAAGCAGAAGCACGCTCGAATCTCCAATCCGTCCTATCTCGAGAAAGAGTAGCAGGCATCAAAGAACAAGCCGTTCGCATAAACTCAGTCGACAGTGGTTACGCCCTAGACGACCTGACCCAAGTGCTCAAAGCACCCAACCTCGACGCTCTGGTCATCCCAAAAGTCAACAGTGCTTCTGATCTACACTTCATTACCGATGTCATCCGTCATGCTCTTCCTGAAAGACATGGTCCTGGCGCCAAATCTCCCATCCGGCTGATCGCTTTGATCGAGTCGGCGCGAGCCGTCATGGACTTGTCTGCCATTTGCAAGGCTTCGCCATATCTAAGCGGTCTCATCTTTGCTGCAGAGGATTTTGCTCTCGACCTCAGCATCACGCGTACGCCAGACCTCAAGGAGTTCTTGTATGCAAGATCGGCTATCGCAACAGCGGCCAGAGCTTTCAGTCTGCCTTCGACCATTGATCTCGTTACAACATCGTTCCGTGGTGAACAAGGTCAGCAAGTGCTCAAGGAAGAGAGCGAGGGTGGTAAGAGAATGGGTTACAACGGCAAGCAATGCATCCACCCTAGCCAGGTAGAGCTGGTCCAGAACATATTCAGCCCCAGTCAGGAAGAGGTGGATTACGCCGTAAGAGTAGTGATAGCAGACGAAAAGGCAGATACCCAAGGTCGTGGAGCCTGGACACTGGATGGAAAGATGATCGACGTCCCAGTGGTTGGCAAGGCCAAAGCCTTGGTGAAGAAGGCGGAATTGTGTGAATTCGACGTCGCGTCCGTCAGAGAGAAGTTCAAGGATCAAGAACCAGAGTAGAGAATCTCAATCCGTTCAAGAAGCGTCTTTGGCGTATGCGAGTGCTCTGTGACCTCTTTCCTGACCGGGTCCAGTTCCGTGACCATCTCTCCAGCATTCCTGGCAGTATAGGTCGCCATCACAGCCCATGCATTTTACCGTAGCATCTTCATTGCAGATGCAACACCAGCTCTCCATGTCCTCGTCCGTGTACTTGGGCAAGTTCGACTTGGGTCCGCTTTTTTGTATGCTGACAGGCTTCGTGGCTGGGTTGAACGAAGGTACTCCAGGAAGCGATAGGGACGCGAACCGTGCCGATAGAGCATCGTCGATGTTGAACTCATCAACAGGCGCTGGCGAAGACGGTAGCTCCGTAGGCGCTGATGGCAAAGACAATCCACCATCTCCCTCATCTTGCTCATCTGAAGTCGATTTCTTGCGCTCGTCTTCTTGCTCATCTTCTTCGTCTGGCCCGCCATACTTCTTCTCCAAAGCAAGCTCCGCGAGAACGCGTTGAACGTAGTCGTCAGCCTCCTCATCATCCCTCTTGTCCTCATTCTTCTCATCCTCCTCTTCGTCATCTTGCTCCGGCTCAGCAGCTTCAACCTCAATATCCAGCTCTTTGTTTGGCTGCTCCTCCGTCTCTTCGGGCAGTGCACTCTTGGCTTCTCTCATCAGGTCGCGGATACGCTCGCCCTCATCACGCTGGACAGACCATTGGTCCTCGGGCCCAAGATCTTGCAGCAACTCTTCGATTGTTCTGTCGTCTTTTTCATTGTGTTCTGTGTCTTCTGGCTCTTGGAATGGCGATGCGACAGCGCTGTTGGGCGTCAAGCTGCGGAACCTCGCGGTCAGGTCTGAGTTTCCTGTTCGCTGGGGAGTCGCTGGCAGATCGAGGGGAGACGTCTTGGATAGTGTGACAGGTGATTTACGGAGAGCGTTCAGTCTCGCCAGGAGGGCGTCGTCGGAGTCGGGCATGTTCACGTTGTTGTATGGTCGAGTATGATTGAAGCTTGAGGTTGATGATGTCGATGGTTGTGGTTGACAGCGGGGTCACCCTGATCATCACTTAGCTACACCATTGTGGTCCACCAACCACGTTTAATTCTACGGCATTGACTGCTTCCTGACCAGTATAATTCACTTTATTATCCTAGTAGTCTACTAAATCTCCAACCATCAAGCGTTGGTACTTCTCTACCACTTCTCTGGTTTTCATCAAAACGCTTGCTGCAAGCATGCGGATCCTCTCGCCCTCCTCGTCTCCTCCACCAACTCTGTCAAAGACGAGTTCAACCCACTCCTGAGTCTCGATCAACTGTTTCGAGTGCTCCTCTGCCAGTCTACGTTTGTCTTCATTCATGTCCAGAAGTGTCAGAGTTGCGAAGAGGACTGCTTCCAAAACACTGACATCAGCCAACGCATTCGTTCTGACACTCAAGATCAGTTCCCAGAACTCTGCTGTCATCTGCGGAAGACTGATGGTTCCTGATCCTGCTGCATGCAAGATGAGCGACAATGTCTTGAGATATGTGCTGAGCAAGAATGGCTGGAAGTGCACGTTCTCTGCTCCATATGCTTGCAGGTTCTGCCACCAACGTCCTGTCAGAGGGAAGAAGAAGCCCTCTGCAACAATCTTGGCCAGTGCGTTAGGTATGACCTTCTTCCTCTTTTCGACTTCCATACGCGATGAGAATGTTCTGACCTTCAAAATGTTGGGTCCGGACATTTTGTCAGCTGCGTCAAGGGCCATCGGCTGGATCATAGCTCGCTCCAGACCCGAGGCAATTCGTGTGAGTGGTGCGTTTCGCTCGGCGGCATACAACTTGTGCAGTCTTTCTGGAAGCTGTTTGCTGGGGAAGGCTGTGGCTGCAATCTTAGGGTTCAGGTCTTCGTCTTCATCCTTGTAGCCTGCCAGCTCTCGAGCGCCCAGACCTAAGACGCTCAGGATGGTAGTACGCTGACTCAATGAATAATCACCGTCAAATACTTGACGCGCGAACCACGGTGCCATTTGCGATGGATTGGATACAAGCACCGCAATAAGCGCTTGCAAGCGAAGCTCAAGGAAATCTTCCATGTCGAAAGTGTCGCCGAGTCCAACCAAGATCGAGGCGAGTTCGAGTGCATGGTCGCTGACTTCCTTGCCGAACGAAGCTTTACGACGTATCAGAGCAGCGGCATTCTTGACGGCTAGGCTATGTCGATCGTAGTTTTCCGAGTCGTTGAGACCAGCCATTAGATCCCGGATGTACACAGGAGCCTTTGGCTTGTCACGATTAATCATAGTTGGATCTTCGTCCTCATCTTCAGGATCAGAGTCTGGCTTAGCGTAAGGCACAAGATCATCGTCTTCCTCAGAGTCGTCCAACACCTCCATGATCCTGGATCCTCGAGGCTCTTCTTGGATCATAGGCTTAGGCTTTGGTTTTGACGGAACCGGCTTCTTTCTCGAGGCGGGCGACTTGTTTGTCTGTGAGCTCTTCGTAAGAGAGTTTGTGGTCTCGTTGCCGAAGACGTTCTTGATGTCGGTGTAGTTGCCGACTTTGTCGTTGACTCTGACGAGATGCTGATACCACTTTCCTTCGGGCGTCTTCATGTCATCGATATCGAAGTTCATCTTGGATCCAGACTTGTCCACGAGGTCTGATATAGCCATACCAACGACCATTCCGAGGAATCGGGCCTTTGGCGAGGATGAGTTCAGGCGGTTTGACATGCCGTTTAGATGTGCACTCGAACGGGCCATGATAAACAGTGACATCGGCTGCGCTCTATGTGCATATCCTGCGACTAAGAGCAAAATTTGCGCGCAGGCTTCTTGTTGCAAGATTGGAGAATGCTTGACGAAGAGGTTATCGCCGAAGCGTTTCATGATCTTCTCCATGAGGTCTTGAACTGGATCTTCGAGCATGTTTGCCGAGCCTTTGGTGGAGTGAACGAATGCAGAAACAGCCGCCCTTCGTATGCTGAAAGACTCTGAGGCATTTAGTACAGGATCGGATAACCATGTTTCAAGATGTGCTCTCATGGCATCGCTATTTCCTACCATACCAGTAATTGTAGCGGAGGTCGCAGCAATTGTGGTAGATGATTCATTCAAGGGCTCGTCAAAATCAGGAGGCGACAATAGAGGCAGGCATCGATTTGACAAAATCTTCAAAGTCTGGTCTAGGACTTGCCGCTGTTCGTGCACCTGTAGGTTCTGCAGCAACGACTGAAGTAGCGGAAGTCCGTCTGACGAAGCAAATGTAGAGAGCGTGTGGACCTCCTCAACAACTCGAACTGAGAGATGTTTAGTACTTGAAATTGTCGGTAGATGAAAATTGTCGTACCTGGATAGCCAATACCAAGAGCTTTACCGCAAAGCTGAGCTGTAGCCTTACATGCCTTGGGGTTATTTCCTGCTTGATGTATCATGTTGGAGACATTGCGTCCCATCCACGCAGAATACTTCGAACCATCTGAGAGCCATGATGAATTGTCTTGCCCTCCAGCAGACTTGACTGTGTCTTCTGCTTGTGCCACAGAAGCGATGATCTTTCCGGTCCCTACGAGTGCGAGGTACTCTTTCCACAGAAGTGTTCGCTTTGTCTGACTGTCGACAAGTCTGTCAATGTCGGCATAGATAGTTTGAGCCAAGTCATTGGAGTTTAGTAGCTGTGAGAAGACTGATATCAGGTCTGATAATGGCGTTGTTGTATCCGATTTCTTTACACCTTGCCGAGTTGATTCGTGCTGAGATACCAAGATGCGGAGTTTTGCAAGTACTGCACCAATGCCAGCTACACTCCTCAGACAGTCTATAATCAAACGATTTGTTTGATCAGAGCTGTCCCAGAAGTCCGTAAGAGTTGTGTTTATGAGTTCGTTCACTACTTTGGCGGAAGAAGCAGTAGGTGTCTTGATGTCAAACCCAGCGGACTTCTGCGAGGGTTGATTCAAGAACAAAAGCAGGTCCTCGATGGCATCTGCATCGGGACTCGAACGTAGAATCTGTAGTACTTCTTCAGCCGAAGTGGGCGAGTTGCGTATACGGGGTTGAGAGCTTTCCGGAACACTCTCCTCGACGATAAGATTCTTAGCAGCTGGCCTTGATCTTAGAGAGACAGTCGATACAGCTGTCAAAAAATCACCCATGGTTGTTTTGGTTTGCGACTTGGTGGTGTTTTAGCAAAGCAGCAAGACTACCATGACAGGTTCTGCAGGTTTACGCGAGGTGGTACGTGCGCCTGGATCGTGCACTCGGCTTAACGCCGCTGTCTCCGACGCCGACACAATGACATCTTTGTCAATTGCTCCATCAACACTTGGTCTTCAAACCGATTTTCGTCAACTGCACATCGACATGGCTACGGAAAGCACACCACAGGTTGAAGCCGTCGACTCTGCTCCTGAGAACCGCGCAAGATGGTACGATCCATCTGAACTCCGACCTCGAACTAGAGCTAATTAGTTGCAGGAAGCATCTAGACACAATTCTGATGCGCGAAGGACAATTCACTGATCCGGACAACGCTACACCAGGTGACCAAAAGATCCAGAGCCTCAAGGATGCAAAGATTCTGTGAGTCTTACACTCATTACTTGTCACGAAGACCAAAGCTAACTTGCCATAGGGTCATGTTCGTATGATCCAACCTTGGTTATGCTTCCTCCACTAACCCTGTGCAGTGGAGCCGGTGGCCTTGGATGTGAAATCCTCAAGAACCTCGCCTTGTCTGGATTCAAGAACATCGATGTCATTGACATGGGTACGCCAACCCCGATGCACCTTATGCGCCGTACTGAACGACGAGACAGACACAATCGACGTATCCAACCTGAACCGCCAGTTCCTCTTCCGCCAGGCCGATGTTGGAAGTTACAAGGCCGAAGTGGCCGCTCGCTTTGTCGAGAAGCGTTGCAAGGGAGTCAAGATCACACCATACTGCGGCAAGATCCAGGACAAGGACGAGGACTACTATCTTCAGTTCAACGTCATCGTCTGCGGTCTGGACAGCATTGAAGCAAGAAGATGGATCAACGCCACTCTGGTTGGCATGGTGGACGACAACAACGTCGACAGCATGAAGCCCTTGATCGATGGCGGCACCGAAGGTTTCAGAGGCCAGTCTAGGGTCATCCTACCCACCATGACGAGCTGCATCGAGTGCCAGCTGGACATGCATGCTCCCCGTGCCGCTGTACCTCTATGCACTTTGGCCACCATTCCTCGTCAACCTCAGCACTGTATCGAGTGGGCTCATCTGATTGCTTGGGACGAGGAGCGTAAAGGTAAGATGAGAGGCGCAGACATAGTTGATATCCTGCATCTAACATAGCTCAGACATCACTCTCGACACCGACGACACGGAGCACATTTCTTGGTTATTCGCAAAGGCGCTGAAACGCGCAGAGGAATACAACATCCCCGGAGTCACCTACTCGATGACTCAAGGTGTTGTCAAGAACATCATCCCTGCTATCGCCTCGACCAACGCCATTGTCGCCGCCTCGTGCTGCCTTGAAGCCTTCAAGATCGTGACGGGCACCGCACCCTTCTTGGGCCACCCCGAAGAAAACAACTACATGATGTACAGTGGCGACGACAGCATCTATACATACACATTCGAGCATGAGAAGAAGGACGACTGTCCCGTTTGCGGCAATCTGGCCAAGGTGATCAATGTCAAGAAGGAGTGGACCCTGCAGGAGTTCCTGGAGCATCTCGCAGAGAGACCTGAAGCACAGCTCAAGAAGCCCTCGATCAGAACCGAGGAGAAGTCGCTCTACTATTCGGCACCTCCCAGTCTCGAGGAGCAGACTCGTCCCAACTTGAAGCGCAAGCTGGAGGAGCTTCTGTCTGATGGACAGGAAGTAGGAGTCAGTGACCCCGCATTCACCATTGACTTCAAGTTCAAGGTGCATTTCACCTGAAGAGTGGTCGCAAAAACAAGACACAGCGCGGCATGGAAGGTGAAGTTCTTGGGGATCTTTGGGCACGAAATGATGAAGCATAGCGTAGGCGTTCTTGGGGGATCTCAAGGTTCTGATAAGTAGAGGACTCCAATTAGCGTAGATGGCTCGATATACGAGACTCGAATGTACAAAACTTGATCAATCATGAAGTAAAAAGAGGTTTCCAAGAAAACAGTACCGTTGTATGGAGGAACAAATTGGCGGGGCTGACGAGGCGGACGCGAAGCTCGAGACGATGACGGATGACCTCGGCGTCGTCAAAAGGGGCAGGCAGTTTCGAGGTCGATTTAGTTCTTTCTCTGTGCAAGCAGAAGCTCGCAACAATGAGTGCGAACCTGCCATTAACATGAGCTATCAGTATGCGACGTCCTACGCGACATCCAAAGATGAGAAAGGCTTGACCAACATGTGGCAGCGCCTTGTGCGACAATGGCAGAATGACGCCAAAGGAAAACCGACGACGAGACTGGCAATTGTACGTCGTCGTCTGCTCAGGCTACCGACAGCCATCTTCTTGCTATGGTTCTTTGTATTGCTATGGGGAGAACGCAGTACCTTCAGCAGTAGCATTGATGCCTGCAAGTGGGACAAGTGGGAGAAATGGGTATGTCTATCCCGACTCTTGACTTGAGCTTGAGACTGACTATCGACAACGTAGCCTGCGGACGCACAACCTCATCGCATTGCCTTGATCGCCGACCCTCAACTAGTCGATCCACACACATATCCTGGTCGACCTTGGCCGCTTTCTTCCTTGACCATCGTTGCGACCGACAAGTACATCAAGCGATCCTTCCACCTGTTACAACGCCATATCGACCCTGATACAACCTTGTTCTTGGGAGATCTGTTCGATGGAGGAAGAGAATGGTCCACACATTTCGAAGGCTTCCAACCTTCGGAGCAGCAATGGAAAAAGTACGGCGACAAGTACTGGTTGAACGAGTACGACCGCTTCGGCAACATATTCTTCACCCAGGACCAGGTCACCGGAGGTATGCCCGCCCATAAGGTCAAGAAGTTTGTCGCCAGTCTTCCGGGAAATCACGACTTAGGCTTTGGCAATGGTGTCCAAGTGCCCATCCGAAACCGATACCAGGCATACTTCGGCGAGGGCGACAGGATAGACATTGTAGGAAACCACACCTTTGTCAGCATTGACGCTGTGAGCTTGAGCGCCATGGGTCAGCCAGACAGCTCTCCCGAACTCTGGAATTCAACTATGCAATTTCTTGACAACGCCCAGTACCTGAAGCACAAGGCTGTTCGTGCAGAGCTCAAGGAGCAACAGGGCCTGATACCACACAGGAGATGGGCTCATGCGGTCACCACACCTCACGACTTGGGTTACCAGCCCACGAAGCAAGAGCTTGCGAAAGAGCCAAAGCCAGAGTTTCCTACCATCCTCCTCAGCCACGTACCCCTGTATCGTCCAGAAGGCACCCCTTGTGGCCCTCTTCGCGAAAAGTACCCACCAGCCGCGCCAAACCTCAAGCACGATAAGCCCAACGCCATCCGCATCGCCGGTGGCTACCAATACCAGAACGTTCTGACGCAGGAGATTTCGAAGACGGTCGCCGAGAAAATTGGAAATATCGCACATGCCTTCTCGGGCGATGATCATGATTATTGTGAAGTGGTACACCCAGACTATGCTTCAAGACATGACAGAGGCATACGCGAAATCACAGTCAAGAGCATAAGTTGGGCAATGGGCGTCCGCAAACCAGGTTTCCAACTAGTCAGTCTGTGGAATCCCGTCGACGAAAATGGAGAGTCTCTTAGAGATGGTCCGACATTACAAACCCATCTATGCCTCCTTCCCGACCAACTAAGCATCTTCATCCGCTACGGAATTCTAGCCGCCTTGTCCCTAATCGTTTTGGCCATGAACACCTTAGTTCAAGTCCGCAACGAAGAAGCCGCAGCCTCGATGCCCACCCTCCCTACCTCGGAGCCAACCAACAAACCCCACTACAAGGACAGCGACAACCACGCACCTTCCAAACAACGCTCTCGAGCTCCCTCAGGCGCCACAAACTCCATGTCCTCCTCCGACTCCAACGGCCGTCTCTCCGCCCGCACAACGAACGCCCGCACCCGCAGCATATCCCCAGCAGCAACCTCGTTCAACTACTCCCTCCCCACCACCCGCCCCGCTTCCTCCCTGATAGAAAAAGCAGGCTATTATGGCTCCAACCCTGAATATCAAATGTACAACAAGGAAGAAATTTTCGACGAGAGTGATGATTGGGGTAATCCGCTGTTCAAGAAACCGAGGCGGGCGAAAGTGCAAAAGACTTTTAGGAGGAAATTGGTGGATAGATTTGGGAGGGATTTTGCTTGGGCTGCCGGACCGGTTTTTGTGTTGTATTGGTGGCTTTTGAGGAGGGGGTGATGGGGGGTGTACTATTAATTGTAGTGAGAATGATATCAAGTATCGATTGAAGACATTCAGGATTATCCTTCATCTCGGCCGCAATTGTCCATGATGTTTTTCAAACAGGAAGTCTCAAGTGTAGAAATTACGAAAAAGTTCATTCCTATCCATTGAGTGAGACAAATCCGTAGACAAGCTCTTGAGAAAACAATGTCCAAACCTGATCAAAACGCCTCGTTCCCAAGAAGAAGAAGAATACGAAAAGTGGTCGTCCTCCTCATCCATCGTTCCCATCGTGCCCCTTTCCTCCTACCTTGTATGTCTATTTACAAAAAGCCCTTACTAAGGCTACTGATCCTCTGCGGTACCTCAAGCGAAGGCGGCAAAGGTCCAATGGAAGATCCTCTTCTACTACCGCCACCGGCATCACTATACGCAGCAAGAGCACTCCTCCTCACACTACCCCTTTCAATCTGCAACCCCTTCATACCTTCCAACTCCCTCTCTAGTCTGAGTCTAGTTTCTCTTTCTTCCCTCAATTCTCTTTCGGCGCGTTTGGCGGCGAGTTGGTTGGAGGAGTCGGAGGCTTGGAGTTCGTCGATTGTGGCAAGGAGGTTGCCGATCTTGTCGCGGGATTTGTTGACGTCTTCGGTGAGCAGGGAGACGGATTTGTCGCGGCGCTCGATTTGGGATTGGAGGTCGCGGACTGTGCGGTCGACATTGCGGACGCTGCGGGCTTCGGTGTTGCGTGTGTGCTCGAGGTCTTCGAGTTGGCTCTCAAGCTATAAGAAAATATATTGTCAGTGATGTGTTCGGAATGGAAAGAGCGATGAGAGCGGTAGACTTACCTCGTGGATGCGGCCGTTGAGGAAACGAACATCCTGGCTTACGCTTGAGTAGCCCTTGGTCTCGAGGTCAATACACTTGAGCTGCAAGTCTTTCATTAACTTCTCTAGTGCTGCCTTCTCTTTGTGCAAGTTGACATTGAGCTCACGCTCGGTGACAATGTCCTTTTGAATTTCCTGAGCAAGTGCTTCGGCTCTTCTCATCTTTCCGACTGCAGCAGCGGCAATGTCTTCTTGGTGAGCAAGTGTCGACTTGAGCTCGAGCAATTCACGATCAGCGGATGCTGCGTTACGCTTAGATGGCGATCCATTCTGGGAGAGGTCCTCGAGACGGTCGGCAGCCTCACTAAGGCGTGCCTCAAGCCCCTTCTTCTCCTTGACGAGCATGTCTCTCTCCGCCACGACATCATCGACGTTGGTACGAAGACTGCGAACCTGGCTGAGAAGGTCAACAATCTTGCTTTGAGCATCATTGTGAGCATTGACAGCCTCATCGCGTGAGTTGGAAAGGTCTTGCAGAGCAACATCAAGACGTGACTTCTCCTTTGCCCATGTAGAGCTGTTGAGGACTTCATCATCCCACTTGTTTCGCAACTCCTCGAGTTCGTCACGAAGACGGCCGTTCTCTCCACGGACATGGATGACGTTCTCGCGTTCAATCTCAAGCTCGTTGCTAACGGCGGCAAGTTCTGACTGATACTTCTTACGAGTTTGCTCCATCGATGACTCCTTGTCTTCAATGTCCATGGCACGTTGAGATCTGTAATCTTCAAGCTCGTTCTGTAGACGCTTCTTGGCCTGGAGAGCACCATCGAAGTCAGCAGAGAGATCTTCAATTCGCTCTTCGTACTGCTGTGTCTGGCGCTGTAAGTCCTCAACCAAAGAGTCCATGTGCTTGCGTTCTGACATGATGGTTGCACACTGATCCTCGACCTCCCTGGCTTGAGTCTTTGCAAACTGTTCAGCTCTGGTTGCCTTGAGGACAGCAATCTCAGCCTGCTCAAGCTTGCCGAAGTACTCGTCGGCTCGGGCACGGTAAAGGTTGAGGCTTGAGGTGACATCAAGCAGCTTGGATGTCTCAGCGTCAAGTCTGATCTGCAGGTCAGAGAACTCATCGAGCAGCTGCTGGTGCCCGGCGGCTTCTTGTTCCCTCTCATATTCCAGATCAGCAAGCTCTGACTTGACGTCTCGGAGCTCGACATCGGAAGACATCTTGCTCTGCTTAATTTCATCAAAGGCCGTCTTTGCCTCGGCAAGCTCAGAAATAGCCATGTTGTGAGACGCGAGCAAAGACTTGCGGGACTGCTCTTGAGAATTGATCAGATCAAACAACTCTTCATGCGACTTGGTCTGAACCTCGGAAAGGGAGAGTTGACCAAGACGGATGCTGTTCTCCAGGGCAGAAACCTTCCTGGCCGAGTCGTCGAGCATGTCATGTAATCTACTGTTCTCGAGGGAGAGTTTTTGCACTCGGCGAAGAGAAGGGCTCTCATCTTGCAGGTCCTGTTTAGAAGGACTGCGGCCAATCTGAGCTTCAAGGTGTCTGTTGTGCATCTCAGACATCTGGAGCTGATTCTGAACCATTTCAAGCTCTGCTGCAAGATCCATGCGGTTGTTGAAAGTGGCCGTATCGCTTGTGCGATCGGAGCGTGCAGAGTCCGTGGTGTAATTACTCAAATGACGTTGGTTGGATGGCGTATGCACAGGAGAGAAGGGCTTCCTAGACTCCCAATCTCTGCGCATTGGGACGGGCGAAGCACGAGAATTGACCTGGTTGGAGTTCATCTCCTCAAGCAGAACGCGCTTAGCGTTGGCGTGCTTGAAGTCGTTCTCTTGCATCTCATCCTGATGGTGAGCACGTAAATCGTTCAACTGGGCCTCTGCGCGAGAATATCTCTCGTTCGCAATGCGAAGAGCTTGTTGAGATGTTTCCAGCTTCTTAGCCAGATCAACTGTACGGGCCATGTCAGGTCTCAAGCCGTCAATGTTGGAAGGAAGATCCTTCATCTCAGGATCAAAGATCTTCTGGAGAAGCATTAGCTGCTCACGGCACTCAGCCAGCTCGTCGTTAGCAGAGTCAAGACTGGACTGCACAGCACGGGTGTTTGTCTGAGCTTGATTGCGTAGTTGTCTTTCAGTCTCGAGCTTGCGGTTCGCTTCGGCGAGTTGAAGATTGACACTCGAAGAAGCTTGCTCAGCATTCCTGGTAGTGCGGTGTTCGCGGGTGATCTCATGGTTGAGATCCTCCAAACTCAGAGTGAGCTTCTCTTTCTGCTTTTCCAACGAGTTGATTGTCAAGTGTGCATCCTCAAGTTGACGCATGAGTTTCTTCGCATTTTCTTCCGCGTTGGTCTTTTCGGCATTGAGTTGATTGATCTTGGATCGCTGTGTATCGACAGCACGCGAGTTGGACCGAGCGATGTCCAAGTTCTTCTGCTGAAGCTTGTTCAGCAACGCACGGTTGTCGTTCTCGGACGCCGCCAGGCGACCTTTGATGGTAACTAATTCACGCTCGAGACGTTCTTTGTGCTGATCTTGATGAAGTCGGAACGAATCGTTGCCAGAGATGAACTCCTTGAGTTTTTGCACCTCTGACGCCAACTTGCTTTTGTCGGTCTCGAGATCTTCAACCTGTCTTTCCATATTTTGCATATCGCGTCGAAGAAGAGCTTGTCGCTCATTCGCCTGACGAGTCAAGTTGCGTTCAACAACTGCTTCAGCCTCAATCTTAGACTCCTGCAGATCGAGGAATTGTTTTCTCAGGCTTTGAAGATCAGATTGGTAGTCCTTGCGCTCCTTCTCTGCAGCGACGCGGGCCTCGTTTGCTCTCCGTGTGACATCCGATTGAGCATACATTTCCTTCTCGATGGTGACTTTCGAGTCGTTAAGTGCATCGAACTCGCGCTTGAGCGTTTCGTACTCGCTCTGAGCAATCTTCTTGACATCGTCACGAGATTGACGCTCTCGGCTCAGATCAGTTTGTACTGCGAAAAGCTCGCTCTTGAGGTCCTCAATCTGATTCTGCAGCATCTCGGCCTGTGCGTCTGCAGAGGTCTTGTCTTCCAAGGCCCTCTTCGCATCTGCAACCTCACGCTCAAGTTGTGCTTTCTGCGAAGTCATGGCTTCCATCTCCGCCAAAGTTCCTCGTAATTCGCTCTGGATGCTGTTGTGCTGACTCGTCAGAGCATGTTTTTCATCCTCGAATCGCTTGCGGTCATCTTGGAATCTCTTGAGGTCGGTCTTGAGAATGGCAAGCTCGCTATCCTTTCGTCTGATAAGGTCCTCGTAGCTGGAAGAAGTTGAGGCGAGCTCGGACATCTGTTGGCGAATAGTGCGGTTCTCTTCTACTAGGTCCTTGATCTTCTTCTTCGAGTCCTGTGCGTCCTTGGTAACAGTGGAAAGTTTCATATCAAGCTCGTGGTCGTTTTCGAGCATCTTGGCCTCCATGTCTTGAAGCTTGCGATCCTTGAGGCTTACGTGGCTCTGAAGCATCTTGATCTCTTGACTAAGCTTCTCTTCCAACTCAGTCGTCTGCGAGCGAGAATTCTCAACTTCGACAAGCTGAGCATCCAAGGCGGTGAGTCGGGAACTAAGCTCGGTCTTCTCGTCTTCTAGCTTGGTGATGATCAAAGTTGCTTGTTCTACTTGTCGATGCCATTCATCGGCTTGCTCTTCTGCTCTTTTCTTAGCCCCCATGAGTGCTTCCAGCTGATCTTCAAGCCTCTCCTGGTCATCAAGCGCGCCCTGGAGCTTCTCGCTTAACTCAGACTCTCGGTCTTGTAGTCTGCGGAAGATGTCTTCCTTGTCCAGCGCGAGTGACCTCTCACTTTCGAGCGTTTGCTGTATCTTTTGAATTTCGGATTCAGCGCGCCTGCGTTCATCTTCGATCTTGAGTCTGCTCTCTTCTTCCTGTCTCATCCTCTCTTGAAGCTTTTGAATCTCTTCTTCACGCTTCTTGACTTCGTTTGACTGTCGGGTGGCTCCGAGAAGCGGTCTCATGGTCACAAACAGACCCCACCAGGGGTTGGCTTGCATCTGTTGATATGCCTTGAAGTTGCTCTGGATGATGCGAGTTGCTTCGGCGCGGTACAACCTCTTGTGCGCAATGCGTCTTTGAATGTAGCCTCGCGCAACAGCTTGGAACCTTTCCATGATTTCTCGAATGAGCGCATCACGCTGCTCTTCAAGTTCGGCAAGGACTCCAGCTCTAAAGAATACCTTTGTGAGACCAACGCGGTACCAAGATGCATCCAAGTTCAGCTTCTCGAGAATCAACTTCGCAGCGACCTGACCTTCGAGCGGACCTTTGGGCATTTTCGCGCAAAGCACCTCGTAACGAGAGCGGAACTCTGCGAAAGGCAGTCTGTTCGGGAAACCAGTTCTCGCGATACGAATACCTTCGAGAACACCGTTGCAGCGAAGCTGATCAAGAACCAGCGGTGCGCTAAATTGCTTTGGACGCTTCTTGTGATTGGGAAGGATACATCTGACGAAGTGGGGATGAGTCGAGTGCAGCTGGTTCATGAGAGTCGATAAGTTCTCCTTGTGTTTCTGGGCCACTGTCCTGAAAAGGCCCTTCTTGACACGACTCCTGGTTGCTCCTGCTTCCTCTTCATTGTCTTGACAGTCAGAAAAGAGCTGAGCTACGTGCTTGTTGGTAGAAGCGGCAAGGAGTCGAGTAACGTTGTCGTTCATGGGGTCCTTGTTCTTTTCCAACCAGCCTTCGGTGGAGTACTCAACATCGGCGGCGTAATGCGTCAAGGTGAATCCTTGCTTCAACAGAGATCGGCGATATTTGGACGATTTGCGATCCCAAAGAGAGTTCAGCTTTTCGGTGAACGACTTATCGGTGGCTTTAGGCATAACAGAGTCCTCATCCAGACAAGAGAAGATACCGATGGGGTTGGTGACTTCGATAAGCTCGATGGTGGGCTGCAAATCCTTGCCGAAATCGATGAACTTCCATTCAATCTGCTCGCGAGCATACTCTTCTTGTTCCAGAACAAACATATGGTGGTTGAAGAACTGCTGCAACTTTTCGTTGGTGTAATTGATGCACAGCTGCTCGAAGCTGTTCTCCTCGAAGATCTCAAAACCAGCGATATCCAGAACACCAATGAAAAACGTATCATCCATTCCAGATCCAGATCGATCCAGCTGTTTGTTGATACGGTCCACAAGATTTCCAAAACCACGTTCGTATATACCCTTAGCCAAGGCATCGATTGCGAGACGGACCTGTTCTGGCGTTTGAACCTTCTCGACCCATTCTCTGCCAGCCTTTACACGGGGATGGAGCAAGCCTTTGACAAATGGTTCAGCGGCAATGCCAACCAATCGACAGAACTTTTCGACACTCTCCATGGCGTTGGCCGCTAGAGACGCTTGATCTGCACGCATGCTCTCTTTTGCGACCGTGATGTTGCCCAAATGGAGAATAGCAGCAATTGTCTGTAGAATCGATGTCTGAGCCTTATCATCGAAGCCCATGACATGGAAGGCCTCGATCAGCAAGTTCCATTCATCTTTGTCGGAAACACCAGAGATGACGTCGTTGCCCTGCTTGGTGTACTCGAAGTCTTCGAGCTCCATCCCATCAAGGAGGAACTCGCGGCGAGTAGCATCGTCAACACCACAAAGAAGCTGATAGAAAACGTGGTAGTTGCGTTCCTGAGAATTCAAACGCACGACTCTACTCTTCTCCAGGAGATACCAGTCGATGAAGGCACCAGCAATTTGACCCGCCCGTGTGAATTCGATACGAATGAATTTGCCAAATCTTGAAGAGTTGTTGTTTCGGACTGTCTGAGCGTTACCAAAGGCTTCAAGAATAGGATTAGCCCTCAAAATTTGTTCCGACAAGTTGGAGAGTTGTCTCGTGGTGTTCTTAGCACGAGGTGTATCTGATGTAGCCACTGCAGCAAGGTACTGAATGACCTTTTTTGTGTTCTCTGTTTTTCCTGCACCAGATTCACCAGTGACAAGGATACTCTGGTTGGATCCCTCATCAACCAAATTTCTGAAGGCCTCGTCGGCCATGGCGAAAATGTGTGGCTTGGTGTCTTCTCGGCTTCTGCCTTTATACATATTGACATAGTCGCGACCGTAGATAGGAAGAGGACAATAGGGGTTGACTGTGACCAAGAAGAGACCGGAGTAGGTATAGATGAGGTCGGCTTGATAGCGCATGTGCAGGTTGTGCACAACTGAGGCTTCGTTCAAATGAGTGAGCTCAGCCATATCGTCGGCCTTGTCGAACTTGGCAGGATTGACCTTGTCGACGGACTCGGAATCTACATCCCTTTGCTTGGGCGTGTCAGTGGGAGGTAGGCAAACATAAGTGGGCAAGACATACGCTTCCGTCGTCACACTGGACTCGCAATTGACCGTCGGCCAAATCCTCAAGAACCCAGCCACGGACAAAAGCATGTTCGGTATCCTTAACCCAGACATAGCGCTTGCCCGAGAAATCATTTTCACCCTCTATGCCTCCAATTTTTTCTTCGGCCCCATCCAGACCTTCGGCCTTGATGAACTTGGGAGCAAAGGTGCCTGTCGGAGGAGGACGTATTGAGCCTCTCCGCGAGAGACCGCGTTCTAGGGAGCCAAAGCCGAGCTCTGCGAAAGATTGGTGACGAGCATGTCCGTTGGAGGTTGGCGGTGACATCGGAGGCGGTAGGACTGATGATCGAGACCGGGCATGTCCCGGGGGCGGACCTGGAGAGGGAGTACCATTGGTAGTACCGTGGGAACTGTCTCGCCAGCGCTGGCTCCCAGAAGGTGTGGCTATAGCCATTTGTGGTGTTCACTGTTTGGTTAGTATAATGCGACGCTGGTGGTGATTAAGAGGCTCGCATGTGGGCGTGTGGATTGAGCAATGACGAGCTTCTAGAGTGACATTTCCAGGAAATAGGATATTATGTACAGACGAATGCTGCTGGCGGTACAGACTCTGCAATAGCGAGATAAGGGCGTTGGTCGCAATGAAGAAGGCTGTTGTTTTGGGCAGGCACATGCAACTGTTTACGTGTTTATCGCTAGCGTCCACCTTAATTCCGCTTTCCCGATCAAGCGGGCCGCCTCGTTTCTACCCGCACGCCGTTTCGCTGAAACTCCTTCGCGAAAGGAATCTGGATGCCCTTGCACTTCTTCCTATCAACGTCACGTCTTGACAAGTCGCGATCGATCATTTGTACAGGCAGTACACTGGTCATACCCAGCTGCATAGTCTTCGGCTTTTGACGCGCTTGGATATAATATCCATTCATCGCGTCCAGCCGCCATTTTTCTGTGCCTTGCGTGAGCATCATCGCGCTTTCCACACTTGATCGCACGCTCCTGCTTCACTCGCGACCTGACCCTCCGCACAACATGGCGCACTTTCCTCCGTGGCCTCCTGCCGCTGGTTCACCTTCTGCGCATCCTTCCAGCTATCCACCACCGCCTCCTCTTCCTCCATCGACTGCAGGACAGACCATGGCATTACCGCCAGAGCTGCAGGCCCTGAACATCACACCTCAGCAAATGGCTGCATTGTTAACTCATCTTCAAGCTGGCACTTTCCCCTTTCCTCCTCCTCCGCCGCCGCCGCCACCACCACCACAGACCTTCCAGCCGAATGCTGCCTTTGCACCAGTGCCCTTTCCGCCCCATGTTCCGACGCAGACTCCTGTCGGTCAGAGCCTGCCGACACCGACTGCTGTGCCATCGCATATGGACATCGACCGCGAGGAGGGTGAAGTCAGTGATGTGTCTGGACGCCCCAGCCGCGTACCAACTGCGCCGGGTTCGAAGAAGCGAAAGTCGCGTGCCTCTCAATTGGCACACCGTACAGCTCCCCATCAGCCTAGCACACCCTCGACTCTCGCAAAGAACAATCCCGATGTAAGTCAGGTTTCTCTGCAGCAGAAAAGAGACGCTGTCTTGCCTTTCATTGCCGCCCTGCACCAGGAGGGCTTCACCTTTGACGAATTTGTCCGTGAAGGCTTTGAGGAGAATTTACTCCGTCAAGTCTATCAAGATTTGCAAATATCCACTGCTCAAGAGCAAGCTCTCAGTGCACAGGCACCTCTCGCAGAAACCGCTCCAGCAAAGATTGTGACTAGCCCTGTTGCCCAGCCTTCTCCCGTGGCCCCCGTTAAGGAAGTAAAGCCAGTTGTGCCCGCCAAACAAGTCGCTCCAATGAGCCGGCAAGACTACCTTGCTCGCCTGCAAGCTGCGAAAAACAAGAAGGCCGAAGCTGTGCCCTCGAAGCAACCCGTGCAGTCTGCCAAGTCTGCGACTCCTCCGGCCAAAGAAGAGATCGTGACACCACCAGTCGCGATTCCAGCCCAAGCCCAATCAAAACCTCCGCCGACCTCCAACAAGCAGTCTCAGACCACTGAGCTCATCCGCAAGAAGATGGAGGCTTTGAAGGCAACTCAACGTCGCTTGGCCAACAGCGGCACTCCTGCCTCTCCAGCATCAATCGCGTTACCTACTTCAAATGCCACGCTCCAGAGCCAACCCAAGCCTACACCTACTTCGCCCTCAAATTCTTCCGGGAACACACCCTTGGCATCCTCTCAAAGTGCAATTGGTAGCTTGATTCCTGGTCTACGCATGTCGACTGCCACGGCAAAATCTCCACAACCCCAACTGCAAGTCCAGTCTGCGCTCTCTGCGGCTCCATCATTCTCTAGTGCGTCGACAAATTCGTCGAATACTTCCACACCTCAGCCTAGTACTACCGCCTCTGCATCTGTCGCTCGAAAGCGACCAGTTGCATCGGATCTCAACGAGGCTCAAGTCATCAACGACCACCGTCCATTCAAGAGACCGTTTGGAAGAAGCAGACACAATAGCTTTGATGGAGGGATGATCATTCAGGTCAGCGATGATGAAGACACATCTGATGACGATGATGAACTGAGAAGTGCAAAGCCTCCTGTCAAAGCCAGTGCGATTCTCACAGGCCAGCGTGACAAAAACATTCGTGATCTACCACCTCTTCGAGACTTCCCTCAACGCTCAGCAGCTTTCACCAATCAATCAGGTGCTCCTACGCCACCATTGGGCACCCCTGGGATATCGAGTGAAGCCGAGGAGCTGCGAAGGAAAGAATTGGAAATCAATTCGCTCAATCAAAGAATCAAGGATTTCGAGAAGCGCAAGGCCGCGATCAAAGCCAAAGCACATGCCTTACAGAGTCAACCCCAGACTCCTTCGCAGATTGCCTCAGGCTCTGAAAAGACTACTGCGCTTCCTACACCCAATGCCGCAAAACCATCTACCACTGCATTAGCCGTCAGCGGGTCTAGGGACTCCGTGGATCGACGCATTGAACTCAACGCAGCCTTGACAGCACGCAGCGCAGACATTGTTGATCAAAAGGCTAGAATCCTGGAGATGCAAAGACAAGTGGCCGAAATGCAGAGACAGTATGACCAAGATATGGAGAATCAACAAAAGCTTCGTGAGGAATTAGAAAGCCTTGATGTCAACACTGAAGGAATGACCCAGTTCGAGATGGAAGCCAAGAAGCAAGAGATCGATGATCTTCATGAGATGCAGGCTGCCGGCCTTGCTTCGAACGGCCCTGGAACCGTCGAAGTGACTCAAACTCAGGACGACACAGATGTTTCCATGAGCGAAGGCGAGTCTGATGACTCTTCGGACGACGCGCCAACGATTAGCCGACCAATCGCACAATCTCCTCAGAGACACAGAGACGCAACAGCATCAAGTCCTGGACGTGCTAGAGTTCTTGAGGAAATTAGAGCCGATCGTGCCAAAGCAGAGCAAAACCAAACCGAAGTGTCAGAGTCTAGCTCTGAATCCGATTCAGGCTCTAGTATGTCCGAAAGCTCGGATTCTGAGGACGAGGAAGCCGAAGTCCCTCAATCCAATATCCAGATACCTACGGACGCCTCTGCCAGTATGAATCCTGAATCTGAAGCAGCCAGCGGTTTCAGCAAGCCCACGAGCGCGGAACCCGAATTCACCGAACCTCAAGACGAGCCTGTATGGCTATTTGTTAGAAATGTACCTCCTATGGCGACTGAGGACATCGTCCGCTCCTTTTTTGGAGCTTTCGACGTGTAAGAGAACCTTTCCGAATTCGAGCACACATTGGCTGACCTAGATCTCCTTCAGACAACGCATACATCTTCCGCGGCACTCGACCCGCAAGACAGGCACGGGATCTGGTTTCGTCAAACTCCCCCTCTCACAAGCCGTTGCTGCCATTGACCAGCTCAGTGGACATCATATACAGACTCGTAAAGTCTCTATCCAGATGTCGAAGTTCGAACCACAGCTGCCGCCCTCTCCGTCTCCCGAGCCGAGTTCCGCTTCCTCCAACAGCAGCAGCAGCAGCAGCAGCAGTGAAGATGACATGGACATCTCTACAGACTCTGAAGATGACAGTGAGGACAACGTGAGCAATGCTGCGGCCCCTTCCACCAAGCAGCCAGAGGATGCCCCCGCCGGTTCATCAGTGGACGATGCTCCTGATTCGGACGCGACATCTTCTGGGGATGAGGATGAAGATAGAATGGACCTCGAAAGCTCGGATGCATCTTCTGAAGAGTATTCGCCAGAGCCTGCCGCCGTTCCCGTTTCGCCCATACCCCAGTCGCAATCCAGCGAAACCAGCAGAACAAACCTCGCTGACGATCTAGCTCCTGAACTACAGCCGACTGCCGAGCAGCAAGTCGGCGTTTCCGAAGCGGTAAGTTTAACGAACGGGATTCAGCGTATGCTGACAGTTTCACAGGTCAAAGCCACACCTTCTAGCGGCACAACTTTCAAACCATATGAGAGTGTGCTCAAGAACTTCAAGGGCTATCGCTTCCATCCCGACTATCCTCGTGAAGTGCAAGGCGGGTATCGCTCGTTGACGTTCAGTCACCAGATCGATCCCAACAAGGAGCTTTGCCGCTTCGAAGTTGCACGTGGTGTTTGCAACGACAGCTCGTGTGAATATCAACACTTCCGCGACATGGCCGTGTCTGGTGCGTCCGAGGGCGCGACCTCCTAAATTTCCTTTGTTCATTCCTCATTCTTCGTTCACGCATCCATCCGTTTTTCGACCTGTTGCTCCCAATCGGCGACCCACGCATGCTTGGCACAATGTGGTCGATGAAACATCTACAACCCATTCTGATTCTCCATGGTGCGGTAGCTGACGTAGGGCACTGACATTACAGACGATGCACTACTCCTTCAGATGGGCTTGAACGGAAAACCCGGAACAATCGCAGAATATAGACAGGGCCTGAGAGACATCTTACAGCAGATGAGAAATGATGGCAATCTCGAGACCGAGGCTGTGGCTACGCGCGTTGCCCAATACCGAAGAGATTTCGTGCAAGATTGTTCTAACATTCTTGGACTGATATGAAGTAAACCGTCCAGCAATCGAGACTTCGGTCTTTGAAAGCTGCTGATATGATGCTTTTTCGTCCACTTGCGTAAGTCGCAAGGGTCAATAACATACCTCACGACACAATTACGATCACATGCAGTGCTCGCCACCTGCCAACGCATGGCTACATTGTCATGCATCTGTACGTGTAAACGTTTTCCATAACAACGACAAAGAGTCAGCAGTTCTTCAGGATTGTAGACTTTTATCGGCTGGAGGAAGAAAGATACAACCGCGGAAAAACAGAAGCAGGCGCCGGGCGGAGATGCACTCAAAGGCCGACGTTGGCCAAAGCTCGTGCCTGTTTGCCTTGCAGCCTTTGAATTCTACCGGCTGAATAGTTGATTCGGCGGCAGTGGTCCGATAATGGAGGAATCCAATCACAGGGCCTGGGCATGATCAGATAGAGAAACAAAGGCCTCGCCTTGAGCAAAAGAATGCACTCCTTTTTCAAAATAACCAGCCCAACGATTCAAGTGCTCGGTGTTACATGTTTGGTGAGAGGACCGTCGTCATCGTGCGATGATGTCGGTCACCGCTCCCTCTTTCTCGGCCTTACAGTGGCCAAGACGCTCGCTCGCAAGACGTGCTACAGCAACCGTTTGGTGAGTCAGGCAAGCGGCTGCGGTCCCGGCGGGCGATCCTAGGAAATGCGAGACGCAAACCCAAGTTTCGGAGCGCTCGGCCAATTTAGCCTGCCCACGTGAAAGGAAGAAGTTCGAAGGTTGAAGTGAACCTAGTGACGAACTTGGTGGCGGATGCTTCGGGGACCCTTGCCCTTCTCTGAGGCTTCGCTTTGGCCGACGAGTCCTTTGGGTGAGTCGGATTGACATAAGCGCGGGGCTCGCTGGCTGCTTTTATTTCTCCCAACAACAATTGAAACTTGACCTTCTTTCCTACACACATTTCCATCTCTCTATCACAACCTCACTCTCCACACTCATAACACATCATGTCTAGCTCTCTCGATCAGCTCAAGGCCACTGGCACCGTATGTTCCGAGCTCACTAAACTCCCTTGGAGGGGTCAAATGCCGACACATTGCTAACGCGCTCACCAGGTTGTTGTCTGCGACTCCGGTGACTTTGCTACCATTGACAAGTACAAGCCTCAGGATGCCACCACCAACCCTTCCTTGATCCTGGCAGCCTCTAAGAAGGCCGAGTATGCCAAGCTTATTGACAACGCTGTCAAGTACGGAAAGGACCACGCCGATGGCAAGGATATTGACGCTCAGGTCGACGCTGTCCTCGACGCTCTCCTCGTCCAGTTCGGTAAGGAGATCCTCCAGATCGTTCCCGGCAAGGTCTCCACCGAGGTCGATGCCAGATTCTCTTTCGACACTGAGGCCTCCGTCAAGAAGGCTCTCCGTATCATCGAGGTATGTTCCACCATTGCGCAAACCACCGCTCGAGCTTGACTGACACCCAACAGCTCTACAAGGAGGCCGGTATCTCCAAGGACCGCATCCTCATCAAGATTGCCTCCACCTACGAGGGTATCAAGGCTGCCCACATCTTGCAGTCCAAGTACGACATCAACACCAACTTGACCTTGATGTTCTCTCCTGTCCAGGCCATTGCTGCCGCTGAGGCTGGTGCTTTCCTTATCTCTCCCTTCGTTGGCCGTATCCTTGACTGGTACAAGGCCAACCACAAGAAGGAGTACAAGAAGGAGGAGGACCCCGGTGTCAAGTCCGTTGTCGAGATCTACAACTACTACAAGAAGTTCGGCTACAAGACCATCGTCATGGGCGCTTCGTTCAGAAACGTTGGTGAGATCACTGAGCTCGCCGGTTGCGATTACCTTACTATCTCCGTAAGTTGTTGCAAAAATTGTGCACCTGCATCCCTCACTAACACCATCCACAGCCCAACCTCCTCGAGGAGATGTACAACAGCAAGGACGAGGTTCCCCAGAAGCTCAACGCCGACTCCGCCAGCAAGCTCGACCTCGAGAAGAAGTCGTACCTTAACGACGAGCCTCTGTTCCGTTTCGACTTCAACGAGGACCCCATGGCCGTCCACAAGCTCAGCGAGGGTATCAGCAAGTTCGCTGCTGACGCCGTCACTCTTAAGGATATCCTCAAGGAGAAGCTCCAGAAGGCTTAAATCTCTTGACACGATGATGCTTAGGACGGGGATGTGCATATGATGACTGCTGCGACATGACTTTTTCTTTTCACGTACAACACAAAATTAAAATACCCCTGTTGTCGTTCTTACCAACTCAGAGTTCGTTTTATCTACTGTGATGCGTTGCAGACTTCTCTTCCTTTACGAACATCGTTCATTAATTATTCAGCAACATTTCTCTCAAAAAAAATTCCACATGTTTTGTTTGGCCTGACGTACCTGCCCACTATCATCAGCACTCAGAAGCCGAGCGAAACGTGGCGAACCACGACGGAGTTAAGAGCGGAAACAGCGATGGGGCTCCTTCCCTCCCGTGCGCTAAAGTTTGTCACTTCTACTGTCCTGCTGAAGCAACTGTCCATGAAACGATGGTCGAGAGACAAGATGCTCAAAGCAGGACTGCGACATGTATGGAACAAACTACATAGCATTCTCTCTCTAGACTAGGAATTGTCGCAAAAGACAATCGTTCGATTCCACGGCTGCATGAGTGACAAACTTGGGGGTCGGGAGCTCCGGTCGCTGACGAAAGTATGCCGAAGAGGGGCGGGGCTCTTGGCATTCATTAACACTTCGAGCACGTCTTCAAGCTATCTCCAACCTCCATCCTCACCTCTAAGACAAACCCAAAAAGCACAGCTCTAAATCAACCAAAATGGTCAAAGCAGGTATGTGGACACCTCAGGAGGAACTGCGGCTCGAGACCGGATCTATGTCGAGCTGGAAAGAGCCAAAGTGGGGTCGGACAAGGGCGATGAGCAGGTTCCACGCACATCCTGTCCACCAAGGTATCCTTGGTAGCCAACGGTTATCCAATGGCATCAAAGGCGGCTATGTGATATCCAACACTAGCTCTGTGCTTCTCCTACCTTGCTCTTGATGGTCAGCGGCTCTAACAGATCCGGAGTTGGGACTCGTTCGCGGCTCGAAAGGTGCAGTCGTCAACAGCAGCTAACGACCTGACTTACAGTTGCCGTCCTCCGTGGAGACTCCAAGGTCTCCGGTACCGTTACCTTCGAGCAGGCCTCTGAGGGTGCCGACACCACCATCTCATGGGACATCACCGGCCACGATGCCAACGCCGAGCGTGGTATGCACGTTCACGCCTTCGGTGACAACACCAACGGCTGCACCTCCGCTGGTCCCCACTGTGAGTCTTCTCACTCGACACGAACAACTTAAGATAGACATACTCATGTATGGGCAGTCAACCCCCACGGCAAGACCCACGGTGCCCCCGAAGATGACGAGCGCCACGTTGGTGACTTGGGCAACTTCAAGACCGATGGCCAGGGTAACGCTAAGGGCTCTGTCACCGACAAGCTCATCAAGCTGATCGGCCCCGAGAGCGTCCTTGGCCGCACCATCGTCGTCCACGCTGGCACTGACGACCTCGGCAAGGGTGGCCACGAGGAGAGCAAGAAGACCGGTAACGCTGGTCCCCGTCCTGCTTGCGGTAAGTCTTTCATAAAGAGTTTTGTCTCAATGCGGTTACTAACACGATACCCAGGTGTCATTGGTATCGCCTCGTAAGCTGTTCGTTTATAATGAGGAATGAGTAGTAGTATTGGAATGGCTGTGTTGATTGACGCCGTAAATTGTACAGTTGATGATTAAATCGAAGAAACAACGATTTTGAAGTCCTTTATTACTTTCATATCCCGAGTGCACAATGATTATGTCTCGAGTTGCACAGCTCTCGTGGCGGCAATGCACATGCTTCTTGCCGTTTGATGGTTTAACGTGTTTGCTGTGCGTACATGAAGTTCTGCAACAAGCATGTTCGTATCTTTGGAAACACGCGATCATTTCCAACAATCCTTCCTCTGAACTTGGACGCAGTCTTCAACTTAGCTTCGGCCTGATGAATCGAACAGGAGGGAAGAGCAGAGACTCGTTATGGTGGGCTTCATTAGCGCACTGACGCTAGGAGCTCACCCCACATCGACAAGTGGTCTCTATGTTTCTCGACCTCCTTGAACCCTTGGAGCTTCTGTATCAAGTGCTTTTTGTTTCCAAGAGCAATTGCTTCATCTTGAACGAGCATCCTTCTATCCGACTCGACTCTTATATACGGCATTGACGATATACTGGATTGCGTTTTGCAGCTGCAATCGACCCACTGGTGAGCACGAGACCCTTTCGAAGCCCTGGCCACGAGTCCACACAACCCACGACCCCTCCTACACTCGCCACCAATCCCTTGCAACCAACAGCAATTGACCAATTCTCTCAGCATACCGTACCTTCCACCTCGCAATCTACTGTCACGCATCCAATCATGGCTCTTATGGAGGCTAAGGTCAAGAGCGTGCTCTCTGGCGACACTCTCGTCCTGCACAACATCAAGAACCCTTCTCAAGAACGCACCCTGAGCTTGGCCTTTGTCAGTGCTCCTAGGATACGCAGAGAAGGTGATGAGCCCGGCGCCTTCGAGTCCAGAGACTTTGTCCGCAAGCTCTGTGTCGGCAAGGTTGTGAGATTCAGTGTTCTTTACAATGTTCCTACGCCTTCACCTCGCGATTACGGTGTCATCATCCTGCAAAGCGGCAAGCACCTTCTCGATCTCGTCGTTCGTGAAGGTCTGGTCAAGCTGAGAGATGACGCTGGCAAAAAGGAGGATACACCACAGGGCACAGAGTTGCTCGAGAGATTGCAAGCTCTCGAGAGCCATGCCAAGGTCGACGAGAAGGGCCTCTGGAACCCCAACCCACAACGTATTGATAACGTCCACGACTTGTCAGACCCAAGAGCCTTCTCCGAAGCTTACAAGGGTCAGCCCATTGACGCCATCGTCGAGCGTGTCCTGAGTGCAGACCGTCTCATCTGTCGCCTGTTGGTCCAGCCCACCAAGCACACGCAAACCATTGTCTTGCTTGCCGGCGTACGCGCCCCTGCCACCAAACGAATCAACCCATCCGATCAATCAGAGCAACCCGCAGAGCCTTTTGGTACCGAAGCGCACCGCTTCGTCGAGGAGAGACTACTGCAACGTGGTGTCCAGGTCCGCATTCTCGGCGTCTCACCCAACAACCTTCTGGTCGGAGAAGTCAGACATCCCATGGGCAGCATTGCCGAGTTCCTTCTCAAGGCTGGACTTGCCCGCTGCACCGATCACCACTCGACATGGCTCGGTCCGGAGATGGCCAAGTTGAGACAAGCCGAACGTCATGCCCGCGATAACAAATTGGGCCTGTTCGAGGGCCACGTTTCGCAAAGGTCGGCCGGTACAGGCCAGATCGAAGCCACTGTCAGCCGCGTCTTCTCTGCCGATACTCTTTACCTTCGCAACAAGGCCGGCGCTGAGAAGCGTGTTAACCTCAGCAGTGTTCGCCAGCCCAAGCCTTCGGATCCCAAGCAATCTCCTTTCGGTGCCGAGGCCAAGGAGTTCCTGCGTAAGCGTCTGATTGGAAAGCACGTCAAGGTCACCATTGATGGCAAGAGACCCGCTACCGAAGGCTTCGATGAACGCGAGATGGCCACTGTCACTCTCAACGACGAGAACGTGGGTCTTTCGCTCGTTGAACAGGGATACGCCTCGGTCATTAGACACCGTATGGACGACACTGACCGTTCGCCCATCTACGACGAGCTCCTTGCCGCCGAAGAGGCTGCCCAGACTGCGGGCAAGGGTATGTGGAACCCTAAGCCTCCCAAGAAGACCGAATACGTCGACTACAGCGCATCCGTCGACCAAGCCAAGCGTCAGCTCACCCTCCTGTCTCGCCAAAGAAAGGTACCCGCTGTTGTTGACTTTGTCAAGAGCGGAAGCAGATTCACTGTTTTGGTGCCTCGTGAGAATGCCAAACTTACCTTCGTCCTTTCCGGTATCACCGCACCTCGTTCGGCTCGCAACCCTACCGAGAAGGGCGAGCCCTTTGGTCAGGAGGCACACGAATTTGCCAACCGCAGATGCCAACAACGTGATGTCGAGATCGACGTCGAGGGTACCGACAAGGTTGGAGGCTTCATCGGCCAACTGTACATCAACCGTGAGAGCTTCGCTAAGCTGCTTGTTGAGGAAGGTCTGGCTTCGGTCCACGCCTACAGCGCAGAGAAGTCGGGCAATGCCGGCGAGCTCTTTGCTGCTGAGCAAAGAGCCAAGGAGGCCAGACGTGGCATGTGGCACGACTGGGACCCTTCGAAGGAGATTGCTGAGGAAGGCGAAGAGTATGACGCCTCTGCTGGTGCTGTTGGCCTGAACGGTGATGCTCAAGTCGAGCGCCGCAAGGACTACCGTGATGTCGTTGTCACTAACATTGACCCGACCAATGGACGTATCAAGATCCAAGAGATTGGAACTGGTACCGCAGCCCGTAAGTCCTTGTCCATTTCTTGTGTTGCGAAACGCTTGCTAACAAACACTCAGTGACCGATCTCATGAACCTTTTCCGCAACTTCCACATCTCATCCTCCGCCAACAAGCCTCTCGAACAAGCCCCCAAGGCCGGCGACTTTGTATCAGCAAGATTCAGTGAAGACAATGAGTGGTACCGCGCCCGCATCCGCCGCAACGATCGCGAAAATAAGACCGCAGAAGTCGTCTTCATCGACTACGGCAACAGCGAAACAATCCCCTGGTCGCAGCTCCGCCAACTCGACCAAGGCCGCTTCGGCATCCAAAAACTCCGCGCTCAAGCCCTCGACGCCGCCTTCTCCTTCCTCCAATTCCCCACCGCCCCTGAATACCTCCGCGAAGCCGTCAACATCATCAGTGACTCTACTGCCGACCGCCAACTCGTTGCAAACGTCGACTACATTGACTCTCGCGAGGGTACCCTTTACGTCACACTATTCGATCCTAAGCAGAGTGATAGCTTGAACGAGAGCGTCAATGCTGATCTCGTATCTGAAGGTTTCGCCATGGTCCCCAAGAAGCTCAAGACTTGGGAGCGCGCCGCTGGAGACATCCTTGCTGATTTGCAAGAGCGTGAGGCCGAGGCCAAGGAGAACAGACGTGGTCAGTGGGAGTATGGAGATCCCACCGAGGATTAAGCTCCTCTTTTTTCGAACTGTTTCATCATCCACCTTGCTTTACTTCTGGTTTGATGCATTAGGATGCTCGGATCAAAAGGCATCCCCAGTGTTTTACTTCTTTTTGATTATGAGAAATATAGGATAGCTAAAAGGAACAGAAAAGCAAGGCATAGCATCATTTTTGTTTTTCATTCAGACACATGATAGGAAATGAACAAGTTGTCATGAATTTGTTTTACTCGAATGTCTTTAGACCGATCAAATGACATGGGCTTCCAAATGAATGTGTTTACTTTTAGATGTTACTTCTGGCCATGAGACTGGCCAAGATTCCAATGGTGTTTCTTTTTTGTAGTCTTAGAGGCTCTTTCTCTCTGACGTCTCCAAAATGATTGCTCAATTGCTACCTTTCTATATCCTCGAATCTGATGATTTACGAGGTGATGTTGTAACCAATGCCCAAGCCGACAGGGCAGTTGGGGACATTGGCCTGCCATTCAGGAGCCATCTTTGCGTAAGCGGGCAAGTACGAGTTGGTAGTGAAGTTCTGTTTCGAAATGGTCAGTTATCGAATCCGTTCATGTTCAAAACGACGGAGAAAACTTACCTTAGGTAAGTAGTAGGTAACTTCCTCATCAGTGTAATCTCCACCCAACCCATTCAAGGCCTTTACAACACTACCAGCGACATAATCCAAAAAGATCAGGTCGACCGTGGCATTAGCGGCCAAAGTGCCATTGGCAGGAAGACTGCCATTTGCTTGGAAAAAGTTAGGGACGGAGTAGTAGGGGATCTTGGAGTGAATGGTGTCATCGCCGTCGCTGCCGAAGTCGTCGGTGGTGACATAGCCGGGTGTGGTGGTGGTTTGACGTCTGATGATGCGGCCGCCCGGGTAAGAACGCTTGGTGATGAGATTGTCGCGGGTCACAGGAGGGTCGATGCAGCTATCGAGCGAGGGGTTCATTTGGGTGAAACCGAATGATTCTGTGGAAAGGTCTCGTTTGGATGGATAGTCTCCACTTTCGAGAGCTGCGAGCACTTGACTAGCGAGGTGGTAAGGCACGTCGGGGAGATAGTTAAAGGCATCCGTGAACGGTGAAACGACTGTTACGTAGTTAGTGGATAAGTTGACGATGATGGGTATGTATGGCTGCTTACTGAAGCTGGAGTCGTAGTCGAATGCTCCCTCGGCAAGATCAAATCTGATGTGGCCTGTGGATTTCCGTCAGCACCGCTACGTTTCATACAGATCGTCTCCAACATACCACTGTTGGTAATAATGAGACGAGGCTTGCTGGCACGCTCCTCTGTGATGATGGTAGCGGAAAGAGCTGTGGCGAGCAGAGAGTAGATTGAGCCTTCAGACATGAATGGTGCGCAGCTAAGGCACCAAGTCTGAGGTGCACAGCCGTAAATGCTAGTCAGGTTCAGCTCCTTGCGAGTGGCTGTGATATTTTCCGTCACAGCAAGACCCTTGGTGGTGTCGAAAGCCTTGGTCTGACTGCCTTCGGCGTGGTACTCGAATGTCATGCGGTTCCAGTCGAGATAGCGGCGGAAGAATGTCATGTTGGAAGAGCCTGTAGAAGACGCAATGCTTGCAGAAGCTGAAGCAGTGCTCACCTTCTTGGCTTTCATAGTCGGGTTTGGCACACCCTTGGGGTTGACCTTACCACGGTAGTGGCTTGATTCGATACCGCTCATAGACAAAAAGCCCAAAGTCTCGCAGTATCTTCCGCTTTCCATGCCAACAGACTTATCATCATAGATTGCAAAGTCGCGGATGTGAGTGTGGCCACCGAACATTTGAATAGGAGTTTCTGGTTTGATAGCACGAATGGCCTCGTAAACGGTCTGCAGGGTGTTGCTACTACTCTTGCGGCTGACAGGGTTATGGCCGATCACCAAGAAAGCATCGACGTTCTTGTGATTGACGGCGTTCAAGAACCAAGATTCCTTGACCATGTCGGCAGCCTTGGTGATAACCGAGGCATTCGAGTTACCAGTAAAGTCAAACAGCACACCGAATGCCATGATTCTGAGGCCTACTCAAGAGTGTTAGTAGGTACTAGTGGTTGATGGACATACTACCGACCTTTCTTGGTGGTGAAGTATCTGTACTTCTTGCCAATGTACTCGAGCTCGCCAGTGCTTGGGTTTCTGATTTGAACATTGCTGGTCAAGTATCTCTCGCCATAGGACTTTGCAAACTGGTTGAATGTTTCGTAGGCAATCTCAGAGACATAGAGCTCGTGGTTTCCAATAGTCAACAAGTCGTAGTCCAACTGCTCGAAGATGGGGTTAGACAGTTCACCGTTAACACCGCCGTAACTGGCGACTCCGGTAGCATCACTAAGACCTGCACCATCGTGAAGATCCTGGATCTGATCAGCATAACTCGCAAAAGCTCTCGTTACAACTCACACCGGTGTCGACCACCAGAAGGTCAACATCTAGGTCTCGTGCCTTCTGTCTCATTTGCTTGACGAAAGAGACATAATCTCCCCAATCAGCGCCGTAATTCTGCTCTCTGATATGTCCTTCAAGCCAGCCTTTGATTTCGGTCAGTACTGTCAACAAGCATGATGGAAATTGAGATCAATTACCGTGTGTATCTGTCGTGTGAAGTACGTTAAGCTGACCCCAGGCTAGTGGTCCTCGAGGAGCGACAGTAGCGTTCTGAGCGTCGGGCTGCATACGACGAACATGTCTTGTCATGACAACATCTTGCTCAGGATGCTCGCAGCTCTCACAAGCGAAGACAGGAGTGGCCAATGCCAGAAGGGCAGAGGCCCAGGCGCTGTTTGTAACGCGCATATCAAAAAATGAATGAATGAGGTGCTACCAATGAGAGGAATATTTTAGAAGTGGTAAAATGCAAAATAAATAGTGCTTAGCTCACAGCAATGCTTATCAGGATTCAAGCGCGTTTGCCCTATCAAACAAGCACTGAAAGAGAAGGAACTGATTGCTTAAAAGCCCACCTACCTGCAGGTCCCTATCAACCTTTTTAAAGAGCAAGGTCGCTCCTCTCCGACGTGCTTTTTGACCCTTTTGCACAGACTCAATTTGCAAGCGACGGCTGCTATATGACGGGGATCGCCTCTTTGCTTATCGTCGACCATTGATAAACCCACGTGCCTGCATACAGTGAAGAGCGAGGGGGGCCGGAGTTGATGACAAGCATGTTTCTTTACGGGCCGCCGCATGTGAAGCTTCCTTCCTTGTCGGGACTAGCCGCCGATGTCGACGTCGAGCCCTCTCTCGTCTGCCCTCCAGGGTCCCTGTACTACGTATCAAAAAACAAGATGTTTTTGATGATCAGGTAAATGTCCACTGAGAGTGGCACCTTGATTTGCTCTCTTCGGACCATCGTATAAACATCAAAATCATTATGCATTTTGATGGATGTTTGATCAGGTGTATTGGCAGGCTGGGAGAGCTCAATTTCAACATGCTCCTTGTGCCCCTGGTTACTCCTCTTCCAACTTCTTGCCCCATCTCTTCCTCCCACTAGGGTCTCTGTTCTAGCCGTCAAAAGGCAAGGTGTTTTTGAGAATCAGGTAAATGTCCACTGAGAGCGACACCTTGATTTGATCTCTTTGGACCCCCGTATAAACATCAAAATCATTGTGCATTTTGATGGATGTTTTGTCGGGTGTGTTGGCGGGCTGGGAGAGCACAATTCTAACATGCTCCTTGTGCCCCTGGTTACTCCTCTTTCAAGTTCGAGCCCTCTCTCCTCTACCCTCTAGGGTCTCTGTTCTAGCTGTCAAAAGGCAAGATGTTTTTGATGGTTAGGTGAATGTCCGTTGAGAGCGAGCGTGCGTGTCCATCGGAGCATCGTCGTAAGTCATTTTTACTATCATTCACTGCCATCTCCTTTTCACCGTCTCTCTTCGTTGGTATCTCATCTTCCGTCACTCCCGCCGCCGCTCGCGCGCAAACACGTACGCGCAGCTTCATCGGAGCACAGGTCCTTCACTATCCTTCACTGTTATCTCTCTTTTAATTTTGCTTCCTGTCCTCCAACGCCGTACATCTCGTCACTGCCGCCGCCACTCGCGCGCAATCACAGACGTACGGCTTCATCGGAGCATCACCGTAAGTCACTCTTACTTATCCTCTTCCATCTCAGTCATACAACACTGCTTGGCCTTACGAAGTATACATACTTATATTGCCTCTTTTCTTAGTCTTACGATCTCTCTACGTCAACATCCCATCCAACAATACCAAGATGTCTTATCAAGTCGAGGTCCCAACCGCCGACACTATCGTCGTAGTGTCGACTGATCGCAAATACAAGCTGCATTCCGCCCAGCTCGTCCAGTGTAGCAGCAGATTCGCCGAGATGCTCCAGACCGCCGGACCTAACCTCTCTCGTGAAGGACTAAAGCAGGGCACTCGTTACATGCTCTGTCTTCAAGACTTCGATGAGACTAGCACCAGACCCATCAAGCCTGTCTTTAGACGTATCCCTATCGATAAGGATGGCAAGCCTACCAAGAAAGTCACCATGATGCATGAGGGCGACAAAGGCTACCGCTTTCGACCCAGCCTCTTCTCCGACTATGACAGACTGCTTCGGAGTTTCGCTAACCAGCCCATCGTCTTGAACGACAAGAGCATCGAGACTGTGCTTCCTGACGCTATGGGCCTCATTGAGGTTGCTGAATACCTTGGCTCTGTAAGTCTTATACAATTCCCTACTATACTCGGTCATACTGACTTTCACGGCAGATTCCCATGGTCGCAAAGGTCATCGAAAACTACCTCCTCGCTAGAGGTCAAGACTTCTTCAAGGCCATCTCTATCGACCCTATCATCTGGATCGATGTCGCCTACCGCATCGAGTCGAAGGTCATGTTCAAGGAAGCCCTCATCCACCTGGTCGGCAAGTACAACCTTCTACTCAGCACACCTCCCAGCGCTGCTATCCTGAGAAGAAACCCCAAAGCCCGCTCTATGCTTGACCAGCTTAACGTGGAGCTCCGTGACCTTGTCGAGAGCAAGCACGAGATCATCAAGAAGCAGTGCCAGCAGATTGAGGTTGCTATCAGCACCCACTACCCCTCCGGTCTGCAGAAGTCGGAAGTCACCGGTCGCGCCGACCGTGACGGCATTGGTAGACAAGAGTACGGACGCGACGTCTTCAGCTGGATCGGAGTCGCTCTCTATCGCCACTGGTGGGGACAAACTCTCGCCAACGTGAGTCTTGTCCTTTTTCCTTCTTCCCCATGCCCACATCACTAACACATTACAGGATGGTACCCACAACAACCAGTTCGGCGGTCAAGACATCTACGCCCGTCTTCACAAGGGCGGTTCGGCCTATCTCACTCGTGAGCTCACTGCCGGCTTCAACACTCACTTCCCCATGAGCGTCAAGGGTAAGAGCGTGCTCGCCAACAACCTTGACATCATCAAGGTCGGTGTCTCTGCTATCGTTGCACCTCTGATGGTCAACGAGAGTCAGCTTGATATCGCCAGCTCTCCCATCAAGTGGCTCACCTGCACCAAGGTCATGGGCGCTGACTACCTCTGGGAGCCCAAACCTGAGCCCGAGCTTGAACCTGAGGTTGAGCCTGAGGTTGAGTCGTACAGTGGCAAGGGCAAGAGACGTGCCGAGGAGGCCTTTGACGACGAAGACGAGGAAGCCGAGGAGGCTGACGATGAGGAGGACGAGGAGACTTGAGCTCGTTGACAAATTCCGGATCCGGTGGATGATTGCTTTCGCCGTCCAATCACGTTCCGAACGACATGACAAATCGACTGGATCGATGCTCATGCGAAACGAGAAACGACTACTCGATGGAAATTGGCAGAGGATAGACTTACAATGCTTGCTAAATTGCAGAGACGTGCTTGACGTCAAGCTTGCATTTTCAGATGGAAACAACTCGGTACATTTTAAAAGTCAGCATCACTGATTCCATTCCCCCATAATCTTAACCTTCGCCGTCATCACCGTGACCTCATGACCTGTTTATCTTTTGTTAAATTGAATTGATGATGTGTTCGAGCTTCAAGCATGTGCACAAGATCGGGGCACACAAGGTAGAAAATAGAAAATAGCCTCTGGCTGGTATATTTTGCATTCGTAAAAGGACAATTGTTGGAAGAGGGAAAAGCCAATTGATATGCCCAAGACTCCGGTTGAAAATAGGATTCCCTGTATCGGTTGGTCGGGGTGGTGTAGTAACGGCTGCAGTGCTCGTATGTACAAGTATCGGATGGGTTGGCGCGGGTGATGGAAAGGTCGGATATGTGAGGGTTTGGCGAGTGATTTAGTCTTCGTAGCCGGAAGGGATGTTGCGAGGGCCCTTGGGTACTGAAGAGGGTATGTTAGCTGTGGTGTCTGATGCGCGATTGATCGAGAAGCTGGCTCCGGGTGCTGAGGCGGATGGAACGAAGAGATACAGCGGAGAGAGACTCACTCGGGTAGGTCAAGGGGATCTGAGGACGAGGACCGTCACCGAAGCGGGCGCGGATGGGAGGGACGACGAGGGCCATGACGGGACCGACGCTGCCGACGACGATGGACCAGAAGATGGCGGGCTTGTTGCGGGCAGCCCACTTGACGTAGAGACCAGGGGTCGACCAGAATTGTACGGGAGCCATTGTGTGTGATGGTTGTGTGGAATTAGTGGTATACAAATCGTCGTCAATTGCTTGCTTCAGCGGCCTTCGCATTGGCTGATGCTCTCGCCGGCGCTGGGTGGTCATTGCGCGCGCGACTTGCATGGAGGGTCTTGGCAGCGGCAGCTCTCCGCATCGCATTGCGCGTTTACGGAGGACAGCTGGAGCTTCGTCTGAGAGTTGGTTACGCTGTTAGTTCTTGCTTCTTGATAATCAATTGAGACAAGCAAAGATGAAGAGCTTCCTGTCTTTGTTGCTGCTGGGCCTCATCAGCCTGGTCCAGGCATTGAGCTCCACAGGCAACCGTCTGCTGGTCGTACTCGAGGAAGCCTCGGACAAGTCAAAGTACTCGTCCTTCTTTGGCGACCTGGAATGTGAGTTGGGTCTTGATATATCTTTTGCTATGAAGAGCTAGGCTGATTGATTCAAAACAAGCCCGTGGATACAGTGTCACATATGAATCGCCAAAGTCAAGCGGCCTCTCGCTGTTCAAGCACGGCAACCTCGCCTACGACCATCTCGTGCTCCTGCCTCCCAAGTCAAAGGGCTTCGGTCCTCAGTTGACTCCCAACATCCTGGTCGACTATGTTAACAACAATGGCAACGTTCTGCTCGCCCTCTCTGCCGATCAGCCCATCCCTGCTGCCGTTGCTTCCCTCCTTCTCGAGTTCGATGTCACTCTTCCTCCGGAGCGTAGTGCGCTCGTTGTTGACCACATCAACTACGACACCAAGTCGGCTGCCGACAAGCACGATGTTCTGCTTATCCCCGCTCCCAAGTCCTTGAAACCTGGTGTCAAGAACTACTTCGGCGTTGACGGAACCCTCGCTGTCCCTCGCGCCGTCGGTCAGCTTCTCGGAAATGCTAGCCCTCTGCTCGCCCCTATCCTTCGTGCCCCCGAGACTGCCTACTCATACAACCCCAAGGAGGAGGAGGCCCTCGAGGATGTCTTTGCTTCTGGCGCCCAGCTGTCGCTCATCTCGACTTTCCAGGCCAGAAACTCGGCTCGCTTCACCGTTCTCGGTTCCGCCGAGATGCTGCAGGACACTTGGTTCAACGCACAGGTCAAGGCTCCCAAAGCTACTCAGGCTACCAGTACCGCCAACAAGGCCTTCGCTGAGAAGCTATCCGCCTGGACTTTCCAGGAAATTGGTGTTCTTAAGGTTGGCAAGGTCCAGCACTACCTCAACGAGGGCAAGGTCAAGGACTCTACCAACTTGAGCGTCTCTGAGTTCCCTGAAATCAACCCCGTCATGTATAGAATCAAGAACGATGTCGTAAGTTGAATATTGTGCTGCACAGCTATGCTTCATCGCTAATCATCTCGCAGCACTACTCGATCGAACTGTCCGAGTATGACGGTGACCGTCTGGTTCCTTTCGTTCCTTCGTCTGAAGACTCCCTCCAGCTTGAATTCAGCATGCTGTCTCCTTTCCACCGCCTGGCTCTGAAGCCCACTTCGCGCACTGCCAACAGCACCATTTTCAGCACTACCTTCACCGTGCCCGACCAGCATGGTATCTTCAACTTCATCGTCAACTACAAGCGTCCTTTCTTGAGCAACGTCTACGAGAAGCGCACTGTCACTGTCCGCCACTTTGCTCACGATGAGTGGCCACGCAGTTTCGTCATCAGTGGCGCTTACCCCTGGATCGCTGGTATCGGCGTTACGGCCACTGGCTGGCTGATCTTCGTCGCTGTTTGGCTCTACAGCAAGCCTGATGAGTCCAAGGCCAAGAAGACGCAATAGTTGCGCATCTCTGTACGCTTAGAATATCTATCTAGATGAGAAAAGTGATTTCCTTTATTTCAAAACCGCTTCCATTTCGGACTTGCATTAATACTTCGTTCGGAGTCTTTCATCGAATCTTTTGAAGCTTGTTAAACTTGATTGATCACAATGATAAAAGATCATACTTGAGGGGTTGAGTTTGCTATTGCATTCGTGGTCTGGACTGCGGCAGCTTTCCGCGGACTCGCAGCCAACGTCATCACCAGTCAGCCATCATAACCATCTCATTAGAAATCGGTCTCCCAGACCACAATATATTGCTTTGATCTTTACATCACGAAGTTCTGACATCTCCAAAAAGGTGAGCAGAGAACAGTTGCTTCGCGCACATCATGCTGACTCATCTTAGAGCACTTCTCTTATTGACGGCCATTCCATTTTTGGTTTACTACTTGTCCGAGTCTATGCTCAGTCGCTTTGCGCGGACACCCTTCATCCCAAATATCCTGTCCCATTCTGGCCTCAGAACAATGGCTACGAATATATCAAAGTCAGTTCATGCTGGGCCCGAGGACAGTTGGCATGGTATAATTGACAAGTCACCCAACAACCCCTTCCAGCCCGAGAAGGGACGCTACCATATGTATATCGGCCTCTTCTGTCCTTTTGCTCACCGAGCCAATCTGGCACGTCACCTCAAGGGTCTGCAAGATATCATCGATATCAGTATTGTCAAGCCATACCCAAAGGGCAACGACAAGGGTTGGCCTGGCTGGCAGTTTCCTGAATCAGATGACGAGTACCCGAATGCCACTGTCGACAAGCTTTTTGGGTCTAAATATCTGCATGAGGTCTACTTCAAGGCAGACCAGGACTACAAAGGCCGCTACTCGGTGCCTCTGCTGTGGGACAAGAAGACAAACACAGCAGTCAATAACGTACGACAACTCAACATTTCCATCATCAGCTTTACTGACATTTTAGATAGGAATCTGCAGAGCTCTTGCGCTGGCTTCAGGAAGCATTCAATGATATCATCCCTCCCGAGAAGGCTCAGTTGACTCTGTATCCTGAGCACTTGCGCGAGAGAATAGACAAGATCGCCGAGTGGATGGCTTCAGACCTTAATACCGGAGTCTACAAGGCTGGCTTTGCACCTGACCAAGAAACTTACAACACGAACATCCCGCCTGTATTCGGTGCTCTGAACAAGCTCGAGAAGCTGCTGCATGATGGCAAAGGTCCGTATGTGCTTGGCAAGGAGATGACAGAGCTGGATGTTCGACTCTACGCCACTTTGATTCGCTTCGATACTGTCTATGTGCAGCATTTCGTAGGTTGCCTCTCACTCGTCTGGTAACAAAGGTACTGACCCGTGGTAGAAATGCAATCTTGGTACCATACGCCATGATTACCCTGTGCTGAACAATTGGCTCAAGGGCATGTACTGGAACCACGAAGAGTTCAAAAATACAACTGACTTCAAGCATATTAAAGAGAATGTAAGTCGATGAATTGTTTTGGCGCGGAGACCATACCCTGACCAAGACAACAGTACACTAAGAGTCATGCGGACATTAATCCTAAGGCGATCACTCCTCTTGGACCATGGCCGCACATTGAGAAAGGCTATGAAGAGGATTGGAGCAAGCTTTCACCTGGAAGTATTGACATGCCGGAAGTTCTAGAGCACGAAAAGACTTTGCATGTGTGAGATGGGGAACGAAAATGCTACAATCCGCTCAGTGAAGTGGTGAGATATTCGGGAAGTCAGAGAGTACAGCAAGACATCCTGAAAATGCACAATGTTGGTTAGACATGAACCGCACTAATATGTGTCGACCATGTGTATGGACTCAAGACCTTAATGATATGCGGCTGAGGCCTATATGAGCACAACATATGACATGTGATGTAAAAGTGTTTGATGCATCATGCCGGTCAAAATGTCGAAGTCAAAGGTGTGACCCTGTGAAGAATTGATGAAAACCTGACACAAATCTTGACCCATGTCTGAAGTGCCAAAACTCTTCGTTCACCTGCAAACGTTCGACCAACCATCGCCGAGCAAACGAAAGCATTCAATAATCAAAGTTCAAGGACATAAACACATCTCACCAAACCATTCGCCTTATTTCCAGAATCAACACAATTCATGGTCACAACATTGCCACGACATTAAACAAAAACGAGCTCATCGCCAACCACTTCACCCACAACAGCCACCACGATGCAGAACTTTGCCATCGAGGTGCCGGGTGAAGCTAATCCTTTAACCGAGAATACTTTGCTCCATGTCCTGAGTGCAGCGGCATCAACAGATCCTCAGCAAGTCCAATCAGGTGCCAAACAACTGGCAAGATGGGAGAAAGCTGCTGGTTTCTACAAACACTTGCAAAGTGTGTTTATTAACAAGTCAATGCCGGTCGAAGTAAGATATCTGGCAATCATTCAATTGAAGAACGGTATTGAGAAATACTGGCGCAAGACTGCCGCGAAGTAAGTCGTTCCTTCTCATCAACCATTCCTTCCTTTGCAAGATGCCAAGAGTGTTTGAGATGCCCGAAGACATTCAAATTTGCTCAGACATACTAACTTGTACCAGTGCCGTCTCACCAGAAGACAGAGCAGTGATCAGATCTCGTCTCCTCGAAAGTGGTCTGGAAGAGTACGATCACCGTCTGGCTCTACAGAACGCACTTGTCATTGCTAAAATTTCTCGTTTTGAATATCCAAACGATTGGTATGATTTGTTCTCCTACATCTATCGCCAAGATACTGACGAGAAGAAGGCCAGATGTTATTAGTACACTGATAATTCTACTACGGAGATCGACACAGCACGACGCTAACCCTATCCACCTCCCTCGCACACTGCTAATTCTTCTTCACATCACGAAAGAGCTCTCCACCGCTCGTCTGCAGAAGTCTAGAGTCGCCCTTCAAGCCGCCACACCGGAGATTGTTCAGGTTCTCGGACAAATTTACCTCGAGAAGGTCCAATCATGGCAAGAGGCTCTCAGCAGCAATGCCGGCGATCAAGCTACAATGCAACAGAACATGGAAGCCAGTCTTCTGGCCATCAAAACTCTGCGAAGACTGTTTGTCGTTGGCTACGAGTTCCCTAACAGAGAGTCAGATGTGCACCAGTTCTGGCAGCTCACCTATGCTCAGGTCGGTGCTTTCATGAACCTTATCTCCTCACAGGCAGCCACCCTTCCCGAAGAACTTGGCGTACCGCTGGAGAAGCATTTGCTGCAACTATCGAAACTACACCTGGAAATGGCCAAAGCACATCCTGCAGCTTTCGTGCTTCTACCAAACTCTCTTGACCTTGTTCGTTCTTACTGGGCTCTGATCAAGCAGTTTGGACAAACCTTTGGTTCTAGTTTGACCTCCGGTGGGTCTACTGGTGATCAGGGCGAGCAAAAGCCATTCCAAGAGAAGGTCTCGCTATCTGGTCTCAAGCTTATACGTGCTTGCATCAAGATGGTGTTCAACCCTGTCCAGTCGTTCAAGTACAAGCACCCACAAGACAAGATCGAGAAGGCAGAGGCTATTGCGGCTGTCAAAGAGCAGTTGCTGACCGAGGTGTTCGTCACAGAAGTCATGGAAGTCGTCGTTACTAAATTCTTCGTCTTTAGACAAGGTGAGCTTCAAGAGTGGGAAGAAGATCCGGAGGAATGGGAACAGAGTCTGGAGGGTGAGAGCGAGGGCTGGGAATACAGTGTTCGACCTTGCGCAGAGAAGCTGTTCTTGGACCTTGCTCTCAACTTCAGAGATTTGTTGACCCAACCGCTGCTCAACGTGTTCTACACTGTCGCGGCCCCTGACAATGAAGACGTCTTGTTCAAGGATTCGGTGTACACAGCCATCGGATTGGCTGCCGCAGTCCTGCAACAACATCTCGACTTCGACTCCTTCCTGTCCAACACAATCGTGGTTGAAGTCCAAAAGCAAAAGCCTGGCTTCAACATCCTCCGTCGCCGCATCGCCATCCTCCTCGGACAGTGGATAACAGTCAAGGTATCAGCAGAAAACAGACCTCTTGTGTACAAGATCTTCCAACACATGCTTGACCCAAGCGACTCCTGCAACGATCAGGTTGTAAGAATCACTGCCGGACGACAATTCAAGAATATAGTAGATGATTGGGAGTTCAGTCCGAAGCAGTTCCTGCCATATGTTCAGACTACGATGACACAGTTGTTGGGCTTGATTGAGGAGGTTGACAACGTAGAGACGAAGATGGCGTTACTCAATACGATCAGTGTCCTGGTCGAGCGACTTGAACATCATGTAAGCATGACTACCATAATGATGGTGAAGATGACACTGATATATACCAGATTGCACCGTATGCTGAGACGATCATCAACATCCTGCCCAACCTATGGGAACAGTCCGGGGACGAGCACCTCATGAAACAAGCCATTCTGACCATTCTCTCCCGCCTCGTTACCTCGATGAAGGCAGCATCGGTACCTTTCCATCACCTCGTCCTACCTATCATCAAGGGCGCAGTCGAGCCTGGTTCGGATACTCAGGTCTACTTGCTCGATGACGCTTTGGACCTCTGGGCTAACATCCTGATCCAAACGCCCGCTCCAGCCTCGCCTGAGTTGCTACAACTAGCACCATACCTTTTCTCAATCTTTGACCTTGGCTCGGAGAACCTCCGCACAGCTCTCGACATCACTTCATCATACTTCCTGCTCGCGCCTTCGGAAATGCTTTCAGATGAGATGCGAAAGCCTTTGGTTGCATCTTTGTCCACGCTTGTTGGCTATGTGAAGGCTGATGCCAGTGGTACAGTGAACAATCTTGTTGAACTTATCATCAGGGCAGCCGAGGGTATTGGAGGTGAAGCCGCTATCAGCACGATTGCTAGCGATCTTGTCGAGTCAAAATTCCTGAACAAGCAACTCGAAGGTCTTCGTGGTAGCTGGGTCGCACATTGCACGACTGGACCGCTGGCCAAGGATCCACTCGTAGACGGCATCGTCGAAACAGACTACTTATCCGTACTCGCCCGTGTTCTCATGGGCTCCGAGACAGTATTCCTACAAGCCGTACAGGCTGCTGCACCATCCATCCCGCTCAGTGATACAGCCACTCAGCCATCTCTGGATGACACGATGAAGTGGCTCCTCGAAGAATGGTTCAGTCATTTTGAGTCCATCGGGGACCCCTCTCGTCGCAAAATCATGTGTCTCGCCATCACAAAACTTCTATCCACCTCACAACCTTTCATCCTCGGCTCTCTTCAATCTCTGATGACCATGTGGACCGATATGGTAAACGAGATTCGGGAGGAAGACGGCCCAATCGACTCTGACACTTTGGTCTACGAGAGCATGGATCAGCTTCGCAACATAGACTCTGATGTCCCTGAAGCCCCTGAAGATGAAAGACGTCGTGCTTTGACGTTTGCTGACCCCGTGCATAACGTGCGTACTACTCAATGGATTAAGCATTATCTGCAGACGGTGATTCAAGCTGCAGGTGGTCAGGAAGCTTTCCAGAATGAGTGGCTGATCAACGTTGACAAGGATGTCATCGCCGCATTCGGCACATTGGGCATTATGTAGAGGAGAAGCATTCGAACCGGACAGGTAGAGAAGAAAAAGCAAGCATCGGAGGAGGAAAGGTAGTATCAAAAGCATGAATGACATATTGGCGCCAAAAGAAAAGGGTTGCTCTCATCACTTCGTCTACTGTAATCAAGAGGACTCAATTCCACGTCAGCTTTTGCCCCTTCCACACGTCCTAATAACACCTGCCACCCAGAACCACGATATCGAATTCCAAACGCAACACTTCCCACACCTTCTCATCATTCTTTCTCTCTCCCTATCACCCAACCACCTTCCCCAAAAGCAACGGCACCATCACCCCAGCATCCCCCTCAAAAAACCAATCCTCCTTCCCCACACAAAGCGCTTGCCTTCCAAACTCAACATTGAACACCGCAATCCTGGCTCCCTTTTCCTTGGCTTTGTCTATGTAATCGGCAGCCGGGCTTACAGTGCACGCGCACCCGATGACAAGCATCAAGTCGATGGTGGGGTGGGCGGAAAACCAAGATTCTATAGTGGAGAGGTGGGAGGGAGGGAGCGGGTCGCCGAAGCGGGTTATGGAGGGGCGGAGGAGGGATGTGCAGAGGGGGCAGGAGGGTGTGGGTGGAGGCGGTTGAGGATGAAGATGCGGATCATGGGAGTTGTGATGGTGGAAATAGTTGCAAGAGGTATTTGTGCAGTGGAGATCTAGCAACGAGCCATGGATTGGTACCAGCAGTTCTGGGGGATGACGAGCTCGTTGTGAGAGATCTTTTTATTAAACCCGTTAGCTTTGAGCATACTGTGCACATTTGTCGCTTAGTCGCGACATAACTCACCATCCACATTCTGCGTAATCGTCAGAAAATCCGGCTTTATCGTCGCCAATCCGGCAAGAGCGAAATGTCCTGCATTAGGCACCGCCGATAATATCTCAGCTTGTCGATGGCGATAGTATTCCCAAACCAACACCGGATCTCTCTCGAACCGACTTTTCGTGGCGAGATCTCGTACTAAATGGCCTTGCCAGGTCGAACCACTGCCTTGGTAGGTGGATATGCCGGAACTTGCAGACAGACCTGCGCCGAGCAGGGCAAGGACTGCTTTGGAGTTTCGAAGATGGTTTACAAAGTCATCGCAGTAATTGTTCCAGGATTCGAGACGGGTTTGGTTTTCCATGATCAATGTCATGCGGAGATGTAAGATGATTTGCCGGGGTGCTTTGCCCGAAGCAAGTGGAGGTATATTTCACGATATAAGCGCCGGGCTGTGCATCCAATGAAACAAGAGTCCTCACGTGCTTCTGCATGTGGTGAGGTCAAAAAGAAAATCGTGAATGCTTCGGTAAACGTTTAGTACGGAATGGTCATCTGCCTAAATCCAGTAACTCCCAAGATGACCGCAGGACAGCAAGGCCTCCTTGCTGAGTTTCCACAGTGCGACCTCGACCACGATCGTTGACGTCTGTTGTTGAGAAGTCAGTGCCACTGCTTTTTCCGAGGTGAATATTGTCCCTGCGAGTCGAGCTTGACTCTTGCTGTGGCGTGGCCCAGCCTCGGCTTATCAACACGGTCGCGTTGTTCCTATAATCGACCGCATCCAGAGGAAGTCTTTCCGGGTAGTCCTTAGCAGCGTATCTATGACCCCACCACGTTCCGAAAAGACCTGATTGATCTCTAGTGCTCAAGGCTGCTTCCGCATTATGCGATACCCATATGCCGACTACTTTGCAGAACGAATCATGAATCTCTTTCAACACCTTGCTCGCACCGTAAGTTTTGCCAGGAACCGCGGCGTGCAGTGGTAAAGCTTCGCAAAACTGGGTCAGATGCTGGAAGAAGATGCCCTTGAAGGTCTGAGAGTCTTGACTGCACGAGCCACTTCGATCGCATAGCTCCTCCAGAACTCCATATTGACCTAATCCAGCCCAGCCGGATGATTTATAGATTGGTAAATTTGACTGTCCTTCCCAGTACCAGCCAGTCGATGCCATGACGCTGCGTATCAGGATATATCCGTCTTCCAGGTAGCTCGAGTTTCCAGTCGCTTCCCATAGTCCGCGTAAGCCAGATAGTATGACTCCTTGGTTGTATGTGTACACCATCTCATTTCGTTCGTCGCATTTCCCTGTGCCGATACTGCCATGGCCGTAACCTTTAATATGATAGCCGTCGACGTACAAGCCCTGAGTGTTCGTCATATTGCTATTGTTCAGCCATTGGTAACCATCGATCGCGGCCTTGAGATACTTAGGGTCATGTGGTCGTCCCGGCATCGAACCCAAAGTCTCCGAATCAGAAGCCGCAAATGGAAAATCGATCGCATCTCCAGGTGAAGAAAGGTACATGGCGACCGAGGCCGAGATAAAGAGTTGATTCGTAATCGTGTTCTTGTACGGCTCGAGTCTTGGGTTCCAGATCATGCCACCTCCGCACAAGTCATTATCCCACCCTCTAGAGGCAAGGTCCCAAAAGAGCCGCGCACGGTGGCTGAACGCAGGGATGAATTGAGTCCCATACCATGAAGGTTGTGTACTGTTGCGATACTCTATCGTTTTGATATTCTCAAGCCAGCCGAGAACGACCCAAAGGATATCGTCATATGCCTCGTTGCGGATGCTGAAAGCATCTTCTCCAAAGTAGTAAGCGGCATTGTGAGAAAAGTACTTGTTGATGATCTTCGAGTAGTGGTCATCTTCAGTCTCGCTGCTAGCTCTGGAAAGGGTTCCTATGGCAGATGAGACGGCAGTATTGACTACAGCACCAGTCCAGTCTATGGCTGAAGGCCATGTGCCGATCCAGAGTTCATAGAATTGAGATTGCATGACTTCCAGGGCATCTATCATATCCCTTAAGACATCCTTTGAACCGGCTTGTTCGTCCAAAGACTCTGTGATCTCTGCGGATCCAGTGTCAACGACTGGCTGCTGTCCAGATATAAGTGATCCTTCCTTCAAACTCCATGGCTGTGACCAGACACCACTAGCATTGGATGCTAGGAGCCATGCTACCACCAGCAGACGTTTTGTTGCCATGGCACGTGCTCGCTTCGTGGTAGATATGATCGAAGATTTCCAGCAATAATCCACACGATCCTACATGCAGGAACGAACAGTCAATATATGCAGGAGAACCAAGATAAGAAGACGATGAGAAGGTGACCAGGGTGGCTGAAGGAGTCGACCGCTATGCCAAGGCGCGGCCTGCCCTCATGATCGCCCTTAGCCGTCGTGCTCTTACCCATGATCGAAAGTTTCAGACGAGTGCATTCGAACAAAGGATTGAGGTACACGACAGCAGATATGACAAGGAGCGCGAGATCAAGAGAGACTGAGCGTGAGCCAGCGAAGTCAGATGTCTTTTACCGATTCGGAAGGCGTGGTCGCATGCTTGCTTCAGCTTGCAGGGTCATGTATGTATAACACTGAGCAAGCATGAGATAACATCAACTTTCCCGAGGCTTCGAAGGTCCGGTACATCGTGGGACTCCGGTAGAAGTCGCTATACACCCGAGTGCACATCCGAAGTCTCGTGTTTTCGAATCGACATTGGTAATAATATCGATGAAGCAGGAGGATGAACAGGTGAGTTATCGGTCGGTATCGGCCACCGGGGTCCAAAAGCCGCAGCCTCGGCAAGTTGGAGCTGTATTCATATGCTTGCCCGATCGCGTTCCCTTGGTATCGTCTGCACTCTTCAGACATACAAACAATGCTCCATTCACGACTGTCATGACCTCTCCAGATTTCGCTGCCGCTCAGGCGCGTGTGATTGCACGTCGCGCAGCCGCAGCACGACCGGCACCGCCGCCGACCCCACCGTCGCTACCTCCCGCGCTCCTGAACCTCCCACCCGGCCTACGCTCACTCGCTTCTACCACGCTTTCTACTTGGACCACGTTCAGACACAATCCTCCCACAGCACCCACTCCGTACTTTCGTGTCGGTCAAGTCGATGCAGAATTGCTTGATGAGGAGCTCTTACAACTACTTCGTGGCCAAGTTGGCGATGCGCTCAAGTATTTTGGCGGTCACATTGCAGATGACTGGTCCTCTGAGATTGGCGCAATCCTAAGAGCTATACTATGGAAGCTCAGCATCTGGGACCGAGGCACGAGTTACGGCGCCAGTCTTCAAGGATTAAAGTACGTTGACGCAAGAACACAACCTTCGAGCATCCATGCAGGTTCTGGGCAAGATCCTACAAAATGGCAGAAAGCTGCATATGGACTCATCACAGTTGGAGGCCGATACTCGTGGCAGAAGCTGGAAGATTGGCTTCTTGAGAGGGAAGGCGGTTACGAGGAGCCCACGCCGCTCGTCAAGAGACTCAGCAAGCTCACTGCATGGGTCAGCTCGACACATGAGATGGCAGCTTTGGCCTCGTTTCTGGTCTTCTTGTTCAACGGCAAATACAGAACACTTGCGGATCGACTTCTTCGACTAAGGCTCGCCCCGGCATCTTCGCGAACAAGTAGAGAGGTCAGCTTTGAGTATCTGAACCGTCAACTGGTGTGGCATGCCTTCACCGAGTTCCTGCTGTTCCTGCTCCCTCTTGTAGGTATCAGCCGATGGCGACGTCTATTATCAAGAGCGTGGAGAAAGGTCAAGACCATGTTCTCTCGGACGCCAGAGGAAGATGACACTACAGCTGGAGGCGAGCTTGGGTTCTTGCCAGAGCGTACATGCGCGATATGCTATCGCGATCAAAACGTCGTCGGTGGTGGCTCAGAAGCTGAGGTACTTGCTCAGTCGGGCAATATAGGCGGAGGTGTCATTGGTAGTGCTCAAACAGACGTTACAAACCCATACGAGGCGATGCCTTGCGGGTGCATATACTGCTTTGTCTGTCTGGCTCAACGAATTGAGGCCGAAGAAGGTGAGGGCTGGACATGTCTGCGCTGCGGAGAAGTAGTAAAAGAGTGTAAGCCTTGGAATGGAGATGTCATGGAGGACATCGTAGAGAAAACACCGAATACACTACCAGACAGTCGACCGAAGCCTCCGAGGAGGAAGAGTGTTGGTTTTGTTGATGACGAGCGGAAGGAGGAAGCCACCATCGAGGAAATTGACCCGATGCCGATGGATGAGCATGACGAGCAAGATCAAGTTGAAGAAGACGTGAGAACGATTGATTCCGTCTCATGGGTGGACGGAGAGTCCGAGATGGATTTTGAGGATGAAGCAGATTATGACTGATAGATCTAATTACAATGATGACCCAGTGTATTCTTCATGAGCTCTCTGCTTCCGACCACTCCGTTGATCTACTATCAAGCATTCACCAAGCCGGCCCGAAGTGACAGTTGAAAAACGTCGATCTGATGTATGCATTTACCCCACCATATGTACGTCACGTCCAAACATTACGAATATTTTGGTCACCTTGGTTCCGCCCATTCCCATCGAGCTTCCACCGTTCTTACTTACATACAAATCAAACCAAGATCGACAATCAACACCATATCGATATGGCTGACACGACAAAGAACTCGTCCTCTGAGGGACTGGATATCAAGAAGGTGTGTAGTCAATGAATGAGAGACCATTTCCGCTAGAAATATGGATTAACACCATTATAGGTGGCTGTCATTGGCTGTGGAAGTATGGGTGGAGGTATGGCTCTTCTGTTCGCAGAGAAGGGCATTAGCGTATCACTCCAAGACCCCTCGACCGAAGCGATGGACATTATCATCAAGCAGGCCAAGGAGGAAGGTTTCGGCGACAAGATCAGCAAGCATAGCGACCAGAAGTCACTATGCGAGTCCCTCGACTCCCCTAAGGTCTTGGTCTTCAGCTTGCCCCACGGCAGCGTAGGAGATGGTGTACTTTCAGGTCTCATGCCCTACTTGGAGAAGGGAGACATCATCATCGACTGCGGTAATGAGCACTGGAAGAACACAGAGAGAAGACAGGGTAAATGTGTTACCAGAGGTATCAGATACGTTGGTTGTGGTGTATCTGGAGGATACCAAGCTGCTCGCCGGTACGTTCACTTAAGCACACTACTCGGTTGTCATCTGACCAAAGTCACAGTGGTCCATCGATGTGTCCAGGCGCGGACGACCAGACTCTTGACCTAGTGCTTCCATTTCTTCGCAAGGTCGCAGCAAAAGACCCTCAGGGCAGACCTTGTGTCGGCAAGGCTGGTACTGGAGGTGCAGGTCATTACGTGAAGATGATCCACAACGGCATTGAGCATGGCATGATGTCTGCCATCTCAGAGGCATGGGGCATCATGAGAACGGGGCTGGGTATGTCAGAGGATGACATCGGCGACGTTCTGGAGAAGTGGAACAGTAAAGGAGAACTGGTAAGACATCCTGCACTGTTTAGTGGAAAGATTTGCTAACTCTGCACAGGAAGGTACTTTCTTGGTGAAGATTGGCGCCGATATCTGCAGAACCAAGGACCCGAAGACTGGAGAGCGTGTCCTGGATACTGTCGAGGACAAGGTTGTACAAGACATTACTGGCGAGGAAGGAACCGGAATCTGGTCCAACGAGGAGGCTGTGGGAGAGCACATCCCTGCTCCCACTCTCAGCTCGGCTCATTACTTCCGCCTGGCTTCAGCCGATCGTGCACAGCGTGCCCGCGCACAAAAGGCGTTTGGAGGAGACTTCCCGGCCCAGAAACTGAATATCCAAGACAAGGACAAGTTCTTAGAAGACTTGCGTGTAGCAACATATACGGCATGCCTGGCAGCCTATGTTCAAGGCATCAACGTCATCGACCGCAAGAACAGAGAGGTCCACTGGAACATTGACTTCACAGAAGTGCTCCAGATCTGGCGTGCAGGATGTATCATCCAAGCCGACTATATCGCTTCCCTTCTCGAGCCCATCTTCGCTGAGTACCGCAGCAAAGACACTATGAATCTGTTGTTTGAGAAGACAGTTGCCAGTGATCTCAAGAAGGGTCAGCCCGCGCTCAAGCGTGTCGTGGTGCAGGCAGTACTCGGCGACCACGTTATTCCTGCCATCTCCAACTCTCTGGATTACATCAAGTACCAGACAGGCTTGGAACTTCCGACCCAGTTCTATGAGGCTGAGCTAGACTACTTCGGCAAGCACATGTACGACAAGAAGGGCGAGGATCCGGAAGGTGCTCCCACTACAGGAAAGTATCACTTTGAGTGGAAGAAGGCTTAGGAGGCTTGCGAAGCTCTGGCGGCGGTAGTAGAATAAGATACAGATGAGAGTGTATGTACCAGAACGATAATGACATGATATGATCCAACACAAACGACTCCTTCTCGTTTCATCATGGACGGTCATCGCTGAACGGACCTGTGAGATCTAACAAACAAAATTAGTTGTGGCTCTGTCAAGAGTGTTTATCAAAGCGTAAGAGTAGAGGTGAATTTCAGATTCCCGATTATAAGCAGCGACGATGGTATATGTCGATACCAACGTACCTTTTCCGGCTCTTCCTAAAGATGTATGGGTAAAGAATAACTCATCATTGTAGAGGTGTGTGTGCAATGCTAACAGAAGCGAAAGAGAAGAGTACTTACAATACCACAGGTCCAGAGGGTCATGGCATGATGCGACAGACGACCCTCTGGTGCGCATGTCAGCGCGTGTTTGCAGAGGTTTCCAGGAAGAGCGAAGGGAAGAAAATTTGGGAGGTAGAAGCGTAGGGCTGAAGGCGGTCGGGAGACGGCGAAGCATCTCAGCCGAGTGGCCCCGGATCTCTGGTGACGATCACGGAGCTCCTGATTATCAATAGGCAGAAAGTGTGAAGAAGCCACCTCTCAGATTGCGCCGCATTGCTACGTGGGAATATTGTGTCTTTCCGAGACGTGTGTTTTATATATAGACTACCTGTCGTCTCTTCTGCAGATACATCTTCTTTGTTCCCACCTTCCGCAGCCGTAATTCTTTGACAGTGCCAACGGCCAAGAATGTGCTGATCGCCCTCAATCCACCACTTTGGTATGCAACTTCACCAATAATCAACACGTGTCGCCTGCTAATGTCGACCAGATCACATAATTTGAGTAATGCGTAGATCTGCTGCCAACCCCTTCTTCCTGGCAGTCTTTGCACTGCTAGGCTCTACACATGCCGCCGCCGCCTCAAACGCGGCCATCTGTCCTGTAAGTCGTCTGGACTAGCTTCTGTTCCTTGTGAAAGCACGACCTAATTTGTCTATCCAGGTTGAGCCTGGTGCCACAGTGTCCGATGCGTGCGCCTCATACGCCGACCTCGACAAACTCAACGCTCGCCTGAATCCTGCCCTTCACGACCTCGTGACAGAGACCGACTTCTTTTCCTACTACCGCCTGAACCTATACAACAAGAAATGCCCTTTCTGGTCCGATGATGAAGGTCTCTGCGGAAACATTGCTTGTGCTGTCACAACGCTCGAGAACGAAGAAGACATTCCAGAGATCTGGAGAGCCGAGGAGCTCAGTAGACTGGAAGGCCCAAAAGCACACCATCCTGGAAAGAAAGAGCAGAGAGAACTAGAACGACCGCTTCAAGGAGAACTTGGCGAGAACGTGGGCGAAAGCTGTGTTGTAGAATACGACGACGAATGCGACGAAAGAGACTACTGTGTGCCCGAAGATGAGAGCGCAAGTGCCAAGGGAGACTATGTCAGTCTGCTTGACAACCCAGAACGCTTCACAGGGTACGCCGGCGAGGGTGCCCACCAGATCTGGGAGGCCATCTATCGCGAAAACTGTTTCTCAAAACCCAGCTCGAGCGAGCAAAGCCTAGGCTCTGCTGCCATTGGCGGTCCTTTCGCCGGCTTCTCGGGCATGCAGGGCCAGGCTGCACAAGACCTTAAGTCCGTCATGAAAGAGCATGGTCGTCAGCAGGCTTCGCAATTTGGCAAAGTCGAAGACAACATGGAGTTTGACGATGAGTGTCTTGAGAAGCGCGTCTTCTACCGTGTCATCTCTGGGATGCACGCCTCAATCTCGACTCACCTGTGCTACGACTACCTCAACCAATCTACTGGCAAATGGGGCCCCAACTTGGAGTGTTACAAGCAACGCCTTCATACCCATCCCGAGCGCATCTCGAACCTGTACTTCAACTACGCTCTTATGGCCAGGGCTGCTGGAAAGCTCAAGGATTATGTGCAGGACTACACTTTCTGTACCGGAGATCCCAAGCAGGACAAGCGTACCAAGAACATGGCGCTGAATGTTGCTAAGACTATACCCGCTGGCCCTGAGATCTTCGATGAAAGCGTCATGTTCCGTGAGAACCCTCTCGGAGAGACTGGTATTAGCCTCAAGGAGGACTTCCGCAATCGCTTCCGCAATGTTAGTCGCATTATGGACTGCGTTGGCTGCGACAAGTGCAGACTTTGGGGCAAGCTTCAGACTGCTGGGTATGGTACAGCGTTGAAGATCTTGTTCGAGTTCAACAACGATCAGCCTGCACCCGCTCTGAAAAGAATCGAGCTTGTCGCCTTTTTCAACACCTTGGACAAGGTCAGCAACGCCATCAAAGCCCTTGGCGACTTTCAACGCATGCTGGCTGAAGAGAAAGGAGTTCCTGTCCCGGAAATAGTTGCCGAAGAGAAGCAGCAGGATGTTACCCAGGAGGAAGAAGAACTTGACGATGATGCTTGGGAGAAGCCTACTCCCAAACCCAAACTTACCACATGGCAAGAGACCAAGCATGAGATCTATGTGGTATGGTCGGTCACAAAGTTCATCCTCAAGAGCTGGATTGAGATTCCCCAGACAATGTAAGTCGACCCACGTTTTGGCTCGGATCATCACTAACTCTTCTGTCAGTTTCATCGTCCTTATCACGGAGCTCTGTAGATTATGGCAGCGTTGGCTCGGTCTGGAAATAACACCACGCTCCTGGGAGTTCCGCTTGCCGACTGTGGATCAGCTATAGAAAGCATCACCAATATGAAAAGGGTTACGTCGTTGGTGTTTCAGCATATGCAAGTTATTTTTCAACATAGCGTTGGCGTTTATACGGTTTATGGAATTGTTTGGGAAGGCTCCGGATGTACAGATGTGCCGAGCGGTTGCTATCACTATCAAGATAGAAATGTATCGAAGAGCTGCCTATCGATATCACTGTGCGGCCAAACGGTGCGCTACCCTAATCACTAGAACGCAATTGTAGAAGAGAGCAAGTCAAGCAGGCAATGGATCACACGATAGGCATGTATGTGGTGTGGCTCGCTTCGGCTCGGTCCTCCATTCATCGTCCTTCTCATAGACCTTCTCACGCGTAGACAGCCCCTGACAACGCTTTACACCGCTTGAATAGCCGAACGTGTTCAGCATTAAGAACTACTCGCAACGTCGTTGCAGACCATTACGGTATATATAGTTTATGAGCTCCTGAAAATTCGGTCCATCGCGCTTCAGACTCAGTCAAAGTCACCATTGTCATGCCAGATGACAGTGCTCGACTCAAATTCTGCATCAATTTATCTATTTAGCAACCATGGCAGATGGTGTTTCATGTTCCAGCACGTGGAAATGTAGATTGGACCGCCGTTTTGGGATGGTGAGTATGACCGGATGGCTGCGTTTCATCTTCAAGCAGCCAATATGAAGGGCGTGTCGCGTAGCGTGATCAAGATCATGTACACATGTTGTTGTGTAGCACGGCATTTCTGTGTCAGAAGACGCGGCATTCGCGGTGTTGCGCGAACAAAACAAGCGCCAGTACGTAGTAGTCGACAGTTGGACGGTACACACAAACCATCGAGGTCCTGAACGGTCCACCCCTGATAGTTGGGCGGTTGTGGTGGAGTTTTGAAAGCATCCGGCGGCCGTTAACTTCATGGTCCACTCATGGCACGATCGCTAAGCTCACGCTGCGTGAAACCATGGCTTGTTAGGGTTAGACTCGCCTAAGTGTCCCGTCAAAGACAACGTCGACGCGGAGAAGATAGGGGGCTTGAGCCAATCATATGCTTGTGCCTGGGGTTTAGAGGTGAACCTTTGTCGTGCGTCTGGAACTCTGCCCTGCACACGATTTTCACACTTGCAGCCTTCCCGATTCGTTGGCGCCCGCCAGGAAGTAGGTACTTCAAAACGAAGGAGGTGCCACCCCAAGAGAACTTCTCTTGCTCTTTTTTCCAAGACACCATCTGTTTCCCAAGTCATTCCTTGTCATTTTCCAAGCGCCTACTCGTCTCAGGACGTCGTGCTTCGCTTGCCTGACCATCGCTTCCTCTCCTTTGGGCGATCACAGTCAGAACATTCATTCCCTCAACCATTAACCGCAAGGACTGTGTCCCGGTTAGCCTTCATTCTTTCAAAAAGCAGTCTCGGTCACTTTTCGAAACACCATCAGCAGGCTGTATCATCTTCTGCAAGACAGAAACTTATCAAGACATCCTTGATTACACGCTCGACAGCACACCCTCAAGCCAACAAATCCTTGTGATCATTTCGGTCACACGTGTGAGACCTGCTACTAAGTGACACTTTCACTCTCACATCCGGAGCTTCTGTCTTCTTGAAAAATTACCTGTGGTTCTTTGACAGTCCTCATCACTCATTCCAGCAAACATGTCGCTTGTCCGTGCCTTCACCACCAGACGGGCTGCCCGCAACAAGTCAGACCTGGATCGCGCTGCCAGTCAGCGCATCCAGCGTCCCAAGATCTCTGGTCCCATCGAGTTGATCTCGACAACAAACACTCTTGCGTACGAGGCTCCTGATATCTTTGGAACCAACCCCATCGCCCACAAGGGAGGTGTTCTTGCAACCTCGTCCAGCTCCAACAGTCTGAGTTCCCTCGAATACAGCGATTCTAGCAGCATTGGCCACCGTTCTGGAGGAACTTTCACCGACGCCTCTTCTTTTGAAGACTCATCCCCACTGTCCCCGGAGCCTAACCACTTGAGCTGCTACTTCAAGCCTTCGGTCTACGACGACGAGCCTCTGCAACACAGTCGCCAGACTTCTGTCAACTCATTCCACCGCCCATCGACCAGCGATGTCGCGCCTGTCCTTCCTCAACGCGCTCCTTCGCACAGCAAGCGCGCTCACCAATTGAGCCACAAGCGATCGATTTCGCGCGTGAACCCTCCTTCTTTCTCTGAGGACGCCTTTGTCACCACCAGAGACTCGACCGACTTCTTCCGCGCTTCTGGACCGACTTCACCTCACCCCTTCAGCAAGGAGCTCGAGCAGCTCAGTGAGGTCGCCGAGGAATTTGGCAGCACAGTCCGTGACGTTGAGGCAGATGCCGACCGTGTCTTCATGGACGCTCACGGTCTGGACCACTTCTCTGCCAATGACTACATGTTGGAAATCGCAGACATGCTCAACATCATTTTCGAAGAAGAGCCGACGCCGTACGAGGAGGCCGGATGGATCTAAATGCCACCCTCAATGTCAAGCAACGGTCGCAAGGCTGGTAACTTGCGAGGCCATGGCATTTTCCTGTCCACCCTTTTTTTTCAGGGGAACTCTGATACGACTCTTCACTTCTTGTCAATTTCACGTCTGACTCTTTTGACTTCTTACTCTCTTTTGTTTACGTTACCACGGAAGACTGGGGCCCTGATGTATTATGTGGCGTTTGGGATATGGAATTCTCAAAAAAGGGCTATGATGATACGAAATACTCGGGCAGTCTTCTTGGGAGAAGGGCATTATTGACCTTCTATCCCGTTCACTCTTTATTTTCTTATTTTATGACCTCAATCTAGGCCACACAGCACGAAGGGAATGTTGGTGCGGTGTCTTTATATCGAAGCTAGATTTAGCAATGCACTTCTACGCTCGCTCACCCATTTTATGTCTTTGATACTCGTTGTGGGTGAATATCGTAAGACTTCTCCAGATCTACGAAAAAATCCAAAACGTGCGTTACTGCCGGTCTCTCATGACAGAAGTGACCACGATCTATGTTCAATTGCACTATTCTTGACATGTGGCCTGATTCGGCGAGCAAGTCATTTCTGCCCCAGGCTATCAGTCTGCTCTAATTAGCACGCACGGAGACTCGTCGGCGCGAGCCGCTACAAACATGACACAAGTCGTCGTAAAAGCCATGCATGCTACATGCACGTTTTGACAGCGACTAGAATGGCCTTGACAGAAGCCAAGCGATGTAGAAAAGATTGAGCGGTCAGGAGCAAATCGTGGCGGTCAACAGCATAAAGCAGGCATAGCCGGATGGGAGACAAAGAGCCGGTCAATCAAGCATCGAGATATAGCAGCCAGATAGATGACTAGTTTGAAACCCCAGGACAAAAACAAGGCAGCTAGTATGCTGCAGCAGTGCCAAAAGAGATGAGATGGGGTGCATAAAGAGCCTCATAGAAAGCCGTAATGACACAAAACGACGAGCAGAGGTTGTGATGATAGCAATCGACGGTCGGCGATAAGATAGAGCTAACTCAAGGCAGCCGGTAAAGGCAGCAGAGCAATTCGCAGATTCGAAGCTTCCTGTGTCGATAGATGAATCGGCACGGTTTTGGTGGAGGAAGGTTTAAGAGGGCGATCCGACGGAAGGAGCCGAGCATCTCGGCGGCGCGACTAAGGGCTTTGCGGACAATTAGGTCCACTCTTGCAAAAGGCGAAGTGTGGACATCAACAATCAACAACAACAATACTTTTCTTCCCACCACCTCCCCTCCTACCAACCCCGTCTATTGTGCTGTCGCATCGTGTCATCACGCCAGAATCATCCATCAAAAGAGCTATTGAACTCGAGTCAATCGCATCACTTTTGTCACCTTGTTGCCCCTCCAAGCCCTTGTTGCGCCAGTTTTGCTTGCCCCGCTCGACCGCCGCGGTTTGACAACAACACAAGCGCATTCGACAGCGCACTTCGTACACAGCTTCTCCCACCTCCGCGTGCCACTTCGACTCCAGTCTTGTTTCTGCGAAACACAGCGAATCAGGGGCTCCACCACAGACACCGCTTGTCTCTCACGCGACATAGATAATCGCATCTATCCAGCTCTTAACAGCACTGCCCCTCCGGCTTCCAGCTCCAGCTCTCATCAAACCTAAACAATGGTCAACATGGACATCGACGCCACACGCCGCAACAAGAAGCCGCGCCCCTTGAGCGACTCTGAGCGCGAGCGCCTGGACGAGTTTATCGAGAGCATCCACTACTCGTCGAGGTGAGAAGATCTCTTATCTATCCACCTGCCCTCGGTCGATGCTGATTTACCCCAGATATTCGGACGACCACTTCGAGTACAGACACGTGCAGCTGCCCAAGCAGATGCTGAAGGCGATACCAAAGGAGTACTTTGACGGTTCGCGAGGCACGCTGAAGCTGCTGTGGGAGGACGAATGGAGAGCATTGGGAATCACCCAGGTATGTGTCCATCTTTGCGCCTCGATGAAAGAACAAGGAGCTGACCGCGACCACAGAGTTTGGGCTGGGAGCACTACGAAGTCCACGAGCCCGAGCCGCACATTCTGCTCTTCAAGTGAGTCTCGCAGTATTTACCCCATCAGAAAGACGAAGCTGACAGATCACAGGCGCCCCATCAACTACCAGCCCCCAGTGCACTAGGAGTCACTGCCCACGATGAAGACGACGGTGATGACCTCCATGATGCTCGACTGCTTATAGACCCTGTTTCCCTCGAATCCCCGATCAAATCGCAACCACAAGCCACGGCTTCGTCAGAGCGACACACACCCAAATACCACTCTCAAAGTCACATACTCTACAACCGCAGGGCACAGCCGGAGCTTGAAACACAAATCAGAAAACACAAATGACAGCTTTCCTTAAAAATCCACCCATTCTCCACACTCGAGTACCAGAAACAGAGGCGAATCTGAAAAAAGACGACGCAACAATTGTCACCAATCGAACACATGCTTTTATGGCTCTGTACAGCTCACAGGGCTTTGCCTTGCTTTGACGTCAAATGACTACGCAGCTTGGTGTTCTAAGCAACCCCTCTCCTCTGATTGCACACTGCAAGGCGTTTTCTGTTTTTGCTTTCCTAATGATTTTGCTGGGACCAGGAGTTGCATTCGTCGGGTTCTGCTTTATTATGAATTTTCAAATGCGTCTGCGCCCCGTAAAGGAGCCCATGTTTTCTTTTCCTTACTTGTACAAATGGGCACACCAGCAACTCGCCACTCAGAAGTCTTTGTCGTTCTTACCCTTGAGTATTGTACTTAGCTAAAGAGAGACAGAAATCAAAAAGAAAAATGTCAAAATTGCAATGTCCTGAATGACAATGTGAGGAACGAGATATGCTACAGGTCTATCTCTTATCGTGCAACGCGCATGAAGCCCTAGACTTAAGCATCCCTTACTCGCAATGTGGCGGTAGTTGAGATTTCCACAGCTAGACCACTTCATGAGCTCTCTTTGGACATGGCCTTGATCATAGAAAACATCGTGTATCGAGACAACCGATCTTGCAGCCTCGCCACTGAGCTGTGTTGTCGCCCCTATTCCCTTCATGTTTAGACAGACCTACCTAGCCATGGAAAAAATCGAACTGATGCAATCACTCTATACCATTCAACTAAACCTCCCACTTCAAATCCATACAGTGGGAGAAACCACAAAGAACTCTACCACCGCATATCTTTCAATCAAACAACCCACGTTTCTTATTCGTTTGCGATCCTCCAATCGGCAATGCCGTGACCGTTTGCCCTATACGTACTTTGACCGCATCGAAAGAGACAATCATATTCTGACAAAGATCATCCAAGATCTCTTTGACAATCGGTTGCATGGCCAAGTTATCATCTTCCAGGTTTCGATCGGCAGATGGTAATGTCCAGCCTATACTTATGTGAAAGTAAGGTGAAAAGTCGTTGTTGTTTTCGGCGGTGGCAGTTGCTTTTGTCGGGTTCGAGGAGTTCTTCTGGGCGAGTTTGGTGTAGAGTTGGGGTTGGTTGTGTCTTGCTGCTATGCGGTTGCTGGTGAGGAGGAGTTGGTTCAGGAGGGTTAGGGAGCTGGGTGATTGTGATTGTTGGGGATCTTGGACGCGGAGGACCTGAAGTGATTGGTTAGTATAGCTCTCGAGACCGCGATGCGAGGGTATCTTTGAGCTGCTGCAAGGCAGAAACAGGTTTTGAAATGCGGCGAGCTACTTTTAAGAGTCTTCAAGCGAGGAGGTTCTCGGTGCTCGCACGCCATTCGTGGAAAGTTTTCTGCCTTGCAATGGTTGGAATTGAGATACTACTACGTACCAGGAAATAGCGACTGCTGTCTTCATTACCATGCCATGATAGCGATGCTGGCCGTACCTTGATTGGCTGGCGCAGTGAACGAACCACCGATTTCAATTGTTCGGTGATATCGTCCAAGAAGGTGTCCTTGCTCTCAGTGCGAAGGACTAATGGTGCGCTGAGAGACACATGCAAAGGTAAAGGCACTTGGAGAGGCGTTTCTATCAATGAATGCACCGTCGAATTTGGCAATGCCTTGAGTAGTCTGGTCAGAGTTTCGTGTTCATTTGGCGAGGGGAGCCCTGCGAGGCTGTGTAAGTTTCATTGAGTTGCGAAAACGAAGACTCCAAGGAACGAGGCTCGTCAGAACCTACATTCGAGATAGACATGGGTGGGCCAGTTTCCCTCAACATGCTTGACGATACGTTTGCGACCATGGTGTAGCGATGGATCGTCGGTATTGCTTACGCGGACACTGGACGAATACAAATTCAAGAACGACGCTGGGAGCGGTGGTAGGTCGTCGTCCTCATGGTTGACTGCGTCTTTCTTGGATCGCTTGGCTATAGGTTGTTCGTCCTCTTCGGAATCTGAATAGGAAACTAGTGCCATGAGCACTATCGACGGATCAATAGAAACCCGAGGACGATGGATGTTGGCGGATGTGGAGGATGGGTCGATAAAGAGCAGAGGCTATTCTCTTATTCGACATTCAATGCCAAGCAGTATCACTGTCGGAAGACACAGAGTTGGTATGGCCCATACAAGGTGGATGGGAGCAAGAAGACAACTGAACTCTCAATGGATATCTCTGATATTCAACTCAACTTCATCCCTTTCTGCAACACGAAAGTCGGCCAGCAGTGCTTGGAGAGATTGATCAGTAGACAAATTCCCACGTCGCCGTCGTTCTGTAACGAGTCCCTGGAGAAGAGGTCCGGGGAAAAAACTGACATTGCGCGGCCACATACGTCATTCGGATAGTGGGACCGCGAACACAAGCAAAGCCAAAAAGTGAGTGAGTGATGTTGATGATGAGGACCGTAGGAAGGTGCGGCCCAAGGACGATCCATTTTTAAGTATTGTACCTGCGCCGTCCTGCTGACCTTTTCGTTCCCTTCCATCTTGCTTCTTGCATCTGCAGTGCGACGCTTCATCAGACTAACATCAGAAACTAAACTATATCATGGCAGCTGTCAACGCCAAAGAGGTAAGACCCGGCTACACTCCTCGTGTCCAGGCAGACCCACTCACAATCTATCCCCAGGCTCAAGCCTACCTCATTGACCCTCTCAATGCTCCGGAGCCATCGCAAGAGACTGGACCGGGCACGCATTTCTACCCTCCCGATGCCCCGAAGGCCGCTTCGCCTACTGTTTCCTCGCCCTCATCTTCAAAGAATCCGTTCCGCGACTCCAAGAGCGGCGCTACGACACATGTCCGTCACTCTAGCAGAAGCTCGACCGGCAGCACCTCCAAGTTTCCGGATTTCCAGGAAGGTCCCTCGCACCGCCGCAACATCAGTGGTGAACATCGCCGCAATGTCAGTGGTGACCATCTCATGGGCGAGTCATCCGCCGGCCGCCGTAGAGGCAGCTCGCTTAACCAGCGCTACCCTGGAGACACTTCGAACCAGCCCTTGAACATGCTCAGAAAGGATAGCAAGAAGGCCTACCGTTCTCCCCATCTCAACAAGCGTCACATACCTGGTGCTGATACTATCGATCGCCTTGATCCTACTCCCAACAAGCTTCCCTACCACCACGAGGGTCCCTATGATGCTGCTCTGCTAGCCCGTAACACCAGCTACAAGTCCAGCCCCATTGCCGCCCTGGAGGACTCTAACAGAGAAGCTCTCAAGGCCACACCTGCCGAGAACATTAAGGATGCTCTCGACAAACACAGACCTCTGGACGGTGTCGCTACCGTTCCTCCCGGTCAGCGTGACCAGCTTGGCCGTGTCTACCACTACGAAGAGGGAACCGACATGATGCGTGAGGCCAACCCTGAGGGCGGCGCTTATAAGCAGTGGCCTGGAGAGGTGAGTCTTGCCAAGTGGAATCTTTTGCACCAGCATACTGACCATTCTTCCAGGAATATCACCCAGATGACCTCAAGGGCAAGGGCGAGCCTGCATTCTCCCTTGATCGCGCTCTCAAGGCTCACACTATTCACGAACGCGACTTTGATGGCCAGCGTGGAATCGAGCTGTCGGATCGTCCTCTTATGAGCGATTACGACAAGCAGAAGGACAGAAAGAAGCTCGACAACCGTGATCCTGTCGAGATTGCCGGTGACGACTCTCGCTACGCAGACCTTGTCATGGCAGCCGACTCAGACGCACACACCCAGATGAACCGCACAAGCAGCTTGCGTAAGGCAGGCGAGGGTCTTAAGAAGAGACTGAGCTTGAGAAGAAGACATCAGGAGTAAAGCTCCGTGTGTCATTGATTTTCTTTTGTTTACTTTTCATTACTTGTTTCACGAAGCGATAGATTGTACATCACAGGTTTGATCATGGATGGACGGATGGGATGGAATGGAAAGTTCGGTTACGACCGATCGGCCCTGGATGGCCTTAATAAATTGTACGATACGACAGGAAGCCAGAATTTGTTTGAATATACCTATTACAGACCTCGAACAGCCTAAGTGAGCGATTGATAGTAACGACTGTCGCGCAACATAAGATGCCAGAGCGGGACTCTTGACAGTAATGTTAGACACAGGCGATTTCAGCCAGACAAGGTATATCCAGATGGCTGGTAGATACACTTGTATGGACGCTCTCCAGGGTTGCTGTGAAGAGCGCCTAGGACCGTTCAAGCTCGTCTGCTAGCCTGTCTTCCTTACAGAATGAGTACTGTGTCGCCGGTCAGGGACATTTAGTGGCAGCTGATCTGAATTGACAAGTTGTGTTAAGAGTAGAAAGAATCGTTCATGACATTTTATAGATACGCTAAGAAACACATTACTCAGACATGCTCTCCCAACCACGCTCGTCAGCACCAGCGTCATCCTCGTTCTCCTCTTCGTCCTCACCACTCTCGCTGTCGTCCTCCTCGTCATTGGCAACAGCGACCAGTCTCTCCTTGACTTCGGTTGCGTCAATGCCCTTGACACGGCCAGCGAAAGCCTCACGGACGGCTCTGTTGGTGCTGGTGTCCCAGACCTGAACGGCACCCTTTGATCCAGCGACGGCAAGACGGAAAGCGACAGCCTCGTCAGGGGCGAAGTTTGTAGAGAAGACGCGGCCGACACCAATGTCACGCGAGACGACCATGGAAGGTTGATTGGTAGCTTGATCCACGTTCCACAGCTTGACTGTGCGGTCTGTCGAGGCGGTGGCGATGAAACCAGGGACGGTGGGGTTGAGTGCGAATGAAGAGAGTGATGACTCGTGTGCTTGGAGGCGCCAGATGGCTTGTGTCTTTTCGGGAGTGGAAGGTGCGTTGCGTGCGTCAAAGGCGTACAGGATACCGCTTTCTGTAGAGACGTAGAAGACGTGCTCGTTGTGGGGGTCCCAGCGGACTTGCTCGACGTCCGAGTCGACACCCCAGCGCTTGGGCTTGGTGCCCTCGGCGGCGCGCAGGTCGGCGACGCAGACGGTGCGGTCGTAGGAACCGGTCAGCAGGATGGTCGAGTGGGCTTCGTGGGGGTTGAAGTGCAGGGCGCAGACTTTGTCGGTGTGGAAGTCGTTGTATGATTTTGCGCACTGTTGGGTGCTCAGATCCCAGAGCTTGACGGTGGTATCGGCCGAGGCGGAGGCCAGCAGGTTGCGATGGAAGCGGTTGGCTGACAGGGCGAGGACCGAGTCGACGTGGTAGGCGTTGTTGATTTGCTTGCTCTTCTTCTTCTTCTTTTTCTTCTGGCCGGGCATGGGCGGTGCTGCGGAAGCTTCTGCGGTTCCCTGACCAAGGACGGCGTTGGGGTACATGCAATCGACGGTGTCCAGATCCCAAATCTCAATGTCCGGGTCCATGGTGCCGACGGCGACGAAGTTGGCCTTCTGACCCTCGGGTACGGGCTCGCCGGGCTTGGAAATGGGCATGTTGACCCACTCGACTGCCAGCGGAATGGCGGGCAGCATAATGTCGTGGTGGACGTACAAGTTGTCGGCGTCATCCTCATAGACGTAGCACTCCAGATGGGCGACCTCATCCTCGATACGTGCGGCCAGCAGCATGTTGTCGGTGGGCAAGATCTGCATCTCCTCGCGCTCCTCGTCGTCTGACTCTTCGCCCTCCTTGAGTGTGATGTAAGGGTCCTCGGCGTTGGAGCCGTGGTATGCCAGGTTGCGTACATTTCCGAACATGCTCAAGGTCGAGTCGCCTTGTCCCTCTTCACCCTCGGGAGCCTCGTCGTTGTCGTAGTTCTCAAGGTCGTACTCTTTCAGGTCGTCGTCCTGGAGATCGATGTCTTGTGTCGCGGCGGCGGTTGCGGATACTTCGTCGTCGTCCTCGTCGTCGCTGTCGTCCTTCTTGGCCACCTTCTCGCCAGCCAGCTCGGCTTGCGCATCGGCGAGATCATCCTTTGCGTCGTCGAGTTCCAGCTTGGCCAGCTTGGAAATGCGTTCGAATTCCTCCTCGTCAAACTGGTATTTCGTCGGGAAGGGTGCTGCGAAGCCTCGCGGCACCCACGTCGTTGCTGTGATCATGGACATTTTGATTGTGATATGTCTGAATGATGCTGGAAAAAAATCCATGCTCTCGAAACTTTGCGACAGGTTGCGGGGAATCCAGGGCCGGAAGTGCCAAGTCACCCGAGCGCGTCGCCGCATCTCGATACTGAACGTCGCAGCGTTGTAGGAAGTATCTCCAGCAGCGCATCTCCTAGGATATAGCTATCCAATTGCACAATGCTTTGAAATTGAAGAACCGTTCAGAGAGAGCTGAAGAAATTTGATCTCCCATTGGACAGTCCTGTACTCCAACATATCATCCTGCATTGCAGCAGCCATATTCGGTCCCAATCTCGCAGGTGAGCACTTGGCGTTCACTATAGAGTGAGTCAAACGTTCGCGGGCAACTCCCTCCATCGCGAATACAGCGTCACCAAAGCTCCAAGATTTATCCATTCAACATTCACGACTCGATAATATTCATGTCTTCATACAAGCGCCGTAAGCTAGACAACGACGGCGACGGCGATGATGACGGTCAATTCTCTATAAGGCCATCAGCACAACGACCGCGAAATGGTCCACGCGATGGAGCTCAAAACTCGAAGCCACGCCAACAAGAATTCGATGGCCCGGAGCCTGGAGTCGACGCCCAAGACCAAACTGCCCTGGATCGCGACTGGTACCTGGGTGACGAAGGCGGTGCTACACTTGGCGACGAGGCCCACAACCCGTTCGGAGAAGACGCAGCATGGGAGGACCAGCAGCGCGAAGCTGCTTTGTTAGAGAAGAAGATGGCCGTAAGGGCACGCGGCAACCCTCGTGCTATGCAGAGACAACGAGAAAATGACGCATGGGAGACAAATCGCATGCTTACGTCCGGTGTGGCGCAAAGAAGAGAGCTAGACACAGGCTTTGAAGATGACGAGGATGGCACGAGAGTCCATTTACTGGTACACGATTTGAAACCGCCATTTCTAGACGGTAAGACTGTTTTTACGAAACAACTCGAGCCAGTATCAGCAGTCAGAGACCCCCAAAGCGACATGGCTGTATTCAGTCGCAAAGGAAGCAAGGTGGTAAGCGAACGACGACAACAAAAGGAACGTCAAAAGGCTGCTCAAGAGGCTACCAAGGTCGCCGGAACCGCTTTGGGTAATCTAATGGGTGTCAAAGAGGAGGATACCGACAGTGCTGCACCTCAACCTGCAGGCGGCCAGGTAGAGAAGGGTGGCAGTAAATTCGCCGAACACATGAAGAAGCAAAGCGAAGGTCAGAGTGCTTTCAGCCGAAGCAAGACACTCAAAGAGCAGCGAGAGTATCTGCCTGCTTTTGCCGTCCGTGAGGAGTTGCTTCGCGTTATTCGCGACAATCAGGTCATCATTGTCGTTGGTCAGACCGGTTCAGGCAAGACCACTCAACTAACACAGTTCCTGTACGAGGATGGCTATGCAAAGCATGGTCTGATCGGTTGTACTCAGCCACGTCGTGTTGCCGCTATGAGCGTAGCTAAACGTGTTGCTGAGGAGATGGAAGTCAAACTGGGTGGTCTGGTTGGATACGCGATCCGTTTCGAAGACTGTACAAGCAAGGAAACTTCCATCAAGTACATGACCGATGGTGTTTTGTTGCGCGAGTCGCTCGTGGAAGCCGATCTCGACAAATACTCGTGCATTATCATGGACGAGGCTCATGAGAGAGCTTTGAATACAGACGTTTTGATGGGCTTGATCAAGAAGGTACTTGCCCGCCGAAGAGATCTCAAACTGATCGTCACATCCGCCACCATGAATGCCGACCGCTTCTCGCGATTCTACGGCGGCGCTCCTGAGTTCTTCATTCCTGGACGTACGTTCCCTGTCGACATACAATACTCACGAAGTCCTTGTGAGGATTACGTGGATAGTGCTGTGAGGCAAGTCCTCGCCATTCATGTTTCTCAGGGGCCAGGAGATATTCTTGTTTTCATGACGGGTCAAGAAGACATTGAGTGTACCTGTGAGCTGATTGACGAACGTCTAAAACAACTCAACGACCCGCCAAAGCTGTCTATCCTTCCGATCTACAGTCAAATGCCTGCTGACCTGCAAGCGAAGATCTTCGACCGTGCTGCTCCAGGTGTGCGCAAGGTCATTGTCGCCACCAATATCGCAGAAACTTCGCTGACTGTCGATGGTATCATGTATGTCGTTGACTCTGGTTTCAGCAAGCTCAAGGTGTACAATCCTCGTATGGGCATGGACACTCTGCAGATCACCCCTATTTCGCAAGCCAACGCATCGCAAAGAGCGGGCCGTGCTGGACGTACAGGCCCAGGAAAAGCTTTCCACCTCTACACCGAGCGAGCATTCCGCGATGAGTTCTATATTCAAACCATTCCTGAGATCCAGCGTACGAACTTGGCGAACACGGTCCTCTTACTGAAATCGCTCGGTGTCAGGGATCTGTTGGACTTCGATTTCATGGACCCTCCTCCGCAAGAAACAATCTCCACTTCCCTCTTCGATCTGTGGGCTCTGGGAGCTCTGGACAACTTGGGAGACCTCACAGAGCTCGGTCGACAGATGACATCGTTCCCAATGGATCCCTCGATGGCCAAGCTAGTCATCACATCATGCGAATACGGCTGCAGCGAAGAGATCCTGACAATTGTATCGATGTTGTCAGTGCCATCTGTCTTCTACCGACCCAAGGAACGAATGGAAGAAGCCGATGCCGCGCGTGAGAAGTTCTTCGATTCAACCTCAGACCATTTGACGTTGTTGAATGTATATCAACAATGGGCCGGCAACGGAAGGCGCGATGGCTGGTGCGTGACTCACTTCCTGCACCCCAAAGCACTGCGCAGAGCCGAGGAGATCCGCAATCAAATTCGCGACATCATGACTAGCAACAAAATGCAGCTGGTCAGCTGCGGTTACGACATGGATATTGTCAGACTCTGCATCTGCTCGGGTTACTATCATCAGGCAGCCAAGCGCAAGGGACTGGGCGAATACCTAAACCTGCGTACCTCGGTCTCGATGCAGCTGCACCCGACATCAGCTCTATACAACTCTGGCGATCCACCGGATTATGTTATTTACCACGAGCTTATTCTGACGTCTAAGGAGTACATGTCATGTGTCACGACTGTTGACGCGACCTGGCTAGCTGACCTTGGAGCTGTATTCTACTCAGTAAAGCAGAAGGGCTATTCGACTAAGCTGAAACGTACCACAGAGCTCGAGTTTAACAAAAAGATGGAAATTGAACAACAAATGGCTAAGGATAGGCAAAAGGCAGCCGACAGAGCCAAGGAGGAAGACGAGAAGAAGGTCCGGAAACCAGTCATGAAGAAGGTTACGGCTGTAGGTGCGGTCAGAAAACCTATCGTGCCTAAGCGTAGAGGTTTCTAGAGCGGTTGCAACACACTCGAGTAAATGAGCAGACTCTCAATGGAGGTAACCATATCTCGAGTTCGAGTGTGCATTTCGACGATGTCCAAACAGATGTGCTTTGAATTTGAGACGCTAGTTCAAGCGCAATCCTTTTCGACCTCAGGCGCGCGCCTATAAGTATTTTTACAGCTAGCTATAAGCGCCGTGGCATTTGTTCCTTGCCCACTCCATATTTTTGAATTTCCTGCCAAGATAGGAACACTTACTTGAATCAAACAGTCGGAGACTTCACTTGATCCAAAGGCAACTGTCCACGCGATACTGTTAGTGCGATGTTGTATAGATTGTAGAAAGGTGGTTGGCAAAGCAATATAAATTGATGGTCAACAGCCAGCCCGCATGCCAGCCGCATGGAAGCTCAGCCACCTGGGGAAAACAATGGAAAGCGGGAAGCCAGAAAGTGTCAAGAGCGTGGCGCCGCGTGCATACGTAAATACCCAAAAGCCAAACACCAAGGCCGCGAGTCTTCTGTTTGCTACTTCCGTATTCTTGCTGTCTCAGACAATAGTTCTTTCCAATTTTCCTTCGCCCTTCCTTGCCTCGTATCCTTCCAACGAATACCCCTTTCGCACCTTCCTTCCAAGGCAACTTTGTACTCGGCTCGCCCCGGCGATCGACCCCTGCGCAAGGCTCCTGCTTACCGCATTCTACAACTTCCGCAGTCCAGAACCTGTCACTTGCTGTCAAACGAAACATCTTCCTGGGGCAAAGGCATCCCATCGAGCATTTGTTCTACTTTATCGCCACACTCGCTCGCTTTCTTGTCTCCTCGGATTTACAATCGCCCCATTCGACTTGATCGCATCGTTCCTATGGCACCTTCTATGCTGTTGTCCAAGCGTGACTGCAATCAGTATGACGGCACGGACTGTTGGGATGGCGGTGATTGGTGGTGGAGCAGTGTAAGTATTCACGATTCTTCAAGAGCACAAGATTCAGGCTGACAGTATTCATCATAGTCTGGATACGGAGTTCGTTATGCAGTCATCGCTCTAGTCTTCGTTGGTATCGCCCTACTACTCTTCGGCGCCTACTTCCACGCCCAGCGCAGAATCCGCAAGGGTCTGCAGCCTCTCGCCTACCATCGCTGGCTTGTCTCTCGTCGCCGCTACAGAGCTACGCCGTTCCCTCAGAACAACTACGCCTATTACCAGCAAGACCCTGCATACCCGCCACAGCAAGGACATCCGATGCAGAACATGAATGGCGGCGCGTACCACGGTGCGCCTGAATTCCAAGCCCCACCACCTGCTTACGGCAACTGGGAGGCACCACCAGTCTACCAGCCTCCCGAGGGTGCAAGCAAGGTCGCTGCCAACCAAAACGCTCAACCTGTGGCAAGAAACGATGCCGCTGGTGAGGGAAGCAGCGCTTCGTTGCCTCTCAATAACGCTCAGCACAACAACAACCACACCCAGTAAGCTCACGGCTTGCAGCTTACACTGGTTGATTCCGACTTGATACGAAAGAGATACCCGGTTTCCTTGTTTTCCCCCTTTGATCATCATCATGTTTTTACTCCTGCTCCTTTCCGACAGCGATATTCTGATAGAGCACTTGGCGTTTTGTTCCTGGCATGGCAATGGTGGAGTTTTTTGTGTCGCGTGGAGTTTTCCAGGGCGTATTGAAAGCATAGTGTACCCACGATGAGAGAGCAGCATTCGCAACGAGAAAATCAATATGCGTTCATCATAATCATAAACCTCTCTTCCTCTTCTGATGTTCTCCATCTATTCGCATGTGCTCAACATCTTCTTTATGACGCCGACCAGAGTGCCATTCTCCATGGCAGCAGCAACACGCTCCTTGTCGCCCAACTGCTTGTTGGTGGCCTCATCACTGGCATGAGTGCCCTCCTTGATTCTCACATCCACTCTGAATCTAGGAGGAAGCGACTGCTCCAATCTCACACGTACACCCAGACCGATAACAGTAGCCAACGAGCAATGAGTAATCGTAGGCGTAACCAGAACCTTCACAGTGGAGATCTTGGACGTAGGCGACGCAGGTGGCAAGATGAAGATATCAGGCAACGACACCACAGCCAACGAGCCCAATGATAAAGGATGTTCCGGGTCCGAGATTGTGCTTATCAGGTCGAAGATTTCCTGCTCGTCGATTTCCTCGCGGAGGTCATCGTCGTCGGAGATTGAGTCGTCTGAGGAGTTTGATGGGATTGGTGCTGGGAAGGAGGAGGTCGAGGTTGTGAGGTTGTCGTAGTGGGGGTAGGAGGGGATGAGGCCGTCGAAGAGGCCGGCGCGGGCGGTTGATTGTTGGGAGGCGCCGCGGCGAGAGGGAAGGTCGCTCGGGTTGAGGATGGCAGGGTTGGCGTTGTCTTTGTCCATTGTGATTTGTCTTGTCCAAGTTTGGCTTTGAGTTGGTTTGTAGAGGAAGTTGTGAAATTCGGCAGATGAGTTGGATGTGGATTGGAACTTGTGGCGGGGCAAGATTGTGGAAAGAGAAAAATGGAGAAGAAATGAAATCAATAATGACGCCTTTCTGCTGACTTTGGCACGTGTTTTGATTCGTTCATTGTTTCCAACCATCTTCCACTTTCCTATACACTTTCCACCAAACAATATTTCTGAGCCTCCGACCTGAATTCCTCATGTTCTCGCTCTTGTCAAGCACGTTCGGCATCTCCAGGCCTTCGATGCTGAAACCGCAGACATGGCGCATTTTCTCCTCGACTCACGTAAACCACGCGCCACCTATGGATCCAGAGCGCAGAAAGAAGCTAGACGAGCGGAACGAGCGCAGACGTTTCCGATTAGCTCATGACCCAGAATACCAAGCCAAGCAAGACGAAGACAAAAAGCAGAGACGTCTTCGATATGCCAGCGATCCTCAGTTTCGTAAAAAACAACTTGAACGCGGACATATCTGGATTACACGAAAATCCCAAGACCCTGAATACGTTGAAGCGCGTAATGCTAGTATGAGGTCAAGATACGAATCAGACATCGAATTTCGTAGGGCAAGACAGCGCAGTGTTGAGAAAGTACGCGTGCGGTTGCAGGAAAACCCATCAACCTGTCCTGTTTGCAAGCAAGGTCCACAAAGAGTGCAAGGGCTGCACTCGTGTCAAGGTTCGAGAGGGTGTTAAGCTCTGGTGGCGCAAAATCGGTGACCGTGATGAGTCTTGGTTATGCCATGCCTGTCACATGCCAATGGACAACCACACAGCAGCCATGCCCTATGGATATGAGGACGTCACCACCCTGGAGGGAATAATTAACCGTAAGCAGGAGCTCGAACGTACAGCTAAAGGGTGAACACAAGAGGCAAATGGACGATGGCTCCATACTCCCTGTAAGTATATGATTCCTTGCTTCTGCTGAACCATGTCAGGGTAGCAATCAATGACCATGCAGCCGGACTCGGGAAGAAACTGACAGTCCTCGCACAGTGCAAGACTTTGGTCTTTGTATAAGCTCGCATCATTCGAGTAGCCTCGAGCTGCTAATATATGGGAGCACATGACCATCCTTCACTTGATTGTGCAGGGCATGGTGCTATATTTTAACCATCAATTCTGAACCAACAGCTGAGTCCACATACGATCGGTCAAAAACAATATGCGAGAATTCGGCAAGGCGGTGATCGTCATCAGCGTCTCGCATGTTTTACTGCCACTTAGTGTAGAACTTGAGGCTCTGAACCAGAAAAGACTCGGAATGATCCTCTGAAAACGACTTTATCAGACGTTCAAAGAGCTCCACGCAATACTGGTTCCATCCACGGAGAAGTGGTGCATGTAGCGCTTGAGGCTTGTCAAGACACTTGCAGAGAATGGAAGTTGCATCGATACATCACATTGATACACTTGCACTCGGTGTTGGTTTTAATTCTCAATCACTTTCTTTTCTTTGCAATCATCGCGCCCTTCCATGATCACAATGCGAGACAAATCAGCTCTGTAGATGCAGTATGGTGTCAGGAGTCGATGCAATTGAAAGAGAAAACCTGACATGACCTGCTGATCGCACGGCTTGTCGTTCAGACCAATGTTGGTATTTGACAACAGAAACTACAGACAGTCCGCCACGTCGTTTTTTGTCCAGATGAGCACATCTCGAAGAACAAAAGATCATTTAAACTCATCGGAAAGGAACAAACATGGATCAAGTCGGTGTCGTGGCTGTATAATCGAGGAAGAACATGAGAGCAGGGTGTCCCCAGCACCGATGAGTCTTTGACAAGAAAAAAAAACCAACACCCTGAAAGGATCGAGCAACACGTTCTTGTTCATTATGATCGCTATAGTACAATGTATATACCCTCTAGCATTACGTTCCAGCAGCCTGGCGCATGAAGAAACTCTTGAGAAAGCCCATCTTGTCAACAGCATCCAAACCCAGACTTCTCGCCCAGACCACGGGGCCACTACCAGCACTATACAGCTTGTGCAGTTTGTCAACCGTGCCCAGCATGGCGTTATTCTTTGCCCATTGCTCAGAGTTGTATGCGTCTAGTGCCCAATTGCTGCCGATGTCCTTGCCCACGGCGAGCGAGAAGTTGATGTGCTTGGCTAGCGATCTGGCGTCACCGAGACCTTGGTTCAGACCTTGGCCGGCGAGAGGGTGGATGGTGTGGGCGGCATCGCCGAGGAGAGCGACGCGATGTCCGGTATAAGTGTCGGCATGGCGCATACGCAGAGGGAAGGAAGCAACGCTGCCGTCCTGGACAGCGGAGATCTTCTGTGGGATGCGCTCAGAGTTGAATGCGGTACTGGCTTCGCGCCAGGCATATTCGTCAGCGTGGCCGGACTTCATGGTGTGCAAGTAGTCGAGGTCGACAGGCAGCAACCTGAAAGCAGCATTCACCATTGCGATGAAGTCAGTGCTGCTGAGCGACTTCAATAGAGCGGCCTTCTCAGGAGTTGTAGACCACACCAGAGTAGCCACATTTCCGGGCAGAGGCAGCAGTGCGACAGGGCCCGTAGGAAGAAAGCGTTGATATGCAGTTCTGGGACCATGAGCGCCCCAATTGGCACCCTCGACCTGCACGGTCGCTACGACACCATGGCGGTTGTAGTCCCAGCCTCGTGAAGGGATACCGGCGAATGTGCGCACGGGACTGTTGGCGCCATCGGCACCAATGAGGAGACGTGCAGCCAACTTGCGGGAGTTGTTCAATGAAACGACGGGCCAGTTTGAGAGGTCCATCTTCTCTGTTTCCTTTCCAAGCTCAATTCCTTCAACTCTTGTCTTGTCCATGATATCAATCGGAGGCAACGTGCCCAGGCGAGCGAGGAGGGCAGAAGTCAGGTTGGTGTTTTCAGTCATTGTGGCGACCGTGTCGGGCACAGTTGAAGATGTGGTTGAAGGGTCGAAACTGATGCTGCTTCCGGAGACACCGTCCCATACTTGCATAGCTTGGTATGGCTGCACACGCGAGGTCGCAATGTGGTTCCATGCTCCAATTTCATTCAAGAACTTGACTGAGCCGGGAGTCAGGGAGCTGCATCTGTTGGAGAAAGTGGTCGATTCGGCCTGGATCTGAGGTTTGTTGAGATCTTGCCCTTCGACCAGGGCAATCTTGAGGTTCGCAGTCTTGGGAGAAGCACCTACACGTCTCAGCACTTCAATTCTATGCTATACATGCTGTGTATGTTCTTACGAAGGGCGCCGAGCAAGCTCAGTCCTGCTGGACCGCCACCAACGCACACGACATCATAGATTTCCGGTCCTGTTGGTACGGGCGCAGCTCTAGGCGCCGTACGCGACCAGAACGATCTCGAGGTTACAAAGATGTTCGAATATCTCGAGGATACCCGGGAGACTTCACATGGTGTTCGGGGGAGCCGCAGCGGCATGCCGGCAGATATTATGGCGAGGATGGAGGATGGAGTGATTGAGCCGAAGTCTGTTCTCCAGATCTTCGTGGTATCGGCACAAGAATCTCCGGTCGCTCGGGCTATTATTGAGCGAGTCTGGAATCTGTGCGTTACTTGTCGATTGCTCCGAATGACTCTCCGTGGTCGCAGAAATATGCCCATAACCTCATGTTTTTGTTCTCCTGTCAATTCGTCAAGGCACGGGCACATGAAAGTGGTATGAGACCACTATCACGTGTTGGAGCATGAGGACAGTCAGCAGTGAACTTTGATTCGCCAGAGAAAATGGTCATCCGAGCCCCGGAATCACATGTTAGGTTTGTTAGGTTTCCGCCGTTGCCGACCCCTCGTTTTACCCCATACTTGCACAGGACGTTCTTGCTGCATTTGACGGAGAACAAAGACCGGGAAGTGGAATCCTGCTGCGTTCAATCGCCGACGCCAAAGCTTTTGCCTGACATGGGACGGGCCAAAATTGCCCTTTTCGAGTTTCGGGGGGTGGGACAAGACCAGGAGGTCTCTCTAGATCTCCGGATTCGGAGCGTAGGTAATGGAAGTAGGGTGGTTGGTTGAGCTGAGGGAAGGCACGAAGGTAACAAGACGAACCCTCGACGGTGCCTCGGCATCTGTTCTCCATACCTTCCCCCCCACACGTGCAATTTAGCGCATGTGGTTCATCCATTAAACACCCTTAAGCCCTCGCCTTTTGCTCGTGCTCTCCATTTCTCCTCCTCCCTGTTTCTCTTGTCGTCTTTTTCCCGTTTGTGATACCCTTCTCTATTCATCATGCCCGCAAGAGTCATCGTCGTCGGTGCTGGTCGTAAGTCTCCTGACCGATCAACTGTTTCCTCCAAGGCGTAGGACTAATCTCGAGTAGTTTCTGGACTGAGTGCCGCTCACACCATCTACCTCAATGGCGGAAATGTCGTCTTACTCGACAAGAACAGTATGAACCAGCGTCTCCTCGCTCACTACTCGTGTATCGCTGACATGTGATTCAAAGACTTCATGGGAGGAAACTCCACCAAGGCCACCTCGGGAATCAACGGTGCCCTTACCCGCACACAAACCGACCTCGGAATCCAGGACAGCGTAAAGCAATTCTACGAAGACACATTGAAGTCGGCCAGAGACAAGGCACGACCAGATCTCATCAAGGTCTTGACATACAAGTCAGCTGGTGCCGTTGAGTGGCTACAAGATGTCTTCAATCTGGACCTGACCCTTGTTTCACGACTCGGGTGAGTACATACCGATGCTCGGAAGCAGATCCATCGATTAACCCAAAGGCAGAGGTCACTCGTTCCCCCGTACTCACCGTGGTCACGATGCCAAGTTCCCTGGTATGGCCATCACCTACGCCCTGATGCAACGATTCGAAGAACTCGCCGAGACCGAGCCCGAGCGTGTCTCACTCATCAAGAAGGCCAAGGTCACCAAGATCAACAAGGAGGGAAACAATGTTACTGGTGTCACATACTCCTTCAACAACGAGGAAGTCACCGTAGATGGCCCTGTCATCCTCGCAACCGGAGGTTACGCTGCCGACTTCACAGACGACTCGCTCCTCAAGAAGTGGAGACCCGATACCTTTGGTCTGGCCACCACTAACGGTGCCCACGCCACTGGTGACGGTCACAAGATGCTCATGCAGATTGGTGCCAACGGTATCGATATGGACAAGGTTCAAGTTCACCCTACTGGCTTGGTCGACCCCAAGGACCCTGGTTCCAAGTGGAAATTCTTGGCTGCCGAAGGTATGTGTATGAGATCCCTTTGGCTACTGTAAAGTACTAACAACTCCCAGCTCTTCGTGGTGAAGGTGGTCTCTTGCTCAACGGCAAGGGTCAGCGTTTCTCAGACGAACTCGGACACCGCGATTACGTCTCGGGTAAGATGTGGGAAGAGAAGGAGAAGGGAACATGGCCCATTCGTCTTGTTCTCAACTCAAAGGCTTCCAACGTTCTCGACTTCCACACTCGTCACTACTCAGGTCGTGGTCTGATGAAGAAGATGAGTGGCGAGGAGCTCATCAAAGAGATTGGCTGCTCGAGAAAGGATCTTGAGGAGACCTTCAGCAATTACAACGAGATTGCCGATGGCAAGCAAAAGGATCCCTACGGCAAGAAGTATTTCCACAACATGCCTTTCCAGGTCGACGATACTTTCCACGTCGCCGTCATGGAGCCTGTTCTCCACTTCACCATGGGTGGTATTGAGATCAACGACCAGGCACAATGCCTGAACTCCGATGGCAAGCCGTTTGACGGTCTTTTCGTCTGTGGTGAGCTTGCTGGTGGTGTTCACGGCTCGAACCGCCTCGGTGGTTCATCCCTGCTTGGCTGTGTAGTCTACGGCCGTGTCGCTGGTGACTCTGCAAGCAAATACCTCTTCCAACAGGTCTTGAATGGCGGTGGCTCAGCAGCAGCTCAACGTCTTGGCCAGATCAGTCTGCACATCGATCCCAACCAGCCTGGCAAGATCTCCGTAGAATGGGCGAACGGTGTTGGTGCTTCGTCAGGCGCCGAAGAAGCCATCCAAAGACAGTCGCAACAATCCGCAGGTCCAGTCATGACATCAGGCAAGAACGCCGACTCTTCGGACCCTGCTAAGGTATCCAAGCCCAACGACATCAAGGACTTCAAAGTTCCCGAGAAGGAGTTCACTCTCGAGGAAGTAGCCAAGCACAACAAGAAGGAGGACCTTTGGATTGCAGTCAAGGGCGTCGTCATGGATGTGACCGACTGGGTGGAAGAGCACCCTGGTGGCCCCCAAGCTCTTTTCAGTCACATGGGCAGAGACGCAAGTGAGGAGTTTGAGATGCTGCATGACGACGAGGTCATCCCCAAGTACGCTGCTGGAATCGTGATCGGCCGAGTAAAGGGCCAGGAGGTCACCCTCGAGTATTGATGAATCTGTGTAATGGAGCAACGACCAAAGGAAGGAGTTTTATAGGGGTTTCAAACCAAGGCAGCATGGCAAATGGTCTCGTGTAGTATCGGATTGCCAATCAAAGACCTTTCATCTCACCTTCTGGTTGTATCTCCCTGTATGTGTAATGACCACTCGCGTTGCTTACTAGCCATCATGCTTGGGAAAGCTCAAGGTGTGGGAACGTACGGTGAAAGTTTTTCGCGTTTCATTATGGATGAAGTGTTTGAAAAGTGAATATATTTCATTGCTGATAGCATCTATCAGATCGGGGTATCATGGTATCGTAATGGTAGTACAAAGGACAAAACGAATAATTCGCCCTCTAGAGAGCCTTGTCCATGGTGCCCTTCTTGACGAAGTTGCCGGTTTGAAACTCCTGCTCACCACCACGAGCGACCTGCTCGTTCTTGGCCATGGAAGCACTGTCGCCGGTGAAGCCATCAATGGCGGAGTTGATGTTGCCACGAATGGACTCGCCAATGCCCTAGATTTTGTTAGAACGTTGATACCAAGAAAGGATTATTCACACTGTGAACGTACATGGCCCTTAGCGAACATGCCCTTCAAGCCCTCACCAGCATTTGCGCCATGAGTACCAGCAGTGGAGGTGGTGGAAGTGGTAGTGGTGTGAGTTGTTGTGGGGTGGTTAGCGCCACTGGGGTTGGTGCCGGTGAAGTTGTTTGCGGACATGATGAGAATTGATGTGGTTGTAGGGGTTTTAGATAATAACTGACTTGGATGTAGGAAGAACTGTCACTTGGCGTAGTTCCATGCTTTATATATATTCCGATTCTGGCTTCTAGATTTCAAATTCCTGGAACGATGACACCGGTGATGAAAGGTCAATGGGCAATTTACTTTACTGTTATGACGTCAAAAGCATCACATGCGGTTCTTGATTTCGCATCGCTGACAACATATTCATCTGCACAAGCCGATCACTACACAATGACGGATTATGAGACGCGAAGACTGGAAAACATCAAGCGCAACCAAGCCTTGATCAACGAGCTCGGAATAAACAACGTCAAGCAAGAGACGTCGACGAAGCGACCACCATCAAAGAAACGCAAGCTCTCACCTTCAACATCACGGCCCACACGCGTCTCTGCGCGTATAGCTACAACAGAGCGTCCGGTTTACAATGACGAGCCCTCGATCTCACACAAGGCGTCTTCGCGATCCTCGAGGAAGAATGGCGCAAAGAAAGAGCAGAGTGTAGTTGCGGATGCCGTCGAGACAGAAGCGCAATCACCCCCAGCAGACCTTGAAGACATACGCAAAGGCTGGACCTCTTGGGAGTCAGTAGCACCTCCACCCACAAGAGACGAAGATGGCACCTTCCACTTCGACGAGCATCCCACCTTCCTACCAAATAAATCGCCAGCCGAGATGCTCGCTGAAGGCGCCTTCGGAGGTTCATACTACCGACCGCTATACTCAAAAAGTCTACGCACTACAGTAGAGGATGACTGGAAAGAACTGCCTGGAGAATGGTTGAAAGACCTGAACGTTGAAAGATACCTTACAAGCTCCTCCTACGATCCAGAGGTCAATAAATTCAAGGTCAGATGTGGACAGAGCATTGAAGAGTGGGAAGTCGCGGGCTGGATAGCGCATGCGTACGATGTACGCGGCTGGTTCCAATGGTATACACGATTCTGGCAAGGTCGTCGTTGCGATGATGACGATAGACAGATTGGAAGATGGGAGCGTTGTGTTGGCGAGAGAGGGCGCTGGCGTCGGATGCTCTTGAAGAAGTATCTGCAGGCTGGAGTCAAAACAGTCGCGGATGAGGGAGTCGACGAAGAAGAGGTGTCGCCAGTCATGCATCAGACCTGTCACCAATGGGCGTGGGAGGTCCGTCAACCTTCTTTGGATGAAGCATGGGCTGGTCAGTAATCCTTTTGTACATAGTTCCATCATGGCCGTGCTTGGCCTATCACGAAGATCACATCCATGATCGATTCGTGGGGAGACTTTTGAATCCGACAAGACATTCATCACAACACACCTCCAGCATTTAGCAGGTGATCAAGAAGACCAATTCAGGTGTTGAGAGATACGTGGGAGGTGTATTCTATAATTTTATGTTTTCACAAAAAGTCGGGTTGCAAGAGTAGCTGTCACGTGGATGTGGCAGCGTGCGAAGCGAGGCCATCAACAACGCGCTTGGGTCGGATGGAGTCTGCAAGACCAAGCACAGAATGCATCTCATTTCACATACTCAACTATCATCATGATCAAAGCATCGTGTGTCGCTTGTCCGCTGAGCTTACACCACAGTCGCCCGTGAAAGCAGACTGGCGCCTGATGCTGCCTCGCCCGACCGGCATTAGCAACAAGGCGTACCGGGCGCCATGGTGTTTGTCGGACTACCGCCCTAGCCGCATAGCTTTGTCAAAGAGCTCTAAGTCTTGTTTGCAAAGCTGACAGAGTTATATGTGTATCGTCGATGTCTGCAACTCTGCTTTCGCGCCCGGAAGCCCTGTCCTCGCGACCGGTCCGTCGAAACCCACGCCCGACATGAGATGCATATATACCGCCTGCCACCGACGAACGTGCTATTACCAAAGGCGTCGAGCCACCCTCCACTCGCACCCAATGCGACAACTAGAATGACAGAAGTCCACCCGGAGATGTCTACAAGCCCTGTCCAGGCTTCGCAGCTTGACCTGTGACCGACCTATAGTCGAACAAGACTTCCAAGAGCTGGGCTATCTATACAACGTCCGGCATGCCATATCTGTATACGGTAGGTGCTTACACTTGGAAGCCTTCCAAACCATCATTCTCTACGCAAGCACAAACGCTCCGTTCTTGTTCAAAGTACACATTATCTTATGATCTGAAAAAAGCCCTGGCATCTCTACACTTTCCTTATATCATTCTTTCCCACTCTACTGCTTTACCACGGAAGAATTTGTTACTCAGCTATCACTACCACCCCCTTTTCTGTTCTTAGAAAAAGCCCGGCTGGAGGTGGGCGACTGTTGGGAGAAACACGATGTGTTCTTGACAGATCGGCCACCAAGATCCTGATCAGCTATCCTGTCGGTGGTCCTTTGGAAGAACAAGCAGCTACGTATATTTACAACTTGGCGTCTAGACGGCTCGTACGATTACAGCCAGTTGATTCAACGGAAGTTGTACAGTACAACAAGCCGCGCATGGTTCCGTCATGATTGTCGAAGGTCGGGAATGTCAAATCGACAAACTTGCCCGGATTTGTTCAGGCTTCGGGACCTCGCAACGTAAACTGGCTTGGATATCGCTCTTGCTTCCCAGAATGACAGGAAGTGAGAAAAATATGATTCCAACGTTGGCTGGCCAGCGCGGAGCACGGATCCTTGACGTGTCGCGCGACTCGCGGCTTCCCGATAATTGGCGTTGGCTGCACTGATGGGAGTACACAGTCGCTCACAATTTCTCAACGAAGGCATCTAGTCACGGGATAATTCGACGAGGAAGCTAAGGAAACACTCATCGTCTTCAGCGTAAGCATTCACTGGTCTCAAGTGGTTATTGTTGGTGAAAAACCATTGCAGTCACGTGGAGAGACGAAGGGCTTTGAGCCGAAGTTCTGAAAGCTCGAGCTTCGCGTCCATCTTTCTCCTCAACACAACTCTTACACAACAACTATTCCATCAATCTTTGCGCACGATATCGACACCTACATAGTCGACATCATCTCCCACCTGTCAGCTCCCATCGCGTCACTCAGCACTCCTCTGCGCATTCGTCGCGCCATCAACGCGTCCATCTACTACGTCACTACATCGTCGCCGTACATCCCACAACATCACAATGGCCGAGGAAGAGCCTAAGAACGCGCCTGTTGAGGCACAGAACGTAAGGTCATCACACCGGACGCGTCGCGGCATCAGTCACTGACTGTCTACAGACCACCATGACCGAGGCTGCAACTGAGGCACCATCGGCCCCTACTGAGAGCACTGAAGGTAGACAGAATCAGACACTCTCATCTTCTTTACGATTAAAATCTGACATCTTGCTAGCACCCGCCACCACCGAGGCAATGGACACATCAGCTGATAACGCCGATGCCAAGGAGAGCGACGTAGCAGCTGCTGGTCCACAAGCAACCACCGAGGTCAACGCACCGGACGGCGAAGGGAAGACAGAAGCTGCAGTGCTTCCATCAGAGGCTGCCGATGTCGCTACACCCTCGACCAGCAAGAACGGAAAGAGAAAGTCAACCTCGGGTGTGCCGGAGCACAAGGCCAAGAAGCTGAACAAGAAGAAGTCACAAGTCCAACTGAACCTTGGTATCAAGGCCGGTGACTATTACTGGGCTAGACTCAAGGGCTATCCACCATGGCCCTCGATTGTCTGCGACGAGGACATGCTCCCCGAGATTCTTCTGGGCACCAGACCTGTCAGCGCCCAGCGCGCCGATGGCTCCTACCGCGAAGACTACGCAGACGACGGCAAGAACGCTCGCGACAGAACCTACCCCGTTATGTTCTTGGGAACCAACGAGTTGTAAGTATCTTCTCGCAACCAAAGCCACGTATGAGTATCTAACTGATTTTCTAGCTCATGGATGGTCAACACCTCTCTCACCAAGCTTGAGCCTGGTGAGTGCTCCCTCGACAAGCAGACCGGCAAGATGTCCAAGGCTCTGAAGGAGGCTTATGATATCGCCGAGGAACAGCACGACCTCGATTACTTCAAGAACATGCTCGAGGAGTTTATGCAACAACAGAAGCAGGCTCAGGAGGAAGAAGCTGCAAAGCAAGCTGAGAAGGAGGCCAAGGCCGCAAAGAAAGCTGAGAAGGCTGAGAAAGCTGCCACAGACAAGACCACAAAGGAGAAGAAGGACCGTAGAAAGAGCAAGAGCAAGGAGACTGTCTCCGATGCAGATGACATGGATCTCGATATTCCCGACGACGCCGAGGCCAAGCCCAGCAAGAAGAGAAAGAAGGACGCCGATAGCGAAGGCGAGGGCCCCAAGGTAAGAAGGAATGATTTAGATCGTTTGCAATCAAAGCTAATAATGAGACAGCCCAAGAAGACACCCAAGGCAACAAAGGTCGCAGCTACCAAGACTAACGGCGAATCGGCTAAGAAGCCGGCCAAGCCGAGGAAGGTCGTTCAAAAGCCCGCAGAGGAGGAGCCTGTCAACGAGGCTGAAAAGGCCGAGAGACGCGAGAAGGCCGTTCTTTACCTTCGCCACAGACTGCAAAAGGGATTCTTGATGCGCGACCAGACACCCAAGGAAGAAGAGATGTCCACTATGCACGATTTCTTCAACCAACTCGAGGGCTATCAGAACCTCGAGCCTGCCATCATTCGCGGCACCAAGATCTACAAGGTGCTTCGCGGTATCCTCAAGCTCTCGTCCATTCCCAAGGAAGAGGAGTATCAGTTCAAGAAGAGATCGAATGACCTTCTTGCTTCGTGGCACGAGGCTCTTGGCTCCAAGGGCGACGAGAAGGACGACGACAAGGCTGAAGACAAGGAGAGCAGCGAAAAGGCAGAGAAGGCCGAGGAAACAGTCGAGAAGGCAGACGTCAAGGAGCCTACTGAGACTGCTTCAAAGGAAGAAGCCACTGAGGACAAGGACGTAGCCATGACTGACGCAAAGGACGAGAAGGCAGAGGCTGCACCCGCTGCAGACGGCAAGACTGCAACCGCCGCATAAGCGTCGACCTCTGATGTCAGCCCAAAACATTTGCTACACAGATTCAAATAGCTGTGACTTAGCAGCCGCGGAAAATCGGCTCACATTGCTTGTATCGTTTTTTGCTCAGTAGGGAGGAGACTTTGTCACCCAAGCGATGCCGTTCATTGCTTCAAGGCACAGATAGCGAAAAATGCTATCATACTCAATTTTCAAGAACACGCAATGTGAAGTCGTAGATTGGACCATCGAATCGTGAATGTTCACCATTCGCTGCCCATATTGGACTGCCCATATTCCACCTTCGTGAATTGTGACGCGATCCACCCCGCGATCCCCGCAATCATCAACAAAAAATGTTGGCTGTGATCGTCCGTGTTGACAGCTCCTTCGAAGACAAGACATAGACAAAATGGCGACTACACACGAGGCAGAGGCCTTGATCACCTCTCACGATCCCCACCACCCCGCAAACCTCATTTGCGAGCTCTGCAAGAAGTTCTACACTCTTGGATGGGTATGCCGACCCTGTGCCCATCAGTGACTGCTTCTACTGGACAAAGTACTTACACGTCTCTGCTCAGGTCACTGGAACTGGCGGCGGCACCTCGATTCGTGATGGCGAACGTATCTATATTGCGCCCTCCGGCGTTCAGAAAGAGCTCATGAAGCCGCAAGATTTGTTTGTCATGGACTATGCGACTCGGGAATACTTGCGCAGACCGCCGGTAGGGAATCCTCGAGAGTCGAAGCATCGATGAATATAAGAGCTGAGATCTATTTGAAACCCACAGGTGCTGAAGCCCTCGGCATGCACACCCCTCTTCATGGCTGCCTTTACGCTGCGCGGAGCGGGTTGCTGCATTCACACCCACAGCAAGGACGCCGTCCTTGTAACTCTGCTTTGCGAAGCTGCCGGTACCGACGTCTTTGAAATCCAGAAACTCGAGCAGATCAAAGGTATTCCCAAGGGGTATGGTGAGGAGAAGAAGGGAAACCTTGGATACCACGATCGTCTTCGCATCCCTATCATCGACAACACTGCACACGAGGAGGACTTGAAGGACACACTCGAGGGTGCCATCAAGCAGTGGCCTGATACCCACGCTGTCCTCGTCAAGAGACACGGAATGTATGTTGCCCGACAGGAGAGAACAGGAGAGAGCGATGGAAATGCTGACGCTTTACTAGCTACGTTTGGGGCAAGGATGTTGCTCAGGCAAAGACTCAGTGCGAGAGGTAGGTCTTCTCGAATCCATGAAGCCAACACAGGAGAAGCTAATGTCGTATACAGTCTGGACTACATCTTCCAGCTTGCAGTTGAGATGCACAAGCTCGGCTTGCCCTGGATCCCCAAATGATTGATCGAAATGTTGGACTAGGTGTGATCTTGTCACCGCACACCACAAGAAGGATAGGTACATCCCACATGTCGCTATGTATAGACGTATAATATTGGGAGCTGGCATCTCGAAAGTGCCCTTCAGCTCAACCCTGGCGAGCAATCCTCAATCGACCTTGATCTGTTTTTGGTAAAAGCTCACAAATCGCCCTATGTAGGGCACGCTCGTACAATATATTGCAGTAGTATTAACACTAGCATGTAAGGGCCACAACAGCGTATTTGCCTTGAAAGCACTCTGCGCGACTGCAAAATCAGTTAACATGCATTGAAATTGCGCTGAACCCAGGATCTGACACGAGACTTGATATAAAATGCTTGACTGTCAAAGAAATTGGAGATGAAGGCGAAACATTTGCGGACAGGGTCTTGAGATTACTGGAAATCTGACAATGTCTGAATTGAACGGTCGCCTGAAGAGTGACGGCAATCACGAAGCTTTTGTGTCGGTGCATCCGAGGAACACAAAGCTACTTGCCTGACATGTCTGCATGACTTGTTTGGTGGATAGCCAAGCACAAGAGCGAGAAGGAACGAAGGCCACGAGAGAGTCGGGGTTGCCCGATCTGCTCAAGCCTTGACAACCATGCAAGCCATGCTTTTGCATGCAAAGCAGATCTCACTCGCTCTGCTGTCTATTTTTAACCACTCTTTAACGACCTTTCCTATTTCCTCCAAGGTTCGAGGAGAAACCCAAGGTGCTTGGCTCTCGAAAAGTCCTCATGGTTCAAATTAAGCAAATTTAGGCTTCACGAACACGAAAAGCGAACGGTCCGCCCAACGGGCCTTGACATCATCAGCGCCCCCGACGCAGTTGCAAAGACTAGCATTTGCTCGCGATGGCAGCGTTACATGCGGTCAGAGGCACTCTGGGCCAAGAACAGGCTCCATATGTACAAGAATAGCAAAGGTAGGTTGAAGTTACGAGACAAGGCCTGACGATATAAGTACTCGGGGAGAAGCACTCCGATTCTTCTTGACCACTCTTGTCTATACCAACATTTCTTGTTTCTACTTCTTATCTCATAATCTTTACGAAGATGTTCAGACAACTATCGATAGCCGCTGTGGCCTTGTCACTAGGTACGTTGAGCACCGATACAACTCCCATGCAAGAGCGTTCCTTTTTAACATCTGTACAGCATCCTCTCAAGTATCAGCCAAGCCCATTCAGCGTAGGGCAGCTGGCGATTCGTCCTTCGACTACATTGTTGTTGGATCAGGACCTGGCGGTGTCACAGTCGCCGACAAGCTTTCCGAAAGTGGTGCATCAGTACTCTTGGTCGAGCGTGGTCAGGCAACCACTGGCCAATGGGGTGGCAACAACAAGCCACAATGGCTGGACAACTCCGGAATGACCGTCTATGATGTTCCTGCTCTCGACGACCAGATCTGGACCAAGGGTGGTGACTTCACAAATGATATTTTCTGCGACGACATTGTTGGCGGTATCTCTGGTTGTGTGCTCGGTGGCAGCGGCGCTATCAACTCTGGACTCTGGTGGAAGCCTACGTCCTGGGACTGGGACACTATGTTCCCTGAGAAGTGGAACAGCACCAACATGGCAAATGTGACCGACCGTGTCTTCTCGCGTCTGCCCGGCACTGAAGTCCCTTCTCAGGATGGACAGCTCTACTATCAGCAGGGTGCTGATATGCTTGAGGGCGCTCTGGATGCTGCCAACTGGACACTGGTCAGTGCGAACGAAGCCCCTAACCAGAAGGACAGAGTCTACTCCAACACCACGTACATGTTCCAGAACGGCGAACGCAGCGGACCCATGTCTGTATACCTTGGATCTGCATACTCCCGCCCCAACTTCTCGCTTTACACCAACGCCATTGTCGAGAGAGTCATCAGAGAGGGATCCAAGATCACTGGAGTTGAGATTTCGAACACTGCCGACGATGGCTTCAGAGGAACCGTCAAGGCCAACAAGGCTGTCGTCCTTGCTGCCGGTGCATTCGGTACCCCTAAGGTCCTTTTCAGAAGTGGAATTGGCCCAAGAGACCAGCTCGAAACTGTTCGCAACACTGAGGGCTCCAAGATGATCGGAGAGGATCAATGGATTGATCTGCCTGTTGGCCACAATCTTATGGACAACATCAACGTAAGTACACTTATAAGATCGCAACATAGCATAAGCTGACTTTTGACTCATAGACTGATATCGTCATCTCCCACCCTGATGTCGTTTACTACGACTTCGCTGGTCTCTGGGACCACCCCAACCAAGGCGACGTCGACTCTTACCTCAATGGACGTACCGGCATGCTTGCTCAGTCCGCTTCCAACCTGAACCCCATGATCTGGGAGATGTTGAACGGCACCGACGGTCTCCAAGGCCTGCAGTGGACTGCTCGTGTTGATACTTCCCTCGACATCAACAACGATGCTAAGCACAACATGGTTCTTGCTCAGTACATCACCATCGGTCAGGCCGCCCGTGGCAGAACCACCATTACTCCCGACTTGAAGATGAACGTCTCGACCGGTGTTGACGTTATGCAACACGAGTCCGACCAGGTCGCCATCGCCCAGGGTCTCGACGACATGAGAAACATCCTCAAGAACGTCCCTGGCCTTGAGATTCTCTCTCCTGCTGCTGATGTTTCTTCTCTGGATTACGTCAAGTCGACCACCCACCTTTACGTCAACCACTGGTTGGGCAGCTGCAAGATGGGCAACGATGATGGTCGTGACAACGGTACTTCGGTTGTCGACGCCGACTCCAAGGTCTACGGTACCGACAATTTGTTCATTGCCGATGGCTCCATCTTCCCTGGCCAGACCACTTCCAACCCTCAGGCCGCCATCACCATTGTCGGCGAGCGTGTTGCCGAGCTTGTTCTTGCACTCAACCAATAGACAATTTGAGCGTAAGCTACCATGGCAATTCTACAGCCACATAATATGTACATAGACACGAATTATGAAACCAAAAAGTACTTCTTCAAAAAATCCATGACATGAGAATTGTGTGTTTTTGACATTTTGCTGTAATGCTGGAACTGGAAACGTGTGCATCTCAGTTTGTATAGACGTTATTAGTTATGCTTTCAGGGCGAGTCTATCGGCCCATGCTGCTGATCATTTCACGTTGAGCTGCTCTGTCGCGGTTGGCCTCAGAGAGCGGCGGTATGCTTCTTAGGTCGCCGACGACGTCCTTTGCCTTGCCAAAGTAAACTTCCTCTGTAGAAGATGTGTTAGCATTCTGTTGAGGTACAAGTGTGAGTGACGACTTACGCAGCAGATTGCGCATCTTGAGTTCCATATCCTCGACCAACTTGCCGATGTTGGCGACATGAGTCTCGTCAGCATCGACGGGCATATCAGCCTCCACTTGTCTAGTCATGTTGCCAGCGAGATCGAGGCTGCCTAGAGCATCGCCCTTTGTGCCGAGGTTCAAGATGACGGTAGATGTGAGCTTGTATTTGGCAGTGCGACCGCGCTCGGCGACTTCGAGGACATGGATACTGTCCCAAGCGCCCGAAGCAGCGGTCTGAGAAGATGACTTCTTGAGCAACACAACACCTGCAAAGCCATCGTCCAAGTTCCAGAGGTAGACGGATGAAGTACCGCCTTCGTAGTATCTGTATTTCCCCTTCAGTCTCAGTGTTCTTGCTCCCATTGTGTCTTTTTCTTTTTCTGGATTCGAAGGCACTCACAGCTCGCGGTAGACGTCAAAGGCTTCGTTTGCGCGGACTTCCAGGCGACGGACGCGCTCGGAGCTCATCTCTGCGTCTTCGACGGGAGGGTCGAACTCGTTGCTCCAGGGGCTGCGGTAGCTGTCGCCATCGCGGTTGTAGTCGCAGAGGAGGTAGTCACGACCGGTCTTCTTGCAGCGACGGACTTCGAGAGGTTGGTCTACCGAGGCGAGCAATTCCTCTTCATGTTCGGGGACCAGGCTGCAGATGGCCGAGAGGTTGGTCGCCGTGTTCTTTGGGTTTAGGCGTCGAAGAAGATCGCTGATGTATTTGTGATTAGGAATTGGTTTTGACAGCATGAGAGAGGTCTGGGCCTTACAGCGCACTGTCGAATTGGTCTGCCATGATTGCGTATGTGTGTGTATATAGCTAGGGAAGTAATGCTGTTGTTGCTTTGATGGGCATCGAGACGGGGTCCAAGCACCCCCACGTCAGCGACTTCCGTCTCAAGAGCTTCGCCGCAGCCTCCTCCGCGCATGCGTCCTCTTCCATCACATTCAATATCAATTGTTCGTCGCCATCGCGCGGCAAGAGCACAATGATGGTTCAGGAACATAGAGAGGAGGGGAATAGTGTCAGTTCGAAACGTGTTCACAGACATCTATTCCTCGACCGCCGCAATCAGCGGCAGTTGAGCGTTTCGTGGTGGGATCAATGCGGTTTGTGCAACTATCCCATCCACGCTTACCTTGGTAACACGTCGTGGCGCTCCCCGTCCAGATGTACCAAGTATCAACACAGCTCTATCCGAGTAGTTTATAATGACAATTATATGTTCGCATAGAATGAATGAACCATCCCCATATCGGAGCACGCCGTAGACCGGGGTGAGCCAACACAGCCCGCCAATCAGCACCTGCCGTCCAAGACTCCTCGCTTCAACTCCCTGAGAGTTTGGAGATAAGTCGTTAAAATGGTCAACCTTAGTTGTTGTCTTTGAACTCTTCCACGTTGCCAGTCTTTGTCTTCCTCCTGTCTCATTATATATACCTGGATCCCTGGACGGTCGTTTGTTTCTCTTTCCCTTTGATTCTTTCGGCCTCTTGTTGTTCTACGAATCCTCCTATCTTTCTCTCAACGTCTATTTATATTGGAATTATGATCATGTCTACGACCAACGGAACAGCGTCTGAAAAGACGATTTACTTGGGTGCTTTTGCTCATTGTACTTCTCAGCAAGAAGTCGAGATTTGTGAGGCTGGTGCCATTGGAGTTGATTCGGACGGCAAGATTGCATTCATCGAACGAGACATTGGAGATATCCCAGCATACGAATTATGCGAACGACAACAAGGCTGGGAGAAGGCAAAGATTGTTGAAATAAAAGATCAAGGTTTCTTTTTCCCTGGATTTATTGGTATGTGTTAATAATCGGAGGGAGGAGGTTGCCCCTGAGCATTGCTGAGCTAACACGGTTTCTCCAAAAGACACACACATCCATGCTTCTCAATATCCCAACTCTGGCATCTTTGGCAAATCAACACTACTGGATTGGCTGAACACATATACTTTTCCTTTGGAATCATCTTTTACAGATTTAGCAAAGGCCCAACGCATCTACGCCCGCGTCGTCAACCGCACTCTTTCCCACGGAACAACAACAGCCTGCTACTACGCCACCGTCCACGTCGAAGCTACGAACCTCCTCTCTGACATCTGTCTCTCCAAAGGCCAGCGCGCCTTCGTCGGCCGCGTCTGTATGGACCAACTAAGCCCCGACTACTACCGCGACGAGAGCGCCGAAACCGCGATCCAAGCAACAGAAGCCTGTATCGCACACGTCGGCAAAATCGACCCTAAGCATCACCTCATCACCCCCATCATCACACCTCGCTTCGCACCAAGTTGCAGCGAAGGCTGCCTAAACGCTCTAGGCAAACTCGCTCAACAGACCGGCCTTCCCATCCAAACTCACATTTCAGAAAACAAGTCCGAAATCGAATTGGTCGCGGAAATGTTCCCGAGCAGTAAATCTTACACCGATGTTTACGATAAAGCGGGCTTGTTGAATGCAAAGACCATTCTCGCACATGCGGTACATTTGTCACCGGAAGAGCGTGCGTTGATCCGTTCCCGTGATGCGAAGATCAGTCATTGTCCGGCTTCCAACACTGCTTTGACTTCTGGAGCGGCGCCTGTGCGTACGTTATTGGACGAAGGTCTCACAGTCGGTCTCGGAACAGATGTTAGTGGAGGATACAGCCCTAGCATTCTCGAGGAGGCTCGTCAAGCTATTCTGGTCAGCAGACATGTAGCCATGGTCGATGGCGATGCTGCGAAGTTGAGCACGGAAGAGGCGTTGTGGTTGGCCACTCGTGGTGGTGCAAAGGTGGTCGGTCTTGAGAGGCGCGTTGGTGGATTCGAGGTTGGTATGGATTGGGACGCACAAATGATCAGCTTGGATGTTGTGAGTGAGGACGGTGAGATGGACGAGGCAGAGAACAAAGGTCCTGTGGATGTCTTCATGTGGGAGAGCTGGTCAGACAGACTCAACAAATGGTTCTACGGTGGAGACGACAGAAACACAGCAGCCGTCTGGGTCAAGGGCCGCTTGGTACATACGACACCCAAGTACAGAGGTTGACCAGATACACGACACTTGTTGCTCAAGAGCTCAGAAGACTACTAAATGTTTTGAAAGAGCTGGAATTCAGCAATGAAATTTAGAACCACAATTATATACACCACCCACTAAAATCCAATATTGGGTATGAACAACCAAATGTCCAAGAGTTAATCCTTCTTGAAGCGTGTTTCCCCCGAAAAACACCACGAAAAAGCAAACCCTTGATATTCGTCCTCTACAAGTTTACACACCCTTCTTCTCTTTGGGTTCTCATCTATGCCGCAGGAGCGGGCTTGCTACCGTCGTCGTTAACGTAACTCTCCCAGTTGGCCAGAATGTTGCCAATCTTGGGCGAGTTTGTCAGACGGTACACATCCTCGAAGTACTCCTTTGTGATTTCGAATGGCCTGGCGGTGACGTTGGGAATGTATTTGCCAACGAGCTTGCTAGGATCGATGCTAGTCTTGTTGATCTTCTTGAGCAAGAAGGAACGGAAGGGCTTGACACCCGAACGCAGGAAGGTACTGTGGAAAGGCACATCGATACCCTTGAGAGGAATGGTGGCGAAACCGCGCTGGAGGTCCAGAGGCTTAGGCTTGGCCTCGGTTTGCTCAGCACATCCCTTGATGATCTCGACAAGGTGGCTCTTGACATCCTCGAGAGACATGGTCTGCATCAACGATTGGATGTCAATCTTCTGCACCTTGAGGTAGTTGAGGACATTGGCCAAGCAGTCGAGTGCACGCAGGTCACCAGCGGCAACGTACTGCATGTTGGCAATGTTGTAGTTGACAATCTCCAGAAGCCAGCCAGTGGTCTCTGCGATGTTCTCAACAACGTACTGGAGAGCCTGCTCGGTGAATGTCTTGCCAATGCGCGAAGGGTTGACGGCGCACATGGAGTAGTTTGAGCGGCCAGCCTCGTCACGCTCGACAGCGACTTGCATGGTCAGACCACGGTAGAACACAACGGATACCAAACTCTCAATAGGCATGACCTCTGCCATGGCTGCAAGAGCAGAGTACTCTCCAAGAGAGTGACCAGCGAAACTGCTGTCACGCTGCACAAGACCCTTGGAGCGCATGTCCTCGAAGGAAGCCTTCTCCATCAGGGTAAGTGCGGGCTGAGTGAACTGTGTGGCAGACAGCAGACCGGTAGGCGAACGGTATGTGTATGAGGTAGTAGACTCGTTGATCTCCTTGAAGATCTTCTCCGACTTGATGCTGCCATCGGCGGCTACCGTCTCGAATGTCATAGACATGTAGTTTTGACGGATGGCCTTACCACGAGGTCCACCGAAGTGAACAGTCATCTCGTTGGGGTTGTTCTTGACAATGTTGGTGATGGCGAAACCTGTTGCTTGTTAGTGATGCGCAATTCATGAATGTCAAGTGTTGCTTACCATAGTTGTCAAGGAAATGCTTGTCTGCTCTGTCCCAGACCTCCTTGGCGACAGGGCTGCTTGCGTACAGCTCCATACCCATACCCTGTTCTTGAGAACCTTGACCAGTGAAGACGTAGGCAGAGACAGGTTGCTCAACCTCTGCCTCACCAATAAGGACCTTGTCCTCGGTCTCCTTGTTGCGGGCCTCAACTGTGATGATCTTGCGACCAGAGACCATACCGATGTGCTGAAGGCTGACCTGGATGGTGTCGTTGGGAAGGACCATACCGACAAGGTTGACGTGGAAGCTGCGAACGCGACCAACGTTGTTCTCGGCTGCCCATGTCTCGACGAGGCTTCTGACGGCAGCACTGGAGTACATGCCGTGAGTGATGGTGCCAGGAAGGTTGGCATACTTGGAGAAGACACGAGAAACGTGAATGGGGTTGTAATCGCCTGAAACCTTGGCGTAGGTTTCGTTCGATGCGGGTGCCTTGAGCTCAAGAGGAGTCTTGCCATTCAGCGGGATAGGGTTCTCGAAGTTGACGGGCTGGTCAATGGCAGATCCGTTACGCTCGAGGTAGTCAATGACGGGGTTGCCGTGGGAGACACCAGCCTCGTACTCGACCGATGCGAGCTGGATAATTTCCTTGCTAGGCAACTCGATCTCGACCTGACCAACGGTCTCGACAGTGCTGAAGACGTTTTCGTTCTTGTAACGAACCAAGCTCTGCAGGCGGAAAGTCAAAGTCTGGCCGAGGAGGTCAATCTCGGTGTCCTCAAGGCGGAACCACTCCTTAGACTGGAGGACTGCGACGTCCTTGCTAGTAGCGAGAGTGATCTGCATGGGCTTCTCGGTCTTTCTCTGGAAAGTGTTCTCGAAGTCGGTGTAGGCGCCACGGTACAGGAACTGACTGGTGACCTCCATGACAGGCTGGCCGTCACGGGTGATGGTACCGCAGACCTCGACCATCTTACCAGAAGCTTGGTTGATGACAGCGTTAACCTCAGCAGTAGTGTCGAGGACGTCGCCCTTCTTCAGAGGAGCGGCGCCAGGGATCATGCGGAAGCCGTTGGAAAGGTGGACAAGCTTGAGAAGATCACCATCAATCTTGCGAGGGAAGATAGGCTTGGTGATGGCCTTCCAGCCGACGACAATGGCAAAGTCCATGGGAGCGAAGACCTCCTTGCCAGGACGGTCGACGAAAGCCTCACCAGTGTTGCCAACTGCGTGAACGAAGTCGTTGATGGCCTCGCTAGTAACAGTAGCTCTGCCACCATCGAAGCGAGAGGTGACAGGAGTGTCGAAGGGAACATCAGCATCGCCAAACCAGATCTTGTAGTAGAACTCCTTGATGCGGTCGTTGCGAGCCTCCATGACCTCTCTGATAGGGGCGTAGCCGGTCTCAGGGTGGTAAGTGAACTTCAGGGGCAGGGCAACAGCAGAGTGAGTGGCGGAACGCTCCTCGATAAGCTTGACGCTGATCTCGTTGTTGACCATAGGGCCAATCTCGATAGTCTGGACAAACTTGCCGCTCGAAGTGGGCTCCTTGACGGTGATGACAGTCTTGCTAGGGTCTGAGGGGTAGTTGACCTCGACCATCATACCAGGGGCAGGCGCGAAGATGCGCTGCATTGGGTTGGTGTAGAATCTCTGACCCTGAACGAAGACATCTGCGGTGAAGAAAGCATGTCTCCAAGAGTATGTCTTACCAGCAAGCAGAGACAACCATGAGTCCAACTTGGGGAGGGTAGCACTGGGCGAGGCAGACAGGCGATACATGACCTTGTTGTTAAGCTCAGACACAGTGAGGCCCTCGACATCAATCTCATCGCTTGCCTCAAGAAGCTTACCGCCGAAGTACTCGACAACGGGGATCTTGGACTCATCACCACCATAGACGTCCTTGAGCAAGTACTGGATGTGACCGTCGTGGACACCGTCAAGGATATCCTTGATGGGCTCGTCAACCTTGGTAGAGTACTTGACGGCCATAGGACCCTGAAGAATACAAGTTCTACCAACGTCCTCATCGACAACAGCAGCGAGATCCTCAGACTGCCAGAGGGAATCCTTCTTGAAGAAGAATTCGAAGCTGGCATCCAGAGCAGGCACGAAAGGCACAGGCTTCTGACCTTGGCGCTGGCAAAGTTGAATGAAGTGCTGAACATCCTGAGCGTTGATGAGCTGCTTCTCGGCTTCAGGGTAAGCAGCAAGGAACTTCTCGACCACGGCGAATGGCTCGTTCATCTCAGCGTAGTTCTGGACGAGCGAGCTCTTGTTGGCGGTGGAGGTGAAGCGCTCCTCAGTGCGGCGGATGAAGTCGGCAGTGAGTCTGGCGAGAGAAGGATCGATCCATCTCTTCTCCTTCTTGACGTACATCAACTCGACCATGCGGTGAACAACCTCGGCGTAGGTCATGTCCTCGAGGTCGACGGAGACACCGGCAGAGTTGCGACCAAACCAAACCTTCTGGAAGTCGTCATTGAGCTTCTTGATAATGTGCTCGCGGTTCTTCTTGAGCTCTGGAAGACGCTTGGCCTTGTCAAGAGAGAAGATCTTCTGGTCCATCTCGGCCCAGAAGAGGACACCACGAGTGGCGAGCTTGTGAATAGGCTCACCCATCTCGGAGCGGACAGTGATGACACCACCAGCGGCTCCCTTGTAGGTCTTCTCCCAGTCGGCATCGTCGAGACCAGGGGCATCAACGATGGCCTGCTTTGCAGCAGGGGCGGTCTTGGCCTCCTTGGCGACCATGACACGACTACCGAACAAGACACCATCGAAGGGCATGGGAGGGTAGCCGAACTTGCTTGCCCATTGACCAGTCAGGTAAGGGTAAGTGTCCTCGGCAGCACCGAAACCACTTCCAGCAATGAGGACGAGGTTAGGACACTTGCGGATTCTGCCGTACATCTGGAACATAGGTTGGTGGAAGTCCTCGAAAGAGTGGTGACCACCACCGCGACCACCAGTCCACTGCATGATGACAGGGAAGCCAGGGTTGGCCTTGGCGATGTTGATACATGACTGAATGGCCTCGACTGAACCAGGCTTGAAGGCGATGCGCTTGATACCAAGAGTCTGGATGTACTCGTTGGCAACCTCGATGGAAGGAACACCGGCACCAATGGTAAGAGACTCGATCGGGACACCATCAGCACGAAGTCTGGCGATCATAGGAATTTGCCAGGCCATAGCGCGAGGGTTGACGTAGATCAGGTTGATGGAGATACCACGACCAGCAGGGATAGACTTCTCAATCTCGGCAATGGCGGCGGTCATCTTAGCATCAGTGAAATAACCACCACCAGCAAGTTCGATCTCGTAACCAGCGTTCATGGTGGCAGAGACGAAGTCGGTAGGGACGGTACAAGGGGTCATACCGGCAACCATGACAGGGGGGAGACCGAGCATGCGGCTCATCTTGGTGTCAACGAAGGTCTGACCAGCGGATGTACGGGCAAGCTTGGGACCGTGCTCCTTGACCCAGTCAACAGCGTACTTGACAGCGTGTTCGGCGTCACGGTCGAAGATCTCGGGCTTGTAGCCAACTTCGGCGTTGGTGCCGTCCATGGTGCCAGCAAGAATGACACGAACACCGGTACCATCCTTGTTGCGGTTGGTGAGAACACCAAGACCAGAAATGCCACCAGGACCAAAGTCGAGGACGTGGGTAGCTCTGGGGAAGACAGTCGCGGTCTCCCAGTTGACTGAGTCTTGAGTGATCATGCGCACAAGCTGAGGAACGATGTTGTCGGCGCTGACCTGGCTGATGTCCTTGCCGGTGTTGGTATCGAAGAGAGGAATTCCGAGGTCAGAGCTAGGAATGACAATATCCTTGAGATCTTGTTGGAGGTGGGTGTCGGCCTCTGAGAGGTACTTGCTGTGGAAAGGAGCGGTGATGGGCAGGAAGCGGTTGACGAAGCGAACCTTGCGGTCGGTGAAGGGAATGCGGGTCTGGTCAAGACCAGTAGGAGCCTTGACCTTGCGGAGGCGGAGGTTCAAACCGTAAAGAGACATGGGGGGACCGGTAACGACAAAGTTGCGGGCGCTGTTGACCAGCGAGATAGCAATGTGGCGGTCTTCGGGCAAATGCTGGTTGGTGGCATCAATGTGTGTCTGGACAGCCTCACGGGTGAGGTCACGGATAGAAAGCATAGGGGTGGGGGTTCCCTCGCCGCTGTCAATCGAGTCCTGGAGAGTCGAAGGAGCCAGCGAAGTACGGGGGTATGCTTGCTGACTGCGCGAGCCGATCCAGAACAGGATGGAGAGGGCATCTCTTGAAGCCTTGTCAAATGATTCCCAGCTCTTAGAGGCCGCAATGGCTGCGGCAGTCACGACGCCCTGAGAGTGACCAGTGGTACCGCTCAGTCTGTCGCGCACAGTTCCGGGGTGAGTACCGAGGACTCTGCAAGTCACAACAAAGTGTGCGAGCTGTGTAAGACCAATCAGGGGGAAACTAACGGGTGCGGAGACAAGGTAGTCGATGTCGGGCTCAGCATCCTTGTTGTGCAACCAGCGCATGACATCCAAACCCTTGGGGTAAAGCTTCTCCACTTGAGGCTCTCTGGACAGGGTCTGGAGGTGTGCGGCTGCTGCAGTGATGAAGTCCTCGACGAATGAGGGGTAGGTGGTGTAGATTTCCCTCAATTCCTCGAAGTACTCTTCAATGTTGCCCTGACCACCGAACACGGCGTAGATGAAGGCGTTCTCGTCTGAAGCCTCGCGCAGAAGAGCTGACTCGTGAGACTTGATCGGCCTGCTGACGGCAGCTCTGGCGGCGTAGTAGGACTGAACGGTAACGAGCTTCTTCTCGTAGATGCCGGGAAGAGAAGCAGCAATGGCGTGGACCTCGTTTCCACGGAGGAAAGCACGCTCGAACTCGTGAAGAACGAGCTTGAGCACTTCCTCGAAGGAGCCCGGGTCATCGCCCTCGTCGCACTCGCGGGCGACAAAGCCAATGTAGCGAGCTACCAGCTCGGTGACAGATGAAGGCTCGTCATCCTGAGCAAGCTCGTCTGTGGGTGTAGGGAGGGTGGCGATGAAGGCATCCTTGAGTTGCGAAGCGCTGAAGTGGAGAGCAGTGGGTATTAAAAACGAGTACTCGAGCGAGCCGTGCGAAAGGATAAGAGGGCGAGAAACAGCTTGGGAACGGGGTGTCGAGACACCGGTCTGTGAGCCGGAGCCGTACATGATGAAGAAAGGCTGTGTACGTGACCGCTGGAGACAACAGCTGGTCAGCAGGAGGTTGAAAAAATGGTAGAGAAATTAATGCGGGGGTGCCCGGGGTTTGAGAGGCAACCTCGACGGCGCATTCACGTTGATGTAGAAGAGGCAATTGCGAAGGCAGCAGCGATTGACAGGATTAAGCTTACCTAGAAATCTCACAAAGCGACGTTGCGGTAGGAAAAAGAAGGACAATTGGCCTCGTGACAAATTCGAAGCAGCTTAAAGTGCAGGCAACAGCTCCGCGAACAGACTAACTCCCTCGGGGAAGAGAGTAGAACTGGAAGGGAGTGAGAAGGGGCTGGTCTGAGGAGGAATTGAGATGCCAGACAGCAGAGAGAGCAAGAGTGAAGGAGGGGGGACTTGAGGAAGGCGGTGATTCGGGTGGTGTAGGAAAGTGGCCTTTCTTTACGAGATAGCTTCGAGCCCTGTCTGGTGGAGGTGAAGTTTGAGCGTGCGGCAAGTCGGACCAGGGGTGACCGGCTCTCTGCCGGTGGGCCCTTTAGCGCCGAAGTAATATGCACCTGGAACGCGTGCTTCGAGATGTTCCTCCCCAACTGCTCACGTATTCTGTTGACTCAACAAGTTGATTATGCAATGCAGGACCACCCCGGGTGTTCACAGGCTGCAGTGTAAGACTCGGGCTATCTACTCATCCCTCTGGCGCATTCGAAGAGGACCCCGTCGGGTCAAGGGACGTGGACACAGGGAAAAGCAACAATTAGATGAAGCTTCAATTCCAATCTCTACCTCACTAGCTCCCGCGCTCTAAGACTTGTGGCTTGGCAGAACCGCTCACCGAAATCTCGAGAGGACAGCAGTTGCAACAAAAAATTGAAGAGGCCAGTCAGCAATCGTGCCATTATTTGTGCCTCATCTCAACCTCTGCACGTTGGTATCAAAGACCCCTCACCAGCCTCTCAGTGCGTGGTACAGCCTGCTCATCCTTTCTGCCTCTCGACCTTTTCTCGGTCGATTGATCATCAGAGGTGACCGAGCATTTCCAGGCAGCTCTTGAAGCTAGCTGACCCTTCTTTCTTCTCCGCACTCGAGCATTGTTCGTTTCCTCACTTTCCTCTCCTGTCTTGTTTCGCTCCGACTCCCTCGCGAAACCTCCCCCATCCATCTTTTCTCAATCGCTCGTCGATTGTACATTCTTTGTAATTTGCTGTTTGCTGTTTTTGGTTCGCCAACATGCGTCCCGAGGTTGAGCAAGAGCTCGCCCACACGCTCCTTGTCGAGCTCCTCGCATACCAATTCGCCTCGCCCGTGAGATGGATTGAGACACAAGATGTCATCCTCGGTGAGAAGACCACCGAGCGCATTGTCGAAATTGGTCCTGCAGACACCCTCGGTGTTATGGCCAAGCGCACACTCGCCTCAAAGTACGAAGCCTACGACGCCGCAAGATCCGTGCAAAGACAGATTCTCTGCTACAACAAGGACGCAAAAGACATCTACTACGATGTTGACCCCGTCGAGGAGGAGGAGGCTGCTCCGGCACCTGCTGCAGCCGCTGCTCCTTCGGCTGGCTCTTCAGCACCCGCAGCCCCCGTCGCCGCAGCAGCACCCGCGCCGAGTGCTGGCCCCGCAGCGTCAGTCGCAGATGCTCCCGTTGGTGCTGTTGATATTGTGAGGGCACTGGTCGCTCAGAAGCTGAAGAAGCCTTTGATGGACATTCCCCTCAGCAAGGCCATCAAGGATTTGGTTGGAGGTGAGTAGATTCAATTCTGGTGTCATATGGTGTGCAATTGCTGACAACTTGCTCGCAGGTAAATCAACACTTCAAAACGAAATCCTCGGAGACCTTGGAAAAGAGTTTGGCTCAACACCCGAAAAGCCGGAAGACACACCCCTTGACGAGCTGGGTGCTGCTATGCAGGCGACCTTCAATGGTCAGCTCGGCAAGCAGTCATCTTCGCTCATTGCCCGCATGGTTTCCTCCAAGATGCCTGGTGGCTTCAACATTACCGCAGTCCGCAAGCACCTCGAAACACGATGGGGCCTCGGATCTGGTCGCCAGGACGGTGTACTCTTGCTGGCATTGACCCAAGAACCCCCGGCTCGTCTTGGCTCTGACAACGATGCCAAGGCATGGTTGGACACCGTCACAAATGCCTACGCTGGTCAGGCCGGTATCAGCCTTTCCGCACCTACAGCCGGCGGCGACGCTGGTGCCGGTGCAGGTGGCATGATGATGGACCCTGCTGCAATCGACGCCCTTACCAAGGACCAGAAGGCTTTGTTCAAGCAACAACTCGAGCTCTTCGCCCGTTACCTCAAGATGGACCTGCGCGCAGGTGACAAGGCTGCCGTTACTGCTGCGTCCAATAACACTGCTCTCCAGGCCCAGCTCGACCTATGGAATGCTGAGCACGGCGACTTCTACGCTGCCGGTATCGAGCCCTCATTCAGTCCCCTCAAGGCCCGTGTCTACGACTCGTCGTGGAACTGGGCTCGCCAGGACGCTCTTAGCATGTACTACGACATCATTTTCGGTCGCTTGACCGCCGTCGATCGCGAAATTGTCAGCCGCTGCATCCAAATCATGAATCGCTCCAACCCCAAGCTTCTCGACTTCATGCAGTATCACATTGACCACTGCCCTACTGAGCGCGGTGAGACCTACGAGCTCGCCAAGGCACTCGGACAGCAACTCATCGACAACTGCAAAGATGTTCTCGACATCGCCCCTGTCTACAAGGACGTCTCTGTCCCTACCGCTCCTCAACTCACCATTGACGCTCGCGGTAACATGAACTACGAGGAGGCCCCTAGACAAGCCGTTCGCAAGCTTGAACACTACGTTCGCGAAATGGCTGAGGGAGGAAAGATTTCCGAGTACGGAAACAGAACCAAGGTCCAGAACGATCTCCAGCGTGTCTACAAGCTCATTCGCCAGCAACACAAACTCACAAAGTCATCGCAACTGCAAATCAAGCAGCTTTACGGCAACATCATTCGTTCGCTGTCGATGAACGAGGGCCAGATCATGCCTAGTGACAGCGGCAAGAAGGGCCGTAAGGGCCGTGCCAGTCAGCTCAAGGCTGGCAAGGTCGAGACCATTCCTTTCCTGCACTTGAAGCGTAAGGAAGAGCACGGTTGGGAATACAGCAAGAAGCTCACCGGTGTCTACCTCGAGGGTCTCGAGGAGGCTGCCAAGTCTGGAGTCACTTTCCAGGGCAAGCACGCTCTTATGACTGGTGCTGGTGCTGGTTCCATCGGTGCTGAGGTTCTCCAGGGCCTGATCAGCGGCGGTGCCAAGGTTGTTGTTACCACCTCTCGTTTCTCTCGTGAAGTCACCGAGTACTACCAATCCATGTACACTCGCTACGGTGCCAAGGGCTCTCAGCTTATCGTTGTGCCTTTCAACCAAGGTAGTCAGCAAGACGTCAATGCTCTGATCGACTACATCTACGACGAGAAGAAGGGTCTCGGATGGGATCTTGACTACATCGTTCCTTTCGCTGCCATTCCCGAGAATGGTCGCGAGATTGACAACATTGACTCCAAGTCCGAGCTGGCTCACAGAATCATGTTGACCAACTTGCTCAGAATGCTTGGTGGTGTCAAGGCCCAGAAGGCCGAGCGTGGCTTCGAGACCCGCCCTGCCCAGGTCATCCTTCCCCTTTCCCCCAACCATGGTACTTTCGGTAACGATGGTCTTTACTCCGAGTCCAAGCTCGCTCTCGAGACTCTGTTCAACAGATGGCACTCCGAGAGCTGGGGCTCGTACCTCACCATTTGCGGTGCAGTCATTGGCTGGACCCGTGGTACCGGTCTCATGGGCGGCAACAACATTGTCGCTGAGGGTGTTGAGAAGACTGGCGCTCGTACTTTCTCTCAGCAAGAAATGGCCTTCAACCTTTTGGGTCTTATGGGTCCCGCAATTGTTGACCTCTGCCAGGAGGAGCCTGTCTTTGCTGATCTCAACGGTGGTCTTCAGTTCCTGCCCAACCTCAAGGACTTGATGACCAAGCTCCGCAAGGATGTCACCGAGACCAGTGAGATCCGCCAGGCCGTTACTCGTGAAACTTCTGTCGAGAACAAGATTGTCCACGGTGAGAGCCACGAGGCCCTCTACAAGAAGGTCACTGTTCAGCCTCGTGCCAACTTGAAGTTCGACTTCCCCAAGGTTCCCGACTGGGAGTCTGAGGTCAAGCCTCTGAACGAGAACCTCAAGGGTATGGTTGATCTTGAGAAGGTTGTCGTTGTCACTGGTTTCTCTGAGGTTGGTCCTTGGGGTAACTCCAGAACTCGTTGGGAGATGGAAGCCTACGGCGAATTCTCTCTCGAGGGTTGCGTCGAGATGGCCTGGATCATGGGTCTCATCAAGAACCACAACGGTCCTCTCAAGGGTAAGAGCTACGCTGGCTGGGTCGATGCCAAGACTGGCGAGCCCATCGACGACAAGGACGTCAAGTCTAAGTTCGAGAAGCACATCCTCGACCACTCTGGTATCCGTCTCATCGAACCCGAGCTCTTCAACGGTTACGATCCCAACAAGAAGCAGCTCTTGCAAGAGATTCAGATCCAGGAGGACCTTGACCCCTTCGAGACCTCCAAGGAGACCGCCGAGGAGTTCAGCCGCCAGCACGGCGAGAAGGTCGAGATCTTCGAGATCCCCGAGTCTGGTGAATACCAGGTCAGGCTGAGAAAGGGTGCAACTCTTCTCATTCCCAAGGCTCTCAGATTCGACCGTCTCGTTGCTGGTCAGATTCCCACCGGCTGGGATGCCCGCAAGTACGGTGTTCCTGAGGACATCATCGGCCAGGTTGACCCCGTCACCCTCTACGTTCTCGTCTCCACCGCCGAGGCTCTCTTGTCTTCCGGTATCACTGACCCTTACGAGTTCTACAAGTACGTCCACATCTCAGAGGTCGGTAACTGTATCGGTTCGGGTATCGGTGGTACTACCGCCCTCCGCGGTATGTACAAGGACCGCTTCTTGGACAAGCCTCTCCAAAAGGATATTCTCCAGGAGTCTTTCATCAACACCATGTCCGCTTGGGTTAACATGTTATTGATGTCCTCGACCGGTCCCATCAAGACCCCCGTCGGTGCTTGCGCTACTGCCGTTGAGTCTATCGACATTGGTTACGACACCATTGTTGAGGGTAAGGCCAGAATGTGCTTCGTTGGTGGCTTCGATGACTTCCAAGAGGAGGGCTCCTACGAGTTCGCCAACATGAAGGCCACTAGCAACGCCGAGGATGAGTTCGCACACGGCCGTACTCCCAAGGAGATGTCAAGACCTACTACTACTACCAGAAACGGATTCATGGAATCCCAAGGTTGCGGTATGCAAGTCATCATGGATGCTAGACTTGCTCTTGACATGGGTGTCCCAATTTACGGTGTCCTTGGCTTCACTGCCACTGCCACTGACAAGATTGGTCGCTCCGTTCCTGCCCCCGGAAAGGGTGTCTTGACCACTGCTCGCGAGGAGACCTCTAAGTTCGCCTCGCCTCTGCTTGACATTAAGTACCGTAAGAGACAGATGGACGCCCGCAGAAAGAACATCAAGACATGGCAAGAGTCCGAGCTTATGTACCTGCAAGAAGAGGTTTCCGCTATGCAAGCTCAGGACTCTGACTTCAATGCTACTGAGTACATGGAGGACAGAGCCAAGTTCATTGAGCGTGAGGCCAAGCGTCAAGAGAAGGATGCCCTGTACAGCCTCGGCAACAACTTCTGGAAGCAGGACCCTCGCATCGCTCCTCTTCGTGGCGCACTTGCCACTTGGGGCCTGACCATCGACGACCTCGACGTCGCCTCTTTCCATGGTACTTCGACCGTCGCCAACGACAAGAACGAGTCCGATGTCATCTGCCAACAGATGGAGCACCTTGGCCGCAAGAAGGGCAATGCTCTTCTCGGTATCTTCCAGAAGTACCTCACTGGTCATCCCAAGGGTGCTGCTGGTGCCTGGATGTTCAACGGCTGTCTGCAGGTCCTCAACACTGGTATCGTCCCTGGTAACCGCAACGCCGACAACGTCGACAAGATCATGGAGAAGTTCGACTACATTGTCTACCCCAGCAGAACCATCCAGACCGACGGTATCAAGGCATTCTCAGTCACCTCTTTCGGTTTCGGTCAGAAGGGTGCCCAGGCCATTGGTATCCACCCCAAGTACCTGTTCGCCACCCTTGACCAGGCTGAGTTCCAGACCTACAAGACCAAGGTTGAGGCCAGACAGAAGAAGGCTTACCGCTACTTCCACGACGGTCTCATCAACAACACCATGTTCCGTGCCAAGGACAAGTCCCCTTACGAGGACGACCAGATGGGCACCGTCTTCCTGAACCCTAGCGCTCGCGTTTCTCAGGACAAGAAGACCGCTCAGCTCACTTTCTCGGCCAAGCCCCAAAAGCCTGTCCGTGATGCCAACACCACCCAGATGGTCGAGTCATTGCTCCAGGTCAACTCCTCCGGCAACAGCAGCCCTGGTGTCGACGTGGAGACCATCGATGCCGTCAACATCGAGAACGAGACCTTCCTCGAGCGTAACTTCACCCAGCAAGAGATTGACTACTGCCGCAAGGCTCCCAACCCTCAGGCCAGCTTCACCGGCAAGTGGTCTGCTAAGGAGGCTGTCTTCAAGAGCTTCAAGGTCGCCTCGCGCGGTGCTGGAGCTCCTCTGAAGGATATTGAGATCGTGAACGATGAGAGCGGTGCTCCTACCGTTGTCGTAAGTTGAAATCATGCTTGTTCAAAACATAATCACAGACTAACAATTGAATAGCTTCACGGTGATGCCAAGGCCGCTGCTGAGCAGAAGGGTATCAAGAACACCACTGTCAGCATCAGCCACAGCGATGCTCAAGTCATCGCTGTTGCCATTTCTTCGCAATAAATGAGGAATTTCTCAGGAATAAGGTCTTGATGTTCGATTTGATAAACACACTATAAAGGGTGTACGAAGGGGGCGCAAACACAATACCACATTTTGTAATTAGGCATTCAGGAGTTTCTTTGCTTTGCTTGATCAGGTTATTGCAAGTAAATTCTCAGCTTTTCCATCTATATTGTATTGTACTGTAACAATAGCTACTACACTTTTCTTCATGTTCGTGTTTACCTTCCAGCTTCTCGGCAACCGATAAGGCGAGCTCAGCTACCTTATCTCCCAAGACATCAAGGTGGTTCCTTCCCGCTTCGCCCCGACAATGCAAAAGCGATGAACAATCCAGGTGGCACAGCAACATGCAGGCATCAACTTCAACAATGCTAACCGCCGTTTTCAACCAAAATCCTTTCCCAGACTTCTGGGAATGTGGATGTTGATGGATTGATGTTGAGGAGAGGGTTTCAAAGCTACCTGCATGATGCAGAGAGCTGAGCTGTCATATGCAACTATCACGCATGATGCAGGGTATACGCCTGTCAGCTTGTATACGAGTTCATTCAACGGCGATAGCAAAGACGACCCTGGCGAGCCTTCAACGGATGGATTGGACAAGAGTGGTTCTCAACCATTGACCCTCGTATTCTTGAACATTGTGGGCAGGATTGTCTCCTTGGTTTCTATTCATCGCTTTACACGAGATATCTGCAATGTATTGCGAGATCGATGGTGTTGGCAGCTGGTACTTCTCTGTCGGAGATATCGGTGTTTTGGGTGCGGCTGGTGCTCGAGCGCTCTCGAGAGATCTGCAAAGATACGTCACCGGCCTGCCACGCTCCTGCCTCCGTGATTCTTGCAACATTGTCGCGATTACACAAACCATTGTAAGACCATGGGAACAGTATAGGTAGAGAATGTGTCAGACCGGGAGCACTGAAATGTTCAGTCCATCTCCAACGAGACTTGCTCGTTCGAAGACAAGAGGAAGATATTCTCGACTGAAGCTCGGAAGGTAGAGAAAAAACAAGGCAGGGAAAGACAGTCGCGTGAAGTTACGTAGAGGGTCACTTCCTCCTCCCTCGTCGTTTCCCTTCACAATCATTCTACACATATACAAGATATACAAGCGACAATGACGGCGAGAGTAGATGCTAGCGAGCCCTTCCTCAAACACCTCAACGTGCGAAAGACACCATACATCTTCCTCACAGCGGAAACAGACGACTTTGACGAAGAGATCATCGCGGCATGGGAAGGTGAAGGCTTCGTAACGACATATGTTCCCTATGGCGATGGAGGAAAAGATTACGTGGCTAGGATGCATGCTGCTCCTGATCATGCGCTGGGGTTGAGCGATCAATATGCTATAGTAGGTTCGTTCTTTTCCTTCCTCTAACACGCCATTGGATGGGCATGATCACTAACGATGGTCTATAACAGCATTCGGCGATGCAGCGAGTACTTGTCTTGAAGCCTACGTGACCTCAACACCCCGTCTAGCCGCTCTCGTCGCATACTACCCATCCCGCATCCCAGACCCGCAACAAACACGATACCCCATGCACACCACCGTACTCGTCCACCTAGTAGGCAACGAGATCAAAGTAATACGAACGCCAGAAGTGCTGGGCATACAGGGCAAGAAAAAGATCATCACAAAACGCACAGGCGATGGATTGGGACTCGGCGGACAATTGAAGTTGAGCTTCCAAGCATACAAATATGATGGTGTAGAGGCCGGATTTGCAGAGAGCGATTTGGACGAATACGACGCCGCTGCTGCCAGTGTGGCTTGGAGTAGAAGTATAGGTGTGGTCAAGAAGGCTTTACGAATGGCTTCCGAAATCGAGAGGATCCGAGATGAGCATGTCGACCGTGAGTCCCCTACCCCCTTCTCATCATCTCAATCCACACAAGCACTAACCTCGCACTCATCTCACCAGACACCAAAAAAGGCAACATCTCAAAAGCCCTCGCAATCACCAGCTCCAACCCAGCAATCCTGCACGCACCAACCCTAACCGGTGGATTCCACCCCGAAGACCTTTCAGACTTCTACACCGAATTCTTCCAACCCTCTCCAGCCTCTTTGAACACGAAACTGCTCTCCCGCACAATAGGCACCGACCGCATCGTAGACGAACTCTCCCTCTCCTTCAACCACAACAAAGTGATTCCTTGGTTGTTGCCTGGAATTCCTGCTACGAACAGACGTATAGAAGTCGTGTTGGTCAGTATAGTGTGTGTCAAAGCTGGAGTGCTGGAGAGTGAAAAGGTTTATTGGGATCAAGCTAGTGTGTTGATGCAGGTGGGGTTGTTGGATCCGAAGGTCGTGCCGGATAAGTTCAAGGAGAAAGGGGTCAAGACTTTGCCGGTCATTGGGGCGGAGAGTGCGAGGGCTGCGGTCAGGGGTGGGAGTAGGAGGATTAATGAGTTGATTGAGGAGTGGTAGAGGAAGAAGATGGATGTTTGACATGATGACGATGGAATCTTAATGTGTTGTTAATTTGATCTTAGATTGTATTGTAATGGGATGGTGCTCTTTATTAACAAGGGAGTTCAACGTCAAGGAGATACAGCGGGTTTTCATTCGTTGTAAAAAGCGTGTCAGTTTGTTTATAGCTGGTTGAATGTTGGACGGGTCACCCTGTCACTTTCATGTCTTCGGAATATCTGAGCGATCGACGAGTAAACGAGTAAAATATGTCATGTACTGCTGTGACTAGGCGATTGTCCGTTCACCCTCCTAATCTCCGGTGCGTGATGAGGCAATGCTGTCAATAGGGAATGACAAACAATAATTTTCCAGATTCGTTGATTAGGTAGACCCTTTGTTCGTCCCGACCACACACATCCGACGTCGAGTTCGATACCATCAGACCGGTCCAACACAACTGAACGCCGTCGACGAGCCCGAAGCATAAGCATCGACAATACTCTTGACACTAGAGTAAGTCCCCAACACACAAGTCACCAGAGCTCCCAAAAAGAAGACGAAATTCCAAAGCTTGATATACCACCTTCCAGCCATGAAACCACGCGCCCATCTCTTGATGCCGTGATCGTGACGGATGGTTTCTCCGGTGGCAGGATTGAAGCCTTCGCCTTGTTCAGGGCGGATGGCATCGTGTTGGATTTGGACGCCGAGCATGAGGAGAGGTGGGAAGGTATAGGTGAATTGGAGGATGCAGAGGGCTGCCACGAGACCAGAAAGAGCGCTAAATTGCGTTAGGTAAATGCCTGGAAAGGTGTTGGGAATGACCCACCTGAATTGAGGAATGGCGGCTGCGAGGAGGAAGGCGATGCCCCAATAAACAGGGACAATGCCGGCCCAGAGTAGCTTGCCAGCCCTGGACGTGAGTGGAGGCAAGCCCAATAGCTCTTGGAAGATGTTCTGATACATGACTTTGATTCCAATGTTTCCATATAGACCTGCTGCCATCAAAGCAGTCACGAAAGCGATGATGTTGCCTGCGGTCAGGGCGGCGTGTGGGAACATTCCCTAGTACAGGTTAGCATGACTGCAATTTCGAGTGTTCTCGTCCCTCATTACCTGTTGGGCTGGGTTGATGGTATATTGTCCCTGGTATGAGTAGACGAAAATGCCAAAGAACAGGTAGACGACATAAATGAAGGTCTCCGCGATGACTAGCGCCTTCCAGAAGTCCCATGGCTTTCGCATCTCGCTCATGAATTCGCAGTAAAGCATAGCGCCACCATACGAATACACAGCTTGCATCAAGCCTACAATTTGCCCACTGAACTCCACAGTGGCTGGCGGACCTGCTGTAGTCATGACTGGAGGTGCAGGTGGACCAATATCGACGCCGTTAGATTTTCCTGCGGCCTCGTAGTTGGGATGTGAATGAGTGACAACAGCCATTGTGAGAATCATGACGATGACATTGAGCCAGACAGCGCAATTGGCAATCCATCCATACTTCTGCAGAGTACGAACTTGGCCAAGTATGAAACCGCAAGCTACAGCACACGTCAGTATGTATTGGTGGTAGAGGATCTCAACTCCTACCAGTCCAGATAACACAGCACTGCGACGGGAGAACGGTTAGTCGGGTGTGCTTGATGCGGTGGTATATGCAATAAAAGCTTGTTCGGGATCACGTACCACAATGTAGCAGATGTTTCCATTAATCTGATACAGCCCTTGTCCGTTCTGGATGATGATGACTCCGACATTGAAGATAAGTTGTATGGCTTGAAGGATGTTTACCAAGTGTCGCACGACCTTGCCGTAGGCTCGGAAGGCGATGTCGCCGAAAGTCTTGAGAGGATATTGGTTGGAGTCCAGCTGCAGAAACATTTGCCAGATCTGCCAGCCAGTGTAGCCTGCTAGAGCTCCGAAGATGGTGTATAGAACGATACCTGGACCGTAACCCATCTGAGCCAAGGCCCAACTACAAAGTATGTCAGATAGCTAAACTCGGTAAATTGTATCTTAAGCATACGGGACAGAATAGGGACCGAGAACGTCAGTCGTGATGAGATAGAAGATTGATCCCCACGTAGCCGTTCGGGCAGCTCTGGCAGCGTTCAGCCATTCGTCCTCTGTCACAGCGACTGGTCGGGCGTTACGAGGAGTCTCGGAGTCCCTGAGCTTTTCGTTGGTGGCTCCTCCTGATGATTGTTTCGATAAGCCAGATTGGGTAGGATCGGTGCCAGTGATAGTGGTGGAGGTAGTGTCGCGCTTGCCGGAGCTCAAAAGCTTTCTGACTGGGCTATTGACCTTTGGGATGCTTTTCTCCTCCTCGCGAGTAATCTTGGCCCAGTAAAAATACTCCTCGATGGTCACAGAAGGGTCGTGCAAATTCCTCAGAGCTGGAGTCGGAAGCTCTGCTATGCCTGGCCCTGTGACGCTCATCCTCGGATCACCTCCGTCTAGAGCGAGAGCTGCTGGCTGTGTCATCACTACTTGCAAGTAGGTCGCAAGACTCGAGATGATTGTATATCGTAGAAGCTGAACTGATATTGTGCAACTGGAAGGGTGGGCGAGCTTGTCAATTTATGCATATGCACCATAGGGCGTCTCACAGACTTGCATGGGTGGAGAGAGGTAGGTATATCAATATGTATCTTGATTGGATAGGTCACAAGATAGGCGGCAGCTCCAGATAATGTAGAATTAGTTCAAACGGCAGTAGAATGCCGGTTTAGCCAATTATAGTCGTGAGGGAAATGTCGGCTTGACTATATTAATGCAATGATAGGCGGGAGTTCGGAATCGCAAGATGTTCAATGATCGGGTGGCAGGAGTGACACCATGTATATTCGAAGTTCGAAGCGGGATGAAGATCAGTCCAAGCTCATTGAGGAAGGTGATCAAGCTCCAAGTTCGGAGAAGGGGGGGTCTACAAGGGTTCAAGTCAGTGGGGGAAGGAAGGAAGAACTGCAAGACTGTTTCCTCCTCCTTGCTGCATAGAACCATCTCCTGTATGTGGTCGCAGCCAGGCTCGCTTGATGCGCTGCAAGAGATGTCGCCTTATCGCTCATGCCGCATGCGAGGAAGCCTCTGGAAGATAATTTAGGCCATGAGCCACAAAGCACAATACCAGCTCGTCTGAGATTCAATATAATAAGAGCCAAGTTCAATCAAGCAACGCCACGATAAGTCTTCATTTCGAGCTTGTGAAATACCGCGCAACTGGTAGGCAGGCTTGTGTCTTCGTATCGCTCGCATGTGATTGTGAACGTCTGAGCCGCAGACAGAGATTGGCGGTGTGAATGGCTTGTGGCTTTGCATCTTGTGCACACCCTTGAGTCTTTCGCAGCCCTCATGTTTTTTTTTTGAGGACTATGGTGTTGAACCGGATTTGTTGCGTGAAGGGTTGAAAAAGAGTGAGGAAACATGAAGGTGAGAGAGTTGGAAGCTTGTCAGAGGGCGGTTTATGACTGTGGAGTACATTTGTAGGGAATCGATTTTCTTGCGGTGTCCAAACACGGACATTTACATTCTCGAGTATAACGACTAAGTTCGTTCGTCGATGGAAGAGAGATGATCATGATTATACACGTCTAGACTAAAATTACAGACAAGTCATTACCACCAACTCCATGCCTAGAAAAACACCCACGCCAATATTTACAAAATACAAGGGCAAGAAGAGAAGGAGGTTGGACTGGAGAGGTCGCACTCCATCCTAAACGCCGGAGTATATGGCAGTGCAGTCTCTGCCGCACTCCACACGCTGCTCCATGCTGACCTTTCTGCCATCGGCCAGACGTACGGTACTTCTAGGGGTGATCTGAAACCTGTGTTCCTCCTTACCTCTGACCTTGCGTTCGGCTACTTGGTCGAGAGGCTGGATGTATGTGGGTGTGTTGACATTGTTCCTCTTGCCAGTTCCCAATTGGTAGTGCTCGTTACCTCCCCAGAAAACAATGTCTCTGCCCCAGTATGTTTCTCCATCTGTGTTTAAAGCTCCAGTGTGGGCGACATTGTTCATAACAGCCGCGACGTGCTTGTTTCCAGCACTAATGCTGGCCAGTCTGATGGGGATAACTGTGTTGTTCGTCTCGTCATATTCGAACAGCGAAGACAAGGCAGGAATTTTGGTAGGGGTTCCCTGAACGTGAGTCCAGCGGCTGTTTCCAAGCGAACCATAGATGCCAGCACCGCATGCGAAGGTATCAGCAGTGACTCTGCCAATGTGTCTGCCATCAGAGTTGCGTGAAGCTATCTTGGTCGCATCCACAGTCAGGTATGAGTTGGCGCCACCCGCGGCTACTGATGTTACCACCGGAGTCTGAGACGAGCCGGCGTAAAGCTTCTGAAGTGGCAACAAGGCAGGTGTATCGACGACTGCGGACTCGGTATTGTAGTCGAAACCCAACTGTCCGGAGGTGTTGTTGCCGAACGAGAAGACACGGCCATCGGTATCGGCTACGATGCTGTGGTAATCGCCACAGGCGATTTTGGCAATATTGAAGCCTCTAAGGGTGGTCAATTCATGGGGTTGGTAGTAGGGGCCTGTTGGCTTATTGTCCCAAGACAGACCAGGAACACCTAGCTGACCTCTTGTAGGGAAGGCGTCAGTGGCGGATGCCATTGAAAAGAGACGGCCCTTGGAGGTGAGCAGCAGAGCATGTTCCTGACCACCGGCAATGGTCGAAACCTTCTCACTATAGCTCATATCCGATGGAGTGATTGTGCGGTAGCTGATGGGAGAGGTGGACGACCAGAAGGGGATCCAAGAGCTCTCGCTGGGCTTGGTACCAGCAGCCTGATCGGCAGCAGAGACAGGCAAGGAGTAAACCTTTCCTGACGAGGAAAGGCCCATGATGCGATCCTTGGAAATAGCCAAGGAAATCAGGTTCTTGCCCTTGAGTGTGACAGTTGGCTGGGTGGTCTCCTTTGAGTAGTCGACACCCCACTGTAGCAAATTACCCTGCTCGTCTATGGCAGCACCAAAATTGCTGTCCAGCTTAATATCACGAAGCAGTTTTCCATCGAAGAACTTGATGCGGCGAGGCGTCTTGATGTACGAAGCATCCGAGTCTGGAGCAACAACCTTCCCTGCGTTGGAACCGCATGCATAGACACCAGGATTCTCCCATGATCGCCTGACCTGGAGGTGCTGCGAGCTGACCAAATCTCTATTCTCCTCTTTTGTTGCACCACGCTTGCGGGGCTTCTCGAATTGGATGTCGGGTTGCTCGGCGGTAGATGGGGCTTCGGCGTATGCAGTATTGAGAAGACGACCGTCGTTGAGGTAATATTGAGAGACAGTGGCAACGCCGGCGGCAGCGGTAATGACGGCCAAAGATCTCACGAAATGTTGCTGTCGTTTGGCGGCGTAGGCGGGGGCGGAGAGGACTCTGGTGTTGTATCGCGACTGCATCGACGCTCTGGTCGAAGCAGCCCTGGCCGTCGGGAGGGACGTCAGCTTGGGTACACTCGTCTTGGGAAGCATTTCGGTGGTCAATTGATGGGTATGCGAAAGCACTCTGGCTGGAACAAAGTCAACTCTTGAGCTACAAGAGAAATGCTTCCTGTCAGCTACTCGTCTATCATTGGACAGCCACTGGAGTCCATGACGCTACCGATTGCGGGCCCGAGAGACCCTTCGGCCAGATCGGCCCGAGCCAGACACGCGATAGCCAAGCCCGCCGACGATGGGGTCCCTTGGTGCTTGGTCCAGATTGGGCATTGCCAATTGGTCTGTTGCTAGCGACTTGTTGTCTTCTGTCCACAGCATTTCCTGCCCAAGATGATGGACGATTGGTACACGTCGTTTGTACCAAGCACGCCAGCGTCATCCGAAAAGAGTCCAGGACAAGGACATCGGCGGCGAGCATCCCTCCTGCAACAGCCCAATGTAAGCTGCTCATGCTCATGCTCATGCACTTGGTCATGGTATGTTAGCCGAGTGCCCGTCTGATGCTGTCAACAGGAAGCACGCCAGGCTGATGATGCTGCAGACCAACTGCCTCGTGTCACCGAAGAAGACGACAACTCTCTGAACAAGGCGCCTCCCCCGCCGACACTTGTCAAGAGAGCACTCTCATACACCGACTTCCACAATGCCGCAGAATCCACGTCGCATGCCACCATCGCTCCCACATCCTTGCGCAAGAACAGTTTGACGTCTGCACCGAAGCCCAAACATGTCCTACAATCGAATCTCGACTTTGCAGAGTGGTATGATGCTCTGGAAGACGACCTCCTGGATGCCAGCCACGACGACTACTCGCTATACTACGACCAGCTGAAGCTCTCCCAACACCATCTCGACTCGCTGATGGAGAGTACCGCCGATGCATTGACACTTTTGTCCTCTCTGTCCGACTCGTTCAAGGCGGTAGATGAGCAGACGACGGCTTTCCAGGCCCAATGCGAGTCACTCATGACCGAACAGCGTCGCATCACGGATCTGGCTGAGAATATGAACCACAATCTCCAATACTACGCCTACCTCGAACCCATGACCCGCAGATTGAACGCTCCCGGTGCCGCCAACCTTGTACGCGCCAAAGAGTTCCCCGACATGCTCACGAACCTCGACCAATGTCTGGAATACATGCAGGCACATGTACGTCTAGCCATTCCGTTTGCATGCCTTTACTGACTCTTCTAGCCCACTCACCGCGAAGCTCCCACATACCGCTCCCGATATCGTCTCCTTCTGACCCGCGCGCTTACCCTCATCCGTGTCTATTTCACAAACTCTCTACGAGCCCTGGCCGCCGATGCCTCGCAACGTATTGCAGATCGCCAACTAAACGATACTACACAAACCGCACTCTTGTACTCAAAGTTCCGGGTTGATGCTCCTGAATTGAAACAGCTTGGTCTGGAGATACAAAAGCGTGCCGTCTTGCCCGCAGGTGCAGATCAAGGCGGCGAAGCAGAATACCAAAGTCTTATGAACGAGCTGCACCAGAGCTATTCGGCTACCAGAGGTCGTCTTATGTTTCCTATCATCACCCGCAAACTTACCGAGATGGCTTCTGTCGACAACGCTGTGGGTGATCTGGTAACCTTTGCTAGGACCGCTATCGGCTTTGTAAGAGGTATTTGCCTTGATGAATACGACCTCTGGAGTGACTGGTTCTCTGGAGACGGCGGTGTATATGAGTTCTTAGAGGCAATGTGCGAGCCTTTATATGACCACCTCCGCCCTAGAACCATCCGTGAGACTCGCATACCCAAACTATGCGAGCTTTGTACTTTTATTCAAACACGCTTCATGATCGACGAAGAAGACGATGATGCCGAGTACCAAGACATAGATTCAGCAAAGAGGAGTCTGGATTTTGCTGCCTTGGTCAAACCTGCCTTAGAAGACGCTCAAAGTCGGTTGGTCTTCCTTGCTTTGGCTGTTTTGAGGGACGAAATTGAAAATTACCGTCCAAAACCGGAAGACCTTGATTACCCATCACAAGGAAGGGGACCATCAACAACCAACGCTGATGGAAAAAGAGTGGCTCTTTCCGGTCGCAAGAACTCGACGAACACCACGCAGGTGAAATCACCTGGGGAAGAAGACGATGCCGCCGACATGTTTGAGCCATCATGGACAACAAGCGAGAAGCAAGGTATAGTCTGGTACCCGACACTGCGAAAAGCAGTCTGGCTCCTGAGTCGTATCTACAGACTAGTCAATGTGAGTGGTGCAGTATTCCTGAGTACATGACAATGACTGACGTCACATAGTCAACCGTGTTTGACGATTTGGCACATAACATCGTTCACAGCACAACTGTCTCTCTGGCATGGGCAGCCTCCCAAATCGCAACAAAATCATCACCTGCTGACGCAAACCTCTTCCTAATCGCCCACCTCCTGCGTCTCAAGCAACAGATTGTGGCATTCGACATCGAATTTGTTACGCCGGAAGTGACATTTGATTTCTCATCCGTCACCAACACCTTTTATGAACTTCGCGAGCGAGGTGGATTATGGAACCCAGCCAGTTGGGTGAAGCTCGCAGCTGGAGGGTTGATGCCACGAGTAGTAGAAAACATGCTCGACGCCAAAGCAGAACTTGATGGAAGACTACGAGCAGTGATCAACGACTTTGTTAACAGCTTTGTGGGTCCTATCACGACACCACTCGCTGCGCCAAGGAAAGAATCAGGACCAGAACCGAGTCATGTCACAGCTGAGGTTCGCACGGTTACCCAAAAGGAGGTGGCATCTTTGAGGTCGAAATTAGATGAGTACATCCAGGATGTTAGAACAAGGGAGACGCTTGTGGCAGCAGTGCGAGACCAAGTCATACTAGCCTACGAGGAATGGATGGACAAGTTGAGCGAGGGCAAAGGAGCGGCCAAGATTGGCAAAGTCAGCAAGAAAGGCAAAGGAAGAGAAGACGAAGTATGGTCCAGCGAGGTGTTCGCAGAGTGGTGCGAGCGAGTGTTTGCCGTTGGACAAGTCGCAAGCGATGCAGATTCGACAGAGTCATGATATGTGAGGGGTAGACTCCGCGCACCAGCAGATTAGAAGCAGCATCTCTTGCCGAAGGAATAGATGTCCTACGGATACTCGGAGCCAGAGAAGCCAAACAGAAGTATCGAAGGTTGAACGTTAGACGTATACGATAGACGAAGGATTTCTATAGGCTGTGCAGCAGAGCGCCACTAGAATCATTATCCTAAGTGAGGTTAGACGTGTCGTGTTTTAAGGAACGGAGAACGGCAGAGAGCATGGCCGTCGAGGCGTTTTCTCAAGGGTCACAGGGCTGTTCATGACCATGTGGCCGACGTCGGGGTCGCCGAGATACAGCGGGACGGGCTAACGAGACAAGTAAGAGCAAAGCAAATAGGCGTCAAGTCCTGAATAGGGTTGAGGACTGATCGGTGGCTTGCAGGATACCAGATTCGAAGAGCAACTTGACTGAATCTAGGAGCTCTTTATGGAGGTAGGTCTTGATAAGGCTGGATCGACGAGGGGAACCGATTGATGGTGGTCGATCATTGCAGAGGCAGATGTCACCGGCCGGTCAGACGTGGGGAATTCTATGGTTCTTGCAAAGAGTCAAAGACAACTCTGAGCACGAGGCCGTTTGTGGGTTCTTGAATAGCAGAGCGCCACATCATCTCCTCCCCAGACGTGCATTCGCTGAGCTTTTCCTCAAAGCAGAGACCCTGAAAGATTGGAAAGATTGGAAAGATTGTCGGAAGAAGTTGACGGATAAGACGGCTTCCATCTCGCTCTCTTGGATCGTCGAAATCCACTTTCCAGCATCCACAGGCAATTGACGGAAGCGCCAAGTTGTCGCAATAACCCAAACACGTCAGCGTTCTTTCGAAACCCCGCGTGATTGAGAGCTCTTCCCGCCAACAAACCTACCCGACTATCTATCACATCTTTTGTCAATCCTCGACTAGACCTCGATATTCTCTCGCAAACATGTCGTACTATCCCGGCCAAGGACACCATAGCCAGGGAGGCTACGGCCAAGGGCCACCGCCGCCTCAGCAGCAACAGTACGGAGGATATCCTCCCCAGCAGCAGTATCCGTCAGTACCTTGCCATGACCTATGGCTGCGCCGAGTGACTGACACAGAGCAGCCCTCAACAGCAAGGCTACGGTCAGCCTCAGTACGGAGGGTATGGTGCCCCTCCACCGCAACCACAATACGGCGGATACCAGCAACCTCCTCCGCAACAACCGCAGTACGGAGGCTACTCACAGCCGCCCGCTCAGCACTACGCTCCCCAACCACGTAATACCTCTCGATTATCCTTGTGTGCCACAACTAGCGACTGACTTTCCACCCAGAATTGCCCAGCGGCCAGAATGTCTACCAACAACACAACCTCCGTCAAGGCGCTCCTCCACCCCCGCCCCAGGGCATGCAAAACTTCGGTCACGGCGCTCCCAATGGTTACTCGTTCCAATACTCCAACTGTACCGGCAAGCGCAAGGCCTTGCTGATCGGTATCAACTACTTTGGCCAGAAAGGACAGCTCCGAGGTTGCATCAACGATGTTAAGAACATGTCCAACTACCTCATGGAGGCCTTCGGTTACAAGCGCGAGGATATGGTCACCTTGACCGACGATCAGCAGAACCCCATGAGCCAACCTACAAAACAGAATATCCTGCGCGCCATGCACTGGCTCGTTAAGGACGCTCAGCCCAACGACTCGCTCTTCTTCCACTACTCCGGTCAGAACAATCCATAAAAAAGCCTTCATTTCCATGTGCTGACTACTTCTCCAGGTCACGGTGGTCAAACAGAAGATATCGACGGTGACGAGGAAGACGGCTATGACGAGGTCATCTACCCTGTCGACTTCCGCCAAGCAGGCCACATTGTTGATGATGAGATGCACTTCATCATGGTCAAGAATCTCGTTCCCGGTGTGCGTCTGACCGCTATCTTCGACTCGTGTCACTCGGGCTCTGCTCTGGACCTTCCATACATCTACTCCACGCAGGGTGTACTCAAGGAGCCCAACCTTGCAAAAGAAGCCGGCCAAGGTCTTTTGGGCATTGTTAGCAGCTATGCTCGTGGTGACCTTGGCGGCATGGCTAGCACTGCTATGGGCTTGTTTAAGAAGGTCACCAAGGGCAATGACAGCTACGAAGCCAACAAACGCACAAAGACTTCTCCAGGAGATGTCATCATGTGGAGTGGTAGCAAGGATGACCAGACCTCGGCAGATGCCTCCATTGCTGGCCAAGCGACTGGTGCCATGTCTTGGGCCTTTATCGGTGCCTTGAGGAAGAACCCTCAACAAAGTTACGTCCAGCTGCTCAACAGTATTCGTGACGAGCTTCAAGGCAAATACTCTCAGAAGCCTCAACTGAGTGCCAGTCATCCCATTGGTAAGATACACGTTGGTCTTCAGATATCGGCTCTATTCTAACATTTCACAGATACGAACCTGCTTTATGTCATGTAAACGATGATGCTCCGCACACTACCTTTTAATGAGACCTGGATGTTTTTCTTTTGAGCAAGTCTGATCGTAGACGGCACTTTGATTTCTTGTGCATAAGGATATATTTTTCCTGTCCAACCTTGCTTCCTGGTTCGGCGTTTGAGCGCTGGCGGGTTATGATCATACCTAAAAAATGAAATGTTACTAGCACTCCTCATGAATTTTGTCAGTCAGAGACCCTGCCAAGCATCGTGCTCGCCCTATCTTCCACCCTGTCCTGAACTGCTCAATGCTATCGCTTTCGGTATCAAACACGATCTTGTGATTTGCGATTATATCCTGCTATCCGTCCACAATGCCACCCGTGACAACATAACATGTCAAAACCCGCCCGTTGCGAAAACACAACAATCCCGGAAGCCTCTATCCCGCACGACAACAATAGCGACGAACGCGAAGCGACTGAACTTGGGCGTTTGCAGCATGGATCTCCAGGAACAATCGAGAGATCAGCATCGATCGATACGACGTCTGCAAATTCCAATCGAGAGCCTTCCAAATTCGATGGCTTGAGGAAATGGTGGAAGCATTATATCCAATTGCATGTCCCTCATGCGGAGTGTAGAGATCACCTTGGTATGCAATGTTGACTCAATATCCGTCTGGAGCAAATCACACTGCGCATCACAGCCCAGTATTCAAAAGTGAACAAGATAATTGACTTTCAGATGCAGCCAATGAACGAACCTTTCTTGCCTACCAACGGACATCGCTCGCCCTTTCGATGCTAGGAATAGTCACCGCTCAGCTCTTTAGTCTACAACATTCGCAGCACCCGGCTCCGGTGTTTGGCTATCACGCCCTCGGAAGACCATTAGCGGCTCTATTTCAGAGCGCCGCTATTGTCGTGATCCTTATTGGCGGCCATAGGTTCTGGCGTCAGCAAATGAACATGGCTCGGGGGAGGGTATGGGCAGGCGGGTGGGAGATCTGGTCAATCATGGCATTCATGTTGCTTGTCAGTCATTTCCTAGTCCTCTTCCAAAATGTTCTTCCTGTCTCGTTGCGGTTCACGTGGACTGACATCAGCTTTACACATGCAGCTTCTCGTCTTTGTGTTCGGACTCTTGATCGCCTGCGATGCGTCGGTGTAACAGCCATTCCTTCCTTGTACGGCGTAGCAGATGTCTGGAACGTGTCCAACGCGACTAGAATACGAACGGCAACCCCAATGCGAAAACGAAACTACGTCTTTGGCCGAAGCTCGAGCGTCGTAATTGGACTGATTGGAGGCTCCCCTTTGTCTTAGTACCATATCGCCATGCATCGATTCTCTCCACTTGCACACCGTCTGGGGCATAGTCTATATGCGGCAGAAATTTTCCGATTCGACTAGTGCTCTACTAATAACTGAGCTCCGCAATGCTTGTGTGAGACTGACAGGCACTAAAGGGTGTCATTGTCGTTCGACAGTGGTTGATCTGGTTCCTTGTACAAATTTGACCATGTTGATGGACCTTATCCGGTGATTGTGGGATCGCGCTTATACAATGTGCCAATGGTGAGAGGAGACGTGGAGAGAGGGATGCAATTGGTCGCGTGTTCACTCTCGCGGCACATTGTGTCTTTTGGTGGTGCCTCTCCTTCGCGAGCACGCCGATTCTGGTAGGATTGTCCTGCCGCGATTGAGAAATCCTGCGGGTACTGTGAGGCACATACTATATTGCAGAGTCCTGCATAGCCAGGCTTTCCCACGAGCGCGGGCGTTTCGGGTGCATGCTCGAGCGAATGGAAAGAGCAAGGCTTATGCATGCAGTCAGAGATTCTCTTTTGAGCTGCTTGAGAATAATTGAAGCCTAAACTTCTCGTCTTCCCTGCGAGGAAATTCACACTATCAAGAGTTTATCGCCATGTATCTTTCAGCGCGGGATTGATTGTATTTTTGGGCAAAGCCATGGTCGCTTCTTTTGCCGAGCCGAGACGAGTTTGCGAATCCTCCAAGGGATTTTTAATTTCGAAGTTTCACCCATCACACTGCTTTCTTTGCACATGGCGGGGCGGCTAGAGACCGATTGCGGGAAAGAGTCGTCCAGCCGCGCCAAACCCGTGAACCATCTGCAGCACAGGCGAGCGCCTTGGGCAAGGTTGACGCAAAACATGTACGTTGACGCATCCGAGTGGCCGCCTCCAACACCGGCCACTAACGCGGCAGGCCGTGCAACCCTTGACATAACGTGAATCTTGAACGCTGAGAGGTGAGAGGGAAGGGGATTGACCATGTCGTACGCAGCTGCTACCAAACTTCCTCGTTGCGCAACGAAGATCAAGGTGTCTTGAAGCCATGCATTAGGTCCGGCAGAGGAGTAAGCTAGCTCAGTAGGTTGAGGCGAGGACCGCTGTGATCACCAAGAAAAGGCCATGCCGTGGTCAAGTATTGGTGGCCTTTTGCAGGGTCTCCTTGGATCTGCCACTCCAAGACTGGGCAAGGCGACCCAGCTTTGTACCGCCACTACGGTAGCCCACATGCCAACCAGAGATCTCTCTTCAATCGTCTTTCTCGACCCTCTTCTCCATACTGTCAACTTTCGGCAAGGTTGATTCCACGCGGCCCTGTTCTGTTCCTTCATCTTCTCCCCGTCTCTTCTGACCCTCTCAATCTGGTACCAACATCACATCAAGATTGGCTGACATCAACGGCGGATCTCTACACCAGCAGTACATTGAGCCCGTGTATATTGGACGCCTCCAACATCCTTCAAAACCCCCGCAGTGTTTAACCGATTGTTTCGGTCCTTATATATGTTTGCTCGCCACAACACGGGACACTTCGAGAGCAGTCTGATCGTCTTTCCTATATTGAGTCACTCTTTGACGTGTGGCCCTCGTGCCAGAAACACACCGCTACCATGTTCTTGAACTCGACGCTGCACGGAGCATGCATATCTCCTTTCTATGACGCTTCTCTTTTCCCTTCTGAGGGCGGTTGTATGTCTCGTGACTATCTACTGCTACTGCAGAAAGGCTGACAAGCGGCAGACATTGGTGGCCGTCTTTGTTCTGTCCAAAACCAGGATCCGAATTCACCCCTATGTTGCTTACCCTGCCCAGCATCATATTGGGCCTACTCAGACAGTCAGTCATGCCGACAGCAAAGTACTACATTGCGTGACGTGCTAATTTTTACTCGTAGACTTCGATACTTTGGGCACCGTCTCAGGCTGGCTCAATGTTGTTGGCTTGATACTCCAGACCTTCATGCTACTTTCGAACACTTTCCTGCCTGCCACAAGGACTCGAAGCCATTATCTAACACAATGTCTAATCATAGCAGTGATATTCATCAACGTATGTGTATTGGGAGGAGATTGCAGACCAACCTGCTGACGTAGACAGCTCGCCTTTGTTATACCTCTGGGAGCAGAACCGGATCAATGTTACGACGGAATCACGCCTAATGATATGTACACATCGATGACTTGTGCATGGTCCGGGGCATTTTTGCTAGCTGGAGCGCTAGCCGGTTCTTTCTGGAGTAAGTGTTCACTGTTTCTCTAGCTCATCAGACACTGACCACTACAAGTTCTCATTCGCGCATTCTCTATGCACCTTACTGTCGTCTGGGATATCGTACCGGGCCCACGATTCTTCTATATTTCACAGGCTGTAGGGTGGGGCATACCAGCAGCACTATTCACTGCAGCCATCAGCATCTCAGGTGTATCATTCCGGTTCGGCAACGCTTGTCATATCAATCACGAAGACTCTATGGTGACCTTCTGGGGATGGTTGCTTGCCGTTGCAGGTGCAGCGGTGATTGTCCAAATTAGCACGTAAGTATCACCAATGCCCTGTACAGAATTCGACTGACTTGTCTTTTAGCTTTGGATACTGCCTTCGTGTCTTCTTCAACAGCCTCTGGGAGGACAGCGCAAGACCATGCTCTCAGGGTTCTGCTAAAAGTCTTCCCATGTCCGTGATGAGCGTCAAATCACGTAGAGCTCGTACAATCTACCGTCGACTCAAGAACGTGCTATATCTACAGTGGCGAGGTATTCTGATCGTCACAATTGTTCTCGTAGATGTCATCTTCTTCGCCGTTGTCTTCGTATACCTCGACAAAATCGAAGAGTCCATGCTGCACGACTACACGCGAGTTATGCCCTGGGTCATCTGCCTCATCCAAAGCGGCGGCGACCGCAATCAATGCTTCCACCTAAGTCACAAATGGCTGATCAGCGAACCAACAATCGGAGCCATGCTAATAATGATCTCACTTCTCGGCATCGAACTATTCGTCCTCCTCTTCCGCTGGTCACTAATCACAGGCTGGAAAGAGCGATGGGCGACTATGCGAAACCCTCAAGAATTCGTATCCTTGGATGCAAGGAAAGCGCAGTTCAGCGTTAACCCACCACCTACCTACGAACTACGCAAATTAGGCGGGCGCCTTCAAATCGACTATACCGATCGAAAAAGTTCGGGCTCGTCGACTACAGACCCGCATAATGCACGACCGACGTCTATAGCGAATATTCTGGACGATACACATACGCCGGATTCACCTGCACCTGTATACTCACCCAGGCGGAGGAATGACGATGATGTATCGCCGATTACACCGCTGGATTTACAGCAAAGGAGGAATACACCGCCGCTTACGCGCAATTTCTCGAGTCCGAGGATACGGACGAATGAACGAATGGGCTGGGATCCAGCGAGTACGTTTGCCAGCAGTGGAGCGAGACATATGACAACGCCATCATTGCCGCTGCTGGAGACGAGAGACGAGCGGCCGCTTTCACCGCCTGGTCAGGCTTTGTAGTTGTTTTCAGACATGGGGTTTGGATGTAATGTGCATATGGGCTGGTCTCATTTGTCTTTGTCATGAGTGTTGGGGTTGGTGTTAATTTTGTTTCTTGCAGAGGTTGCATGGAGCGCTCCACCTTTTTTGTCCTCGAATTGCATGTATTGCATGTATAGGGATCTGTGAAAAGCTTGGTATATATATATGGATAAAAACAGCCTTCTTCAATGTATCTCCATGATTCACAAATATATGTCAGGATCTGATGGTATCGCGATAGAAATGCAAGGAACATCACTTTTTTCAACATGCTCTGCGGCTTTTAAACAACAAGTCCTCCAATCCCTCTTCAGCCCAACAGACCTAATTTACCAACAAGAAATGAGCACAAGTCCAAAACTCACTCACAAATAGTTCAGTGCAGTAGGAACAGGCTCACAGTATAATACACCTAGTATGCCTACGCCTNCTCCCCCTCCTCCTATCCCCCTCCCCCTCATCCTCCCTCCTACTCCTCCTCTCTCCACCACCACCCCTCCCCCCCTTTTGCAAATCCCTATGTATGATCTGCCTACACACATCCACAAACACCTCGTTGACATTCTGCCGCCTCCTCGCCGATGTCTCGTAATAAGGTACATTTCCCCAACCCGAAGACACGGCGAAAGCTTGGGCGCGAGACACCGCGCGGTCTTCTTCTAGATCGGACTTGTTTCCGACTAGAACGATTGGGACGGCGGGGTCGTCTTTGAGGTTTACGAGTTGTTCGCGGAGTTCGGAGAGTTCTTTTAGGGAGGAGGTGGAGGTTATGCTGAAGACGAGGAGGAAGCCTTGGCCGGATTTCATGTATAGTTCCCTAGAAATTATTGATCAGCTTTGTGCTTTGGGATGCTAGTTCATTGTTCGTGTGCTTTACCGCATGGCAGCTTTGGAACAAGTTAGCGCTGGCTTCTTGATCGGAGTGTAGTGTGAGGCAAAACTTACTGAATTGTTCTGTTCCGGCGGTATCGAGGATCTCGAGAATTACTTGTCGGCCCTGAGATTCGCGTCAGTAGGTAGGCTTCATATCCGATTACGATTTAAACATACATCGACATCGATTTGTTTGCGATATGAATCCTCGATGGTTGGATCATATCGCTCTATCCAGACACCTTGCACAAATTGCGCTTTGACGATTAGCCGTGTTCAAGGGTGAAGCTGCTCGAACAGTAGATACCTGTCAGACAACTCTTTCCAACACCTCCTACAAAATCGTTAGCACACCAGTATCACAGCGAATCATCAGATCTTCACCAACCTGAGCCGAGAACGACAATGTGGTATTCCCTACAATATCACGTTCAGTCTGTGGCCGTGGATAAGGTTTCACATATGAAGGTATAGAGACCTTTGGGCTAGCGTCCGCGACATTTCGGCCGAGTTCCAAGAAGAGTCACAGATGTCCAAGAAAAGAGGCGACACCCAGTAACGAGAAAAGACTCAGAGGTCAATGATTTCCGCGATCAAAGAAACCAAGGATGAATGGGCAACGCGGGTTGAAGGAGGCTGTCGGCGAGCGTGTTCCGCACTCCGCTACTGCAGGGCTCCTGACCAGCAAGAGCGATGCAGATCCGTCGTTAGATCGTAACGTGCTGGTTTAGGTCATGTCAATTAGGGGAACTTCAGTCGCAATAAAACACTGGGGAAGGTATGTTTGGGTTGTACATCGATTCGAAAACTCACGTTCTTGGCACGTTGATTGAAGCAAATGTTCTTGCTCTGGGAATTTGCGTTCGACACAGCAAGCGATCAAGGAAGCGCCCGGGCACACGCGAATGCACAGTACAAACGGGGCAGGTCGGCAGTCGGAGGTATGCGTGGAGAAACTGATAAGGTATTTGTACAGGGCGATAAAGGAAGGGAAACACACAAGATTGACGGGATGCGGTAATCAAAGATTAGGTGAGGAGGAAGACGCGTTGGGGATATAACGACATGTAACGCGACAGCAGGACTGATATCAGAAGCGTGTGCAGCTTTCCTGGATGACAATTTCGGCACGCCGAGTCATGGCTTTCGTGCCGCCTTTGCGCGTTCGAAAGCGCCTCGGCTCAAAAGGCACCGGAAGGCACTCTGAGACGACCTTTAACACGATATGTCTCAACATGACCGCAATATCTGTATATCTGGGATTTCCATCGCAGTATCCACATCTATCTGGGACGGAAGATTCGGCAACTGGACTGTTCGCTTGTGATTCCGTAGTATTATGATTGAGATTTCATGCATATACCTAGCATGGCTACCGAGGCGACGAAACTTAGCACACTTGGCTCTCTATAGATGAACAAAGGCTGGTAGCTATAGCATCACAATATCGCTGCAGCTACTCGGCTCAAGGTACCGCCGATGGACAATCAAATCTCAAACTCACAGCAAGCCACCAAGAAGTTCAGCTCGCCAGATTTGAAGTTGCCGAAAGCGACGTCACCGAGAGTTAGGGGACTGGGGCTTTGACCGACGTCAAGGCATGGCTTGTCGCTTGCGATGGACTGTTTGATACAAGTCTGACGAAGTGATGTGACAGACTCGACAAGCACCTAGTCCTCCCTGACCAAAACAAAGACGAATGATTGTAATAGCTGCAGAGAAAGTGGAAGGTCGGATGGTTTGGACAAAGTCGTGGGTGGCAGATCTTCGGAGGGTAAGCTCGGTCTGGGGAAGGAGCTTCAGCGAGAGTTGCATGCTGTTCATAGTCGAGTAGTCGCAAACAGTGCAGAACCACCGTCATGCGAATTCAATCAGTGCTGGTCGCAGCAGCCAGTCTAGTCCTGCCAACTTGCCAGGCAGTCTTTGTCGATGATGCCTTCAACGTAGACTGGCACCTTGCCCTGGTCGGCGCACCCCAGGAAGACACGACCTTCTTCCACCAGCCCGTCGCCGCGTCGAAAGCATCGCTTCTCTACACTCTCTCGGACAAAGCAATTCTCGGAGCAGTCAATCCCAAGGACGGTTCATTAAGATGGCGCCAGCAGTTGTCTCCCAACAACAACTCGACCTCGTCCTTCCTCCGAGCTGCCCAGGACCAAGCTCTTGTCATCAGTGCTGTCGACGGTCAAGTTGCTGCATGGAGTGCTGCCGACGGGCGTCAAGCATGGTCCTTCGATCTGGGTGATGCCAAAGTAAAAGACTTGGAGATTGTTGAGATTCCCGAGGCCAACGAGCAGGGTGGAAGCAAGGATGCCATCGTCTTGACTGGTGATTCTCAGCCCACTGTGCGAAGACTCGCTCGCCAGGACGGTGCCGTCAAGTGGCTCTTCAGAGACGATAGCGGTGACACTCCGTTCCAGCTCTCTGTCTCGTCTACTCACATCTTCTACATCTCCCTGCATACCTCGATGCTGGGAGGCCTCAAGATCAAGGTCGCTTCTCTCGATCCTGTTACTGGACACAAGATGGATCAATACACCTTGTCTACCGAGAGCGATCTGGCTTCAACTGCCGACATTCTGACTGTCGGCGCAAACTCTGCCTCGCCCATTATCGCATGGACCGACAAGGCCCGCTCTACCCTCAAGGTCAATGTGATTGGTTCCAAGGCTGTATCTACCTTCAATGTTGAAGTTGGTCAAGATGTCCTCAGCATCTCTCTGCATGCCCCCTACCACATCAATGCCCGTCCTCACTTCCTTGTCCATTATGAGACTCGTTCTCAGAACTGGGCCGAGGTCTACCATGTTGACCTCGTGAAGTCCACTGTATCAAAGGCTTACTCGCTTCCCAAGCTAACAGGCAAGGCCGCTTTCTCTGCCAGCACGTCTGACGCCAACGTATACTTTACCCGCATTTCCGATTCCGAGGTGACGGTTGTCTCTTCTGCCTCGCATAGTATTCTCGCCAGATGGCCGCTGAAGCCCGCCGCTGGCATCACCTTGCAAGGCGATCATGCCCCTGTGCATGCTGTCTCCGAAGTTTCAGTCAAGTCTGATACCGTTTCTGCTGTTCGCTCCGCTGTCTACTTGGCATCAGGCGATTGGATCCTCATTCGAGACGGCACTCCCGTGTGGGAAAGATCCGAGGCACTCAGCAGCATCAAGTCTGCTGTCTGGGCATATCTTTCTGCTCCTGAAGGCCTGGTACACGAGCTTGAAATCGAAGGCCACTCCAACCCTGTACAGGCATATATTCATAGAGTCAAGAGACACATTGCGGCCTTGGAGAACCTCCCAGCATGGCTCGCAGCTTTGCCTGGTCGCATTGCCGCTAGCGTAGGCATTGGTGCGCATGATGCCGATGCAGACTCTACTGATATCTTTGGCTTCCACAAGAGAATTGTTTGCGCTACCGAGAGTGGTCGCTTGATTGCACTTGATGCAGGCGGCAAGGGCGCCACAGTATGGAACGTCAAGATTGCCAACGATGCTGCTCCTTCTCCTTGGCAATCGCCTAAGCTCGCTGCTCGCCCTGATGGCACGATTTTGGCAAGCAGCATTGATGGAAGCCAACACAGGCTATTCAACGCATCCACCGGAACTGAAATGACCTACACCGGATCTGCACTGTTGTCAGAGCCAAGCCATGCTGCTAAATTCACTTATGCTTTGGAAGACGGCAAGGTCGTAGGTGGTCCGATTGCTGAGGCTGCATCATGGAGATTCGCGCCCGGTAACGGAGAGAAGGTCTACAGTATGACTCCTCGTCCAATCGACGACCCCGTCGCATCTATCGGAAAAGTCCTTGGAGATCGTAAGGTTCTCTACAAGTACCTCAACCCCAACACTCTTCTTATCATCACTGCCTCCGACACCACAATGTCGGCCACCATCAGTGTGATCGATGCCCTGTCTGGTTCGGTCCTCTATATCGCTTCGCACCAGGGTGTCGACACAACTCTGCCAATTGCCTCAGCTATGTCTGAGAATTGGTTCGCTTACTCGTTTGCTTCGCAACCTACAGCAGAGAGCGTGAAGGGCTACCAGCTGGTCGTTGGCGAGATGTTCGAATCGCCCTTCTCCAACGATAGAGGACCACAAAGCGCTATCAAGAACTCATCCGAGGTCGACTACAGCTATCAGCCCCATGTAATTGCTCAGTCCTACCGCATCCGTGAACCCATCTCCAAGCTGGAAGTCACACAGACCAGGCAAGGTATCACTTCAAGGGCCTTGCTGGCTGTTCTCCCTGAGTCAAACGCAGTAGTCGGCATTCCTCGCCATGTCATCGACCCCCGTAGACCAGTTGGAAGAGACGCAACTAAGGACGAAATGATGGAGGGTCTGATGCGTTACATGCCTGTCCTCGAGTTTGACCCCAAATGGTACCTCAACCACCAACGCGAGGTTTACGGAATTGACACCATCACGACCAGTCCAGCTGTGCTCGAAAGTACCAGTCTGGTGTTTGCCTACGGTCTGGATGTCTTCAGCACCAGAATCAGCCCGAGTTTCTCATTCGACATTCTCGGCAAGGATTTCAACAAATTCCAGATGCTTGCAACCGTAGCAGCGCTTGCGGTGGCCACTGTTGTGGTCGCGCCATTGGTAAGTCTTACTCAATCGTCTCACACGTACATACTGACCAGTGCACAGGTGAAGCGTAAGCAGATCAACACGAGATGGCAATTTTTGTAGGGTCTTGTTAGAAGGTTGCATAGACAAATGTTTTTTCATGTACATTATACCACCTAGTGCATAGCCGATGAATTTTCATGAGCATTGATATCCGTCTGACAATGATGATTGAGCTGACAGTCGTTGCGGTCTTCGGCAGAGTGTCATACCGTAATCGAGCACCGTCATGACGACGTTCTGGGAGTTAACGTTTGCCTAAATCCGATAACTCCATCATATTTATCGACCCCTCGTCATCACTTAAAGAATAGACAAACTACACAGATTTACACGCAGAAATACACCAGCAAAAATGCCAGACCAGAACAAGTACAACAGCAAGCTGAAGGACCAGCGTGTTCTCATCATTGGCGGCAGCGCGGGTAAGGATCTCGATCTAGCTGGCAAAGCTTCGCAGATCTAACAAACCACAGGAATTGGCTATGGAGTTGCCGAAGCATCATTGGAGAATGGAGCTCACGTTGTGATCTCTTCTTCGAACGAGTCTAGAGTACAAGAAGCTGTTGCCAAGTTGCAGAAAGCATACCCATCAGCAGCCGAGCGTGTCAAGGGCTATGCGGCCAACATGGGCGACCAAGCCAGTCTTGAATCCAATGTCGAGGAGCTGTTCAAGAAGGTCGGCTCTATCAACCATGTCGTCTTCACAGCAGGAGATTCTTTGGCTATGATGCCACTCGAGGAGGCCACCATGGACAAGACCATCCAAGCAGGTATGGTCAGATTCTTCGCCCCTCTGATGGTAGCGAAGCATGCTGCAAAGGTTCTCGACAAGAGCCCTGCCTCATCCATCACCCTCACCACTGGTAATGTCAGTGAGAAGCCTATCCCCAACTGGAGTGTCATCAATGGATTCGCCACAGCTCTCCAAGGCACAACCAGAGGTCTTGCGCTAGACCTCAAGCCCATCCGTGTCAACTTGGTCTCGCCTGGAGCCGTGGTTACCCCACTGTGGGACGGTATCCCGGCGGAGCACAGAGAGCAGACTTTCAAGTCCTTTGAGAGTAAGATGGCGACGGGCAAGATGGGTCAGGTCGAAGACGTGGCTGAGGCATTCTTGTATGCAATGAAGGACAAGAACTTGACGGGAAGCATGATCAGCACAAATGGTGGCTCAATGCTCATGTGAGCATGAGGGATTTAATCGCGTTCAGGCCCAAGTGTGAAGTCCTCAGCATCAATCAGTTGAGGACGCCAGACGAGGCGTGAAGAGAGTAGAAAAAGGGGGCAGTGGGGCAGCAGTGGAGAAAGCAAAGTTTTTGAAGTACATATCCGTAGCAGCCCAAGCGGCAACATACGAAATTCCACGACTTGTTGATTGCAGCGAGCTAGAGAACAGTGGATGGACTGTGCAGTAACGTTTTCTACCATGTCACTTTTCACATGCTGTTGGGACGACGGATGAGTTGAGAGGACAAAGAAACGTCGTGGAAGTTTGTGAGTTGGGATTGAAACGCCAAGTGCATGATGCATTTTGGACGGAAGCAAGGAGAGTTTGGTCGGGAAGAAAGAGTTTCTGTCAGGGAAAAACAGGCGTTTCAGCAGAGTGGTCAAACCTGGTATGTGGGACCAAGCGTTTCGTGGGCTTTACGGGAACGAAAAGCCCCGCGCCTTCTTTCTGATGCCCAACTCGTTGACACTTTGGGCTCTTGTAACGACATAAACTCGCAACAGTCCTCTCGAGTTGTCGATTCTGAAACAATCTCTCACGGCAGGAACGGGGGCAGCTCGTGGTAAAAACAAGCATTGGGTTCAAACGACTCAGGGCGAGTTTGTCGAGGAACGGGCCGGCGTGTTTTGTACCTTCCCCTTGTACCAACGGCTCAACTACGCCATCCTGCTTCTGCGGCGTGCGTGACGACTTTCATGTCAGCGGCCACCAGTGACGAAGGATCCGGCAGCTTGGAACGCCCATAACACAGACGCACCAGGACTCGACTTTTGCTTCTTACAGACCCTCTCGAGCGCTCGCCAGCATTCATATCCGCTCTGCTGCATTGCTCCATCGTCACATCGTCATATTATACTCCGCAACGGCGTCGGCGTCAATTTGACGGCCATGTCTTACCATCGCACCTCGTCACCTGGCTCGCGCCGTCTCGCTCATCCCGCACGACTCTCGGACGGCTACTATCCTGCGTCTGCGACCACGACATATCCTCCTTCAAATACCGCCTATGCTTCACCCCGGAGCAGCGGCGAGCGCATTGTGCCCGTCTCGACGACCACTTTCGTCACACGGGATGCCTACTCGGGCAGACCCCGTCGCTCCACCTTGACCGACCCCTCGCGTCCAAACTCCATCCCGACCGCTACCACTACCAATACCACTGTGCCGGTCCACCCACGCAGCCGCCCTGCCGTCATTCAATCATCGCACGATCGTACCCACAGTCCCTCGAGTCCCCTCGGCTATTCCACTCGCGCTTCAGACTACTACGCCATTCCAGCCACTTCACATAGAGACCATTCACATAAAAAGCTGTACAGCATCGACAGTGGCGGCAAGTCTCGTCTTGTTGCCGACGTCGACATCAATACAAGCCACAGCTCTTCACATAGGCGCCACAGCATCGATCGCAACTCCGACCGCCATGGCTCGTCTCACCACCGTTCCAAAGGCTACCATCTCAGTGGTTCCTCGACCAGAAAGAGCGAAGCTGACCAAGGCTTTTCGTACACCGATCCAGCTGCCATGTACAGAGAGACGGAGCCGCGATGGCGACACCGCGCCGGCAGCGTCGAGGCCACCCGTCCCAGACCCTCTAGTGCACTGGTTGAGCCATACCCTCCCCGTTCTTCGGCCAGAGAGCCTGGTCCACCTACATCGCGTGCATTAGACAAGTTCAACGATACCGCTGGACGGGCCGCAACTACACGAGAACCGCCGCGATCCTCCAACAGGCTGTCATACCAGGAGCCCCAATACAACAATGATGGCTACATATCCTCGTCTAGCCGTCATTCTACTGCCGTTCATCAGGACCGTACACGAGATGTTTACCCAAGAGAAGTCGAACGTGCTCGCCCTACGCAACGTTATGAAGATCGCAGTGTTGAGCGTCGCGGCTTTGGCATTCGCAGCGGCAGTCAAGACAGATACAACCACAACATGAACAAGGGAAGCAGTGAAAGCTTCGACGCCTACTACTCGGATCGCGATCGCGAACACCCTCCACCTCGTAGCGACCCTCGTGCGTACGACTATCCCAAAGACTCCGATCGTGAGCGAGAGTACCGCCCCAGAGACAAAGACCGATTGCGAGACGATGGCTACGCCTCCGAAAGAGACCGACACAACGATCGAGACAGGCGAGATCGCGACCGTAGAGACCGTGATCGAGATGTGACTCCGAGGGGAAGTGGTGATAGCCTGACCAACACTCTATTGCCCGCTGCCGCCACTGCCGCTATTGGCGGGCTTGGTGCTATGGCTGCCGCCGCATATGGTTCAGATACTACGGTCAAAGGTCGAGATCGCGACTACGAAGACCGAGACCGAGACCGGGACCGGGACCGTGAAAGAGATAGGGAGAGAGAGCGCGAACAACGTGAACGGGAGCAAGAGTATGAACGGAAGCAACGCGACCGCGAGAAGGAGCATAGAGAAAGAGAGCGTGAGAAGCGTGAACGAGAAAAGGAGCGCGAAAGAGATGTCGACAAGGACAGCGAAAAAGAACGAGAAAGACTCCACGATCGTGAAACGCGACCTCGCGACCGACCGCGCGAGAGGGAACGAGATCGACCCAGGCACTCTTCATCATCTGACAGCGGCCAAGATAAACACAGAAGCTCCAGACGACATCGTACGCTTGGGGACGACAACTCTCCGCCACAAGAAAAAGACACCCGGTTCGTGCCCGACGAGCGACAACGGATACCTGAGCCTGATGAGCGTCAGCGCGCCCCTGAACGCGAGCGTTTGCCTCCAGCCGACCCTCCAGCAGAGATTGATCCTGATGAGGACTATCGCCGACGTATGGAGCAGGCCCAACGAGATCTTGGTCTACATGACAACCCAGACTCAGACAGAGAGAGGAGAGCGAGAGATACCGAGTCTCTTCATCATAGGTCTCCAGCTCCTGCTGCTTCAGCTACCGTTGACTATCCCGAGAGCACAGCTAGAGAAAACAGGGTACGCATTGTTGAGCCTCCTTCCGACCGGGAAGATTCTCAGCCCGTCAAGGGTATCCTAAAGAGGCCCACACAGAAATTCCCCGAAGATCCACACCCAGTGCGAGAGGGTGTCGCGCCGTTGAAAGAGGTACGTTGAACCGATAACATAACAAACACATCCTTCTTACGATCTTTCTACTGCAGACTACAAAGGATGGCATACCCGCCGGCGCTCGCTGGACAAAGATTGACCGCCGTCTTGTCAACCCCAAAGCGCTCGAGGAAGCACAAGAACGCTTCGAAGAGCGCTTGGATTGTGTAATTGTACTACGAGTCTTGACCAAGGACGAGATTCAGAAATTGGCCGACAAAACATTGGCAATTAGAGGTATCTTTCATCAGTCAAAATATGTCTTATGATCCCGTTCCAGCTAACATGTAGAAGAAGCCCGCTCATACGGTGAAGAAGACCATGAACGTCACGAACGCCGCGAAAATCGCCGCAGAGAACGCGAGCGCGAGCGACGCGAAAGAGACGAATACGAAGACCACGACAGCGAGGACGAATATGCTCCTCGAGCACCACGCATGCTTGAAGCACCTGTCGACGGGCAGGAACCCGCGGCAGATTTTGTGCGCGACCGCGAACGACGCAGAGATCGTGAGCGTGAGCCCGCTTATGCATCTGGCGCGCTTTGATGAAACTTTTTGATGCATATGACTGCTATGATTTTTGAAAAGCACGTTCTCGTTTGATGGAGCGGTTAGTTGTCTTGTGAGGCATGACTTGGCATAGCGATTTCTGCATACTTTTTTCTTTGGATTCACAGCGAGCCTTTTGAATAAAAGAAAAACACAGTTTGTATCCATGATCTTCAAGTTCTCAACTACGTCTGACAGATCGAGAACAGTCACATTCGAGTCTTGATCCTCGCGAGCGAAAGCCTTGTTTCGGTGAGGAATGTTCCTTCCATATGCGGCGAATCACAAAGAACTCGAAGATGCGTCTTTGACACCATTCGCGCATCGCTCCAAAGCGGATTTCAACACTGCATTCCTTTCCGCAATTGTTGTCCTCATCTGGTTGCTTTCCTCCAGCCGAAGAAATCTGTCCTTGGGGTCCTACTGTGCACAATAGACTCAACTCCTACTTTTTTTACCACAATTTCCTATCGCAATCAATCGAATGCAACATGGCCGATGCAGGGGATACCGCGTTGAGAGATCCTTCGGATAATGGCAAATATGAGTATCCATACCCACCAGAGTTACCCGGAGAAACACTCGTCGAGACGGGACCTCGCAAGACGGAATATCCTGCAGACTGGAACATCTACTTCGCAAGACTGGGGTCTTCGGGTGAAGGATTCCACGTTCGTTCGGAACACGAAAATGAGCTCAAATCTGACGAGCGCGACAAATGGCCATATCGCCTTGGTCCTCCAGTCGCGTCAGTGGAATGCAGCGCCGTGATTGAGCAATGGGGGTTACAGGTCCTTGAAGCAGCTGGATTCATCAACTGCAAACAAGCCCTCAACGTAGACATGAACCCCTTGGGCGGTCCCAATTACGTCAATAGGAATCCTAAACTTGAGGAAAACAAACGGATCCATCCGGTCTTGTGGCAAGACATGTTCACAGAGCTTTCTAAGGGCGAAAAACCTTGGCCTGCCATATCTGACGACGATTACAAGGCTATCACTCCATCCGTACTTCTGGCAGGCGCATTGCTCGACCAAGAGAGTACCCTCAACTTCTTCTATGCTGTGTCAACTCCAAGCTGCCACACTAAAGTTGCGGATCCTCATGACAAGACAAAGACACAGGTGCACATCAAAATCCCAGACAAGTTGACTGAGGAGCAGCAAGTAGATACATACTGGAAGATCGTGGACATGCGCAGGTGGACCCGTTGGAGGGTAGACAACATGCTACACAAGATGCGTGCGCACATATATGGATGTACTTCCGGTCATAAAAAAGATGAGATTGCCTCAGCACCGTAAGTGATAGCACTTTTGGAGTCTAGACATGATGCTGATTGTCGATAGATCAACCCGTCAGTCGCGTATAAGGCTCAGTTCATCACGCCTCGACTTGTTGCATGCATACAATCGCCTCATGCTCGGAACAAGCAACGACTACGAAGTCTTCTTCGGGAACATCATGAAGAAGTTGGGTGTCGCCGAGGACCGCCAGATCGACTTCGACTTGGAGTCAGCGAACTTCCGTGTAATGTTTCTCCTGGCAAGAACCATGTTCCATGAGTTTGCTCATGCGTTTTGCATGGCCTATGTCTCCTCTTCCGACGGGATTGAGCCTTGGATCGCAGATAACATTTCCAACGAAATGGGTTACGCTCTCGAGAAGTACGTCTTGGGCGGCTGTCCGACCCCTAATGTAGTCATCGACCACTCCTCTATGAACAACGAAGATCACGCACAACAAAAAGACCATGCCCCATTTGGACTGTCCTTTGCGGAAAACTGGGATTTGTGGAGACCTGAAAGCAAACTAGAACTCAGGAAGTCGCCTATCAACCAAGAATTGACGAATGTCGTCTATCCTCTGCCCCAACGACACATCCACGAACTGTTTGGTAACGAGCTATGGACACAAAAGGTAGACAGGTTTGGGTCGAGTGCGGTGAAACACCCAAAACTGCAAAGATGGAAAGTTTTGCAGGACTTTCAGAAGCACTGGATTGCTACTGCAGTGCCTCGTAACTTACTGATAGATACGGATGCAAATCCTGGCGGTCATGGGTCCGCACCCCGGTCGTTATAGACAAGTCGAAGCCTTAGTCCTCGGCCTGTCAAGTTACCTTACCGAACAGCCACTATAAATTTAAGTTCAACAGGTTTGTCCAAAGAGATCACGAAGCAAGTTCCGCTCTTGGTGGACAAGAAACTAACTGTCAAAGGCATCTTGCGCTTCATCAGCTAGTTCAATGAGCAGTTCGAATTTTCCTTTTGCCAAAGATACATGAGCTCGGCCGCCTTCTTCTTTGCTACTTTTGACGCGGAGCTGACATCCTCAAAGTAATCTCAGACCATGCGAAACTAAGACTTCACAATTTTTATGCATGATATTCTATCTTTTAGTCACCTACATCTGACACACTTTGGGAAGCGTCACCCAGAACTTGGTCTCCTGCTGGAAGAAGGTGCTGCTTCGATTATGACTGATCTTGTCGGTCAGAAGACGAATCTGAGAGGGGCTCTCATTCCTCCAAGTGCAACACAATGAATTTGCAACCGGCTTGCGCTTCAGCCCTCTTTGAGACGACCTGATCAAGAAACCGAGCTCAAGGAACATCAGCACTGACAATCCACCCAGCTCTTGGCGATGCGATCACAAAGAACTGTGAGGTGCTGAAAACAACCCCACGGTCTGAAAACAGCCTCTTCGTTGCCACATTCCTCTGCGGCATTGTTGTCCGCATCCGAAACAACATGTTTCTCATCAGTCAAAGTCTCTCCGACCGCCACCCTAGATTTTATCGATATTCAACTCGACCACTAGAATTCTTGTCACACCTGTACTCGAATATATACGACATGGGCGATTCGGGAGATGAAAGCATGAGCGACGCGTCGTCCGACGATGTACAGCCGATCGACTACAAAATTCCGACACCTCCAATGCTGCCTCCATGGACGTACCACAAAGGAAAATTTCGACCAATAGATTGGCCAGAAGATACAAAGCATTATTATGCAAGGCGGAATTTCTCTGGCACAGGATTCGATGTTCTGCATGAGAATTTTATAGTCCCTGGGGTTCCTGAGCTATGGCCATACCGTATGGGCCCACCAACTTCTACAGTGGATTGTAACGATTTAATCGATGTATATGGACTGCAAGTACTTAATGCGGCCGGTTTTATCAACTACCATCAGACTGACGCAGATACTTTCATGTACCCACAAGCGCGTTGGACTGAAGCGGCCATAGACGATTTGGATGAGCCCTTCATCCACCCAGCCTTCGACAAAGATGAAGCGTTTCGAGAGATTAGTGAGGAGGACTATAAGCTTCTCAAGCTACCGCTAATCCTAGCATCCGCGCTTCTTGAGGACGAGACTACGATGACCTTCTTCTATGCCCTCTCGAATCCGAGTTGCTGGGATCAATTTGAGGACCCGGTGCACGGAATCTGCACTATTGTACGCCCTCCAGACACTTTGTCGGTAGATGAACAAGTGGCAACTTACCATAAAATATGCGCGATGAACAAATACACCAGTTGGGGTGTTGGAGAAACCGCCGCATCAGATACGGTATATGGAATTTGTGTTGAGGAGGTAAACCCTATGGACGAAAAGACTTATGACGCCTCAGGAATGTAAGTGGTTGTTTGTACTTACTTCCAAGATGATGCTAACGATTGGTAGTGGCACTGCAGTGACGAACATCGACCTCAATGCGTCATTTCTCCAAGTATTGCGATCGTTTGACCATCATGTGGCCAATGAAAATACCCACTTCAGGGATTACTTTGTACGGGAGATGAATGCTGCCGGGATTCCTGAAAACCGCAGATTCCACACCGACTTGAGATCAGCCAATCTCCGTACAAACTTCCTGCTAGCCACTACCATCGTCCATGAATTAGCCCATGCTTTCCGCGGGGCCTATTTCACAAACTTTATACCCGTCGAGCCTTGGATATCGTACCACCGCAGCAATGAGAATGGTTACTCTCTTGAGCAGCACATCTTCGGATGTGTCATGCAGCCACTCCATATTCACACACACGCTTCTGATACTAAGGCATATTTCCAAAATTTAGTATCTGTTCCATATGGATTTGACACTACACATCCGTGGGACTTTGGAAGAGTCAATACCGATGAGACATTCGAGTTAATGAGAACGGTCAAGTCGGACGGGCAGCCCCAGACAGGCGTCTGTCATCCTATACCTCAGAAATATGTAGAAAAACTGTTCGACAAAGAGATGTGGACGCAACAAGTGCCCAGGTTCGGTCTCAATGCGCTCAAGCCACCCAAGCTCCCCTTATGGTCGACTACTGTTTAGGGTCACGTAGCTAAGATACCATGAATCTGTGGGAGAAACTCAAAATGATGGCATCTGTCATTCTAGATCAGTTTCTAGGGTATCAGGATATCGGCGAAAATGCTCAGATATTATGACTATTAGATCTATCTGAATATCATCAACACCAGCACCATGTGTTTTTTCTCCCTCGTCAGACCGTGAAGCGAGTGATATGGACAATTTGGGATAACACAATCTCGTGTCTTGCATGTGCCCTCTAATCTTAGCCTCATCGTTGTCTGCATGTATACAACCATTTATGCACCATGCTAAGCCATGGAATTTCACAGTCACCTTGTAATCCATCTTTTTCCTCCCATGAATAGCAGGAGCCAAGTCCAAGACTTGGTCAATACAACATATGCAACTAGGATATAGGTGCAACCAAATCCTTCGCGCCACAAAAATTCCATATGATATGCAGTGCAAGCCTCGTTCCAGATTAGGCCTTACACAGCCTGCCACAAAAAGACCATTCTATCCTCCTCTTTCACGCACGAATATCTGAGCCTTTTCATTTGAGAACATGAAACTTACAACAGCTTATCAGAAACCAAGTTACAAACCCTTGTCATCCGAGTAAGTTTTGAGGAAATCGCGAGTCGAAAAACACGGGAGGCCTAAGTTTGTGCCTCACTCCCTCCAGAACAAATGGGTTCGAGACTTCATACGAACTCTCCTCTTGGAACCCAACAGGAGTTGCAGCAAAACGTAGCTTTCCATGGACGAAACGGACTTTTTATGCTCCAATCCACCCTAGTGCTCTGGACTCGCTACCAGAGCGGAAATCTTGGTTCAAATCTGGCTGGCGCGTAGGAGCTACAAGCGCGGTGGCACTGGCAACCCTGTCGCTCGCCCTCAATCTCATCGCTACGGTGTTTATATCCAAACACTCCAAATTCACCGCCGGGATATCGAGTATATACACTGGTAACTGCGAAATGGTGGAGAAATACGATACTTGGATCCATTTAGCCATCAATGTCGTCAGTACGGCTTTACTCTCCGGATCCAATCATTGCATGCAAGTGCTTTGTGCACCAAATCGGAAAGAAGTGGATAATGCACATGCTAGAAAGCGATATATGGATATTGGTGTTCCTAGTTTGCGAAACTTGACACTTATCAGGAAGGAAAAGCTGTTGCTTTGGTGTCTATTAGGTCTCAGCAGTTTGCCTTTGCATTTGATGTACAATTCCATGTTTTTTGGTTCGTTGAGCACTAATGACTACAACATCTATTACGTTACGGAGGACTTCCTGACCGGAGCTGCGTACAATCGTGTTGCTTTTCCGGACAAGATCAATGGCTTGGATGAGGATTACATGGACACGAGTGCCATGCAGCAAAGACTTCAGCAAAACAACGGCACATGGCAAAAGCTCAGCAATACAGAATGTATTTCTGCATATGCGGTGGATACGCTCAGCGCGCACCGAGATGTTTTCATCGTCGTCGAACCACAAAACACAACGAGAAAAGGCTCAATGGTATCCAGAGATCGCTATCGCTTCAACTTCAACAGCGAATTGGAGATGGACTACTACAACCCCTACGATTGGATCTGTGTAGACCCCATGCTGGCGGAGAAGTTCATCGCGCAGGGTTGGAGCTTATCCTACCGCTGTTATCAGACCATCCCACAACTCAAGAAGATTGCTGATCAGTGGTCTCCTCGCTGTTACGACGCTCGATATTGTATGAGTGAGGTGATGGAGGGAAAGTGCAGTCTTAACTTCTCGCTCGCAATTGCAGTCGTGGTTATGATTTGCAATGTGGTCAAGATATTTTGTATGAGTTATGTGGCTTGGGGCATCAAAGACTCCCCGTTGATAACTCTGGGTGATGCGGTTGCTTCTTTTCTTCGACGAACAGATAGTACGACAAGAGGTGCTTGTTTGATAGACGGCACATACTTCCAACAACACTGGCGCGACGACGGAGATGACGATCACGGCATTTCCAGCACCGAAAGACGGTACATCCTGGGCAGCGAGCCCATGATCTTGGGGGGAAGATCACGGCGTCTGAAAGATGCAGCGAGTAAAGGCAGATGGTTCAGTATGGCTGGACTGCTTTCAGCCGCTCTGATCATCGTTGCGGGTCTGTTGGCATACGGAATTGAGCACCTCAAGACTTCTGATAGGAGTATGTCGGCGCTCTGGGCGATGGGTTTCGGAACAGTACGTGAAGAATCGCTGTAAGTAATTCCGCAGGTGCGACCGTCAAATGAGAAAGGTTGTGGTAGTTTCCTAACCTTTGTGTTGCAGAATCGGTGGCTCGGGCTGGCATATGCCATCTGTCACTGCAGCTGTCATCGTGGCCAATTTACCGCAAGTCATGCTCTCGTTTCTTTACCTGCTGTTTAATGGTCTTCTCACTTCCATGCTCGCGGCGCGGGAGTGGAGCTATTATGCTCAAGAACGAAAGCCTCTGCGAGTATCAACACCAAAAGGATTGCAGCGATCAACATACTTCCTCTCGTTACCTTATCGATTTGCATCTCCCCTCTTGGTCCTCTCGGGGGCTTTGCACTGGCTCGTCTCGCAGAGTCTTTTCTTGGCTAGCATCACCACAGAGCTGCGTGATGGAAGGACTTTAGCCGAGGACACCGTGTCGACATGTGGCTATAGTCCAATAGCCATGGTATTGACGCTTTCTGTTGGTTGTTTGATGCTTGTTGGCATTGTTGGTGTCGGCTTTTGGAAAGTCTCCGCGGACTTACCGATTGTTGGCAGCTGTAGCGCTGCCATCTCAGCTGCGTGCCATCCACCTCCAGGTCAGGAGAATGCGCACTTGTTGCCGTTGCAGTGGGGCGTGATACCTCGAGCAGACGGAGACGAAGTTAGCCATTGCTCATTCTCTGCCGAGGAGATTGAGGCTCCTGTCGTAGGTGCCAAGTATGCATGAGATCAAACTGCGTTCGACACCACTTGACGGCGATGTCCAGTGTGTTTTCAAGATCTATGTAAATATGCATGAACCGCTTGTGGCCATCTTTTGTTTGTATCGGCCCGGTAAATATTCCCGTGTTTGTGATGGCGCTGTCGAACATGTTGAAATTTGAAAGTGATGGCTTGCTGCCAACCTTGGCTTGCTGTTCAAGCAAAGGATGAAGAGGGCGGTCGTCACCCGTAGTCCACAAAGCCCTAAGCGTACGGACGTAGAGTTCAGGTCTTGACCATGAACATGCAAGCCGGTGGTGGATACGCTCTGCGAATTACTCATTGAAGCGCCACAGGGTAGGTATAGACGGACGTTGACGTTTGTATGGGACATTACGCGATCTCCCGTTCAACCTGATCTCTGTGTTTACGCTACGTTCGACGGCTCTTGCGACTCGGCACTGTCGCCGCAAACGGGTTTCTCTCCACATTATTTTGGATATTGAGCTCGAGTCAAGGGAAGGAGATGAGATGAGCCTCGATGAGCCCATTTGACGATATCCAGCCACCACGAAATCGAGACCAACTTTTGCCAAAGCATGTTCATGGTAGCAACGTCAGGACCCAAGTGAATGATCCTTCATAAAGGCTCTTCTCACCGAGACGAGCGAGCGGCAGGAGCTTGGCCCGTCGAGATGACTGCATCCTCCGATCGGATCGTACAAGAAAAGCAGATGGCGGGTGGTCACCTCATCCGTGTCGACATTATAACACGTAGCATCATAACGAGTGTCGGGAGTCTGTCGCCGACGTGTCGAAGAGAGTTGTGTTTCACGGGTTCCTGCGTACGGGAACATGATGCAAAGACCCAGGCGAGAGGGTCGAGGTCCTGTCGAGATATCCCGAGCGAGACAAGTCGCAGTGCACGACAGCGCGGCTGGCGGGCTTGTGCATGGCACCTGAACTTCCGAAGTAAGGGACTGTACCTCGAAGGCTCGAACGCAACGGTGCCGGAGCCGCCCGCTGTTGCGAGGTCGAAGTGAATCATAGATGTCACTTGCGGTTTGTTCTCGGATCGCAACGTGCTGGCGTCGAGCTTCTCTGGGACGAGTAGTTGGAGCGCCCGCTGCAGGTTGTTGGAAACCGCATGCTGGTTGACGGACCGTCTACAGTCATGTCTGGCGCACGAGAGGTCTCCACGCTGACATGAGACAAAGTTTCGACGTGCACGGGAATCCTCTTCAACCAAAACCTGGAGAGGAAGCCGCGGTCCAGAGCGATCGTCGCTCTGGTTGTTTTGTTTTCATCGCATTATCAACACTTCGATGCTCCGAAAATACTCCCATAACACTTGCCACTTTGAGAGAAGCGCTCGTGGTAACCAGTCACAAAACTCATGTGCTAATTTTGTGTACCTATGTATGCTACCGCGCCTTGATATATTAATGATTTCAAGGAGACAGACTTTTGTACAATCGTTCGCCAGTGACTACTCTACAGGTACCACCAAGCCGTGTCGCAAGACAAATGACGAGAACAAGGCCATTCGCTGTGCCGAAGCCGCCTGCATGTTGCGGTCGAGATTCATAGCGGCCTCTGCCGTGTCCGCCTTCAACCACCGAACGTGCGGGCAATGTGCGGTAGGGCGACAACCACTCGCTAGATAGACTGCCGAACTCGTCTCTCCTAATCAGCCCGCATACACAGTCCAATCTATATCCAAGGTTGGAGACGCTCAAAGATGGTCAATTGGATGGATATCCAGTGGTGCCACGTAGAGCAATCTGTCTACTCGGTGTTCTCTCCACCAACGACACTCAGCATGTGCTGGAACCGAGTGGAGGGCCAATCGCTGGATTGATATTGTATCAGTTCTGCATCTTACCGATCTGCAAATCGACTGTCGACAATGATAGTCGATTTACAACTTGGGTGCGATTTGTAGTCTCAGTCTGAATGGCTTGGACTGGATATCTTAACCAGGGTGTCTCGAAGTGGGAGGCACGCAGGGATGCGGGCAGCGGGAGTTGTTTGGTCCGGATGCGATATCCGAGCAAGTGGGCGATACCTCAAGATTGTCAAGGCTGATAACAGCAGATGAACCACTTCCCTTTCTTCACACTATCGTGACTCTTTTGCAGCCCTGATCTGGCAGATATCATTGAATCCTATCGGCTCTTGTGTGGGAGCGGCATACCACCAGGTCCTGAAATGTATGCGACTCAAGTAGATGACATTGCAATTTAGCACCAGCGATGAGTACCGACCGCATCCCCCAAGCCGGCCACAGCTGCTGCATGACCATTGAAAGGCACGGTGTTCTTGAGAATCAAACATGTCTTCGGGGAGCTCGCTTGTCGAGGGTTTCGCTGACTCTAAGTAAGTTCAGCGAGGTTGCAGCCCGAGTTGTATTAAAGAAAGTCTCTGGTATACGGATATCACGCACTCTCTCGGAGATGCCAAGCTCAGATTGGAAAGTTCACATCGGGCCTCGAGAGACCAAGGACCACTACCATCCTTCACGGACCACGTTGGTCCGATCGCGTGATCATCAACTTGCAGGATTCTGTCTCCTTCTGATTTCGCTCATGATTCAATCTTCGATTTGGATACACATGCTCAGTTACACACTGCACGTCTTTTTGCTTGCTCATGAAGGCCCAACAGATCGCGTTTTTTGGCAATATGCAATCGACGAAAGCCTGCTGTTGATCACCGGAGACCATTGCCGATGCGGGACAGCATCCCTTGCAACCCACGTGGATTTAACAACGACCCCAAGATCCTCTCGTGGAACAGGAACAGGGGTGTCAACCACATTCTGGAGATATCAAGTTAAGTGCAACCACGGGATCTTAGATGTGTAGCATTAAATACTGAAAGTCTGAGACATATCTGAAGATGATCAATGAACGGATTGCCCTCAAGCTTGTTCTCATCAGTGTGTGTCCTTGAATCTCCGGCTGTAGCTCCGCTATCTTCATTCCAGGGCAGGACAAATGACTACCTGTCCTATCATCATTAATCTGTAGAACGCGAGTCCGATGGCTGAAGTGCCGAATGTCTCCCACCATCACATCATCATATAGATAGGGCACCGGGAGATAGTAAAGCATACGTCAGGTGATATATAGCTCGATTGAGATGGATCATGTTTGCCATGTCTCTTGCTCGAGTTCGTTTTTCTCCTCCTCACGTTTTTCGTGGCTTGAAGGTTGCGGTGGTCATGCACGAACTCTGTGCTCATGAAGATCAGACCAACGTCGATGGTGACTGCCTCCTGAGAGCAATGTCTTGACTCGCATGAGATGTTGCAAGACTGACTCGAAGAGCTAGTCCCTTAGGTCGAACCGCGAGCCGTAAGCTGAGGCCGCTAGAAGGTTTAGCCGAACTAACGCCCAAGTCAGCCACCCCATACCTTGATCCGAGCTGAGCCTGCGCCCTCTGACATAACGAAGCGATGCCACGAGGAGGGCCAACAGAGACGATCTTAAAGCTACACACAAAGTGATGAATGTTTCAGGTTGACAGACGTGGTTCTAAGGTTCAAGAAGTGTTCCAAGCAAGATGAAGAAAGTATGATAGAGGTTTGGCAACGCGTTGGAAGTGGAAAGCAGAGACGAAGGCCCGTATGCATCCGACACGGAAGAGGCGGCCAATCGCCGTGGATGACAACTGTCGAGCATCGCGCCGTCGTACGTTTGTACAAAGTGCATGCCGGTTGACGCGAGCATAGCCAGAATGCGCGCGATCGAAACACTTCCTCAAGTAGGTATCGCAGTGCCAGTACTGGCGATTTGTGGATATATAAATCAGGTCGCTGATGAGGCTCGGGTTTCAAGACGCTCGAAATCATCAGCGAAACTTCATGCGTGGTTAGAACAATCGAAGCGATCATGGACAGCACTCTAGGATTTGCGCTTCTCCAAAGTTCACATCGTGCTGGACGAACGTCAATCGGAGGTCCCCAGACAGACAGATGTCAGCTGGGAGACTTGGCAACCGCTAAAGCTATGGCTTGAAAGCCTAGTGGTGGTGACCTTTCCCAGGAGCCGGGAGAGGTCGATGAGGAGGCTGGCAGCAAGGCAAAACCGGTAGGGAACTCCGATCCGAGCAGACCGCTAGCGATCAGATCAACAAGCGAAAACGAACTGCACAGCTGCGATGTCTCCATCTCGGTAGTCCGGTGCACAAGTGCCGAAGACAAAGCTGATCACAGATCGCACTTGAAGGAGAGATTGATAAGTTGGAGCAAGACGGGTGGCCACTTCGAATCGCTCATCCTTGGTCGGCCGTGAGGTTACCAATCAAAGAACGACACCCTCCGTAGCCGGCGACGAAGATTTGCCCTGTCACATTTCGCACGCGGCTTGATCAGCACTCGTGAGAAAAAGGATTGAGGTCCGAACGCGTGGGAGCCGAACGTTGGAAGCCAGGACCAACAGCGTTAGTCAGTCATGGTGAAACGTTGGGACTAGCAGATGGTTTGGAAAAAGAAGGTTGGCGGTTGACGCGCTCCGCTGGCGCAATTGGCAGGCGTTTGGTGAGATGGATTGAACGTCAGCCCTCAAGAAAACTCGGACACGCGTCCACCTGGAGAAAGCAAGAGCAGAGGAGCACAAAGATTCATATGTGCAACAGCGCTTGTCTGCAACAGGAAAAGTCAGCTATTCTTGGCTCATGCAGTCTGTGGCCTCTCGAGTAGCGAAAGACGAGTCGCCAGCCAGAGATCGTGCGAGAGGCTTTAGATGGCTGCAAAGGATGTCAACCTTAACCAAGCCGTTGAACAGGCCGGAGAAAGAGCCGCTTAGACCACCAGTCATGATTCTGTTGATTGTGATGATTGATGATGATGACTCCCAGAAATCAAAGGGTCGCTGCGGCTGTTCACTTTGCTTGCAATATCGCTTGCGCCTGGTGGCGCGTTTCATCCTCGTGTGTGCCTTGTCATGCCTTGCCTTAGCCAGTTTGCACGTGGAGCTGCCGAAGACAAAGCTTCCACTCTTTTTCTGACCGACGAACTTGTCCGTTGATTCGTCGACTCGTCGTTCTTCGGACCCGCCTGTTTCTGGCGGACAGCATCGCATCATTATATCAGAATGCGACTTGGTTCGGGTATCATTACGAACCACTCTGCATTGATTACAACGTGCATTGCATTCCGCACGGACTTTTCCATGTCTCTTCCTCATCATGCTCTCTCATATGTACAATTCTGATCCTCGGCGGGGAGGCGTATAAGGTCAAGCCGGGTCCTGTCGTGGCGGGCGATCTCGTAAGTAGTGCCCGTTTCATTCTTCTTTTGCTGCTGCTGCTGGCTTTGGTTTGTTTCCACTCTCATCAATTCAATAACTCCTGCACTCGCTTCGAACTCGTCTGCATCACTTTGCTGTACCTGTCGACAACTCTTCCCACGGCGCCCATCTCAGCCGCGCGCCACTCCTTTGTATCTTTTGCTGCACGCCCGTTGAGGTCCGGATTTCCTGCAGGTGTCAGGTCAGGATTGAACAAGCTGCCTGTCCCCGGCAATCCCAAGCACTTTCACACGCTACATGGTAAGGCCCCAGCCCTTTGTTACCCCTCCACATCATAGACATATCACTTCATCCTTGTACTCATCCTTGTCACTCTGGCTGGGCCAAACGCTTCGGCTATACTTCCATTCATATCCTCTGCACTTCTCTCTTTCCGTCTGTTATCTACACAGAAGCTCTTTGGCTTGGCTTGGCCGGTCGCTCCCCGCCCTCTTAGCTCTGATCGGAACCCACATGTGCTTGAGATCATACCTCCTCAACACATTCTTGTACTTGTACTCCATCTCAACACCAGTGCATTCCGTACTGTTTCGGAGTCTTTCCCGCGTTCGGTCCAGATATCGTTGGAGGTTGTCGCCCGAACCTGGTTCACTTGTCCAGAATACATCTTCTGATATACCTCTTCGTCTCATCAATTCGCTCCCCAGGCTTCTACATTCTCCGCACATCAACTCCATCATCTTGTTCAATCACTCTCTAACATCAACAACTACAGCCTTATACACAATCGACCCCGTCAGGCATACTGCATACAGCAGCGTCGTACGATATCCGAGGGGCTTCTCACCACAACCGCATAGACTCTCCTAGACAGCCGGCTTCATCACTACCTCCTCCAATCTACCTTCCACTCTCATCGGCACATTCGGTCCCCCCCAATCAATCAACTGGATCTGTGATTCCAAGTCAACCACCTTCCGGTCCACAAGTGTTCACGAACCAACCGGCTCTATACTCTGCTCCTTATAACGCAAGGACCCAGAACTTTTCCAGTGAGTTCAGGCTACAGACATCATTCCAAAGCTTGCATCATCTGACCCTGGTCACAGGCCCAGACGCAATGGCGGTTCATCCAGTAGTAAATCGACAGATGTATCCCCCCTCCATGGGGGGTTATCACCCTTCTCATGCGCCATCACCGACATCGATGCATCCCTCGCATCAAGATCTTCAGGCTCGTGGCATGTACGGTCATGGCTTTGGATTTCCTCAGCAAATGTTTGCCTATCCTCAGTATGCCTTGCCGACGCATTCAGCATATGCCACTCACCCTTCTTCGCAAACGTATCCTCCCGTATCGCCAGCTGGCTCGGCGATTCTGATGTCTCAACAACCAACTTCGACTCTCCATTCATCCCCGTCCCATGGAGTCTCTGGAAGTCCTCGCCTCAAGATTGAGCCATCCCACCTCAAACTAGAACACCCGTTCATGAAGGTCGAGCAGAACGTCATGCAAAGGCCAATGTCAAATATCGAGATGGCCCAGTCTACGGCAGCTCCATCTTCAACTTCATCTCCACCTGCCGGACCAGGGTCAAATACCGCCGCCCCAGGGCCGATCCCTGCTACGACTCCTTTGGTCGTCCGCCAGGATCAGAATGGTGTGCAATGGATCGCATTCGAGTACTCTCGGGACAGAGTGAAGATGGAGTATCAGATCCGATGCGACGTCGAGTCCGTGGTCATCGAGGAATTAACTCCTGAGTTCAAGACCGCAAATTGTGTGTATCCGGGTGCATACAGCGGCAAGGAAGGCTACAAGGGAAACCGACTTCACTACGAAAGCGAATGCAATGCTGTCGGCTGGGCGCTAGCACATCTCAATCCAGCACTAAGGGAGAAGCGTGGCCTCATTCAACGTGCTGTAGATAGTTGGCGCAACAGCAACCAAGATCCTCGCTTGCGCAGCAGACGAGTGAGAAGGCAAGCCAAGATCAACAACCGAAAGGCCCAACTACGCCAACCGGATGGACCGATTTCTCTTTCTCCTGCCGAAGTCCTTGCGTCACGAGTACAACCTGTCATGTCAATGGATTCAACCAGACCACCCCCACTCAACCTAGCTGCTGGCCAGCTACATCATCACCACTCGACGTCGGATGGTAGTGGAGGCGAGAGCGGTATGTTCCACATGTGATTAACGAAGCGCTGCGATGTTACACCTGCTTTGCTAAGGGATGTTTGAATGGCGAGAATTGGGTTGCATGTATCATATAGTGTGGTGCCTTTGGGGCGTTGGACTTGTTGCTTTTGATTGTTTTCAGACCAATACCCATCTTTTCATGATTGTCTCTAGGCTAATTTCTTTTCTTCTTTCATATAGTTAGCAATGAAGCACATTCATTTTTGAGTCGTCAAAGCCCACCAAGTAGTCTTGGTCTCGAATCTCCTGTTGAACCTTGCCGTCGGGACAGCCATTGCCCTGCATTCTTGTCATCCGTCTCCAGTGAGTTCCACTCCTCGTCTTCAGACAGCCATGGATGGATCAAGTCGGAAGATGATGAAAGGAAGCCGCCGCTCATCAAGAACGTGCCCGAAGGCAAAAAACGAAAATTCATCTTGGTCGACGATCTCGTACGTGGAACCCGAGTGCGTGTGCATGTGGAGCTTGATAACATCAAAATGGAAGAGATGCCGGACTTTCATCTTCAGAAGAACAGCGTATTTCCACGCCAATTTTTCCCTCGTCAAATGCGTTCACCTTCGTCCTCCCCCAGGTATTCGGACGGGCTGGTCAGAGCAGGGGAAGTTGAGAGAGAAGATGGCTCCGCGAATTTCAACGACGGGGACAACATGGTGCATGTGCCTCTAACGGACGGCTCACGATCAGGACTGTCTATTCCTCTGGGGACCAAGGATCTTGAAAGCAAGGAGCGTGAGCTCAATGAGCTGGGCTATCGCATGAGTTGGAGGCAAGCGAAGACGTTCAACGAAAGACCGATATTCATGCAGAAGTCCCGTGAGTGATATACCTTGCGTCAAGCGAAACTGAGAACTGATCATGTCATAGTGGATGCCTACCGGGACAAGACATGGAGTGCGATGCTAGCCTCCGGTCAGAATCATTCGTGCCTTGCTTCCCACTTCGAAGTTAGAACGGGCAAACGAATGTGGATAGAGCGAAATGGTTCTGATATTCCATCATCATGATGGTCAAACGCCAATATGCGATGCAACACGGTCACAGATTTTGAGATTGGACACGGTGTATAGATAACAAGAACCACGACGAGATACACGAAGCTACGAGTCAGCATTACACTCTTTTGGGTACTTCTTCGTAAACCCCTCTCTCTTGAGCAGAGTCGCATCATGATGGTCCTTTCGTTCATGGGTTAGAGGTGGCGGAAGTTTTATAGCAATGGGAACAACGATGCCGATCGCCCAACATCTCACAGATGATCATAGTGATTCAACTTGTTCACATGTGCACCTGCTGCGAGGTGTACCTCTATGTTTTGGAACCAGAAGTGCGAATTCTCAAGGTAGTCGTACTCGGGTACTCGAGTACTCGTAGAGTTTTGGGCCAAGGCCTGGCCCATTTGAGTTTCCTCTCCAACGCGGGGTTCAGGGCTGTCGGCGTTTGAACCCCTCCTCGAACTCCTTCCTCAAATGCAATGACTTGATCTTGTACTGACTCCTACCACCCAGGCACGGGCAGCTACAGAGTATGGTACCAGACACTATTGAAGTCTTCAGGGGTTGTCTTGAACGTTTCATTGTAAGCGAACTACTTACTTGGAATTCCAAATGGGCTCTGGCATAGGTCGAGAATGGCATCATCGAAGCGCACTCGCCAAAGCCGACCGTCAATAGCCGACATCCCCACATTGGGTTTTTGTGAGGGCGGCGTTTGACTCTTCTTTCACCACATCTGCACCATTCTCCCAAGAATCTCACAAACCGCTGTCGCAATTAAATCATGTCGGATATGAACACAGATACACAATCTCAAGGCTCGTCTGATCCAGGGAAGCAGCCGAAACGAACAAGCAAAGCCTGTATGTGATACCAGATTGCAGACATGATCGCGAGCCGGCTTCAAGGCAATTGCTTTTGGATAGCCGTCCCGGGCGGCGTTTCAGCGGAACATGAACATCATAGCACTATCGACGACGCAGTCTCCGATGCATCATCATCTGATTCTGTTATATCTCCAGTGGATTGCGCTAATCACCTACAGGCCTGGTCTGCCGTGCGAGGAAGAGCAAATGCACATTGTCAGTCGTTCGTCCATCTCATTCAGAGTCCAAGTCGACGTCAGTCGGTTATAGACTTTGGGAGAACACTTCCAGACAACCAGTACATACGGACTGTTCTGACAGTCTTCTGCAGAGACACAACAGATGGAGAGCCTCAGCCACCATGTTTGCGATGTCGCAAAGAAAACAAGCAATGTGTGATCGGCAGCAGTAACCGTGGAGGTAGAAGGGTCAGAAGGTCAACGATAGCTTCGCAACAAGCACAGCAACAGACGCAGACCAGTACACAGCCACAAGCGCAAGCTCGACCTCAAGTCCAAAAGACTGACTCCAACGATGAATCCGTACTCGGGACTCCATGGTAGGTCACACGCCTCACACTACGTAGGGTCTATCTAGGTACAGAGGGACTCAGAGATGATGAAGCTTCATTTGCCGCGAGCTAGGCTTACCAGATGCATGATACAGGAACCCGGGTACTGCACCTAACAACCCGTACTCTGACCCTCCACAACATACCGTGACTGCTGCGAGTCCTTCAGTAACCAACACTGGTGTCAGTAATCTGGACTTTGCAACCCAACGTCAATTGTTCGACCCGCATAGTCTTGCAATGGATCTCGATCCTACTCTTGGGCCATCAACGTCGAGTGGATTGAGATCAAACGAAGCTGCCACCCGAGAGTCGGCTCGCTCGTCGAGCTCCGACAACATGCCCTTCAATGATTTGCAAAACCCTTCCGACGCATTGGACATACTGGCTCAAATCGCGAGCAATGACAACAATCCCGGCCGCCAACCTGCTTGGCAAGAAAAACAATCTACTCATAGTCTTCGCGCAAACTCGTTATACTCGAGCAATTGGAATCATGATAGCCTCGACTATCACCTTGTCAGAACAGGCGCTCTGTCATCGGCCAAGATCACCCAGCTGATTGAACGCTACCGTCAACACTACCACCCCTACTTTTCCATCGCTCCTCCCAGCACTTTGGATACCAACAACCTCACAAAGACCGCCAAGAATGAACCTCATTTGTTGACAGCCATGCTAGTCATTGCCTCGAAAGATTTGTTGGAAGAGCCACATATCTTCACAGCGTGTTCAGAATACATGCAATCTCTGGTATCTGTGTTGGTTGCCGGTGGTCCGGGAGGGGTTGAGGCAGTTGAGGGGTTGTTGCTTCTGGCTGAGTGGACACCATACACGTCCAGAAGCCGGGCGGGCAATGTCGGACGAGGTGAAGAGGACCGTGAGGCGTGGATGCACGTCGGGACAGCTCTGCGTATTGGTTACTACCTAAGCTTGGACAAGTACTCGTTTCCAGTCGCAGGAGACATCAAAGACCCCGAATGGAAACGGAAACGTCTGGTCTGGACTTGCTGCTACATATCAGACAGACAGATCTCGATTCGCATCGGTCGCGCGTTCTGGAGTCGAGGACCTGGACCTGGTCTTGCCATCCGGAAAGAGGACTTTCCTTACCAGCCCCAGAATCCTGGTGACGAAGACTTTCCGAAACTGTTCCAAGCCACTCTGGAGTTGACGTTACTATTCAGCAACGTACATGACGTTCTGTATAGCAGCCCGGGAAACAGTCTGCGGAACCATCTGACTGGGGGCTACTACATCAAAATCGTCGATGCAAGTCACCTTATCGTGTCTCCCCTTAGAGTCCATGCTAATCCTGATTCATTAGGATTTCCGGAGCGCGTATTACGGATGGAACGCTGTGTACGGGACCATGACGTGTACGGTTGAGACTTCTGATCAGAGTAACTTGTGCTGACATGGAATTTAGGCTCACCCAATCTCAAAGCGATGCTCCTGATGTCTTATGACTATTTACGACTGTACACAAACGCCTTTGCATTCCATGCCACCATACGACGTGCGCTTCCCGAAGGTGAGAATGGAAAGCCGTCATTCAGTCGAGTGTTCTACAACAACGTTGGCGCGGTGGGAGATGCGCGTTTCATCTACGAAGGGCTCGATGCTGCAAAGAGCCTGCTTACCACTATGAACAACTTTGTTGACGCAGAGAGGTATGTCTTAATATCCGGCTTCAAAAGAGGTCTGCTAACTTTCTTCACCAAGAATGCTGCGGTACATGCCCCTCAGGTTCTACCTCTTCACAGTATACGCTGGTGTCTTCCTGTATCATGCGCGTTCAGTCGGTGTCATGGCACCGGAAGAGGAATCCTCGGTCAGAAGGATGATCCAGCAGACAGTCACAGTACTCCAAAGATCCGGAGTTGGAGAGAGCCATCCAGGAAGCAGATATTCGCAGCTATTAAAGCTGCTCTGGGACAAAGTCGATCGGAAGTCTCACAAGGAGCCACGATCTTCACGGTCACTTGCCACGCTTGAGAATCCTTACAGGCCAGTCAGCACAAGTGCTGCCACGCCGGCGTCGAACTCGGCAGCGTCGGCTTCGTTGGAGTCGCCAGCGGTGACAGATCAAATGGGTGATTTCAGCTGGACAGATTTAGATGCGATCGGGAATTTCGCGGTGAACGGAAATGATGGCATGTCTACGGACGCTGAGTGGTGGACGGGGTTCCTTCCTACGGATAGTGGACCATTAGGACCACTTGGTGGATTAGGATCGATGGATAATTGGACGTTCAGCATGTAGTACTAGCAGGTATCAAAACGGCGTAATGAAGAAGCGTCAAGTCGGCCAGACATGGGCCGAGATCGATTCCGAGATCAAGTTAGCAAAAGTGATGTTGTGCTGTGGATTCTCAACAGACTTGTCTGCAACGTGTGGGCAGTGGGATTGAGAACAGGCGGATAAATGTTGACCACAGACCCCACGTCGGCGTTTGTGGCAAGGAGGGGTCGGCAACCGAGCATGACATATGCCGCTCTCTGTTCCGTCAGTTGACGGGGGCTTTCTTTTTATCTCATCTTCTCCCACCTTCCTAACACGCTTGACTCTACTATACACGTTCAAAATGGCACGCTCTGCTCTTCTCATTGGTAACATCTCGCATGCTCGCAAAGAGTGGGACGATCTCAGCTCTCTGCTTGAATTGAAGGTCAGAAAACACGGCGCCAACAGCGGCTGTCCAATATGCTGACTGCCATGTACAGGAGTACAAGACAGGCTCGAGAGACGAGTTCCTATCCAAGCTCAAGTCAGGCGACTTTGACGATACCTTTGTCGTCTACCGCAGCAACGAATCGACCGGGGTCACAGGACCTTTTGACAAAGAGTTGGTTGATCTGCTCCCGTCGAGCGTCAAATACATTACCCACAATGGCGCCGGCTACGACAACATCGATGTTAAGGCGTGTACCGCTCGCGGTATCCACATCTCCAGCACTCCTATCGCCGTCAACGACGCTACCGCCGACATCGCCATCTTCCTCATGCTAGGAGCCCTTAGACGCATCACCGTTCCCTTCAACGCTGTCAGAAAGGGCGAGTGGCGTGGCAAGGCCTTCGGTCTTGGTCATGACCCGAAGAACAAGGTGCTGGGTATCCTCGGAATGGGAGGCATTGGAAGAGCTGTCGCCGAGAGAGCTGCCGCTTTCGGCATGAAGATTCAGTACCACAACCGCAACCCGCTGCCTGCGGACAAGGCTGGAAACGCCAAATATGTTTCCTTCGACGACTTGATGAAGACTTCGGACGTACTGAGTCTCAACCTGGCCTTGAACCCCTCGACAAAACACATCATCTCGACTGCCCAATTCGACATGATGAAGGATGGTGTCGTCATTGTCAACACAGCCAGAGGTCCCATTATTGACGAAGCTGCCTTGGTCAAGGCCATTCAGAGCGAGAAGGTCTTCTCAGCTGGCTTGGACGTCTTTGAAGAGGAACCGAAGATTCACCCCGAGCTGATCAGTGATGACCGCGTTGTTCTGCTGCCTCACATCGGAACAGCAACTTGGGAGACACAAAAGGACATGGAGCTGCTGGTTCTCGAGAATCTGAGATCGGCTGTTGAGAAGGGCGAGTTGGTGACTTTGATACCCGAGCAGTCCAAGTAGATGCTCACATGAGACACTTTTTATGCACATAGGTTCAACGAAGAATGAAATGTTTACTCGATTATTTATTGCACCTCCATGTGGTGTCGCTTTTTGAAGCCTTCGGCAAATCGACTTTAGCCGCTCGCGTTAAAGTTTGACCGAAGTCATCAGCACCAAAGGTTGATCGATGGTATACCTTTCTGTGGTCATGACTACATTTCTACAGTATGAGCCAACTCGTAGAGACGTTGTTCTTCCCTCTGACAACATAGATAAGAGCTACAGTACGTCTGCTCACAATCTTTCCACTCGAGTCATTGAATCCGTTACACAGCCTCATCTCAAAAGGTGTTTATCTCCAGAAGCCGACCCCTCGACGATCGCACTTGGCAGCCAACCCCAACGCACATCTTTGGGGAAGTGCGGAGTAGCTTCCTTCCTATACTTTGAATATCTATATCAAGATAGACTTCGCCGCCTATCGTTGCAGTCAAAGTTTCATCCGAGTATCCCAAGCTTGATCTTTGTTTATCTCTGACATCTCGATCGGGTTGTGCAGTGCTCAACAGCACTCTGATCCATCATGGTTTCTAGCACCAAGACGACGGGTCTTTGGACCGACATCAAAGAGTACCGAAGAGCATACATCCTCACAGCGGTAGCGAGTTTCGGAGGAATGCTCTTTGGCTGGGACACAGTACGTAAGACCTCTGATGGATACAATGATGATCAGAACTGACATTGAGTTATAGGGCTTGATTGGTGGCGTTCTGACAATGGACTCTTTCAAGAATTCGTTCGCTCTCGTCAACACTCCAGCAGCATATGCCGACTTATCAGGCAACATCGTGTCTGTACTTCAAGCCGGATGCTTCGTCGGTGCCGCTGCTAGCTTCTGGGTCTCTGATACTTTTGGTCGAAAGTCCGCTCTCATATATGCAGACATCATCTTCATCATTGGCAGCTTGCTTCAGACCTGTAGTGCTATCGGCAACCACTCACTGACTTTGTTGTACATTGGCAGAGTGATCGGTGGAGTTGGCGTTGGCTTGATCTCTGCCGTGGTACCCACATACATTGGTGAGTCTGCTTCTATCGTAATCAGATGGAGGCATGTCTGACCCAGTCTCCTGCAGGCGAGAATGTCAACAAGGAGATTAGAGGTCGCTGCATAGGCACGATGCAACTCTTCAACGTCACTGGAATAATGCTGTCCTACTTTGTCAACTACGGTGTCACTCGGTCGATCCCTTCTGACAAAGATGCCCAATGGCGTATCCCATTCGCTCTGCAGATGCTACCTGGTGCACTCCTTCTCATCGGAATCGTCTTCCAAAATGAAAGTCCAAGATGGCTCGTGGAGAAGGATAGACACGATGATGCCGCTCGAGCGCTTGCACATGTACGCGGTCGCTCACAGGACGATGAGGTTGTTCGAAAAGAGCTTGGGGAGATCATAGCCGACTTCCAAAGTCGTGAAAAGATTCCACTGCTTGGACAACTCAAAGTCGTGTGCTCAGACAGGAAATACTTTTACAGATTTTCCATGGCCATCATTCTTATGATGTTTCAACAGTGGACAGGCACCAATTCGATAAACTACTACTCACCCCAGTACGTCTTTATACGCCTTATAGACTTTCAGCGGCTAATGTGTGTACCCCTTTAGGATCTTCAAGTCCATCGGTCTCGGCTCGTCTTCTGGACTTTTTGCCACAGGCATCTATGGCGTCGTCAAAGTCGTGATAACAGCGCTAGCTTTGGCATTCATGACGGAGCAGTATGTTGTTATTGATACATATGGTTCATGTGTCTCTTGCTAACATCCATCACCTCCAGGCTAGGCAGAAAATGGAGCTTGATTATCGGAGCCTTGGGACAGGCTTTTGCAATGTTCTACATCGGCATCAACCAAGCCGTCAACCCAGTTGTCGAAGGAGCACCATTGAACGGAAACAGTATCTTCGCCATCATCTCCGTCTACCTGTTTGTGGTCTTCTACAGTGTGGGATGGGGTCCTATCCCCTTCATTCTTGCCTCCGAGACAAGTGTACGTATCTCCTCTTTCTCAATCATTGCCACGGCCCTATTGACAATGGTCTTCAGCCTAACCATGTTCGCTCACTTGTCATGGCATCGGCATTGATGTGCCAATGGGCCTTCAACTGCGTAATCGCCAGAATCACACCCGTCATGCTCAACAGCATCACCTACGGCACGTTCCTAATCTTCGGCGTCTGCTGCATCATCATGGCAATCTACACGGTCTTCTGGTAAGCCTTCCCTCTTACTCATCCCGTCAGCTGTGAACTGACCTATTCTGCAAAGTGTCCCCGAAACCAAAGGCGTCCCACTCGAGTCCATGTCTCTTCTGTTCGAAGGCAACATCATCAAAGGAGCGACTTACGACACCATACCGAGATACTCGAGGGCAAAAGGACTTAAAAACGCTACCAATGTATTAGATGACGAGGGTAACAAAGGCGATTATGCCGTTCATGTCGAGAGGACCAAGAACGTTTGACTGACTTTTTACGTTTTTTCCGTGGGAATTTAGAACGGGATCATTTACTGCGTTGATATTACGACTCATAGCTGGACTGGAGTGTATTCTATTGGATATAGATGAGCTGAAACGAAATTTGGGAATGGAAATGGAAGGGTTTGATGGTCAAGATTTGGTTTGTGGTTACTTGTGAGCTTTTGCTCTGCCTTTCAACAACCGATATCATCGCAAGCTAAACAAGACTACTGTAGTCGAAATTCTTGAGACTATCAGTTCACGCACGCAAGCAATAATCTCCAACCAAATCGCTGCAGCGTAATCCTGATGCCGCGAAACATTCGAACAGGGTCACCCCATCCCCACCTTCGCAACTTGGGAACTTTCGAAAATAGAAAAGCAGAACATTGTGCACCTCTTCAGAGTATACAAAATCTTGAATACATGAAGCTATACAATGATGGAAAGCTCTCATAATCGAGCGAGCATTGGAAGAAATAGCAAGATCAAAATAAACCTTTATACAGAAAACTGTGCTGTTGAGAGCTGAGGCCATTTCACCCTGCAGGGTTATTACCAAAAATGAAGAGAAGAGCTTAGCTAGCGATTGTGCAAAGGGAAAAATGTAACTTCCTTCCTTCCCTTACTGAAGCAACGATCCAAGACGAGAAAGAGACAAGCATTCAACATATTCCACATTTGCAATCTCTTGAATCTTGTAACGTTAACGAGAAAACACAAAATCAATCGAGCATGCATGATAAAAACCTTCCTCCCATTTCTGTCTTTGTTCAGCTCAGCTCAGCTCTACCGTGTTCCTAGCCAACTGAATAATGAATAATGAAAACCCTGCACTGTCTTTGCCGTGCCTTTCCTTTCTCTCTCTACTCTTGTCCGAATCCGACGGTCTCTTCGACGGCCCATAGAAGCTTGGCGTTGAGTGCTTCGTAGGTCTTGTACGGCGGCAGATCCAGACGGTTGAAACAAGTATGCGATTTGGGGAGTTGACCTTCCTCGCCTGACTTTTCGATCGTGAAGCGGCGGGGGCCGTCACTTCCTTGAAGATCCTTGAAACCGTTGACGGGAATACGCGAGGTACCGGTTGCGAATTGCAATAGACGAGATTTTTGCTCAGAGTCCCATGTGCGGATACACTGCGGATAAAGGGTCAGCATGTGTGCTATTAGAATAACGCAGTGGATGACGGAGGAACTTACCTTCCAGAAGTTCTGAATGACGGGATCCTTCTCGTCGTAACCACGGTAGTCGGTGTTCTTGGCCCAATCATCGACGTCGATCTCGGAAATACCACCAATGAGGAGTTCAAGCTCACGCTCATCGAAGACATTAATAAGGTCTGATGGGATGAGCTCGTGGAAACCTTGAATGAAGGCGTTGAACTGTTCTTCAACACGTTTCTGGATTCTCCATTCCGTGACAAGCCTGTGGTGTGTTAGTCAGAGTGATTTAATACAGCAACATGAGCAACTTACTCAACGTATTCTCTCTTGTTGTCATCGGTAACCTCAATATCTCTACCACCAGGCTTAAGGTCAATAGTGACCTTCTCGCCAAAGACCTCGTCCTCAACACAGAAGTGTTCGAAAATGACGTTCTCGACAGAGTTGTCCAGGGTCCAGCTCAAGGTGCGGTAGAAGTCGGCATCAACACCTTCCATATCGGCAAGACTGACCTTCTTGCGAAGAATCATCTTGTAGAAGGCACCAATGAAGAAGGCATCCAAGAAGCGTCTGTGGAAGATGGCAAGACCTACTACACGTCCAATAAACTTGAAGTAGCCAAGATGCTCCGGGTTGATTCCTGAGTGAGGGTTGATCTGTAGTGTGTAGTTGTCGATGGCCGAGTACTCGAACAAACAGTAGAAGGGGTTGAACATCTCGTGAGACAACAGGAAGAAGAACTCTCTGGAGAGACCACCATAGTCGAGACCGTCTTCACCATCGAACTTGATCATCAGTCGTTTCTTCAAATCATTGGGACTTTGACGCATGATCTCGGCATATGAATCTTCGAAAATATGAGAACGTCTGACCTTGACGTGGCATTGTCCAGACAGGATACGGAGGGCGGGTTGAGAACGGAAGTAAATGAGCTTGCGTCTGAAGTCACGCTTGTACTGCGGTACGTTCTGGTCGAGTGATGAGGGTAAGCGAGGATCGTCCCAGGTAGTTGTCTTGGTGTTGTGGTCAACGAAGTAGACACGGGCGGTATTAGTAAGACGCATTTCCCAGCCACTGGGTAGAGGACCAAGCTGCGAAACAGGTTGCTGTTGGATGGTCCCGGCGGCGGCGTTTTGACCATACATGCGGATGTATTGTTGCCTCCTGGGGTCGACCCATGTGGTGGTACGCGTGTTGTGGTCGACAAAGTAAGCACGACCTTCAGGCGTATGGCGTTGTTCCCAGCCAGCAGGTAGTTCCCCAGTACCAGCAGTAGTAGTGCCAGTGGCCATCATTGACATTGCCTGAGGGTTTGAAGTTCCGGCAGGACCGTTGGGTGGAGAGTTTTGACCGCCGGAGAGTGTTGGCGAGCTGGCGCCCGTGCGATCATCAGGCAGCATACGGTTCTGGTGTCGCGCGCGCTGCGCTTGTGTCTCTGCTTCGTTGGCCTGGCGCTGTTCGCCAGCGTTGAAGTTCGCTGTCGGACGAACCCACGTTGTCTGTCTGGAGTTGTGATCGACGTAGTATGTACGTCCAAGATTGTCTTCTCTTCGTTCCCATCCCGGAGGTAGACGACCTTGTGAATCCTCGAAGGCGCTGAATCCGGCGGTGCGAGGAGCTGACGTATCGGCTGATGTACTGGCCTGGCGTTGAGCGCTTGCTGGAGGAGGAGCATCTAGGGTGGTTGATGAGGCAGCGCCATTAGGTCTTGCGGGTGCAGCGGCGGCGGCGG